>Ga0247809_1000005_pt1 | contig 231289 bp, 197 predicted proteins | sample UWRJL104311B1_FD_180951 | JGI IMG/M metagenome (GOLD analysis project Ga0247809, IMG submission 180951) | Plant litter microbial communities from Arlington Agricultural Research Station in Wisconsin, United States - UWRJ-L104-311B-1 | ecosystem: Environmental > Terrestrial > Plant litter >... | reverse complement strand
CAAGACACCGGCCAGCTTCAACAAGGCATTGGCGCGTTTCAACAAAGGTATGGCTGACTTCAACAAGACACCGGCCAGCTTCAACAAAGCATTGGCGCGTTTCAACAAAGGTATGGCCGACTTCAACAAGACACCGGCCAGTTTCAACAAAGCATTGGCACGTTTCAACAAAGGTATGGCTGACTTCAACAAGATACCGTCCAACTTCAACAAGGCATTGTCACAACCAAATTAAAGTATACAAATCACAGAATTTTGTATTGTTTAAAAATTATTTAGCGAAGTATATTGAAAAACAAGAAATCTCTATTCAAAATTCTTCCTTAACTCCTTATAAATAAAATCAGTCAAACAAAAAAGCCTTCTCTAATCAGAGAAGGCTTTTAAAAAAAAATAGTAATTTGTTCTATCTTTTAATAATCTTTCGGTCAATAATGCCTTCGTTTGTCTGCACCTTCACCAAATAAGTTCCGCTGCTCAAATCGCTCATGTCAATTGTTCTTTTATTGCCGTCAACACTTTTTACCAATTGTCCGATTAAGTTGAATACGCTCACTTTTTCTATTATTTTAGAATCTGAAGCACCGATATTCAATTCATTTGTTACCGGATTTGGATATAAAGTTAGTTTTTTGTCAGTCGCATTTTGCGGTACGCTTAAAGCATATTCCGTTTTGATATAGTATAAGTTAGTAGTTCCTCCTTTAGTAATAACATTCGCTCCAGCCGGAACATCTGGTATCGTTATTAATCCCGAAACAACATTTTTATTTACGCCATTTAGCTTAATCGTACCGGTAAATGTAGGGTCAAACACCAATGTCAAAGTTGATGCAGCTGGCGTAGTATAAGAAATACTTGTAGCAGATTCTATCTTCAAGCGAGCTGTCAAAGCCAAGCCATCATAAGTTGCAGAACCGGCAGTTGAATTCATGTTTGCAGAAGTAAAAGTATAAAATGAACTTGTTAATCCTGAAGCAGTGAAATTGTGAATCTGGTTTCCGGCTGGCAATTCGCTGATAGAGATCGTCCCAGAACCTGTTACAGGTGTTCCTGTTGGGCCGCTAGTTATTACTGAAAAACTTACATCTGCCGTTGGAGTGCCAGAAACAGTGATTGTTTTTGCGGTAGTATTTTTTACAAAAGTAATTCCTGAAGCAGGCAATCCTGTTACGTTAGCATCAGTTGCAGTACCGCCCCAAGTGAAAATCATGTCTGCAATTGCTGTATTGCTTGCAACTGTCTGATCATTATTATTTGGCGTAGCTAATGTTTGAGGGCTAATGATCACAGGAGTTTCGCCTTGAACATAAACCAAACTTGTAGTATAAGAAGTTAAAGCAGTACTTAATGCCGTATTTATAGCAGAAGAAGTATCGTCAACAGCATTGTTAAATGGAAAAATCAAATCGCCTCCAGAAACACGCCCTGAATATTGCATTACTTTATCCTTTGCAATTGCAGGATCATCGATTACCAAACTATTTACATATAATGCCGTATTAGTATCAAAATTATTATAAACATTAGCGCCTCTTTTAGATTTCACAGCACTGCTCACAACTTCATTTCTTGTCGTAGCAACATAAGCATCAAATTCAACTGGAAAATTAACAGCATCATAAGCGACAAATCTAGTCTGCCCACTCATGGTGTTATTAAATGCCTTGATATTACCGCCATCTTCTCCTGAAAAAGTACCTTGGGCACCGCCAAAAACATCAGTTCCTTGCATGGAAGTCAACATCGGGTATTTGCAATTGCGGAAGAAATTTCCTTCCATGAAAATTGAAGAACCTAAAGTAGATCCGGCGCCATATTTCGAATTTCCATCAAAATAATTGTTATAAACATGCGCAGAATAATAACGAACACGCGGATGGCGTGAATCAGAATGGTCATACCAGTTATGGTGATATGTGATATATAATCCGGCTGTTGTGCCTTCGCTTAACCCTAAAAGATTGCATTTTCCACTGTCCCAAAAGTGGTTGTATGAAAAGGTTACATAAGTTGATTTCTTGCAATCCATTGCTCCATCTCCTTTTGCCTGGTCAGCATCACCGCCAGCTGCGCCATAAAATAAGTCGCAATTGTGAACCCAGATATGGTCGTTGTCTTGCTGTAATCCAATATTGTCGCCTTCGCCTGCATCAGTAAGCATAAAACCAATATTTCTTACTTCAATGTTAGAAGCTTTTTTAATGCGAAGTCCCCAGCCGTTTGCAACAGCATCAGAGCCTACGCCTTCAAAAGTAATGGAACTTGTGGCTAAATTATTGTTTTCAATAACAAGATCGCCGCTTAGCATATAGCTAAGATCAGTAATATTCCCAATCAAACGAACTGCCAACGGACGGCTGTCGCGCCCTTTTTTAAATCCGTCTAAAATAGTCTGCAAGCCAACACATGGATTTGCTGTGGCTCCAGTCACAGTCATAGATACCGTGTTTTTTGTATTTTGAGTTATGTATAAAACAACTGCATTGGCTTTTAGCGTACCATTAAGATTATACGCCCCTGGAATTTTACCGCCTTCATGGGCAAAACCATTTCTGTCATGAGCCAAAACTGTTATGTTGCTAGAAACAGTTGCAGTTCCTTCAACGTTTGCAGTTACCGGAACTACTTTAATAGTGTAAGTTCCTGCCGCAAGACCTAAAACGTCTGCACGAAAATAAGTTCCATAGCTTCTAATAAGTTGCGTATCAATTCTTTGGTCAGTCAATCCACCACCCGTGTAATAAACATTATAGCTGTCAACACCCACAACAGGTTCCCACTTTACATAGGCAGTTTCCAGCCATCCCGTAGCTTGTGTAATATTGACTGTCTGGGCTTTTGCATAACCTGAAATCAGTACAATTATTAAATAAAATAAAAGTTTCTTCATAATAACATGTTTAAAATATTAGTGATTTATTTTTTATGTAATGGATTACACGAAATTAGGAAATAAAAATTATAATCCAAATTTTTTATGTAGAATAAAATTATTTCCACTTTTTTTTACATTATGTTTATATTATAGCTGTATTTACTGGGTTTATGACTATAATTGAATATTTGGATTTAAACAAGATTTAGCAGTTTTTGATAAATAGTTTCAATTAGATTTATGCATTTTAATGCAATTTCTTCTGGATTTGTGTTTTTGCACTAAATAATTGAATAATTTCATTGTTGTTTTGATGACAAATGATATTATTTTTTTGAATATATCAGAGTTTAATCCTTTATAAATAATACTATATTAATTTTTAAGCTATTATTTTTATTAATATAGTATTTTTAGTATTTTTGTGTAATCGATTACTTTTTTAAAATGTATTATTTAGCATTTCCGCAATAAGAATATCAAATTTTTACAAGTCAATTTATTGATAATGAATAATTTAATTTGCTTTTTTATCCTTCTAACAACAAACGTAACCTTTTGTCAAGTTGCAAAAGATACTTCGTATACCATAACTTCGGAATATAAAAAGCAGCTTAAAAAATATCCTGCAATAGAAATTGTAAAGCCAAAACCAAATCCTTTAGTAATTGAGCAAAAAAATAGTGTTTATCATTCTATTGGAACTAGAGCTTTGCATCTTGATTCTTATATTTTTAAATCAAATAAAAAACTTCCTGCAATAATTATGCTTCATGATGGCGGATGGAAATCAGGAGATAAATCAATGTTCCAGCCTTTTGCAGAAGCAATTGCATCAAAAGGATATCAGTGCTTTGCAATAGAATATAGATTGTCAGACGAAGCGAAATATCCTGCCGGAATTGATGATGTTTTGAAAGCAATAGAATTTATTAAAAATAATGCTGAAAAATTTAATGTAGATGCAAAGAAAATCGCAATTTTAGGACGCTCTTCCGGAGGCCAGATGTCTTCTTTAATAGGAACAAAATTTAATGCAGACATAAAAGCAATTGTAAATATCGACGGAGTTTTAGCGTTCCATCATCCAGAATCTGCCGAAGGAAAATACGCCGCATTATGGCTCGGAGGAACGTATGAAGAAGTTCCTGAAATTTGGAACGATGCTTCGGCGCTTTCGCACGTAGCTGAAAATACGCCACCAATTTTATTTATAAACAGCCAGCACGACCGTTTTCATGCTGGAAGAAGTGACATGATTGAAAAACTGAATAAATATAAAATATATTCAAAAGTGGAACAGATTTCAGATAGTCCGCATACTTTCTGGCTGTTTCATCCCTGGTTCGAACAAACAATACAGTACACCATAAATTTCTTAGACGAAAAATTAAAATCTTAAAAAATGAATTTATCAAAATCAATTTTAGCAGGCGCGGCACTTAGTTTACTAGCAAGTTGCGGTTCAAAAAAAGAAGTTAGCTTGCAATCGAAAAATCAAAAAACGTATGCCGAAATTTCTGTAAAAGAAGGCGGTAAGTGGAACGGAAGAAAATACGAAGGAGGAACATTTAAAAATGTAGAAAGCTTAAAAGTTCCTGCAAATCACACTGATCATTCTTGGTACATCCGCTATGAAGGTCCGGGTTGGGAAAGCAATAAAGTAGGTTACAGATTGTATTTAGACTGGAGAAATGCCATCGATATTTATGGAAAATTAACCGATACTTTGGTGCTTTCAAAAGTCGGTCAAGACGGATTCGATTCTTATCACAACATGAGCAATTGGGGCGCAGATATTTTAAAAGTAGCCAAAGGAATGGGCGTCGGTTCCATCGGAAGAGTGATTAAAAACGAAATGTATCATTTTAAAGATGTGGATTCAACTTTCGCAAAAGCGTCAAATGACAAAGATAAATCTGAAATCAAAGTAGATTATTTTGGATGGAAAACCAACAACCAAAAGACGAATCTGCAATCTTGGCTTACTATTTTTCCGGATGAGCGTTATACAAAACACACGATCCAATCTTCTGAATTAATGGATGGAATTTGTACCGGAATTGTGAAATTAAACAATCTTCCTGTTATTGAAAAAGTAAGTGAAAACAAAAAATGGGGCTATATTGCAACTTACGGAAACCAAACGCTTTTCAATGATAATCTGGGAATGGCCGTTTTTTATGAAGTTTCAACCGCTGAAAAACCATTTGAAGGTCCGCACGATCATCTGATTCAATTCAAGCCTTCGAAAGAAAAAGTTACTTTTTACTTTTTAGGTGCTTGGGAAAAAGAAGTTGGCGGTATCAAATCGAAAGAGCAATTTATCCAATATTTAGACGCAAATTTGAGCAAATTGAACAAAAGCAATAAATTAGACTAATATGAAAAATAGCTTTTTACAGAAAACTTTATTGGCGGTTTTTGCTATTCTGTTGCTTGCAAATTGCAAATCTCAAACTCCAAAAAATACTGCCAATCTAGAAGTTTCCGACAAATTAAAATGGTCTGAACGTTTGGCGCAGACATTGATGAAAAAACATCCGAATGCGTATCAGATTGATGAAAAAAAAGAGCCAAAGTGGGATTATGTCCACGGTTTGGTGATGTCGTCTTTTGAGCAATTGTATAAAAAAACGAACAATCAGGTTTATTTTGACTACATAAAAGGGTATTATGATTCGACAATTAAAGAAGACGGAAGCATTCCGAGCTATAAAATAGAAAATTATAATATCGATATGTTAGCGGCAGGAAATGCACTTTTCTTTATTTACGATAAGACCAAAGAAGACAAGTATTTAAAGGCTTTGCAAGCGCTTCGAAGCCAATTAGAAAAACATCCTCGAACTTCAGAAGGCGGATTTTGGCATAAAAAAGTATATCCAAATCAAATGTGGCTCGACGGATTATACATGGGTTCGCCGTTTTATGCACAATACACTTCAAAATTTGAAAATGGAAAGAACTTTGATGATATCGCAAAGCAATTTGAGGTCATCCAAAAGCATTTGGTAGATTCAAAAACCGGACTTTTATACCACGGTTGGGACGAAAGCAAGCAAATGGGCTGGGCAAATAAAGAAACCGGAACTTCGCCTAATTTCTGGTCAAGATCTTTGGGATGGTACGCGATGGCATTGGTTGAAGTTTTAGATTTTATGCCAGAAAATCATCCGAAACATAAAGAATTGGTGACTTATTTCAATCAATTGGCAGATGCTTTGAAAAAACAACAGCATTCTTCAGGATTGTGGTACCAGGTTACAGATCAAGGCGATAGAAAAGGAAATTACCTAGAAGCTTCAGGTTCAGCAATGTTTGCCTATGCTTTTGCCAAAGGCGCAAACAAGGGATATCTTCCAAAAGAGTATAGAAAAATAGCAGAAAAAGCTTTCGACGGAATGACTAAAAATTTGGTAAAAGTGACTCCGGAAGGTTACGTAATTATCACCGAAGCTTGTGCTGTTGCTGGCTTAGGAGGAAATCCTTATCGTGATGGCTCATACGAATATTACATCAACGAACGCAAGCAAGACAATGATCCAAAAGCAACGGGACCGTTTATTTTAGCGGCTTTAGAACTAAATAAATAATGAAAAAAATAACGATACTTTTTGTACTATTTCTAGGAATTTCAAAGGGTCAAGCCCAAAATTCGAAAGTTACCTGGAAAGAAATTGTAAACCGCAAAGACGAAGCTTGGTTCCAGTCGAAGGAAGCCCAAGAAATAGGGGAGAACGTACTGTTGTATCAAAGGAATATCGGCGCATGGCCGAAAAATATCCAAATGCAAGAACTGCTTTCAGCCAAACAGAAGGCAGATTTATTAGCCTTGAAACCAAGTACAAAAGAGTGCACGATTGACAATGGCGCAACCACGATGGAAATGCTTTTTCTATCTAAAATGTACAAACAAAATCCGCAAGAAAAATACAAAACTGCTTTTTTGAAAGGCTTGGATTACTTGCTTCTAGCGCAATATGAAAACGGTGGCTGGCCACAATTTTTTCCTTTGGAGAAAAAATATTCTTCGCACATTACTTACAATGATGATGCGATGGTCAATGTTTTAAAGGTTTTAAAGGAAATCAACGAGCAGACGGATTTTTATTCGATAAAGCCATCCGAAGAAATTAGGCAAAAATCCATTCTTGCATTTAATAAAGGAATTGATTGTATTTTGAAAACGCAATACAAGCAAAACGGAGTTTTAACCGCTTGGTGTGCACAACATGATGAATTTACTTTACAGCCTGCAGATGCCAGAAGCTTTGAGTTGAAGTCATTAAGTGGCGGAGAATCGGCGGGAATCGTTTCCCTATTAATGTCTATAAAAAATCCTTCAAAAGAAATTATTACGGCTGTAAATAACGCAGTCACTTGGTTTGAAAAAACAAAAATCACCAATTTAAAGGAAGTCAAATTTTACGATGAAAACGGCAAACAAATTGACAGAAAAATGGTAATTTCCAAAAATGAAAAGCCAATTTGGGCGCGTTTCATGGAACTGGAAAACAACAAGCCTTTCTTTTGCGACAGAGACGGGATCAAGAAAGATTCGCTTTCTCAAATCGGACATGAGCGCAGAAATGGCTACGCTTGGTATGTGAATTCTCCTGAAAAAGTGATTGTGAAATTTGCCACTTGGAGAAAAGAAAACAAAATGCCGACGCCGAAAGATCCGAATAAAATCACGGTGGCTTTAGATGGTTCTGGCGATTTTATATCCATTCAAGAAGCGATCAACCAAAGCCACGCTTATCCGTATGAACCAATCGTAATTTTCATCAAAAACGGAATTTACAAAGAGAAAATAAAAGTGCATGAATGGAATACGAACTTGCATTTGATAGGTGAAAGCAAGGAAAATACGATTATTACTTTCAACGATTATTTTGATAAAATAGGGGTGGGGAGAAACAGCACTTTTTATACATATACGATGCTTGTGGAAGCAAATGACGTTCTTTTAAAAAACCTGACGATTGAAAATTCTTCTGGGCAAGTGAGACAGGCGATTGCTTTATCAGTGACTTCGACTCACGTTGCAGTTGTGAATTGCAAGCTTTTGGGACACCAAGATACGCTTTATGCTTCAGGAATTGGAAAGCAGTATTACAAAGATTGCTACATCGACGGAACGACTGATTTTATCTTCGGAAGTGCGACGGCTTACTTTGAAAACTGCCAGATTCACAGCAAAAGCGATTCATTTGTAACGGCTTCTTCAACTCCGAAAGGCACAGAATTCGGATTTGTTTTCAATAATTGCAAGCTGACTGCAGCAGATTCCATTTCAAAAGTATATTTGGGAAGACCTTGGCGTTTTTATGGGAAAACCGTTTTCATGAACAGCGATTTAGGAAAGCATATCTTACCAGAAGGCTGGAACAATTGGTCAAAACCAGAAGCTGAAAAAGGAACTTTTTACGCAGAATTTCAAAATAATGGGGAAGGTTCAAAAACAGATTCTAGAGTAAAATGGTCGCACCAGCTTACGAAGAAAGAAGCAAAAAAATATACGATAAAAAATATCTTGGGAGAAAATAATACGGATGTAAAAACGCAGTGGTATGAGAATTTATAAGATTTTAGTTTTGGCTGTGATTCTTGCCATCGGCTGTAAAAGCGCACAGACTAACGAGAATTCAGCTGTTGTGATTTATACGATTGGAGATTCTACGATGGCAAATAAACCAAATCCGAATGAAAATCCAGAAAGAGGCTGGGTTCAGGTTTTATCTCCGTTTTTCAATGATAAAGTGACGATAAAAAATCACGCCGTCAACGGCAGAAGCACGCGAAGTTTCAGAGATTTGAAACATTGGCAGCCTGTTTTAGATTCCTTGAAACCAGGGAATTATGTGTTCATACAATTCGGGCATAACGATGGAAAAGAAACAGATCCGACACGATATACAAATCCGCAGACTTCTTATCGACACAATTTAATCCGTTACGTAGAAGAAGCTAGATCAAAAGGCGCCATCCCGATTTTATTCTCGTCAATCGCCAGAAGAAAGTTCAACGAACAGGGCGTTTTACTAGATTCTCACGGAAATTATACTTTGCAAGCGCGTTTGGTGGCACAAGAAATGAATGTTCCATTTTTTGATATGCAATATCTTACAGAGCTTTTAGAAGAATCTTATGGAGTGGAAGGTTCAAAGAAATTGCACTTGCATTTTGCTCCAAATGAAAATGATTTTATCCCAAAAGGAATTGATGACAACACACATTTATCCGTTTTAGGGGCTACAGAAATTGCTAAGATTTTTGTGGGTGAATTAAAAAGGCAAGGACATCCTTTGGCTAAATATTTGAAAAAGTAAAGAATATTACCAATCACTACTCCGTTTTTATTGCACTTTTAGGCTTATAATAACATCTGGTCTTCAAAAAAACAGATTTAAATTTATATTTTTACGGCTTAGAAATAAAAAAAATATGGCTTCAGGTTTTTTCGCAATTTTAGATGATATAGCTGCTTTGATGGATGATGTTGCAATGACAAGCAAATTAGCAACAAAAAAAACGGCTGGTATTTTGGGCGACGATTTAGCCGTAAATGCTGAAAAAGCGACAGGTTTTCTCTCTTCTCGTGAGTTGCCAGTTTTGTGGGCGATTACAAAAGGATCGTTTGTCAACAAACTTATTATTCTTCCCGTTGTCTTTTTATTGAATTGGCTTTATACTCCTGCGATTAACTACATTCTTATTTTAGGAGGATTTTATCTGGCTTTTGAAGGAGTAGAAAAAATTATCGAATTTCTTTTTCACCGTCCAAAAAAAGGACATGAAGTTATTGTAGAAGCTGTTCAGCCTGAAAATGCTGCTGCTTCTGAAAAATCAAAAGTGAAGTCTGCTGTAACTACTGATTTTATCTTGTCTGTTGAAATTGTCATTATCGCTTTAGGAACTGTGCTTGAAGAAAAACATCCGTTGCTTACCCAGATTATAACTGTAAGTGTCGTAGCATTTATTGCAACAGTAGGAGTTTATGGCATTGTAGCGCTAATCGTAAGAATGGACGATGCCGGTTTGAAGCTGATTAAAAAAAGTAATGGAAAAGGGCTTTTCTCTAAACTGGGACAACTTTTAGTAGATGCTTTGCCGATCATCATCAAAATTTTGGGAGTTGTAGGAACGATTGCCTTAATTTTAGTTTCAGGTGGCATTTTTGCACATAGAATTGAATACTTCCATCATTTACTTCCAACATGGCCTGCTATGCTTAAAGAATTTTTATTTGGATTGATTGCAGGATTAATTGCGGTTGGAGTTTTTTTTACTGGAAAAAAAATAGTTTCGTTGTTTAAGCGATAAATTTAAATGCTTTGCCAAAAAGTAAGCAAGTTTTGATGCTATTTTTCTCGGCAAGCACATTCATGGTGTTCGTTTAAATAATCAATCGTTGCCTTGCACATTTTTTCCAAAGCAGCACTATTGATATCGGCTAATTTTTTTATATAGATGCAAGCCTTGCTAATTTTAAACTTCCCAAAGTTATCCAAAAGATGTTTGTTGTCTTCTGTTGGAGAATAAACATATAGTGAAAATGCTGCCTTGCGTGGTGAAAAACCAAGCATTGGCGCATCACCTTTATGTCCGCTGGCATATTTGTAATGATAACTGCCAAACCCAATGATTGTCGGTCCCCACATTTTAGGCTCAAACCCTGACCATGCACTCATAAATTCAATTAATTGAAGACTGTCAGCTTTCTTTTGTTCGTCTTCTACAAAAGAATTGATAAAATCAATCACATTTATTTCTGTTTCAGTAGTCTTATTTTTCTTAGCCATAATACTAATCTATTTCAGATTATAAATCTTCATCTTCAGCAACAAGTTTACTAATTATCCCGTGTCCAATCAAATCTTCTCCTTCAAAAAAATCAAAATCCAATCCCTTATAAATTTTTCCTTCAAAATAGTCTTTATTGAGCATAGTTATTTCTGCAGTAACAGTATCGCCTGGAAAAACCAAATCGGCATCAATAAAATTTTGGATGCTTATAAATAAGCCTTGGTCAAAAGGAAATTTTATGGCAGGTCGATAACCTGAAGAAACAGGCGTTGAACGTTTTCCTTTTTTAGAAGGAAGATAGGTGAGAAGGGCGATGAAATTTGGTTTTTGGTCCATTGTAAATTTATTATCGTTGCTGTTCCGTGCGAATGTCTAAAAATACATAAAAACTTTCAATCCACATTTAATCCAATTATTTTACTCGTGCAGAACTTATTGCATTTACACATTTACAGAAGTAAAAAGTTTTTAAAGAAAAATGTTCACCAATTGATAATGAACATTTTTCTCTAAACTAAATTAATTGCCAGCTTTATTAATTTTCCGCTGCTTGATAAATTGATAGACAGAACCTGCGATAAACACAATTAAAAGTGCAAGAAGCGTGTTGCCGATCACTGGATCAGTAATATCTTTCGCCAAAGGATGGCCTACCGGAACACGGGTAAACGTTTCATTAATCGTGGGAACCCACGATAAGAAAAAGCTGAAAGAAAGGCAGAAGTTCTCAAAAAAACGCGCTCTGTTGTTTCCCTTTTTGGAATTATACAGATAAAAAGCAACGGCGACTAAAATCACAATGAAAATCGAAAATACATGTCCAGGATTAAATCCGCCATGCTTTGATATGCCCAAAGATGTTAGGGAAGTGATAATTGTAGTATAAAAATATATTTTACCGCTATGCTGCGCCAGATTTATTTTGCCATATTTAATAAGCGATACTACTGCTGCCACGATGGCAATTACACCGATGACTGTATGAAAAATTCCTAAATTCGATAGTCCCATTTTTAAAATATTAATTGATTAAACATGGGACAAAGGTGCAAGAGAAAAAAGAGGAGGCTTTTGTAAATCAGTTCAATTGTTTGGCAATTTGGTTCAAAAAAGGAAGCTTGCTATTATTTATTTTTCAAGCGATAATTTGTAGGAGTTGTATTGTATTTTTTACTGAAGCTTTTAGTAAAATTTGCCAAGTCGTTAAAACCACAATCAAAGGCAATATCAGAAATCCGATCTTCTGAAACTCTAAGTAATTCAGCAGCTTTTTCAAGCTTTTTGACTTTGATATAGTTCGCAGGCGTATCGTTGTATAATTTTGAGAATTCCCGCTTGAAGGAAGACACGCTTAAATTATTCTGCTGTGCCAAATCTTCAATTGTCAATTGCGAAAACAGATGCGCCTCAATTATCTGCTTGAAAGTATAAGCAATTGGTGAAAAAAGTTTCGAAAATATGACCTGTACCGATTCGGCATTTTGGGTCTGCGAAAGTAAAAGCAGGATCTCCTTAAATTTTAAAATCAGGATATCATCGTTGACTAACGAAGGATTTTCAAAATAAAATAGCAAGCCTTCAATATATTTCTGAATTAAAAAGTCGCTATTTATTTTCTCGCTTGACTTATTCGAGATCTTGTTTTTTGGCGCCTGAAGCACGAAAGGCAACTCCCTCTCATAAATTTTCTTAACGATATCTGGATGGAAAGTAACGATTACAATCTCGCAGTTGCTTTCTGAATTTGAATTGTGAATCTGGTTTCCTGAGTTTATGCAATTTAAAAATAAGGAATAATTCGACGGAATATTTATCTTGGCGTCATCAAGTTGATATTGAATTTCACCCTCTAGCAAATATAAAAAGCAAGCTTGGTCAGCAACCGGAAAATCAAATTGAAAAGGCGGTTTCAATACGATTTTTTGAACAACTGATTTTCCGAACAATTCAATTTTTTTATAATCTTTTAGCATGGCTTTGGAAGTTTGGACGGATTAAATTTTAATTGCATTTTCATTACTACTTCTTCAGAGGAAAAATATAAAATCATCTTCAAAAATCAGTGCTAATACTAATGAAACAATGAATGCTGTTAGATATGAAAATAGATTCAGGTTCTTTTTAAAATGAAACGCTTCAAAAATTGCTTTTACTATATATCCTAGAATCAAAGTGTATACGCAAATACAAAAAAGATAAGTTAAAAATATAAAAGTTCCTAAACCATATTGGCCTTCGGCGTTACAATTTATAGAGAATAAAATGGCAAGTATGCAAAACAATTTAAATTTCATTGATTCCAGTTTCTACGTTTCTATTGCCGTTAGCGCGGATTTGTCTTTTTAGGCATTTTTCTGTTTAAATCACATGGCAAAGTTAATCCACTCTGTTGGACAAAACTAAGTTTAAAAAGAAAGGTTTCAAAAAACTAATTATTCTCCAACCAATTCAATATCCATTGTGTATATCAAGCCGTTTTTAAAAACTCTAAAAACGATTCGCAAAAACAATCTTCGCAATATCCCATTTGGCAATGAATGAATAGTATCGGCAAAGTAAATAAAAGTAGAAATGGTACATCAGTCAAAGCGATAGTATATTGTTTTTTCCAAATTCTATATATAAAATCAATACTTAATCCTATAAAAAAGAAGCATAAAATAAAGAAGAGCAATATAGCTATTCCCAAGCCCGCATCCACCGGATGTTCGCTTTTGCGATTATTCTCAAAAGACATTTGCGCAAAAAAGTACAATCCCAAAAGCGGAATAGACATAATAAAAAATCGTGCAAAAAAATGGAGCAGTACCGTTTTTGTTTTTGTCATTTCAGCTATTCATTGAATACAGTTAATAAGGAAAAGTATGAAGTTTTATTAATTACCCGTTAGCGCGGATTTGCAATCCGTGCCCACAATCAAAATCGACCTTGCTGGCGCGAGCGTCCCGCTCGTGTCTACAAAAAATATACGTTGATGTCACGAGTGGGACGCTCGCGCCAGCAGGGTTTTGTAATTACTGTTAGATTGTTTAGAAATGGTTACTTGCAAATAGCACTAACTTTTTCAGTAGCTTATTTTTAATAGTTAAGCATTAAATCAGCAAACTTTATTTCAAATTCCTTTTCTAAATACTCAACTGTTTTTGGTTGTCCTTGCAATGTAGATTTAATAAGTTGAGTAGAATAGATTCCTTCTTTTCTTCTAGCTTTCTTAGCTTGTGAGCTATCGACTGTTTTAATCCACTTTACTTTTATAAGATATTCAGTTTTATCATTATCATGATTCTTAAACATTTCTTTAATTTTTAAGGGAACATCTCGAAGTGATCTTCCCTCGTATCTAAATTCAGAAATTGGAACTGCTTTTTCTTCTATAAGTCCGATTCCAACATAACCGTGTCCTTTCAAATACGGAACTATTATATCTCCGGATTCTAAAGTACGCAACGGATCACTATACTTTTTATCTTGACCAGCAGAAAGAAAGTTAAATTTACGACAGTCATCCCAGCAACGATGAGGGCCTTGTCCAACATTTACATAATAAAGCCCATTTTTAAAGTCAAATCCAGAAAGATCTTGATGTAAAGTATAATGCGGACGAAATTTATCCGCAAAGTGACCTGGTGATTTATTTGAAAGTAATCTACCAAGTTTCCATAATAGGGTTTTTTCTATTAAAAAAGCATCCCTTTCAGTAAGGTTTTTGGCTATAACTTTTATTATAGGCTTCAGGCCAACTTTATGGATGGATTTAATTCGATTTGCTTTTTCTGAATCACTATCATCCTTTAGATGAGCTTCTTTTCTATTGCCTTTTCCTTTCCCATAATAAAACTCTTCAAAGTTTCTGGGGTCGATGTAAACATAAACATAATATTCTTCTTCGTCTGTCATAATTATTCTTAGGTATCTTGTAATTGCTATAACTCTAAACGCTAAACTAATAATATATTTACTCAATTTAAGCAATAGATTCTTCCAATATTTCACGCTTTAATCTTAACGCAACTAAAGCATCATTAAAGCAATTCCCCCTCTCAAATATATAAAAAAACACTAAAACTCCCCACTTAAAATCCTTCGAACTTCCTCCACGCTTTTATCCATCATCCAGTCATCCACGGTTTTATCTTTTGCGGCAGGTTCAAAATTTCTAAGTCCATTAAGCTGGTGATTTTCTAGTAAATCCATATTTCTTAGGGCAAAAATATCATTTGGCGTGCAGTTGAGGCTTTGGCAAATTGCCGTCAGTTGCACAAAGTTGATTTGCACGGCTTCCCCTTTCAGCATCTTGTTGGCCATGGAGGAACTCAGTCCGTTTTTTAGCAGAAATGCAAAAGGAAACTGAATATTTCTCGCTTTTAAAACAGGGTGGAGGTCTAAAACGATACTGCTGTTTGGCAAATGTATTGCTGGTCTTTTCTGTCTTCTCATAATAAGTGTTTTTTTTGGCTTAATAATTATTCATCCTAACGATTGGAACTCTCATAATAATAGTCGTAACGCTCATAGTAAGAGTCAGGACTCTCATAGTAAGAGCAATCTCTCTCATAATAAGAGCTTTTACGCTCATAATAAGAGATTAAGCTCTCATAGTAAGAGTTTAATCTCTCATAGTAGGAGCAAAGTCTCTCATAATAATAGTCCTATCTCTTATAATAAGAGCTAAAACGCTAGTTACAAGAGTAAAATTTGTTAAATATAATTATTTTACGCTATAAAACGTAAATATTTTAAAAAATAAACTGACTAATGTTAAAAACGATTATATTCGAAAAATAATTTTAAATCGATACAAATGAATAAAGAACAAGAAAGCCGTTTTGGGATGGCGTTGAAAGTCAAAAACTTTCATTCAAAGAATCAAACGGCGTTAGCAGTAATTCCTGCGGTAGTGCCTTATTTCACAGAACTTAAGACCAAAATTACGGCCTTGATTTTAGCAGATACAGGCAGTAGATTAGATGTTTCAGGATATGCAGTCGGCAAGTCGATGCAGCGTCAATCTTTAGAACAGCAGGTACAAAACGTGGCAAATGCCGTAGCGTCTTACAGCGTGGTCAATAAAGACCCAATTCTTCAAAAAAAGGCTGATTTTCCAAAAAGCGCATGGTATAATTTTACTGAAGAAGAATTAGTTACACAAGCAACTATCGTTAAAAATTTGGCGCTTCCATTGGCTACAGCATTGACAGCATATGGCGCTACAGCAGTTCAGGTTAATAGTTTGGCGGCTTTGATTGATACTTTTGCTGATGTAATTTCAAGCCCAAGTCTGGCGATTGACCAGAAAAAGGACGACAATGAAAGAGTAGTTATAATTTTAGACGAGATCAAAACGGTATTGACTGACAAGCTAGACGTGTTAATGCGCAGTTTCGAAGTAAACAACCCAAGTCTTTATTCACTTTATCTTTCTGCAAGAGCTATAGATGTCAATGGTTCCATTATGAAACCTACGGTTGTCAGCGAGGTACCGCCAGCATCTTTAAAAGCAGTACACACAGTTGGCGCATACAGTCCAGATACTTTTTATACTCTTCAAAATCTAGGCACACAAGCTGTCTTCTTCAGCCTTTCTTCTCTTGAAGGCACCGCCGGAACAGAAGAAGTACTATTAAACGAAGGAGAAACCCGATCAAGGTTGGCTGAAAACTTAGCTTCTTCAGGAACATTTTTAATTGTAAGAAATCCAGGAGCGACAGCTTCGAATGTGAAAATCTGGGTAGAGTGATAGTAAACTTTGAACCATAAAAAAAGCCTGATCATTTCGATCAGGCTTTATTGTTTAATAAAAAGGCTATTCTTTTATAAGCTTTGTAATTTTCGTCAGCGCATCGCTTTTGATTTTTACCATATAATTTCCTTTTGCCAAATCAGAAATAGCATATTCTGCAGCAACAGGCATCGTTCTTACCAGTTTTCCTGAAATATCATAGATTTCCAAACCGTCTATCTGAATATTTTCAGGCAGGCTGATCTTAAAATTATCTGTCGCAGGATTTGGATAAACCCTGATTCTATTGTCAAATTGCACAGCTTCACCAGTACTTAGCGCAGTGGCATTGATGATGAAAGCCATATCCATAGTATAATCCGGAGCTGTAGCTGGAGTGCCTCCATCAACCAGAGGAGTCCAAGTGCCAAGAATGGCATCATTTTGTTTAGCATTAAAAGCAGGCAAGCCCCTGTTTCCAGGAATGGTAACGGGTGGAAAAAAGCCAGCATTGGCAGGTACCACATTTTGTAATTGATATTTTATCCAATAGGTTCCGGTTCCTAAAGTGACAGGCGTATTTGCAGTGACTTTCCAGATTATTCTAGTGGTTCCAGGTGGATTTAACGTACTAGGAACAGCACTATTGAACGCTCTATACATATTAGAATTTGTCCCAGATGAAAATCTGTTTGTGGTGGCATCTCCAAAAACGCTGACAGCACCAGTAACAGCAGGGTCTGAGCTGAAAATTTCAACCCTTGCAGCGGTGAATGGGCACGTGGTTCCGGTATAGCCCGATTGATAGGCAAAAACATCAATTGAGGTAATTTGCCATTGAGTTCCGGCAGGAATAGTAAAATCGTCTGCTAAAAAATAACTGGCAGCTGCCGAGATATAAGTTCCTGCAGATCCGGCAGTTGAATTTGATTCCGTCGTATTCCCAGTATTGTTCTGAGCTTCTGACCACGTATAGCCAGCTGGGGCTGCTACACCGCTGTTGCTAGTGGCTCCGGTACTTAAACCTCCATTATTATAGGTTTGTGCCACTATAAAATTTGCTATTAGGCTAATGCTAATAGTCAATAGTAAAGTTTTTTTCATAATAATTATGTTTATGGGTTAGTCAAATGTATGAAAATTAACTATATAGCATATTTTTTAGGTGTAATAATTTATATAAAAAGTTAAATAGATGAATTATGCATATTTTTTTAAGTAATATATTACAACGTAAATAGAGAAGGAGCTATTTGCATTCAATCCATAAAAAAGGCCACCCATAATAGGTGGCCTTTTAGCTGTAATAGAAATTTTAAATTAATGCTTAATAACCCTCTTAGTCGTTTTACCGCCATCAGAAGTAATATTAAAAAGGTAAGTCCCAGATCCCAGTGAAGAAATATTTACTACTTCTAATTCTGATACCAGTGATTTTTCCATCAATCTTCTTCCATGCAAATCAAAAACAGTGACTTTGGCATTTTGATAGTTTGAAATATCAGAAATTCTTACAGTAACTTCATTCGCAGCAGGATTTGGGTAAACAGTTGCATACATAGGAGCAAAGTCCCTTAATCCAAGTGGCGGTGAAACTACTACAGTAGCTTCTGCCGTACTGCAATTTGCAGTATTGGCTACATCACAAATAGAGTAGGTAACAATATAAGTCCCTTGTGTAGCCGAAGCCGGAACATTCAAAATTCCTTGTGCATTGATGGTTACACCAGTAAGGCCACCGTTGTTAGCAACAGTTATAGCTACATTGGCATCATTTACTGCAACGCCATTATAAAGGTCATTGAGTGTCACATCGCCAGCATTACCTACAGTTCCCGCATTAATAGTTACGCTGCTAAAATCATCATCAACAGCATCGAGAACATTATTTACCGTAAGCGTAGCTTCATTAGAAAGAGTTTCACAATTAGTACCATTCACTAATTTAACTTTATACTTATATCCATTATAACTAGCAGGAACGCCAGTCAATGAAAGGCTATTTGTAGTAGCCCCAGCATACACCGGATTTGTACCTCCATTTGCCACGTTGTTCCAAGTAGTACCATTAGTACTTACCTGCCATTGATAGCTGTTTGTATTCGTTGCCGTAACCGTAAATACAGCATTGCCACCAACATTCGCAGCATCATTCTGTGGCTGATTGTTTATTACAATAGCTTGCGGTTGTGTTACCGAAACATTTACAGTTCCTGTACACCCATTGATGTCGGTTATCGTCACCGAGTAGTTCCCTGCGGCAAGGCCAGTCCTGTCTTCCGTAGTTACACCTGCTCCCCAGTTAAAAGTATAAGGCCCCGTTCCGCCAGTCGGCGTAAGGTTGATCGCCCCGTTGTTTCCTCCATTGCAGGTTACACTAGTAACTACAGTGCTTCCACTAACAGCCGAGGCTGGCTGGTTCACCGATGCGTTTACGGTTCCCGTGCACCCGTTCACGTCGGTTATGGTCACCGAGTAGTTTCCTGCTGCAAGGCCTGTCCTGTCTTCAGTAGTTACCCCGGCTCCCCAGTTAAAGGTGTAGGGCCCGTTCCCGCCGGTCGGCGTAAGGTTTATCGCCCCCGTGCTTGCGCCGTTGCAGGCTACGTTGGTAATGGTAGTCGTCCCTCCGACAGCCGAGGCTGGCTGGGTCACCGAAGCGTTCACCGTCCCGGTGCACCCGTTCACGTCGGTTATGGTCACGGAGTAGTTCCCGGCCGCAAGGCCTGTCCTGTCTTCCGTTGTGATCCCGCCGCCCCAGTTAAAGGTGTAGGGCCCGTTCCCGCCTGTAGGGGTAAGGTTTACCGCCCCGGTGCTGGCGCCGTTGCAGGCCACGTTGGTTATCGTCGTGGTTCCCCCGACAGCCGAGGCTGGCTGTGTCACCGAAGCGTTCACCGTCCCGGTGCATCCGTTCACGTCGGTTATGGTCACCGAGTAGTTTCCTGCCGCAAGGCCTGTCCTGTCTTCCGTTGTGATCCCGCCGCCCCAGTTAAAGGTGTAGGGCCCGTTCCCGCCGGTCGGCGTAAGGTTTATCGCCCCCGTGCTGGCGCCGTTGCAGGCTACGTTGGTAATGGTAGTCGTCCCTCCGACAGCCGAGGCTGGCTGGGTCACCGAAGCGTTCACCGTCCCGGTGCATCCGTTCACGTCGGTTATGGTCACCGAGTAGTTTCCTGCGGCAAGGCCTGTCCTGTCTTCCGTGGTAACGCCTGCTCCCCAGTTAAAGGTGTAGGGCCCGTTCCCGCCTGTAGGGGTAAGGTTTATCGCCCCCGTGCTTGCGCCGTTGCATGCCACGTTTGTTATCGTCGTGGTTCCTCCGACAGCCGAGGCTGGCTGTGTCACCGAAGCGTTTACGGTTCCCGTGCATCCGTTCACGTCGGTTATGGTCACCGAGTAGTTCCCTGCCGCAAGGCCTGTCCTGTCTTCCGTAGTTACACCTGCTCCCCAGTTAAAAGTATAAGGGCCTGTCCCGCCAGTCGGGGTAAGGTTGATCGCCCCCGTGCTTGCGCCGTTGCAGGCCACGTTTGTTATGGTAGTCGTTCCGGATATGGTAGGAACTGTTAGGGTGGCGTCATTTGAATTTGTGCTTCCTGTACCTGTAGCTACAGCACGATAAGTATAGTTATTCATTGCAGCAGTTACGCCTGTGATAGTAAGTGTTGCTGTTGTAACATTTGAATATGGTGCAGAAGCAGGAACATCTACATAGCCATTTCCGCCATTTACCTGCCATTTATAAGAGGTGGCTCCAGTAGCGACTATTGTAAATGTTGCAGTTGCTCCTATACATGCTGTTTTACTCTCGGGATGTGTAGTAAATGCTGGAGCTGGAGTAGCCACACCTAAAAAAGTACATTTAGAAGGCATGTCAGTGGCAGGAAGTTCCCATTTTGCTTGTGTCATTACGGCTGTTCTGATTTCTCCAACATCAGCAAAAGGTGCGCCACTGCCATTGACAACACATCTGAAACGACCAGAAGATGCAGTTACATTACCAGCTAAGGTACCCGTGTAAAATGCACTTGTACCACCTACAAGGCCAGGAGGCATTCGAGATGCGTTAGGTCCGATCGTACATACAGATGGTGATGGAGTCGCTGAATTCCAAGCAGCTGTTGAGGTACTGGAGTTGCAATAAAAGTAATTAAGACCTGCTATCAAGAGTGCGCCTGGCTGGTCAACTTGACCGCCTCCTCCTTGAAAAGCAATAATTTGGTCTCCTACATCAGATAATGAGAGTCCGTTTGATGATGAACCTTCTGTTAGCGTTACTGTGCCATTAGCGGTAAAAGTAGAAGTTGCAGGATTATAGGTTCTTGCTGTAAATCCTTTTATATGAACTTCAGTGCCAGTGACTATAGCACTACCGGATACCCATGTCACAGTTGATTCTGTACTTCCTTCTGTAAACCATCCGGAACCATTGTAACCTCTATCAGTAAAGCTGATTATAGTGCCTGTGCTAATGTCTTTGAGAAGAACAAAAGAATATTCATCTCCTACAGCAGGAGCGTAAGTAGCGTTAAATCCGGTAAATATAATATCTCCGGCTGCAAGGGTCGTTTGTGATCGGGCAGTATGGCCCTGTAAAAACATTGCTGCGAATAAGACGACTGATAAGAGCGCCTTACATTTTAGATAGTAGTGTTTCATATAATTTGGGTTTAATTTAAAATATTTGTAAATCGTTCTCCTTCTTTTATACCAAAATTGAATAGCCGTTGTCCAGACATAAAACCTTCATCCGTATAAATAAAATCTATTTTAAGTTGTGTATTGCTTTGGCATTGAACCCTTAACGTGCTATCATCTGAAGATAAAATACTGCCAGGAATAAGCTGTTCTTGTGTAACCTCATCTACTATAGTAGCTTCAACAATGCGAATATTCCATCCGTTCCATTGCGTATAAGCTCCTTTGTTCCATGGATTGCAAGCTCTAGTTAAAGCCTGTATTTGTTGTGCATCTTGTGACTCCCAATTAATACATACTTCTAAAATTCCGGGTCTTTTAAAATAGTTTGCTGATGCCTCGTCTTGTAGCGTCCCTTTTATATTTTTTTGTAATAAAGTCAGCACTTCGGGAAGTATTTTCGCACCAAGATGAGATAGTTGCGTGCATAAAAGGCCATGAGTGGTATAAAGATCAAGCGGGATCACCTTTTTTAATAATATGGATCCCTTATCGATTTCTTTTTCAATAGAATGTACCGTTATTCCTGTTTCTTTTCGCTGTTGCCTGATCGTTTCAAAAACCGGATCGGCACCGCGCATTTCTGGCAAAAGCCCATAATGAAAATTAAAAAACTTAGAATCGTATTTGTTTAGTAAGGCGCTTGGCATTTTCCAAGGAAAAGTCATAGTGAATATGTAATCATTGCTGGTTTCACTTATCATTTTTTCTAACTCAAGAGCAAATGTTTCCTTTGTAAGAATTTCAAAAGGAATGTTGGTTGGGCGGGCAAATGCATTGCAGAAATCTAATAGGTCAACATTGCCTTCCGGAATGCCGATGAAATTTAATAAGCCTTGGCTATATAAGGTTTGTATGGCTGGTATTGCCATACGGTTGTTGCATAAAACAGCTATGTTTGTTTGTTTTATCATGAGTCTAAACAGGCATAGGCATTAAGCCAAGAATTAGCGGTAGTGTTTTGTATGAAAGCAATGTCATTTTTTATGCGATTTCGCTCTTCATCGAGATTTTCAATTTTTGTTATATCTGCCAGCAGGCAATTTCCTGTCTGTGCATTTTTTACGACAGTTGCATAAAATATTGGTGCGTCAGTGAAACGATTTTCAGGATTCATATATACTCTTCCGCGCGGAGAATCAATGGTGATGCCTTCAAATGATTTGCCTTCAGAGGCAGTTATGAATAAAGCGGCTTCCCATCCTAAAAGAGAAAATAAATTACTTTTATTAGGCTTGATATTTTCCATTATCTGAACAAATTCTTCATTTTCAGGCGTGTCAATGGCAACAGACCAGGCCACTGCGCAGTCAAAATTGTGTCCAGGGTAAGGAATTTTTGAAAGCCATTCTTCCTCAGCTGTAAAACCGCTTACATAGGTTTTATGTGAAGCGATAAGGTTGAGTTTTTTTGCTTCCTTGAAAAAATCTTCAGCCATATCGCCACAAAAAGAAGCTAATAAGGCTGTATTTTTATTATTTTCAAGATATTCTGCCAATGGTTTCAATGTAAAATCGGCGCGGTGCAATGGCGTAACATGATTATATCCAAGTGTTGCGCCACTTTCTTCTATGGCTGCTGCATAAGTATATGAAGGACGGTATCCTGCATCATAAAGCGAACAGGTAAACGCAAAGTCTTGCTTGCCATTTTCTATGGCTTTTCGTATGATTGCCCTGCAGCATAAATTTCCTTGAAGCGATATAAAATAAGCATTTGATAGATTTCCTTCGAAGCTTGGAAAATGATAGCCCGTATCAAGAACCAGCAATAATTTACCAGAACTTTCAAATAAAGGATGAATAAATTCAGCCGAAAGAGGGTTCATGTATCCCACAATTATATCTGCGCCATCTAGCAACAATTGCTCACAGCGGGCATAGATATCTTGATTTTTTCCGGCAACCCCAATGCTGGCTGAAATTATTTCATGATTATTTTCGCCAGTTTTTTTAAAGCACGCCTTGAGGCCGTCAACTATGTCAAATGCCATCGACGAATAAATAACAGAGCGGGGTAAGAGTAAACCTATTTTCATATATAATTATAATTTAAGAAGAGCTCTAACGCAAAGGTTAAAGCTCATCTCGTTTGATTAAATGCTAGCTCCTTGAAGGATAAATTCCGTAAATGCATATTACATAATTAAGGCCCAGATAAGGTTGCTGTACTGATATTGGCTGATTTCCACCAGATCCTGCTATGCTTACAGCCACATTGATTGAGTTAAGTGACGTGTCTGGCGGATTGTTTGAATAAAGCCCTCCGAGCGAGGCAAGATTATTGCCTGTAGGCGAACCTATAGATCCAGAATCAGAATATGCTTTAAGTGTAAAAGCATTGCCATCTGCTCCATGTGTATGCGGTGGTAAATTTGCCAGTGTTGCTGTTACAGTATTAAACCCGTTAAGCTCTCCGAGAATGTACATATCTGCTCCTTTCGTAGGATTAGAGCCAGTGCCCATTGGTACTCGTCCTCTAAGATCTGGCAAAGCAAAAGTTTGCACTCCGTTGCCACCATACGTAGTTCCTAAAAGGCTAAAAAGGGCTTGATTTGTATTTATAGATAATAATTGTCCAGCGCAATATGCCCAACTTTTTGGTTCAAAAGAGCCACCGAACATTCTTATTTCAGACATTGTTCCTTCCATGATTTTATATATTAAGTTTATTACTAATTAGTTAGCTTCTCGAAGGATATATCCCTTCTGTGCAGATAATATAATTTGATGCAGAATAAGGTTGGATTATACTAAATGGCTGTCCTGAACCGGCAACAGTTAAGGGAATTGTTGCACTTTCTGCAGCAAGATTCGTATCTGCTGGCTCAGTTGAATAGGCCCCTGTCAATCCGGCTAATACTGCCCCAGTTGGAGAACCTGTATCGCCAGCTCCTGAGTAAGCTTGTATTGAAATTGTTGCTGCGCCAGTATGGCTATGTGTGGGCATTTGGGCTATTGTCATTGTAACAGATTCAGCACCTCCCGCTTCGCCAAGCTGCACTGCTTTTAATCCCGGACCTTGGCCTGTACCTATTGCTGTTCGGCTTTGCAAATCAGGCAGATTGAAATTAGTTACTCCGTCGCCGCCGAAAGTATTGCCGATAACGGCATATAACGTTGTATATTCTGCAATGCTCATTGAGCTTCCATTGCAAAAAGCCCATGATAAAGGGGCGAAAGTGCCTGCGAATAATCGGATTTCTCCTACTGTTCCTTCCATGATGATATGTTTAAATGTTGATAATTTTTTTAATTTTTATTATTGCCTAGTAGGGAAAATACCATACATGCAAATAATATAATTCATGCCTAAAGATGGCTGGTTAATGGAAAGGGGCAAGCCTGTTCCTACAACCCCAACCGTTATATTGTATTGAGATGCCTTTAAGTCTGCATCGCCGACTTCGCTTGTGTACATACTTGGCTTGGAAGCAAGTACGCTTCCTGCTGGAGTATTTGAATCTCCTCCATCAGAATATGCAGGCAATACTACGCTTAAAGAAGCTGGATGAGTGTGTGGTGCAAGGTTGTATGATGTAAGCGCCACGGTGTTTGATCCTAAGTTATCTCCGAGTTTATAATAAGATAAACCAGGCCCTTGGCCAGATCCAATTGCTGTTCGGCCTTGCATATCAGGCAAAGCAAAAGTGTCTTTTCCATCACCGCCATAGGTAGCTCCTAAGATTGAAAAAAGTGCGGTATTACTTCGTATTGCTACTACTGAACCATTGCAATACGCCCAATTTTTAGGAGCGAAAGCGGCTGCAAATAGTCGGATTTCTCCAATTGTTCCTTCCATAATTTATAGTTTTAAAGGTTAATGTTTGCTATAATATCTTGTATGCTTTAGAAAAGTTTCACCATTAATTATTCGCTCCACTTTCTTAATAGATTGCTGTAATTTTGCTGTATGATATTTTGTTCTTCGGTATTTGATTTGGAGTTTTTTAGGCTATTTATTACATATTGCAGGTTATTGAGAATTTCTCTTTCCTCTACATTTTTTACGAGACTTTGTATCCAAGTAACTGCAACATGCCTTTCACCATCAATAATATCTTTTACCCTGTGCAATTGCATGCATGGATAACAGATGGCATCGCCTTTATTGAATTTATATTCGATATTTCCCATTGGAGTATGCAATTCTAATTCTCCACCTGAATATTCAGCCGGATCATTAAGAAAAATGGTCATGGCAATATCGGTTCGCATCATGTTGCCCATTAACGGACTGTCAACATGCCATCCATAGCCATTGCCTGGAGTGTATTTACTAATCAAAAAAGGATATATGTTTTTTGGAAGCGTGGCATTTCTAAATAAATCATTTTGGTTCAAAGCAGTAAGTAATAGTTGCTGTATCGCCATATATTGGCCACTTTGTACATTCATCTGCATATTATTTTTTACCTCACGCGCGGCATCAGAAGCTGTTTTTTTTCCATCTTCATAAGGAGCACTTTCTACTAATTTAGAAATGTGATTTAGCTGTTCAGCATTTAATAATTGCTTTATGTGCAAGTAAGTAGTTGAAGCATTCATTAGGGTTAATTTGGGTAACCACTAAATTAAGTTGGGTTAACATTTCATTTATAGGTAATAATACCTGTTTTTAAAACGTGCCTTAATTATACATTTGTAATGTTGTCATTCTGTAATTATTTTAAATCATTTTTCAGAATTGCCAAATATATATGTTCTTAGAAATAATGTAATGTGGGATGAGGATTTGAAGACTTCTCAAAATCTAATTTATTTTAGAAATACATCATTGGCTTTGTATCAGGTAATTATGTATGTATTAAAATTTAACGCACCTTATACAAGTAATTCTTAATAATTTCTTGTTAAAATTATTGATTTCGTTTATCTTCGTAGTTCGATTCCCCAAATCGATTATAAAAATTAACCTTTAAAATTTTTAATTATGTCAAACACGATTGATTTACAAACAGCTCAAGAATGGGCAGCAAGATGGAGAAAAGAGGAAGGAACTTATTTTGATCATCACAAAGTGAATGCTTTTAACATTCCTTTGGAAGATTTAGTAGACCTTCTTAAAGAACCTCTTGACGGCGTACGTGCTTATTTAGGTGTAAATGAAGACAATACTGCAAAACTTATGCTTGTGGGAACTACGTATGATGCTGACACAGACACGTTTTATGACATGCTTCCAGAAGAAGCAAAAACGATGAAACAAGGAGAAATTTATGATTTCACAAATCCGTGTCCTCCAGGATGTGATCCAACTAGCCCATTAACTAAGCTGTAGGCGATTTTATGAGTATATTACAGATATTATCCTGCATAGGGTTAATTATTCTGCTTCTCAATACAGGGTTATATTTTATAGGCTTTACCAGAAATGGTAAGGCCTATAAATCATTCTTTTTTTATTTGCTCTTTATTCTTCTTTTACAGATAATAATGCAGGCACATGCCCTTTTGAATAAGAATAATCACTATTTATCAACCTATTACCTATTTTTTAATTTTATATTTTTAAGTATATTTTTCTATTATCTTTTTTATAATATTAGGGCAAAGGTAAGCTCTGTAATCAAGTATTCAGGACTTGCAATTCTTTCAGGATTGTGCGTTCAGTATATTTTAAATCCTCAATTGTATTACAACTTTAATTCTGTTGGTTTTTTAATAACATATTCACTCTTGATAGTATATTCAGTAATCTATTTGCTTGAACTTGTTTCTAAAAAAATGACGTTTACTTATATTATAGTAGGAATGCTTGTTTATTTTATCAGCAGTTCATTAATATTTGCTACAGCCACTTCAATTGTATCTTTTGATAATGAAGTCAATATGCTTATCTGGAAAATTAATGCAGTGTTATTTATTTTATATCAACTATTAATTTTACTTGAATGGATACAAGCCTTTTACAAGAAAGCACCAGTCCGGGAACAATAATAATTTCTGGCATATTCTTAATGTTCTTCATGAGCATGGTTTTATTGCTATTTTTTTATTTTTCTAAGAAAAAAGTGATTGAAAAAGAATTAGAGAAAAAAAATCTTGAACTTCAGTACCAGCAAGAACTTATTCAGGCAACGATGGAAGTTCAGGAAGAAGAACGCAAACGAATCGCTCAAGATTTGCACGATGAAATAAGCTCAAAATTGAATATAGTTTCTATAAACACTCACTTGCTGACCAATCCTGATATACCTGAAAATGAAATTAACTTAATAAGGTCAACAATAATTGAGCAGATCGGAAAAGCACTGGAAAGTTCACGGCGAATTGCTCATGATCTTTTGCCTCCTGTGCTTGATAAATTCGGCTTAGATGCTGGCGTTAAAGAACTTTGCCTTGAGTGCAGCAATAAGCTTACGAAGGTAAAATACACCAATGCTATACTGTTTAATTATGAAGATAAAACAAGACATTTGCATGTTTTCAGGATACTCCAAGAGCTTATTAATAATTCTATAAGACATGGAAATGCCAGCGATATTGCTGTTTCTTTTGACAAAGCAGATGATGCTATTGTTTGTACTTATACTGACAATGGCAAAGGATTTGACGTCAATGAAATGAAAAACAAAAGGGGACTTGGCATGAAAAATATCGAAAGCCGGATAATTTTTTTAGAAGGAAACATTACATTCGATTCTGAGATAAACAAAGGATGCAAAGTAATATTTACATTTAACTAGTTATGCAGAAAATTAAGATAGCCCTCGCAGATGATGAACCTTTGTTTCGCAAAGGAATTGCAATGCTTTTGCAAAGCGACAAGAATATTGATGTTGTTTTTGAAGCGTCAAACGGCGATGAGCTCATTGCGTTTCTAAAAGAAAATCAACAGCAACCAGACATTATTATAATGGACTTAAAAATGCCAGTACTTAATGGCATTGAAGCCACAAGGATAATACATAATGATTTTCCAGGCATAAAAATAATTGCATTGACAAGCTACCACACAAAATCATTTATTGCAAACATGATGGAAGTAGGAGCGGCATCTTATCTTGTCAAAAATGCTACACCTCAAGAATTGATTACCGCGATAAATGAAGTCTATAAAACAGGCTATTATTACACTGATGCTATTTTAAAAGTCATCGATGAATGCCTTATCGCTCCACAAAAAAAAGGCAAAAGCAGATTCGTGCAAGAACATCTTACAAAACGCGAAGTAGAAGTTTTAAAACTTATTTGCCAGCAATATAGCGCTGCCGAAATTGCCAACAAATTGTTTTTAAGTATCAGAACTGTTGAAGGCCATAAAAACAATTTGCTTCGAAAAACCGAATGTAAAAATATGATTGGGCTTATAGTTTATGCTCTTTTGAATGATCACATGACGCTTGATTCTATGTTGGTACACAATTAATTATCTTTTTATAATTATTTTATAGGTCTCTAATTGGCTATACAAAATATATTCTTCTCTTTAATTCTTCTCTCCAAGCTATTTATTTTTAAGCTCCTTAAAAAAAACAGGTGTTTCTACGCAGGTTTGCAAATCCCTTATTCTGTAATTTCGGTTTATCTAAATTTTATGTTAAATACATTTTTATAATGTAATAGCATAAACCCAAATTTACTAATGGACCATACCACAAAAGGGGCGTAATCTGAAAAGCCAAAGAGTAAGAATAAAAAACAAATTATTTTAAAATGAGTGCAACAGCAGAAAAAACCAGCAAATTAATCGGAGCTTATCTTGTAAACGGCAAAATGGGAAATGTAGGAATGCCAGGAGCTCCAATCATGAATTTTTCATTAATTGTAGTGCCTTCAACCAATAGCGTTTCAGGTACTGTAGAAATCACACAAGCAACTGCTTCTGGAAATGTAGTAGTTAGAAACGTGACAGGTCAGATTCGCGCTACAGGTTATGGAAAAGTAACACAAGTTGTTTCTTTGTCAGGCCAATATGTGCAATCAGTGCCACCACCAGTAATCGGTTCTTATCTAGCTGATTTTTCAGCTAACATGGCCATTGACAATGACTGGAATGGCAGCGGAGGCTTTAGCTATGCAAACCACGATGTTGAAAATGTTCCGGTAACAAAATCTTAAGGATAAATTTAAAGCCTGCTTATTTAAGCAGGCTTTTTTATTTAATTCAAATCTCATTACTATCACAAACCTCAAATCATATATGTTTCTGATAAATAGCTACTTAAATTAACGACGCTTCAGCACTGTCTATATAAAAAAGCTTTAGATTTGCTATTCACGACATATTTTTAATTTTTATGGATCAAATATTTCAAACGCTTTTAAACGGTGCAACTTATGGAGGCTCATTTCAGCATAGCATCATCAATTACACAGCATTGATGGTGGCCATTTTACCACAATTTATAGGAATCTCTGAAATAGAATCAAAAATCAAAAATGGTTGGATTTGGACATTCTTCAGTGCTGCTTTTATCCAAATTGTTCTTTGGTTTTTAGCCAATGCCATGGGAATATCTTTGATTTGGAGTATCTTGACAGGTTTCAATTTTATTTTATTTATAAAAAAGAAAAGCTTGTTAGGGAGTTTAAATAAGATAGTATACTCAATCAATTTTGTGCTTGTATTCTTTGCAACTGCTTATTATTTTGTTGCTTTTCCATTAATAACTACGATTGCCCATCTTGTGGCATTTGCTCTGGGAATAGGTTTTTACTTTTTATTCATAGGCAAGAAGAGCATTCTTAAAGAATAGTACTAACAGTTCTATTGTTTTATAGCTTCGTCCAACAGATACTTTTATTGATCAGCCTGTTATCCAATTTAAAATATTCACAATCAGTCTTGATATATAGTCAGTCAGCTAGATTTAATTTGAAATATAGTACTACTGAACTAAAATATATTGGCAGTGAGCTAAAATATATTGATGGTGAAACAAGATATATGGATAGTGAACTAAAATATATTGGCAGTGAACTAAAATATATTGATAGTAAACTAAAATATATTGATAGTAAACTAAAATATATTGATAGTAAACTAAAATATATTGATAGTGAAACAAGATATATGGATAATGAAGTAAAATATATAGAGAGTAAAGCTAGATATATTGATAGTGAAATACCGAAAAGAGAGTATTCACCAGATTTTAGAAATCCAGCGTCTAAATTTTATTGATACTAGAGGAGAAACTACAAACCCATTTTCTTGCTATAAAGATTAAATAGCCATAACTATTCTACTATTGCTCATTAGCATTCGGTGGCGTTACTTCACCCTTTACAGAATCTTTTCCATTTGACATTCTTGAAGCGTCAACATTTTTTAATGTGGCAGTATCTGACTTGGCACCTGTTTGCATATCAGGCTCTACAGAATCTTGCGATGTCGGCGAATTTTCAATATCTGACTCAATGCCAGCTTCAGTTTCTGTTTTATTATTGCAGGAAATTGTCATAGCTGTGGCAAAAAGAAGCACTGCTATATTTTTTGAGATGGAAAATTTCATAATAACTGATTTAGGTTGAATAGTAAATTTAGCCATTTCGTCAATGAAACAGTTACGATACTTTTTCTAATAGTTATATATTTTGCGTAATCAGGTTCTATCTGTAAAAACAAAATCTGCTATACGACACTACTTTACATAATTGGGAGATACACATTTTGACCAATAGTCTACGATAACCTGAATTGTCTCCCTAATGCCGTTGTAGTCAGTAGGTTTTACGAAGAAACCTTGAATTGACTTTGAATAAGCATCAATAACGTGAGATTGTTCGGCAGTTGTGGTAAAGAATAAATAAGGTATTGATTTAATTCGAAGGTCTTCGTTTTCATGGACTTTATTTCTCAATTCCATACCACTAAGGCGGGGCATATTAATGTCAGAGAAAATAATGAAAGGCTCTACAAGGGTTTCTGTAAGATAGCTGAGCGCCTGTTCTCCATCTGAAAAAAAGATAATTTCATTTTTATAGTTGAGCGATTGGAAAACCTCATTTAAAATTTCCTGATCATCAATGTCGTCTTCTATGATAATTATGGGGCCTCCTTTATTCATGCTAATTTTTTTATAAATGTAGAGAATTATTCAACGCTGTTTATATAAAGATTCTATTCTATTGCAACCTGAAATTAGTGTTGTGATTTTAAGCTTATATACCGAGAAATCCATTCTTTAAGTTGAAGTAATATTATAACAAGTTTTCTCTATGATATAAATAATCGGCGCATTCCTGCTTGTACTTTCGTAGTGTTCCTTTACGCATCTGTGTGATGCTGGCTGGCAAGTATTTTGGAATATAACAAGCAACTAAAATAAATATAAAATGGAAAATTCAAAAACAGCAGGGAATAATGCCGCAATCGCAATAGGACAAACTGCTAAAGATGAGGCCCAATATTATGACATGATTGTCTTTTGCCACTTGCGCTGGCAATTTGTATATCAAAGGCCACAGCATATTATCAGCAGAATGGCGAAAGATCAGAAAGTACTTATGGTAGAAGAACCAATACATTTTAACGAAATTGAGGAAAATACTGCCATCATAACAGTTGTTACACCACAGCTTAACATACTTCAACCCAAAGTAAGAGACATTGAAGCGATTGCTGCTTTGCTTCCTAAATATGTTCGAAACAAAAATATCTCAATCGGCTGGTTTTACTCGGCGTCTTTTAGTCCATTGCTGGCGTCATTGTCATTTGATACAATTGTTTATGACTGCATGGATGAACTTTCGCTTTTCAAAGGAGCGCCTCAGATATTGATCGACCAAGAGAAATATCTTATGGCAAATGCAACTGTTGTATTTACAGGAGGAAAATCTCTTTATAAATCAAAAAAAGAAATGCATAATAATGTCTACTGTTTTCCAAGTTCTGTGGACGAAGCGCATTTTGCCCAAGCTAAAAACGGAATTGCCCTACCGGAAGAGATAGCACAAATCAAAAGGCCTGTCGTTGGATATTTTGGCGTAATTGATGAGCGCATCGATTTAGATCTTTTAAAGGAAAGCGCAGCTAAATTGCCAGATGTTTCTTTTGTGATGATTGGGCCTTTGGCTAAAATTGAAGACAGCGATCTTCCAAAAGGCCACAATATCCATTATTTAGGAATGAAATCATATGATGAATTGCCAGCCTATCTGAAGGCTTTTGACATTGCGATGATGCCGTTTGCCTTGAATGATGCCACCAAATTCATCAGTCCGACAAAAACACTAGAATATATGGCAGCAGGAAAGCCAATTATTTCTACCAAGATAAAAGATGTAGTAAGAGATTACAGCCATTGCGTTCAACTTGTTGCCACATCAGAAGAATTTTGCAATAGCATTTTAGAGATTCAAAACAATGAATCAGAGCAAGAAGCTCATTATACAGAAATACTTAAAAATACTTCTTGGGATGCAACGGCGGCAAAAATGAGTGCAATAATTAAAAAATTTATAGTATGAAAAATATCGACATTCTTATAATTGGTGCAGGAATTTCGGGTGCCGTACTTGCAGAACGTTATGCATCTATAGGCAAAAAGGTGCTTGTTATGGAAAAGAGGAACCATATAGCAGGCAATTGTTTTGATTATTATGATGAAAACGGAATTCTTGTTTCAAAATACGGCGCCCACCTGTTTCATACCAATGAAGAAGAAGTTTGGAATTATGTAAACCAGTTTTCAGAATGGTATCCATGGGAACATACAGTGATTGCAAGAGTGGATGAGAAAACAGTTCCGATTCCTGTTAACATTACGACTGTTAATACCCTTTTTGGTACAACGATAACTACAGAGGAAGAAATGAAATCTTGGCTTGAAGAAAACAGAATTCCTATTGAGAAGCCTAAGAATGGCGAAGAGGCCGTGCTAAATCGCGTTGGACCTGAACTGTATGAAAAGATGTTCAAGCATTACACAAAAAAGCAATGGGATAAATTTCCATCTGAACTAGATGCTTCGGTTCTTGATCGTATTCCTGTAAGGCATAATTATGACGACCGTTATTTTTCTGATCAATATCAAGCGCTTCCAAAAGGTGGCTATACTCAATTATTTGAAAAAATTCTTGCCCATCCAAACATTGAAATCCTGCTTGATACAGATTATTTTGACGTAAAAGATAATTATCAAGGTTATGAAAAACTATTTTACACAGGGCCTGTCGATCGTTTTTTTGAATTCAAGCACAGTCTTTTAGAGAAATTAGAATATCGTTCTATCAACTTTGTTAGCGAAACTTTAGACATAGAATTTTTTCAGGAAAACTCTGTTGTAAATTATCCAGGCATTGAAGTGGACTATACAAGAATTATCGAATACAAGCATTTTGGCCACCAGCAATCTGATAAAACTACGATCGTAAAGGAATTTACTGTGGATGAAGGCGAACCTTATTATCCGGTGCCAAATCCGAGAAATCAAGAAATTTATACCAAATATAAAATGGAAGCCGACAAGCTTCAAGACGTATATTTTGTAGGCAGGCTGGCCAATTACAAATACTTCAACATGGATCAGGCTTTTAAAAATGCACTAGATTTGTTTGATTCTCTCAACAATGCAACTTCTGATGACTATAAAGCAGCAATGTAATGAACCCATTTAAGACATTTTTTATGGGCGGATTTGAATGTGCCGACCATATCAACCGATCTGGAGAAAGAATCAACTTATTGGAAGAAACACAGCACGATATACGCGTTTATGAAGATTATAAATTGTTGGCAGATATAGGGATAATGGTTGTAAGAGAAGGAGTTTGCTGGAGTTCGGTTGAAAAAACTCCAGGACATTTTGATTTTTCAGAAGTGCTTTTCAGGATGCAGGCCGCCGAACATTATGGCATTCAGCAGATTTGGGATTTGATCCATTTTGGTTATCCGGATGGCATTTATCCAACGCATCCAAAATTCTGCGAGCGTTTTACGAAGCTGTGCCAAGTTTTTGGTATGTTTTATAAGGCAAATTCTAAACAGCCATTAATGGTAGTTCCCATCAATGAAATAAGCTTTCTTTCTTGGCATTCAGGTGATGTGAGAGGTACGGTGCCATTTGCAGTCAACAGTGGCTGGGACATAAAATATCATTTGTGCAAAGCCGCAATACTTGGAATTAAAGCATTAAAAGAAGCTGATTCGCAATGCCGGATTATTCTTGTGGAACCATTGGTAAAAATACATGCCGATGGTTTTGTGTCTGAAGAACAGCTGCTTAATAGTAACGAATATCAGTTTCAGGCAATGGACATTATTGCTGGAAGGATTTGTCCGGAATTAGGAGGAGAAGAATCTTTTTTAGACATGCTCGGATTTAATTATTATTGGAATTGCCAGTGGGAAGGTGCCGCTGAAACATTGCCGTGGCCTGAATATATGATAAGGCGAACACCCTTAAATGAGCTTTTGCAAGGAGCATATCACCGCTATAAGAAGCCAATTTTTCTTTCTGAAACGGGGCACTTCGGCATTGGCAGAGCACCTTGGATAAATGAAGTCGCTGCTCAATGTCTTATTGCAATGAATAGGGGAGTTGAATTGCTAGGCTTATGCATTTATCCCGTAACTGATCGTCCTGACTGGGATAATTTAGAAAGCTATAGCAACTGCGGCATATATGATTTAGATACAGAAAGCAATAGAATTCCTGAGGAAAGTGTCATTGCAAGCATAAAGGCCAATCAAGCGCTGTTTGATGTCAATGTTGCTTGCAATTCCTTAAACAGAGCATAATTTTCTTTAGATTTTAAATTATTACCTCTTCATAGAAAAATGCGACTTAAATTCTTTATCATTTCCGTCCCTTCCTTTATACATCAAAGTAAACCAATAATCAGTCGAAGGCAGAAGTTGTCCATTATAAGTTCCATTCCAACCTGATGTTGAAGGCGTAATATTTTTCAGCAGTTTTCCATATCTATCAAAAATATAAATCTTCGCTTCAGCTTGGTTTGAAAGAGAATTGATATTCCAAGTATCATGATAGCCATCACCATTTGGAGTAAAATAACGCGGATAGTTTAAGGCAAATACTTCTAAAATAAGTTCTCGGCATCCATTTTTATCTCTCACAATAATTTCATATTCTCCAGAAAAAACGCCTGTAAATTGGTTGCTTTCTTGTGGAAGCCCATCGTTTAGCTGAAATTCATATTCTCCAGAACCACCTGTCACATTTATTGTGATGGTCTGGTTTCGCTCAAAATCTTCAGCGACTGTTGCCGTTGCAATTGCCATTGAAGAAACCTCTACAACTGCGCTTGCCGAGGAAGAGCAACCTGTCGTTAAATCTGTGGCCACGACATTATAAACTCCCGCTTGAACTGCGTTATGAGTATTCCCAAGGGTTGACAAAACCTGACTACCCAAAGTCCAAATGAAGCTGTGATTTGCGTTTGGCACTCCAGAATTAAGCACAGCATTTGAAATAACAGTTCCAGTTGCAGGATCAATACATATAAATTTATCTTTTAAAGAAGGTTTTGGCGGCGCATTGACTACTATAGTTTTTATAGCTTTTGCGGTACAACTTCCTATGGTCAGAGAATAGGTTATTATAGCTGTTCCTGCAGTAATTCCTGTAACAATTCCAGTATTGTCAACAGTTGCAATAGAAGTATTGCTACTTGACCAAATTCCAGCAGGTGTTGCGTTTGTGAGTTGAATCGTATTTGTTTCACAAAGATTATTTGGACCAGAAATCGGCGCTAAAGTTCCATTATTGATAAAAACATCTAATGTCATAGGAGAAGCGCATTGTCCTGAATTTGGTGTAAAAGTATACCTCCCATTTATGGTGTTATTTATAGTAGAAGGATTCCAAATTCCCGTAATTCCATTTGGAGCAACAGTGCTTAAAGGAGAAACTGGATCACCACTGCAGATTGTCAGAGTTGTAGCAAAATCAGGAATTACTCTAGGAGTTATAGTCACATTCAATACTGCATTTGTAGCGCATTGTCCGGCATTCGGAGTAAAGATATATGTCCCAGGCGTTGTATTGCTTATAGTTGCTGTCGACCAAGTTCCAATAATCCCATTCGGAGAAATCGTTGCCAAAATAGGAGCAGTGCTACCATTGCATACTGCCAAAGATGTTTGAAAATCAGGGAGTATTCTAGGAGTTATAGTTACGTTTAATATTGCATTTGTAGCGCATTGTCCGGCATTCGGCGTAAAAGTATATGTTCCAGGCGTAGTATTATTTATAATTGCAGGACTCCAAGTTCCAGAAATTCCATTCGGAGAAGTCGTCACTAAAACTGGAGCAGTATCGCCATTGCAGACTGCCAAAACAGTTGGAAAATTAGGAACAGTTCGAGGAGTTATCGCCACATTCAAAACTGCATTTGCAGCGCATTGTCCAGCATTCGGAGTAAAAGTATAGGTACCAGGCGTCGTATTGCTTATCGTTGCAGGCGACCAGATTCCAGAAATTCCGTTAGGAGAAGTTCCAGCCAAAATAGGAACTGTATTCCCATTGCAGACTGACAAAGTAGTTGGGAAATCAGGAGTAATGCTATTGGTAACTGTGACCCTCAATACCGCATTTGTAGCGCATTGCCCTGAAGCAGGAGTAAAAGTATAGACTCCGTCTGCAGTATTGCTTACAGTCGAGGGTGACCAAGTTCCAGAAATTCCGTTAGGGGAAGTCGTTGCTAAAACAGGCGTAGTTCCGCCATTACAAATCACAAGTGTCGCAGGAAAATCAGGAGTTATTCGAGGTGTTATAGTCACATTCAATACCGCATTTGTAGCACACTGTCCGGCATTTGGCGTAAAAGTGTAGATTCCAGGTGTCGTATTGTTTATAATTGCTGGCGACCAAGTTCCAGTAATCCCATTAGGAGAAGTCGCAGCTAGAATTGGAGCAGTATCCCCACTGCAGATTGCCGAAATTGGAGCAAAATCAGGAGTAATTCGAGGCGTTATCGCTACATTCAATCCCGCATTTGTAGCGCATTGTCCGGCATTCGGCGTAAAGGTATAGGTACCAGGTGTCGTATTGCTCACAATCGCTGGCGACCAAGTTCCAATAATCCCGTTTGGAGAAGTCGTAGCTAAAATTGGAGCAGTATCACCACTGCAGATTGCCGAAATTGAAGCAAAATTCGGAATGGTTCGAGGCGTTATCGTTACATTCAATATTGCATTTGTAGCGCACTGTCCGGCAATAGGAGTAAAAGTATAAGTGCCAGGCGTAGTATTATTTATAATTGCTGGCGCCCAAGTTCCAGAAATTCCATTTGGAGAGGTTGTAGCTAAAACTGGCGCAGTATCTCCATTGCAGACTGCCAGAACAGTTGGAAAATTAGGAACTACTCTAGGAGTTATAGTTACATTCAATATTGCATTTACAGCACACTGCCCAGCATTCGGGGTAAAGGTATAGGTACCAGGCGTCGTATTATTTATAGTTGCTGGCGACCAAGTTCCAGTAATTCCATTAGGAGAAGTCATTCCCAAAACAGGCGCAGTATCGCCATTGCAGACTGACAAAGTAGTCGGGAAATCAGGAGTGATGCTATTGGTAACTGTGACCCGCAATACAGCATTTGTAGCGCATTGCCCAGAAGCAGGAGTAAAGGTATAGACTCCGTCTGCAGTATTGCTTACTGTCGCAGGCGACCAAGTTCCAGAAATTCCGTTAGGGGAAGTCGTAGCCAGAATTGGTGCAACACTTCCATTGCAGATAATCTTAGTAGTGTCAAAATCAGGAGTAATTCGGGGATTTATCGCCACATTCAATACCGCATTTGTAGCACACTGTCCTGCATTTGGCGTAAAAGTATACGTACCAGGTGCAGTATTGTTTATCGTTGCAGGCGACCATGTTCCAATAATCCCGTTTGGAGAAGTCGCAGCTAAAATTGGAGCAGTATCGCCACTGCAGATTGCCGAAATTGGAGCAAAATTCGGAATGGTTCGAGCAGTTATCGTCACATTCAATACTGCATTTGCAGCGCATTGTCCGGCATTCGGAGTAAAGGTGTAAGTGCCAGGCGTAGTATTGTTTATCGTTGCTGGCGACCAAGTTCCAGTAATTCCATTTGGAGAGGTTGTAGCTAAAACTGGCGCAGTATCTCCATTGCAGACTGCCAAAACAGTTGGAAAATTAGGGACAGTCTTAGCAGTTATATTTACGGTTAAAATCACATTACTAGCGCATTGCCCTGCATTTGGAGTAAAGGTATAAGTACCGCCCAAAGCAGTATTTATAGTTGCAGGACTCCAAGTTCCAGAAATTCCATTAGGAGAAGTCGTTGCCAAAGCGGAAGCTGTATCGCCATTGCAAAAAGTCAAACTAGTTGGAAAATCAGGAGTTATGCTAGTAGTCACTCTCAATTGAGCCGCATTGCTATAAAGCGTTTTTGAGCTAGAAGTCATCTGGCAATAATATTGGCTTTTATCTAAACTTAAAGGAACAGAATTAATTGTCAAGGTATTTGTAGTCGCTCCTGAAAATTGTGCATTGTTATTAATATTGACCCAATTTCCAGAGGCATTTAATGTCTTCCATTGAAAAAGATATCCGGCAGGAGCTGAAAGCGTTGCAGAAAATATAGCCTGGCCATTCTCACAAACTGTCTTGCTTGTCGGATGTGTAATAGTTGGCAGAGGTGGGATGCTTACATTATGAATTCCTATATTATCACATTTTTCTAAAGTGAAACCAGTCCAGTCATTAGCATTAAAAACTGCTTTGGGAGCAACAGCATCTGGTTTTCTGATAAGTGTATATCCAGATAGTGCAAAGACCATATGGACATTATCAATCACAACTCCGTTTTTTAAAAGCTCCATTTCGTCATTTTCATTAAAGCCGGTGTTATATGTTTGATTATAAGGGACAGTACATCTGGTACTTCCCAATCCTAATATAAATATTCCTCCAGGAGGTATTGAACCTACTAAGTTTAAAGGCGTTATAGAAGGATTTGCATCTCCAATGTCACCATACCTTTTTACAGAATATCCTGCTAAATTAACTGTAGAAGCAGTTCCATTATAAATTTCAATAATACCGCCACTGCCTCCAATACCGCCATCACCCGTTGTTCCTACATCATGTATTTCTGAAATATAAATATCGCTCGAATAATTTGTGGCAATATCTGAAACGATTTTCACAAAGCTAGCTGTTGAAACGCTAGGGCATCCGCCTGTGATAACTGTTATATTTCCTGAAGCATTTCCTGCCGGAACATAAGCTTCTATTTCAGTATCAGAAAGTACGGTATACGAAGATGGAATTCCATTAAATTGAACGGCTGATGTTCCCGCGCCTGCTTGAAAACCGCTTCCGGTAATGGTAACTAATGTATTTTGAGGTCCGGTCAAAGGTACAATTGAAGAAATCGTCGCTGCCGTACAATTCAATGACATAAATCCATTCAATACAAAATCATCTAATCTAAAAGTTCCATTTCCGGTGCCTCCTGTCAATGAAATTACCACATTTATGGTGCCGGTTAATCCAACAATTGGATTGCTTACTGGTATATTTCCTGTTGGCGTGGCATTTGTTCCGATAATGCCACTGCCGACAGTAGTGCCATTAATAGCCATTGACCAATTCGAAGGCCCGGCGTTGCTTCGCTGTGACCAAAAACTGAAAGAGGTAATATCCGCTTTATAATTTGCCCCAACATTTAAAGAAAGGGAAATTGTTGCATCAACAGAAGTGGTTAATCGAATTGCCTGTCCTGCAGAACCAGTAGTACTTGTCCAAGCATTCAGGCTATTGCTCCAAGAAGAATTGGAAAGATTCGGATTTATAATTTGAGGTGCAGTAGTATAAGGATGGCTCGAAATGGTGGTTGTTCCAAAATTGTGAGAATACAGCTGTGCTTTAGAACTATAACCAAGCAACAAAAATAAAATTGTCAACAAGAAAGTGCTGGAAATTTTCGGGGATTTTAAAGACATATTTATAGTATATTTTAGCTTTTGTGCTGCCTTTTAATCAGCCCCGAAAATTAAGATATACTTTTTTTTAAGATACTTTTTTAGTTTTATTAAAACCTTATCTAATAATTAATTAACACCCGTTAATCTTACCAAAAGGTTAATTTGAAGAGTAGTAAAAGTTATTGGAAACAAAAAAGAGCAGCTTTTTAAGCCACTCTTCTTTTGAATCTATTTCTGTTTTTTTAATTTCTCTGTCTGTTTATTTGAACCCATCCGGTTGCGCTTTTTATGCCATCTCGCTCAATTACATAATAATAAGTGGCATCTGGAAGTTCGTTTCCATTGTCTGCCTGGCCTCGCCATTCTTTAGTGTAATTTTTAAAACTGTAAACTTGCGTTCCATATCTGTTGAAAATAGCCAGCTTTTTAACGCTCAAGCCGCTGAGGTCAAATTCATCATTATCGCCGTCGCCATTAGGGGAAATTCCTTTTGGGATGTTGCAGGAAACATTATAGACAGTGAAAGATTCTGTTGTTTCACATCCGTTTTTATTTACGGTTACGGTAAACTTCATCGGATAAGCTTGATTTGAAATACTTGAAACATAATCAGAAACATTGAACTGTTCATCGTCATTTCCAACCGTTTGTCCTGCTTCGTTTTTCCATGTATAGGTGACGTCATTTGGATTGTATGAATTTGAAACCGGAACAGCTTGAAGCATAAATTTGCCACCCACGCAATCGTCACTAATTTTAGTTTGAATGCTCTCGATAGCCACATTTAAAACCACATTTGTTGCACACTGTCCCGCATTTGGCGTAAAGGTATAAGTACCGCTTGCGTTACTGTCAATTACCGCTGGATTCCAAATTCCAACAATCCCGTTAGGAGAAGTCGTGCTTAAAACCGGAGCCGTATTTCCTTTGCAAAGCGTAATCGAAGTAGCAAAATCAGGAATAATGCTTGTTCCAATAGTAACATTTAAAGTCACAGGAATTGCGCACTGTCCAGCATTCGGGGTAAACAGATAACTTCCAGGAGTGGTATTGCTGATTACCGCAGGATTCCAAGTTCCAGAAATTCCATTAGGGGAAGTAGTATTTAAAGCAGGAGCCGTATTTCCTGAACAAAGTGCCAATGACAAATTGAAATTCGGAACAACAGTCGCATTTGTTATAGTTACCACAAGAGTCACAGGAATAGCGCACTGTCCTGAATTCGGAGTAAATACATAATTACCAGGAGCTGTATTATTAATCACAGCCGGATTCCAAGTACCTGTAATTCCATTAGGGGAAGTAGTATTTAAGGCAGGAGCAGTATTCCCTGAACAAAGAGACAATGTCAGGTTAAAATTCGGGACAATGTTGGCATTTGTTATCGCTACCACAAGGGTCACAGGCGTCGCGCATTGTCCAGCATTCGGAGTAAATATGTAGTTTCCTGGTACAGTATTGTTAATTACAGATGGGCTCCAAGTTCCGGTAATTCCGTTAGGAGAAGTAGTGCTCAAAGTAGGAGCAGCATTCCCTGAACAAAGAGACAATGTCAAATTAAAATCAGGAACAATATTAGCATTCGTCACACTCACCACAAGCGTCACTGGAATAGCGCACTGCCCAGCATTAGGTGTAAATATATAGTTGCCACCAATTGTATTATTAATCACAGCCGGACTCCAAGTACCCACGATTCCATTCGGGGAAGTAGTATTTAAAATAGGAGGAGTGCTTCCCGTACATACATTCATCGTCAGGTTAAAATTAGGAATAATGTTCGCATTTGTCAAAGTCACCACAAGGGTCACAGGCGTCGCGCATTGTCCAGCATTCGGAGTAAATATGTAGTTTCCTGGTACAGTATTGTTAATTACAGATGGGCTCCAAGTTCCGGTAATTCCGTTAGGAGAAGTAGTGCTCAAAGTAGGAGCAGCATTCCCTGAACAAAGAGACAATGTCAAATTAAAATCAGGAACAATATTAGCATTCGTCACACTCACCACAAGCGTCACAGGAATAGCGCACTGCCCAGCATTAGGTGTAAATATATAGTTGCCACCAATAGTATTATTAATCACAGCAGGACTCCAAGTACCCACGATTCCATTCGGGGAAGTCGTGTTCAAGGCAGGGGGAGTGCTTCCCGTACATACATTCATCGTCAGGTTAAAATTAGGGACAATGTTCGCATTCGTTACAGTCACAACAAGGGTCACAGGCGTGGCGCATTGTCCAGCATTCGGAGTAAATATGTAGTTTCCAGGAACTGTATTGTTAATTACGGATGGGCTCCAGGTTCCAGTAATCCCGTTAGGAGAAGTAGTGCTTAAAGCAGGAGCCGTATTTCCTGAACAAAGCGCCAATGTCAAATTAAAATTCGGGACAATTGTTGCAGCAGTCACATTAACAACAAGAGTCACAGGCGTTGCACATTGTCCGGCATTAGGCGTAAATAAATAATTGCCGCCAATAGTATTATTGATTACAGATGGGCTCCAAGTTCCTGTAATTCCATTCGGGGAAGTCGTGCTTAAAGCCGGAGCAGTATTCCCTGCGCAAAGCGTCAGCGCCAGATTAAAATTCGGAATTGTTCCACTTGTGACAGTCAAATTAATCGTATCAGTGATAGAAACATTACAGCTATTCGTCACTGTCAAAGTCAAAACCACAACGCTTCCCGCACTTGATGCGCTAGGTGTAAAAGTCGTTGCCAAGCCCGTAGGATTTGAAAATGTACCGCTTGGTGCCGACCACAAAACCGTTTGATGCCCTTGTGCCGTTCCGTTTAAAGTCACAGCGTTTCCTGCACAAGTGCTCAACGATGCTGGTCCGGCATTGACTGTGAAAGGTGGCACCGGAGCCACGCATCCATTATTGATATAAGTCGCATTTCCTGCAGGGGTAAAAAGAACTGTCGCACCATCAGCGGCAACATTTGCACCAGATTGGTTTACTAAAAGCGAACGGTCATAACTCACCGTATCAGAGCATCCTCCAAAAGAAATAGACAATGTTCTTGTTGCCGAAGTGCCATAATTTGCAAAGTGGCCGCTCGTTACATTTGAATTTTGAAAGAGTATATAAACGTTATCCATCAAGGCTCCAAAAGAGTTAGATGTAATGTCAAAATTATAGCTTGTTACCAAAATAACCGTGGCATTTGCAGGAAGAACGCCCCCTGTTGGCTGTATCAGTTGTCCGCATCCGCCCGCATCCAAAATATCTGCATTAAGGTTGTCTACTTTTGTATTCGTTGTGGTATTTCGAATAAGCCCGCCCCAGATGTTATTTGGCCAGCTGACTGACATGTTGCTAGTGTTAATCGCCGTGTTTCCCACCTTAAAGCGCACCATTTCATTCAAGCCTTCTGAATTTGAGCCGTTATCGCAAGCATCCACCAAGATGCTTTCAATTTCAAAGCATTGGGAAAAAGATTTTTGTTGGAAAAGAAGTGAGAAAATAAATAGCAAGACAGCCTGCCTTAAAATATTTTTTAATTTCATTTTAATAAATTTAAATCTGCGCAATGTAGACCTCTTAGATTAACTGAGATTGTCGAAAAATTTATCAAAAGGTTATTTTAAGGTTAGCTGAGGAGGCATTTTGAGGAATAAAAAGCAGATTACAGCTTCATTTCAAATCATTTTTAGAGGATCAGATTGTAATTGGGAATATAAATATGTTAAAAAATCAAAACTATATCCAATAAATGGGAGTTCATCGGATATATTCGTACTTAAACGATTAAATTTTTTAGATTCAACTGCAACCTATACATTACGCCCCGATAAGAAAGCAAAGCCAGCAGTAAAAAACCAAATGGCACTATTTTAAAATCAAATTCCATTTTTTATATAGCAACAATCAGTAGCTATTAATTTGAAATATAGTATATCTCAAGTAAGATATATAGAAAGTAACGTAAGATATATCTTATCTAATGTAAAATATATTGCATCAGGCGTAAGATATATTCCTAGTGGAGTAAAATATATAGGAAGTAGTGTTAGATATATTAAAAGTGCAGTATGGTATATAGAAAGTAGAGCAGGATATATCAATAGTGAAATAAGATATATAAAGCATGACACCTAAAATTTAGGCACAGCAATAGCTGAAATAGCTGTTGTGCCTGCTATAAGCGAACCAACCGTAAAATTTAAACCAAATAAAACCATGAAAAAAGTCCAAATAGACCAGTATGACATGATTCTTTCAGTAGAAAACCATTTTGATGACAACCCAGCAATCTGGGCAGGAAATGCGCCGCTTGCTGCCACAAAAACATTGTTTTCTCAAAAAATAAATAGGGTTGCCGAGCAAGTCGCCCTGCAATTGATAAACCCAACAGGAATCACCATTGACAAAGCAAATGTTAGAAAAGAATTAGAAAACCAAGCCTATTCTGTGAGTTCAAAAATCAGCGCCTATGCTGCTATTTTCAATAAAGCCGATTTATATAAACGGGTACATTTTTCAAAATCAGATTTTGTTCATTTTCGAGGTGCCGAGCTTGTAGGCATCATCACCAATCTTCATCAAGAAGCTGTTTTAGAATTGCCAAATCTGGCGCCTTATGCTATAAATGCGGCAACTTTGGCTTCATTAAAAGCCACGACAATTGCTTTTGGAAGCTTGATAAATAATCCGACGGAAGCCATTGCCAGAAGAAAATCGGCTACTGACAGCATTGCCGTGATGCTTCCAGAGATTATTGAAATGCTCGAAACACGATTCGACAACCTCATCGTGTCGCTTCAAGAAACACAGCCTCAGTTTGCGGCCATTTATTTTAATGTCCGCGCTTTAAAACGCACACAGGTTCATCCGTTAAGCCTTACCGTTACTGTTGTAGATGCAATTACAAAGCTTCCGGTGCCTAATGCGACGATTCAAATTTTAGGGCAGAGGATTACAAGATTGTCCAGCCAAAGGGGATATAATAGGGTCCGGCATCTTGCAGAAGGTATGCATTCGATTAGGGCAAACCATCCTGATTTTATAACCCTTGATGAGAATTTTACAATTGTCAGCGGTGAAACTACAGCCCTCGTGCTTTTTTTAGAAAGAAATCCATAGCATTTAAAACAAAAGCCTCCCACGATGGAGAGGCTTCTTGTATTGGCTTTTAGGCTTCTTTATTTTTTAACAATCCTCACCGTCTCAGCAGTATTTCCTGAAGTGATTTTCAGGAGATACATCCCTGAATTTAATCCCTCAAGATTCATTTTTACAGTAGAGCTGTCTGTCTTTATAGCTACTAATTTTTGTCCTAAAAGAGAATAGATTTCTACAGAGGAAATGACATCGCTATAAGCTACATTTAAAAATGAATCAGCCGGATTGGGGTAATATTTCAAGGCATTTCTGTTGAAAGTTCCAGTCGAAAGTTCTTCACCTGCAGTAATTTCAAGTCTTTCAAAACTCTCGCATCCATCCACAGTCTGCGATGCATAATAAACGACACCTTCTTGGATAACATGCGTTGGCGGCAACACATTGCCTCCGGTTGCTGCGTCATACCAAATTATATTCTGACCGCTAACAGTGAAATCGGCAAGGGTTTGCCCAGGCGTAAAATCTTGCGTAGCCGTGCCTGTTGGGGCAATAGTTGCTTTAATCACAATTGCCGTAGCATTTTTATCGCCTGTAATAACTGGCGAACTGCTTACGACTCTGATCTGATAACCTGTTCCTGCCACGGTATTTCTAGGAATAGTTACGCTTATTGTTCCGTCGATTGTCGAAGCCAATGTTCCAATATTTACTGGATTTGCAAAGCTTCCTGCAGCATTTGAAAGCTGTGCTGTGAAAATATTTCCGGCATTGAAAGCTGTATCTGCCGGCACACGAGCATAATTTACATTAAAAGCAGCGCCTGCACAAAATGGCCCGGCTTCAGAAGGGGAAGCAGTAATTGTCTTTAGAGAAATTTTTGCAATTCTATTTCTTGTCGTGCCGTTATACATAGTGAAAAGGCCGGCAACGATCACATCGCCATCTGCCAGCCAAGAAGCGGTATATGCGGCAGTATAATCAGCAAATCCTGTTCCTACGGCAAAAGAATTGTCTAAAGTTCCGGTGGCATTTAATCGGGCAAGTCCTTTTCTTGCCACGCCGTTATACGTATTAAATGCGCCGGCTATAACTATTTTTCCATCGGCCTGCAAAAGAATGGAATAGACTCTGTTTAGAGGGCTGGCGCCGGTTGATGTGCCAGTAGTGAAAGTGGTATCGAGAGTTCCGTTGGCATTTAATCGAATGAAATTGTTTTTTTGTACCGTTCCAAATAGTACATTGAAACCACCGCCCGCTAAGATTTTTCCGTCAGGCAGCAGCGTCAGTGAAGTTATTGCACCTCCAGAACTAACAGGGGTAGTGGGTGAAGTGTGTGTTACTGGCGTAAAAGAAGTATCTCGCGAACCATCAGGATTTAGCTTGGTCAGCAGCAAAAAAGTGTTTGCAGTAATTTGACAAGTACCCGCAATTAAAATTTTGCCATCGGGCATCACCAGAGAGCGGTACATTTCATTGTTAGTTAAGCCATAAGGCGTAATATAAGAAGAAAAAGTTTCGTCAAGACTTCCATCGGCATTTAGCCTGGCCACACTTTTTCTAGTGCCGTTTAAGTTGAAACTTCCGGTAACAATTATTTTTCCATCTGGCTGCAAGGCAATTGTTCTTATTCCTATATAAGTTGCTATTCGGGCGTCTAAAGTAAAACTGGCATCCAATGATCCATCAGCATTTAAGCGGGCCATGTCTTTTTTTGCAACGGTGCTGTAAGTGTCAAAGATGCCTGCAATAACAATTTTTCCGTCGGCTTGGACTTTTATATCGTCAATTTTTATCTCATTTCTGCCCACTATAACAGGAATTCCGGTTCCTGGGTCAAAAGTGGCATCTAAAGTTCCATCGGCGTTTATTCGGGCAATGCCATTTCGTGAGACAGTATTGTATTCTGAAAAACTTCCTCCAATCATTATTTTTCCGTCTGGCAAAGGCAAAGCGGCATTGACTTGAAAATCGGGCCCATCATCAGGATCAAAAGAGGGATTCAAACTTCCGATCTGGCTGTAAGAAGTTGCCGTTATAGAAAGCAAGGCAAAAAGCAATAGGCTTTGAAATGTTCTTTGTAATTTTTTTCTCATCATTTGAAAGTTTATTAAACGTAGTTTTTATGGTATAGGCAATGCAACGGGCAAAGCGATGCAAGATAGTTTTTGTTGTAAGGCAATTGGTTATTAAGCCTTTATCAAAAAGTTATAGGGACGTTATTAAATAAAAAAAGCTCCCCATTGCGGGAAGCTTTTCAAGGCGCGTACATCTCTTTATTTTCTGATAACCTTTATAATTCTAACATCGTTTCCAGAAGCAACCTTCACAAGATAAGCTCCTGAATTTAAAGCGGCCATATCTATTCTCACAGCCTGCGCATTAGGATTCAAAGACAAAACCTGCTGTCCTAAAAGATTGTAAACTGCTATAGAAGAAATATTTTCACTGTAAGAAACATTTAAAAATGAATCTGCCGGATTTGGATAATATTTCAAGGCATCCATTTTAAAAGTTTCTGTAGAAAGTTCTTCACCGGCAGTAATTTCAAGCCTTTCAAAACTCTCGCATCCGTCCACAGTCTGCGAGGCATAATAAATGACACCTTCTTGAATAACATGTGTTGGTGGCAATACATTGCCTCCGGTTGCCGCGTCATACCAAATTATGTTCTGTCCGCTTATAGTGAAATCGGCAAGGGTTTGCCCAGGCGTAAAATCTTGCGTAGCCGTGCCAGTTGGCGCCAGTGGTGCTTTGATGACAAGGGGTGTAGCGTTTTTGTCACCTGTGATAACTGGCGAACTGCTTACCACTCTGATTTGATATCCTGTTCCTGCCACTGTATTTCTAGGGATAGCTACGTTTATAGTTCCGTCGATTGTTGAAGCAAATGTTCCAATATTTACTGGATTTGCAAAGCTTCCTGCAGCATCTGAAAGCTGTGCTGTGAAAATATTTCCTGCATTGTAAGTTGTTTCTGCTGGAAGGGTTGTGTAATTTAAGCTAAAAGCAGCGCCTGCGCAAAATGGCCCGGCTTCTGAAATTGAAACTACGTTGATTGTCTTCGTAGAAATTTTGGCAACCCTGTTTCTTGTCGTGCCGTTGTAAGCTGTAAAATGACCGCCAATTATGATATCACCATCTTCAAACAATCCTACTGAACTTACTGACGCAGGATTGATTCCGGTTCCCACTGTAAAGGTGTTATCTAAAGTTCCATCAGCATTTATTCTGGCGAGTCCTTTTCTGGCGATTGCATTATAGACACTGAAGCCTCCGCAGATAACTATTTTTCCATCAGGTTGCAATGCCATTGATCTTACAGAATTCAGCGTATTGGTTCCAGTTCCGGTTCCAGAATTAAAAGTAGTGTCAAGGGTTCCGTTGGCATTCAGTCTTGTAAAATTGCTTTTAGATGTTGATCCAAATAATTGGGTAAAGCTACCGCCAACTATTATTTTTCCGTCAGGCAGTAGTATCAATGATTGAAATGCGCCTTGAGCGTTTACTGGTGTTGAGGTTGAAGTGTGGATTGCTGGCGTAAAAGAAGTATCTCTTGTTCCATCGGTATTAAATCGAACTAATTTCACAAAAACATTTGCCGCTGTCGGAACAGAACCGCCAGCCAAAATTTTTCCGTCAGGCTGAACGACAAGCACATATTGGGTAAAAGAGGAGTTTCCGAAACCTGTCAAATAAGATGTAAAGCTGGTGTCAAGTGATCCGTCGGCATTTAATCGGGCTACGCCGCATCTTGAATTATTGATAATCAAGCTTCCTCCAATAATTATCTTTCCATCAGCTTGCAAAGCCACACTATATAAAACACCGCTCATTGCTGCATGTGGCGTGAAAGAAGTGTCAAGCGAACCATCTGGATTTATCCTTGCTATATTTTTAATAGGCGTTTCATTATAGACAGAAAAATTTCCCACAATGATCATCTTTCCGTCAGATAGCATTTTCATGGCATTGATTACAATAGAAGTAGAACCGCTTACTGTCTGAATTCCGGTTCCTGGATCAAAGGTGGTGTCTAAGGTTCCATCGGCGTTTATTCGAGCAATTCCTTTTCTTGAAACGGTGTTGTATTCACTAAAAGCGCCAGCAATCATTACTTTTCCATCTGGCAAAGGCAAAGCGGCATTGACCTGAAAATCGGCTCCATCATCAGGATCAAAAGAAGTATTGAGGCTTCCGATCTGGCTCCAAGAAGCGGCAGTAATGAAAAGCATCATAAAAAGCATCGCATCGCGTAATTTTTTCATCATTTTAAAATTTAATAAAGTGGGTTTGTTTGTATTGGTTTATTGTGCTTGCTTCGCATATAAAAAAGCAATGCAAGATAGTTTTTGTTCTAAATCAATTAGTTATGATGGCTTTATCAAAATGTTATAGGCGTGTTATCAAAAAAAAACTCCGACCAATTTTACATCGGCCGGAGCTATTCATTTTAATTTAAGAAGCAATTATTCCACAACAATCTTTTTGTTTGAAGTGGTGTTACCAGAAGTTATTGAAACTAGGTATATTCCTTTTTGAACATTTCCAAGATCAATAGTTTCGTTATCGGCTACTTTCTTGCCAAAAACTTTTTTACCAGTCAAGTCATAAACAAGTACGTCAGCATTTGCCTGTGAATCGCCTAATTGAATTTGGAATTGACCTTTGTTAGGATTTGGATAAAGTTTGATAGCACCAAGAGCTTCTGCAGCATTTTTAGCATTTGATTTGCTTTCTTTCAAAGCTTGCTTAGGACTTGCAGTATTGCATGACCAAACCAAATCATCGATTACTACTCTGTTACCGCTATTTTCAATTCTGATTGTAACTGGACCAGTAACATTGACAGCAGCAGAAAAAGGAGCCGCAACATCTGAACTTACCGGAATATCAGCACCAATCTGAGCATCGTTAACAAAGATTTTCAAAGTAGAATTTCCTGTGAAAACTCTTTTGTAGTTGAAAGATAAATTCCCTATTCCTTCACTTGATGGAGGAGTCGTGTTTGTCAAAGTACCAGCTCTTAAAGCAATGGCTTTACCAGTAAGCGTTTGGTCAGTTCTTGCATCAGTTGCCGTCCAAGAAACTAAATTGTCGCCTGTCCAGCTTCTTGTAGTATAGTTGCTTTGAGGCGCGCCAATATTTGAAAAAGTCTCATTTCCGCCACAGAATACTTCAATTGTTGTAAATGTTGTTGTCGCAGCTTCGGCAAATGCAGGTCCGGCACAATCTTCACTGTTGTTATAAGCAAATACAGTAAGATAATAAAGAGTTGCTGGTTCTAATGATGAATCGATTGTGAATTCAGTATCAGTTCCTACATATGCAATAGTACCGTTATCAATTAGCTCTCCAGTGTTATAAACAACATCAGTTGTAAGTGAGCCTGTGAAAGGTGTTAGGCTTACTATAGCGATATAGCCATCTGCAGTTCCTGTTACAACTACATCAGTTGAGAAATAAGTAGTATTGCTTGCTGTCACAGTTCCTGAAACCGGCGCAGTACAAGGCAAGGCAATATTTGCTGTAAGATTCAAACTGCATGCAGTGTCATTTGAAGCAATGTTTATTACGCTAGAAAGGCTTCCGACAGCTAAACCTGTAGTATTTAATTCTACTGAAATTGCAGCAGATTCAGAAGGCAAAAGCACTGAAGGAGCTCCGGTAACTGTAAATGCAGGATTAGTTGGAAGAATGCTGCTGATTACCAAGTTTTGATTTCCTACATTAGTAATATTGAAAGTACGCGCTCTAGTTACACCTGCAGCGATATTTCCAAAGTCTAAGGTAAAGTTGCCACAAGCTCTCTCTGCACCATTGCTGTCAGTCAATTGAAGTTTTTGAGTTTCAGGAGCTTCATAGCAAGTCCAAGCTAAATTGTCAATAATAATCCTGCCACCAGAATTTACCAATTCAATTACAGCTCCGGCTGACAATTGAATTTCTTGCGTGAAAACTTGCGCTGTTTCAGAACTTACTGTAATATCTGATCCATATTGATCCCCGTTTACAAAAAGTTTCAAAGTAGACTCACCAATAAATACTCTTTTGTAGTTAAAAGTCAATGTCCCGATTCCAGTGATTGGCGTTGTGTTTTTTAAAGTTCCTGAACGCAATGCAATCGCTTTTCCTGTCAAAGTTTGGTCTGTTCTTGCATCAGTTGCTTGCCAAGAAGCAAAATCGCCTATCCAAGTTCTTGTAAGGTAAGAATTAGAAGTAGTGCTTTCAATGTTAGAAAAAGTTTCATAACCAGCACCACATGGAATTGCCAATGTTTGTGAAGTCGCTCCAGCGTAAACTGGGCCATCAAAACAATTTCCAGCATTATAAGGAAACACATGCAAATAAGGCGCATTTCCATAATCTAAAACAGAAACTGAAAAGTTGGCATCAGTTCCAACATAAACTATTGTTCCTCCTCCAAAATCATCTCCTAATTCATATAAATCACCATTAACAGGAGTTGCAGATAAAGTGCTTGAAGAAGACAGAACAGCCAAATAACCGCCAGCTGTAATTGCGCTTATAGCAACATTTGCAAAAAGAGGATTGATATTTGAAACTGCAACAGTCGGCGTTCCTGAAGGAGCAAGGCATTCTAATAATCCTGTTCCAAGAAGATTTACCGTACATTGTTCAGAAACATCACTTCTGTTTATGGTCAAAACAGCTGTTTTGCTTCCGGCATTTGCATTGTTAAAACGAACAGTAACTGCAGTCGAATCTTGCGGTGCGACTGTGAAAGCTCCAGGAGCAGGGGAAAGGATTGTGAAATCGCTTGCGTTTGCGCCACTTAAAGTCAGTGAATTGATTGAAAGATTGGCTGTTCCTGTATTTCTAATCGTAAATACAGATTCTTGTGGCAATCCAACGGCATGCGAACCAAAGTTTACTGCAAATGTTCCACATTCTACAATGTTGTTTTCGTTGTCAGTCAACTGCAGTTGAGGTGCCGTGGTTGAAGTTCCATAGCAGTCCCAAGAAACATCATCAATGACAACTCTGTTGCCACTGTTTCTGAATTCAAGGTTTACGTTTCCTTCCAAATTGACAAGCACAGTAGCCGATGTAGGTGTTTCGGATGTAACTGTGATGCTGTCTTTTTGAACGCCATTTACAAAAACTCTCAAAGTAGAATTTCCTGTAAAAACTCTTTTAAAATTAAAATTTAATGTACCAATTCCACCAGCAACTGCAACAGCATTTGTCAGTTTTCCTTGTGATCTTAAAGTAATTGCCTTTCCGTTCAGCGTCTGGTCGTTTCTTGATTCAGTTGCTGCCCATTCTAAACCGTTGTCGCCAATCCAAGTTCTTGAAATGTAAGCGGTTTGGTTTGTTCCTAAGTTTGCGAAAGATTCACTTCCTCCTCCAGTACATTCTAGTACTTGTTTTGGAAGCGAGTGAGAAGTTATTTTTGAAGAAATAAACCACTCTTTCTGGTTCTTGTTTTCTGTTGGCGCTTTGGCCGTAGTTTTTAAACTTGGTGTCGTGCTTCCGAAGGAAAGACTTGAAACACCCGCTAAAAACAAAACTTGCAAAAATCGTTTTGTAGACATAATTAATAGTTTTGGGGTTTAACAATTAATAATTCAAAAGGAGATTTACCTGCAGGGTTTTATCACTTTTAGTAACCAAATTTAGTTTTATAAATTGTCACGAATGCAATTTTAAGGATAAGGATATATTAATAAAATGTTTTGTAATTGACTAGTAATTAGTGTTTTATATCTTATGTGGATACCCCTAAAAACAAAAAGCCTCCCATATTTGGGAGGCTTACTCTAACTAACGGCTTGTATCACATCTATTTTTTGATAACCTTTATAGTCTTAGAATTGTTTTCAGAAGAAATTGTCATAAGATAAGTTCCCGAATGCAAATTAGAAACATCAACTTTTGTCGCAGTGCTATTTGGATTTACTGCTAAGACTTTCTGTCCCATTAAATTATAGATAACTATAGAAGAAATTGTACCGCTATATTCCAAATTTAAAAACTGATCTGTTGGATTTGGATAATATTTCAATTCAGATAATTTAAAAGAATCGGTATGCAAGTTGATTCCAGCTGTAATTTTTAATCTTAAAGGGCTTTCGCAGCCATTCTCAGTTTGAGAAGCATAATAGGCTACTTCAGTTACAATCAATTCAGTAGCTTGCAATTCATTTCCTGCAGTTGGCGCATCATACCATTTTATATTTGTGCCGGTTACATTGAAATTAGCAAGAGTCTGTCCGGTTGTAAAATCTTGAATAGGAGTACCAGTCGGAGGCAATGTTTCGTTTATTACAGTTGTTAAAGTCAATGGCGAAGCGCATTGCCCAACATTTGGCGTAAAAACATAATTTCCTGCAATGGTATTTGAAACAGTAGCAGGACTCCAAGTTCCAGAAATCCCGTTAGGAGAAGTTGAAGCCAAAACAGGAGCAGTTGATCCTGAACAAAATGCAGGAATCTGAGCAAAATCAGGAACTGTAAGATTTGTAACTGTCACATTTAATGCAGCATTTGTAGCGCATTGCCCAGCATTTGGAGTAAAAGTATAAATTCCATCACCAATATTGCTTATTGTAGCAGGACTCCAAGTTCCAGAAATCCCGTTAGGAGAAGTTGAAGCTAGAGCAGGAGCAGTAGCACCGTTGCAGATTGTCAAAACAGTTGCAAAATCAGGAGTCGTCGGCGTATTGATTGTAGTAGTCAAAGTCAATGGCGAAGCGCATTGCCCAGCATCCGGAGTGAAAACATAATTTCCTGCAATGGTATTTGAAACTGTAGCAGGGCTCCAAGTTCCTGTAATCCCGTTAGGAGAAGTCAAAGCCAAAACAGGAGCTGTAGCACCTGAACAAAAAGCAGGAATTAGAGCAAAGTCAGGAGCTGTAAGATTTGTAACTGTTACATTTAATGCAGCATTTGTAGCGCATTGCCCAGCATTTGGAGTAAAAGTATAAATTCCATCACCAATATTGCTTATTGTAGCAGGCGACCAAGTTCCAGAAATTCCGTTAGGAGAAGTTGTTGATAGAATTGGTGCTGTAGTTCCATTGCAAATTGTCAAAGTTGATGGAAAATCAGGAGTCGTTGCCGTATTGATTGTAGTAGTCAAAGTCAATGGTGAAGCGCATTGCCCAGCGTCCGGAGTGAAAACATAATTTCCAGCAATTGTATTTGAAACAATATCAGGATTCCAAGTTCCTATAATTCCGTTAGGAGAAGTCAATGTCAAAACTGGAGCTGTTGATCCTGAACAAAATGCAGGAATCTGAGCAAAATCAGGAGATGTCAAAGCAGTAAAAGTAATTGTAGCTATTGAAGAATTCTCAGAAGCACAAGTTCCATTAGCAACAACAGCTCTGAAATAAGTAGTTTCAGTAAGATTTGAAAATGCCAATGTAGCTGTTGTATTTGCAATATCATTAACTGAAGCGCTGAAATCTTGTGAAGTAGAGGATTGCCATTTTGTAATATTTCCAACATGGCTTGCCAATGTCAATGTCCCTGAATTTGTTGCTCCGCAAACTGAAGTGCTTCCAGAGATTGTTCCTCCGGCGCTACTATCTGTTATAACAATATTACTTCCATTATCAGCACTGAAAGTCAACGGATTTGCATTTAAAACTCGTATTCTATAATTCGTTCCAGCTGTCGCATTTGCAGAAATTGTAGCATTGATTGGGCTTGTTGTCCCAGTTCCGATGATATTTGTTGCAGTAGCAGGAAATGTTCCGTCGGCATTTGAAAGCTGTACTGAAAAATTGGTATCAGTAAAAGTTCCAGTAACTATAAAATTTACATTAAAAGAAGTTGCTCCTGAATTACAAAACGGACCATAAGCCATTGCATCAGTTTCAATTTCTAAAGAATCTCCAGTGCCTGTTCCAGAAACAGCAATTAATTTATTAGTAGCACCGGTAGAAGACAAAATCACATCCCCAGAGAGTGGGCCGACTGCAGTAGGCGAAAAACGCACATGCAAAGTACCGCCATTAGTTGTTAAAGTTGCAGTTGATCCCCAAGCCGTGCCGTTTGAACTTACCTCAAAATTTGTCGGCGCTGTTGCTGTTACAGCTGCAGTCGCAGAAATTGTTGTTACTGCAGCCGTTTTTGCAACAGAATTGCTTCCCATTGCCGTATCGTCAAAAGTCAGTGAAGCAGGAGTGACAGAAATCGTAGGAAGTACTGATTTTACAATAATATTTTTTAATCCAATCATTGATGAAGAACTGCTTCCAGTACCTCGATCTGAAGCAAAAGAAAGCGTGAAAGTAGCATTGTTGGCAATGTTTAAATTGTTTAAAGTAAGCGTTTTTGTAGTTGGATTTGCCACAGTATTACTGGCATTATAGGTCCAATTTAATCCAGTGACAGATCCCAAGCTTGAGGTTACTGTCCAATTCGGCGTTCTTGAATCTCTTGCAACAATTATAAATGCCTGATATGATATTTGCAACGAGGTTATGGGATTTCCAGTAGTATTTTTATAAGTTCCTGTCAAATTAACTGATGCAACACCGCCTGATGCCTGATAGCCGAAGCCGGCGTTTGCAATTGCATATAAACCGCCAGTCGTTGTGGCAGTAGTACCGACATAACTGCCTGCTGAGGTCACGGAAAATCCAGTAGGCAGCGTTCCATTCCAACCTGTTAAAGCAGTAGTTACATTGGCATTGTGAGCAGTAATTGCAACCTGTGCATAAGAATTTTGAAAAAAGAAACCAATTACCGCTATTAAAAGCAATTGGAAATTAAATCGTAAGATTGTTTTCATTCTATTAGTTTAAATGTTTGAAATCCAAATGTATAAGTTTGGTTTTCAAATGATTTAAGCTAATTATTACGTTTTCGTTAACGAATTTGTATCAATCTATTAATAGAATAATTTTTATGGGAAGATGATGGGAGAAGTCTTTAATGGATAATTTAGAAGAAAATTAGTAGTGTATGCTTTTTGCTGTTAAGCCATCATTAAAAACTTTTCCTGAAGTTCTACAATAAACTTCAGTCCGTCCAGTTTTTCTTCATAGCTGAGGTTGTTTCTCTTTTTGCAATCCTCCCACAGCACCTGGATGTATTCTTGAAATCTTACTGCGCTGTTTACAATATGGCGTTTTCGCAAGTTCTGGAAGATTTCGCTTTTTGGATCAAATGGAATATCATCAATAAAATCTTCCAGAAGCGATCTGCTTTCTGCTAGAAATATTTCCATAATTCGAGATATTAATGGTTAGACTTGGTATCCCAAATTTAGTAAAAATTTGTATTTAGGATATCAACTATTTATAAAAATTCATTTAATCGATAATTCTATAAATCTTTAAGTGGCTTGGAGCTAAAGTCCATAAACACTGAGCTTAAGAAACTAGGCTATGTTTGAGTCAAGAGTAGGCTATGTTTGCCCTAACACTTGGCTAAGAGTTGGGCCAAACATAGCCTAGTGTTAGGGCAAAGAAAGGCTTGTTTGTTTTCGGCTCGCAGAATTTACTTTTTTGAGCAAGTCTGTTCACATGCTAAAATTTGTATTTTGGGTATAAACAATACTATCTTATTAAAACTAACTTGCTGTCAACTATTTTTTTGGAGATACGAAAAAAGGCCGCAGAAATAATCTGCGACCTTGAATTAATATATGAACAAGCTGTTAATTAAAATGGCTTTCAATAAATGAGACAAAGTTTTCATCGCTCATCTTATTTAGCGTTTCCTCACTTGACGAGGCTGTTTTATACTGGGCTGTGTCTGCCAAGAAATTGATAAACTGCTCTTGTATCTGTCCCGTTCCTGTTATATGTATTTCATCAATGTTGGGCATCAATAGGGCAATTTCTTTGAAAAATTTTGCAGTCAGGGTTATCTCATGATTGTTCGCTGCATTTTCATTTGAATTGTTGTCAGGCCCTGCATTTTTTACATGGCCGAGAACTGAAAATTCTCCATTGGCATTATTTTCCCTACCTACGATTGTTGCATTGTGCGAATCCATCCAAACACCAAACTGCTTTTTGTTTTTATCTGACATAATTTTACTTTTCTTAAAGGTAAGGCATCTGCAGGGCAAACATTGGTTTTTGGGTTAAGATTGTGATTGATGCTTATGATGGAATAGTTTAGGGCAATATTGACGTATCAAAACTGCCGTGGTATTAATTATTTCTTGAGGGTATGGCTTCTTCTTATTTTTCCCGCATCAACAATTTTTGACTTTACAAATCAAAAACTCCTTTTGCTTTTTTATTTTCTCATACTGGGCATCCAGGTTTTGAATATGCTGTGGATATTCCTCTTCCTTAATGTCTTCAATAAGCCTTTTCTTCCGGATGTCAGAATACTCCAGCCTCAACAGTTCTTTCAGTGCGGCCAGATATTGCGCACACGTTATGTCGGAATCTGGGAATGCTTTTTTTTCCCATCCGCAAGTAGTATCGAGTTGCTCTTCCATAGAATCCCTGAATTCAAGTATCAGCGACCTGTTCCTTTCCCATTTCTCTAGGAATACATATTTGCCCATGCGTATCAGTTTTAAAATGCGAATGTTTTGCCACGAGTAATTATTTTCAAACCTACCAAATCCCTTCCATTTGCAACCAAGTATTTCTACTTGCTTTTAGCGCAGTTGCTTCGCTATGGTGCTAAGTTATCCATTTTATTTGTTCAGGCTTTGATTTGCACTGGGATTGAAATTATAAATGTTACTCCTTGATTTTCATGGCAAGTTACATCAATTTTACCAGAATATTTGTCGATAATTTGCTTGGTATAAAATAAGCCAAGCCCTAAACCTTTCGTTGTATGGATATCGCCTTTTTGGATTCTATAAAACTTGTAGAAAATTGCCTTGTGCTCTTTTTTCGGAATTCCAATGCCGTTGTCAGAAACGCTAAACACAAATTTTCCATCTTCTATTTTTGCAGCAACATCAATCTTGGTTCCCTTATATTTCACTGCATTTTCTAACAGATTTGTCAAGACGGTGTTGAAATGAAATCGGGTCATGTGTATTTCCTGATTTATTTCTATTTGGCTAAGCAGCTCAATTTTTGGATTCAAGAGCTTAAAATCGCTGATGCAGTTTTCTATGCTTGCCTGGTTCAAGACTTTTTCAAGATTGGAATTTTCTTCTGACAACAGGGAATCAAAACTGGCCTTGTTGAAAATTTTCTGCAGGCGGTTATTTTGCCTTTCAATAATTGAAGTAGTATTTTTTAGCGTTTTTTGATCTAAATCTTTTCGTTGCAAAGTCTCTGTTGCAATAGTAAGCGTAGCCAACGGGGTCTTAAATTCATGGGTGATATTATTGATAAAGTCGCGCTGGATTTCTGCAATTCTTTTCTGCTTTAATAAATTCTTTAAGGAAAGATAAAAAACAAAAACGACAAATAGTATGATTGACATCGAAACGATAAATAAGCTGAGCATTTCAGAAAATATAAGGCTTTTAATATTATCGACACTGTACATAACTTTTAATCCTACTTGATACCTGCATTTCAAATTTTCATCCTCGCCCTTATTTAAATCCTCACAATATATAGACATCATGCCTTCAGAAAGGCGGACAAGCTTCTCTGTGTTTTTTTTGTTTTGATAAATTACTATTTCCCCATTAAAGAGCGTATCTGTTATTCCGTCCTGTACGACTGAAATATGCGTGATTGTTTTTACTACGGAAATTTCATATTTGCTATTCCCAAATTTATCTTTCATGAAATCAGCAAGAGTTTTTGAATTTCGTGCATAGTCTGTCTGAAAATCTGCTACCAGCTTCTTTTTATCTCCTTTTGAAGCCATAAAAGAATTTAAATATTTCCTCTTTTTAACATCCTGTTCATGACTATCGTCAACAACCTTGATTGAGCGTCCATATTGGGAGAGTTGGTCATTGACATCGCTTAAAATTTCCTTTTCTTTTAAATTATAGGTATTGTAGATAAGATGCGACTGAATTGCCAACAATGCAAAAAGCGCAACAATACAGCTGAAAATCAGCAGTGAAGTCTTATTTTTCATTTTAGTCTTATTATTTGTTTAGACGAAGTTGCTCTATGTTGGATTAGTATCCTATCATTTGCAATTCTTCGTAGGTATCGCAATATTAAATAATTGATTGCTTATATGAAATAGTAGAGTGAAAAATTGGAAAAATTGTCTTTGAAACTTTGAAATTTGATTCATGATAATTGATTTAAGATTAAATCAACATTTGAGGGAACATCTGGAATCAATTTGTGTACTTTTTGTGCACTTCTTTTTAAAAGAAAAACGGGAAGTACTATTTTACTAGTCTTCCCGTTTTTTGCGGAGAAAGAGGGATTTGTTTAATGCAGAAACAACCAATAAATTCAATACCTCGCAAAGTATATTATTTAAGTGACTCCTCGACTGACACCTCTTTTATTAGGATACAATTATTCCAAATTCAAAGTACTCAAATATAAGTATAATTCTTTGAATAGTAATGCATCAAGTCTGAAAATTGAACTAGTTATAAAGCTTTTTAGTTTTACATTCCAGCCTTTATGGCTGATTAAATTCTATCCTCTGATGCTTCGCATCACTTCATCAATCGGGAGGCCTGTATAGGCGCAAAACTCCTTGATTGAGACAAGCTGGTGGGATTCCTTGGCGAGATGCTTCTTTATCTTGACGAGATACCATCTCGACTGCCTGTAGCTTTTTCCCATGATGCGTTCGACATCGGCGGGATAGATGCAAACCCTTCCGCTTCCTGATATCATTGGTTACTATTTTTAATACACTATCTATGCCTTTGGCTGGGCTTTGACATGCATTATCCGTATAGATGCGAAGCTACGAAAAAGCGTAATGCAAATCATTACCAAAAGGATGGAATTATAGTCGATTGTGTACCGTTTTTGACAACCTGCTTTTGAATTGAAGATTTAAAAACGAAATATTTGCGCCAGATCATTCGGGATTTTAGTTGCAACGACATTGTGAATGGGAGAAAATGAAAAGGAGTGTTTAACTAAAAATTTAAGGCCATGGCAAGACAGAAAGGCATTATCAAGCTGAAAGGTACTATCGGAGATATTACCTTTTACAAAACGCAGGACGGCCACCTGGCACGAGAGAAAGGAGGCATCGACGCCAATAGGATTGCGAGCGATCCAGCCTTCCAGCGAACTCGTGAAAATGGCTCGGAGTTTGGAAGAGCCGGCAAGGCGGGGAAGATTCTGAGAGTAGCGCTTCGAGCGCTGTTGCTGAATTCTGCCGACGGCAGGATGGTCAGCCGGCTGACGCAAAGAATGGTCAAGGTGATCCAAGCAGATATGGTCAGCGAGAGAGGACTCAGAAATGTGATCGATGGAGAGGCTGAGCTTTTGCTGGGCTTTGAATTCAATATCAGAGGAAAGCTCGGCACGAGCCTTTTTGCGCCGTACACGAGCGCAATCGACAGGGTTACGGGAGAAATTACCGTGGATGTGGAACCATTTATTCCTGCCAACATGATTGCGGCGCCGTCAGGGACGACACATTTCAAGATCATCTCTGCGGGAGCTGAGATTGATTTCGAAGCAGAAACATTTGTTGTCTCGACTTCGGAAACGGCAATACTTCCATGGGATGCAGTGCCGACGGTTGCAATCAGCCAGGAAAACGCGGTAACTCCAGCAAGCACCAAACCGCTGTTCCTTGCTTTGGGAGTCGAATTCTACCAGCAGGTAAACGGGCAGATGTATCCGCTTAAAAACGGCGCATTCAACCCGCTTTCGCTTGTGAAAGTAAGCGGCCTGTAAGATGGTGCTGGTTTTAACTAGGACGTATTTCCCTGAAGGAACCAATGGAAAACTTGAATGCGAGGGCAAGATAATCTGCAGCACCATAGAGTTGCCGTGGAAAAACAATGAAAGAAAAGTATCCTGCATTCCTGAAGGGAAATATATCTTGAGAAAGCGCCACAGCCAGAAATTCAAATGGCATATCGAACTGCTGAACGTATCGGACAGAAGCCTGATCCTGATACATCCAGCCAACAACGCGCTCAAGGAATTGAACGGCTGTATTGCACCGGTAACAAAGCTTTCGGGCGCAGGCCTCGGCCTCCAATCCAGAAGAGCCTATTTTACCGTCAGGAACATCGCCTACAAAGCGATGGAGCTAGGCGAGATCGTCTCGCTGATCGTCCAATCTTAATACCAAAAAATCATGAATATCGTAAAAAGAGCGCAAGCGCCCACGCCGAAATTTTTCAAAGTGCTTCGAAATATCGGCCTGGCAATGGCAACCATAGGAGGAACTGTAGTGGCTGCTCCAACAGCACTTCCAGCGCTGGCTATTTCTATCGGAGGCTATCTTGCCGTAGCAGGCGGTGTCATTTCGGCAGTGAGCCAAGTGACGGTTGACGACAAGAAAAAAGATGCAGGAAAGTAGCCCAGCATTGGCAGGAACTGCGGGCGGGACTTTTCTGAGCGTTGCAGCCAGCATAAACGGCGAAGATCTGGTAAAAACCATACTTCTTGCTGTCATCGGCGCCACCGTCAGCTTTTCCGTGTCAATACTGTTTAAGTTTCTGCTCAAGAAGCGCAAAAAATAGCTGTTCCTAATGTGGTAACTAGGAATGGCCAAAAAGAAGCCCAGTCTGAAAAGACCGGGCTTTTTTTATTTTGAAATGTAGCGGTGCAATATGATACGGCGCATGTCATTTATCAAGGCAATGTTCTGGAGGAACTGGTTTTCTTTCTGCAGGAGCAGTTTCAGCGCTGCGACCTGCTTTTGATGCTCTTCGAAGTCGGAAAGCATCCTGTCGACAGCCGGCGAAAACAATTTGTCAAATTCTGGAAGCCTGATGAAAGGAATTACTGAACCGATGAGGTGCTGGTGCCAAAATTTTGCCTGCCAGAGGCTGTAGGCAAGCCAGTACATCATATCTACCTCATCATCATCCAATAATAATATGACAAAGCTGTTGGCAAATGGAGTACGGCTCGGCTTTCCGCTGTTTAATCCCTTGTTTAGGATAAATAAGTGACCTGAAGTGTAATTGACGTCTTTCCTGTGGGTCTTAATGATAAAGTCTGGCATAATTTCCGGGTTTTAGATGACACTCAGATGCTATTGCTCACGGATTACACTTTTTTGTGTTCGCGAATTCCGCTTCGCTACATTTCGCATCATAATTTTTAAAAGAAAAAAAAAAGAAAGTCATCCATCCAGCGACTGTTTTTGAAAAATCAAGTTTTTTTAAAAAAATACTACCCGGAAACGGAGCAGCTAATTTGATTGCAGGCTAAAATCCCAGCGATTGATAGACTTCCGGAAAAACCAATGGAGGGTGGAGATTTTTTTAAAAACCCGGAGGGCTTGAACTTTATTTTTCAAAAACTGGCGCTTAACTTTACTTTTTTTATTTTTTTAATACCATCCTTGCAACTTCCTATTAAGCAGAGAGGCCCATTCGAATACTGAGGTTTCTTGAAAGGGTATCATGATACTCTTTCTTTTCCATTGATTTTATGGGTGCGTCAGCATCTTGGAAATCCGATTGCTGTCTTTGGCAAATGATTTTTTTTGGAAATCCTGCACTCATAAAATCAATATAAAAACTACCGAGTGCGCGGGCAGAGGCGTGAGCAAGGGCATTTTTTTAATTGCTTCACAAAACATCATAAATTGCTTTTTGTCTGGCTGGTGCCTCAAGCTTGCTTGGCATATATATGATAACTGTTTGAAATAATATAATTTGGGACGACAGCACCAGCAAGGCTAAAGCAATTTTTAGCGTATATCTCCGCAATTAACAAAGATGCTCTTGATGGCCAGCTTGATTTTGCTGGTGCTGAAGATTTTCTGGAAATACAAATACCATTCAAGGCATTGGCAACTTAAGGGATCAAGCACCTGCAAAAACAATGAAAAATTACCAATTTGAAGGCAAAGAATATAAAACAGAACGCCAGCCTGATAAAAATATAAAATATAATCTTCAGAAAAATTATGACAGATGCACTGACGGGGGCTGGAGACGGACGGTGTTTTGTGGGGCTGGGTGGTGCGAGGGAGACCCGCAAAATGTTGTCACGGATTCAGCCCCTCGCGCGCTGGCCGTGGCGGCTTTTTTACATAATGTTATTATAGTGCATCCATAAATTTCATTAAGTGCAACGAAGTTCTTCATGCACTATAATGCCACATTATGTAACTAAGCTTTGGAGAAAAAAAATGCTGGCACGGTCATGAAATGTACTTGTTTTTGAACCAAAAACCGTGACAGCATTTTTTTTTAGGAGGGTTGGGGAGGAGTGCAATGTTAACTGTAAAACGCGATTCTTACATATTTATAATCTATGAACGTTTTTATTTTTTTGAAGAAATATGTGTGTATTAAAGATCAGTAACGGTAACGTTAGGCAATACTTCAAGCAAATCTTCTCCATAAGCAGAACCAGGAGAGTGAAATCCTTTCATAAAGATTCCTTCTAAAGTGCGTGATGCAATCTCAACGGCTGAAAAAACGGTGGGGGCATAGCCGGGCTCCATCTCTATTTTGGAACGCACGACCGTACCGTCGGCATCGGTCACTTCAGCAAGTATTGAGCTCTTGTCTTGAATTTCTCCCGAATGCTTTTCATTTCCAATTTGCAGGGATTCATCTTCAGGGGTAGCGGCGGGAAGTGCCATTTGAAAAAATTCTTCTATATTTTCGATTCCAGTAGATTTATACGACAATACTGAACCGCCCAGCGGCGTCGGCAGGCATTCCACCATGCCATTGCCAAAGTCAAACTCGGCAGGTTCGCTCTTGCTTAATTTTACAAGCGCTCCATTTTTTCTGACCAGCAGGCCTGCATTTATGATGTTAGCGCTGCTTGCTATCGAACCGGGGGTAAAACCGCCTGAATATTTAAATGCCACTCGCAATCTAATCGGATTATTTACACGCTTGGCCGTATGCATCACGAGCGGATCGTAGCTGACAAACAAGCCTGCGCCTGACAATATCATGATTCCTGCTGCTTTAGCCGCTTCGTCTTTCGATTCTGCCAGACGGTAAATATCTATCTCGGCAGTGATGTCGATGTAATGTACCTTGTTTTTGATACAGGCATCCATGGCCAGCTCCGCAGTTTCGCTGAACGGACCCGCCACGTTGAGTAGGGAGGATTTTCCCGACAGGCTTTTTTCCCAGCCCTGTTCGTCATCCACAGAAAATACATGGTAGGAAACGCCAAGTCTTTCAGCCAGCGCCTCAAGCAATCCTTTATTTCTGCCTGCAATTTCAAAATCCAAGCCTCTTCTGGAAGCTTCCTCACAGATCAATGTGCCCGTATAGCCCGTTGCTCCATAAATCAGCAATTTGGGACTTGTACTATCTTTTGTTTTCATTTCCATTTCTATGTTTGTGATTGCCTGACATCTAAAGATACAGGCTGTATTTATTTAATTATATGAGATCTGCTGACAGATGCGTTATCTTTCCCTCCCCAAAAATAAATTCAAAAGAACCCCGAAGCTTTCCTTCCGGAAAATCGCCTGAAAATTCTACTTCCAGGTATGCCTTGTCTGGATCCTTTATTTCAATGCCAATTATTTTAGTCTGCGTCTTGTAGCCTATAAAATAGCTTTCATAATATTCCCTGATGCCTTTCCTGCCGTTAAATTTTCGGCCCACCGAGGGATCATCCAATACTGCGTTTTCATGATAAAAGTCAAGGTATTTTTCGGTATCGTAGCTGTTGCCTGCTGTAATCCATGCTCCAATAATTTTTTCTAAATCCATTTTAAATTTACTTCTGTTAGTCCTGTTTCTTAAATCTGCAACAGTCTGGCAATCAGGCTTTGTTTGAGCTATGGTATGCCTCATTGGTTGCATATGCAAAATTGATACATTAAGTAAGATAAAAATTCGCCGAAATTACGTTATGCGGAGCCATTTTGACGTATGTCCATTTAATAGGGATTGCCCGATCAGGCCCATTATTTTAGCCTAGAGTTGCATAGGGAGTATAGGCAACTTCCAGAACCTGCCCGTCTGGGTCATAGAAGTCCACTGTGTAGTATTCCTCAGAATAGGGCATCGCAATTGGACCGCGGATGAATGCGGCGCCTTCGGTTAATAATGCGCCATAGACCAGATCCACTTGGTTTTTTTCCGCAGCCTGAAAGCATAGATGTCTCATGCCAAGGGATGCAGTCTTTATATCATTCTTTCTTTCTACGAAATAGATAACCATGGCGCCATTAGAAAACGAAGCGCCGCTTATCTGTTTCCATCCAATCAAGGTAAGGAAGCAGTTGTAGAATTTCATAGCTGCAGACAGGTCTGATACCCAGAATTCAATGTGGTTGATTCCCGGGGTTAAAGTTTTTCCCATAATTTAATATTTAACTGCTGAAGCAGATGAATTTGTATTGACAAATAATTTAGCCTTCTGCATTTTTCTTGGCTGCATGCTTCTTTCTTGCTTCCAGGATAGCGGGCATGCTTGCTGATGCCCAGTTTTTTAGAACTGCAATTGCTGGCAGCAGGGTTTCCCCGAGTTCGGTCAGCGAATACTCAACCTTTGGCGGAACTTGCGGATAGACCTTCCTGCTGACAAGGCCGTCTATCTCCAGGCTTTTGAGCGCAGAGGCGAGCATCTTCTGCGATATGCTTTCGATCTTATGGTCCAGTTCGCTGTACCGCATCGTTCCCTCGCTCCCCAAAATATCCACTATCATCAGCGACCATTTGTCACCGACGCGATCCAGCAGGCTTCGTATCCCGCAGTCTTCTGTATCAAAATCTTTTTTTATTTTTTTTCTGATCATAATTTTTTGATTTACAGCATTACAAACCCGGCGGTTAGTCACAGGTATTGGCGTGCGTTCTTGTTTGGCGCCCATTTACACGGTAGCTTTGTTTCTCCAAAAGTAGGCAATATAACTTTCCAATTGGGGAGACGTGCTTTGGGATATAAAAAATTTAATCATAATAGCAAAAATCATGGATTTAAGAATCAAAGGAAAGAGAGCATTGGTTACAGGATCAAGTTCAGGGCTTGGAGAAGCGATAGCAGTCCTGCTTGCAGGCGAAGGTGCAGAAGTCATCATACATGGGCGTGATGAGAAACGTACGAAATCAGTTGCAGACAGGATCAACCAGTCAGGCGGAAAGGCGGTCTATGCACTAGGCGACCTTGCTACTGAAGAAGGGGCGGATAATGTAGCAAAAGCCGCGCTTGCAGATGGGGCGGTGGACATCCTGGTCAACAATGCCGGCGTATATCACGGGCAGCCATGGATGGGTGTAACTTCTCAAGAATGGCAGGACACCTACAATACGAATGTCGTTTCAGGGATCAGGATGGTACAGCGCCTGCTTCCCCAGATGAAAGAGCTGGGGTGGGGAAGAATCGTGCAGATCGGTGGCATAACGGCCATCCAGCCAATGGCCATCCAGCCAGATTACAATGCGGCGATGGCGGCCAGGCACAACCTTACCGTATCTTTGGCCAGAGAACTGAAAGGTACTGGAATCACTTCCAATACCGTAGCTCCGGGTGCCATGCTTGTAGCGTCTGTAAAGAACCTGATACTGGGAATGGCGCCTCAAAATAACTGGGGCCACAGCTGGGACGAAATCGAAAAGAATGCAGCAGCGCAGTTTCTCCAGAATGATCTTGGAAGATTCGGCAGGCCTGAAGAAGTGGCTGGAGCGGTCGCTTATCTCATGAGCCACTACGCAGACAATATTACCGGCTCGGTATTGCGTGTCGATGGCGGCCAGACAGTGTCTCTCTAAAATATGCGGATAAAACATCTAATTTTCTAAATTTAATTAAAGCCCATTGCATGAGTAATGGGCTTTTTTATTTTTAGAATTGCGAAGCTGGGCAGAAACAGGACCTCAGATTTGTAAAAGAGCTAAAATGGCGTGCAAGACCACATCAGCCTACTAATTATATTTTACCTGAATTTCAATGAACACTATGGCTTCTGTTATTGCTGTCAGCTATTTTTTTCCAGACAAGGCTAAGAAGGCGATGACGGCTGCCAGTACGGAAATGCCCGACGCTGCCAAGAATGCGGCATGAAGTCCGGAAGAAAAATCTCCAGGACTGAGGTTGGCCATATAAATAGATGTTATAGCAGCAATGCCCACAGCCCCTCCGATCTGCTCGCCGATCTGCAAAATTCCGGACATTACCCCGGCATCCTGGTCTTCAACGCCATCCAGAATCGCGATGCTTCCGGGAGCAAACACAAGGGCGATGCCGATACTGTGCAGCAGCAGTGAAGGAATCACATCTTGCACGTAGGAACTTTCAGCGTCCAGTACCGAGAAACCGACCAGGCTTGCGGCAACAAGAATGCAACCAGCTACCAGAAGGAAACGGATTCCAAACTTTTCGACCAAGGCTGGGACAAAACTTGAGATGATAAACACCACCGCAGTAAGCGGCAGGTAGGCGCATCCGGCCAGCAGCGGATTATATCCGAGCACCTGCTGGAAATACTGCAGGATGAGAAAAAGCACTGCAAAATGCATCCCTACAATCAGGGCCTTGACGGCAAGGCCACCGCGCCGCTGCCTGGATTTGACAAGATTCGGCCTTACAAGGGGTACTGCTATTGTTGATTGGATCCTGATGAAAATATAACACAATAGGACAGCGCTCGAGAAGCCTGATATGGTTGCATTGGCAGCCCAGCCGTCTTCCCCAGCACTGATAAATCCAAATACGAGCGCCGAAGAGCCGAGTGCGCCTGTCAAGGCCCCCATGACATCCACTTTTCCTTTTGCCTTTTCAGTCTCTGGAACAAGAGTAGCAATTACTGAAAATGCAATTGCGCCTACAGGCACATTTATAAACAGCGACCAGCGCCACGACAAGTAAGCAGTCAGCGCGCCGCCTAAAATAAGGCCGAGGGACGCACCGATGGAGGATACGGCAATAAAAAGAGAAAGTCCCCGGTTTTTTTCTTCTTCATTTTGGGCTAGGATAGTAACCAGCGCCAGGACGCTCGGCGCTGCGAGAGCGGCACCAGCGCCCTGAAAAATTCGTGCTGCGATAAGCATGGAGGGCGACATTGCCACTCCTCCAGCTAAGGACGCCAGCACAAAAATGGCGACACCGATGCGGAAGGCCTTTACCTGTCCTATCATGTCGCCCAGTCGTCCTCCCAAGAGCAAAAGCCCGCCAAATGCCAAGCCGAAAGCATTGGGAATCCATGACAGTCCGGCTGAAGTGAAACCAAGATCGGACTGGATGTCGTTCAGGGAAACTACGACGATAAGGAAGTCCATTGCCAGCATCAGCTGAACGGTAAGTACGATGGCCAAAGCCATTTTTCTATTTATTAATATATTTTTCATGAAATAGATCATTTCGTTAAGTCCAGGTGCATTATGGTGGAAGCCTGTGAGATACTAATTCAGTAAAGCGCAAACAAAATGGCCGGAACAATTTTTTGATGACTGCCCGACCATTTTATCTTTCAGCTGGGATTTAATATCCGACGCCTCTTACGCCTCCTGATGCCCTAATGGATTCGCCAGTTACCCAGTGCGCATCATCGGATGCTAAAAATAAGGCCAGCGGTGCGATGTCTTCAGGCTCTCCAAACCTTCCCAGGGGAGTTCCCGCAATCAGCTTCTCTCCCAATTCGCCATCAAAGTTTCCTGCCGTGGCCGGTGTATTTGTGTGTCCGGGAAGTATGGAATTTACCCTTATCTTGCGAGGCCCAAGCTCCCTTGCCAGAGCAAGCGTAATTGTATCTACGGCTCCTTTAGTCGCTGCATAGACACTTGATGCCAGATAGGGATCTGTACTCAGGATAGAACTGATGTTGATTATGCTTCCGCCATTAGCTTGCTTTGCAAATTCTTTTGCCGCCAACAGGTATCCCAGCACATTTAAGTTGAACTGTTCATGAAAAGCTTCTTCCGTCAGGTCATCAATCATTTCAAAAACGGCTTTTCCTGCATTATTTACGAGTATGTCGACGGTTCCAAATTCTGACTTGGCTGTATCAAACAATAGCTTTACATCGGCTGACTTGCTCATATCTGCCTTGATGGCAACAGCCTTGCCGCCTTGTGATTGTATTTCGCCTACGATTTTATCCGCGTCGCTTTTGCTTGATGAATAGTTGACGATTACTGTTGCTCCTGCTTTTCCGAAAGCCTTAGCAATTCCTGACCCGATTCCTTTTGATGCCCCGGTTACGATGGCTACTTTATCTTTAAGTTTCATAAATACTTTTTTAAAATTAGTATTGTCCAAAGGTAAAATATAGTAACTTTACATTTGATATGGGTTTCCTCAAGTAAAGTGGGTTCTCGGTAATAAATATGAAAATGGAAAAAAATAGACAGCTGGCTGATGAACAGGGGGACTGCTCCAAGATACTTTTTGCCATACAGGATACGCTTGACCTGATAAGCGGCAAATGGAAGATCAAGGTGGTGAGCGTACTGCTTTATGGGAAAAAGAATTTCACAGACCTGCAGCGCCAGATAGACGGCCTTGGGGCGAAGATGCTTTCAAAGGAACTTCAGGATTTGGAGATCAATGGGCTGATAACCCGAACTGTCAACGCTACCAAGCCAATTACGGTATCGTATGAGCTGACTGGTTACGGGCATACCCTTGAGCCGATCATAAAAGTACTTGCCGAGTGGGGCACGGAGCACCGGCACAAGATTACTGGCAGGTAACTCAAGTTTTTAAACATCTCCCAGCTTTAGCCTTACCACTGCCATAGCTTCGCTAACTTTTTTGTTAATAATTTTTCCGTAGCTCTGCTCGGTAATCAATATGCTGGAATGGCCCAATAATTCTGAAACGATTTCCATGCTTATGTCGTTGTATAATAATACGGTAGATGCAAATGTTTTTCTTGCAGTATGGTGCGTAATTCTTTTGGAAATCTTAAGGGCCTTCGCGATTTCCTTGAGATAGATATTAAATCGCTGGTTGCTGATTGCTGGAAAAATTGTTTCTTTCTCTGGGGATACATATTTTTCAATAATGCGTGCAGGTTTTGGAAGCAATGGAACTGAAAGCTTCCGATTCGTTTTTTGCCTGCTGATTTCTATCCAAGTATTGCCATCAAAACCTGATTGCAAATGTTCTTTTTTCAAGTTGCGCATTTCTAAATAGGGCATGCCGGTATAGCAGCAGAAAATAAATAAATCCTTAATAAAAGTCAGATTTGGCTTTGTGAATTCATGAAGTTCTAACTTTTTAAGTTCACTTGCAGTCAGAAAAATTACTTCTTTTCGAACTCGGCTACTTCTGTAAAGAAGGAAAGGATCTTTTTTTATGATGCCTTCTGCAATAGCATATTTTATAGGAGTTCTAAAACGCTGAACTGTTTTGTTTACAGTAACCTGCTTCTGGTTTTTTACGGTCTTCAGATAATATTCAAAGTCATCCAAAAATTTGTCTTTCAGTGATTTTAGCGGTACATCCTGCTTCTTGTACTGCCAGTTTATAAAATCACTTAGCTGGTTTCCCACATAGGCAAATTTTTCATAGGTGTTTTGCTTTATTTCTACGCCTACAAGCTTTTCTATTCTCTTTAAAAATCTATCATAATAATTAGAAGTTCCGATTTGATCTTTTGTAGGTACAATTTTGGAATATTCTCTCAGTGCTTCCAGACATTGGCTGATGTTATTCCAGTCAGAATTGGTGAATTTGCTTTTGTTTTTATGAAGCAACTTGAAAAGTATTGAGAAAGGTGTATCTGAATTAAATTCGTTTTCTGTAAAATCTAATGTTTTCATCTAGCCAGCTTTAGTTAGTATCGAAATTTTTATTTTGAAGTCAGTTAATTATAAGACAGAATCAGGCTCTCATTTATATAGCAATTGCAGGTCTCTAAATACTGGCTTAAAAATAAAAATAGCAAGGCAAAAACGATACAAGAACTCGAGAAAAATGGTTGTTGCCCAGGATGCAGTCTTTGTTAATTAGCTTTAAAATAGTACTGAGGAATAGAGATGCTAGTATTAAAGCTAGTAATGCTTTACAGCTGGATCAGCTTATTCGGATATTTTTTTGAGAAAGTACTTAACAGCTGCATTATGTATTGATTGCTTTTGTAAGCCGTAAGGTGCTCTTTTAGTATTTCAGGTTCTGCAATTTCTGTATCAAAAGGAAAATATCCCATGCCATAGAAATCGCCTTTTTCAACCCAAATGCAACTGCGCTCTTCTTCAGAACGGCCTTTGTCAATTATCGCGAAAGTTGCCTTGCTTTGTATTAAATGATCGACTGCTTCGGCAATATTTTTGTTATGTGATTCTATATCAGGCAATGGATTGCTATCAACAGTATTAAAAAACACTGATTCTGCCAGCTTTCCATATTTGCAGAATCGATAATCGATACTAAATTTTTCTGCAAGATTGCGAAGTGCGTTCATTCCGTCATATTCTTTGTCAAAGGCCTGGATGCACGTTTGGAATTTTGCCAGCTTTCCAACGGCAAGATATTTATATCCGTTTCTCGCCTCATACTCATAAAGCCCAAATTTTGGCTCAAAACTTTTCAGCGCCCTGTTATAAACTGGCCATAGCTTCTTGATTTCTGAGCATTCTAAAAGCAAAGCCATCAGTTCTGTACCACAAACTTCAAAAGAAATTCCATAAATGTCTCTCAGGAAATTTTGCCTTTGCGAACCAGTATTGTTTCCTGTGAAATGTGAGGCCACTCGTTTTTTTAGATTGACAGCTTTGCCTACATAAATTACTTTTTTATCTTCATTATAAAAATAATAAACTCCTGGCTTTTCAGGAAGTTGCTCAAAATCTTGAGGTGGAAGATTAGGCGGGAGGCTCTGATCCTGTGCGGTTTTCTTTATCATTTTTTCGATGATATTTTCAGAATCCCATTCTAGAAGTTTTGAAAATAGAATTGCTGTCGCATCTGCATCACCACCTGCACGGTGTCTATTTTCGAGCGGTATTTCTAAGGAACGGCACAGGTTTCCTAAACTGTAAGATGAAAATCCGGGACTTATTTTTCTAGATGCCCGTACTGTACATAGTTTTCTAGCTGTCCATTTAAAACCAGATTCTTCCAGCTGATGGCGGATAAAGGAATAATCGAAGTTGACATTATGTGCAACAAATACCCTATCTGTCAGCAGTGTTGCAATTTTTTCTGCGATATCATCAAAAACAGGAGCATCAGCCACCATTTCATTTGTTATTCCGGTCAATGCAAAAATGGAAAATGGTATCTCTTTCTGGGGATTTACCAAAGTTTCATAACGGTCCAAGATCTGCCTTCCATCGTGTATAATAATGGCAACTTCGGTAATCCTGCTATTGCCAGCATTTCCGCCAGTAGTCTCGATATCTACGATTGCATATTCTGTTTTTTTCATGCTTTTTTAATAACGTCCGATTCAGCTTCTTAATTGTTTAACCTTTAAAAATAATGGACTTTTTTATTTATCTAACAGTTGTAGCGTAGGCCTGTCTTTTTTGCCATCATAATATTTATCCAATACCTTTTCAAATATGCTGTTAGCATTCTCAATAGACGCAAACAGCGTCATGCAAGATTTTAGCTTCAGGTCGTCAGGACTGCCAACTATTTCCAATGCAGATTTTCATTTATTGCCAGTAAAGCTTCGCTAATTTCGATAAGATGCTTTCCCAATACTGGGTGAGAGGCATATGCTTGAGCTTCTTCCAATCCGTCAATTGCATAATATCTAGCAGTGTCGCTTTTTCCGAGCCCGCTGCGCTGCGGAAAAATGTACCACATCCAATGCGATTGTTTCTGTCCTTTTTTTATTTCAGACAAAGCTTTCAGGTAAGAATGGTTTTGTGCTTCTAAAAATCTTGAGAGATTATATTTGACGTCCATGTTTTTTTATTTAAAATTAATCAATTAAAGCTTCATCTTCTGCCTGGGCAGATTGATTTCGTGTTCCTGCGGGTAGGACTTCCTGTCGGTCATGCTCACATCTTCGCGGAGCTGTTCCTGTGTCCGGTACTGGTGGCTCTTGTCATTGGAATAGCGCGGATCGGGAACAAAAGGCATCTTCGCCATCTTGACAACCGTAATAGTGGGGAAGTGGTAATCCACTTCGACGTTGCCCAATAAAAGATAGCAGCCCCCGCCTTGAAATGGATATTTGGCTAAAGAATCTGTAAAATGCGCAGTATCAAAAAACTCTCCGCCGGCATCGATCCAAGTCCCGAAATACATGGCTCCCATTTTTGTAGGCACGTGCTTTCTTGAGATGAGGTAGGCGAGCATCCGCACCTGCTTCTTATGGTTTTTTAGCAGATCTTTGGCCATCACATCACCCCGATATCTAGTCTGCAACAATTCAAATGGCGAGCAGGAAACTGGAAATCCCAAAAGCTCGATCTCGTCAAAGACATCTTCAAAAACAGAGCGTTCCAATACGGGAAGCTTGTATTCTTTGACAGGTTCCTGCAACAGCATCCAGCCCCGGTTTTCTGGCTTAAAGTTGACCAAGAGCAATCTTGCTATTACGAGAAGCTCGTTTTTTCTCTTTCCCGTAAATCGGAATGCGCCGATAAATATCAATATCTGAAGCCCTTCCAAGCCAATCGGGATTCGGTTTATGAAATCTTCCAAAGAAATAAAATCGCCATTATCTTCCCGCTCTTTTTGAATCCTATTTGCAGTTTTTGCTTCCAAACCCTGCAGGTGCATGAATCCCAGATAAATATCTTTTCCGTATAAAGCGGTCTCAAATTCGCTTTTGTTCACGCAGGGGTTGTGGATGGTACCGCCAGACATTTTTGCTTCGTGGACATACACTTCAGTACGGTAAAAGCCGCCCTGGTTGTTGATTACTGCTACCATGAATTCTACCGGGTAATGTACTTTTAAGTACAGGCTCTGGTAGCTTTCGACAGCATAGGATGCGGAATGCGCCTTGCAGAAGGAATAGCCTGCAAAAGATTCGATCTGCCGGTAGACTTCCTGGCTCAATTCAAAAGAATGCCCTTTTTTGGCACAGCTTTCAAAATAATTGTCCTTCACTTTCTGAAGCGCATCCAGCGACCGCCCTTTCCCGCTCATAGCACGGCGGAGAATGTCGCCGTCAGCTGCGGCAAGTCCGCCAAAATGCAATGCGATCTTGATTACGTCCTCTTGGTAAACCATGATTCCGTATGTCTCGCCAAGTTCCTGTTCGAAAACTTCATGGAAATATTCAAACTTATCGGGATGGTTGTGCCTGAAAATATATTCTTTCATCATGCCGCTCTGGGCCACTCCGGGACGGATGATTGACGATGCCGCGACAAGAACCTTGTAATTATCGCACTTCAATCTTCTGAGCAGGCCGCGCATTGCAGGACTCTCGATATAGAAGCATCCTATAGTCTTTCCCAATGCCAAAAACTCATTGCAGGACGCTTCGTTTTTTGATATAGAAGTATCTCTTATATCGACCTCGATGCCACGGTTTTTCCTTATCAGTTTTACGCTGTCGTCAATATGGCCGATTCCTCTCTGGCTCAAGATATCGAATTTGTCAAAGCCGATGTCTTCCGCGGTGTGCATGTCAAACTGAACGATGGGGAATCCTTTCGGAGGCATTTCCAGCACGCTGCAATTGGTAATCGGTTCTTCAGAAATCAGGATACCGCAAGCATGCATGCTCCGCTGGTTGGGATATTTTTCCATCATCATCCCATATTTGACCACCAGTTCTGCTACAGAATTTTTCTTGTCCTCATTCATCGGCGATTTTGCCAGAATATCCAATTCTTCTTTTGGGAGCCCGAAGACCTTGCCGACTTCCCGAAAGATCGAACGGTATTTGAATTCCACATTGGTACCGCAGAAAGCGACATGTTCCCTGCCGTATTTATTAAATATATATTCCAATATGATATCGCGTTCCTTCCAGCTCCAGTCTATGTCAAAATCGGGCGGGACTTTTCTGTTCAGGTTCAAAAAACGCTCAAAATACAAATCGAGTTCTAACGGACAGATATCTGTGATTCCAAGGCAGTAGCTGACAATGCTGTTGGCACCGCTTCCACGGCCGATGTGCAGAAATCCCTGGCTTCTGCTGTATTGCACTATATCCCAGGTAATCAGGAAGTAGCCGCTGAAACCCAGCTCGTCGATAACTTTTAATTCTTTTTCAGCCCTGGCCTTGGCTTTTTCACTGCCTTTGTATTTTATTTCCAGTCCTTCGAAAGCAAGCGCAGTCAAGAGTTCTAAATCTTCCTTTTTATTTGCCCTGTAATGCTGCTTATTTCTTTTTTTCTTCTCAAATTCATATTTGCACTGATCAATGATTTTATTCGTATTTTCAATCAGCACAGGATAATCCTTATATATTTCCAAAAGTGCTTCCGTGGGAATCATCTTTTCAGAAATTAAGCAATAATCATCTTCCGCAAGTTTTGACAGCAGCGTGTTGGAATCTACTGCGCGAAGGACTTTATGCAGGCCGTATTCATCATATGCCTTTATATTCTTTTCCGGATCTGCTTTCAGCATCCTAAAAGTGACCGGTGCGAGAATCACCATCTTATGCATTTTTTCTTTCCATTCCGAATGGAACAGCTTGACCAATTCGTGGGGCCTGATTCCGATATATTCGTTTTCCCTTAACTTTTCGGGCAGATTTTTTAAAGTATAGATAGTGATAGTATCCTGAAAAACAGGAGCCTGGTCGGGCAGGGGCGTTCCGTCAAAATTGTGAGCGGTCAAGAAACTGTTCATTTCTGATATGCCCTCTTTATTTTTTGCAAGGCCTATATATTTCAGATTATTATTGCACCTGAATTCCATACCAACAATAGGTTTGATGCCAGCTTTGATGCATTCTTCCGCAAAATCATAAATTCCGGTAACGGTATTTATATCGGTCAAAGCGATCACCTTAGCATTGTTTTCGATGCCGAGCCTCACCAAGTCCTTTAAGGGAATGGTGCCGTAGCGAAGGGAATGGTAGGAGTGGCAGTTGAGATGCATTTTTAGGGAATAGGGAATAGGGTTTAAGGTTTTGGGTTTAGGGCTGGGAGAACCGGCTTTGATTTCAGGTTGGCTCCGGCACACCTCGACACGGCGTCCTGTCCGAAACGGTTTTTTATCTTGTCCATGGCCTGGTAGAGCGACATCATCTCTACGGTGTCTTCGAACATATTGATCTGATAAGTACCGCGGACCAGTCCGCTGAAACGGATCCCGACCAGCCTGATCCGCATCCTTCTCTGGTACAATTTTTCGAACAGTTCTAAAACATATCTTATCAGTACATGGTCGCCCGATGTATAAGGAATCCTGCACTGCTTCGTCTCCGTATCGAAATTATTGTATCGTATTTTCACCACCACGGTAGAGGCGAGCCATTGTTCGGAACGGAGCTGATAGGCTAATTTTTCCACCATTCCTATTAGCACGAATTTCAGCATCTGGATATCAAAAGTATCCTGGGCGAAAGTATTTTCTGTGGAAATCGATTTTCTTTCGGTATAAGGCTCTACCGGATTGTTGTCGATCCCATTTGCTTTTTTCCATAGCTCGATTCCGTTTTTGCCAATCATCTGCTGCAAAACCTGTACAGGCATTTCTGAAAGCGTCTGGATCGTCCTTATCCCGATTCTTGACAGCAGCTGGAAAGTAACGTCGCCCACCATCGGGATTTTTTGTATGGATAGCGGATTCAAGAACTGCCTTACATCGTGCTCCTGGATTTCTAATCTTCCTACAGGTTTGGATTCCCCCGTTCCGATTTTTGAGACGGTCTTGTTTACAGAGAGGGCAAAACTTATCGGCAGTCCGGTTTCTTTTGTGACGGACTGTGCCAGCTCATTTGTCCATTTATAGGAACCGTGAAATTTATCCATTCCGGTAATGTCGAGATAGAATTCGTCGATGCTCGCTTTTTCGACCACCGGCGCTTTTTCTTCTATGATTTCAGTAACGGCGTGCGAAAGCTGGGAGTACCTTTCCATATCGCCCTTGACCACCTTTGCTTCCGGACAAAGGCGCATTGCCATCTTAATAGGCATTGCCGACCTTACGCCAAAATACCGCGCTTCGTAAGAGCAGGAAGCCACGACCCCGCGGTCACCGCCACCTATTATCAAAGGGATTCCGTTAAATTTGGAATTTTCAAGCCTTTCGCAGGAAACAAAAAAAGTATCCAGATCCATATGTACGATTGAGCGTCCCATTTTCTTTTTCATTTATTGCAGGTACAAAATTAGTACAGATTGTAACATTAATTATTGTATTTAATGTTACAAATTGTAACATTAACAAACCATGTCGCTATTTTCTGATAACTAGAATATTTGAAAGAGAGAAAGTATAGATGAACTTCTTAGTAAAATGTGATATTTACATCAGCGGAAACGATTTTTTAAAAGTCTGGATGTATAGTCCTAATTCAAAAAGAGGGATAGTTACCTGTTTCATTTCCTCTTTCAATTGTGCTATCTCAATGAAGGCAACCTCATTTGCAAAAGACTTTTCTCCGATGAGATGCTCGATCTGCATGTAAAGCGCTTCTTGAAGATTTTTATTGTTGGAATGCTTCAAGTAGTTCTTTATAAATACCCTGATGCCTAAATTATTAGGCCTGTATTTAATTTCCAGTGGGAGGAAGTAGATTTCGCTGATACGGAGGCTTATGCCATTAAAGGAAATCATTTCATCAGTACCTTTTCTGTATTTGTCCAAATCAGCGTCAGGCTGCAAAAATGCAGTTATTTTCCATCCATAAATTAACGGTGCAAAGTGCACCAGAAGCTCGGCTTCTTTAAATAGATATGGATTGCCGTGGGCTGTCACAGTCAGTTCTGCACCAGTCTTTTTCTGGGTGATTATGCAGTCCAAATCTTTGCAATAGGCGTGGAGCATCGCGTTCAGCCTGTCGAAAAGCTTCCTGCCGTTTTCTGCCTTAACATCCAGGTGGAGGAGGGACTTGCTGTATGCGCTGAAGAAATCCCAAAAATTACTTATTAGTCGATTCATTATTTTTATCTTGTTTAGGATCTCTTGCCAGCGTATTCCCTGCTGAAAGAAATCAGGCTTACCATTTACTCCCGCTTTGTTATTGTTTTTTTGTGTTCGTGATCCTGCCATTTATTTTCGCTTGTCTGCCGCAGCATTATCAAAGGCAATCAAATTGCATAATTCACGCAATCTTGAACGAACACGGTTTCCGTACTGCTGTTCGATCTCTGAAGCGGACAGGTTGGTCGTGATGTGGGTGGGAATCTTTTTTGATATGAAGACATCATACCGGCTCAGCAGTATCTCGGCCATCACATTGCACTCGTTTCCGAAATATTTCAGGTTGTTTTCTATACCCAAGTCGTCAAAGCAGATGATTTTCGGGGCCGATTCATAAAGCTTCCCTACGCTGTATTTGTGTATGGTTCCGTAGCCGTCCTGTATGAATTCGAAGCTTACTTCCCGGCAGGATTTTACGGAATATTTTGCATCGGGCATGGCGAAGAACTTCAGGATGCTCATCAGCGATGTCTTGCCGCATCCGATCGGACCCGCAAGCATGATTCCTTTCGAGAGGTTTATGCCGTACTCGCCGCAAGCGAACCTGTCTTTTCGGAAATAGGCAATCAGTTTAAAAATAACGGGATAGTCTTCTTCCAAAATCCTGAAGCTTTCTCCATAGATCTCAATGCCCTTTTTTTCTATCCATTCCAGCATTTCCATATAAGAATATTGCGTTTCCATAGTACCTGAATTATAGGGGTTCAAAATAATTCTTATCAGTAGCAACGCTCAATTGTTTTGCACGTCCGGGAGCGTCCTTCCTGATAAAATCGGCATTGAGCATCCAGTTTCTTGATGCCGCCTGCCAGTCGGCCATCGGGGCTTTTCCTCCGACAAGCCAGCCGTTGCTCTGAAAATAGTTGTAGAATTTGTTAGCTTCGACTTCAGGAAAGCCTGAATCTTCAAAAAATGCAAGCACGTTTTCCAATGACGGAGCAGGCTGCCCATATCTTTCTTCTTTTTTCGCGCCACTTTTTTCTTCTTTTTTTTCGAAAGTGATTTCTTTTCCCTGAAAAATTTGCTTGGGGGTTTCGCTGTTTAAACCTTTTCCCTCCTTTAAAATGTTTGAAGTGTTTGTATTGTTTATAGAAGGTACCATTAGTTGTTCAGTATGCTGTCCCATTGCTGGGTCGGCGAGAGCAACCTGCCCGCCTTCAACCTGTTTGACAGCAAGGCTAAAATCTGAACTCTTTTGTTCTGCCTTGCCCAATGGTTTCAGGGTATCGGCAAAATCTATCAGCCAGACATGGCTTCCCTTGTATGGATTAAATGACGGCTCGTATTTTATATATTCTTTGCTGTGCAATTCTTTCAGGCATTTGTGATACGTGGCCTTCGACGAGATCTTGCTGATCCTCATGATTTCGTCGCGGGATATGCTTATGGGGTTGCGAAAGCGGTTGCAGTTCCAGAACTGGAACAGTGCGATATATAAGCTGATATGGGTGGGGTTGAGGCTGCGGTCGTCTGTCACCTTGTCGAAAAATCCGGTCAGGTGGCGTATGTAGTTCATTGCCATGGCTATTTTGAATTAAACAGCGTGCGTACCGAACTCACCTTGTTTGCCTCCAGCAATTTGTCCAAGTCCTGGCTTGCATAATAAATTATCCCTCCGATTTTGGTATAGGATAGCGTCTTGTTTATGCGGAGCGTCTGGAGCGTTCCAGGCGATATGCCTAGCATTTTTCTGACTTCTGTGGATTTGAGCCACTGTTTTGTCTTTTCATTCCTGACTGCGAGCAAGTCCTTAAAATCATTCAAAAGCAATGTGCGGAACTCGTTGAGGTCTTCCTTTGTAAGAATTTCTACTGCCATAACGTATGTTTTAGATTGTTATGGTGCAAAATTGTAGCTATTGCGGAATATTATTTCACAACGGATTCACAAGTTGTGAATGAAAAAAGTTCAAATCACGCCAAGTTTCCGATAGGATGCGTCTTTTTAAGTTCTGCTATGAAGAAAGAAGGAGACATTCCATTTTTTAGCTTGAAGGCTTTGGTGAAATTTTGGGTAGAGCCAAAACCTGCTTCCAGCGCCAGTGCTTCATGGGTATAATTTCGGTATCTGTTTTCTTGTTTCAGCTTGTTCACAATATATTCTACCTTTAGGTCACTAATGTACTGGATTGATTTTTTGCCACTGTGGTACTGTATAATCTTTGAGGCATATTTGGAATTGGTATTTAATATTTTTGCAAGCTTTGCCAGATTCAGCTCTTTTTCTAAATAGCGCTTGCTGGCTTCAAAGGAAGCAATGCTTTTAAGAACGCCTGCCACGATATCAGGCGTGATTCCGAGTTCTTCTATGCTGATCACTTTTGTTGGCGGGATAGTTTTCGGCCTGTCTGCCATCATTTCTTCAAATTTCTCTTTTGCATTTTTAAGACTTTTGTTGTGCTTGTAAGACAAAAATAATAGCAGGACTATGAGCATTACAATAATAGATGCAAATACATAGCTTTGGCTTGCCTTGCTGTTTTTAACCATCTGGTTTTCCTGTCTCGATTTTTTACCATCATATTCTGCATGTACTTTATTGGCAAGGTATCTGAATCTCTTCTGCAGCATATCATCTACCTTTAAAAGCCGGTGGAAATAATGGAGCTGTGCATCCTTGTCATTTTTCGCCTTATAATATCCAATAACCGTTTCGTATGTTTCCCGTACATCCTGCCTGCTGTATCCATTGTTAGCAAAAGCCTGATCTACTTTTAAAAAAAGCATCAGCGCTTTTTCCCTAAGCCCCAAATTCCAATATGATTTCGCCATATAAAAATTTGCTACGGTTTCGTTTGCAAAATCACCTTTTTCTATAATCGCCGGCAATGCTTCTGAAAACTTCACTATCGATTGCGCATACTGCTTCTTAAAGTAGAGGACAGTGCCTTGAGAATGCCTAAAGTAATGCTGCATTTCCGGAACATCAAACTCTTTTCCTTTTTGCAGTCCGAGCCTGCTTGTGGCATCTACCAAGTCGAGATTGCCAGTCATTATGTAGCATAATCCTAAAGAATGCAGGGAATTTAGGTATGCCCTGTCATTTTCTACTTCATAATAGGCCAGACACTCTTTGAAAAGCGCAATGGCTTCGTCGTAATTTCCGATGTAATATTTGGTCTGCGCTATCGCATATTTGAGCTTAAATTTAGCATAGACATTATTTCCTGCGGCCAGGCAATCCTCGGCCAGCAGGTAGGCATCTAATGCCTTATCCTGCTCTTTCCTGTCATAGTAGATTATTCCCTTTGTGAGGTATGCCTTGCCTAATAGCTCTCGATTGCCCGCTATTTTTGCCGTCTGCAATAAGCTGTCTGCATAGGGCAACAGCAATTCTTTTTCGCCCAAGAACATTATTGTGCGGAATGCTTCGGAAACTTGTTCCCAGTTATCTTGGGTCCTCGCTTTTTTAAGCCACGACTGTCCGTAAAGATGTATTATCGCCTTGTTTTTCTTGTTTGAAACCATCGCCATCCGATAGTGTTCGAAATTTTTATTTTTCAAACTGTCTGGAATGCGAAATTGACTGTGCTGCGCTCCCATCCAATTACAACAGAGCAATAGGACGGCAAGCAAATATTTTCTTTTTGTCATACTACTGGCTGGGGGTAATTTTCAGGAGCGGCACCTAGTGCCTAAGAATTTATCTGTAAAAATAAATGTAATTAAAAATATCCAATAGGGGGTGAAAAAACTTATTATTCTTACAGAAAACTACATCATTATCTCTTCTAGTGATCCCCTTGTATTTCTTTTTTTTGAATTGATTTTATGGTCTTCCATTCCCGAATTCCATATATGTGATTCGTGAATGGCATACTGCATGCCTTGCATCGATGGGCTTTCACAAATAGTTTTGTCCCCGAATTCAAATCCTGTCCGCAAAACAGGAATCTGCAAAAAGTTCAGATTTCCCGGGAGAAATGAACTGATTTAAACTAATCAGTAACATTTTAAAAACAAAAAAATGAAAGCAATTTATCTAAGCCTAATGTGCCTAAGCCTGCTAGCTTCTTGCAGCAGCGATTCAGAAATCCAACAAGAAATTACAAACCAAAATGAATTGGAAAAACTCTCTGCCTCAAAGATCAACGGCGATGGGATTCCTGAAAACAGCTCCAATCCCTATGATGTGGCAGGCGTGCTCCATAATGAACTGCTTTCGTCCTACTACGAAGGGAAGGATTCTATTTCAAATGTGGAAGAAGTTGCTTACAGACTAGCAGCCGTGGCGTCTGAAAATGCGAATTTCACAAGTCTTTTTCCTGAAGGCTACTCGATTATCAGTGAAAAAAGGATGGCTTATCTATTGGATCATAAACAAATCCCACTCGGAGAGGTCTTGCATGCACCTGCCTTGAGCCAGACCGCAAAAAATAGCCTAAGCTATTTTAGCACTGCATTGCTAAGCCTCGGTGATTCGGATGCAGACTATATCGCAGTCTATAATTTTATCGTTGATTTTGAAAACAGTACTTGGGCAAATCCACTACTGACAGCAGCTGATAAAAAGGTACTGCTTATCACTTCATCGCTAGCGAGACATTCTGCGTATGCCGCAAAAAAGAAACCCAAGAAAAATACCGATCCGGAATGGGATCTACTGGTTGGGAATAGAATGGGTGGGGCAGAAGGAGCCGGCGAAGGCTTGGCTACAGCAATTATCTGGTCACTAACCGTTGGCATTGTAGAATATGAAGGCCTACTTGAGTAATACTATTTCTACGCCCAAATAGTCCAACTTTTAAAAAGGAAAGGCTGCCTCTTGTAAGGCAACCTTTCCTTTTTTTTTAGTTTTCGTCGGCACTATCCATTCGGTCTAGAAGCTTATCTGCCAGCGATGCCAGAAATCTTGACCTTGCCGTTTTTCGCGACCGTATTTCTAAAAACGTCCGCCGGTATTGGCCGAGGTCAATGTCAAAATAGCTTGAAAATACTGTAGCTATTTCTGAAAGGCTCGCATTTCCGTTATTGAAGGCTCCCTCGGTCTGCAAAGCATATAGCAGTTCTACCAAGGCAACATTTGATCCTGTCCACTTCAGATTTCTTTTTGCAGGCAGACTATTCACTTGCTGGCTTTTAATCGGAGCTACTTTTGACAAGAGATAATCTCTCAGTACTTCATTAGCTATCAGTTTTGCTACTTTGAAATCATGCGAGGTTGAGAATTGGTTGTCTGCTTCAAAACTAGAGCTTTCAATTGTCAGCCGGATGTCCTTTTTTCCACGCATGAAATATTTCTGATCTAAAAAATTACTGCCCGTCCTGTAGTACTTGTAGAAGTCAGCATTGCTTTTAAAGAATGCTTCTAGTTTTTTAATTTCTGCCGTATAGTATCTGTGTATTCTTTTTTCGCCTCCGACAGGCATTCCCATTTCTATATTATAAATCTCATTGTAGTAAATCAATTTGCTGACTAACTGGGGCTTTATGTTCTTGAAGAAAAATATTTCGTCATGGTCTTTTTCAAATTTATGCGAGATGCAAAAAACCTTTAAAGATTCAAAAGATGCTGTCAGCGATTCGATGGCTTTTTCGGAATATTCTAATGGTTTTTCTGTCTGCAGGTGGATTTCTTTCAGTCGCTGTTCGGTTTCTGTGATGAGGTTTTTTGAGAAAGCTTTCATGGTAAAACTGTTTGGTTAGTGGGGCAAATCTATATGCGACCCGCTTATCCTGCAAACAGTTGTGTATTCCATTCCCGAATCACATAGTTAAATTCCCGAATTGACTATAAGTTTTTTGTGCTTGTATTTTTTATTTATCTGCTTCCGATCGGGAAATTGATCACTAGCATTTTGCCTGTGCCAGACAGTTCTAATTAAAGATTGAAGGTTCTTTTTAATAAATTTAAGCCAACACATAAGGCCTGCAATTTTCACGTATTTCTTCAAGTGCCTTTAAGACTTCATCCAAATCAAATGATTCCCCTCGAAAAATCAAAGTATTATTGAATGAATTATACCCGCGATGACTATTATTCTGCAAATTATTTCCAGACAATGAAGGATTCATTGCTAAATCAATATAAACACCGCCGGAACGGCTTTCAAACCATTCTTCAATTCTTTCATCGTAATGTTCAAAATGATTACGGAATTTGCGACTGGAGAGAAGATTTTTTTGTTCTACTTTCAATATCTTCCGTAGTCTTTCACCGCGAATTTTATACTTATGGCTTGGCCAAAGAATCTTGGAAACATTTCCCGCAGCTGTAAGAATGGAGTGAATTGAGCACCATACTTCAATGCTGTCAAAATTGTCATTGGCTACTTCTAAACGTTCAGAAGCACGCTCTGCAATTTTTGATTGTAATACAATTTCACCTATAAAAATCAAATCCTGAAATTCCATTCTTAAAATAAGATTTTTTTTTTTGTTTTAATTATTAAGTATTCAGAAGTTACGAATTTCTGTACTGAACGCTCTCCTGTCGTACTACCACGTTCAGTTCGGAAATTACCGCTAACGTTTCGCGGCTAATCGAAGTGGCGGAAATTGGAGCAGAGTATTCTCTGCTGAACGGAACTAAGTTAGGAAAAAAGTGTTTCAATTTACCGAAAACCAGCCATTTCGTCTTAGCCGCTGTTGTGTGCAGTAGTGTGTTCAAAAAGCTTTCCCCAATAAATTAATGGAAGTAGAGCCTTTTCGCTTTCGCGAATATCGAATTGAGAGTTTAAAAAGTTATTTGTTTCAAAATCGATATCTCCTTCGCCTTTGCTGTACATAATTTTTTCAATATTCTCGTAAATTAGATCATCGTTTTCATCTAATCCAGGAATACAAATTCCTGATCGATAAATATCAGATTTCGTTTTTATATCAAATACAACAAGAAAACACTTTAGCTCTATCGGTTTCGTGATTATGTTTATCCCAAGCATATTGTCAGGATAATTATAATGTAACCAAAATGGTTTTGTTATGATGTTATCATTTGGGTTTTGGATTTGATTTCTGATATGTCGCATATGCTTTCCAAATATAGCAGCATGTCCTAATTTTTCAAAAAGAAGAAGATATGCCATTTTGAGCAATGCTATACTGGCTAATCTTTCGTTTCGTCTATTGGGTTTCTTAATTTGGAAATTTATTTTTTTTGAAAAACCTAAACTTCCAAAATTTTTTTTTAAAGTATCATATGCAACATATTCGTGAACAAAACTATTTAAAAATGAATCTTTGATTTTTGGATTGTTTGCAGGACTAATATCAAACACAAATGTTCCTTTTTCATCAATTTTAAAATTTGCATTTACACCTTTTTCTCCCGTCGATTCATTATGTAGTTTAGTTTTGAGAAATGAGTTTGGCTTGAACTTCATAAATTCAAGCTCGTTAAGGGCTAACAAGATTTCATTGTCAATTTTTGATCCAGCAGTATTATTACATTTTAAACAAGTTAAAATATTATCCTTACCACCCAATGACTTAGGTGGATTGTGTTCTAATGATAAATTTTTTAGTTTGGAAATATCAAAATGGGTTTCACAAATTGGACAATAACATCCAAAGTCTTTGGGGAGGTGTTGTTTGTTTTTCGCTGCATCAATTATCGTTTTGAAATTATTTGAATACACATCGAAAAGGATCTGTTTTTTTTCCTTCTTGCTCATTTAGATGAATGTTGTAATCATTGGGGAAAATTGTCCCGAAGGGCGATTTTCCCCAACGTCCGGTGGCTTCACGTCAGTTGTGGCTTACGGAGTTGAGTGTTCTCTGCTGGACAAAACTAAGTTATGGAAAAAGGTGTTACATTTTACAAGGATAGTAGTAACTGCGTTATACTACTGTTAGCTGTAGTCCTGTCATATCTGACTTTCCAAATCTTTATAATAATTATCTACAAACTTTCTATCATTTATTACGGGTTCTATAGAAAATATATTCACTTCAAACATATAATGACTGTCAAATAGCTTTCCATATAATTGGTGATAAATAGATTTAGCTAAGTCTCTTAAATTTTTCAAATCACTTAAAGTTTCTGTTGCAAAGTTTACTGAATCTGGGTCAGAATGTGCATAAACTTTTCGTCTTCTATTGCTAATTTTTTCTATTAATTCCGCATTAGCATTTATCTCAGTTCTTAGTTTTCCACACAATTCTTTTAGTTGCTCTTTACTTTCAATTAGTCCATCAGATTTATCAATATTAGTTTGGAATAATTTTTTAAAATCATCATCGTATCGACAATTTTCAATTTTATTGAATAATTTAAGGAAAGCTCGCTTTTCATCAACATGAAATATTTTATAGCAATTTAAAGCACATCCTGTATAAACCAAATAAACATAATGTCCTAAAAAACCTTCGATTGGTTTTAAAAAGACTTCATCATTTTGGGCCTTAATAATTTGATTGACATTAGCAATGCTTGTTTCAAGCTGATAAATAAAATCTTTAAGATGTTTTAAATTATCAACTACTGTTGTAAGTTCGAGAAGTTCACGCATAGTTTTAGGATTACAGCTAACGTTTGGCCTGTAACCGCAGGTGCGGATCAAAGTGGACTGAGTTCTCTCTACCAAGATAATGTTTCTTCGTGAAATTACAGCTTATGGTTACCGAAATCTCCGCGATTGGGGTTACAGGCGGTTAGGCGTTATTACTATAGGGTAAATGTAAATGATGATGGTTCTTTTATTATTTCATATATAATAAATGGTTTTTCAGTTGTGATTTTGATGAAGTCATGTTTACTTTCAGTAATTTCACTTACAAACTTTTCCTCATATTCTTTAAGTTTTTCTTTTGAAATTAGTCGTTTGGATTTGTCAAGTATTTCTAAAAGATTGTGGCTTGCACCAATCATATCTTTTGTGATTTTTGATTTTATTAATCGAACAAATTCTTCATATGTGTCAATAATCGTTTCTACTTTGCCTTTAATAATTTTATCGTTAATAAATAAGTTAGCTAATAAATGGTTAATCATTTCGAGCAAAAGATATAAATGTTCTTTTTTTGGTTTTTCAATTTCATGCAACGCATCATTTCCTAAAAAGCGGATTGAATGTAATCTTTTTGATTCACTTAACGTCAGATGCCCTTTTTTATGAAGTAAATCAATTCGTTCAGATAAGTTAGCACCTTTTATTTTTAAGTGGTTACATAATGCTTCAATGATTGCTCTTAAACCTCCTGCCGTTAGTATGGAAACATTTGATTTAAATGCGGCAATTGTTTCCACATAAATACCTCTTATATTTTCGGGAAGATAGTAAAGTGCTTCAATCTCATTTCCCTTGTCCAAATAATTAGGAAATATCGTAGACTCAAAATAGTATTCTGGATTTCCTTCATAATCATGATCAACCATATCAGTATTTCCATAAACTTTTAAGAAGGATATTGTTTCACAACCAAGGCATTCGATGACTGAATAATTTTCTATCCATTGAAAAAAATCATCATCGTCGCCTCCGCGCGTTTTCTTGATAAATAATTCATTATGATTTCTCAAGCCTTTGCAAGTCCTACAAAAATATTTTTCTTTCATATATAATTATTTAGTTACGTTTTGATGTAATAACGCCTAACTTAAGTATATGCGGTATAAAAGTAACGCATATGCGCCTACATCTGTATCGCTATGCGCTAATGCCACAAATTATTTAATACAATACTAAACAAAAAAATGATAGGATAGTAACGGATTTCCCTAAATTTGCAGTCTTAAATTTCCCCAAATATGAAAAAGCTTATCCTGCTTGCGTTCCTGCTATTGCCTATTTTTAAATCCCACGCCTGGGGCGAAAAAGGCCACGCGATGGTGGCGCAGGTTGCTTTCAGCTATTTAGATGAGGCTACCAAAGAGAATGTACTAAAATATCTTGAGGGCATGACCATTGAGGATGCTGCGAACTGGATGGATGACATCAAGAGCGATAAGAGCAAAAACTTTATGAAGCCTTACCACTACGCTAATTTTCCGCGCGGCGCAAAACCTGTTGACAGGGAAGGGGATAACATTGTACATGTCTTAAACACTACTATTTCAGAACTTGGCGCTAAAGACCAAATGAGCAAAGAAGAAATCAAGACCAAAATACTATTTCTGTTTCATCTGATCGGGGACCTGCACCAGCCTTTGCACGTAGGCTACGGAAACGACAAAGGAGGGAATACTGTTCAGCTTAACTACCAAACTAGGGGAACGAACCTGCATTCTTTCTGGGATTCTGGGATTATAACCAGCCAAAATATAAACTTGAGCGACTGTCTTAATGCGAAAGCTTATTCTCCGGAAGAACTAAAAACGATCCGTATTATTAATGTAATAGGGTGGAGCGAGGAGTCTAGAAGCTTGCTGGATCAGGTTTATGGTTATGGAAATCCGAAAGTTCAGGACAAATATGTTACTGACAGTAGCAAGATTATTAAAATGCAGATTCAAAAAGCCGGGATACGATTAGCTTCTGTTTTGCAATTTTTCTTTAAGAGTAACTAGATATTCCAGAATTTTAGATAATCTACCAATTTCAAGATACTATATACTAAGATCTTATCTGAAAGGTTTTTTAACTCTATTTCAAGATGCAACTGCAACCGCTCTTGAACCTTAAAGCGTTTACAAAAACAAATAAGGAGTTGTTGCTAATTTGATTTGGTCAAGTTTTGTATAAGAAAGAAAAATAGTAAAATGTGGTAATTTTTTTCTTAACGCGCATTGTTGATTAAAACAATTGTTATACTTTTGCACTTGAGTTCATTTCTCATTGTGAGAAAAGGAAATCGAGAAACGCAAGCCTAGATGCTCTGCGTTTTTTGCTTTTATAGAATTTCGTCTAATTTTCTTTTGTACTTCTTCAGCATTTTATCCCTGGCGGCATCTTTTCCCTTCAAGTGATAAGCGCTCAGCAGAAAATAAATATTTTTAGGCTTAGGTTCCAAAACAATTACATATTTTTCTGCGATATCATATACATAGGTCCTATTGCCATCTGGTTCTTTTACAGAAAAAATTAGCATGTCACTTTTTTTATTTCCTTCCAAATGGTATTTAACCCAATGCAATCTTTTTGATCGGTCCATTTCAAATTCACGCGAGCGTGTCTTTTGATCTATAATTACTGTCGTAAGATGCCTAAACAGTGTTTCCATCGGTATCTGGCCATCGATTGGGGTGGGGGTAATTCGTTTTCCGTTCAACGACAGCGTAACTTGGTTAGTAAAGTCACGCTCAAATATTCCTTTGAGTGATGTAATCCTTTGGGAAGCCGGTAATCCTGATATATCAAGATGGGAGTTGTATCTCAGTAGTAAATTTAATGGCATATTACTTCAGTTCAATAAAAAAAACATTCATTTTAGAAGACACATTTGTCTGCAACAGATCTTCTTTGCAGTGCTTTCTCATTTTTTCGATAATCTGCATTTTTGCTATGTTCTTGTGCTCTTCATTATTGTGCAAATAAGAAACAGCACCCATAAAGAAATCAGCCAGCTGCATAATTATGCTTTCATGAGACCGTATATTTTGAACATTTCTAAATACGCCATATTTGATATTAAGAATGGTTTTTAGTTTATTTACCTTATAAGCGCTTAAAGTGTCTTTGATATCCAAATAAACATTGTAGTTGCTTAAGCTTGAAATATTATGATTGAGCAAATAGTAATACATTTTATAATAAAAGTCATCATAGGTTTGAGCAAACGCCTCATTATTGATGCGTGCCTTTTCAACGCCTATCGTTCTAAATTGCAGGTCAGTTGCGAAAAAATAATCTACTAAGTCAAGGTAAAACCTAATCTTCGACTTTGAAACATTTGTCCATTTAATTTCTGCATAAAAGCTATGCTTTTTTTTAAGCTCATTAATATAATCAGTATGTAGCTTAACTTGATTATAAGCTACACTAACAGATCCTAGAAATAAGTACTTCATGCCATCATTTTCTAGGTGACAACTTTCGTCGCAATAAATGTTAAATGTTTTTTTCATAGTAGAGTTCTAGCAGACAAATGTAAGAATTATATTGTTGCTAAGTGATTGAGTGTACTAACTATCAAAATTCCGTTCTTGTTACAATTCCAATCACGCCAAACTCTTATAAATTTTAGCAATAGTATCTTCCGACAGACGAACATCACAACTACCATTATAAATCAACAGCGACTCACAAGACAAGTTTCGTATCGTCCTTCTTGCAAAAAGATGATGTCCCATTTGATGTGCAACTTGTTCTCTCTGATCTACAATTTTTGAGCAGAGAACAATTCCTAACAGATTTGTATATTTAGCCATGTTTGCCTCGATTCGTTCTATAGAGGCAACCAGATCTGCTGTTTGAAAGAAAAGCGGACTGACATAGACATACAGCAGTCCGTTAATGCCGGAGGGAATCTGTTTTGACTTGCCGATCTTATTGTTAATACGCGAGGTATCGTCAAAATCTACGGCCAGGCTTTCTATATTAAATGCGTTGATACCGTTCTGTATGCATATCTCATTAAAATTTTCTGAATCATCGGGCGCAAACAGGAAGCAAAAACGCTTGTCGGAATAATAAATGATCTGACCGTTTTCGATGACTCTTCGTCTGGCATCGGTGATTATTTTACTAATTTCGGCATACTCTTTTTCCTCTTCTTCTTTTGCTACTCCTATTGTTGTTTTCTGACATCCAAAAAACGGAAGCACGGGCTTTCCATAGTTAAATTCTTTATAGAAAAAATTATAATTCTTATTGATATTCTTACGGTCGTCACTGTCATTCAGCGTCGAAATCTCAATGTAAAAAGTTTCCCCATTCTCCTTATTAATTACCTTTATATCTGGGGTTTTGACAGAGCCTATTTTTTCTTCTGCTATAAAAAAGATGTCAAGCCCTTGCTTATGGCACATCTTGGCAACTTCAACAAAAGGGATCCCTTCTTCTACAGCACTTTTCATTCCCATCAACTTCTTCAGCAATTTAGCATAGTTGCTGTCAGAAAGCTTCAGCTGCTGTAGCGTATCAGTGAATTCGATCAATTCTTCTATCTGCCACGAAGCCGTATTTGAAATTTTTTGTCTTACAGGATGGTTGATGGAATGCGTCTTTAAAAAATGCTTTCCAAATTCCTGCTCCAAAAATTCAAGGGCGAGAACAGCTTTCTTACGAGTTGCTTCATCGATATTTTCTTGACTACAAGTGTATTCCTTTTGCTTACTCCATTTATAATGGTCGCGTTCGGTATGGAAAATATTTTTGCTGTCCATATGAGAGAGGCTAAATAGATTGCATTAGACTAATTTTTCTAAATTGCTTATATAATTGACAAATAACTTTTTTATCATCCTATTCAGTTCTCGCATATTTGAATATTCATCTAAATTTATCTTTTTCAATAATACAGAATTTAAATCAACCGGCAACAGCAAGGGATGAACTTTGTTGTACTTGCAAATTATATCGTCAAGCCTATTCTTAACAAATTGCATTTTATCATCATATAAAAGAGGCTTAAAAATTCCTTTATAATCAAATCTTGACCTTAGCTCAGGCGAGATTGATTTCTCAAAATTTTCTACTGAAATATTTGAAGTAAATATGAAGATATATCCATTTACATCAATTTCTTCTCCCTGAGAGCTAATAAATTTACCGTTTTCAAGAACATCAAGAAAAAAGTTAAAAACTGATGTAGTTGATTTTTCGAATTCGTCAATGAGAACAAGTCCCAAATCTGACTCCTTTACTCGTTGGATCAGTTCTCCGCCCTCACTACCAATATAACCTCTTGGGCTTCCTATAAGTGAATTCAATGCATCGTGGCTACTATAATTTCCCAAATTAATTTTTGCTAATTTTTTACTGCTTCCCAAGCTGTCATGTATAACCCTTGCAACTTCGGTTTTACCAACACCTGAATCACCCATCAAGAAAAAAGATAATATATTGTGTTCACCTAGCTTATTAAAAATCACAAAATTTCTAATTAAGTCATCAAAATCATTTTTAAAACCTTTGTGTCCGAGTAATCTATTATTGAAATTGGTAATAAATTCAGTAATTGTATCTTTGGATAGATTCGTAATTAACTTCTTCTCTATATTTTTTTTATCATCCGATTTTTCGATAATTCCAACATCTTTACCAATTAGCTCATTTATGTTTTTTTCCTGTTTGAATGAATGCCTTAATGTATAAAACAAATTATCTTTATCTTCATCATCAGCAATGAAAATAGTATCTGGAGGGAATTTTGCGAATACCTCTTCAAAAAAATATTGCAAGTTGTTTACATTTACTAATGAAGAAATATCAATGAGATATTCTTCCACATCAAAATCTGCGGGCACATCATTTTTTACATATGTAGTTATACTGTGAATTATCTTGTTTTGTTCAGCCAGCAAATCTCGGAAAATATTATACTGCGACTTGTTATAAAAATATAGTATGTTATTCATATTGCTTATTCTTTAGCGGGAATGCTAACATTTTGGATAATTGCAAGCAGATCAATATAGTGATATTCTACTGATCCATCAACTTCATCGCCTGTGAAAGGATCTAGTTTTTTATGCTCGGAATGACTTTCTCGAATATCACTGCTAAGCTTTGTATCTTTATTTGTATTGCCCATCTCTTGAAAAAATTCAAAAGAATTTTTTAGGGAGTCAATTCTTATCTTGCCTTTATAAAGCCCAATCAAGGAAACTTTTCCAATTGACAAATCGTCTACGCTGTAAGAACTTTCAAATTCACTTTCAAATGTCAAAGGAATTTTTACAAGCAATTCCTCTTCTGAATTTTTTATTTTACCTTTCATCTTATATGCATAATCCTTAAACATCGAATTGAAAAGGTTATTTATGTCTAAACCGTTAACACCGGGAATATCCATGCCTTTTAAAGAACCGTTGGCTACAATTTTTACCGTACGAAGCTCTGCTTCGTTCATCAAGGAAAGCCTAATATTATCAATCTTTATCAGCTCTCCTTCTCTGATATTCCTAAAATCATTTATGTCATTGCTTTTTTCAATGATTTCGTTTAAAATGATAGATTTTGTAGTTTTGATTTCAAATGTCTCTAAAACTTTTTGTGAATCTGAATTGTTAGTGCTCCTTTTACTTTCGACCTCTCCGCTTAAAAGGCTTAGTAATTGTATTCCAAGTTTTCCCCTTATTTCTGAATCTTTACCTTTTGCTGATTCATGGTGAAGTTCTCCGCCGATGGCGATGATATTGCTAAGCATCATTTTGATTTCGTAGACTTTAGGAAAGTTTATATAGTAAATATTAAAAATCATATTGCGTAAGTTTTTGTTTGATTTTTTATCATCTGTATTAATAAAAAATTGGAAATCACCATTATTGCGTTCTAGCCTGTAGAATTGTCCATTAGCTTTCCAAGTTCTGCCAATCCATACTTCTTCATCAAATTCATTGGCTATCAACGGACCTTTTCTATCGATGTCTTCTCCGAGTACCATTGTTATTTCATCAACTAGATGCTCAATTTCAATGACCAAGGTAATTTTGTTTGTGGGTCCATTTTGATTTAAGATAATTATAGATTGTTCATTGGGATTATCGGGAATAATGAAATTGAGCTTGTTGAAAAAATTAAATATGAATTGAGGAAATAAATAAGTGCGTAGAACACCCTCTTCCAGTTTTTTTTCAATGTATTTTCCTTCTTTCATTAGTTGCGAAGGAAATACCAGATTAAATTCAGTATTAGGTATATTAAGAAAATCATTGTAAAATGCAACAAATTCCTCGGGCTTAAAAACGTATGTATTAATAGCTAGCCTATCATATATTTGTTTAGTTTTTTTATAAGACTTATTATCATTTATAATATAAAAATGGCAAGTTGAAGCAAAAGAAGCATGAAAAGCATCTTCCGTAGTATTTTTGAATGTTTCTTTTCTCCCTTTTTTGATGTTTACATTATCTTCTTGATATCCGTGCATATCTAGCATAATGTATTCATTGGAAATTTTATTGAACCATTCAGGAGCATTCTTTGAGTTATCAATGTTAGCATTCCAGCTTGTGCCATATCCTTCGTAAAACTTATCAATTGTTTTAAATGGTTCAGCATCATTAAATATTTTATCCCTGTTAATTCCAGTACCAGATTGGATAATTTTTCTCATGTCTTTATATTTGTCTCCTTCATTGAGCCCTAAGAGCATTTTATTAAATGCTTCAAAAAAACCTTCCATTGTTGGGTTTTCTTTCAGACCTGGAAACATAATTTCTAATTGGGAGGCCATTTCTGGTTTCTCGAAAGCGTCTTTTAGGGCATAGTCTAATGGTATATTTCTCAATTTTTCCATTAACAAAACTCCTAGATGACCTGTTTCCTTATCATGTTCAAATGCTTTGATTAATCCAGTAAGGCTAATGTCTTGAAGCAAAGGATTTTCCTCAACCTCTTCTTGAAATAGTTCCTGAGGAGAACGAAATTCCATTACTATATTTTTACCAGTATTGAATAGACAGGCATCATTGGTAAATTCACTAATGAATTTTAAATCATCAGCAATATATTTTTTTTGTTTTTCAGTATCCTTAAAGCTTGAAAATATATCCCCTATATGTGAAGTCGAATAGGGGATAAATAATTTTTTATTATTTGTTAAAATAGCCTGCAAGTCATTATGATTTCCATTCTTCATTTGTGACATTACATTCCAATCAATATATATTTTAATCATATAGTCTCTAAGCTTCTTAATTTAAATTTATAGATAATAACTTATGTTCAGATCTCATAAAGATAGGTGTTAAGAGAATTATTCATTTACAAACGTTTTAGTAGGGCGAATTAATAAAAAATATGACATCTCTAGTCGTAATTTCAAATTCGTCAGTTTCATTTTTATAAATGAATTCAATTGGCTTATTATTTCTTAGCGTGATGTTATCTGAACTTTTAGAATCTTCGATGAATTTTACCCAAACTCTTGATTCTGCATATACAATAGTAACGATTATTTTATCACGATCTTCATTTTCATCATCTGTCTTGAAATTCATAATATTTACAAATTCCACTGAGTCGACTACATAGCCTTTGTGGTTTTTGAAATTATTTAAAAGTTCAGCTTTAATAAGTTGCTTCAAATCCTCAGTAATTTTTTTAATATCTTTTCTTCTCATTGTTGCTTATCTTTTATTATAAAATTTACCATTGTTTTGTTTTTTTTATGCTTCCTGATATTTCGAAAATTTTTTGTTTTTCCAAATTAAAATGTGTTATCCCTGATTACCTCAAAAAAGCCACTTTAACATACCCAACATTCTTAGAATTCATTACTATCACCTGCACCCATTCTCCATCGTAGCCTAACAACTGAACCGAATCGGCCTTTTCCAGCGTTTCAATCACAGGATAGTCAGTGCTTGGCCCTTCACGAAGATTGAGTATTTCTGAGGTGACTTTAAGATTGTCTCCGGCTTTGTAGGTTGGGGAATCGGCATAAATTTCCTGCGCGGATTTCTTTGCGGCGAATTTTTTGCTAGCCACATGTTGGTTGGCAGGCTTTGTAACGGCACTATTATTACTCACTACTTTCCTTTTGGCAGGCTTTTTAGATACAGCCTTCACGGGTTCGTCATAGCTAGTGCAGACACCGCAGGTGCCTCCGGAATTGCAATGTTTGCAGCCGCTACAGTTGGAGCAGGCCGTGCAATAGGCATTGCCCGAGCAACGGCCACCATCGGCATGACAGCTGGATGCTATGAGTTTTGAATTTTGGGCTTGGCAGGCTACAATAGGGAAAAAGAAAAAAATAATCAGGGTAAATAATTTCTTCATCTTGAAAAGTTTAAGTTCGGTGGCAAACATACAGAAATGTTTTGGTGGCTTGTTACGGGTTTCCGTAACGCCTATAGTATTTTATTATTGTAAGGTTGAGCATGTGTTGGGCGCTAATCCTAGCGACGAAAAATATATTCCTTAACCGTACTCTTCAATTATTTATAAACTAATTTAGCTTTAAATATTTAGTAAAATCAAAATTTTCATCTATTCGCTGGTGAATTTCTTTTTTAATAATACTAAACGAGGATGAGGATTTTCTTCTATCATAAATTTGGGAATTGGAATTACTTACTTTTAAAAGTTTTTTAAAATTTTCTTCATTAAACCTTTTTATATTCTTAAATATCAGATTTTCAAATCTCGAATCTGCTATATGATACTGTTCACTTTTACCATACATTTCTATTATAAAATCATTTCCTAGATCTAACTTGTCTTCAGAGACTAAATAATTATATAAATAATCTAATGTTTGTGATGAAATGTGGAAATTTTCGTAATCAGAATTCCAATCTATTTTTTTTATTTTAATAATATGTTTTTCTATTGTTTTTGATAAAAATATTGAATAGCTATCTAAATCAGCATTTTTTTGTATAGTATTCTTAATTATTAAAGTACAGCTTTCCTCTAAAATATCATAGATTTTCGGATATTTATTTATGGTATTTATTAAATTACTAAGTAAGTTTATATTGATATCGCTATAAAAATTCTTTTCTTGTTTTATAGCATCTATTATTTCAGAATAGTAGTTTTTTAAAATAATGTTAACTGTGTTAGAATTAATATTTCGATTTTCATTACACTCCGGGTTTTCTAATTTAAAAGATATTTTCCACAATGATTTGAAAATTCTGATTACCACATCGTTATTTAATCTATCAAAATATTTAGATTTAAGATGTTTTTCAATTTCATTATCACTATGTATGACATCTCTAATTCTACTTAAATCGTCAACGAAATCTTCAAATATTTTTCGTGATAAAAGTGGAGGTTTTATTAAAATGTCCTCCAGTATATTGCGAATAAATGCTCTTGTAGTGTCTTTGTTCGGGCGATACAATTCTGAATTTTGAGAAATAACAGGATGAGCACACAGATGGCGTAAATCTTGGAGATTTTTTAAATTATTATATTCTGCAATTTCCAGAAGATTGGTATTTTCTAAAATCAGTTTGAATAATTTTTTTTCCCATTCTGAAGACGTTGGATTGGAAATTTGAATGATCTTTACTTGCTCTAAAATGTCAATAGCATTTTGGTCATTGTAAATTTCTTGTAATTCTTCTAATTTGAAGACAAGATCGGTAATTGCTATAGAATAAAGCATTACGATAGCTGATCTGAAACTTTCATTATAATATGATTTAATTACTTCATCAAAATATTCTTTAGTTTTTGAAGAATAAATATTATCATGATTTAAATCTATTGAAAAATCTCTCATTGTTGTTGTTTTAAATTTTACTTACAGTATTTAATCTATATTAGAAAGATTTATCAAATTTAATTTCTAGCATAGATTTTTAATAAAGTGGTTTATCAGGTCATTTGTCAAACATATTGATTGAAATTTGAATATAGCTAAGTAAATTTACCTGTTTTTTAAAATAAATGGTACCAATGACACCGTTCAAAACCTACTGCTGAATGAATCCGACCAGTTTGAGAATTTGGAAGAGCCTTATTTATTCTATGTTGCCATGACGCGCGCGGAAGATAGGCTTTACCTGATCACAGACGATAAATCCAAATCAAAATTTATCTTGGAGTTGGAAGGCAATAATGAACTGATACCAATAAAAAATGTCCTAATTGCATTTCTACCCATTTGATTAAACGTTGTGGAATTACAAACAATCGAGAATGGGCATTTTGTGGATGCAGTAATTATGTTTTTGGCTGTGAGTTTAAGGAGTGGATTTGAAGCACGGATTGCAAATCCGCGCTATCGGGAGTGGCGGAATTCGAAGCACAAAACTTCAACTTTGAACTAAAGTTCAATTGAAAAACTGAATTTTAACTTTGCACTAAACCCGCCATTTTGCCAAACTGATGTTAGCTGTAGGAATTTGTAGTTTGAAATGTCCTTTGCTTTGTTTTAAAATTGTTTTTCCAATTAGAGTAATCTGTTATATCTTGTTCAATTTCTACTTTACTTCGTAATTGAGGAATTGTTGAAGTTCCGCCATCGTGTTCGGTTATGGAATATCTGCCAAATAGATTCAAAAGAAAATCTACATCTGACTTTTCGGTGACAATGTAACTTGATAAGTTGCCTTTTTTTAAATGTATATTTTTTGAAAAACGTTCGTAAGTTTTGTTTGACAAGACTTCTTCAACGGAACGCTCCAGTAACATTCTAAATCTTTTCCGTGCTGAATCAAGTTTTGTTTCTCTACCGTGAGCATCTGTTAAAGTAAGAGTATCGTGTTCGTTCAAAATTCTTCTGATTGAATCGACTCTTTCTTGAACGTTTTTAGCTAAGTATGGTATTTCGTCTGTTACAATTCCACTAATTCCGTTGTATTTGTCAATTCCGATTATTGTGCAATCTGTTGTCGTATTTGCTTTATGCGTGTCAATAAGCAAACGTAAAAATGACAAGTCGTGAGTAAAAACGACAATTTGTCGGTTTTCTGACAACTGAACGATCTTATTTGCAATTAATTCTCTATAGTCCATATCTAAAGATGTAACAGGGTCATCAAAAATTATTGTATTTAAGCGATTATCAATCGTACATTCTGCTAAAAAATTTGATAATGCAATAATTTTTTGTTCACCTTCACTTAGGATAGAATTTATTGAATCTGTAATACCGTTTAAACCACATTTTTGAAATGTATTTCCTTGGCTTGTTCTTGTTCTTGAAATTAAAACTTTACTTGCTAAATCACGATTGAAAAAATTGAGATGAGAAATAAATTCTTGATGTTGTAAACTCACGGCTTGGTTTTCCATTAGTTCGCCAATTTTACGTGATATAGCATTAGTTGTAAGTTGCGATTGGCAACGAGATATCCAAGACTTATGTTGGTACTCATCAAAATATTGAAGAATTGTCGTTTTGTTGTTGAATAAAAATTCTTTTGTACTTAGTTCATTAAGTTCAGAAACTAATCCATTTCTATTTTGTAGAAGTTGATTATTCTGCTCAATCCCTGCATCAATTATAAGAATTAAACTTGTTATCCTTGTTGTCAGAGTTTGTAAGTTAATGTTTAGTTCCCCACCATTTTGCAAAAATGTGATAACAAAATTTCTGAGTGTGGCGATAGAAATAGAAAATTGATTATAATTGTCTCTGAAATTTGGATTTAACTGCTCTAGCTCTGCAAAGTTTTCGATAGATGGAATAACCAATGAATTGTATAAGTTTAGTTTTTGCTGAATTCTTGAGTTAATTGAATTTAGCTGTGTAGAAACATCATTTAACACAAATTGATTGAAAGTTGACAATCTTTGTTGTGCGGTTTCGTCAAGTTCTTGTTGACACAAAACACATTTTTCCAACGAAACTAAGGACGGGAAGTCTTGACCATTTGAAAGATTTGAACTATGAGCGTAATTTCTTGCCGCTTCCAACAAAGTTCGCCAAGGATTTGTCCCAAATCCTTCTAAAGTGTTTACATTCTGTAATTCTGCTGTTGCAATTTGATACGCTTGATTTACACTTTCGAAAGTATTTCTATACTCTCTTATTTCGTTTATGTTTTGTTCGTTGAATAAAGCTTCAATTTGCAAGAATTGCTGTATGTAACCGTTAATTCGTGTTCGTTGATTAGTTAAATTTGTAATATTCAGTTGAGGGTTTTGTGCAGTTGTTAAGTTTGTAAGCTCTTGCTTTCTTTCAACTTCTGTTTGAGAAAATTGAATATAAGAATCAACATTGGCACGTTGCAAATTTTCTATTGTTCCATACCATTGGGATGCTACTGTCTGAATTAAATTCGGTGGTAATATTGGCTTTTGTGTATTATAAGAAGCAACCAATGATCCAAAAGTTTGATGAATACTTCCGAAAGTTGAAATTAGTTTTTCTAACACATCAATTCCAACAGGTTTATATTCTGTGGGATTTTCATTGTTTATGTATATGTCTCCACAATCATTATCAAACACAAAAATTGAATTGAGAATAGGATTGTTTGGACTATTTTCAGTCCAAGTAAAATTAATGTTTGAACCATTATCCTCTACAATAAAATCAACTTGTTGTTGGTTTGTTGACTGATTGAATACGTTCTTTTTTAATGTAATATTTGGACTTCTACTCCAACAAAGTTTTCTCAGAATACGTGAATAACTTGATTTTCCCGAACCATTGTTGCCATAAATAACAGATAAACCTGTGTTTGGAAATTGTAAATTTCCTTGATTATGTAATGCACCAATGTTTATTGGATTATTAAGACTAATAAGTTTTGGATAATTTCCACTAGTTGTAATTATTGCTGGAATATGAGTATTATCAAGAGGAATTGAATTTAAAGTAATTGTTGCTTCTCCACAATCTTTTTTGACTAACTCAGCAAGTTCATCAATGTCTGTTTGAGTTAGCGTTGTCGACGTTATTATTCTTCGTAAAGCGTCTTGAACGAATAGTGGTCTACTTGATGACCAATTTAAAATTTCTTGATATACTGACATTTTTCTATATCTGGTTTTGGGGTCACGTTTGGTTCTTATGCTTACAGCTAACTTATATATATGTCTGACAAAATCAGACATATACACCTAATTTTGGTTGTATACTCGCTACTTTGTAGTGATATTTTATACAATAATAAACAAATTATCAATAGGAGGATTACGGATTTACCAAATAATACCAAATGCAAAACCAACTTCAAATTAAGCCTAATACCCAAATTGCTTGTAGCGTGTGTTATGTTAGCAGTAGCCAATTATATTGTTGGAGAGAAATCATCAGGAATCTTTACTGTTAATTTTCCATTTTGAATAGATTCAGGATTTACTTCTGGATTCAATGCCACAATCATTGCTATTTTATATTTATCTTTTTGAGAGTTAACAAACTTATATTCTCTAATTAAATCTTTCCCAAAAAAACGTATTCCTGATTCATTAAATTTCTTTATCTCATTTTGATGTTCAATTAAATACCTTGTTTTGTCTGCAATTTCTAAATCTGAATATATATCTGATAGGTCTCTCAGATTGTCGAAAAATTCACTTATTTCAATAGATAAAGTCTCATCAGTTATAGAACTTGAATCGAAGAAGTGAAAATGAGCATTTTTTACTATTATGTCTAATTGTACATGATTTTTAATCTCATCTAACATTTCTACATTATTTACACTTCTTATATAATCTTGTAAATCTTTTTCTAATGCATTTTCTACCCACTTTTCGTGATTATTTTTAAGATTAACCAATAATTCAAGTGTGAATGTTTCAGGGAAATCGTCAATCAATTTATGGTCGTTAGCGCATAGTAAAATAAGATTATCATTATCATCATAATCGCCTAATTTTGTTACTTTTCCTCTTGGTCCATTTTCTTTTGAAGAAATTATATGACATTCTTCTCCTACTATAAAATTAGCATTACTAACTTCAAATTTTTGTACTAAATGTTTTTTACAAAAAGCACATCTGTTTCCAGATTTTGACCATAGTATTTTTCGAGTTTTAACTTTTATTGGCATATCTTTTTGTTGATTCTGCGGGTTGGTCACTGCCGACGTTTTGCGGCTTTGCGATGGTGGGCAATCGAAGCACAAAACTTCAATTTTGCACAAAAGTTGAACCGAAGCACAACTGTTGAACTTTGTAGTTTCGCCTCACTATTGCAAAACCCTTGCTATATGCCCTTTTTATACTTCGATTTGATAAATTCTTGATTCTTCTTCCCAAGGATGATAACCTTGTCCAATATACTCAAATCCGTATTTTTCATAATGGCCAATATGGTCAGTGCATAATCAAGTATCTAAATCCGAACGCTTTTGTGTCTTCTTTATCCTTTTCTATAAGCAGTGCACCATAAGCGTTTCCTCTATGTTTTTCTTCAATATATATTGCACAAATCCAAGGATATAAATCCATTCTACTTATAAAGTCGTTTGTTATTATTCCTGCACAACTAATTATTTCTCCGTCTTTTTCTAATATTTACCATTGCGGTAAAGATTGTTTAGCTCCTGTGGCTTTGCGACAGCTGCGGCAATTGGAGTTCGCTCGGCTAGACTGGACGAAGTTAGGAAATTATAATTTAATGTTGTAACTTATTGATTAATAGCGAAAAACCTCTGTTATGAGCTGTTTTATGGTTTACGAAATGCTAAAATCTCCATTATGCTGTAAAACTTAGTTATTCCATTTTCTTTCTCAATCTTTAAAGACGAAATATTTATTTCACCTACATTAGTTAGATTTACTCCTACAACTTTTCCTAAAATTGTTTCTTTAACTTCATCTTCTCCCCAAATTCCTAAATCGACAATTAAAGATTTATTCATGATCTCTGAAACATTATCCAGATTATAATCTAGAGGATGTTCAAACCGTTCAGGATAAATTTCGTCACTTAAAGTTTTTTTTGCATAGCTGTAAGCATTTTCTGCGCTTTCAAAAATTTTGTTATTGTCATTATAATCCTTAAATATCGCACCGTATGAAATTCCTGTAGGCTCTGTAAAACTGTAGAAACATATGTACTGATTTTCAGAATCTTGTAAAAATCCGTTCGGTAATTCTTCTGTGATAGGGTTAACTGAAATCCAGATATCTTTACCATTAATTTTGGTTTTAGTTGTTGTCATATTTATGATGTTGTTTAAAAAATAGTTCATAACGAGCCGCGTATTGGCGATGGGCGGGATTTTTAGCACTAAAGCTCAATCGAAGAACAGAAGTTGAACGTTGCACTTCCGTCCAATCGAAGCCGTTCAGCCCGCCTATTGCCAATACGATGTTATGCGGTCGCTTTTTGGTATTCAATTATTTGTTGTTTTAGTTCGTCTGATATATTTGTCCATTCTGTTATATCTGTCAAAATAAGTTTGCAGTTACATTCAGTTTCTGTCACACCCGTAATTTGTCTGAACCAATCAAAATACGTCCACTCTCTTGGTTTTGGCGAATAGAGAAAAAGCCCGTTGTTGTCCCAATGAACTTCTGTTGCTGTTCTATAAATCAAAGTAAATCGTTCTCTGTCTGGCTTAATAAAAAGTCGCTGTTTGTCGTCAATACCAATTTCTATAATTTTGTCTATTGTCATTAGCTTTCTTTGAATTGTTCGTTATTTGCTTTTACGTGATGTGGAAACTCTTCTTCAAAGAATGGATAAGCTATTCCTTCTAATGTGATTTCAAATTCCTCTCCGTCCATTCCACTTATTTGGTTTCCTAATCCTTTAATTTCAATTCCGTTTTCGTTAATAACTTTTAAATTCTCTATCGTTCGAGTAGAAATTAATTTGTCATCAGGGTAATCGTCCGCTAATTCTATATGGTTGTCAAGACAATACTTTTTAAAGAATTTGTAATCTAAAATATTGTCCGTAAAATGTATTAGTCCAAATACAACACCCATCGGTGCGTCTGCTTTGTCAAGTTCAGTCGTTCCTATTAGTTTGTTGTCAAGAAATATGTCATAACGTTTTGTTGTCATTGGTAGAGTGTTTCGTTAAAGTGCCGCATAACTTACGTATATGCGCTATAAAGTAGCGCATATACGCCTACATCTATATCGCTATGCGCTAAAGCCACTTATTAATACAATACTAAACAAAAAAATGATAGGATAGTATCAGATTTCCCTAAATTTGCAACTTTAAATTTCCCCAAATATGAAAAAGCTTCTCCTGCTTGCGTTCCTGCTATTGCCAATTTTTAAATCCAGCGCCTGGGGCGAAAAGGGTCATGCCATGGTGGCGCAGGTGGCGTTCAGCTACCTCGACGATGCCACCAAAAAAAATGTACTTGATTATCTTGACGGCATGACCATTGAAGATGCGGCGAACTGGATGGACAATATCAAGGGCGACAAGAGCAAAGATTTCATGAGGGCTTACCACTATGCCAATTTCCCGAAAGGATTCCGCGCCGCGGACAGGGAAGGGGACAATATCGTGCACGTGCTGAACAATACGCTGCTTGAACTGGGAACGGAGGACAAATTAAGCAGGGAAGAAATCAAGATCAAGATTCTTTTTCTGTTCCACCTTATCGGCGACCTGCACCAGCCACTGCATGTGGGCTACGGCAACGACAAAGGAGGCAATACCGTGCAGCTGCACTACCAGACCCGAGGCACCAACTTGCATTCTTTTTGGGATTCCGGAATCATCACCAGCCAAAACATCACGCTTGCAGACTGCCTGAATGCGCAGGCCTATACGCCCGAAGAACTGAAAGCCATAAGAGCGATCAATGTAGTGGGGTGGAGCGAGGAATCGAGAGGCCTTTTAGGGCAGGTATATGGGTATGGCAATCCGAAAGTGCAGGACAAGTATGTTACGAAAGTGCCAAAATCATTGAGAAGCAGATCCAGAAGGCAGGGATTCGCCTTGCCAGCGTACTTCAGGCTTTTTTCAAGAATACCAAGCTTACGCTGTATTTCCTATCTCTCAAGCGCAAGCTGCTATTACTAATGTAGAAATTAGAATCTTTATTAAGGAACTCAAGATACTGTTAATAAAGTAGCTGCGGCAGGATGAGCTGCCAAAACAGCCGAGGAATTGCTGCTAAATCCAATTGTATTTATACCTTTGTAACAGATAGCGACGGACTATGAGGCCAAGTGCCTGAAAGTTGTGCTGTTTCTATTGATGTCCCTACAAGCGGCATAATTATTGAGTTTATCGCATCATGAAACAATCGGCCAATATAGCGACTATATTCCCAAAGCATCTATTTTGGGACATGGATCATAGCAAGCTGGACCTCTCCAGGCACAAAGCTATTATTATCCCAAGGTCTCTGTATGCTACTATTCCGGCTACTTTTGAAGCCGATATACAAAAGCTGGAAGAATTCTATTCTCCGGAAGATATCGTGAAATACCTGATCCAGACTGAAGAAAGAATCAGCAACAAGGTCTGCGCTCTTGTCTCCCAACGCTATAACATAGCGCCTTTCCAACGTTTTGCAGTGCCTGCATGAATGCCGTTTCTACGGAATCTCATGTTTGGTGTGTAAGAATTAGCCCTTGATCTTATTATTTTTGATGCTATGAGATCTGTGATTGCGAATTCCAGCTTATTTTGCACAGTTACAAAAGGCCTGCTTTTGTAGGTGATTTGGCATTATAGATAGATTAAAAATACACTTCAAAAGAGCGGGTTAAGTTTTTACAATATTTTTTGCTAATTTAGTTCAATGGATAATACAGAACTTTTTAAATGGTTAGCGATAGCTTCACCAATCTTTAGTGGTGTAATAGTGGGTATTGTAAGTCATACTCTTTCAAATCGCTCAAAACGTATAGAGATTCTGTATCAAAACAAAATCCGAGCATTTAACGAACTCCACAAGATACTTATTGATTATAGATTTGAATTAGAGCAAGATATTTATAATAATCCATTTCTTGAAAGGAGTTCTGATGCAAAAGGCTCGGTCGAAACTCTTAGTTTATTAAATAATGCTCTTGTTCGGAACAGTATATATCTCAGCGAAAAGAGCAGGAAAGCTGTAATGGATGTAGTTACAAAGATTAATTTCTATTGCACTTTTAAAAAGGAAGAATTCGAAAATATAAATCCCTATATAGAAATGGCAGTTGAAATTAAGAAAGTGATTGATATTCTATATAAAGATTTAAATATCAAATAAATTACGATGTTATAATTGTAATCATTTTTCAAATTGTTTTAAAGAATCTTAATTTTAAAAGAGAAAGATGGAAATTTTAAAAGCTATTAACAGTGTTTAAGGACTTACAAGTAAGTTAATAATGTAATAATATATTGCCAGTTATTTTTTAGTTAAATTAAAAAGTTGTCTATTTTTAAAGTTATTATTAGTTGCTCAACAATCAATAGATTATATGTAGAAAAGGTATAATGTTAAGCCTTACTATACTGCACAAAAAATCAATACACTATTTGTGATTTTTAAATCAGATTTGATTTCTAGAAGATACGTTTTGGTTTACAGAGTAGTATATAGGACGAGCGTGACGCACGCGCCAGCAGAGATAGCTTTAATAAAGATACTACTACGCAAATTGCACCAGTTATTAATAATTTAATCACCTAAATTAGACCCCTATGAAGCTGTAATAATATCATCTTCGTTGCTTTCTTCATCATCATTGTTTGTCAGACATGGCTTTAGGTTAATAAGATATGGTCTCAATGCCAGTTCAAATTTTATTATTTTCTCCACCAAAAACTTTTGCATAGCGTCCCAATCATCTCTATTAAAAATGCTGACATCATTTAAATAAAACCCCAACCTGCTACTGATTTTATCATCCAAGCGATCCCATACAAGGTTAGAGCCAAAGGCAGATTCAATATCGGTTTCATATTTTCTAAGTTCATCAAACAGCAGTTTGTTTTCATCTTTATTCGGCCTTCCAAATTCTAGCTGCACACCAGCATGTTTTTTTGTTATCAATAAATTATATCTTGCGTGGCGGATATTTGTGCCACCTGCACTAATCCAATGATCTTTTGTTGGACTTGAATTTTGAAAGATTGGGGTCTTACCTTTTAATTTAGGTAATAGAGCAGACCAAAACTCGGTACGGATATTGTGTCTTGTCTTAGTGTTCTCTTGTGTCAATATCTCCGTCTGGTTCTTATCTGCCATTGAAATTATAAACTCTTCCGTGTCCTTGGTGGGTATTATTTGTTCTAAAGTAAGAAAGAGCTGTTCATTGAGTGAAAAGGGAATCGCTTTAAAACATTGGATTCTTAACTTATAATTCATCAGCCATAATACCGTGGATGTTACCTCTTTTCTGAAATTCGCCGCAATCAAAATAATACGCTGTGAGTTGCCAGTATTTAGCGGAATTTCATCATATTCTTGCTTGTAGAAATCGGATATATTATCGACAGCATTTTCTTTGGAACCAATTTTATCCAAGTAGCTTTGATAAATATTTCGTATTTGATCTTTGCTTAATGTTGAACAATAAGATGCGTATTTAACAGCTTGCCAGGTTACATCACGACCTGTATCATCCAATTTATTTTCAATAACTACAATGTTTCTGTCTTTATCCAATGCAAGCAAATCTAGACGTTCGTTAGTATCATTAAAACCATCAAATTCTTTTTGTATTATTAATAATTCTTCCCCAAGAGATTCTGGAAGGTTTGCTATCCATTCTTGCAAATGTTGTCTTTCGCGAATGCCTAATTCTGAAAAAGTGCGCTGTTTTAATTTCGTTATTCTGTTGTTATCTTGATCAATTATATACATAAAGACTATATATGAGTTTTTTGTTTATTAGAAAATTTAAGGTTCATACAATAATACTTAAAAATAAAATGAAACCTACATTTTATATTTTTTTAAGTTTAAAAAATTGCATTTGAAATACTTATATTGTAATGTGAAATTAGGAGAAAATCTATAAATCTATTTAAATTAGATTTCTATTTTCAGATAGTAAAATTTGACTTGAAAACAGTAAATTTACACGATTTTAAAATTTAAAGCACATAAAAACATGCCTATTTTGTTATCGGGTATGTACGGAAAGAATATCAAATGGAAGAAATTAAAATAGCAGAATTATTTGCGGGCGTTGGCGGGTTTCACTTAGGCTTGAGTCAGGCTTCTGAAAATTATAATGTTGTATGGAGCAATCAATGGGAGCCTTCAACTAAAAGTCAGCCTGCATCTGACATATATCGATTACGCTTTCCGGAAACCGTTCATTCCAATGTGGATATTGAGGCTGTTATAGAAAATAGTTTTGGAGAAATACCAAATCATGATTTGCTTGTAGGCGGATTTCCATGCCAAGATTATTCTGTAGCGAGTACTTTACAACGCTCCGGCGGAATCGAGGGAAAAAAAGGCGTGCTTTGGTGGTCTATATATAATATTTTAAATAAAAAAGGAGATGACAAACCTAGATATTTGTTTCTTGAAAATGTAGACCGCTTACTGAAATCTCCTGCAAAGCAACGAGGCCGTGATTTTGCAATAATGCTAGCTTCACTTTCAGATTTAGGATATGCTGTTGAATGGAGAGTTATCAATGCTGCAGAGTATGGCATGCCACAGCGTCGACGAAGAATTTTCATTATGGCATATCATGAGAGCACACAGCTCTACAGGGATATGTTAGATGCGGATAAACATGATTGGCTTTTGGCTGATGGTATAATTGGAGAAGCATTTCCGGCATTTTGTACTCAGGCTAAGGGCAGAGAGTTTGATATAGAGGGTGATTTAGAATTTATAACGAATCAATTTAACTTAAAGAAATCAATCGCTGAAAGTCCGTTTGAAAATACGGGAATGATGTTAAACAGAAGTGTTTTTACCATCAAATCCATGCCTTCCTACGAAGGTCCATATTCTTTGCTAAAGGATATACTAATTGATGAGAAAGATGTCCCGTCGGAATATTATATTGACGAAGACGATTTAGATAAATGGAGTTATCTTAAAGGAGGCAAAAATGAGCAGAGGACAAATAAAACTTCTGGCTTTGTGTATAACTATTCTGAGGGATCTATGGTTTTCCCAGATTCTTTAGACAAGCCTTCGCGTACAATAATTACAGGTGAAGGAGGTAAGGCCGCATCTAGATTCAAACACGTTATTATGACGCCTTCGGGGAAATTGAGAAGATTGACACCTCTAGAATTGGAAAGATTAAATATGTTTCCTGATAACCACACAATTGAAGCAACTGACATAAAGAGGGCTTTTTTTATGGGTAACGCTTTGGTTGTTGGAGTTATAGAAAAAATTGGAATTACTTTAAATAAAAAAATGTATCATAAATAAAGAACTTCTATAATGAGTCAAAAACTAACTGAATCTAAAGCTATTTGGTATAAAGAAAAACTAGAAGTTTTTCCTGTTCAAAAAATACCACTTAATTCTCTTATATATAATAAATATAACGGTAGAATTAAAAGTGCTGTTTTATCGTATGAATCAATAAGAGGAGATTTAAATCCAAGGGATGAAAATGATAAAAAAATTATTGAAAATTATTTATTCGATTCTGCAGAAAATCGTAATGAGAAAACTTTGCAAAGTCTGAAGGATTATGGCCAGCAGGAAATTGGAATTGTTACGAAGGACTTAATAGTAATTGATGGAAATAGAAGAGCTTCTCTATTAAATAAATTGCATAGAGAAGGTAGCAGCATAGATTATTTCAAAGCAATTATTCTCCCTAGTGAATTGTCAGACGACGAACTGGAAATTATTAAGCTAGAAACTAATTATCAAATGGGAGTTGACAATAAGGTCGAATATAAGCCCATTGAAAAGTATATTAGGTGTAAAGAATTAATAAAAAAACATAATATTACGATTGAAGAAGTTGCAAAATTGATGGCTGAAAAACCTAATAGAATTATTCTATGGATGAATATACTTTCATTAATGGAGGAATATTTGATTTATTTGGATAGTCCAAATGTTTATACTAGACTTGATAAAAAAGAAGGGCATTTTGTAGATTTGAACAACTATTTAAAGCAATCGAATAATAGTGAAGAATTGAAAGAAGTTTATTTTGATTTTATTAGATTAGGTTTGCCTGTACAAAGAGCCCGTATAATTGGAAATTCAAAAGAAAATCAAAGTTTAATTTCTAATTCTGAATTATGGAATACATTTTATAGAGAACATAAGTCTATAAAAGAGTCGATTGTTGAAAAGAAATTTCATGACGTAAAAAACGAAAATCCAGAATTATCAAATGAGCAGGTTTTCGGAAATATAGATAATTTTTTTAAAGAAAAGCTCAGTGCGAACTTAGTAAAAAATTTAGTTCAAGGAGAAATTGCAATAAAAGAACTAAAAATTAAAAGTAATATTAAAATTGAACTACAGAAAATATTCCAATATATATGTAAAATAAATACTTCTGATATATTTGATAGCAATCGAGATGATATTAAGAGTTTATTAAATTCAATTTCAAACGAATCAAAAATCAAAGAAAGTCAGTTGTAAATGATAACACATATAAAGGATCCAAATTCGGATAAATGTATTGTGTTTATTCATGGACTAGGAGGTGGACCAAGTACTTTTACAAAATTTTGTAGTTATTTAGAAAAAAAATGGAATTTAGATTATGGATTAAATTTACTTTATTTTACGTATTATAAAAATTTTATAAATAAAAATATTCCATTATTGATTAACCTTTTTACTTTATATATTGTACCTTTCATACTGTTCATTTTTAAAGCAGGTTGGTCAAAACGAAATAGTCATAATGTATATCTATTAAAACAATATATTGAAAAAAATTGCGATCAGTTTAACAATATAATTCTAGTTTCGCATAGTATGGGCGGTCTAATAGCTAGACAATATTTAGTTAATTGTAAAAAAGATAACATTGATATTCGGAAAATAAGAATGTTATGTACGTTTGCTACACCTCACAATGGTTCGCATATAGCAAGAGTAATTTCATTAATTCCAAAGATTCCATTTATAAGTGTAGGATACATTTTTTTAAGTAAAAAATTTAATTATAGAATATCACCACAAATAGGTGATTTATCTAATTTAAATATCTTCATAAAACAACTTAATCAGGATTGGAGAGATTTTAATGTTGAAAGAGATTTGCAATTCGTTAGAATTGGTGGAGAAAAAGATTGGTTAGTTAGACCCAATAGTTCTAATTTACATAATGATGATTTAAATAACGTTTTTTATTATCCATTTGGACATTCAGGTATAATTTCTCCTTCTAAAAAAATTGATATTTTTAATCCAATTGATAAATTTTTAGAAAAATTAAATATATTAGAAATTCAAGAAGAATATTTTGAGGAATTAGAAGAAGAAATTAATTACGATAGTGAAGATGCAAATGAAGATTTTATTTAATCAATAGAAAATGAAATTACAATATAATCCAAACGACAAATGTTCTATTATTGAATTTGCAAAAAAACTAAAAGGAAAATCTTTACGTCAAGTTTGCGACTCAAAAGTTTTAGAACATTCTTATTCGGGTAAAGGAAATTTTGGACAAGTTTTAGAGAAATTTTATTTTGGGTACGAACCAAACTCGTTAGCTGAAGCAGATTTTGCTCAAATTGGAATGGAGTTAAAATCTTCGCCTTTAAAACAACTGAAAAATAACGAATTTCGTTCAAAAGAAAGATTAGTTTTAAACATCATTAACTACGTTAATGTTGTTAATCAAAATTTCGAAAATAGTGATTTCCTTAAAAAGAATGCTAGCATTCTTTTGATATTCTATTTACACCAGACGCGTTTTGATATTTTGGATTATTTGATAAAACTTGTTGATGAATGGAGTTTTCCATCCACAGATTTAGAAATTATCAAAAAAGATTGGGAATTAATTACAAATAAAATAGCTGAAGGAAAAGCACATGAACTTTCAGAAGGCGACACTTTTTATCTTGGAGCTTGCACGAAAGGCGCAAATGCTTTGTCGGTTAGAAAACAACCTTTTTCAGAAATTCCAGCCAAACAAAGAGCCTACTCTTTTAAACAAGGTTATGTAAATCACATCATTGCATCGATTGCAAATGAAAGCAAAGAAATTTATGGAAAGTTAATTCCTGATTTTCAAGTTGCTAAAAGACAAACAATTGAAGAAATTGTAATTTCTAAATTCAAACCATTTTATGGAAAAACAGAAGAAGAGATTATAAAAATTCTGAAAATTAAAATCAATACAAAGGCTAAAAGTTTCTACGCAAATTTGACAAAAGCAATTCTCGGAATTGAACTTGATAAAGAAATCGAAGAATTTGAAAAAGCGGAAATTATTGTAAAAACAGTTCGTTTAAAAGAAAATGATTTACCCAAAGAAGATATTTCATTTCCAAATTTCAAATATGAAAAAATTGTAAATGAAGATTGGGAAGAATCTGATTTCAAAGATATTTTAGAACATAAATTCCTTTTTGTATTCTTTCAATTCGAAAACAAAAAACTTGTTTTGAAGAAGGTTAAATTTTGGAATATGCCATATATTGACTTATTAGAAGCCGAAAAAGTTTGGACTAAAACAAAAGAAATTGTTGTGAAAGGCGAAATTGTAAAAGAAATAAAAACTAACAAAAATGGCAAGGAAATTCGTTTCACGAATTTTCCTAGCAAGAAATTTAGTTCTGTTTCTCACGTTCGTCCTCACGCAAAAAATGCTTCTGACACTTATGATTTGCCAAAAATTGAGAAATTAACTAAACAAAATGAATATACGAAACATTGTTTTTGGCTCAATAATACTTACGTCAAAAACGAAATTTATCTAAAGTAGAAAAAGGTACTACGTCTCGGTGCTTAGCGAAGTTGGGGCAATCGAAGCCAAAGCTTTAAACTAAAATACAAATTTCAATCGAAGCACAAAACTTGAATTGCCAATCCTTTGTGTTAGCTGTATTGTTATTATAAGTCAATAATTTCAAGTGCAAATTCTCTATCTTTCTTTTTTGCTTGTTTGAATTTTAGATTGAATCCTTTTGCTACAGAAAGTGAAATAATTTCATCTATTTCTTCTTGCGTTGTTTTACAACCAAATATTATTTCAGCAAGAGCATTTTGATTAAATTTTATTAAACCATGAGTTTGTATTTTTAGTACTCTTATTTCTTGTTCGTAAATCCAATCATTAGATTTTGATAATATAATATCATTTACAAGAGTTTGTCTATCTCCTAAATGGTTATAATCTGGATAATCATCTCTGTAATTTACTGGTAATGGATAAACAAAAAAATCGAGGTCTTTCAATATATCAAATTTTAAACAAATGCCTTTGTGTGAATCTGAATAATGCGACCACATTAGTAAATTTTTTTCATCTTTTGTAAAACAACAAATACCTGATTTGTTTATTATTTTATCAAAAGTTTGTTCTATAATGTTTTTCCACTTTCCTGGAATTTCATAAGCCTCTTTCGCTAATTTTTTTATTTGATATTCATTGATTTTACCTTCGGAATTGTTTCTTAAAAAAGATTCGATTTCTTCTAAAGTGTTATTTGTATTTGGAACAATTTGACAATCAAAGGGGTCGTTGAAGTCATTAGGCCTTGAATACCATAGTGAATTATTATCTAAAATTTTTTTTGTAGAATCTATAGTTCTATACTTAAACATAAATTGTGATAATTGATTATTTTGAACACCAATTTCTATCAATTTACTAAATGGTATTTCTGACATAGTTTTGTTTTTGATATTACAGCTAACTTGTATATATGTGTGACAGAGTCACTCAAAGCTACACAATATCTAACCGATCTTTTTTCTTACAAGCCATCAAATAGACCTCCTATTTATTATAGCTTTTCATATTAAAACAAAACCTATACAACTGTTCTAGAACAAATTCCCATTACAACCCTAAAAAAAAATCCCTAAGCATCTTTTTTTGTTTTGAAATTTATAATGTCTCTGTTTGTAATTCGATCATACACTTTTGCAAAATCTATAAGTTCATAGCCCATTGCTTTAATTATACTAAATAGCGTAAATGAATTAGCAGTTTTGTTTGCGTTAAAAATATCAGAAACTGTAGCTTTCCTCATGTTGCAACTATCAGCAATCTCACTATAGCTTATATGTGGTTTTTTCCCACTAGTATTATTCTGCAGGTTTTCTTTAGTATAATTTGCGAGTGCATTTAAACTAATAGCAATTTTAATTTTAATATTTTCTTGAGTTTCTTCCACTAGTGCAAGTAAGTTGAAAACGAAATATATTTCGTTACGTTTTGGCGTACCGATTTAATTTATTACATTTGAATTGTTTTTACTGTTAAACAGGTAAAATTCATTATTTTTGCGATTCTTCATATAAGACATTTGAAGCATTCGCTTTGAATCTCGTTATCGAAAACTGGCGTTTAAATAACCACGAGATGATAAGTAAGATGCTCACGCTATTGGCGTGGGCTCACTTATTCGTGGTAAGGTACCGCCAGTACCCCGGTAACGTTTAAGCTGAGTACCCACGCTTTTTTTATTTTCTAGATTTGAGATATCAGTATTGAGAATTGAGAGAAAGAAACTACTTCAGCTTGTTCAAGCGACACTTCCTTTTTTTATAATGTTTAGCAGTCTGATTGTTGGATAATTAGATTGTTGGATTTTGATGATTCGATTGTTGGATGGTTCGATAATTAGATTTTTGGATGATTCTATTGCAAAGATTAAAAGAAGATACCTGATTGCCACTGGCAATCCTCCTCTATATATCATATGCTCGGGGTGACAAAAGACAATGATCATATTGCAATCGCCTGCGCGGTGCCGGGTAGTTTTTAGAGATAGAAAGTTTGGGTTAGTTAATAGGCGCGCGCGGGTAGGTTGTATTTGAAAAGGGTATAGGGTTTTGGGTGCAGGGGGAGAGGTAATTAGAAAATTAGATAATTGGCGAATTAGCTGATTCGATTGTTCGATTATTCGAATGTTGGATGATTGGCGGATGGTGTGTGGGGTTGCTTCGTGCCTTGCAATGACAGGTAATAGCCAATAGGCAAAAGTGCTTAACGGTATAAATAAACTAAAATCTAAATAAAGTCTAACAGTCTAAAAATATAGCCTATGTAAAATCAATTACACATTAAGCACAAAGATTGCTTCGTTCCTCGCAATGACGCTTCTTAGGTATAAAAAAGTTCCCTGCTGGTTCGGCAAACTTCACAGGGAACCGTGATTACAGTTACTAACTAATAACCAATTCCAAAATTATGAAAAACCATTCATTATTTGGGTACGGGCACCGCATTTTCTGCTCTGTACTTGTCGGGTGCACCCTCATCAGCACCCGGAGCGCTTTTGCTCACAGCCCTTTGGGCAACACTTCAAACCATTTTATTTCGCAGCAGCAGGTCACCGGAACCGTATCTGACGCTTCAGGCGTGCTTGCCGGAGTCACCATCACGGTGAAAGGAACTGCTGTTGCTGCACTGAGCGATGCGGGAGGACGCTATGCCATCACTGCCTCAAAGGGGGACGTGCTTGTGTTTTCGTTCCTCGGGTATTCCAATCTGGAAACTGCAGTGAGCAGTACAACTTTGAATGCGCTTCTTGCCCCAGATGTGCAGTCGCTTCAGGAAGTGACCGTGAATGCGGGCTACTACAGCGTAAAAGAAAAGGAACGCACGGGAAGCATTGCGCGCATCACGTCAAAAGACATCGAGACCCAGCCCGTGACGAATGTGCTGGCGGCGATGCAGGGACGCATGGCAGGTGTGAACATCACGCAAGAAACGGGAACCGCAGGCGGGGGCTTCGCTGTACAGATAAGAGGGATCAACAGCCTTCAGGCAGACGGAAACGCCCCGCTCTATATCATAGACGGCGTGCCGTATTCGTCTGACCCGATAGGCAACGGGGTTTCCATGACCATCATGCCTCAGAAGACGAGCCCCCTTGCAAACATCAATCCTGACGATGTGGAGAGTATCGAGGTACTGAAGGATGCGGATGCGACGGCAATCTATGGTTCTAGAGGCGCAAACGGCGTCGTGCTGGTGACGACTAAGAAAGGGTTGAAGGGCAAGACGCGTTTCAATGGGTCGGTATCGCAAGGGTTTGGGCAGGTATCGAACTTTATGAAAATGATGAATACCCAGCAGTACCTGAGCATGCGGGCCGAGGCCTTTGCGAACGACGGCATCACGGAATATCCTGAAACGGCCTATGATATCAATGGCACGTGGGATGCCACAAGAAGCACCAACTGGCAGAAGGAATTTTTGGGCGGAACGGCAAAGATTACCAATGCGAGCGCTTCGGTATCGGGCGGTTCTGGACAGACGCAGTTTTTGCTCAGTTCCAACTATGGGGAAGAAACTACCATTTTCCAAGGAGATTTCGGCTATAAGAAGACCAATGTGCACTTGAACCTGAACCATGCCTCGAAAGACCAGCGCTTCAGGGCAAGCTTTTCAGGAAGCTATACCCTGCAAAAGAACCTCCAGCCGTCGGCCGACCTGACGATAGATGCATGGATACTGGCTCCGAATGCGCCAGCGCTCTATAACGAAAGCGGGGAATTGAACTGGGAGGAGAATACATTTGAAAATCCGCTGGCGAAGCTTAACGGGCATTCGAGGTCGGAAACCTATGACCTTGTGGCGAATAGCGTCCTTTCGTACAGCCTCTTAAAGAATCTGAAGATCAGCACCAGCCTTGGCTATACGCATCTGAGCCATGACGAGAGCAGTACCTTTCCGAACACGATCTATAATCCCGCCTATGAGGTGGGGACGGAGGCCTCCGTTCTCTATTCGACGACTACGGGAAGGCGCTCGTGGATCGCAGAACCACAACTGAACTGGACAAGCAAGATTGGGATTGTTGCAACGGATCTATTGGTCGGGGGCACGTTCCAACACCAAGAGAACAATGCCGTGAGCCTTTCCGGCACAGGCTTTACCAGCAACAGCCTCATCTATAATCCCGCGGCGGCCATCGACCAGAAGGTAATGGGCTTTGATGCGTCAGAATACAAGTACCAGTCATTTTTTGGGCGGGCGAATTTCAATGTAGATGGCAAATATATCCTCAACCTTACGGGAAGACGCGACGGGTCGAGCCGGTTTGGCGAAGAAAACCGTTTTGGGTGGTTCGGAGCCGTAGGAGCAGCGTGGCTGTTTACCAAGGAGGAGGCGCTAGCCGACAATGAAGTATTGAGCTTTGGGAAGGTGCGTGCGAGCTACGGCACGACGGGAAGCGACCAAATCGGAAACTACAAATTCCTGAATACCTATATGCCGACCACTCCCACCTATGAAGGCATCATAGGCCTGCAGCCTGCACGGCTGTACAATGCTGCCTTCAGATGGGAGACCAACAGGAAATTTGAAGTTGCGCTGGAAATGGGATTACTGAAAGATCGGATCATGCTGAGTACGGCATTTTACAGGAATACGTCGTCCAACCAGCTGGTGGGCGTGCCACTTCCTGGAACAACGGGCTTCACTGAAATACAATCGAACCTGAATGCCACGGTATTGAACAGCGGTCTTGAAATGACGCTTAGAACCATCAACTTCAAAGGAAAAGATTTTGAGTGGACGACCGATTTTAATTTTTCGATGGCGAAGAACGAGCTGAGATCTTTTCCAAACCTTGAGGCTTCTACCTATAGTCGGCGCTTCGTGATCGGCCAACCCTTAAATATCACCAAGGTGTACCGTTATACCGGGATTGATCCTGAAACGGGCATCTATACCTTTGAAGACGTGAACGGCGACGGCCAGCTTACCGATGCGGATGACAGGACGTATGCCGCCGATCTAAACCCGACTTATTTCGGAGGGCTACAGAACCACCTGCGCTACCAGAACTGGCAGCTTGACTTCCTGTTCCAGTTCGTAAAGCAAAAGAATTACAATGTGCCGTCGCTTCTGGGCGTTGCGGGAACTACCACCAATATGCCTACGATGATGCTTGACCACTGGCAACAGCCAGGCGATTCGAGTCAGGGACAGATCTATACGACAGGTGAAAATGAGGAAGCCATGGAAGCGATGTATAAATATGCGACGAGCGATGCAGCCATCAGCGATGCCTCGTATATACGGCTGAAGAATGTTTCCCTGCGCTACGATTTTCCGAAGCGTTGGACAGGAAACATCCAATGCAGGGCGACCCTTGAAGGGCAGAACCTGCTGACCATCACGAGCTATAAAGGCACCGATCCCGAATTTACAGGCTATGGCTTTATACCGCCCCTGCGAATCGTTACTGCAGGACTACAGTTTAACTTTTAATTCCACGATATCATGAAAATACTACATAACTACCTTTTTGGGCTTTCCGCCCTTTCCAAAAGAGCCTGCATCCTGTGCTTCTTTTCATTGCTGATTCTGGCGATCTCGTGCGACGAGTTTACCGAAGTGGGAATGCCTGTCACAGAACTCAATACCAATGCCGTATTTGAACAGAAGAGTACCGCCAACGCCGCCATGACCAACATTTATGCGCGCATAAGGGACAATGGCATGCTTACCGGAAAAGCATCGGGTATCGGCAGGGAAATGGCGCTCTATACCGACGAAATGGCCTGGTATGGGAGCAGTGCCATTTCTTCGGCGAACTTCTACAACAATACCGTACTTCCCTCTACATTGACGGTTTCGGACTGGTGGAACCAAGGCTATTCCTGCATCTATGCGGCGAATGCAGTCCTTGAAGGAGTTTCCGCTTCGACGAGCCTGGCACATAACGACAAGGACCAGCTGGCAGGGGAGGCGAAATTTGTACGCGGACTATTGCATTTCTACCTGATGCAGCTGTACGGCGAGATACCTTACGTGGCCGGAACCGACTATACGGTTAACAAATCGCTTCCAAGACTTGCTGAAAATGACCTTTACGAATTTATCATTGCCGATCTGGAAGCCGCCACCGAATTGCTTCCACCTGATTATTTTACTCCCGGCAGGGTGAGGCCAACAGCCGATGTTGCGAAAGCGTTGCTGGCACAAGTGCACCTCAACCATGGCGACTGGGCGACGGCGGCCAATTATGCTTCGGCAGTATTGAATAAAACTGAAGTATATGCATGGCAGGACGACCTCAATGCGGTCTTTCTCAAGGAAAGCACCACGGCCATCTGGCAGTTTGCGCCAAGAAACGCGACCCGAAATACCGACGAAGGGACGGCTCTCATCTTCAACAGCGCACCGCCGACCGTGGCGGCTCTAAGCGACGGACTACTTAATGCATTTGAGCCCGGCGACTTAAGAAAAGAAAACTGGACTCGCACACGCACCAGCGGAGGCAACACCTGGCGCCATGCCTATAAATACAAAAAGTTGGGCAGCGCCACGCCGCAGACCGAGTATTCCATCGTGATGCGTCTTGCAGAAATGTACCTTATCCGTGCGGAGGCGAGAGCACAGCAGGGCGAACTGAGCAATGCGAAAGAAGACCTTAACAAGATACGCAATACAGCGGGACTAGGGAACACCACCGCCAACAGCAGGGAGGAACTATTGGATGCCATATTGAGGGAAAGAAGGGTGGAACTCTTTACCGAGCGTGCACATCGCTTTATGGACCTGAAGCGTGCCGGAAAGCTGGATGACTATCTTTCTAACACCAAGCCTTCGTGGGATACATCCGACAGACTGTTACCTCTGCCTGAATCAGAACTGCAATTGAATCCGCAATTATTGCCACAAAATCCCGGATATTAATGAAAGCAAAAAGTAATAAGAAAAGCCTATGCCTTTGCATCATAGCGATGGCTGTGTGCCTTTTGCCACACCAGGGTACAGGACAGGTGAAGAGAAAAAGAATACTGACTGAGGCTGACTATTCCCTCTGGTCTAATTTTACCCTGAAAGGAATCAGCGATGACGGAAACTGGACCAGTTACTCGGTCTCACATCCTGATGCAGACACCCTGTTTGTGCATCATCTTAACGGAAAGAGAAAATATGCCTATGCGAACGGGAGTGACGGCACATTTGCAGGCAACTATTTTGTCTGCAAAGGTAAGGACAGCACCATACACTTCCTGAAGCCGGACAAGGGTCTACAGCGAACCTTTACTGGAGCAACGGCATATGCCGCTTCGAAGCATTATTTTGTCGTGCAGGAATTTAAAGGGGGAAAAGGAAATCTTTGCCTCTACACCGACCAAGGCCAGCTATTGCATACTTTTTACAATACGGCGGCCTTCAGCTTTAATGCGCCAAAGAACTTATTAGCCTTTGCAGAACAGATTGAAGGAGGGCAAAGGCTACATTATGCTTCCGCTGCCCATCCTGCCAAAAGGATCTTCATAGCGGAAGCTAAAAATGCCAGCTACGGGAGACTGGCCTGGGATGAACAAGGTAACTCACTCTATGCCATTGAAAACCGCGGAGGCGTTCTTTCGATGCTATCGCATGATACGGCATTGAAACAATCCTACTCCCTGGGCATTAATAACATTATGCTCAAGAATGGAGAAGTACTTTTAGACAAGTCCTTTACCATCGCAGAAGATGGGAAGCGGCTCTTTGTTTCTACGAAAAAAAAGGAGACAAGCAGTGAGGAGGAGCCGTTTGTGCAGGTTTGGAATGCCGCCGACAAGGCGCTCTATCCTAAAGCCGCCAAGATCAACCATTGGAAAAATACCCCGCATCTGGGCATGTGGGAGCCTGCAAGTGGCAGCTTCGTAAAAGTGACTGATTCCGAACTGCCTTGGGGAGGGCCGATAGGAAAAGGCCTCTATTCACTCACCTATAATCCGCTTGCCTATGAACCGCAGGAAAAGGCACTGGCGGATCGCGATGTATTTCTTACCGACTTGCTACATGGCAAAAGGCAAATGCTGCTGAAGCAGCAGAGTGGTAGCGATTTTGAACTTGCAGGATCGCCTGACGGCAGTTACATCGTGTATTTCAAGGGCAAGGACTGGCATGCCTATTCCATAGAGAAAGATACGCACCTGAACCTTACCAAGGGAAAGAATTTTTCCCCTGTCGTCAGTTCTATGCCGGGAGATACGCCTTCATACGGATTTGGTGGCTGGTCTGTGGGCGACAAAAGCGTACTTTTATATGATGAATTCGACATCTGGAAATTTTCTGCTGATGGCGACCAAATCGAGAGGCTTACCAAAGGGCGAGAAAATGGCATCATATTTAGGCTTATTCCCTATAACAAGATCCAAAAAGAGAGGGTTGAGAACAGAACGATGACTATGGGAAGCTATGATATTAATGGGACATTGCTGCTCAGCGCAAGGGCATCTGATTACAGCAGGAATGGCTATTTTGTATGGGAAAGAGGCAAGGGAACCAAAGAGCTAGTCTATACTGCTAAAAATACGAAAAACATACTGAAGGCAGAGGGAAAGGACACCTATGCCTGGACGGAGGAGGATTATAACACTCCCATCCAATTGGCGTCAAAACAAAATCAGTCAAAACCCAAAACTGTTTACGGAAGCAATGCCCAGCAGTCTCAATTCCTGCAGGGAAAAATGGAGGTTGTTCAGTATCATTCTCCAATAGGAACGCTCTTGAGCGGACTTCTCTATTATCCTGCAGATTTCATAAAGGGAAAGAAATATCCAATGATAGTAAGCCTTTATGAAGTGCAGTCCAAGAACAGGTTTACGTATGTTAATCCCACCTTATGCAACAGCAACGGTTTCAATATTTCCAACCTTACTGCCAAGGGCTATTTTGTGTTCCTGCCCGACACGGTTTTTGAAACTCCAGCTACTGGAGATTGTGCCTTGCGCTGTGTAAAAGCTGCGGTTGCAGAAGTGCTAAAGCTGGGATATGTAGATGCAAAGCGAATGGGGTTGATTGGACATTCCTTTGGAGGCTTTGAGACAGACTACATCATAACTAAGAGTAGCCTGTTTGCCTGTGCGGTTGCCGGTGCCGCGATAACGAATCTGGTCAGTGCCTCACACGCCGTTGCACCGGGGGTTAACCAGCCTAATTTCTTTAAGATTGAAAATGCGCAGACGAGGATGAGAGGTTCGCTGTTTGAGAACAAAGCGTCTTATCTAAATAACTCCCCTGTGCTGCTTGCTGACGGCGTAAACACACCACTATTATCTTGGACGGGACTGAAAGACCCGCAGGTGCTGGCTACGCAGACTGTTGAATTTTACATGGCATTGCGCCGCTTAGGAAAAGAACACGTCATGCTTGTCTATCCTAATGAAGGCCATGATATTCATGGAAAAATTGAGGATGCTGACCTTACCACCAAAATTGAAAGCTGGTTTGATTACTACTTGAAAGGAAGGCCAGTCCAAGATTGGATGAAAGCCCATTGAATTTATTTAAAATGACAATGCAGTTCGCCTTGGCGAACTGCATTGTTTTTCAGCCAAGGATTTTTACGGTTTGTAAAGAATAACTGTGCATTCATTGTTTTCATCCATTCCCCATAATTGTGCTCCGCCAGGGACATTTCCGACCTTGCAAACAATAGTTGCAAAGTCTGTTTTACAATCATTAGAGGCCTGACATTCCGTTCCTTCTTCATCGAGTTGGCGATGACCTGTTACGATTGCAGCAACTTCCTTGCTGTCTTTACTGAAATCAGTAGTAAAAGCGCTCGTTACTGCCACGACAATTACAAGCATCGGTACAATTAATTTTTTCATAATTTCTAAAATTTTATGGTTGTGGCTTACTCTGTTACAGGTTTTCAGCCTTCTCCTGATACCGGCCGGGTATATTATTTATCTTAATGCTTCTTTGATTTTTGCAGGCAGCCTTACCGCAGAAATAAAATTTCCTGTGAGCGCATAGATGTTCTTTCCATCTGTCCTAAAGCTTCTCATTTTTTCTTTTCCAATGTTGTAGATATAAATGCTGGAAATGTAGCTTCCAGTTACATGGTCATAAACATCAACAATTACTGCGTGCTTGAGTATTTTTTTTCCTTCATATTTTCCGATACGTTCTGAGCTGATAAACAGCAGGTTCCTGTAAACAGCAGCGTTCCTGTTTACTATAACAGGGGGTGCGGCCATTGTCGCTTCACCGTTTTCTGTATATGCTACTTTTATGGCTGCCTTGGTAATGGTATCAATTGTATTTTCTGCCTCAATTAATTTCAGATTCCTGTCGAATGTCAGGTATTGGTTCCTGTAAAAATATATGTAATGCAGCCTGTCAAGTTGAGGATTGTAAAGCAGCATGCCATCGGTATCAAAAATTCCATCAACCTGTTTCTGCAGCCTAAATTTTGTCTTTTGAACAGTACCATCACTAAGGGAAAGAGGGTGAAGGGATAGTGTATTTGACCTATTCTTAAGACTTGTACTTCGAATAGCAAGATATGATGAATCCACTGCTGTCACCAAAGAGAAATAAGGGATTGGCTTATTTTCGTAACTGGCTTTCCAATCGGTGATATTTCCATGGTATATGCAGGGAACCGTCCCATCAGCCACATAAAAATTTGGTGGATCAACCATGACCTGCAAGGAGCGGAATGGAAAATCCATGCTGTCTATTTTTATCTTTACGCGTTCTTTCGTGAAAAGGCCTGTGTCGATGATGGTAAGGTTGAGGGGCGCGGTGCTGTTTCCGAGATAAATCTTCCCTTTTTCGATGCCCGAAAAATAATAGGAATTGAACTGCAGATCGAATTTTTTGTGTTCAGGCTGTGGGTGACTGGGAAATCTGCGGATGAATGTATTGCGGGTCTGCATGATGTCTTCTGATATTATGTAAAGGCAAATAATTGCCCCAGCGGACAGGAAGGCACCTCCAAGGAGTAGGGCTGTAAAATGCAGTGGCTTCTTGCGGGACAGCCAATTATCCGCATTGTTGACCACCAGCCCAATTATGGCCAGCCCAGTAAAGATTATGTTGAAAATGAGATGCTCCGTCCATCCCAAATCCTGCAAAACTCCCCCGCACGAGCATGGAACATAATGACTGTAGTTTAATATGGTGTAGATGTATACCGTGAACATGACCATAAGACAGAAAGATGCAAAGAGTGCGGCAATGCGCAGTCTGGGAATGCAAAGCATGAAAACAATAATCAGTTCCACCAGTGGAACACCAATGGCAATATATCCTGCAAATATGCTCAATAGGGGAGACTGGCCTATCTTGATGGAAAAATCTTGATAATCAAGAAGCTTGCTCACGGCCGCATAAGTAAACAATAGAGCATAGAGCATGGCAACGATATAAACGATATTGAACCTTAAACGTGGTGAGAGTTTCATATCTTGTTTGTTTGGTATTGTAAAATTCTAAAAATGAAAATGTTAACCGATGTTGAAATGGGAATTATTGATGGCGATAACGGCGAAGTACTTGTTTATCTGCCTATTGCATATCTTCATTTTCTCTTTTAAGGTCGCTTGGAGAGTAAGAATACCTTTTTTTAAATGCCTTGGAGAAATTGGTGTAATCGTTAAATCCACTCATAAAGGCGATAGACTTAAGTGGCAATGAAGTTTGGATAATAAGCAGGTGCGCGCGCTTAAGCCTTTCTTCATTATAAAATTGATAGATGCTGGTGTTGAAGAAATGTCGGAATCCATCTTTAAGCCGGAATTCATTTGTTCCGAAAATTTTAGAGAGCTGTTGCAAAGTAGGAAGGGGTTCTTCCAAATTGTTTAATATGTATTCATAGACATTTTGGATTAATTCCACATCTGAAGGACGAGGTGCAATCATTTTTGATTCGCTATCAGAATTTAATGCCTGCAAGATTGTTGTTATTGAGCTTATCAGTAATTGTTTTGAAAATGAAAGTCTCGTCACCGTGCAAAATGAAGGAATGAGTTTTGTGTCTTTTGCCATGAAAATTATTTGCACGGTTTCTTGAAAAGCATCATTTAAATAAGCTTCTTCTTTGAGTCTTTTCCAGATAGGCATTGACTGGGTTGCTATAATTTGATCGAAGTCCATCTTAAATAACTCATTATTTGGAAACCCCAAAATATTCACTACATCTGGACTGCTGCTTTCAATTAAAAAATCATCGTTGAGAATAAATGAAACTTGGACTAAGCTTTGGTAAGAGTAATGCGGATTTACATATCCTGCCAGTTGCAAGACTTTGCTAAATTTTGAAGCCAGGCGATTCAAACCAGATTCAAGCTCTTCTAGTTCATCATTGTTACCGCCATCATCAAGTCTAAAACTTAGGTTTCCAGTTGCCATCTCAAAAAGCATTTGGTACAGGCTCTTAATTCGCTTCTGGTCTAGAATTTTGTTCATCAGTATAGGATTAGTTCTTTGAATAATATTGCAGAGACACTTGAAAACAGAAAGCCATTTTCATAGGGAAGTGGGCAAATTTATATTATTATGCTAGTTGAAACTAATGGTATACTGTTCAATTCGGGAATTACATATGTGATTTCGGGAGTATTTTTGGTAGTTTCGCCTTTAATCGCCAATATCTTAGAAATAGTATGGGTAAATTATACAAAAAAATTAAACAGCCATTTTGAAGACTATTAAATTGTATTTATTTGTTATAATATCATGCTTTTTTCAAAAGCTGGTTTTCATTTTGGATTAATTTATTTCGAAGTATCTGCATATCTTCACCTACTTTTTTATCTAGTATTTTAGCGTAATGCTGCGTCGTTTTTAAATTTTTATGCCCCAGCATTTTGCTTACGCTTTCCATCGGAATGCCATTTGAAAGCGTTACCGTGGTTGCAAAAGTGTGGCGCGCAATATGAAAAGTCAGCTCTTTTTCAATACCACAAACTCCTGCAATTTCTTTGAGATAGGCATTCATCTTCTGATTGCTTAAAATAGGGAGCAGCTTCTCTTCACTACTGCTCTGAGGATTGTTTTCATACTTATCTATAATCATCTGAGTAATTGGCAGAATAGGAATCTTTGAAGCGCTTTCCGTTTTCTGCCTGTGCGTAAATATCCATTTTTCTCCATCTATGCCAATACTGATATGAGACTTTGTCAAGTTTTTGACATCTATGTAGGCCAAACCGGTGAAGCAGCTAAATAGAAATATATCACGAACAAGAGACAGCCTTTCTGCTTTAAAATCTTTATTGGTGATTTTTTGAATTTCGTCTTCAGACAAATAAACTCTTTCGACTTCTCTTACTTTTGATTTGTAATTTGCGAATGGGTTTTTCTCCAGCCAGTCATTGGCTAAACATATCTTGATAATTTTGTTGAAGTTTTTGATGTATTTGACAGCCGTGTTATTGGCACAGTTGCGCACACTTCTAAGCCAGAATTCATAATCGGTTATGAAAGCATGATCAATATTAGTAATATCTATATCGGAAATATTATATTTCCAAAGCATGAATTCAATTGTATGTTTTAGCGAAGTCGCATATCGTTCTAAAGTACCTGAAGCATATTCTTTGCCGACGAGCTCCTTGATTTTATCGTTGTGGTCTTGGAAGATGGCAACGAGCATTCTTTTATTATCATCTGTTCCAAATAATATATTTTTCAAATTTTCGGATGTTAGGGCGATGTCTTTTTTGAAAAGCTTTTTTTCGGCTTCCAAAACTTGATTTTTTAAATAATCAAGATGGCTGTTTATTGTTCTAGCTTCTACATTTGTACCCTTGACTTTATTGAATTCTGAAGACCAGTTATCTGAATGAACATACTTATTGGAACTAAACTCAAATCGTTTTGCACTGACTGTAACTCTTGTATAGATTGGACAAATGCCAAAGTTATTGGCTTTCGCTCTCTTTATGTAAAAGAGAATTGATACTGATGTATTCATTTGTGGTAACCTTTTAGTTATTATTAAATTTATCTGATCTAATAACTACACGCAAGATGTACATTTTTTGAATTTGTTCGTGAACACCTTTGCTGTAGCGGGTTCTTCCAGTTGAGAGGTGTCACTTAAAAATACTTTTCTTAGTGACACCTCGAAAGACACCTTAGCTTTGAGATTTAATGAATAATTTGGTATAGCCCTAAAATAAAAAACCCACTAAATTGTTGAATTTAGTGGGTTTTGTAACCATTTGCCTTTCGGCTCGCGGAGAAAGAGGGATTCGAACCCCCGGACCTGTTACAGTCAACAGTTTTCAAGACTGCCGCATTCGACCGCTCTGCCATTTCTCCAATATGTCGCTTTCAGTACCTGATTGCGGTTGCAAATATAGAAACCTTTTTTGAGTTTCAAAACATTTTCAGGTGAAAAAAATCATATTTTTTTTAACCATTTCATTTTCTTTGATTTAGAAAACAAAATATTTTTGTTTTAGTTTAAAAAACTAACGTTTTCAGTGATTTCAAGCCCATATCCAATCATTCCTACACGTTTTTCTTGCTCAGAATTTGATAAAAGTCGAATCTTTGTGATGTCTATGTCGTGCAGAATTTGAGCTCCGATTCCAAAATCTTTTACGTCCATCTTAATTTGTGGCGCTTTTAAGATTCCTTTTTCTTGCAAAGATTTGAGTTCTGTGATTCTAGTAAGCAATTCGCCAGGCTGAATTTCTTGATTAATGAAAAGAATTGCACCTTTTCCTTCCTCATTGATTCTTTTAAACATATTGTCTAGCTTTTTATCGGCATCGCTTGTCAAAGTTCCAAGAATATCATTATTGACTTGAGTAGAATTTATTCTTGTCAAAACAGGTTCTCCTGTATTCCAGCTTCCTTTTGTCAATGCAATGTGAACTTGCTTGTTAGTAGTTTGAACATAAGCTCGAAGCCTAAAATTACCAAAGCGGGTTTCTATTTCAAAATCTTCTTTCTTTTGGATCAAGCTGTCGTGCTGCATTCTATAAGCTACCAAATCTTCAATCGAAACAATTTTAAGATTGAATTTTTTTGCAACTTCTAAAAGCTGTGGCAAGCGTGCCATCGATCCGTCTTCATTTAAAATTTCTACTAAGATTCCAGCAGGCTTGAATCCAGCTAATCTTGCCAAATCAATAGCGGCTTCCGTGTGGCCTGTTCTTCTCAAAACACCACCTTGTTTAGCGCGCAAAGGAAAAATGTGCCCAGGACGGCCTAAATCTTCTGGTTTTGTATTGTCATCTACTAAAAACTGTATTGTTTTTGCCCTGTCATGAACTGAAATTCCAGTCGTGCATCCATGGCCGATTAAATCTACAGAAACTGTAAATTGTGTTTCATGCAAAACAGTATTGTTGGTAACCATCAGGTTTAATTCCAATTCCTTGCAACGTGCTTCAGTTAACGGGGCGCAAATCAAACCGCGGCCGTGAGTTGCCATAAAATTGATCATTTCTGGAGTAACTTTTTCTGCAGCTGCAATAAAATCTCCTTCATTTTCACGATCTTCATCATCAACGACGATAATTACTTTTCCTTGACGGATATCTTCGATCGCCTCTTCAATTGTGTTTAGTTGTATATGTTCGTTAGACATTTTGTGTAGTTGTTTTTTTTGATTTAAATATTTTTTGGAAAAACTTTTGAATAGGAGATAAAATAACATCCATATTAATTAATCCAATATCATTTGTAGCTCTGTAAGTCAATAAAATAGCCAAAGGCGTTAATACAAAGGAAGACATCCATGATCCTAAAAAGGCAGGAATTCCGTTTTCTTGCGCTAATTTTTTTCCAAATGTATTGATGAAATGGAAAGAAATAAAAATCAACGTTGCAAAAACAATAGGAAGCCCAAGTCCGCCTTTTCTAATAATTGCGCCAAGCGGAGCTCCTATAAAAAACATCAGGATGCAAGCATATGCGATTACGAATTTTTCATATAGCGCCAGCCAGTGATTGTTGATGTTTTTCTGTTTTGCTTCTAAATCAGAACTGGTTCCGTCAATAGAATATTTTGTACTTGTAATATTGCCATTCGCAATGTTTAAGATTTTAGCCCTTTCTGGAACAGAATATAAAGAAAGCAGATCAGTAACTAAAGAGTCCTTCTTTTTCTCAATTTTCTTTTCAGGAAGTGTTTTTCCAAAACTATTTATTCCTGTTCTTTGGTAGGAGTTATCTGCGAATGAAAGTACATCTTTATCAAAGTTTTTGTGCAATGAATCCAACGTATATCTGAGCTCACTTACATTTAGCATTGAATTTGTATTGGTAATATCAGTTTCGTCTTGAACGGTATTCAATTTTGACAAATCAATATTGATGATATCCTTTTTAAAGGAAGCTTTTATAAATGGAACTTTTTTTCGCTCTTCGTATTTCTTTGGAATTACATTTTCATAATAGTTTCCATTGAAAAGAATCATTTGCAACATGCTCGATTTTTCATTGTTTACCAAAATTCCATTTTTTGCCTTGATGACAATATTGCTTCCGTTGCCTTTAAAAGCTTTTTTGTGGATGGTAATGTTTTCTAGTTTTTCTCCATTTTCTCCAGATTTTTTATCTACTTTAATATTGTATTCGCCAATATCGCTGAATTGGCCTTCAGCAATAGCCATTGCAGGCTTGGTTTGAACAATATCTCTTCGCAAGTTTATAAACTTATATTCTGCGGCCGGAATAACATTATTTGCAAAAATAAAAGCAACTACGCTTAAAAATAATATAAAAAAAGTAAGCGTCTTCATGGCTCTTTGAAGAGAAATTCCAGAAGATTTCATTGCGGCAAACTCATAGTTTTCTGCTAAATTTCCGAATGTCATGATGGATGCCAAAAGAATTGACAATGGCAAAACAAGCGGAATCATTTTTGGAGAGTAGAAGAGGAGGAATTTAACAACCAGCATTATATCTAAATCTTTCCCTGCCAATTCAGCAATAAAAAGCCAGACTGCTTGTAATATAAATATAAAATATAAGATTATAAAAACCGTTCCAAGCGTTTGAAGGAAAGTAGTAAGAAGGTATCTGTCAAGAATTTTCACCGATGAATCAGTCTATTTTGTTGATATAGTAATTTGGATATTTACTCTCTGCAAATGTAAATTGATTTTTTGACAATGGCTGATTGGTTTTAAAAGAATTAACAGTGATTGTGGTTTTTGAGCCATTTTTTCCAATTTCCATCAAATTATAGATGTGTTTGGTCTGAACATCAATGCCCAAAAAAACTTCTTTGCGGTCATCTTTTGAACTTGTCGGAACAAGTCTGATGTATTGAATTTTTCGGCCTTTTACGTTTTGAACAATATCCCAATAATATTTAAATCCGTGATTGAAAAACGTAAGCATTTTTGAAGGAGTTACCGCATCTTCATCATTTTCATCTGCTTTTGAAATGCTGATTTCTTCATCTTCGGGAACAATGCTGTAGATTTTTTTCCGTCATAAATCTTCGTAATTCCCATGAAATTCAAGACATATTTATTGCCTTGCATGACTACGCTTCCCTTGCTTTCTTGGTTAAGATTTTCCTTCGGATTAGTAAGAGAATATTTGAAATCAATAGAAATATTGCTGTAGCTTTTGACTTTTGCTGAAACCTGATCTAGCAAATTTCTTGCTTTTTCGCTATTTTGGGCTTGAAGATTGAAGCTTATAAAAAGGATTGCAATAATTTGTAGTAATTTTTTCATCTTAGAAATCATTTTGCTCATTGTTAAAAAATTGGTCAAGAGACGGTAAGTCAGGAATATTCACTCCTCTGGCTTTGCTTCCCTCAAATGGGCCTACGATTCCAGCGGCTTCCAATTGATCAATCAATCTTCCAGCGCGGTTATAGCCCAATTTCAACTTACGTTGCAATAAGGATGCCGAACCTTGCTGTGCATTAACAATAATTTCAGCAGCTTCCCTAAACATAGAATCTCTTTCTGAAATATCTACATCAAGTTTGATGCCAGTTTCCTCCCCAATATATTCTGGAAGAAGGTATGCATTTGGATATGCTTTCTGATTTCCAATGAATTCTGTAATTCTTTCAACCTCGGGAGTATCAACGAAAGCACATTGAACACGAACTACGTCATTTCCATTCGTATAAAGCAAATCGCCTCGACCAATCAATTGATCTGCTCCAGAAGTATCTAAAATGGTTCGAGAATCAATTTTTGAAGTTACTCTAAAAGCAATTCTCGCAGGAAAATTCGCTTTAATCATACCGGTAATTACGTTTACCGAAGGTCTTTGCGTAGCGATAATCAAGTGGATTCCAATCGCTCTCGCCAACTGAGCCAAACGCGCAATCGGAAGCTCGACTTCTTTTCCTGCGGTCATAATCAAATCGGCAAACTCATCGACAACCAAAACAATATAAGGTAGAAAACGGTGTCCGTTCTCAGGATTTAATTTTCTAGTCTTGAATTTTTCGTTGTATTCCTTAATATTACGAACCATCGCATCTTTTAATAACGAATAACGATTGTCCATTTCAACGCAAAGCGAGTTTAACGTATTAATTACCTTTGCGTTATCGGTAATAATAGCTTCGTCAGTATCAGGAAGTTTGGCCAAATAATGTCTTTCGATTTTATTGAAAAGCGTCAATTCGACTTTCTTCGGATCGACTAAAACAAACTTTACTTCCGCCGGATGTTTCTTGTATAATAAGGAAGTCAAAACCGCATTCAAACCAACAGATTTTCCTTGCCCAGTCGCTCCAGCCATTAAAAGGTGAGGCATTTTGGCCAAATCAACTACAAAAGTTTCGTTGGAAATTGTTTTTCCCAAAGCAATTGGAAGTTCCATTTCTGCTTCTTGGAATTTTGCCGAACCGATAACAGATTTCATAGAAACCATCGTCGGATTTTTATTCGGAACCTCGATACCAATCGTTCCTTTTCCTGGAATTGGCGCAATAATACGAATTCCTAAAGCCGAAAGTGACAAAGCAATATCGTCTTCTAAGCTCTTAATTTTTGAAATTCTAATTCCCGCTTCCGGAACAATTTCATATAAAGTTACCGACGGACCAACGGTTGCCTTGATATGGGCAATTTCGATCTTATAATTTCGTAAAGTTTCTACGATTCGGTTTTTGTTTTCTTCTAATTCTTCTTGGTTGATCGTAATTCCGCCTGTAGAATATTCCTTCAATAAATCTAAAGTAGGAAATTTGAAATTAGATAAATCTAAAGTCGGATCAAATTCTCCAAAATCTGCCACTAATTTGGCAGAAAGATTTTCTACGACAGTATCTTCATCCGCAAATTTTTCAATGACAAAAGCCTCATCATTTGTTTCAATAATTTCTGGAACGTGAGGATGAACCGCCAATGGAATAGAGGCAATCGGTGGAACAATGGGAGCGATCGGTGCTTTTATAACCGGTTCCATTTTGATAGAAGAAGAATTGCTGATCGTTGGTTGCAACGATTCTTTATTGATTTCAAATTGTGAAACGGGCTTTAAAGTCGGTTCTTCAATTTCTTCTTCTTCGTCTTCATCATAAAAATCTTTGCTCAAATTGGCTCGAACGACATCTTCGTCTTCTTCCAATAAATCTTCAGTGATTTCTTGAACGGCAACTGGCGCTGCGATAGAATCGGCCAAAGCTCTTTCTTCTGCTTCACGCTTTTTAGTTTCAAAATAATTCTTGATTCCGTCAGGAGAAATTTTCATTTTAAAAATTAAATAGATAATTAATCCGAAGACTAAAACCAATAAAGTTCCTGCTTTCCCCAAATAATCTTGGATGAAAAGATTCATTTCAAATCCGATAACACCGCCCAATTCAGGCAAGAAATCAGCGAAGAATCCGAATAATATTGAAATGATTATTATGGCAAATAAATCCCAAAACCACGTATTTTTTAATTTTCTTACAGGTAAATCCAAAACTAGATAAATTCCGGTCAAGAAAAATAAACGCACCAATAAAAAGGAAGCGACTCCAAAGCCTTGGTACAAAAACAAATCAGCAAGATAAGCGCCAAATTTTCCTAGCCAATTTTGTACAGAAACCGTTCGGTCTGCCAAGTAATCGACAGCACTTTGGTCGTATTGTCCATAAATGAAAAAGGAGATAAAGGCCAGCAATAACGCGACTGAAAATAATACCAATAAAGCACCAATAATTACTTTGTGCTGTCTGGTTAATTTCCAAGGTTTTTTCTCTTTTGGTTGAGAATCTGTCTTGCTTGCCGTTTCTTTTTTAGTCGTTTTTGCCATTCAATTAGGAGCTGATTATGTGTAAAAATAATTAATTTTTTTACAGATTCTGAATTATTGGAATATATATGATTAGGCCAACCGCGATTGCGGCAACTGCGGCGAAAAATACTGCGCCGGCAGCAATGTCTTTTATGAAACCGATTCTGCTGTGAAAATCTGGATGAATGAAATCAGCGATTTTTTCAACAGCTGTATTTAGTCCTTCAATGCTCAAAACTAAACCAATGGCCATGGTTTGAAAAAGCCAGTCGGTTTTAGAAATATTGAAGTAAAATCCTGCAATTGTCATTAAAATTCCCAGTGAAAACTGCACCATCACGCTGTGTTCTGTCGTGATTAATTTGTAAGCGCCAAGAACGGCAAATTTTAAACTTTTCAGCCTTCCGGAGACAAATGAATGGTCTGTTTTCATTAAAAATAATTAGAAATAAATAATTAAAGTACTGTTAAAGCACTTTCGTAATTTGGTTCGTCTGCAATTTCGCCCACTTGTTCTGTGTAAATAACGTTTCCATTTTCATCAACAACAATTACAACTCTTGAATGCAAACCTGCCAAAGCGCTGTCTGAAATTTCTAAACCATAGTCTTTTCCAAAACTTCCGTCTTTAAAATCAGAAAGATTTACCACATTTTCCAAACCTTCTGCACCACAAAAACGTTTTTGGGCGAAAGGCAAATCTCTTGAAATACATAGCACAGTTGTGTTTTGCAATTCGCTTGCTTTTGAGTTGAAATTTCTAACAGAAGCGGCACAAGTCGATGTATCAACACTAGGGAAAATATTCAAAACTAATCTTTTTCCTGCAAAATCAGAAAGAGAAACCACTCCCAAATCTTTATTTACTAATTTGAAATCTGGTGCTTTTGAACCTACTTTTGGTAATTCACCACTTGTTTTTACTGGATTTCCTCCTAATGTAACTGCTGCCATTTTTTAATTTTTTATAAGGTTCAAAAGTATGAAAAATATATTTGTGAATTTGAGTTAAATGGAAAAACTCTGTCAATTTAATCGAACATAGATTTTACGAATTACACAGATGATTGAAAACAAATTAGCCACGAATTACACGAATTTCCACTAATCAATTCGTGAAAATTTGTGCAATTCGTGGCTAAAAAAATTATTGGTTAAAAAATTTACATCAAAAGTAGCATCGCCAAACTCATTAAAATCATCAATCCGTCTTCAATGATTGTAACGGTGCTCATCGGAAGATTAAAAACGGCTCCAAGACAAGCGCATTGGATTTTCTTTTTGTTCAAAACGCTCTGCAAAACCCCGATAATACTGACGGTCATTACAATTAATGTTACGATATTTGTCACGTAAGGTTCAAAATTTAGGGCGAAAGCCAAACCTAGAGCTAATTCTAAAAAGGCATAAATGTAACCCCAGCTTTTGAATTTCTGGGCCACCACATCATACATTGAATAGCTTTCTGCAAAACCTTTTAAATCTAACATTTTAAAGAAAGAAAAAGTCAGGAAAAACCCTGCCATAAAGATTCGCATTCCGGTCATATAATTGAAAAAACCTTCTGAAAATCCAGCGATTAAAGAGATCGCTAAAATGTATGAGAAGATTAAAACAATTGGTTTGTAAGTTTGGAACCAAGTTCTTTTTTCAGTTGCCGCAGTTTCAAAAAAGTTGTGATTCATCATCACATTTTTTTCTGAAAGCTGATATTTTGGATACTCTTTTAAAGCCGATTGCAATTCAGATGTGGGAATATGTTTTTCCATTTCAATGGAAGCTTCGCCTTGTTCTAAATCAATATCCACGTTTTTTACATCCGGATTTTTCTTCAGTAAAAATGAGACTTTTGCAATGCATCCTTCGCAAGTCATTCCGGATATTTTATAGGTATGTTTCATAATAATTCTCACAATTTTTGTATACTACAAAGGTCGTCCACTTCCGCGAAAGCGCTATTATGAAATTTCCAAAAAGAATATCAATTTTTACAGTTCGTCGATATTTCTGCGTTTGCTTTCCTTCAACGATTTATAGAAAGTAGGAGTGAGGCCGGTGATTTTCTTGAATTGGCTTGACAAATAAGCCGTGCTGCTGTAACCCAATTGATTGGCGATTTCTGAAAGCGATAATTCGTCATAAACCAAAAGTTCTTTGACTTTTTCAATTCTTTGGGAGATGAAATATTTTTCAATCGTAGTCCCTTCAACTTCCGAAAAAAGATTACTCAAATAATTGTATTCATAATGCAATTTATCCGAAAGAATAGTGGAAAGGTTTGTGTTTTCAATTTCTTCGGAATGATGAACCAAACGTATTATTTCGGTTTTAATTTGTTCAATCAATCGGCTTTTTTTGTCGTCAATCAATTCAAAACCATTATGTTTTAAAGAATTTTCTAATTCAGATAATTGCTGTTGCGTAATTTCTTCAGAAGTTTCTACTTCGCCTAATTCTACAGCAACAGGATAAATTCCGATTTTCTCGAATTCATTTTGAACGGCGGTTTTGCATCGGTTGCAAACCATATTTTTTATGTAGAAGTGCATTTTTTTAAGTTAGCCAGTTTTGTTCCTTTTCGGTAGCGTCTAAGATAGAAATTTTTAAGATGGAAGCAATTTGCATTGCAATTTCAAAAGCTTCTGATTTATCATCAGTTTGAAAAATAATAATGGATTCCCTGTTTTCAGCGAATGAGTAAATGCAGAAAGATGTGTTTGTTAAATGAGGTCCAGAACCTGCAAATTGTCTCGATTGTTTTGTTCTTAAAATAGACAGATATTCAGTTTCTGGGATTTTGTTCCAAGTGCCAAAAATAATTCCGAAAAAAGAGTAGATTTTTCTATAGGTGATTTTCTCTGTATTGATTTCGATACCAGTATTTATTGAAGTTGAAACTAATAATCCGAAACCAAAAACAAATAGCAAGATTCCTAAATATCTTCTCTCATAATTAAAAGCAAGTAACAAACCGCTGCTTGCTAAAATTATAGAAGACAGGCGTAATAAAACAGGCTCTTTTTTTATATTTCGAATTGTGCTCATTTTTTTTAATATCCTGTAAATATAAATTAAAAAACGCTCTGATTGAGAGCGTTTTTTAATTTGAAAAATTAATCTTTTATACATCTTACCGCCAAACCGCCATGATTTGCGATATCTATTTTAAAAACCTTTGGAGTATTATAAGTCACTGAATATTGATTTGAGAAGGTATTGCCGATTGCTGTTCGGCTCCAATATTTTGCTTCTTGGCCCAAGTTTCTAAATGATCCATTTGGACTTTTGTAACCGCTTGGAATTGCTTTAAATCTTGTAATGTTTGTTGCTCCCTCATTTGGTGCTTGCCAGAGAGTAGTTCCTGTCGCTTTCATTTTTCCTCCCGCAACTTGGCTAACTCCGGCATAATCATCAGGTACAGGATTTGGGTCAATAGTAGCAATAAGCAAGTCCCATTCAGCATCATTTGGAACGTGCCAGCCAACCGGTGCTAGGCCTCGAGGATCAAGAACAGCATATTTGTTGTAGAGTTTGCCATAAATTGCGCCATTTGCAGTATTGTTTTCATAATAGCACCAAGCTCCGGTAGTAGCATTTGAAAAAGCTTCGCTATCTTGAATTTGCGGAATTGGATCTCCATTTCTATAATTACTTACATTTAAATTAGTAGTCATCCAGGTTTGTGTGCCAATCAAAACTTCACTTGAATCTAATCGATCAACTTCGATAGGTAATGTTCCAGAAAAACTGCTGAATTCATCTTTGTAGCTAAATTTTAAAGCTGCAATTACTGGTAGAGAAGCTGGTTCGCCCGTAATTTTAACTTTTAAGCTCATCTGTCCATTTGAATAAGTCGAACTGACCAAAGCAAGATTTGGATGATTGAGAGAAAAAACGATTTTGCCAAAAACATTTTCATCAGCAGTGGCAATAGTTTCTGGTGCTGACGACGGCAATGTTTCTAACGCAATAAGTCCAAAATTTGCAAAAGGAAGCGTATTGTTAACGAAAGCAATCTTTTCATTGACATTGCTTATACAATTATTATATTTGAAATGATCAGCGAAGAAAGAAACCGCTCCGCTTTCTGTTTTTGAAGCATCACCGGACACTAATTTTCTTTCGGCAACTTTAAAAGTCACGCTCTTGGCAACATCGTCGATAAGTTTTACTGATAGATTAAAAGTTTCATTTGGATTTCTCTGGAATTCGCCACGAACATCATCTATTAAAACTTGAATTACATTGAGCACGCGCTCTTTTAATTGTATGAAATAAACTTGCGATTTATAGGCTCCAACTGCAATTATAGCAATGCCAAGTGCTTTTTCGACAGGAGAAGGACAGTATAAGGTAATCATGGCTCCTCCAACCATTGCAATAATTGCCAATTTTCGCTTAACGACAATTAACATATCAGACGCGGTAACTCTTCCTGTCACATCGCTAAAATCATTTAGTATGATATTGTCAATCATTTCTTTATTGGTCTGGTACAGGATTGCAATTTGTTTTTTCTCCTCTTCTGTGGCATTTTCAAATACATTATTAAAACTGTTGATTGCATTTTGTGCCGTAATAGCATGAGGAGAGCCATCTAGTTCTGTTGAAAATGTACCCAGATTTGCATTGAAATCTTCTAAAACGGCTTCTGGAGTTCCCATTAGCTCTGGCTCTTTTACTTCATAATGAATTACAGCGTTGTTTAAATTAGGAATAACCAAATCATGAAGTCCAATCATCGAAGTTGAAGGAACAATAAAGAGAAGTTTGCCGTCTTCCGATTTTCTAAGAACAACTTCTGTATTTCCGAGAGTTCCAATATATTCTTCTTCTGATAATTCGATGTCTAACGATACAGTAACAATTTGGGATTTAAAAATTTCTCCTCCAGTGGCTTCAATGGAAGTATTTTTATCATCGTCTTTTGAACAGGAGGATAACAACAAAGTAATTGCCACCATCAAGATAAGTATTTTGCTAATTTGCTTCATAAAAGAATGGGTTTAGGTTTGATATACAAATTAAGCCACATAGCAATTGCAAGTCAATACTCAGAAAGTAGTATTTTTTCAAAAAAAAACGCCCTCAAATCGAGAGCGTTAATAAAAAAAAAGGGGGATTTATTTGTCAATAGAACCAAGAACTCGCTTCATGAAATTATTCAGCGCTTCTTTTTTCTCGGTTCCGTCTTTGATCATTTTATTGACTTCAAGTGCGCCATACATATTGGAAATCAATTCTCCAATAACATCAAGTTCTTCATCTTTTAACGACGGAACTTCAGTCAAAGCTTCCAAAACCTCAATGGTTTCAATGATATAATCTTGGTCGTTTTCTTCAATAAATTGAGTCAGATGTTTTATAACGGGTAATTTCATTTTAGACTTCTTAGATAGTTAGATTTTTAGACTTCTTAGATTTTAAGCTTCTTAGAGATAGACAAAGTCGAAGATGTCTAAGTAGTCTAAAATTCTAAAATGTCCAATTAAGCTATTTCATTTACCAATTCTGATAAAACTTCTGCTTTGTTTGTTTGTGTTTGGTTCACTAATTTTCCGTGCACGAAAGTCGCAAAAGTTGGCAAGTTTGAAACGTTGGCCAATTTTCTTGATTCTGGAGAATTTTCTGCGTCAACCAAAACAAAGGTTACATTTTCTGTTTCTGTAGCCAGTTTTTTGAATTTCGGCTTCATGATACGGCAGTTTCCACACCAAGATGCAGAATATTGAACCACTACTTTTTCATTGGAATTCACCAAATCTTGTAATGTATCTTCGTTTAAATCGATTAACATAGTTTTTTTGTTTAAAAAAGATTGTTCGATAATTCGATTTTCGAAGCTTCGAAAAATCGAACAATCAATTTATTATTTAGTTATTCAAATAAGAAGCAACACCTTCTCTTGTAGCTTCCATCGCTTCTTTTCCTTCTTCCCAGTTTGCTGGACAAACTTCACCTTTTGTTTGAACGTGCGTGTAAGCGTCAACTAATCTCAAGTATTCTGCTACGTTTCTACCTAATGGCATGTCGTTTACGCTTTCGTGGAAGATTTTTCCAGTTTCGTCAATCAAGTAAGTTGCTCTGAAAGTTACGTTTGAACCTTCAATGATTACTGAATCTGTTTCTTCGCTATATTCTGTAGAATCGATGTCTAAAATTCCAAGAATATTAGAAAGATTACGGTTTGTATCAGCTAAAATTGGATACGTTACACCTTCAATTCCACCGTTGTTTTTTGGCGTGTTCAACCAAGCAAAGTGAACTTCGTTAGTGTCGCAAGAAGCTCCGATAACGATTGTGTTTCTTTTTTCAAATTCTGGCAAAGCAGCTTGAAACGCGTGTAATTCTGTCGGGCAAACAAAAGTAAAATCTTTTGGATACCAGAACAAAAGCACTTTTTTGTTGTTGTTTACTGCTTCTTCAAAGATGTTGATTTTCAAGTTGTCTCCCATTTCAGAGATGGCGTCAACTGCGATGCTTGGGAATTTTTTTCCTACTAATGACATAAGTATATGGTTTAAAAGTTATTTTTTTCTGATGCAAACTTACTACATCATAAGTGTTTTTGTTTATAAGAATTAATTATAAATATTTATTTTGTAATAGTTTTAAACTATTGTTTTTAATTTCTTGACAAATATATATTTTTGGTCAAATTTTTTTATCGAATTCCTAGCGTAAGCAATTTTCTTTTCCATAAATCCTATTATTAAGATTGGTTTTATATATTTGTTTTTGGTTAAAAATTGTACAATAAAAATAGATTCTTCACGCAGTCAATTAAATACGCACTTCAAACTATGAGTTTTTCCAATTTATTCAGAAAGAAAACAGTTCAAGACATTTTAAGACAAGTTGAAAAAAATGAAGCTGATGGACATAATTCTTTAGGCAAACATCTAACAGCAAGAGATTTAACAGCTTTTGGAATTGCTGCTATCGTTGGAGCCGGAATTTTCAGCACAATCGGGAAAGCTAGCTCTGACGGAGGTCCTGCCGTAATTTTCTTGTTCTTATTCACTGCTTTGGCTTGTAGTTTCGCCGCTTTCGCGTATGCTGAATTCGCCTCGATGGTGCCAGTTTCAGGAAGCGCTTATACTTATTCGTATGTAGCTTTTGGAGAATTAATTGCATGGATTATCGGTTGGGCGTTGATTATGGAATATGCCATCGGAAACATTACCGTAGCCATTTCCTGGAGCGATTACTTCACCGGATTGCTTGAAAGCGGAGGACTTCATCTCCCGCAGTGGATTCAGATGGATTATTTGACAGCCTCAAACGGATTTAACGACGCAACAGCTTTGATGCAAGGCGGAAAATCTTTTGAAAATTTAGACGCGAGTTTGCAAGATGCATACACGGCTTGGACAACTTCGCCCGTAATTGGTTCGTTTCATTTTGTTGCAGATTTACCGGCTTTATTCATTATTGTATTGATTACAGCATTGGTTTACAGAGGAATGAAAGAATCTCGAAACGCCAGTAACTTAATGGTTGTTGTCAAATTGTGTATCATATTATTAGTTATCGCAGTCGGAGTTTTCTACGTAGATACTGACAATTGGAGTCCGTTTGCACCAAATGGAGTAGGCGGGGTTTTAAAAGGAGTTTCCGCAGTATTCTTCGCTTATATCGGATTTGACGCCATTTCCACAACAGCAGAAGAATGCAAAGATCCACAGAAAGATTTACCAAAAGGAATGATGTGGGCGATTATAATCTGTACGATTTTATACATTGCAATTGCCTTGGTTTTAACAGGAATGGTAAACTATAAATTATTAAATGTCGGAGATCCATTGGCTTTTGTTTTCGATAAATTAGACTTAAAATGGATGTCTGGAATCATCGCCGTAAGTGCTGTAGTTGCTATGGCGAGCGTACTTTTGGTGTTTCAAATGGGACAGCCAAGAATCTGGATGAGCATGAGCCGTGACGGTTTGCTTCCAAAGAAATTTTCAACGGTTCACCCAAGATTCAAAACGCCTTCTTTTGCTACGATTGTAACCGGATTTGTAGTCGCAATTCCTGCATTATTCTTGAACTTGACGATGGTGACAGATTTGTGCAGTATCGGAACTTTATTTGCCTTTGTATTGGTTTGCGCCGGAGTTCTAGTCCTTCAAAATAAGCCAAATATTCCGCGTGGAAAATTCAAAACGCCTTACATCAATTCAAAATATATTGTTCCCGTTTTATTGATTGCTGGTCTAGTTTATTCGTTTGCTTACAACAAAGAAAACACGATGAATTTCGTAAATAATGCACCGCAAGTCAACGAACCTGCTTCTATCGTAACCTCTCTCAACAAAGAGCAAACGGCTGAAGTGTACCAGTTTTTAATTGCCAATGACAAGGAAAATGTCTTCACAAATAAGACGAATGATTTGGAACAAATTTTAAGCGAATATCACAATAATGAAGATCAATATATAAAAGTTGTAGAATCGCTTCCAATTGATAAATCATTAAAGTATGAAACGGGCTTTTCATTATTCAAACACAAAATTCCAATGTATATTTTCTTGATCGTTTTGCTTGGATTGACAGTTTGGTCGTGGAGACAAAATTTATCGCTAATTCCGCTTTTAGGCTTGGTTTGCTGTCTTTATATGATGGCTGAATTAAGCGTTTGGAACTGGATTTATTTCTTCATATGGCTGTTAATCGGACTAGCAATTTACTTTGGTTACAGTAGAAAAAACAGCAAATTGAATTTTATTAAAGAATAAGTTAAACACTTTATAAAACAAAAAAAAATCCGTTTAAGTAAGTCTTAAACGGATTTTTTATTCGTTAAAAATCAATTTTACTTCAAATGTAAATTGAAATAATCAGCAATTTTTTGGTTCAAATGAACTCTGTCTTTTCCTCTAACATTGTGTTCGTGAGTAGGATATAAAAAATAATCAACTTGTTTTCCTTCATTAATACAAGCTTGAATAAATTCCATGCTATTTTGCTGCACAACAACTGGGTCTTGCGCTCCGTGAATCATCAAAAGGTGTCCTTTTAAATTCTTTGCTTTGCCAATAACATTTGCTTTTGCATAACCTTCCGGATTTTCTTGTGGCATATCCATATATCTTTCGCCATACATCACTTCATAATATTTCCAATCACAAACCGGACCTCCAGCAACGCCAACTTTGAAAACATCATTGTGATCCAACATCAAAGAAGTGGTCATAAATCCGCCAAAACTCCAGCCATAAACTCCAATTTTATCTTGGTTTACAAATGATTTTGATTTCAAAAACTCAATACCTTTCATCTGGTCAGCCATTTCATTAACGCCTAAATTTCTGTGGATTACGTGCTCAAAATCTTTTCCTCGAGCGTCGCTTCCTCTATTGTCAACCGTGAAAACTACATATTCATTTTGTGCCATGAAATAGTCAAATAAAGTACCTCCGCCAAGCCATTCGTTTTGAACTAATTGCGCATGAGGTCCGCCATAAACATAAACCATTACTGGATATTTCTTGTTTGCATCAAAATTAGCAGGATAAATCAATCTTCCATTTAAAGGCGTTTTTCCGTCAGCAGAAGTGATTGTAACCAATTCCATTTTCGGAAGATTTGTTTTTGCTAAATAGGGATTCGAAGCTTTTAACAACGTAGTAGTTTTCTTCGTTTTCAAATTCACAATCGAAACTTCATTCGGAGTCGTAACATTAGAATATTGGTCAAATAAAAGCGTTCCGTCACTGCTCAAGCTTCCATCATGGAAACCAGAAATTGTAGTCAATTGTGTAGTTTTTCCAGATTTTAAATCTACTTTGAAAAACTGCCTGTCCAAGCCATTATTGGTTGTTCCAATATAAAATACATTTTTCCCTTCTGTGTCAAAATCCAATAAAGTTGTAATTACGACATTGCCGTAGCCTAATTTTCGCACCAATTTTCCATCCGTATTATAAAGATACAATTGCTCAAAACCGTCTTTTTCACTTCTATATAAAAACTCTGAATTCGAATTTGGCAAGAACGTCAAATTGTGCAATGGTTCTACATAAGTCGAAGCTTTTTCTTCAAAAAGTGTTTTAACCAACGCTCCAGTTGAAGCGTCGTATTTATTTAATTTCAAGTGATTTTGCTCTCTGTTTAAAAGTCCGACATAAACAAATTTTCCGCTCGGTTCCCAAGTGATGCAAGTCAAATATTGCTCTTTTGGCTCGCCAGTTTGCAATGTCAATGATTTTTTAGAATTTACGTCATAAATCACCAAAGTCACTTCCTCGCTTTTCATTCCAGCCATCGGGTATTTGATGTTTTTGTTCGTTGCAATTCTAGCGCTAAAATCAGTCAAAGGATAATCAGCAACCATAGTTTCATCCTTTTTGTAATAAGCCAATTTATCACTTTTCGGACTCCACCACATGCCTTTATTGATTCCAAATTCTTGCCTGTGCGTATAATCGCTTCCGTTTACAATTCCTTTATTTCCATCAGAAGTCACTGAAATTGTTCCAGAAGCATTCGTGATTTTTATATTATTATCGTCAAGCCAAGCTGTATTTTTTCCATCTGAAGAAATAATCTGGTTTCTGCCTTCTGAAGGAAATGCAAATCCGTTTTTTACTTCTTTTTTAATAATGTCAAATTGAATCAGATATTTAGAATTTTTTCCATCAACCTCAAATTCCAGCGTGTTTTTATCAACCCAAGAATAAGCATACGGAAGCATTCTCAAAGCAAATTCATCCGAAGAAAATTTACTTTTTAAAGCATTTTGCAATTCTACTTTCGTTAAAAGCGTAGTTTCTGCCCAATTACTTTCTTCACTTTTTGCAATTAAATAAGAGTAGGTTTTGTCAAGATAAGTGATCGTTTTTGTATCTTTTCGCCATTGTGGAGAAACTAAACTCTCTACGGCAAAATTTCGATATTGTCCAGAAGTAGCCTCTTCAATAGTCAGATTTTTTTGCCCGAAAGCAATAACCCCAATCAAAAGAAACACCGATAAAAATGATAGTTTTTTCATAAATAAAATTAAAGTTGCGAATTTACTCAAAATAGTAGTCGTGGGAATTTTTGATTGTTACAAATATTTGATAAAGTTTTTAAAACACAGATTTACTTCGTCGATTCGGACTTTTGTCCTCGGTTCACTGATTAGCACAGATTTTAATTTTTTTAAACATAAATTCATAAACTAATAAGAAAAGAGAAATTATTCAAATTTCTAAAATTTCTCAAATCCGTGTTCCTTTAAATTAAAACCAACAAAAAAGCCTTCCCAATTAAAAATCAGAAAGGCAATCTATATAAATTCAAAAATTAAGCAAAAGCCACTTCCTTCAAAATTCCAAGTTCAACCATGCAAGCCTTCATCATATCAAAAGTTCGCTGAATATCATTATCCAAACCAATTGAAAAACGAATCAAACCATCTGTCAATCCCATTTCTTTTTGCTCTTCTAACGGAATTTCGCTTGAAGTTGAAGTTCCTGGAGCGCTAAATAATGTTTTATAAAACCCTAAACTCACCGCCAAATAACCCAAATTTCTTTCTTGCATCAATTCCATCAATTCATTGGCTTTGTTCAAAGTTCCAACGTCAACAGTCATCATGCCTCCAAAACCATATTCCGGATTAATCATACCTTTATATAATTCGTGGCTCGGATGACTTTTCAAGCCAGGATAGACCGTTTTCAGGCCAGCTTCCTCAAATTTCTCCGCCAAAAACATTGCGTTATGACTGTGTTGTTTCATTCTGATATGCAATGTTCTCAAGTTTTTCATCACACTCGCCGAACGCAAACTATCCATCGTCGGACCTAGAAGCATGCTCGCTCCGTTGTTCACATTTTTCAAGTCGTTGATAAATTCTTGCGAAGCACAAACCACGCCACCAACAGTATCACTGCTTCCGTTAATGTATTTTGTCAAACTGTGAATCACGATATCCGCGCCCATTTTTGCCGGAGCAACTGACAACGGCGAAAACGTGTTGTCAACCACCAATTTTATATTATGTTTCTTCGCGATTTTTGCCAAGCTAGCAATATCAGCCACTTCCAACAACGGATTTGAAACCGTTTCACAATATAAAACCTTGGTATTTTTTGTAATTGCCGCTTCCACGACATCCAATTTCGTAATGTCAACAAAAGTCGTTTTGATTCCGAATTTTGGTGTAAAATTTTTCAAGAAAGCATACGTTCCACCATAAATCGTTCTGCTTGAAACGATGTGATCTCCGCTACCACATAATTGCAAAAGCGTTGGCGTAATCGCTCCCATTCCAGAAGCGGCAACGTTTGCAGATTCCGTTCCTTCCATTGCTGCCAAAGCTTTGTCTAGATATAAATTGCTTGGAGACGAATGACGAGAATACAAATAACAGCCTTCTGCGTTTCCTTCAAAAGTGTCAAACATTGTTTTTGCTGACAAAAAAGTGTAAGTTGATGAATCAGAAATTGACGGATTTACGCCTCCAAATTCTCCAAAATATTGCAAATCTTGAATATTATCAGCCGGATTGAAATTTTTCATAAGTATTTTGTTACTAGTTTTTTGTTTTCTTAGCGTATCTCTGCGATTCTTTAGTGAATCTCCGTGAAATAACATCCCAAAACAACACTTAAACAAACAATTAATCAATCATATACATGAAAATTAGATTATTAAACTATAAATAGTACATTTGGTAAATCATAAAACTATTATTTTCTATAAAACTAATTTCCAACCGAAAATTCATCAAAATGACTTTAGACAACATCGATAAAAAGCTTCTGAAATTGTTGCAAGAAGATTCAAAACGAACAACAAAAGAACTTTCTTTAAAATTGAATCTTTCGGTTACAGCAGTTTATGAAAGAATTAAAAAGCTGGAGAGGGAAGGCGTGATTGAAAAACATGTAGTTCTTTTAAACAGAAATAAAATCCAGAAAGGGTTTGTGGTTTTTTGCCATTTAAAATTAATGCAGCACACCAAAGAATTCATTTCGCAGTTTGAAAAAGAAGTCGTGAAATTGACCGAAGTTTTAGAGTGTTTTCATGTCAGCGGCGATTATGATTATATCTTGAAAATCTGCGTAGAAAACATGGAAGAATACCGAGAATTTATGGTTACAAAATTGACAAGCTTGCAACATATCGGAAGCACGCACAGCACTTTTATGATCGGAGAAGTTAAAAATACGACTGCTTTTGTCTTGTAAATTCTTTCCCAAAGAAATGCTAAAGCCTTAGAATTCATTGGTTTTTATACGTTAAAAAGTTATTTTTGAGAAAATCACCAAAAAGACTTTTATGCAAGACCAACTAAAACAAGCTCCCGTTGACAAATACGTAATTAATCCTTTCAAATCATTTATAAGCAATTCTGTCATGGGCGGAATTGTGCTTTTGGTGGCAACAATAATTGCAGTGGCGTTGGCAAATTCTCCGTGGTCACATTGGTTTTTAGGATTATGGAAAAACAGAATTTCATTGAATTTCAATGACACTGTTTTCTTAGATTATGACTTGCATCACTGGATCAACGACGGATTAATTTCGATATTTTTCTTCGTATTAGGATTAGAATTGAAACGCGAAATGGTCGATGGCCAATTATCCGGATTCAAGAATGCAATTCTTCCGATAATCGTTGGTATTTCTGGAATGATTTTCCCTGCTTTAATTTTCTATTTATTTAACGGAGGCGATTCAGAAGCGCTTTCAGGCTGGGGAATTCCAATGGCGTGCGACATCGCATTCGTGCTCGGGATTTTATATTTATTGGGAGATAAAGTTCCGGTTTCGGTAAAGATATTTTTTACCGCTTTTGGGATTGTCGATGACATTGGAGCCGTTTTAATCATTGCTTTGGTTTATACTAATGATATTTCATACATCAGTTTAATCGTAGGTTTGATTTTCTTCGTATTGCTGATGATTGCTAATAAATTCGGAGTCAGAAGTACGCTTTTTTATGGCGTAGTTGGAATTCTCGGAGTTTGGCTTCCGTTTTTGCTTTCCGGCGTTCATGCAACAATCGCCGCGGTTTTGGTTGCATTTACAATTCCGGCTACTACAAAAATTAGCGAAACCGGTTTCTTGAAAAAAATTAAAAAATATTCAACCAATTTAGATGAAACCCAATCGCTCGACGGACCAACATTAACGAACGATCAATTGCACATCATCGGCAAAATGAAATCGATGACGAAACATGCAATGCCTCCGTTACAGCGATTGGAGCACGGTTTGCATCCGGTAGTTTCATTTGTAGTAATGCCAATTTTTGCTTTGGCGAATGCTGGCGTTGTCTTCAATATCAACTTCGAAGATTTGTTTTCAAATAATATATTTTCCGGAATTGTAACCGGTTTAGTCGTTGGAAAATTCCTCGGTATTTTTGGAGTTACTTTTATCCTTTTAAAATTAAAATTAGTAAAACTTCCAAAGAAAATGACCGTCAATCACCTTTTCGGAATCAGTATTTTGTCTGGAATCGGTTTCACGATGTGCCTTTTCATCACGACTTTGGCATACGACAATGAAGAACAAATTACCCAAGCCAAAATCGCCATTTTTGCAGCGTCGATAATCGCCGGAATTGCGGGATATATTTTGTTGAACAGAAATGCGAAGAAGGAAGTATCGTAAAACTATCAGTAAATAATAGTTGTAGGAGTTTTTAATAGCAAGGAAAATTCATTTTATTCTAAGGAAGCCTGTTTTGGCTCGGCGGAAATTCTTTTGTGTACTAAGGAAACTAATTTTGATCCTGCGGAAACACTTTTGAGGTCTACGCAAGCTTATTTTGATCTTGCGGAAACTTGTTTTTGGTCTGCGGAAGCTCATTTCCACTCGACGGAAACTCTTTTTGTGCCTAGGGAAATTCTTTTTGGGTCTAGGGAAACTCATTTTGGCTCGACGGAAACTAATTTCTTTAAACAATGTTTGAATTGCAATTATTTATCTAATTTTGATATAAAACCAGAATAGCCATGGAAACTAAAGTATTACGACAAAAATTGATGAATGACTTCAGCAAAATTTTAGAAGACGAATCAAAGCTAGAAATTTTGGAAAGTGTTTTTGAAGCAATTATTAAAGACGAAACAACATCTTCAGTTCCCGAAAGCCATTATTTTCAAGTAGAAGAATCACGAGAAAAATATCTTTCTGGAAAAGAATATGGAACATCTTGGGAAGATTTTGAAGAACAGTTAAAAGTGAAATATGGTTTTTAAAATCATAATTTCCGAACTCGCTTCTTTAGAAATTACAGAATCCATCGAATATTATGAATCAAGACAAAAAGGACTAGGGAAACAATTTCTAAATTCTTTGAGAACGGCTTTAGCTATCTTGAAATCAAATCCTGAACTTTTTTCAATTAAGAGAAAATTAGTTTATAGGGAAATGCCTTTGGCAAAATTTCCTTTTATCATTATCTATGAAATTAGAGAAAGCGAAGTTGTAATTTATTCTGTTTTTCACACGAGCCGAAATCCTGATAAAAAGCCTTAATTATTCTCAATTAGTAACTTCAAAACGGTTCTTAAACAAAAAAACTTCCGTAATTTTGCTACACAAATTTTAAAAAACACAAAAAATATATATCATGAGTTCATTTGACGTAGTCGTTATTGGTTCAGGACCTGGTGGATATGTGGCTGCAATCCGTGCGGCGCAATTAGGTTTCAACACCGCAATCATTGAAAAATACAGCACTTTAGGAGGAACCTGTTTAAATGTAGGATGTATTCCATCAAAGGCGTTGCTTGATTCTTCGCACCATTATCACGATGCAATTACGCATTTCAAAGAACACGGAATCGAAATTTCTGGCGAAATCAAATTTTCTATCGAGCAAATGATTGCAAGAAAAGGTTCAGTTGTTGACCAAAATGTTTCGGGTATCAAATATTTGATGGACAAAAATAAAATCACCGTTTTTGAAGGCGTTGGTTCTTTTGAAGACGCAACTCATATTAATGTTGCAAAAGCAGACGGTTCTTCAGAAACTTTAGAAGCAAAATATACAATTATTGCTACAGGTTCAAAACCATCGTCTTTGCCGTTTATCAAAATCGATAAAGAAAAAATCATCACTTCTACGGAAGCTTTAAACTTAAAAGAAGTTCCGAAACACCTTATCGTTATTGGCGGTGGCGTTATCGGATTAGAGTTGGGACAAGTATATCTTCGTCTTGGTGCTCAAGTTTCTGTAGTGGAATATTTAGACAGAATCATCCCAGGAATGGACGCTGGTTTGTCTAAAGAATTGACAAAAGTCTTGAAAAAACAAGGCATGAAATTCTACACATCTCACAAAGTGAAATCTGTGGAAAGAAATGGTGACGGAGTTCAAGTGCAAGCTGAAAACGCGAAAGGAGAAACGATCACGCTTGACGGAGATTATTCTTTAGTTTCTGTTGGTCGTCGTCCTTATACAGACGGTTTGAATGCTGATAAAGCAGGTGTAAAAATTACTGAAAGAGGTCAAGTGGAAGTAAATGACCATTTGCAGACTTCAGTTTCAAATATCTACGCAATCGGTGACGTAATCAAAGGCGCAATGTTGGCTCACAAAGCCGAAGAAGAAGGTGTTTTTGTAGCTGAAACAATCGCCGGACAAAAGCCTCATATCGATTATAACTTGATTCCTGGTGTTGTTTATACATGGCCAGAAGTTGCGGCCGTTGGTAAAACAGAAGAGCAATTAAAAGAAGCAGGAGTAGAGTATAAATCAGGAAGTTTCCCATTCAAAGCGTTGGGACGTTCTCGCGCAAGCGGTGACACTGACGGTTTTGTGAAAATTTTGGCTGACAAAAAAACAGACGAAGTTTTAGGAATTCACATGATTGGAGCAAGAACTGCAGATTTGATTGCTGAAGCCGTAACTGCAATGGAATTCAAAGCATCTGCCGAAGACATTTCAAGAATGAGCCATGCGCATCCAACATACGCGGAAGCTGTAAAAGAAGCGGCGCTTGCTGCAACTGAAAACAGACCGATTCATATGTAATATTTAGATTGTTAGATTTTTAGAAGATTAGACTTTGAGAAATTTTAGATAAATAAAACCCGTTTCCACAAGAAGCGGGTTTTTTATTTTCTCATGTCATTGCGAGGCACGAAGCAATCACATAATCTGAATCGGCAAACTAAATTGACAAACTATAGAAGATTGCTTCGTTCCTCGCAATGACAAAATCGACAAACTAATGTGATTGCTTCGTTCCTCGCAATGACAAATTTCCCTAATTTTACACTTTAAATAAAATCCATTGAGAACCGCAATAAACCTTCAAATTAAAAACCCAACAGCATTCAAAAAACAGCTTTTGAATTGGTCAAAACAATTTAGAGAAGCCATTTTTTTAGACAGCAATAATTACGAACAGAAATACACTTCATTCGATACAATCCTTGCTGTTGATGCTTTTACGTCAATTAAAACAGATGAAATCAATGCGTTTGAAGATTTAAAACAATACCAGCAAATCACAAAAGATTGGCTTTTCGGCTATCTTTCGTATGATTTAAAAAACGATACCGAAGAATTAAAATCCAAGAATTTTGATGGACTAAATTTCCCAGAATTATTCTTTTTTCAGCCAAAAAAACTTTTCCTTTTAAAAGGTGACCAACTCGAAATCAAATATTTAAATATGTGCGATGACGAAGTGGAAGAAGATTTAGAGGAAATTTATCAGATTGCAGATTTCAGTTCACAGAATTCAGACAACAGTTTGCAGATTCATCAAAGAATTTGTCAAAAAATATATGTGGAAAAAGTTTCAAATATGCTCGAGCACATTCATCGTGGCGATATTTATGAAGCTAATTTCTGCATGGAATTTTATGCTGAAAACGCCAAGATAAATCCGGTTGAGATTTACCAAAAACTGAATGAAATTTCAGAACCGCCGTTTGCCGTATTTTTTAAAAATCACAAGCAGTTTTTATTGTCAGCTTCTCCCGAAAGATATTTACGCAAGGAAAATGACAAAATAATTTCCCAACCAATAAAAGGAACGGCAAAACGACACGAAGATTCAGATGAAGATGAAAAAATAAAACAAGAACTGATTTCAAACGAAAAAGAACGTTCTGAAAATATAATGATTGTCGATTTGGTTAGAAATGATTTATCGCGAACCGCTTCAAAAGGTTGTGTTGAAGTCGAAGAATTATGTGGCGCTTACAGTTTCAAGCAAGTTCATCATTTGATTTCAACGGTAATTTCAAAAGTTGAAATTGACAAATCTCCAATAGAAATCATCAAAACAACTTTCCCGATGGGAAGTATGACGGGCGCTCCAAAGATTTCTGCCATGCAAATCATTGAAGATTTAGAAGAAACAAAACGTGGTCTTTATAGCGGTGCAATCGGTTATTTTACACCAGAAAATGACTTCGATTTTAACGTGGTTATTAGAAGTATTTTATATAACGAAGAAAATAATTATGTTTCTTTTTCTGTCGGAAGCGCAATTACGTCATTGTCAATTCCTGAAAAAGAATATGAAGAATGTCTGCTGAAAGCAAAAGCGATGCGTGAAGTTTTGGAATCATAAAATTGCGAATTAGGTATTAATTTTTCCTTTTCATATCTTTGAAAATGCTTTCTAAATTTCAAAAACAGCTCTCTGAAAATCTTCCTTTCTTAAAAGAAAAAAAACTGCTTTTGGCAATTAGCGGAGGCATTGACAGCGTGGTTTTGGTAACTTTATTGAAGCAATTAAATTATGATATTTCGTTGGCGCATTGCAATTTTAAATTACGTGGAAACGAAAGCGATGGCGATGAGCAATTTGTCAGAGATTTTGCTTCTAAAAATGATTTGGAATTATTTGTAACTTCTTTTGATACAAATAGTTTTGCTAAGGATAATAAACTATCAATTCAAGTTGCAGCACGCCAATTAAGATATATTTGGTTTCATCAATTGCTTCAGGAAAATCAACTCGATTACATTCTGACAGCGCATCATTTAGATGATAATTTGGAAACTTTTTTAATCAATCTTACTCGTGGAACTGGCTTGGAAGGCTTGACCGGAATTCCTGTTCAGAATGATAAAATTGTTCGTCCGTTGTTAACTTTTTCTCGAGAGGAAATTGAAAAATTTGCTTCTGAGAATAAAATAGAATGGCGTGAAGACAGCAGTAATTCTTCGGATAAATACCTGCGAAATAAATTACGCCACGACGTTGTTCCAATTTTAAAAAGCTTGAATCCAAGTTTTTTGAATTCGTTTCAAGATACTTTAAAACATTTGGAGCAAGCAAAATCGTTGACCGAAGATGCTTCAGTTTTGGTTTACAAACAAGTCGTTACGGAGAAAAACGGACAAAAATTCTTTCGGCTTTTCGAATTAAAAAGACTTCCGAATTATGAAGCTTATTTGTTTGAATGGTTACAACCTTTCGGATTTAAAGCATGGAAAGATATTTATGATTTAACCGAAGCGCAGTCAGGTAAATTTATTCTTTCTGAGAATTATAGATTATTAAAAGACCGCGATTTTCTTGTTTTGGAAGAAATTCCAACGGAAGATTCGAATAGTTATGAAATTGAAGAAAATTCTGAGATTCATCTTCCTATAAAATTAAAGATTTCGACAGTTTTTGAATCGAATAAACAATATGATTCTAGTGTGATTTATGTAGATAAAGAAAAGTTAAAGTTCCCGTTGACGATAAGAAAATGGCAAGAAGGTGACTACTTTTGCCCAGCAGGAATCGACGGAAAAATGAAAGTCAGCAAGTATTTTAAAGACGAAAAATTCTCTTTAAGTGATAAGGAAAATACTTGGCTTTTATTGTCTGAAAATCAATTAGTTTGGATTATTGGAAAACGTCAAGACCGAAGATTTTATATAGAAAAAACAACAACTCAAGTTTTAAAAATAGAACTTTTATAATGAAAAAAATAGCCCTCTTATTTTTATTGTTTTTTGCATTTATTACCACAAATGCTCAAATTTTAGACCCGGTAAAATGGACTTCTAAAATTGAAAAAAAATCAGATACTGAATATTTATTGACTTTTGATGGGGTTATCGAACCCGAATGGCATGTTTATTCTCAATTTACGCCAGACGGGGGCGCTTTGCCATTGGAAGTTTTATTTCCAAATAGCAAAGGTAACTTTGAGCTCTCGGGAAAAACAACCGAAAGCGAAACAATTACTGCATTTAACGACGTGTTTAAAGTCGACGAAACTTTTTTCAAGGAAAAAGTGCAATTGCAACAAGTTGTCAAAATTACAAATGGGAAAAATGACCTGATTCAAGTTGAATTGTCGTATCAAGTTTGTAAAGAAGTTTGCATTCAGCAGAATAAATATTTTGAGTTTGATGTAAAGAATGTAAGTGGAGGAGAGGTAAAAAACTTTACAGCTATAACTTCAAAAGTTGACAAAAAAATTGTTGAAAAATCTGAAGTAAAAGTGCCAGAAGATGAGAAAAGTGATCCTTGGAAAATTTTTCTCGGAACTCTGTTAGCTGGTATTTTGGTAACATTTACGCCTTGTGTTTTTCCAATGATTCCTATGACTGTTAGCTTTTTTATTAAGCAAAATTCAAGCAAAGCTAAGGGGAAATTTAATGCTTTTTTCTATGGTTTTTGCATCATTGCAATTTATGTTTTGATCTCGGTTCCGTTTCATTTATTCGAAAGCTTAGATGCAAATGTTTTTAGTGATATCTCCACAAACGTTTATTTAAATATTTTCTTTTTTATAATTTTTGTAGTTTTTGCTATATCATTTTTCGGAGCCTTCGAAATTAATATGCCAAATAGCATTGCAAATAAAGCGGATAATGCATCAAATGTTGGTGGATTGATTGGAATTTTCTTTATGGCTTTGACCTTGATAATTGTATCGTTTTCATGTACTGGTCCTGCATTAGGATTAATATTGGGAAGTGTTTTGTCTACAGAAGGAGGAGCAACTTTACTAACAATTGCAATGTTTGGATTCGGTTTAGGATTGGCAATGCCATTCATGGTTTTTGCATTATTTCCAAGTCTATTAAAAAATCTTCCAAAATCTGGAGGCTGGCTAAATTCTGTGAAAGTTGTTTTTGGATTCATAGAATTGGCTTTGGCATTTAAATTTTTATCAAATGCAGATTTGGTTTTACAATTGCATTTCTTAGAAAGAGAAATATTTTTAGCTATTTGGATTGCTATTTTCTTTGCCTTGTTCTTATATCTTTTTGGAAAGCTTACCTTGCCACATGACAGTCCAATGGCATCAATTTCTGTGGGAAGAATGTTATTTGGATTATTAACTTTAGCTTTTACAGTATATTTAATTCCGGGGCTTTGGGGAGCTCCATTGAAATTAATCAGCGGTTTTCCACCTCCAATGACTTACAGTGAATCACCGATAGGATTTGGAAATGCAGGAGTTTCAGTTTCAGATGAAAAACTTCCTGAAGGTGCAAAACTAGCTGTTCACGGAATCGTAGCTTTTGATGATTATGAAAAAGGTGTAGCGTATGCAAAAGAAATGAAAAAGCCTATTTTGCTTGACTTCACAGGACATGCTTGTGTAAACTGCCGAAAAATGGAAGAGTTTGTTTGGTCAGATCCTGCCGTACTTTCTATCTTAAAAAATGATATAGTTTTGATTTCTTTATATGGAGATGATAAAAGAAAACTGCCTGAAGGTGAGTATTTTATGTCTAAAATTACAGGAAACCAAATTACAACAATTGGTGGAAAATGGAGTGATTTTCAGATTTCAAAATACGAATCAAATGCAAGGCCTTTATATGTTTTACTAGATTCTGAAGAGAACAAATTAAATGAGCCAATTGCTTATGAGCCTGATATTAAAACTTATTTAAATTGGCTTGAAACTGGAATATCAAAATTTAAATAATAACAAAAAAGCCCTAAATCTAGGGCTTTTTTTATTTCTTTAATTGCGTTATCAATTTTCGAGCGGCAGTTTGCACCGGATCCCAAACTGGGGAAAATGGAGGCGCATAAGATAAATCTAAATCAATAATATTTCTCAAAGTCAATTTGTAAGTCAATGCCGTAGCCAAAACATCGATTCTTTTTGCAGCGCCTTCTTCACCGATAATTTGGCCTCCGAGCAACCTTCCAGTCTTTTTTTCTGCAATTAATTTTACATAAATATCTTTTGAATCTGGATAATAACCAGCTCTTGATTTCGTCTTGATCATTGCTGCTACATAATCAATATTTAATTTTTGCAACTGTTTTTCGAGCAAACCCGTTCGGGCTACTTCAAAAACGCAGATTTTGCAGACAGCCGTTCCTACAACGCCTGGAAATACTGCATTTCCGCCAGAAATATTTTTTCCAGCAACTAATCCGGTTTTGTTGGCGACGGTTCCTAAAGCGATGTAAAATGGTTTTTTTGTAACCAAATGCGTCGTTGTCGCGCAATCTCCGGCTGACCAAACATTTCTAATATTTGTGCGTTGTGTTTTAGCAACAACTACAGCTCCTTTTTCATCTAATTTAATTTTAGAATTTTTCAAAAAAGCAGTATTCGGACTTGTCCCCATTCCTAAAATGACCAAATCTGTTTTCAAAGTCCTTTTGTCAGTTACCACAGCAGTTACTCCGTTTTCATCCGCTTCAAAATCTTTTAATTCTTCTTTTACATAAATTTCTACACCCAGATTTTTCATCGCCTTATTGACCAAAGCACCCATATCAGGATCTAGAGTATTCATGATTTCTTCAGAACGATTCACCAGCGAAACTTTCAATCCTTTGATCAACAAAGCTTCAGCCATTTCTAAACCAATATAGCCACCGCCAACGATGACAGCAGTTTTTGGCTTTTTGGCTTTAATAAAATTGTCTACTTTGATGCCGCTTCTTAATGTTGAAATTCCGAAAATTCCATCAGCGTCGCGATTTTTTACATCTGGGCAATAAGCTTTTCCACCGGTGGCAATTAATAATTTGTCATAAGTTTCCCAAAATTGCGTTTTGTCATCGGCCTTATATACTAGAACTCGATTTTTATCGGTATCAACTTCAATTACTTCGTGTAAAATTCGAGTATCAATTTTATGTTTTTTGATAAATTCTTCTGGCGTTCTTACAATTAATTCTTCTGAAGAAGTCACTTTTCCAGAAATAAAATAAGGAATGCCACAAGCGGAATAAGACACAAATTCTGATTTTTCAAAGACGACGATTTCACAATCATCATTCTGCCGGCGTACTTTTGAAGCGGCCGTCATTCCTGCCGCATCACCGCCAATGATGACTAATTTATATTTTTCCATATTTTTTTCTTTCAATCTAAATATAAAAAAAATCCCCAATACTTTGATAGCATTGGGGATTTAATTCGCTTGAAATTATTATTTCAAAATATGCTGGCTCAAAATTCGATATACATCGTTGATGTTGTTGCCGCCTTTTCCAAATTGTTTTTTGATAGGCTGGTCTTCGCTTTTTAGCCAAATTTTCAATTCGGCATCCATGTCTAAAATTCCAGCACTTTCTTTTGAAAACTTTTGGATATTAGTGTAAGGAATTGAAAGATAATCTACTTTTGATCCAACTAACTGTTTTTCAACTAGAATCAATCTTTTGTTTGTAAAAATAAACATGTCTTTGATCATTTTGAAAGCCATTTCGATGCTCTCGCCCGGAATTAAAATTGGTTCGAATTCTCTAGAAATATTTTCAATATTTACTTCAGATGCATTGCCGAGAATGGCATTAAATAGTCCCATAAAATTAATTTTTTTACAAAAATAATTTATTTTTCCAACAAAATTGTAAATGTAGAGCCTTTTCCAAGCTCAGACTTCACTTCAATTTTTCCGTTCAGCTTGTAAATCAATTTTTGAACAGTTGAAAGCCCGATTCCAGTTCCTTTTGCTTCATATCTGTCGCTTTTTCCAAGGTTTTCAAAGATGTTAAAAATCTTATCAAAATTCTCTTTCGCAATTCCGATTCCATTGTCAGTCACAGAAATGATATTGTGTGTTTCAGTTTCTTTGAAATCAATTTCAATAATTGCTTTTGGCTTGTCATTATATTTTATGCTGTTGCTGATCAAATTATATAAAACTTGCCCCAGGGCCATTTTATTAGAATGAAAAGTAGAATTGTTTTTTGGAAGTACAAATTCAAAATCATTTTTTGTATCCACAATTTTGATAATATATTTTAAAAAATCATTGAAAAAAATTGTTTCGGTTGTATCAACATTTTCGTTGTCATATTTATAATAAACCAAAATCGCATCAACTAATTTTTTAAGTTCTTCAGCTGATTTCGAAATATATTCTATCATCTGCTTTCCATCTTCATCAAGTTGGTCGGCATTATTTTCTTGAAGCAATCTTGAAAGCATCATGATATTGCTCAAAGGCGATTTGATATCATGAGAAACTACTGTTGCAAACTGTTCTAAATCTTTATATCTTGACAGAAGACTGTTGTGGTTCTCCTGAAGCTGTAAATTTTTCTTACGGAGTTCTAAAAGTTTTATGACTTGGTTGGCTAATTTTTCTAACGATAAAAGCTGAAATTCATCTAAATTTCTCGGCTCAATATCAACTACGCAAAGCGAACCAAGCGCAAAACCATCAATATCAACCAGCGGAACGCCAACATAAGAACGAACTTTGAGATCATGCTTCACATAAGGATGGTCTTTGAAACGACTATCTTCAGCTGCGTTTGAAATTATGAAAGCCTCATTTGGATTGTTAATTGCGTGAGCACAAAATGATACTTCACGCGTAGATTCTTTAAAATCAGTATCGATTCCAACAGTTGCTTTAAACCAAGATCTTTCTTTGTCAATAAGCGTAATCATTGAAATTGGTGTCTGGCAGATTTCAGAAGCAAGCTTTACAATATCATCAAAATCTTTTTCAGGTGCACTATCTAAAATTTGGTAAGATAAGAGCGCATTCAGGCGTTCTCTCTCATTTATAGGAATCTGTGGAGCAAACATATTTGTTTTCATGATTTGAGTGATGTAAATTTAATACGTAAAAATCATGTAAATGGTTTTTAAAGTGTACTTTAACTTTTCATAGAGATAAATTTTATGAAATGTTCATTAATATGGATATGTAATTTTTTTTATATATATTAGTCGAATAAATTTTATAAGCCATGTTAGTAAAAGTTTTTGGAAGCGCAGTCTTTGGCGTTGAAGCCACAACAATCACAGTAGAAGTCAACATTGATAAGGGAATAGGCTACCACTTGGTAGGTCTTCCTGACAATGCCATTAAGGAAAGCAGTTATCGAATTGCTGCCGCTTTGAAAAATAATGGATACCAGCTTCCTGGGAAAAAAATCACAATCAACATGGCACCGGCCGATTTAAGAAAAGAGGGTTCAGCTTATGACTTGACTTTGGCTATTGGAATTTTAGTGGCTTCAGGACAAATTCAGCCTGACGATGTTGACAAATATATAATCATGGGCGAACTTTCTTTAGATGGAGGTTTGCAACCGATAAGAGGCGCACTTCCTATTGCGATTAAAGCAAAAGAAGAAGGTTTCAAAGGATTTTTTCTTCCTAAGCAAAATGCGAAAGAAGCGGCAATAGTTTCAGGACTTGACGTTTATGGAATTGAAAATGTTCAAGAAATTATAGATTTTTTCGAAGGAAAAGGTACAGTTGAACCAACGATTTTTGATACGCGAGAAGAATTTTACAAGACGCTAGATTTTCCAGAATTTGATTTTAGCGATGTCAAAGGTCAAGAATCCATAAAAAGATGCATGGAAATTGCTGCAGCAGGAGGACACAATCTTATCTTAATTGGTCCGCCAGGTGCTGGAAAAACCATGCTCGCAAAGAGATTGCCGAGCATTTTGCCTCCAATGACTTTGCGAGAAGCTTTAGAAACTACAAAAATTCACAGCGTTGTTGGCAAAATCAAGGAAGCAGGATTAATGAATCAAAGACCGTTTCGAAGTCCGCATCATACGATTTCAAATGTAGCTTTAGTTGGCGGCGGAAGCTATCCGCAACCTGGAGAAATTTCGATGGCGCATAACGGAGTTTTATTTTTGGATGAGCTTCCTGAATTTAAAAGAGAAGTTTTAGAAGTAATGCGACAGCCATTAGAAGATCGGGAAGTCACTATTTCAAGGGCAAAATTTACAGTAACTTATCCGTCTTCGTTTATGCTGGTTGCAAGTATGAATCCCAGTCCGAGTGGTTTTTTTAATGATCCTGGAAGCCCAAATACATCTTCTCCAAATGAGATGAATCGCTATTTGAGTAAAATTTCGGGTCCATTATTAGATCGAATTGATATTCATATTGAAGTCACACCAGTTCCTTTTGATAAACTTTCAGACGATCGAAAATCAGAAAGCAGTTCAGAAATCAGAAAGCGCGTGACTGTAGCAAGAGAAATCCAAACTGCTCGTTTTGAAGAAAATGAGAAAGTAAATTACAATGCCCAGATGAATACAAAACAGATTAGAGAATTTTGTGCTTTGGATGAAAACTCTAAACAATTGTTAAAAACAGCGATGGAACGATTGAATTTATCAGCAAGGGCTTATGATAGAATTTTAAAAGTGGCAAGAACAATTGCTGATTTAGATAATTCTCCAACCGTAATTTCAAATCATATTGCAGAAGCAATTCAATATCGAAGTCTAGACAGAGATGGCTGGCTCGGATAAAAAAAGCGGAACTTTTAAAGTTCCGCTTTTTTTAATTTATTTCGGCAAAAGTATCACCTTGCTTAATATCTCCTGATTTAAATCCTTTGTTAAACCAATACATTCGCTGTTCTGAAGTTCCGTGGGTAAAAGAATCTGGAACTACTTGGCCTTGCATTTTCTTTTGAATCGCATCATCGCCTACAGCATTTGCCGCGCTTAGAGCTTCTTCGATATCGCCAGGTTCTAAAATCTTATTCATTTCTTCATTGTAGTGCGTCCAAACTCCTGCATAAAAATCAGCTTGCAATTCTAAAGCTACAGAAAGTTTATTGGCTTCAGCCTCACTTAAACCTTCTTGCATTTTTCGCATTTTTGATGACGTTCCTAAAAGCGTTTGAATATGGTGGCCAATTTCATGTGCGACAACATAAGCTACTGCAAAATCACCGCCTTTGGCACCAAATTTAGATTTTAATTCTTCGAAAAATGCCATGTCCATGTATACTTTTCGATCTCCAGGACAATAAAACGGACCCGAAGCGGAACTTGCTCCGCCACAAGCAGTTTGCACTTGGCCGGTAAATAAGACTAATTTCGGAGCTTCATAATTCCATCCATTTTCTTGAAATATTTTTGTCCAAACATCTTCATTGTCAACCAAAAGCGCATTTACAAATTCACCTTCTTGTTTTTCTTGCACTGTCAATTCTCTTTGTTCTGTCGGAGCCGATGATTGGCCTTCTTGAAATTGTTCTAAAATCGGAGCTAATGTTTGTCCAGTTTCCCCACCAAACATATTTAATAATAGGACAACAATTCCTATCAAACCGCCACCAAGTACTGCTTTTCCACCGCCAGACATTCCTCTGCGGTCTTCCATATTGTCACTTTGTCTTCTGCCTCCCCATTTCATAATTTTAATTTTACGTGGTTATTATTCGTTATAAATTCCGATTTCGTCGAGTTCATCATTTTCTTCAACGCCAATCATAGCTCTATAAATTTCATATTGCGTGCTATAAATTATTGGCAACGTAAAGAAAATTCCAATGCAGATTGCTATCATTCCAATCATTGCCAATATAAATGCAACAAGCATCAAGGCAAAAATGATCCAGAATTTTTTAAAGACAATTGCAATACTTGCCTTAATTGCATCAACAGCATTTAAATTTCCGAAGATGATAAAAGGTATCGTGAACAAGGTGATGAAGTACATGAAATAAGTAAACAAAGTTCCTATAAATTGGAATCCGATTACAGTAATCAAATCTGTAATTATTCCTGTAAATAAGGAAATTAACAAGGCAGAAATCACAATTTGCTTAAAGTAACTTGTTTTGTAATGTATGAAAGCTGTACCCAAATCAAAAGCTTTATTCGTTTGAGCATTATGACAAATTTGGAAAATTCCTGCATATAAAGGACTTATAGCAATTGAAATTAGTACCCCAAAAAGGGAAGACACAATTAAATAACTTGGCGTTGTAGCTAATAAGCTAAACTCGGTCATGCTGCTTAAAAAATCGCTGGCTCCATATATTGAAGTCAAAACTCCCATAAAAATGGAAACCATTATAATGGTCAATATGAAAAAAACTAAACCTGCAACCCAGATTATTTTTTTATAATTTTCTAAACTATCGTTGAAGACTTCGCCAAATTCTAAATTGTATTTTTGATGCTTAATTTCGTGTAAATTTTTCTGCATGGATTTCATTTTTTGATTTGTAATGCAATGTGAAATTAGTTAAATAATTTGAATCAATCTAGCTTTTATAACCAATTCAGCAATTTTCGAATAAATTTTAATTTGTTTTTGTAAGGAGCATAACGAATCGGATTATCAAACCAAGTTGCCTTTTTCAGGATAGATTTTTGGTGTGAGAAAGTTTCATAGCTTTTTTTGCCATGATAAGCTCCAATACCACTATTTCCAACACCTCCGAAAGGAAGATTTTTATTTGAAAAATGAACAACGGTATCGTTTATGCAACCGCCTCCAAAAGAAAACTGCTGGATCATTTTTTCTGCAAAAGCATTATTTTCTGTAAAAACATACATCGAAAGAGGCTTTTCATATCTAGAAATTACTTTTTTCAAATCATCTTCAAAAGTGTAAGAAAGAATTGGAAGCAGTGGCCCGAAAATTTCATCTTTCATGATTTCACTTTCCAAAGATGGCTCGTCAATCAAGGTAGGAGCGAGGTATAAATTATCTTCGTTGTGAATGCCTCCCGAAATTATAGTTTGCATCTCAAGCATATCAACCAAGCGTTGCCAATTTTTCTTGTTTATAATTCGAGGAAAATCAGGAGAAACTTCAGGATTTTCACCAAAAGCTTTTTCTATTTCCTCTTTTAATAAGCGCACGAATTTTGGCTTTATTTTTTTATGTACCAAAAGATAATCTGGCGCAATGCAAGTCTGTCCAGCATTGATAAATTTTCCCCAGACAATTCTTTTAGCACTGACTTCAAGATTTGCAGTTTCATCAATTATGCACGGATTTTTGCCGCCTAATTCTAAAGTGACAGGCGTTAAGTTTTTTGCAGCCGCTTTAGCCACTTCTTTTCCGACGGCAACGCTTCCTGTGAAAAAAATATAATCCCAGCGCTTTTCTAAAAGGCTTTTCGCAACATCGGCATCTCCTAAAACTGCGACCGCTTCTTTTACATCAAAAGTTTCCCGAATTAATTTTGAGAGCAAAGTAGCTGTATTCGGCGTTAATTCTGATGGCTTTAAAACAATAGAATTTCCTGCCGAATAAGCTGCAATCAAAGGACAAACTGCAAGTTGAAACGGATAATTCCAAGGTGCAATAATCAAAGTTTTGCCATAAGGCTCGCTATAAATATAGTCTGACGAAGGAAAATTTAGAATAGAAGCGCGAACTCTTTTTGGTTTAGCCCAAGATTTTATATTCTTAATAGCATCTTTCAAATCTGATTTTACCACATTAATTTCAGTCAAAAATACTTCAAATGCTGGTTTTTTGAAATCGTCATGAAGCGCTTTTAATATTGCTTCTTCATTTTCTGTAATTAGATGTAGAAATTTTTTGAGCTTTTCTTTTCTATGTAAAATTTCCTTATTGTCCATATATTATTTTAATCCGATTCTGAAACCAAGGTAAAGGTCGGCTTGCTCGCCATCGCCAATCAATGAAGTGAATGCAGAACTTGAGCCTATGAAAAATCCTCCAAATCTAAATCCAAGACCCGCTGTGAATCCAGAAATTTCATTAGAAGCCAAAGGTGCATAAACTTCGAAAGAATTTAAAGAATATCTTGGCGTTACAGAAAATACATTTTGAGTTGTAATTTGGTCGTTATTAGTATCTTCATTAAGTTTTTGCTGCGTATAAACGGTTACAAAAAAATCAGAAATCACTTTTACATCGGCATAAGCGACAAATGTTGAAGGCAATTTTACCTTAATATCTTTATTGTTCTGTGTTCCGTTTAAATAACCGCTTGCCAATAAAATATCTTCAATATCTTCCAAGCTTTCCACATCTTCAAATTGACTTAAATCTAAAGATTCTCCAGCCGGAATATCTAAAATATAATTTGTCGAGCTGTTATTATCCGATTTAAAAGTCATATTACCAATGTTTTTCATGGCAAGACCAGCATTGATTTTGTAACCGCCAGCTTCATCTTTCCATTGGTAGTTCACTCCAAAATCAGCAGCAACTCCGTTCAAGCCTCCAAAAAGAGAACTTGTGTAATTCCCTGAATCTGTGAAATTATTAGCAAGGTCTCCTGAATAAGCGATATTTATGCTTCCTTCAGCATCTGTAAGTCCAATTTCGCCAAGCGTATTTGTTACGGTTCCAGAAAATTGATTGATTCCTAAGTTGGCATAAGACCCTGGAAAAAGTAGTTTTAATGTAACTCCGGCGTTAAATTTATGATCTTCATTTTCAAAAATCTCTCTTGAAGCTCCAAATCCAATTTCTCCCCAAGTCGTTCCGTTCGCTCTTTGATTTCCTGCATTTTGAATAAATGCTGAACCCAAAAGTGAATTTAATTCGCCATTAGTCACAGCTTCTCCAAGTGTTGGATTCACGTCGTCAGCATTGATTTTTATGTACGCTTTTGTTGTAAATGCAAAGGCCCATTTATCAAGTTTTATGGCAAACGAAGGTCCATAAATTTCAGAATCAAAACGAAGGTCGATATTTTTATCGCTCTTAAATAATTTTTCTTCAATATCATCGCCGTTGATAAGTTCATCAAAAGTCAATTGATTGTTCGAAAGTGCAAAGCTGGTTGAAAGTATTCCTACTTCATATTTGCTTTTCAAATTTGAAAGTTCTGCTGGATTATTTCCGGCATTTAAGATTCCGACTCTTTTCGAGGTTGAAATTCCAGAAAAATGTTCCTGTGCTAGCGCTGTGAGGGAGGACGCTAAGCATAAAATTAATAAAGTTTGTTTTTTCATTGGTGGTAAGTTAAAATTATGAATTATGAATTTTTTAACATTCAAATATAATAAAATTACTTTAACACTTAATTTTTTATTTAAATCGCATTCCAGACAGGATCATTGGGGATTGGAGCAATTATTTGCAAGGATTCTTTTGTCACCGGATGGATGAAAATTAATTTTCTGGCATGCAAATGGATTCCTCCATCAGGATTGCTTCTGTCAAAGCCATATTTTAAATCGCCTTTTATCGGAGAACCAATTGCAGACAGCTGTGCTCGAATTTGGTGGTGCCTTCCGGTGTGAAGATTGATTTCTAAGGCAAAATAATTATTTAGTTCTTTTATTATTTTATAATCCAAACTAGCAACTTTGCTGTCAGAAACTTCCTTTAAATGAGCTTTTGAAGTATTATTTTTCTCATTCCTTTTTAAGTAATGGATGAGTTTTGCTTCATTTTCTGAAGGTTTATTTTTAACTACAGCCCAATATGTTTTCTGGGTTTCTCTGTTTTTGAATAATTCATTCAGTCGGGTTAAAGCTTTGGAAGTTCGGGCAAAAACAACAATTCCTGTCGTTGGCCTGTCTAATCTATGAACAACTCCAAGAAAAACTTCTCCGGGTTTGTTGTATTTATCTTTAATATATTCTTTGACAACATCGCTTAGCGGCTTATCGCCGGTTTTGTCGCCTTGTACAATATCGCCCACGCGTTTGTTAATCACGATAATGTGATTGTCTTCGTGGAGAACTTGGAGGTTATTTTTGTTGGAAACGATTTTCATTTAGACTACTTAGAGTTTTAGACTTTCTTAGACTTTATGTTGTTTTTAATGTTGTCCGAAATTTTGATGTCATTTTAATTATTTCTTCTAAATTTTTTGTCAAAATTTCTCGACTCTCAATTTTTAAAAATCCTAAATCTGTAGCAATCAAAAGTTGTGTTTCAATTTCATAAGCAGATCCGATAGCAATTTCTAAAAAACGTGAAAAGTCTTTTTGTGAATTTCTAGAACTTCCTTCAGCGATATTTGATGGAATTGAAACGCTTGCTCTTCGAAGTTGATTGGTCAACCCAAATTTTTCATCTGTCGGAAAATCCGCGGTCGCAGTATAAATTTCCGAACAAAATTTTCTACTTTTCTTCCAAATTTCTAACTCTTTAAATCGGTGCATATAATTTTTTATTGGTTTGTAAATTAATATAGACTTTGAAAATGATAGTTGTATATTCCTTATTTTCAAAGTCTAAGAAGTCTAAAGATCTAAATTTTCTAAAAGGTCTAATCTAATATTGTTCCTTCTCATTAGGGAAATCACTACTCTTTACATCAGTAACATACTGGCCAATCGCAGCAGTCATTCCGTCATATAAATCCATATATCTTCTCAAAAATCTTGGACTAAATTCATTATTCATTCCAAGCATATCGTGGATAACCAAAACTTGCCCGTCAACACCACCGCCAGCGCCAATTCCGATTACCGGAATAGAAATGCTTTTCGCCACTTTTTCTGCCAAATGAGCCGGAATTTTCTCTAAAACAACTGCAAAACATCCCAATCTTTCTAATAATTGGGCATCTTCAATCAATTTTTCTGCTTCCGCATCTTCTTTGGCGCGAACAGTGTAAGTTCCAAATTTGTAGATGGATTGCGGCGTCAAACCCAAATGTCCCATAACAGGAATTCCGGCATTCAATATTTTTTTAATAGAATCTTTAATTTCGCTTCCACCTTCCAATTTAACAGCATGTCCGCCACTTTCTTTCATGATTCTGATAGACGAACGAAGCGCTTCTTTTGGGTCAGATTGGTAGCTTCCAAAAGGCAAATCTACAACCACCAAAGCTCTTGTTACCGCACGAACTACGCTTGACGCATGATAAATCATTTGATCTAAAGTAATCGGCAAAGTAGTTTCATGTCCGGCCATAACATTTGAAGCCGAATCGCCAACCAAAATTACGTCAACGCCAGCGCTATCAACGATTTTTGCCATTGTGAAATCATATGCGGTCAACATTGAAATTTTTTCGCCATTGGCTTTCATTTCAATCAAGGATTTGGTCGTAATTCTTTTATAATCTTTTTTTGCTACAGACATCTTAGTTATAAGTTAAGAGTTATAAGTTTTGAGCCATGGATTGGTTTTCAATTTTTGCCCAAAATTCAATACCGTAAATGTACAAATTGCTTTATTTAGGTGTAACATAATTCCCTTTTTTTATACTAACCAAAATCATTAATCAAAAATCAACATTTTATGAAAAAATTATTTTTACTTGTTTTACTTGTTTCTTTTCAAGGAATTTTTGCTCAAAAAGCTGAAGTCCAGAAGTCTATCGAAACATTTTTCAAAGGTTTTCACGCCAGAGATACCGTAACGATCAAATCAGTTTGTGCTGAAAAAATTATCATGCAGTCTATTTCTGAAAGCGAAAAAGGAAAAAAATTCCGAAATGAAGAGCCTTCTTCATTCATGAAAATGATTGCAACCATTCCTCTTGAAGAGAAATTTGAAGAAAGAATATTGTCTTACAATGTTCAAATTGATGGATCGATGGCGCATGTTTGGACGCCATATGAATTTTATATCGATGGAAAATTTAGCCACAGAGGCGTAAATTCATTCCAAGTATTTAAAGAAAAAGACATCTGGAAAATCATTTATGTGGTTGATACCAGAAGAAAATAATCTTTATAAAATCTTTATACATTCCATATTCTATATTATAAAATACTTACAACTTATGATTTAACTTTGTCCTGTTAAAAAAAATATAAGTTGAAAACATTTTTAAAAAGGGCTAAAGCCAAAAACCAGTATCTGATAAGCTTCCTAACTGTGAGCTTGGTTTCGACATCGTGCCTATTGACGCGAGATTATATCGATTATAAGGTTATCGGATACCTGCTTTTGGTTTTAGTTTCTATTTTAGCCATCTTTCTGGAAATTCTTCCTGTGCTTTTGGCCGCTTTTTTGAGCGCTGTCATTCTCGATTTTTTCTTCATAAAACCGTATTACAATTTCCACATTAATAGTGCTGAAGATGCACTTTTGCTTTTGCTTTTCTTTGTAATTGCAATGATTAATGCAGTTCTGACTTTTAAGATTCGAAAAGCAGAACAAGTTTCCCAGATAAAAGAAGCAAAGCTGAATACGATGAAATTGTATAATACTTTGCTAGATTCTTTGTCGCATGAACTTCGAACTCCGATTTCTACAATTATGGGTTCCATCGGAACTTTGCAGCAATCTGAAAATTTATCCGAAGAAAATAAATCCAAGCTTTTATCTGAAATGGATAAAGCTTCTTTGAGATTAAATTATCAAGTTGAAAATCTTTTGAATATGTCGCGTTTGGAATCAGGCTATATTCAACCTAAATTAGATTGGTGTGATGTAAAAGAATTGATTTACAATGTTTTGGATAACTTAAACGAAACTTTACTTCAGCATAAAATTTCAGTAAAATCAAACGATTATTTGCCACTTTTCAAATTAGATTATGGTTTAATGGAACAAATTATTTACAATTTAGTTTATAATGCTTCACAGTATACTCCAACTGGAGCCGAAATAAAAATCGAAATTAAATACAATCCCGAAGTCAATCTGACTTACAATGACGAGCAGATTATGAGTTGCGTAATACTAATTTCTGACGACGGACAAGGTTTTCCAGAAGCAGAAATCAGTAAAGTTTTTGACAAATTTTATAGAATAAATAATTCAAAAACGGGTGGAACTGGTCTTGGGCTTTCTATCGTAAAAGGTTTCGTGGAAGCGCAAAACGGAAAAATTAAGTTACAAAATAGGGAAGAAGGCGGTGCCAGTTTCACGCTTTCATTTCCGGCAGAAGTAATGCAGACAAAAAATATAGGCAATGAATAGCGCAACGATTTTAGTTATCGATGACGAAAGTCAAATCAGAAAATTATTGGAAATCACGCTAGATTCCAATGGATATAAAACCATTTTTGCAGCAACAGCAAAGGAAGGAATTGCAATGGCAGCAAATCATCCGCCAGATTTAATTTTACTCGATTTAGGTTTGCCAGACGACGACGGACAAAATGTTTTAAAGCAATTGCGAGAATGGTTTCAAAACCCGATCATTATTTTGAGCGTAAAAAGTGCTGAAGAAGAAATCGTAAAAGCGTTGGATAATGGAGCAAATGATTTTCTGACTAAACCTTTCAGGACACAAGAATTATTGGCGAGGATAAGAACTGCTTTGCGAAATTTAAACAGCCAGCAAATTGAACCAATTATTACTTTTGATTCTGTTTCTATTGATTTGACTTCTAGAGTAATAAAAGTCAATGACGAAATAATTAAGCTTACTGCAACAGAATATTCTTTGCTGATTTTATTAGTAAAAAATGAAGGAAGGGTTTTGACGCACCAATATATTTTAAAGGAAGTTTGGGGACCAAGTTATTCTGACCAAACACAATATTTAAGGGTTTTTATCGCGCAGCTTCGAAAGAAATTAGAACAAGATCCAAACCGTCCAAAACACATCTTGACCGAATCCGGAATCGGTTATCGTTTTAATACCAACTAGCTAAAAAAGTTTACTGAAATCATCTGATTGCAAGAATTCGAATTCTTTCGATGAAGGTTTCTTGTGCCTAATTTTTCCAAAAATAAATCTTCAAAACAACAATTATAAAATTAAAAATCAAATAGTTATATGGAAATTGATATTAAAAAATCAACAGTTCAAAAAATAAGTGCGGCTTCGCTTTTAGTAGCGTTGGGGATCATTTATGGCGATATTGGAACCAGTCCGCTTTATGTGATGAAAGCGATTGTTGGCGATCGGCAAATTACAGAATTATTAGTTTATGGAGGCATTTCTTGTATTTTTTGGACGTTGACATTTCAAACGACTTTTAAATATATTTTCTTGACGCTTTCAGCTGATAATCATGGAGAAGGTGGTGTTTTTTCTTTATATGCTTTGGTAAAAAGATTTGGAAAAGGAAAATTGGTAATTCCCACAATTTTAGGAGCCACAACTTTGCTGGCAGACGGAATTATTACGCCTCCAATTTCGGTAGCTTCGGCTGTGGAAGGTTTGGAAGTATTGGTTCCGGACTTGCCTACAATTCCAATTGTAATTGCCATTTTATCGGGAATTTTCTTCTTTCAAAGATTTGGAACACAGAAAATTGGTTCCTTTTTTGGTCCGGCAATGGTAATCTGGTTTTCAATGATTTTAATTTTGGGATTATCTCAAATCGTGCATCATCCAGAAATAATCAAAGCTTTAAATCCTATATATGCTTACAATTTATTGGTAGAATATCCACATGGATTTTGGCTTTTGGGAGCGGTATTTTTATGTACAACAGGCGCTGAAGCATTATATTCTGATTTAGGGCATTGTGGCAAAAAGAATATTCGAATTACTTGGGTTTTTGTAAAGATAGCATTGGTTGTCAATTATTTAGGACAAGCTTCCTGGTTGATGACGCAAGGTGCTGCAACGCTTGATGGTAAAAATCCTTTCTTCAGCATCATGCCCGAATGGTTTTTATTATCTGGAATTATTATTGCGACTTGTGCTACCGTAATTGCTTCTCAGGCTTTAATCAGCGGTTCTTATACGTTGATAAATGAAGCCATTTCTTTGAATTTTTGGCCTCGCGTCGCCTTGAGAAATCCAACTGATTTGAAAGGACAGATTTATATTCCTTCTGTAAATACAATTCTTTGGATAGGTTGTGTTTTGATGATTTTATACTTTAAAAATTCAGCTCACATGGAAGCGGCTTATGGTTTTTCAATTACCATCGCCATGTTGATGACCACTTTCTTGTTGGCGTATTATTTAATTTATATCAAAAAAGTAAAAACGATCTGGGTTGGAGTAATGCTTTTGGTTTTTTCAGCTATTGAAATTTCATTTTTCGTTGCAAATATTGTCAAAATCAAAGAACGCTGGATGTTTTTATTTTTTGAATTATTCATTTTCATGGTCATGTACATTTGGTTTTATTCTAGAAAAATCAACAACAAATTTCTCAAGTTCACCAATCTTGCTGAAAAAGCGCCAATGTTGAAAGAATTAAGTGAAGATGATAGTATTCCAAAATATTCTACGCACTTAATTTATCTTTCAAAAGCGGACAAAAATTATGAAATAGAGGAGAAAATTTTGAAATCAATTTTTTCTAAAAAACCTAAAAGAGCTGATGTTTACTGGTTTTTGCATATAAATAGAACAAACGAACCGCATACTTTAAATTATGATGTAATTGAAATTTTAGATGACAAAGTAATAAAAGTTGTGATGAATGTCGGTTTCAGAGTCCAGCCAAAAGTGGAATTGTATTTCAAGAAAATTGTACATGATTTAGTAGAAAACAAAGAATTGAACCTGCATATTCGACCTGATGGTTCCACAAAATACAATTGCGAACCTGATTATAAATTCGTAATTCTTGAAAAATTTCTTTCAGTTGAAAATGAGTTTGCTGTTAAAGAAGGCTTGATGCTGAACAGTTATTATCTGTTGAAACACCTTTCACTTTCTGATGCCAAAGCCTTTGGTTTAGATAAAAGCGATGTGGCTATTGAAAAAATTCCAATTGTATACCAACCCATTTCCAAATTAACGCTAGAACGAAAAAATAATTAATATTTATAAAAATGAAACAAATTTTCACAGCGATACTTTCATTAAGTTTCGCCACTATTTTTGCACAAGAGGATACTATAAAACCTAAAATTCCTTTTGACGGAATGGATTTGTCTTGGATCAACGGGCAAAATCGACAAACGAATTTTCCTTTGGTTTTAAAGGATAAATCAGGAGAAACCATTTTGACAGGAGTTACTTATTTAGATTCTTATATTAATTATGATTTCAATAATCCTAAAGATAATACGCATACAATTTCCTCTTCGATTGGTAGAAATAACGAGTTTACGGTCAATTTGGCAAGCATCGGAATTGAAACCAATTACAAAAATGTTATCGGAAGATTATGGTTGCAATACGGCCAGATGGCTTCCATAATTCAAGATTTAGACGCCACGACACAACACGGCAGAAATACATCAATTGATAATTTAAAAAATATTCGCGAGGCTGCAGCCGGATATCACTTTGATAAATGGTATGGAATCAATGTGGAAATGGGAATTTTCATGAGTTATATTGGCCTAGAAAGTTATATAACACAAGAAAACTGGTCTTATCAAAGATCGATGGTTTGTGATTTTACACCTTTTTATTTCTCTGGAGCAAGAATTCAAGCGTTTCCATCAAATAAATTTAAGACTGAATTATGGCTTTTAAATGGCTGGCAATCTTATAATTCATGGAACAAAACTCTAGGGATTGGGAGTTCCAATTATTACCGTCCAAATAAAAACTTGCAGTTAGTAGCAAATTTTTACTACGGAAATGACAGCCGTGTCGCCACAAATCGTTTTCATCATGACAATAGCATTGTTGCAAGATATTTTAGTGATAAAAAAAGCAATGGTTTATCGCAAGCTGCGTTGAGTTTAAACACGCATTATGGTTTTCAAAGTGGAGCAGGAGCAAAGGCTTCGAAGCAATACATGACTGGCGCTTCATTGAGTAATCGCCTATGGTTTCATCAAAATAAATTTGCATTGACTTTGCGTGGTGATTTTGTCACAAATCCGTCTTTATATTTGGCTTTTTCTCCTTCGCCAGTTGCGCCAAACGATTTTACAGATGCCATTGAAAACGATCCAAATCAAAATTTGACGATTTATCAAGGAACGGCAACTTTTGATATTATGCCAAATGATTTTGTGACTTTCAGATTAGAATATCGTTATCGCCAAAGCAATAAGCCTTATTTTGCAGGCTCAGGAGGAACAACTTCTCCTGACGGATGGGTTTCAACTCCAACAGATAACTGGCGTCCAGATTTGACAAAGCAAGAACATGGAATAACGCTTGCTGTAAATTTTAGACTTTAATAAGGTTCAAGGTTTTGGATACAAGGTATAAGGCAAAAGAGTCTCGACAAAGAGAATCCTTTAAACCCTGAACCTAAAACCTTGAACCCTTTTTTAACAATCCGCCATATTCACACTGATTGCCAAACCGCCTTCAGAAGTTTCTTTGTACTTGGTATTCATGTCTTTAGCGGTTTCCCACATTGTATTTATGACTTTATCGAGAGGTACTTTAGCATTTTTAGGATCGGTTTCCAAAGCCAATTCAGCGGCATTAATCGCCTTAATTGCTCCCATAGTATTTCTTTCAATACACGGAATTTGAACTAAACCGCCAATCGGATCGCAGGTCATTCCCAAATGATGTTCCATTGCAATTTCGGCTGCCATAAGAACTTGTGCCGGTTGTCCACCCATAAGTTCGCATAATGCAGCTGCCGCCATTGCAGAAGAAACTCCGATTTCTGCTTGACATCCACCCATTGCTGCTGAAATTGTAGCGCCTTTTTTGAAAATACTTCCAATTTCTCCTGCAACCATTAAAAATTGTTTGATTTCTTTTTCGCCAGCATTGTGATTTTCAATCACTAGATAATACATCAAAACTGCTGGAATTACGCCTGCACTTCCATTTGTTGGAGCTGTTACAACTCGCCCTAAAGCAGCGTTCACTTCATTAACTGCTAAGGCAAAACAGCTTACCCATTTTAAAATTTGGCGAAATTTCACTTCCGTTTTTCTGATACATTCTAGCCATTCTTGGGGATTGGAATAATTTGCCAAACCGATTAGATTTTGGTGCATATCAAAAGCACGGCGGCGAACGTTCAAGCCTCCAGGAAGAATTCCTTCAGAATGACATCCGATATACATGCATTCTAACATTGTGTGCCAAACGCGCATCAATTCAGAATGCACATTTTCAGGCGTTCGCATTGAGATTTCGTTTTCATAAACGATTTCTGAAATGCTTTTATTTTCTTGAATCGTATACTCTAAAAGTTCATCCGCACGCTGGATTGGAAATGGAAAAGCACATTTTATTTCTAATTTTTTCTTAGCATTGATTCGCTCTTCTTTTACCACAAAACCACCGCCAATAGAATAAAAAGTAGATTCATATTCGCCATCTGAAGTATAAGCAGTAAAAGAAAATCCGTTGGAATGAAAAGGAAGAAAGTTTTTGTTGAAGATGATATCGGTTTCCATGTCAAATGTAATCATGACTTCTCCAGCCAAATTTAATTCCTTTGTTTTTTTAATGGAAGAAATAATTTTATCGATATTTTCAATCGGAATATATTCAGGATCAGCGCCAGTCAAACCCAGCATTACAGCTAAATCTGTAGCGTGGCCTTTTCCAGTAAGCGAAAGCGAACCGAATAAATTGACTTTAATTCTGATTATTTTGCTTAAAATATTTTCTTCACGAAGTTCGTTCAAAAATCGCTCAGCGCCTCGCCAAGGTCCCAAAGTATGGGAACTCGAAGGTCCGACACCAATTTTAAGCATATCAAAAACCGAGATACATTCTTCCATAAATCTATAACGCAAATTTGTGCAAATATATATTTTTTAAAGCTTCGCAAACGTTGTAAAATTATTAAATAACTAAAATCTACTTGTAATTTTAAATATTTATCAAAATTTTCAGCTTTAAGAAGATTTTATTTGACGATTTATGATTTAGAAATAAGTTTTCCTTCAATAATTACATCCTCAATTAAATTAGTTCCGAAGGCGTAAGGTAATTGATAATAAGAAGTTATGGGTTTTGTAATAATCAAATTAGCGTGTTTTCCTTTTGTGATGGAACCGTGTGTTTCTGAAATTCCCATCGCGTAAGCGCCGTTAATTGTGGCGGCGTTTATAGCTTCTTCTGGAGTCATTTTCATTTTGATACAAGCAGTTGCAACTACAAAATTCATGTTCCCCGAAGGCGTGGTTCCTGGATTAAAATCTGTTGCCAAAGCCAATGGCAATCCTGCTTCGATCATTTTTCTGGCTGGAGTGTACGGAATGCTGATAAAATAAGAACACGACGGCAAAGCGACAGGCATTGTTTCAGAATTCTTTAATATTTCAATGTCTTCATCAGTTACAATTTCAAGATGGTCAACAGAAAGTGCATTGTGTTTTACGCAAGCTTCGATTCCGTTTATTGCGGTGAATTGGTTTACATGGATTTTTGCGGTCAAGCCGTATTTTTTTCCGGCTTCCATAATTTTTTCTGTTTCTTCTATGGAAAAATAGCCTGTTTCAAGGAAAGCGTCTATGTAATCTGCGAGGTTTTCTTCGGCAATTTTCGGAAGCATTTCGTTTATGATCAAGTCAATATAACCAGCGTGATTTTCTTTAAATTCCGTAGGAAATGCGTGTGCTCCAAGAAAAGTAGCTTTTATTTCAACAGGATAATTTTCTTTCAACTTTTTGATGACGCGGAGCATTTTCAGTTCGCCTTCTACTGTCAAGCCGTAACCAGATTTTATTTCCACGGCGCCGGTTCCTTGGCTCATCACTTCTTCGAGGCGCAATTTTGACTGGTTGTAAATTTCTTCTTCAGAAGTTTCGTTTAGCTTTTTGGCGGAGTTTAAAATTCCTCCGCCACGATTTGCGATTTCTTCATAGGATAATCCGTTGATTCTGTCGACAAATTCTTGAACACGATTTCCTGCGTAAACAATGTGCGTGTGGCTGTCGCACCAAGCGGGCAGAACGACTTTTCCGGTAGCGTCGATGGTTTTTTCTGGAGAAATAGTTGGAAGGTTTTCCATTTTTCCGAAGTCAGCGATAAGATTGTCTTCAATTAAAAGATACGCGTTTTCGATGGTGGGAAGAATGGACATTTCTGCGCCCGAAACTTTTTTAATTGGTGTTTCTCTGACTTGGATTAGTTCTTTTATGTTGGTGATTAGGGTTCTCATTTTAATGGTTCAGGGTTTTGGGTTTAAGGTTCACGGTTTTGCGCAATGGTTCTGATGTTTAAAAGTAAGCCTTTTGATTGTTTTCTAACCCCGATGCTGGAATTGTTTGAGCTCTTAAACCTGTGACCAAACAGGTTTAAAGCGAGTTCCTGCAGCGGGAAAATGGATGGCTGATAAATTACCGGTCATTCGTTTCTGATGATGCTAGAATATTTTTGTAAATGTAAAATGGAATTTTAAAAACTCCTATCTTTATGACAAATTAAAGTGATTTGAGACGAATAAAATATAAGGAAGTTAGGCGCGTGCAGCCAAATTATTTTGAATATACCGGAATTTATACGACGGAACCTGTTGAAATGCAGTTGTTTGTGTATGATGATTTGGGTTATGAAGAATATAAAAATGTTTCACTAGATCGCGTGAAAAAGGAATTGGAAGATCCGTTGCAGGCGAAAGATGTGAAGTGGCTGAACGTTCATGGGCTTCATGATGTGGATTTGATTAAAGGCGTGGGCGATTTGATTGGCGTTGATAATTTTATTGTGAGCGATGTTTTGAACGTTTCGCGGCGCACAAAAATGGACGAATTAGACGAAGTTTTGTTTTTCAGTATTAAGTCGGTTTTGCAGAAAGATGAGAGCGATGTGGTTCGTGTGGAGCAGATTAGTTTTTTGTTGAAAGACACTATTTTAGTTTCTTTTCAGGAGAAAAAGAGCGAGTTTTTTACGCATATTCGGGAAAGAATCAAGACGCACAGCGGAATTGTTCGAAAAAAGAAAAACGATTATCTGCTGTATCTTTTGCTGGATGCTGTGATGGAAAACTTTTTTATTACAATTGAAAATTATGAGAATGCGGTTGAAAATTTGCTTGTTGAAGCTAAGAATAATCACCGTTCGATAGTTTTGGAAAATATTGAAAGAGAGCGTGAAAATTTGAACTTTTTGAAGCGTTCAATTGTTCCATTGCGCGATGCTTTGCTTATTTTAAAATCGGGTAGGGAAGATGAATTGGCTTTGATTGAGAAGTCGAATTATGCTTTTTTTGAGCGTTTGCACCAAAAAAGTTTGGAGATTTTGGAACAGATTGACTACGATTTGAAATCGCTGGAAAGTGCTTCGAATATCTTTTTTTCAATGCAGAGCCAGCGGATGAACCAGATTATGAAAACGCTGACAATTTTCTCTGTAATTTTTATGCCGTTGACTTTTATCGTGGGCGTTTATGGAATGAATTTTGAAAATATGCCGGAATTGAAGAGTGAAAATGGTTATTTTATAGTGCTTGGAGTTATGTTTTTTACTGTCATTGTGATGGTTTATTATTTTAAGAGAAAGCGTTGGTTTTAGTTTGGACTTCTTAGATGGTTAGATTTTTAGACTTCTTAGACTTTTGACTTTCGACTTTACAACTTTTGACTTATTTATATGAAAAAATTTACTAGCGATATTTCTGGGAAGGAATATTCTGAAGCGGAGAAAGTTTCGGCGAAATTGGTTCGCAAATCGATATTGGATTTTATTAAGGAAAAACATCCTGATTTTGAAGGCGAAAAATGCATGTCTATGGATGAATTGCATTCCTTCAGAGAGAAATATATTGCTGAAATGCTGATTAAGGAAACGGGCGAATTGTCAACTATGGAGCAGACTGTCGTGGATGCTTTGAGCGATAATGCAACGCTTTCTGACAAATTAGATGATGAAATTCAGGACTTTACTTTTGGGCAAAAAGTGGCTGATAAAGTGGCTACTTTTGGAGGAAGCTGGACTTTTATTATTTCGTTTCTATCTTTTTTATTGATTTGGATCGCGGCTAATGTTTTTATACTTTCAAATAAAGGTTTTGATCCTTATCCATTTATTTTGCTGAATTTGATTTTGTCTTGCGTTGCCGCGTTGCAAGCTCCGGTAATTATGATGAGCCAAAATAGGACGGAGGAAAGAGATCGCGATCGTGCCAAAAAAGATTATATGATTAACTTAAAATCTGAATTGGAAATCAGAATGTTGCATGAAAAAATCGATCATTTATTATTACATCAAGAACAATCGATGGTTGAAATCCAAAAAGTGCAAATGGATATGATGCAGGATATTTTGGCGAAGATGAATGAGAAAAAGTAAGTCGGCAGTTTTCAGTTTTCAGTAAAAAAGAAGGTTATAAGTTTTTGCTTTTAAACATAAACTTATAACCTTCAGAAAACATTAAAATTATAAGTTAACTCATAACTTATAATTCATAACTCATAATTATTTCAAGCTTCCAACCATATCCTCAGGTTTTACCCAAGCATCAAAATCTTCTGGAGTTACATAACCCAAACGTACTGATTCTTCTTTCAAAGTTGTTCCGTTTTTGTGGGCAGTTTGAGCGATTTCTGCTGCTTTGTAATATCCGATTTTTGTGTTTAAAGCCGTAACCAACATCAATGAATTGTCAACCAATTCTTTGATTCTTGTGTAATTTGGTTCGATTCCTTGAGCGCAATGTTCGTCAAATGAAACGCAAGCATCTCCTAATAAACGAGCCGATTGCAAGAAATTTGAAGCCATTAAAGGTTTGAAAACATTCAATTCATAATGACCTTGCGTACCGCCAATTGTGATTGTCACGTCGTTACCCATGACTTGAGCGCAAACCATTGTCAACGCTTCACATTGTGTAGGATTTACTTTTCCTGGCATGATTGAAGAACCTGGCTCATTTTCGGGAATGATGATTTCGCCAATTCCTGAACGTGGTCCAGAAGCCATCATTCTCACGTCATTTGCAATTTTATTCAAAGAAACAGCCAATTGTTTCAAAGCACCATGTGTTTCTACAATTGCGTCATGCGCAGCTAAAGCTTCGAATTTATTTGGAGCCGTAACGAAAGGATGACCTGTGAATTCAGCGATATATTCCGCTACTTTTACGTCATAACCTTCTGGCGTATTCAATCCAGTTCCAACAGCAGTTCCTCCTAAAGCTACTTCTGAAAGATGTGCTAACGTATTTTTCAATGCTTTTAATCCGTAGTTTAATTGCGCCACATAACCAGAAATTTCTTGGCCTAAAGTCAACGGAGTAGCATCCATTAGATGCGTTCTTCCGATTTTTACTACGTTTTTGAAAGCTTCTGCTTTTGCATGAAGTGTATCTCTTAATTTTTCAACACCAGGAATTGTTACTTCCACAACCGCTTTGTAAGCCGCAATGTGCATTCCCGTTGGATAGGTATCATTTGAAGATTGCGATTTATTTACATCGTCATTCGCTTTGATGAATTGTTCGCCTTCGCCGATTTTATGTCCGGCTAAAACTTGTGCTCTGTTTGCCACAACTTCGTTCACATTCATATTGCTTTGCGTTCCAGAACCGGTTTGCCAAATCACCAATGGAAATTCTGCATCTAATTTTCCTGCCAATATTTCATCGCAAACTGTAGCAATTGCATCTCTTTTTTCAACTGGCAAAACGCCTAAATCGTGATTTGCATAAGCTGCCGCTTTTTTCAAATAAGCAAAACCTTCGATGATTTCTTTTGGCATTGACGCCGACGGACCGATTTTAAAGTTGTTTCTTGAACGTTCTGTTTGAGCTCCCCAATATTTTTCAGAAGGAACTTTAACTTCACCCATCGTGTCTTTTTCAATTCTGTATTCCATTGTGTATATGTTTGTTGTTTGTTATTTATAAAAGTCGATTTTTTTAAATCAGCCCAAAAATAAGGATTATAAGTAGGTTTAAAAAATGATTTAAAAATTATTTTCCCTGATTTTATTGGTCAAAAGCATTATTACGCTTATCTTTGACAGATATTCAAAAAAATTCCGGAAAATATGTTTGAATTTTCACAGTATTTAGGTTTCTTACTTTTCTTATCTGTCTTGACTTTAGGGTTTTGGCTTATGATATTTCTAGTTAGCTTCCTTCCTTATTGGATTGGTGGTGCTTTACTAGAACTTTATAGAGAGAAAAAAGCAAAGAAAAAAGAGTAATTGTTTTCAATTATTCTAATAAAAAAGGGAACCAATCTGGCTCCCTTTTTTTGTTATATGATTTAGAGTTATCCTCCCATGTATTCTTCACCGCCATTGTCAGAATCTGTCCCGTTTCTTTTTGGCATTTTTTCTTTATCAGTTTTCTGTTTGTTGAAACGATAAGTGAAAGTCAAAGAAATCTGTCTTTCTCTCCATTGCATTTCTGAATACGTGTTTTGTGAAGGCAAATTGGTTTCTGATATTCTTTTTCTTGAATTAAAAACGTCATTTACATTTAAAGCAATTGTAGCTTTATCTTTTAAAACATCTTTGCTGAACGCTAAATTCATACTCGCAATTCCTTTAGATTTACCTTGTGCATTCGTTTGCGGTGCATTGTAAGTTCCGTTTGTCTGCCAATCGATCCCAAGGGGCAAATTGATTCTTGAATTAATTTTTGCAAACCATGAATATGCAGTATTGCCAAAGTCTTGAACTATTTCTTCATTGTCAAGATTCGTATAAGTGTAGCTTCCTTCTGTCTGATTTCTGAAAAAATTAAAATTACTGTTCATTCTCCACCATTTATATGGATTGTATGACAATGTAAATTCAAAACCAAAACGGTCTTCAGTCCCAATGTTTACAGGAGATGAAACTAAAACTTGTGTCGGAACATTATTAATAGTTAGCGTTTCTGTGTTTCTAACAAATTGAACCGCATCATTAGTTCTATTAAAATACATAGAAGTATTAAAAGTAACCTTGTTCCATTTTTTTAAGAAACCTAAATCAAAAGCATCGCTCATTGAAGGATCTAAATCTGGATTTCCCCTGAATAAATTTATATTGCTTGATAAGCTTGAAAACGGATTTATAGAACGAGAACGCGGTCTTGAAATTCTTCTGCTATAACTCAAAGAAGCACTTGTTCCTTCGCTAAATTCATACGCTAAAAAAGCACTCGGGAAAAAGTTATTGTATTTTTTATTTTTAAAGATATTCTGTGTAAACTGGTTGATATCAATATTAGAATCTTCCCAGCGAAGTCCAAATAAATAAGAAAGTTTGTCATTTATCTTAGAACCAAACTGCGAATATAAAGCGTTTACTTTTTCTTTGTATTCCAAAACATTCGTAAATTGATTATTATTTACCCAAACGCCATCCGTTAAATCTTGAACAGCATAATCAGTTGTCAAATCTGTAAAATTTCCACGGTAACCTGCTTCAAATTGGCTTTTTTCACCAATTGGCAACACATAATCTGCTTGAAGCAACGTCCTGTTTTGATCTTGAAGGCTTGAAGTCGTCTGATTTTTATTGTTTCTGAAAAGGTCAGTTGAATATACGTCTATAAAAGAATTTTCGTCATCATTGCTTTTTGAAACTGAGAAATCGACCGTTAATTTGTGTCCGTCTTTTTTGAAATTTTTAACCAAATTTGATGAGAATTCAATATTTTCATCCTTATCAGATTGGTTGTTAAGTCGATTTGTGGCAAAAGTTGGAAGCTTATTTGCATCAAAATTATAAATCATTACATTATCAGGATTTTCGCCCAAACTTCTTCTGTAAGAAAAAGTATTGGTCCAAGTGGTAGATTTATTTAGGAACAGATCAATTCCAAAATTCCCGTTGTAACTTTTATTCAGTCTTTCATTATTTCTTCTTTCTTCAAGAAAACCTGTAGTTTCTCCTGTCAATTCATCTAAATATTCTGTATCTGTCATCGAATTTCCAGGTCCTTTTCTATAGCTGTAACCTTGCGTCGTGAAAAGATTAAATTGGTCTGTCTTGTAATTTATAGTTCCTGTAACACCATGATTTGCAGGATCTCCGGTTGATAAAGTTACAGTTCCGGTAATTCCTTGGTTTTTACCTTTTTTCATTACAATATTGATAATTCCACCGCCACCTTCAGCATCATATCTTGCTGATGGATTGGTAATTACTTCAACTTTATCAATTGCATCAGCTGGCAAAAGTTTTAAAACATCAGCAATATTAATACCGCCAGAAGGTCTTCCATCGATTAAAATTCTAACATTTTCATTACCGCGAAGGCTTACATTTCCTTCAACATCCACAGAAACCGAAGGCACATTGTCTAAAACGTCGCTTACGGTGCCGCCTTTTACAATCATGTCGCTTCCAACATTATATACTTTTTTGTCTAATTTAATTTCAACAGTGGAACGTTCAGCACGAATTTCTACAGCATCAAGTGTTTCGGCTTCCGCTTCTAAAGAAACTGTTCCGAAATTTTTATCTTCAATAAAATTTTGCTGTTTCATTTCAATAATTTTGAAAGAAATAAATTCAAATTTCACATCATATGTTCCAGCATTTGCTTCAACGCTAAAATTTCCCTGTTCATCAGTCATTCCGCCAGTTACAACATCTGGGCGTTTGCTGTTAGTCAAAGTTACGGTAGCATAGCCAAGTGGCGCGCTTGTGGCTTTTTCGATAATTTTTCCGCTGATTTTTATTTTTTTAGATTGTGGTCTTTCTTGAGCATAAGTCAAAAAAGAAAGTGTTAGCAATAGGAGGGATATTGCTGCTTTTAAATTTTTCATTAATTGAAAGTTTGGGTTTATTGCAGTTTAGACGGCAAAAGTAAGCGTTGGTTTAAGCGCGATTTCACAAAGGTTTGTTAAATGTAAATTTCTTAATCCTAAAGAATTTTTTCGATTTCTTGGGGCGGACGTCCAATGACAGCCTTGTTTCCGTTTATTACAATTGGTCTTTCTATCAAAATAGGATTGTCAATCATCGCTTTAATAATTTGCTCATTCGAAAGTGTTTTTCCTTTAAAATTTTCGATCCAAATTTTTTCTTTTTGTCTCACTAATGTAATGGGCTCAATTTTAAGCTTTTGCAAAATCGATTCCAATTCTTTTTTTGACGGAATTTCATCAAGATATTTTACAACTTCAAACTCTTTTCCAGAATTTTCTAAAATTTGCAAACCTTCGCGAGATTTTCCGCAACGCGGATTGTGATAGATTTTAATCATAATTATTTTAAATAGGCTACAAAGGAATGAAATGCAATTCAAATAAGTAAAATATTTATAATAAAATCAATAAATTAGAGGTCAGATAAATTCAATTTTAAACGAAAAATAAATGTTTATAGCTCAAGGTTTTAAAGTAAAGAACAATCATTTTTGGAAATATATTATCGGTTCTATATTGGTTATTGTCGCTTCTACAATTGGTCAAGTGCCATGGATGATAGCCGTTGTAGTAAAATTAATCAGTGAAAATAAGCCTATAGAAGAAATGAATTCTAGCGTATTAATGAGTGCTTTAGATTCAAATCTGACACTATTTTTGATGTTGATTTCTTTCGCCATTGCGCTTGTTGCTTTTTATTTTGTCGTAAAATATTTTCACGGACAAAAAATTATAGAAGTCACCACATCCAGAAAAAAAATAGATTGGAAACGGGTTTTCTTTTCTTTTGGGCTTTGGGCAATTATTTCAATTGTCATAACTGTTGCATCATTTTATGCCTCTCCAGAAGATTATGAAGTACAATTTAAGCCGATTCCTTTTGCTATTTTGGCTGTAATTTCAATTGCTTTGATTCCCATTCAAACTAGCACAGAAGAATATATTTTCAGAGGTTATTTGATGCAAGGTTTTGCCTTATTGTCAAAAAATAAATGGTTTCCATTAGTATTGACGTCGTTGATTTTTGGCCTTTTGCATATTGCAAATCCAGAAGTTGAGAAAATAGGCTACATTATTTTATTCTTTTATATAGGAACAGGATTTTTCCTTGGAATATTGACTTTGATGGATGAAGGAATGGAATTGGCTTTAGGATTTCATGCTGCAAATAACCTGATTACGGTATTATTAGTCACTTCTGACTGGACGGTTTTTCAAACGCATTCGATTTTAAAAGACACTGCTGATCCGTCGGCTGGCTTTGAAGTTTTGCTTCCCGTGATTATTATTTTTCCAATTCTTTTGTTTATCTTTAGTAAGAAGTACAATTGGAAAAACTGGAAAGAAAAACTGACCGGAACTATTCCGGATGAAGAAATTATAAATCAAATTAATGAATTAGGAAATAAATATGAGTAATCCAACTTATCACAACGTCCACAATCGTTTTAAATTAAACGGTTTCAGCTTAGACAAAGACGATTTATGCCGAATTGCTTATAGTTTTATCAAAGAAGGCGACGCTTTTGAAAAGCCCGTAGGTATTTTTATTTTAGATTGGTTTGATCAAAATGAATACATTGAAATGACAACCTCGGGAACAACCGGAATTCCGAAAAAGATAAAAATCGAAAAGCAAGCTATGGTAAATTCTGCCTTGGCCACTGGAGATTTCTTTGATTTGCAACCTGGAAACAGAGTTTTGCATTGTCTTCCAGCACAATATGTGGCCGGAAAAATGATGCTTGTCAGAGGTTTTATTCTTGGCTTGGATATTGACTTTGTGGCTCCAAGTTCAAAACCGTTAAAAGACCAAAGTTATGATTTTGCCGCAATGGTGCCTTTGCAAGTACAGCATTCGTTGGATAAATTAAATCTGGTTAAAAAATTAATTATTGGTGGCGCAAAAGTAAATGCAGCTTTAGCTAATGAACTGATGGCATTTTCTACGGAGATTTATGAAACCTATGGAATGACAGAAACCATTACGCACATTGCGGCAAAAAGAGTAGGCGAGGAAGCTTTTAAAACTTTGCCAGATGTTACTGTTGCCGAAGATGAAAGACATTGTTTGGTAATTACCGCACCAAATATTTTAGACGAGCCAATTGTGACAAATGATGCTGTGAAAGTTTTAAATGAACACGAATTCATTTGGTTGGGAAGAATGGATAACGTAATAAATAGCGGTGGCGTAAAACTTTTTCCTGAGCAAATTGAAGAAAAATTATCCAGCAGGATAATTGACAGAAGGTATTTTGTAGCTTCTCAGGAAAATCATGAATTAGGAGAAAAATTAGTGCTTGTAGTCGAAGGAACTCCATATGTTATTGATGATGAAGTTTTTGCGGAACTAGACAAATATGAAAAACCAAAAGTGGTGCTTTTTGCTCCCGAATTTAAAGAAACGCCAACTGGAAAAGTTTTGAGAAAAGAAAGCTTGGATAGTATTTCTGGATAATAAAAAAAGAGTGTCATCGAGCACTCTTTTTTATTGAAATTATTTATAATCTACTTTAATAAAAAATATGGAAGTATCAAATTTTACTGGTTCATCAGCCTTTTTTAATTTGTAAGAAGTCCAATCGTTTGTGGCTTCAAGTCTGACTTCTTTATCGTTATCTTTAAAAACAACAGGCATTTTAAAGTCAGGAACATCAGTTTTCCATTTAAAACGAATTCCTTTTTTTTCTTTCTCCACAATTAATTCTGGAATATTCGTATGCTGTAAATATTGATTAAAAACTGGAGTAAGATTTTGACCGCTTTCTGCATTGAAAAAAGAAATTACGGTTTGGGTATCAATAATTTTATGGCGATAGGTTTCTGAATATTTCAAAAGTATTTTCCACCATTTTTGATCATCATTAATTATATGTCGAAGCGTGTTTAAAAGTTGTGCTCCTTTGGGATACATATCTCCAGAACCTTCTTTATTGACGCCATATTTTCCAATAATCGGTTTGTCATTTGCAACTCCAAGTTTTTGACCGTTCAGATATAATTGCGCTTTTTCTGAACCATAAAGACATTCCACAAACACTGATTCAGAATAAGTCGTAAAACCTTCGTGGATCCACATGTCAGCGATATCTTTAGAAGTAATGCTGTTTCCAAACCATTCGTGGCCTGTTTCGTGGATGGTAATATAGTCGAATAAAAGCCCAATTCCGGTTCCTGACATATCATTTCCAAGATAGCCTTTTCTATATTTATTCCCGTAAGCCACAGCACTTTGGTGTTCCATACCTAAATAAGGAGTTTCAACTAATTTATAGCCGTCTTCTGTAAAAGGATATTTTCCGAATTTGCTTTGAAAGCAATTCATCATCGGCTTTACTTCTTCAAAATGTTTTTTTGCCTTTTCTTCATTTTCTCGAAGCACATAATAATCCAAATCTAAATCGCCAAGTTGGTCATGAATATGCGCATAATCTGCTATATTCACTGTAATATCATAATTGTTAATCGGACTTTTAACTTCCCAATCCCAGCGAGTGTAGCCATTTTTTAAATCCTGGCTTCCCAAAAATCTTCCGTTGGAAACATTCATCAATCCATTTGGAACAGCCACTTTTATAGATGTGCCAAAATCAGGTTCGTCGCTTTGTGAATCTTTCACAGGATACCACAAACTGGCTCCAGTTCCTTGAACAGCAACACCAATCCATGGTTTTCCAGCAGGATCTTTCTTGAATACAAATCCTCCGTCCCAAGGCGCATTTTTCGCTACCAGAGGTTTTCCAGAATAATAAAATCTTATTTTTTTATTGGAATTATCAACAGTCATAGGCTTTTTAAATAGTACAAAAACAGCTCCGAATTCTCTGTTGTATTTTAATTTTTCTCCTTCAAAAATAATGCTGTCAATCTTCATATTCTCAAACAGATCAATTTGGATTTTTTGAGTCTTTCCTATTATTTTGAAAGTAATATCATTAAATCCAACAATTGATTTTTCATCAGGATTTATAGTAATATTTAAGTCATAACGCTGTACATCATAAGAAGTCCTTTCAAATGAAAATCCACCTTGAAGAGAATCTTTTCGGGTGAATTCTTGAGCAGAAATACTTTGAAAACCAATAAGAAAAATAAAAAATAAAAGTCTGTTTATCATTTTTTAGAACTTTAATAATTGTAAAAGTACGAATTTTTCAAATCCAGTTGCCTTGCAACGTTTAACCTTTTTGCAGTTGAAATTACATTTCACCTTTTGAATGGAAAATTTGCTATTTTATTTCAATTTGAAATTTTTAATATATTACATATTTTAAGCTTACCACTTTCACTTATTCCACCAAATTTCATATTTGGTGAAAATGGTTTGGAGAATGTCATTCCACATTCTCTTAAACAAAGCCAAACTTTTCCAATTTCTAAATCTTTATTATTATAAAATCTGATAATATATTCAGCTTCGTTTAATTCCCAAGTTGTTTCTGACCAATCAAAATTTTCTGGATCGTTGAAAAAGTTTATTAATTGTAATTTTTCTATGTGATTAATTTTTTTTGAGTTCAAGCGACTAATTAAAAAATGATTTTTATAAATTTTCACATAACAAACTTCTGCTCCAGGAAAATTATATTTTGGATTTTTAAATTGTTTTTCAAATGCTTTTTGAATTTCTTCAAAATTTTTATGATCAAAAAATTCTATTTGATATTTTTTTTCAACAAGTCTCTGTGAATAATTTCCACGGTCATATGAATCAAAGATTATAAATATGATAATAATAATTGTGGTTAACAATAAGAATAATCTTTTTTGGATAAATTTCATTTTTACGATTTTGTTCTAAATCACAAATACTAAAATTGGTTAATCTAGCTATGAATTGTCTAAATCAAAAATCTTAAATCATAAATTCTAAACCTGAATTACGCCCAAATTAAATTTCTTTTCAATAGGAGCGTGGTTTGCGGCTTCAATTCCCATAGAAATCCAAGTTCTGGTTTCCAACGGATCAATGATCGCGTCAGTCCACAAACGAGAAGCTGCATAATAAGGAGAAACTTGCGCGTCATATTTTGCCTTGATTTTATCGAAAAGCTCTTTTTCTTTCACTTCGTCAATTACTTCGCCTTTGGCTTTTAAAGAAGAAGCTTCAATTTGTGCCAAAACTTTTGCTGCTTGAGTGCCGCCCATAACTGCTAATTCAGCACTTGGCCAAGCAAAAATCAATCTTGGATCATAGGCTTTTCCGCACATGGCATAATTTCCTGCGCCATAAGAATTTCCAACAATAACTGTGAATTTCGGAACTACAGAATTTGAAACTGCATTTACCATTTTAGCACCGTCTTTTATAATTCCTCCATGTTCTGATTTACTTCCGACCATAAATCCAGTTACATCTTGAAGAAAAACCAGCGGAATTTTCTTTTGGTTGCAATTGGCTATAAAACGTGTTGCTTTGTCAGCTGAATCAGAGTAAATTACGCCACCAAATTGCATTTCACCTTTTTTAGATTTTACCACTTTTCTTTGATTGGCCACTATTCCCACAGCCCAGCCGTCAATTCTTGCATAACCTGTGATAATCGTTTGTCCGTAACCATCTTTATACGGTTCAAATTCAGAATTATCAACCAGACGATTGATGATTTCCATCATGTCATATTGTTCGTTTCTCGCTTTTGGAAGAATTCCGTAGATATCTTTTTCTTCTAAAGCTGGTTTTTCAGATTTGATTCTGTTGTAGCCTGCTTTGTCAAAATCTCCAATTTTATCGACTATGTTTTTGATTTTATCCAAGGCATCTTTGTCGTCTTTAGCTTTGTAATCAGTCACTCCAGAGATTTCACAATGTGTAGTTGCGCCACCAAGTGTTTCATTGTCAATACTTTCTCCGATTGCTGCCTTAACCAAATAGCTTCCTGCCAAGAAAATACTTCCGGTTTTATCTACTATCAAAGCTTCGTCAGACATGATTGGAAGATAAGCTCCTCCAGCAACACAGCTTCCCATAACAGCAGCGATTTGGGTAATTCCCATGCTGCTCATGATGGCATTATTTCTAAAAATTCTTCCGAAATGTTCCTTATCAGGAAAAATTTCATCCTGCAAAGGCAAATAAACACCAGCAGAATCTACTAAATAAATAATAGGAAGTCGGTTTTCCATAGCAATTTCTTGCGCACGAAGGTTCTTTTTTCCTGTAATTGGAAACCAAGCTCCAGCTTTTACAGTCGCATCATTTGCCACAACAATGCATTGTTTTCCTTTGACATAGCCAATTTTTATTACAACGCCACCAGAAGGACAACCGCCGTGTTCAGCATACATTCCGTCGCCAACAAAAGCTCCGATTTCAATACTTTCTCTTTTTTCATCTAGCAGATAATCAATACGTTCGCGAGCTGTCATCTTGCCTTCAGAATGTAGCTTTTCGATTCTTTTTGGACCTCCGCCTAATTTTACATAGGCAAATTTCTGCTTTAAATCCGATACTAAAAGTTTGTTATGATCTTCGTTTTTGTTGAAGTTAATGTCCATAATATGTGAGTGAGTTTTTGCTATTTTTAAACGCTGGCTAAAGTACGAAAACGTTTGCAATAAATAGAAATGAGGAAAAGCAATTGTAATGTGAATATTAAATAATCGTAAATTTTAATAACTGCTTATTCATCTTTACTTAATGTTATCTTAACATTGGCGAGATACATTTGCAGCAATAAAAATCTATTTTATGTCTTTAAACAGCATTTTCCAATTTTTAGTTCCGAAAGATAAAAAGTTCTTTCCACTTTTTGAGCAAGCCTCTTTTAATTTAACGCTTTTGGCAGAAACGCTTCACGAAGCAGTAAATGCTCCAAAAGGAGAACGCGAGAATTATTTTAGAAAAATCGAGGAATTAGAAGCAGTTATTGAAGAAATTACTCATAAAACGCACCTTGAATTAAGCAGAAACTTTATTACTCCTTTTGATCGTGAAGATATTCACGCACTAGTAAAATCAATGGATGACGTTGCTGATTATTTGCACGGTTCTGCGTCAAGAATGCGTCTTTACCAAGTAGAAAAAATTACAAAATCTATTCGTAAATTGACTGAAATCAACCTTGAAGCTTGCCAGCAGATTGGTTTTGCTATTAAAGAATTGAAAGATTTGAAGAACTTGAAAGCAATTTCAGATGCTTGTAAAAAAATCAATAAGTTGGAAAGTAAAGCAGATAACGTTTTTGATAAAGCAGTTGCTGATATCTTTGAAAACGAAACTGATGCTAAAAATATCATTAAATATAAAGAAGTTTTGTCTGCATTAGAATCTGCTACAGATAAATGTAAAAGTGTTGCAAACGTTCTAGAATCAGTTGTGGTTAAGCATTCTTAATATTCATTCTTGACTAAACAATTTTATGGATTTTACGTTATTAATTGTCATAATTGTTCTTGCATTAATCTTTGATTACATCAATGGATTTCACGATGCTGCGAACGCAATCGCAACAATTGTTGCCACAAAAGTACTGACGCCATTTCAAGCAGTGATTTGGGCTGCATTCTTTAACTTCTTGGCTTACTGGGTTTTCGGATTTGGTGTAGCCGATACTGTTGCAAAAACAGCCAGTACGATGGACATCAATCTGGTCGTGATTTTAGCAGGAGTCATCGCCGCAATCTGCTGGAATTTATTGACTTGGTGGCTCGGAATTCCGTCAAGTTCTTCTCATACTTTAATTGGAGGTTTTGCTGGAGCTGCAATCGCTCATGCAGGTTTCGACGTAGTAAATTGGTATACTGCAGGAAAAAGTGGAGGAATGCCTTCAGGAGTTTTAATAATTATCGCTTTTATTGTTTTAGCGCCATTATTAGGAGCTTTAGCCTCCTATTTAATTTCAATTTGGTTATTGAATTCTTCTAAAAAAAGCATTTATCCAAAAATATTTACGGCAACTTTAATGATTACCACTATTGCCTTTGTGGCGTATCAGATGGTTCCTTTCGAAAAAATTAAAGAACCTCGTTTTCCAGATTCTCAATTTTGGAGCGTTGCCTTCGAAGCGCACAATATCAAATGGTTCTTAGTAGCATTTATTATATTATCTGTAAGTACATTTTGTCTATTTTTCAGTAGTTTATCGCATAGCAAATCTGAATCTTGGTTAAAGAAAATGCAGTTGCTTTCTTCTGCTGCTTTCAGTTTAGGGCATGGTGGAAATGATTCTCAAAAAGTAATGGGAATTATCGCAGCTGCTGTTGCTGTCTATATCCATACAACTGGTTTGGCACAAGACAGCATGCCTGAATGGTTAGACGTTGTTCTTCCTGATGAATCCGGACATTTTAAAATGCCTGAATGGATTCCGCTAGCTTGTTATTCTGCAATTGCTGCAGGAACAATGAGCGGTGGTTGGAAAATCGTAAAAACAATGGGTTCAAAAATTACAAAAGTTACTTCGTTTGAAGGTGTTGCTGCAGAAACTGCTGGAGCTTTGACTTTATATTTTACAGAACACTTGAAAATTCCAGTAAGTACGACTCATACAATTACAGGTTCAATTATCGGAGTTGGTTTAACGAAGCGTGTTTCGGCCGTAAGATGGGGTGTTACCGTGAGCTTGCTTTGGGCTTGGGTTTTGACTATTCCAATTTCAGCAGTTTTAGCGGCCTTGGTTTATTATGTTCTGAGTTTGTTCATGTAAGATAAAATATTTCATTATATATAAAAACCATTGCTTTGACAATGGTTTTTTGTTTAAAACAATTCCTAACTTTGGTTTCTTGAATTAATAGATCTTTATAAAAAATTAAAAACTATGAAAGTAAAATACATTCCTATGATTTTATCGATAATCGTAGCAACATCCGCGTCAGCGCAACTGAAGAAAGTGGATTACAATGACAACAAACAAATATTAAGCGGTCTTGTCGGAACACCAAAGAAGGTCACGCCGAACAATCCCGGAGTGCTTATTCTTCCTGCCTGGAAAGGAATTGATGCTCATTCTGAAGAAGTTGCTACAGAATTGAGTTCGATAGGTTTTTATACGTTTGTGGCTGACATTTATGGTGTTGACAAAAGGCCGAAAGATACTAAAGAAGCAGGAGAGAAAGCAGGATATTACAAGCAGCATGTGGAAGAATATCAAAAGCGAATCTCATTAGCTTTGGAAGAACTTATAAAACAGGGTGCAAATGCTGACAATATTGTGGTAATCGGATATTGTTTTGGAGGCACAGGAGCTTTAGAAGCGGCAAGAGCCAATATGAAAGTGAAAGGCGTTGTCTCTTTTCACGGAGGTTTGGGCAAAGATCCAAAGCGCGATGTAAGTCAGATTACAGCAAAAGTTTTGGTGCTTCATGGTGCTGACGACACTTACGTTTCTGAAAAGGAAATTAAAGCTTTTCAAGATGAAATGAGGGCGTCAAAAGCGGACTGGCAGATGAATTATTATGCCAATGCCGTTCATGCCTTCACTGAGAAAAGTGCAGGAAGCGACAACTCAAAAGGTGCAGCCTATAATGAGCTTGCAGACCAGCGCTCTTGGGACGCCATGAAAATATTTTTTAAGGAAGTATTTGAAATGGGCAGAAAGTTCAAGTCTAAAAAATAAAAAAAAGGATCAGTTTTAAAACTGATCCTTTTTTATGAATAAACTTCGTCAGTTTCATTATGATGCCTATAAACAATTGGCAATGAAATAAAGAAAGAAGTTCCTAATTCTTTTCCTGGACTTGTGGCAAAAATTTCACCATTATGTAGTTCTACCAATGATTTGCAAATAGAAAGGCCTAATCCGTTAGAACTTTCTTTACCAGTTGGAACAGAACTTAATTTCGCAAATTTCTTGAAAAGCTTTTCTGCATCTTCATCATTTAAGCCTTGTCCTTGATCCTTAAATTCAATTTCTACAAAATCGTCAATCTTTTTTGCAATAATTTTTATAGTCGTATTGCTGTAAGAATATTTAATAGCATTGCTCAATAAATTATGCAGCACATCAGAAATTTTCATCTTGTCAATAGTAATCGTTGGAAGAGAATCTTCAATTGTTAATTCAATAATCTGATTCTTTTTATTGGCCAATAATTCAAAATTTGTAACCAATCGATCCAGCATTTCTTTCAAATCAGCCTCTTCAATAGAAAGTTTCTGCTCTTTTTCTTCGTCTTCAGAAAGTTTTAATAAATCGGCCAGTTTCGCTTGGATAGTAACCACGCAACGTTTGATCATATCCGTCATTTTTATTCCTTTAGAAGGATCAATTTTCAGAATGTCATTCGCTAAGCTTATCGAAGCCAGCGGGTTTTTTATTTCGTGAAGCGCAATTCCCATAAGGTCATTTTGGGACTTGATGACATTTTTATAGCGAAGCCTGCTTTCCAATTTATTGATTACAATATCTGATAACGTTCGCAACATTTCCATCTGCTGTTCAGTCGCTTCTCTTGGAACACTGTCAATTACACAAACAGTTCCCATAGAATAACCTTCAGGAGATTTCAATGGTGCGCCTGCATAAAATCGAATGCCACCTTCACCATTGACTAAAGGGCTTTCCATCAAATCTGGATAATCGTGCGTATCATTAAAAATGGTAGTTTTTTCATCTAAAATTGCCAATGAACACAAACTGTCTTCTCTTGGAACTTCATTTGTAGTAAAGTTGCTGATATTAGCTTTAAAATAAACCCTGTCAGCATCAACAAACGTTACAAAAGCATTCGGAGTATTGAAAATTTGAGAAGCAAGAAGTGCAATTTTATCAAAAGTATCTTCTGAATGCGTATCCAAAACTTGATAATCATAAAGCTTCTGCAATCTTGCAGCTTCATTTATTGGGATTATAGATATTGGTTTTTTGTAAGTCATAGCTTTTTCTTTGATAATCAATTACATATTAACGTATAATTATGTATTTTGATTAAATTCTTTGTAAAGGTAAGTTATGTCTTTCAAGAAAATGTTACATTTAAACCATATTTCTTAAATAAATCTTAATATTATTTTTAACATGGAAAATAAATTATGGATTGCCATCAAAAACATGAGGCAATCCATAATTTACTTTTAAAAGAAATTTATTCTTCTTCTTTTTGTCCCATCATCATCAAAAATGCTTTCAAGAATTCGTCGATATCGCCGTTCATCACGCCTTCGACATCGCTGGTTTCATAGCCAGTTCTTACATCTTTTACCAATTTATAAGGATGCATCACGTAATTTCTGATCTGAGAACCCCATTCAATTTTCATCTTGCTGGCTTCAATATCAGCACGTTGCGCCATTTGTTTTTTAAGCTCGATTTCATACAATTGCGACTTCAGCATTTGCATCGCCCTTTGTCTGTTATCTTGCTGAGAGCGCGTTTCTGAACATTGCACCTGAATTCCGGTTGGCTTGTGAAATAACTGGACTTTCGTTTCCACTTTATTTACGTTTTGTCCTCCGGCGCCGCTTGAACGAGAAGTAATTATCTCAATATCAGCAGGATTAATATCGATTTCTATCGTATCATCAACTAGCGGATAAATGTAAACGGAAGCAAAAGACGTATGGCGTTTTCCATTGCTGTCAAAAGGAGAAATTCGGACCAAGCGATGTACGCCGTTGTCTCCTTTTAAATAACCAAAAGAATAATCGCCTTCAAATTCTAAAGTAACAGTTTTGATTCCCGCGACTTCGCCTTCTTGAAAGTTCAATTCTTTGATTTTATAGCCATTTTTCTCGCCCCACATCATGTACATACGCATCAGCATCGATGCCCAGTCGCAACTTTCGGTTCCGCCAGCGCCAGCTGTGATCTGCAAAACAGCGCTTAAAGAATCGCCTTCGTCAGAAAGCATGTTCTTAAATTCGATGTTTTCGATGTGTAAATTGGTTGCATTAAATTGTTCATCCAATTCGTCTGCAGTCAATTCGCCTTCTCTGTAAAATTCATAGGCAATTTGCAACTCATCAGTCATTGAAACCGCTTTGTTATAATCTTCGACCCATTTCTTCTTGGAACGCAATACTTTAACGAAAGCTTCGGCTTCTTTTGGGTTGTTCCAAAAATCTGGAGCCAAGGTTTTCTCTTCTTCGTTTGTGATTTCGATTAGCTTCTTATCGACGTCAAAGATACCTCCTCAACGCACCAAGGCGCTCCACAATACCTTTAATTTGTTCGGTAGTTGTCATAAATTATATATATTTTTGTGTAATAATTTCCGGTGACTCTTGTGTTGAAGTGATTGATTAAATTGAAATCAAGAATACTTTCAAATGAAGAAAACAGCCGTTTTAATGAAACAAAAATAAGGCATACTTTTGATATTATGGAAATAAATTTAGTTAGTGATACTGTTACAAAGCCAAGCAATGAAATGTTACAGCAGATGTTTCGCTCAAAAGTAGGAGACGATGTTTATAAGCAAGACCCGACTGTCAACGAGTTAGAGGAGATGGTTGCAAATATATTTGGCATGGAAGCCGCGTTATTTTTTCCTTCAGGAACGATGGCAAATCAAACGGCGATTAAATTACACACGAATCCTGGAGAGCAAATTATCTGTGATAAATGGGCTCATATTTTTCATTATGAAGGAGGCGGAGCGTCGTTTAACAGCGGAGTTTCGTGCAATTTGGTAGATGGAAACCGAGGAATGATTACGGCAGAACAGGTGAAAGATGCGATTAATCCGCCAGAATTTTACCATAGTCCGCTGACGAGCTTGGTAAGCATTGAAAACACTACAAATAAGGGTGGAGGAGCGTGTTATGAAATGGAAGACCTTCGAAAAATCAAGGAAGTTTGTACTGAAAACAACTTGAAATATCATTTGGACGGCGCGAGAATTTGGAATGCTTTGGTTGCAAAAAGACAAAATCCGAGACATTTTGGAGAAATTTTCGATACGATTTCTGTTTGTTTATCAAAAGGATTGGGCGCTCCAGTCGGTTCGGTTTTACTTGGAGACAAAGAAACTATGAACCGCGCTTTGAGAGTCAGAAAGATTTTTGGAGGAGGAATGCGTCAAGCAGGATATTTGGCTGGCGCCGGAATTTATGCCTTGCAACACAACGTAAGCCGTTTGCAGGAAGATCATAACAAAGCAAAAGAATTAGCCTTTACACTTAAACAATTACCTTGGGTAGAAAGCGTTGAACCTGTAGAAACCAACATATTAATTTTTGCAGTAAAACCGCAATACGATGAAAATCTAGTCATTGAAAAATTAAAACAAAAGAATATTTATATCAGTTCTTTAGGAAAAGGAAAACTTCGAATCGTGACACATTTAGATTACAGAGATGTAATGCATACGTATGTTTTAGAGGCGTTGCAGAAGCTTTCTCTTTAGCAGTAGGCAATACGCTTTAAGCTGCAAGCATTTTGCCTAAAGCCTAAAGCGTATCGCTTAAAGCATTATTTAAACATATCCAATCCTGGAATATTCGGCATTCCATCTTGGGCTACGGCCGCCAATTCAGCTTCATTTACCTTTGTCGCTTTTTCAATGGCTTTGTTCATAACTAAGACCAAATAATCTTCTAATTGCTCTTTGTCTTCTAATAAGCTGTCGTCGATTTCAATTGATTTCACGGCACGATTTGCGGTCAAAGTTACTTTCAATAGTCCGTCACTGCTTTGTTCGTCAATTAAAACGGTATCTAATCTTTTTTTAGTTTCTTCAATTTTTTGCTGAGCTTCTTGAAGTTTGCCCATCATTCCCATTAAGTCTCCAAACATGTTGATAAATTTTATGATTTGTAACTTGCGAATTTACTAAATTGCATAGTCACTATCAAGAGATAAATTGATGAAGAATAAATTAATTTTAAGTTGTCTTTGTATTATTTTTGCAAATTCATATTCGCAAACCGCAACAAACAAAATGTCAAAACATATAAATCCCCCTGTAGCAAAAAAAATATCAAAAACGCTTGAAAAGCACGGAGACAAGAGAGTCGACGATTATTTTTGGCTCAACGATAGAGAAAATACAGAAGTCATTGATTACTTAAATCAAGAAAATGAATATTATGAGCAAATGACGGCTCATACAAAGGATTTCCAGAAAAAATTATTCGACGAAATGAAAGGAAGAATTAAGGAAGATGATTCGTCGGTTCCTTATTTTTTTAATGGATATTGGTACATAACTCGCTATGAAACCGGAAAAGATTATCCGATTTATTCTAGAAAAAAGGGAAGCCTTACGGCAAATGAGGAAATTCTTTTTAACTGTAATGAATTGGCAGAAGGACATTCTTATTTTCAATTAGGAGGCATGAGCGTTAGTCCTGACAACAAATTTGCTTCTTTTGCAGTAGATGTTATCGGACGAAGAATTTATACGATTCAAATCAAAAATTTGGAAACAGGAAAAGTTTTTGAAGATAAAATCGAAAATGTTACCGGAAGTTCAACTTGGGCAAATGACAACAAGACTTTATTTTATACGAAACAAGATAAGCAGACTTTGCGTTCTGATAAAGTTTTCAAGCATAAATTAGGCGAAAATGCTGAAAATGACGCTTTAGTTTACCATGAAAAAGACGATACTTTTAATATTGATGTAAGCAAAGAAAAATCTAGAAAATATATCGTAATTACTGCGGCAAGTACTTTGACAACAGAGTTCAGAACACTTTTGGCAGATAATCCGGATGGAGAATTTAAAGTTTTTCAGAAAAGGGTTAGAGGCATGGAATATGACATTTCTCATTATGGAGACAGTTTTTATATCCTGACAAATAAAGACAAAGCTACCAATTTCAAGCTGATGAAAACGCCTGAAAACGCTACAGAAAAAGAAAACTGGAAAGATTTGATTCCGCATCGCAAAGATGTTTTATTGGAAGAAATTGAAATTTTTAAGGATTATTTGGTTGTTGGAGAACGTTCAAACGGCTTGAATAAAATCAGAATCATGCCTTGGAGCGGAAAAGGAGAATATTACCTTCCGTTTGAAAGTGAAACTTATACGGCAAATATTTCTACAAATCCAGATTTTGACACACAAGTTTTGCGTTACAGCTACCAATCTATGGGAACGCCTTCTTCTGTGATTGACTTTGATATGAAGACAACAGAGAAGGAAGTTAAAAAAGAACAGCAGGTTTTAGGCGGCAAATTTGACAAGAAAAATTATACCGAAGAACGAGTTTGGGCAACGGCTGAAGACGGAACTAAAATTCCGATTTCGATGGTATATAGAAAAGATTTGAAGAAAGACGGAAAGAATCCGCTGTTGCTTTATGCTTACGGTTCTTACGGCGCGACTATGGATCCTTATTTCTCTTCTACGCGACTTTCTCTTCTTGATCGAGGTTTTATTTACGCCATCGCTCACATCCGCGGAGGCGAAGACATGGGAAGGCCTTGGTATGAAAACGGGAAACTTTTAAAGAAGAAAAATACTTTTACAGATTTTGTAGACTGTTCAAAATTTGTAATTGCTCAAAAATATACAAGTCCAGAACATTTATATGCTGAAGGCGGTTCTGCTGGAGGTTTGCTGATGGGAGCTGTTGTGAATATGGCGCCAGAATTATACAAAGGTGTGATTGCGCAAGTTCCGTTTGTAGATGTAATTACGACAATGCTTGACGACACTATTCCGTTGACGACTGGAGAATATGACGAATGGGGAAATCCAAACGAGAAAGAATCTTATGATTATATGAGATCTTATTCGCCTTATGATAACGTAAAAGCGCAAGAATATCCAAATATGTATGTTTCAACAGGGCTTCATGACTCACAAGTTCAGTATTGGGAACCAGCAAAATGGGTTGCTAAATTAAGAACTTTAAAGACTGATAAAAATGTCTTATACCTTGATACTAACATGGATGCAGGCCACGGAGGCGCTTCTGGAAGGTTTGAAGCGCTAAAAGAATTAGCCAAAGAATTCAGTTTTTTGTTAGATTTAGAAGGAATTGAAAAGTAATTAGATTTTTTTTGTTAAATTTGCAAGGATTTGAGGCTGGCAAAATTTAGAGTCGCCTCGATTAACTATTTTTTTTATGAAAGAAGAAATAAAAGCTTATAATAATGTATTGGAATTGATAGGCAACACACCGCTTATCAAGCTCAATAAAGTCACTGAAAATATAGAAGGAAATTTCTATGCAAAAGTAGAAGCTTTCAACCCAGGACACTCCACTAAAGACAGAATTGCATTATATATTATCGAAGAAGCTGAGAAGCAAGGAATTTTGACTCCGGGCGATACGATAATTGAAACTACCTCTGGGAACACGGGTTTTAGCATCGCAATGGTGAGTATTATTAAAGGCTATAACTGTATTTTAGCAGTAAGTTCAAAATCATCCAGAGATAAGATTGACATGTTAAGAAGCATGGGAGCAAAGGTTTATGTTTGCCCTGCGCACGTTTCTGCAGACGATGAAAGATCTTATTACATGGTTGCCAAAAGATTGCACGAAGAAACTAAAGGTTCTGTTTATATCAACCAATATTTCAACCAACTGAATGTTGATGCGCATTACAAGTCAACTGGTCCAGAAATTTGGGAACAGACGAATGGAAAAATCACGCACTTAATTGCCTGCAGTGGAACAGGAGGAACAATCTCTGGCGCTGCAAAATTCTTGAAAGAGAAAAATCCAAATATCAGAATTTTAGGAGTTGACGCTTTTGGATCAGTTTTGAAAAAATACCATGAAACAAAAGAATTTGATGCGAATGAAATCTATCCTTACCGAATTGAAGGTTTAGGAAAAAACTTAATCCCAACGGCAACAGACTTCGAATCAATTGATAAATTTATCAAAGTAACAGACGAAGAAAGCGCACATGCCACAAGAGAAATTGCTAAAAAAGAAGGTTTATTCGTAGGCTACACTTCCGGAGCAGTTTTACAAGCAATCAGACAATACGCAGAAGAAGGCGAATTTGACGCAAACAGCAATGTTATCGCCATTTTCCCTGATCACGGTTCAAGATATATGAGCAAAGTTTTCAGCGACGACTGGATGAACGAACAAGGTTTTTTCGACAGCGTTAATTTAGAAGAAGCACAAAAGATTGAATTTATAAAATAGTAATTCATAAGCATAAAAAAAACTCCAGAATTATCTGGAGTTTTTTTTATGCTATAAGTAAAGTTTTGAAATTAATGTTACTTTAAATTGTCTTCAAATTTCACATCAAATAAATTTACAAAGGCATTTTTTATCGTTCCGTCAGCATTTGTAATAATCACTCTTTGAATTTTTGTGATTACCCATTTGTCTTTTACTTCTTCAAAGTTTTTAACCCTTAGCTCTGTGATTTTATCAAACTTATAATTTGAAAGCAAATTTTGCCATTTAGCCTGACTGTCATCTACATTTATTGCTATGAATTTATAATCAGGATGCTTAATCCTCAAATCAATTACTTTTCTGTGCACCGTTTCAAAGTGAGATTCTGCATTTTCTGTCCAGAAAAATAATACAGTTTTACCTTTGATCAAGTCTTTGCTATTTATAGTTTCACCATTGAAATTAATAAAATCAACGCTTGGCAATTCATTTCCGTTTTTAAGAAGCTGAATTGCATCTCCAATTTTAACGATTTCATTCTGCTTGCTTTTATCTGTAGATAACTTATTATATCGATCTAAGAATTTTTTATTATTTACAATGTGTTGATCTTCTAGAAGATAAGCAAAAGCAATATTGTCTAAAACAGAATTTTTTATCTTTGCATTTTTAAATAGAGTATCAGCAATATTTAATTTGGTAATATTCATTTGAAGCGCTTCGTCTGCAGGAGAAACCTTTTCTGTAATCTTTTCTGAAGCTAAATTATTCAGCATAAAAGTCAGATATTTTACAAAAGGAGAAAAATTTGTCAGTGCTTCATTATTATAATCTATTTGATCGCGGTAAGCATAAAAATTTTGTGGTAATTTTTTACTAATGTCTTCGCCAGTTCTTATTTTGTGAACCACCGGATAAATTTCTTTCTTCGTATGATAAGGAAAATCTAGGGAAGCTTTTGCATAAAAATCAAATTCATCATTCCATTTTATTTCCTCTTTCTTTTTATCATAAAAATTCTTTTTTGAAGCGTATGCTGAATCTATATGTTTTGAGAATTTGGGCATATCATAATCAAAAACCTCAAACATTTGTTTTGAATCGTTTTGATTTTTAAGATAAAGCTCCATTAAAAAGTTGTTTTTTTCTTCGCCTCTGCCACAAAAAATAATTGATTCATCAAAATCAGCAGAATTTAACCGCACCATCAAGCTGTCATTTTTATCAAAATAGACATATTGATATTCAGGATCATGCTTAAACGTATATAATCCTGGTGCCAAAGAATCAAATTTTTTGAAAAAACGATTGTTTCTATCCAAAGGCAAAGTATCTATAACTTTATTGTCCTTCAAAAATAAAACATATCTGTTCAAGGGATTAGTGACTTCTCCGCCAAAATAAGCAGTGAAATTATCGTTCTTAAATTTTTTATTGCAGGAAACAGACAATAAAGTCAAAACAGAAAATGATAATACTTTAATAACTTTTAGGTGGTGCATTTAGTTTTTATCTAGTAAACAAAAATATTTTAATAAGATTGCAAAAACTGTTAATGCATAGTTAAATATAGCAGATTTAACCCTTTTGCTTAAATTTAAGATAAATTCTATAACTATTTTTCAATAAAAAAATCATAATCAAGTATAAAGTTTATATCTCGGAAAAGTGCAGTATTTTTTCTACTTTTGCAAAACTTTTTAAAAACTATAATCAATGTTAACAGTAAATAATTTATCAGTACAGTTTGGCAAGCGAATTTTGTTTGATGAAGTAAATACAACGTTTACCGACGGAAATATTTATGGAGTGATTGGAGCTAATGGTGCTGGAAAATCTACCTTTTTAAAAATTTTGGCTGGCGAATTTGACCCAACTTCTGGGCATGTTTTCCTTGAGCCAGGCAAGCGTATGTCGGTTTTGAACCAAAATCACAATATGTTTGACGAACATACAGTTCTTGAAACGGTGATGATGGGAAACAAAGTTTTGTTCGCCGTTAAAAAAGAAATGGACGCGCTTTACTTAGATTATACAGATGCAAACGCTGATAGAATAGGGGAATTGCAAGTTCAATTTGAAGAAATGAACGGTTGGAATGCTGATTCTGACGCGGCTTCTTTGCTTTCAAGTTTGGGTATTACCGAAGACAATCATTATACTTTAATGGGCGATTTAGAAGGAAAACTTAAAGTTCGCGTACTTTTGGCGCAAGCACTTTTCGGAAATCCTGATGTCCTTATTATGGATGAGCCCACGAATGATTTGGATTTTGAAACAATTGCTTGGTTAGAAAATTTCCTTGCAAATTATGAAAATACAGTAATCGTTGTATCGCATGACCGTCACTTTTTAGATGCCGTTTGTACGCATATTTCAGATATCGACTTTAGCAAAATAAACCATTATTCTGGAAATTATACTTTCTGGTATGAGTCTAGCCAATTAGCAGCGAAACAAAGAGCACAGCAAAATAAAAAGGCAGAGGAAAAGAAACAAGAATTAGAAGAATTTATTCGTCGTTTCAGTGCCAACGTAGCCAAATCAAAGCAAGCGACTTCTCGTAAGAAAATGATCAGCAAGTTGAATATTTCTGAAATCAAACCTTCAAGCCGTCGTTATCCTGCGATTATTTTTGACCAGGAAAGAGAAGCTGGAGATCAAATTTTAAATGTTGTTGGATTAAGTGCTTCTGTTGATGGAGAACCTTTGTTTACTGACGTAGATTTGAATATGGCAAAAGGTGATAAAATCGTTTTATTCTCAAAAGATTCTCGTGCAACAACAGCATTTTATGAAATTTTGAACGGAAATCAAAAACCAGATTCTGGAACTTTTGATTGGGGAATTACGACAAATCAAGCTTATTTACCAGTAGAAAATCATGAATTTTTCGAAAATGATTTGACTTTGGTAGATTGGCTAAGACAATATGCAAAAACAGAAGAAGAACGTGACGAAGTTTTCATCCGTGGTTTTTTAGGAAAAATGATTTTCTCTGGAGAAGAAGCTTTGAAAACCAGCCGCGTTTTATCAGGAGGAGAAAAAGTGCGTTGCATGCTTTCAAGAATGATGATGGAAAGAGCGAATGTTTTGATGCTTGACGAGCCAACGAATCACTTAGATTTAGAGTCGATCACAGCTTTCAACAACTCATTGAAAAACTTTAAAGGTTCAGTGATTTTCACAACTCATGACCACGAATTCTCGCAAACTGTCGGAAATAGAATCATCGAGTTGACGCCAAAAGGTGCCATCGACAGATATATGACTTTTGATGATTATCTGGATGATGAAAAAGTTCAGGAATTAAGAAAGAAAATGTACTCTTAATTTTATAGCACTTTCATAAAATTTATTAATTTCTCAAATCTGTGCTCCAAAACAAAACTTTTAGCAACACAGATTATCAAAATTTATAAATAAAAAAATCCCGAAACAGTCAAGTTCGGGATTTTTCGTTTTAATAGAGTTGGTTGGTTTTTGGTGGTTTTGCTTTTATATTATTTTCTAAATCTGCTGATAACCCAAATGATGATCGCTAGAATCGCAATTACGATAAATACGCCGACACCCACGCCCACATTGAAGATTCCTTCAACAACTTCACAACTTGAAAAAGAGAGAAGCACAAGAAGAATTACGCACATTCTTTGTATTTTGTTTTGTAAAATATTCATAATGTCTGGTTTTTGAGAGTTTATAATTGGTTGATTATTTGTTTTATAAAGGTCTCTTTTTTACACAGAAAATTTTTACACGATTAATGCTTTTGATTATATAATTTAAATAAGACAAATTTTAAGCAATTCAAGGTTTTAAATTTTACTCCAAAATAATTTTTGCCTACTTTTACAAACCAAACACAACACTTCATTATGAGTCAAAAAATATTGCTTACTTCAAAAGAAGTCAATATCATTCTGCATCGTTTGGCCTGCCAATTAATTGAAAAGCATCTTGATTTTTCAGACACGATTCTTGTGGGAATCCAGCCTCGTGGTGTTTTTTTGGCCGAACGTCTTAAAGAAATTTTAGAGCAAGAATATAAGGTAGAAAAAATCGCGCTTGGTTATTTGGATATCACTTTTTTTAGAGATGATTTCAGAAGAACGGAAAAGCCTTTGGAAGCCAATAAAACCCAAATCAATTTTTTGGTAGAAAATAAAAAAGTTATTTTTATCGATGACGTTTTGTATACAGGAAGAAGCATTCGTTCTGCATTGACTGCGATTCAATCCTTCGGAAGACCTGCAGAGATTGAGCTTTTAGTTTTAATCGACCGTCGTTTCAGCCGTCATTTGCCAATTCAGCCCGATTATCGCGGACGCCAAGTCGATTCAATCAATAACGAAAAAGTCAAAGTAAGCTGGAAAGAACAAGAAGGCGAAGATTTGGTTTACTTAATAACGAATTAGATAGTTCGAAAATTCGATTTTTCGATGTTTCGAAAGTCGGATAATCCAAATATCGAAAAATCCAAAAATCGAAAAAAAACACAATGAAAGAATTAAGCGTAAATCATTTATTAGGAATAAAATATATCAACAAACAAGATATTGACCTTATTTTTGAAACTGCCGATCATTTTAAGGAAGTCATCAATCGCCCGATTAAAAAGGTGCCTTCGCTTCGAGATATTACCATTGCCAATATATTTTTTGAAAATAGTACCAGAACAAAATTATCTTTTGAATTAGCCCAAAAAAGACTTTCTGCTGACGTAATCAGTTTTTCTGCGGCACAGTCTTCGGTTAAAAAAGGAGAAACTTTGATTGATACTGTAAACAACATTCTTTCGATGAAAGTCGATATGGTTGTGATGCGCCATTCAAATCCTGGTGCGGCTTATTTTCTTTCCCAAAATGTAAATGCAAGTATTGTAAACGCTGGCGATGGAGCGCACGAACATCCAACGCAAGGTTTGCTGGATTCTTTTACGATTAGAGAAAAATTAGGTGAAGTTGCCGGAAAAAAAGTAGTAATCGTTGGAGATATTTTGCATTCAAGAGTAGCGCTTTCAAATATTTATGCTTTGCAAATGCAAGGTGCTGAAGTGAAAGTATGCGGTCCAAAAACGTTGATTCCAAAATACATCGAATCGCTTGGAGTTACGGTAGAACCAAACTTGCGGAAAGCCTTAGAATGGTGCGATGTTGCGAATATGCTTCGTGTTCAAAATGAAAGAATGGACGTGAATTATTTTCCTTCCACAAGAGAATATGCACAGCAATATGGCGTGGATAAAGCCTTGCTTGATTCCTTAGATAAAGAAATCGTGATTATGCATCCAGGACCGATCAATCGCGGCGTGGAAATTTCTTCGGATGTTGCGGATTCACAGCAATCAGTAATTTTGAACCAAGTGGAGAATGGAGTTGCTGTTAGAATGGCGGTGATTTATTTATTGGCTTCGAAGATTAAGCAGTAGGAATTAGGCAAAAGTCGAAAGCTCAAAAAAATGGATGATTTTCAGAAAATTTTAGATATTACTTTTCCTTTTGTAGAAACTTTACTAAAGGATTATCGTGAATTTTATCCATTAGCTTCCGTAGTTAACAATAAAGGAAATGTAGAACAATTTTTACGAGAAGAAGATCCAGAAAACGATTTTCCTAAATCGACTACGGTTGTCGGAGAACTAAAAAAGAGTTTACGCTGGAATCAAAATCAGTTTGTTGCTTTTGCAATATTTCAAGATGTGTTTTTAAAGGAAATGGAAATTGATGCGATTGCAGTTTTAGTTGAACATAAATTAGAAAAGAAAGCTTTTACTTTTTATTATCCTTATAAAATTGTTCAGGACCGGTTAGAGTTCTTAGATTCTTGGAAAACAGAAGAAGATATTAGTGTTTTTAACGTATGAGTTTAAAAATATTTATAAATTAGTAACACATCATTTAAGAAAACTAAAATAAAATGCAAATAGAAAAAAAATCACATACAACCATAATAAAAGATACTGAAGGAAACGTAAAATCTTTCTTTGAAAACGTAACAAAAGACTACGCAGATTTCAAAGACCAGAATTTAGTTTTAGATATTTCAGAAGACAAAAGCGTTACTTTAGAAAATGTTTTGTCTTTTTTATCGCTTTCAAACAAACATAGAAAAGCAAAAAAATCGTTTGTAATCGTAGTCAAAGATTTCGATTTCAATGAAGTTCCAGACGAAATGAATGTAGTGCCGACAGTTCAGGAAGCACACGATATTATTGAAATGGAAGAAATTGAACGCGATTTAGGTTTTTAGTATTAAGAATTGAGTAGTGAGAAATTAGATTTTCAACTCATAATTTATAATTCATAACTCATAATTATTTTGAAGCTTACCATTTTAGGCTGTTATGCCGCAACACCAAGAACAATTACGAATCCAACTTCACAGGTTTTAGAAATCAGAAACAGAATGTTTTTGATCGACTGTGGCGAGGGAACGCAGGTTCAGTTGCGCAGAAATAAAATTAAGTTTTCAAAGATCAACCACATTTTTATTTCACATCTTCACGGCGATCACATGTATGGTTTGGTGGGTTTGGTTTCCACGTATATGCTTTTGGGACGCGTTGCCGATCTTCATATTTATGGACCAAAAGGCATCAAGGAAATCATCACGCTTCAATTAAAATTGTCAAATTCTTGGACAAATTACAACTTATATTTCCACGAATTAACTTCTTCTGAATCGGAAACTGTTTTTGAAGATGATAATGTGATTGTGAAAACGATTCCGTTGAAACACCGAATTTATACGAATGGTTTTTTGTTCCAAGAAAAATTCAAGGAGCGAAAACTTGATATCAACGCGGTTTTAAATTATGAAATCGATCAAGTTTATTATCAAAAAATAAAATATGGCGGTGACATCACTTTGGAAGACGGAAGAGTTATTCCGAATTCAGAATTGACTTTTGATCCAGAACCTGCAAAAAGTTACGCCTTTTGTTCGGATACCCTTTATAATGAAGAAATTTTACCGTTGATTCAAGATGTAAATGTTTTGTATCATGAATCAACATTCTTAGAAACAGAAGCAGTTCTTGCCGAAAAAACAATGCATTCTACAGCAAAAGAAGCTGCAAGAATTGCCTTAAAAGCAAATGCAAAGAATTTGGTTCTTGGTCATTATTCCACACGTTATGAATCAATTTTAAAGTTCAAAGAAGAAGCTGAAACTGTTTTTCCAAATGTACTTTTAGGGAATGACGGGGAAAGTTTTTCTTTTTAGTTTCAAAGTTTCAAAGTTTCAAAGTTTCAAAGTTTCAAAGTTTTTCAACTATGAAACATAAATATTTTTACAAAAACTGGTCGTTCGTTTTTAGACTTTGCAACTTTTAAACTTTGCAACTCAAAAACTGACAAATGTCATCTCAATACCTTTCTAAACTTTGTAACTTTGCTTCTCAGAAACTTTGCAACTTCAAAAAAAAAATGAAAGACTTAAGCAATTACAGAAAATCTTACGAAAAAAGCGAACTTTTAGAAAACTCAATTCCAGATAATCCGATTGGTTTGTTTTCAAAATGGTTTCAGGAAGCGGAAGAAATTGGCGGTTCTGAAGAAATCAATGCGATGACAATTGCCACAATTGGCTTGGACGGATTTCCGAAGAATAGAGTAGTGCTTTTAAAGCAATTGACTACTGACGGATTTGTATTTTTTACAAATTATGAATCAGAAAAAGGAAAAGCAATTGCTGAAAATCCAAATATTTGTCTTTCTTTTTTTTGGCATAATTCTGAACGTCAAGTAATTATCAAAGGAGTTGCTTCAAAAACTTCTGCTCAAATTTCAGACGATTATTTTCATTCAAGGCCAATAGGAAGTCAAATCGGAGCTGTTGCTTCTCACCAAAGCGAAGTAATTTCAAATAGAGAAGTTCTTGAAAACAAAGTCATTTCTTTAGAAAAAGAGTTGGAAGGAAAAGAAATTGATCGCCCAGAATATTGGGGTGGCTATCTAGTAAAACCTCAGGAAATTGAATTTTGGCAAGGCCGACCAAATCGTCTTCATGATAGAATTCGCTATAAATTTCAAGATGGAAATTGGAAAATAGAAAGGCTGTCTTCTTAACTAGAAAAATCTCGGAGAAATTATCCTGTCATATTTAGAAAACAATTCAAAACGCGCAAAAATTTCGTGCGAACCTGAATTGTATTTCTGCAATTTCGTAGTTTCATGGTCATATCCATATCCAATAAACAATCCATCTGTGATTTGAAATCCGGCTAGTGTGCTTACGGAAGCATCCCAACGATAGGCAATTCCGGCAGTGAATTTTTCATAAATCAAGAAATTTGCAGAAAAATCAGCTTGCAATGGCGAACCTTCCACCGTTTTTACTAAAAATGCAGGCTTGAATTTAATATCCGAATTTATGTCAAAAACATAACCGCTAAGAAAATAAAAATTCATCTTTTCTTTATTTACGGAAACCGAATTGTCATTGTAGCGAACCTTTTCAAAGAAATTTGGAACAGAAATTCCCGCATAAAATTTATTTGAATGTAGATAAATTCCAGCACCAAAATTTGGAGTAAAATCATTTTTTAAATTCTGAAGTTTTGGATCTCCAGCATCAGCAGGTTTTAGTTTTCCTGAGTCGAGACTAAAGAAATTTCCTGTTCCTTTTATACCAAATGACAATTTATAATTTTCTGAAGTTTTTATCGAATAGGACAAATCTAACGAAATTGCATTCTCATTTGTTGGCCCAATTTTATCATTTATAAAAGAAATTCCCGCACCAATATTTGTACTCGGAATTGGCGTATTTATTGAAAAAGAATTTGTTTCAGGAGCGCCATCCATGCCAATCCACTGTGATCTGTGAAGTCCAAAAACACTCAAAGCACCTCGCGAACCCGCATAAGCAGGATTAATGTTGACAGTATTGTACATATATTGCGTATACTGCGAATCTTGCTGGGAAAATCCGGCAAATTGAGTCAGCAATGATGCAAAAAGTAAAATTTGTCTTTTCATTTCCTCATTTAAACTCAAATTTGGGAGAGTTTAATTTATAAATCAAATATAGCATTTTTCTTAATTAATAAGAATTTGCAATTTTCTCTGTAGTGAGAATTCGTTAAAATCCTTAAAATTTTGTATAAAAATAAAATTACTAAATCATCATTCATATTTTTTTTGTAATTTGTTAATGCTAAACCATTTTATTTAAACCACTTATATTAATAAAAATCTGCCAATATGAAAAATCTGATATTGATTAGACATGCTAAATCTAGTTGGAATGCACCACTTTTAGACAAAGACAGACCGCTCGCAAATCGAGGAATGCAAGACGCACATTTAATGTCATCCAACATTGATGAACATTTGCCAAAATCATTTATCATGATCAGCAGCACGGCAAAAAGAGCTTCTGAAACAGCAATTATTTTTGCACAAAATATGTCGTGTCCTCTAGAAAGTATTATTTTTCAAGACGAACTTTACACTTTTGACGCGCGACAGCTCGAAAAAATAGTTAAATCTTGCAATAATGATTACGATAATGTTATTCTTTTCGGACATAATGATGCTATAACGAATTTTGTTAATAAATTTGGGAATGTTTTTATTGAGAATGTTCCTACCTCGGGATTTGTGTCGATTAATTTTGACAGTTCTGATTGGGAAAATATCGATAAAGGCAAAACACAGAAAGTGATTTTTCCCAGAGATTTAAAAAAATATGATTCAGCCAATTGATTACCGCTATATTGATAGAGAAAAAAGCTGGCTTGCTTTTAACGCTAGAGTTTTGCAAGAAGCAGCCGACCAAAATGTACCACTTTTAGACCGACTTCGATTTTTAGGAATTTTTTCCAATAATTTAGACGAATTTTTCCGCGTAAGGTTCGCTGCAATCCGCCGTTTGAGTCATTCTGGCGTTTCTGGCGAGAAAATTTTAGGCGGAATTACGTCACAGCAATTGGTGAAAGACATTACTGAAATTGTAATTCAGCAACAATCTGAAAGTCTTCGAATTTTGAGCAATATTGAAAATGAACTTGAGAAAGAGAACATTTTTATTATCAATGAAACCGAAATTTCGAGAGAACAAGAGAATTTTATCAAAGACTTTTTTATCCAAAAGGTAAGTCCGGCTTTGGTGACTATTATCTTAAATGACTTGGCAGAATTTCCAATTTTAAAGGATACTTCCGGTTATTTGGCTGTAAAATTGGTAATGACAAAACCAAAAGCTACAACTAAAATTGTAGTGAATGACACGGTTTTAAAAATCAAAAAAGAGAAGAAAGATATTCGTTATGCAGTGGTAGAAATTCCGAAAACAATCAATCGTTTTGTGGTTTTGCCATCCAATAATGGAAAGCAATATATCATACTTTTAGACGATGTAATTCGCTATCACTTAAGCAGTATTTTCAATATTTTTGACTATCAAAGCATTTCGGCGCACATGATTAAAATTACGCGTGATGCGCAACTAGACATTGATAGTGATTTGAGCAAAAGTTTGATGGAGAAAATTTCTTCAAGCGTAAAAGACCGAAGAATCGGTGAACCTGTGCGCTTTGTTTATGATCAATCTATAGAAAAAGATACGTTGAAATTCTTCTTAAATAAGATGGGAATTGATTCAACTGACAGTATAATTCCGGGTGGGAGATATCACAATCGCCGAGATTATATGGATTTTCCAAACTTAGGAAGGCATGATTTATTATACCAGTCAAATGTCCCGCTTCCGGTTGATGGATTGAGTCTGGAAGGTAGCATGCTTGAGAAAATAGCCCAAAAAGATTATCTTGTAAATGCGCCATATCAGTCTTTTTCTTACTTGATTAAATTTCTGAGAGAAGCAGCTTTAGATCCGAAAGTAGTTTCTATAAAAATTACTTTATATCGACTTGCTAAAAATTCACAGATTATTAGTTCATTGATAAACGCTGCAAAAAACGGAAAGAAAGTTACGGTTCAAATCGAATTGCAAGCGCGTTTTGATGAAGCCAGCAATATTTCTTATGCAGAACAAATGCAGACCGAAGGAATCGAACTTATTTTTGGTATAAAAGGTTTAAAAGTTCACAGTAAAATTTGCGTAATTGAGCGTTTAGAAGAAGGAAAAGTCAAGCGTTATGGGTTGATTTCTACAGGAAATTTTAATGAATCGACGGCAAAAGTTTATACAGATGTAACGCTTTTTACAAGCCATTCTAAGATACTGAAAGACGTTGCAAAAATCTTTGATTTCTTTGATATCAATTATAGAATCCACCGTTACAAACACTTGATTGTTTCGCCTCATTATTCTCGAAGTCGTTTTGAAAAACTGATTGACAACGAAATCGAGAATGCAAAAACTGGCAAAAAAGCCTATATGAATTTGAAGATGAACAGTCTTTCAGATTACCAGATGATTGATAAATTATATGATGCAAGTCGTGCTGGCGTTAAGATAAAATTGATTGTAAGAGGGATTTGTTCGTTGATTCCGGGAGTTCCAGGAATGAGTGAGAACATTGAGGCTATCAGTATAGTTGACAATTACTTAGAACATTCAAGAGTTTATATTTTTGGCAATAATGGAGATCCAGAAGTTTATATTTCTTCTGCCGATTTTATGACTAGAAATTTGGATGGAAGAGTGGAAGTGACTTGCCCGATTTATGATGATGAAATCAAAAAAGAATTGATTGACACGTTCAATATCGGTTGGAAAGGAAACGTGAAAGTCAGAATGCATTCTGAAAAATTGGATAATCAATATAGAATGCGAAAAGACAATCCGGTTTTCAGGGCTCAATTGGAAACCTACAATTATTATAGGGATAAAATAACTGTAATTGTCGACAAAGAATTGTAGAGTAAGATATTAGTAATTAGCCAATAGGCAAAAGCTAAGCAAGTTTTAAATAATTAAAATACCGAGTGAAATTTTGCCTATTGGCTATTTGCTCCTGGCTAAAAAATATGATTACAATAAAAAAATATGCTGCGATTGATATAGGTTCCAATGCGATGCGCTTGTTGATTTCAAATATCGTGGAGCAGAAAGGCAAAGAAACGCAGTTCAGCAAAAGTTCGCTTGTTCGGGTTCCGATTCGTTTGGGACAAGATGCTTTTACTGTTGGCGAAATTACCGAAGAAAATATTGAAAGAATGGTTGACGCAATGAAAGCGTTTAAGCTGTTAATGAAAGTTCACAAAGTTGAGAAATATATGGCTTGTGCGACTTCTGCGATGCGTGAAGCTTATAATGGAAAGGAAGTTGTTGAATTAATCAAGAAAAAAGCCGACATAAAAATTGAAATTATTGATGGAAAAAAAGAAGCAGCAATTATTGCTTCCACAGATTTGCATCATCTTTTAAAGACTGATCAGACTTATTTATATGTAGATGTTGGCGGTGGAAGTACCGAATTTTCTTTGTTTTCAGAAGGAAAGATTGTTGCTTCAAAATCGTTTAAAGTAGGAACGGTTCGTCTTTTAAATAATATGGTAAATGATATCGTTTGGCAAGAAATCGAAAAATGGATCAAGAATATAACTCATGATTATGAAAATCTGAACATGATCGGTTCGGGAGGAAATATCAATAAACTTTTCAAAATGTCAGGTAAATTGAACGAAAAGCCTTTGTCTTATATGTATTTGAATGCACAATTTACGGCTTTGAATAATTTATCTTACGAAGAAAGAATTTCTGATTTAGGATTAAATGCAGATCGTGCTGACGTAATTATTCCTGCATTAAAAGTGTATTTAAATGCGATGAAGTGGAGTGGCGCCAGAAATATTTATGTCCCAAAAATTGGGCTTTCTGACGGAATCGTAAAGGCTTTATATTACGGCAAAATTTAAATAGTTGTCAACAATAACGTTTGCGTGAAAATATATCAAATTAATTGCTAAAACCTTAACAACTTTGTAAGTTTGGTATTTCCATATAACTACAAAATATGATAACAAATACTGAACTCGAATATAAAGGCGATTTATATCCATCAAAAATAATAAACTACACGAAAGAAGGCGACAGCATTTGTTTTTTTGCTGAAAATGGCGTCATCTTAAAACTTACAGTTGTTCGCGATAGTTTGATTCGCTTCCGATTTACTACAAAAGGCTATTTTAATAATGACTTTTCTTATGCCATTGATGAAAATCATTCTCGTGGTTTTAATAAGCTTGAAGTTATTGAAGAGGCTGATTATTACAATGTTATAACTAATAAGATTGAATGCCATGTTCATAAGGCAGATCTTCGCCATACTATTTTTGACTTGGAAGGAAATTCGATTTTAGAAGATGAGCTCGGTTTTCACTGGGAAGAAATCTATGAATATGGTGGAAATGTTGTGAAAATGAGCAAGATTTCTAAAGAAGGAGAAAGTTTCTATGGACTTGGAGACAAAGCCACGCATTTGAATTTAAAAGGAAAACGTCTTGAAAATTGGGCAACTGACCAATATGCTTTTGCAAAAGATCAAGAACCATTGTATAAATCAGTTCCATTTTATATCGGTTTGAAAGACAAAAAGGCGTACGGAGTTTTCTTTGACAATACTTTCAGAAGCTTTTTTGATTTCTCCCACGAAAGAAGAAATGTGACTAGTTTTTGGGCTGACGGCGGCGAAATGAATTATTATTTTTTCTATGGTCCGAATATGCAAGATGTGGTTACAGCTTACACTGATTTGACCGGAAAACCTGAATTGCCACCACTTTGGGCTTTAGGTTACCACCAATGCAAATGGAGCTATTATCCAGAAAGCAAAGTCAAGGAAGTGGCCAATAAATTTCGTGAATTGCAAATTCCTTGCGACGGAATTTATTTGGATATCGATTATATGGAAGGCTTTCGCTGTTTTACTTGGAACAAAGAATATTTTCCAGATCCAAAAAGAATGGTCGCTGAATTGGCAGAAGATGGTTTTAAAACTATCGTAATTATTGATCCAGGAATTAAAATTGATACCGAATATTCTGTTTATAATGAGGGAATTGCCAATGATTATTTCTGCAAAAGAGCCGACGGACCTTTGATGAAAGGAAAAGTTTGGCCTGGAGAATGCAATTTTCCTGATTATACAAATCCCGCGGTCAGAGAATGGTGGGCTGGATTATTTAAAGAATTGATTGGAGATTTTGGCGTAAAAGGAGTCTGGAATGATATGAATGAACCTGCAGTAATGGAAGTTCCTACAAAAACTTTCCCGCTTGATGTTCGTCATGATTATGATGGAAATCCTTGCAGCCACAGAAAAGCACATAATATTTATGGAACCCAGATGGCTCGCGCAACTTATGAAGGCGTGAAACGTTTTTCTTATCCAAAAAGGCCTTTTATCATCACGCGTTCGGCTTATTCTGGAGCGCAGAGATATACGTCATCTTGGACAGGCGATAACGTGGCGAGCTGGGAACATCTTTGGATTGCAAATATTCAAATGCAAAGAATGTCTTTATCAGGAATGGGTTTCACAGGCTCTGATATCGGCGGTTTTGCAGAACAGCCAACAGGCGAATTATATGCAAGATGGATTCAATTGGGCGTTTTTCATCCTTTTTGCAGAACGCATTCTTCAGGACATCACGGCGAACAAGAACCTTGGGCTTTTGATGAAGATGTAATCAATATCACTAGAAAATTTGTGAATTTGAGATACCAATTGCTTCCTTATTTATATACCATGTTTTGGCAATATATCGACGAAGGAATTCCGATGCTGAAGCCTTTGGTGTATTTTGATCAAGAAGATTTGCAGACGCATTATAGAACTGACGAATTTCTTTTTGGGAATCAAATATTGGTTTGCCCAATTTTAGAGCCGAATTCCAAAGGAAGAAGAATGTATATGCCAAGAGGAAATTGGTATAATTACTGGACAAATGAGTTGGTTTCTGGCGGAAAAGAAATTTGGGTAGATACTGATTATGACCAAATTCCTTTATTTGTAAAAGAAGGTGCAATTATTCCTAAATATCCTGTACAGCAATATGTTGGAGAATTAGAATTTGATGAATTGACTTTGGATGTTTATTATAAAAACGGAAAAGAAACTTCTGTAGTTTATGAAGATGCCCAAGATGGCTATGATTATACAAAAGGGCGTTACAGCCTTCGTACTTTCAAAATGACAGGGAAGGAAAAAGAATTGATTTTAACGCAACACAAAGAAGGCAAATTCATTACGCCTTACACCAAATTTAAAATAAATCTCTTAGCATTGCCATTTGGAGTAGATTCTATTCAAATTGACAATGAAGATGTTAATATTGCTGATCTGAAATTAAATAATGACAATACTTTAACAATAAATAAGGATTTTTCTGAAATACATATCAAGGGAAATTAGTAAATTTGAGTATAAACCAACTAAATAAATAATTATGAAAAAAAGATTTTTACTAATTCCGATTTTTGCCTTTGGAATAATATATTCTTGCGCAACTAATCCTTTTACAGGAAAAAGCACATTGGCATTAGTTCCAGATTCTCAAATTTTACCGTCAGCTTTTCAGCAATATGATGCTTTCTTAAAAGAAAATAAAGTCATAACAGGAACAGCCGATGCAAACAGGGTTACAACCGTAGGGACAAAAATTAAAAATGCCGCTGAAAAATATCTTAATGCAAATGGCTACCAAGGCTATTTAAAAGATTATAAATGGGAATATAAATTAGTTGACAGCAAAGAAGTAAATGCTTGGTGTATGCCAGGAGGAAAAATTGTTTTTTACACAGGAATTCTTCCAATCACAAAAGATGAAACCGGAATGGCTGTTGTAATGGGACATGAAGTTGCCCATGCCTTATTAAATCACGGTCAGCAAAGAATGAGTTCAGATGTTTTGACACAACTTGGAGCAGCTGGAGTTGGCGCGGCAACTGGCGGGAAAAGTGAAATTACACAACAAATTGCAATGCAGGCTTATGGTGTTGGAGCCCAATATGGAGTTGCTTTGCCTTTCAGCAGAAGCCACGAAACTGAAGCTGACAAAGTAGGTTTGACATTAATGGCAATTGCAGGTTATAATCCTGAGCAATCTATTGCTTTTTGGGAAAGAATGGCATCACAGTCAGGAGGAAGCGCTCCGCCAGAATTTATGAGTACGCACCCGTCAAATTCTACGAGAATTGCAAACTTGAAAGCCTTGATTCCTGAAGCCAAAGCTGAAGCTGCAAAATATGGCGTTACATTTAAATAAAAGATAATCTTAAGATTCGATAAAAAATAATATCTTCGAAGCTGTTCTAACGAGCAGCTTTTTTTATGTCAAAAAACAAATTTATGCAAACAACTTTACCAAAGGGAAGTAAGAAATTAATGAATGCTTGGGCTTTCTATGACTGGGCAAATTCGGTTTACACGCTGGTAATTGCTTCGTCAATATTTCCTCTCTATTATGGTGCGCTTTTTAAAATAAAAGGCAGTAATTATATCGATGCTTTTGGAACTACCATAAAAAGTTCAGCATTAATAAGCTTTGTAACAGCCATTGCCTTTTTGGTTGTGGCAATAATTTCCCCTTTATTATCTGGAATTGCTGATTATGCAGGAAATAAAAAATCCATTATGCAATTCTTTTGTTATCTGGGAGCCATTTCTTGCATTGGATTATATTGGTTTGAATTGGAAAATATTTACACCAGCCTGACTTGTTATTTTTTCGGATTGATCGGTTATTGGGGAAGTATCGTTTTTTATAATTCGTATCTGCCAGATGTCGCTTTTCCAGAAAACCAAGACAAATTAAGCGCCAGAGGCTATTCAATGGGATATATAGGAAGCGTGGTTTTGCTTTTATTCAATTTGGCTATGGTTTTAAAGCCGCAGTTTTTTGGATTTACAGGAACTGAAGGAGAAATGGCGATGAAAGCCATGCGTTTTTCTTTTGTTTCAGTAGGAGTGTGGTGGATGTTATTTGCACAATATACATTCTATTATCTTCCAAAAGGTAATACCGGAAATAAAGTTACAAAAGCTGTCTTTTTTAATGGTTTTAAAGAGCTTAAAAAAGTCTGGAATTTATTGGGAGAAAATCTTAAATTGAAGAAATATTTATACAGTTTTTTTGTTTATAGTATGGCTGTTCAGACGTTTATGCTTGTGGCAACATATTTTGGGGAACAAGAAATTTTATGGGGATCTGATAATGAAAAAACCGTCGGATTAATCACAAGCATTTTATTGATTCAGCTTGTAGCTGTTTTGGGAGCAATTTTGACTTCGAGAGCTGCAGCTAAATTTGGCAATATCCCGACATTGATTTTTATAAATTCGATTTGGCTTGTACTCTGCGTTACTGCTTTTTTTGTAGAAACGCCTGTTGAATTTTATGTTGAAGCCAGTTTTGTCGGATTAGTTATGGGCGGAATCCAATCGCTTTCCCGATCCACTTATTCTAAATTTTTACCTGAAACAAAAGATACCGCCTCTTTCTTTAGTTTTTTTGATGTTTCAGAAAAAGTAGGAATTGTTATCGGCATGGGAATTTTTGCAATAATAGACCAAATTACAGGCAGTATTAGAAATGCAGTAATCTTTTTAGCTGTGTTTTTTATTATCGGGGTACTTTTATTATTCAGAGTTCCAAAAAATGTGTTGGACAAAGCCTAAAAAAATATATATTTGAAGACTAAACCTAAACAAACCAATACGAATGACAAAATTTAAATACTTTTCAATTTTTGTACTGCTTTTAACAGCTTTTACGTTCACTTCTTGTGAAGATATCGAGCCAATTGATCCTAATGTGGTACTAAATCCTACGCCAAGTTGTGCAAAGCCAGCTTCTTTTCAAGCTAGCGATTTCATTGGTGGTACAAACGTAAACTTAAGCTGGGTTGCTGGTGGTGAAGAAGAATCATGGGAAATTCAATATGGAATATCAGGTTTTGCTTTAGGTAGCGGTACTTCTGTTTTTTCTGAAGAGACTAATGTTACGATTTCTAGTTTAGTTTCTAGCAATGATTATCAATTCTACATAAGATCAAATTGCGATGAGAGTGAGGTTAGTGCTTGGGCTGGTCCAATTGCAGTAAATTCATTGCCTTCAGCTAGTTGTCCGACTCCAACAAATTTAGTAGCAGCAAGAGTTGCAACAGATGCAACAAAAGTAAATCTTTCATGGACTACAGGAACTGCATCTTCTTGGGAAGTTCAATATGGTATTTCAGGATTTGCGCTTGGAACTGGAACAACTTTAATAACAAATTCTCCAGCAGCTGAAATAACTGGATTACAAGCTTCCAATTCTTATGGATTTTATGTAAGAGCAGTGTGTTCTGCTACTGAAAAAAGTGGTTGGACGGCTGTAGCAACTGTAAATTCAACGACAACTCCTGGTGGAGGCGGAACAAGTGGGGATTATTGGCCTACAGCACTAAATAACCAATGGACATATGATCAAGATGGTTCCAACTTTACTATGAAAATCATAGGGACGGATAATTTTGGAGGTTTGAATTATTACAAATTTTCACCACAGTCAGGAACTGGTGGAGGAAGTTCTGCAACAGCAACAACTTGGTTAAATAAAAATAATGGAGTTTATAGCTTAAAAATAGGAGACTTAAATATTAATTCTGAGGGAATGACTGGGCTCCAAACAGGTTATGAATATATAGTCTTAAAAGACAATATTGCGGTAAACCAGACATGGACAGGCAACTATTCGCAAACTACTACATATTCGGTAATGCCAATGCCAATTGTTCAAAATACTACTTATACAGGAAAAATTTTAGAAAAAGATGCTACTGTTACTGTGAATGGCGACACTTATCCAAATGTAATAAAAGTTCATATTAAACAGGAAACATCAACTTTCGGATCGGTTTCTATTACTAATACGGAATATTGGTATGCTAAAAATGTAGGAGTTGTAAATACAATAACGTATTTTGGAACAGGTTCAACTCAAAGTATTTTGCTGAGCTATATTTTAAATTAGTAGAAATTTTATAAATACTAAATCCCGATCAATCGGGATTTTTTTATGGCATAAAGATTGATTTTATAACATATATGAAATCAAAATGCTATTAATCTCATTTGATTTTCAGTAATTTACAGATTAAAGCCTATCTCGAGCAATTTTTATGCTCCATGTTTAATGACAAAATGACTTAAATATACTATGTCAAATCAAAAAATACTTACAATTGACAACTTGTCACTACAAGAATTCGATAACGATTCAGAATTAATCCCACTTTTAACCCCCGAAGATGAAGAGGAAATGAATAATGAGGAACTTCCTCAAGATCTTCCAATCCTTCCTCTGCGAAATACTGTTTTGTTCCCTGGAGTTGTAATTCCGATTACTGCCGGTCGTGACAAATCTATCAAGCTGATCAATGATGCCAATGCTGGAGGAAAAGTTATCGGAGTAGTTTCCCAAAAAAATGAAGACGATGAAGATCCTTCTCCCGATGAAATCAATAATATTGGGACTGTAGCAAGAATTTTGCGTGTTTTGAAAATGCCTGACGGAAATGTCACGGTGATTTTACAAGGAAAAAAACGCTTTGAAATTGATGCAGTAACTTCTGAATTACCATATTTAAAAGCTACGATTAAAGAAGTTCCTGAAAATCGTCCTGAAAATGAGGAAGCGGAGTTTTCTACAATTATTGAATCTGTAAAAGAATTGGCTATTCAAATTATAAAGGAAAGTCCGAATATTCCAACAGAAGCTACTTTTGCCATAAAAAATATTGAGAGCAAATCATTTTTGATCAATTTCGTATCTTCAAACATGAATCTTTCAGTTAAAGAAAAGCAAGACTTATTGCAAATCAACGACTTGAAAGAAAGAGCTTTGGCTACTTTAAAATTCATGAACATAGAGTTGCAAAAACTCGAATTAAAGAATGATATCCAATCTAAAGTCCGTTTTGATTTAGACCAGCAACAACGTGAATATTTCTTGCACCAGCAGATGAAAACTATCCAGGAAGAATTGGGTGGCGTTTCTCATGAGGAAGAAATCGATGAAATGCGTCAAAAAGGCTTGAAGAAAAAATGGAATGAAAAGACTAAAAATCATTTCGATAAAGAGCTTTCAAAAATGCAACGAATGAATCCGCAGTCGCCAGATTTTGGAATTCAAAGAAATTATTTAGAATTGTTTTTAGAATTGCCTTGGAATGAATTTTCTAAAGATAATTTTGACTTAAAACGTGCCCAAAAAATATTAGACAAAGATCATTTTGGATTAGAAGATGTCAAAAAGAGAATGATTGAGCATTTGGCAGTTTTAAAATTGAGAAACGACATGAAGTCGCCAATTCTTTGTCTTTACGGACCTCCAGGAGTTGGTAAAACTTCTATCGGAAAATCGGTTGCCGAAGCTTTGGGAAGAGAATATGTTCGAATTTCTTTGGGTGGTTTGCGTGATGAAGCAGAAATACGAGGTCACAGAAAAACGTATATCGGCGCGATGCCAGGAAGAATTATCCAAAGTTTGAAAAAGGCAAAAACATCGAATCCAGTTTTTGTTTTGGATGAAATTGACAAACTTTCTAGTGGCAATAGCGGTGATCCGTCTTCGGCTTTGCTGGAAGTTTTAGATCCAGAGCAAAATTCTGATTTCTATGATAATTTCCTTGAAATGGGATTTGATTTGTCAAAAGTGATGTTCATTGCGACTTCAAATAACATGGCAACGATTCAGCCAGCCTTGAAAGATAGGATGGAAGTAATCAACATGACAGGTTACACGATTGAAGAAAAAGTGGAAATTGCAAAGCAGCATCTACTTCCGAAACAATTGAAAGAACACGGATTGACTTCTAAAGATTTGACAATTGGAAAAAAACAATTGGAGAAAATTGCAGTTGGTTACACAAGAGAATCTGGAGTAAGAGGTTTGGAAAAACAAATTGCGAAAATGGTTCGAAACACTGCAAAATCAATTGCAATGGAAGAAGAATATAACGTGAAAGTTACCGATGAAGATATTGTAAAAGTACTTGGCGCAGCCCGAATGGAACGCGACAAATATGAAAACAACGACGTTGCCGGAGTTGTGACAGGCTTGGCTTGGACAAGTGTTGGCGGTGATATTTTATTCATAGAATCAATACTTTCAAAAGGAAAAGGAACCATGACAATGACAGGAAATCTTGGAACTGTCATGAAAGAATCGGCTACAATTGCTTTAGAATATATTAAGTCAAATGCTGAAAGATTAGGAATCAATCCAGAAGTTATTTCAAATTATAACGTCCATATCCACGTTCCAGAAGGCGCGACGCCAAAAGACGGTCCAAGTGCTGGAGTTGCGATGCTGACTTCTTTAGTTTCCTCTTTTGTACAAAGAAAAATCAAGAAAAGCCTTGCCATGACTGGTGAAATCACTTTAAGAGGAAGAGTTCTTCCTGTTGGAGGCATTAAAGAAAAGATTCTCGCTGCAAAAAGAGCCAATATTAAAGAATTGATTCTTTGCCAAGAAAATAAGCGTGATATTGATGAAATCAAACCTGAATATTTAGAAGGCTTGACGTTTCATTATGTAAAAGAAATGAGCGAAGTTTTGGCAATTGCAATCACAGATCAGAAAGCTAAAAACGCGAAGACATTATAAAAACGAGATAATTATTTCTATAGGAAAAGGCAAAAGCGGAATTATTTTCAACTTTTGCCTTTTCTGTTTTATCTTTTGCCCTAAAAAATAATATCTTCGCATCTGCGTTATACTATTCAGAAATAAGGAAAATCCCTCGATGCAAAAGAAATTGTTTATTGCTTTTATTGTACTTTTTTTCAGCACTGAAGCTTTCAGTCAGATTGGAGGTAAATATGTATATCAGTTTCTGAATCTGGTAACTTCACCCCGACAGTCTTCTTTGGGAGGGAAAACGGTAACAATTTATGACTATGATGTAAATCAGGCCATCTTTAATCCGGCATCAATTAATCCAGAAATGGACAATCGCCTTGCAGTAAATTATGGAAGCTATTTTGGAGAAGTTACTTATGGAACTGCTTCGTATGCTTATACTTATGACCGACACGTTCAAACATTTCACGCTGGCGTAAGCTATGTAAATTATGGAAAATTTGACGGTTATGATGAAAATGGCCAGGCAACTTCTGAATTTACAGGAAGTGAAATGGCGCTTTCTTTTGGCTATGCACAAAATATTCCTTGGACAGATATTTATGTTGGAGCTAATGGTAAATTGATTTCTTCTACGTTAGAAAGTTATAATTCTTTTGGAGCCGCAGTTGATGTAGGTGCTTTATATATAGATGATTACAACGATATAAATATTGGTCTTTCCTTAAGAAACATCGGTTTCCAAATTACGCCTTATGCTGACACTAGAGAAAAACTTCCGTTTGAAATTGTAGCCGGAGTTTCGCAATTGATGGAACATGTGCCTTTGCGCTGGCATCTTACATTAGAAAATTTACAGCAATGGAATATAGCTTTTTCAAATCCGAATAGGGCAGAAGGTTCTTTAGATGGCGGAAGCACTGAAGAGAAAGTCGGGTTTGTAAATAATGCATTGCGCCATGTTATTTTGGGAGCTGAATTGTTTCCAGAAAAAAGTTTTTCAATTCGTTTGGGATATAATTTTAGGCGTGCAGAAGAATTGCGAATTGTTGAACAAAGAAATTTTTCTGGAATTTCCGCCGGTTTCGGACTTAGATTTAATAATATAAGATTTGATTATTCTTATTCCCGATATACTTTGGCAGCAAACACCAGCTTGTTCGGATTAATGATCAATCTTCAATAAATATATTTTGGATAAAAAAATTACTATTGCCATTGACGGCTTTTCTTCCACCGGAAAAAGTACGCTGGCCAAACAACTTGCCAAAGAATTAGGCTATATTTATGTAGATACCGGAGCGATGTATCGTGCCGTGACTTTGTATGCGATGCAACATGATTTCATTGATGCAGCTCATTTTGACAAAGAAAGCCTTATTCAAAAACTTCCAAAAGTGACGCTTCAATTTCTTTTTAATCCAGATTTGGGTTTTGCAGAAATGTATTTGAACGAAAAAAATGTGGAAACTGAAATCCGCACTTTGGCTGTTTCTAACTTCGTAAGCAGAATTGCTGAAGTTTCAGAAGTTCGTTCAAAATTAGTAGAACAGCAACAGCATATGGGCGAAAATAAAGGCATCGTCATGGATGGAAGAGATATTGGAACCGTAGTTTTCAAAGACGCAGAATTGAAATTATTCATGACTGCAAGCGCTTCCACACGTGCCAAAAGACGTTTTGACGAACTGACTGAAAAAGGGCAGGACGTAACTTATGAAGAAGTTTTGAAAAACGTCGAAGAGCGCGATCACATTGATACGCATCGCGAAGATTCTCCATTAGTAAAGGCAGATGACGCCATTGAAATCGATAATTCTCACCTTTCGATTCAAGAACAATTTGACAAAGTTTTAGATTTGGTAAACAAAGTTGCTAAAACGTTGTAATTTTTTGTTTATCTCATTTTTAATAGTAGATTTACGGGCTGTTAAATTTTCAATACAAAAGCGTTAAAAATATTTTATGGGAATTAAGAATAGGTTAATTTCAATGAGCTTTCTTCAATTTTTTGTTTGGGGAGCTTGGTTGATCACAATTGCAAATTATTGGTTCGGAACCAAGCAATGGGAAGGAACTCAATTCGGATTAGTATTCGGGACAATGGGAATCGCTTCCTTATTTATGCCGACAATCACCGGAATCATCGCTGACCGCTGGGTTAATGCTGAACGTTTATATGGAGTTCTCCATATTTTATATGCCGGAGTTTTGTTTTATTTGCCTCAAGTTTCAACACCTTCTACCTTTATATATGTCATGCTTTTGGCAATGTGTTTTTACATGCCAACTATTTCATTGAGCAATTCGATTTCTTACACTGCTTTAAAATTAGGAAATAAAGATGTTGTCAAAGATTTCCCGCCGATTCGTGTTTTTGGTACGATTGGTTTTATTGTAGCTATGTGGATTGTGAATTTGACTGGAAATAAAGCTACTGAATATCAGTTTTACATCGCTGGAATTGCAGCTTTAATCTTAGGACTTTACGCTTTTACACTGCCAGAATGTAAACCACAAAGATTGACAAAAGAAAATGCTTCTTTGATGGAAACTTTGGGATTAGAAGCTTTCAAATTATTTGCTGATTATAAAATGGCTTTGTTCTTCGTTTTTTCTATGTTTTTAGGAGGAGCGCTTCAGTTGACAAATGCTTATGGAGATGTTTTCTTGGATGAATTCAAGCATTTTCCAAAGTATGCCGATTCTTTTGTGACAAAATATTCTACGATAATAATGTCGATTTCTCAGGTTTCTGAAACTTTGTTCATCTTGGCAATTCCGTTTTTCTTGAAGCGTTTTGGAATCAAGCAAGTGATGCTTATCAGTATGTTTGCCTGGGTTTTGCGCTTTGGATTATTCGCCTTTGGAGATCCGACGACAGGTTTGTGGATGATTATCATGTCTTGTGTTGTTTATGGAATGGCATTTGACTTCTTTAATATTTCAGGTTCTTTATTTGTAGAAACAAATACTGATGCAAAAAACCGTTCTTCAGCGCAAGGATTGTTTATGATGATGACCAACGGTTTTGGAGCCGTTCTTGGAAGCTGGACTTCTGGTTGGGCAATTGATCGTTTTTTTACAAAATCATTTTCAAATACCACTGAACTTTCAGCCTATCTTCAAACGGAGCCGACAAATGAAGTTATGTCAGAATTTGTCAAAAGTCATGGAACTACAATTTCTGCTGATGGAATTTTCAGCAATGCAATTTTATTAAAAGACTGGCATAATATATGGCTTTCGTTTGCAACTTATGCTTTGATTATCGCAATTGCTTTTGCCTTGATGTTTAAGCACAAGCATGATCCCAAGGATGTTACTAATATTGGACATTAATATTTTATATAAAAATCCCGATAGATTTATTTCTATCGGGATTTTTTTTTGAGGTTTCATAACCACAATATTGGCAAAGCCATGGCTGGCTGTCTAGCCCTGATGGTGGCAATTATCCTTTTGTTCTGGGGTTCAGAACAAAAGGATAATTGCCACCATCAGGAAAATGGATGGCTGAAAAAGCGGGAACCATTCGCTTCTAAAAAAAGAAATGCTTTTTGAATAATAAGGCTTGATTTTTAAATATTTACCTATAAAAAATAGAAGCTGGAAATATTTTGCAAATTAAAAAATAATTATTAATTTTGCAAACCTTTTGGCGAGCAGCGTTTTCATTAGGAATCAAATATTTAAGTAAAACAACTTCTGTTTTTCTTATCGCATGAAGAAACGCAAAGAAATGCAGAATACAAATTTTTATCAGAACAGATGTCTGAACAAACAAAAACACAAGCGGAATTTTTAGAGAACTTTAACTGGCACAACTTCCAAGAAGGAATTGATGCTGTTGACGAAAAAAACTTGCAAGAATTTGAAGAATTAGTTGCAAAAACTTTCATCAATACAGATCAAGAAGAAGTAGTAGAAGGTGTTGTAGTTAGAATTACTGACAGAGATGCAATCGTTGATATCAACGCTAAATCTGAAGGTGTTATTTCTTTAAACGAATTCCGTTACAATCCAAACTTAAAAGTAGGAGACAAAGTAGAAGTATTAATTGACGTTCGTGAGGACAAAACAGGTCAATTGGTTCTTTCTCACAGAAAAGCTCGTACTATCAAGGCTTGGGACAGAGTTATTTCTGCTAATGAAACTGGAGAAATCGTTAATGGTTTCGTAAAATGCAGAACTAAAGGTGGTATGATCGTTGACGTTTTTGGTATTGAAGCTTTCTTGCCAGGATCTCAAATCGACGTGAAACCAATCAGAGATTACGATCAGTATGTAAACAAAATGATGGAGTTTAAAGTTGTGAAAATCAACCACGAATTCAAAAACGTTGTTGTTTCGCACAAAGCGCTTATCGAAGCTGATATTGAAGTACAGAAAAAAGAAATCATCGGTCAATTAGAAAAAGGACAAGTATTAGAAGGTGTTGTTAAAAACATTACTTCTTATGGTGTGTTTATTGACCTTGGTGGTGTTGATGGATTGATCCACATTACTGACCTTTCTTGGTCAAGAATCAACCACCCAAGTGAAGTTCTTGAATTAGACCAAAAATTAAATGTTGTAATCCTTGATTTCGATGATGAGAAAACAAGAATCCAACTTGGTTTAAAACAATTGAACGCTCACCCATGGGATGCTTTGAGTGCTGACTTAAAAGTTGGTGACAAAGTAAAAGGTAAAGTAGTTGTAATCGCTGATTATGGTGCTTTCATCGAAGTTGCTGAAGGTGTTGAAGGTTTGATCCACGTTTCTGAAATGTCATGGTCAACTCACTTGAGAAGTGCGCAAGATTTCGTAAAAGTTGGTGATGAAGTAGATGCTGTTATCTTAACTTTGGATAGAGAAGACCGTAAGATGTCATTAGGTATCAAACAATTGACTCAAGATCCATGGACTGATATCACTTCTAAATACCCAGTAGGTTCTAAACATACAGGTATCGTTAGAAACTTTACAAACTTTGGAGTTTTCGTAGAATTGGAAGAAGGAATTGATGGATTAATCTACATTTCTGACCTTTCTTGGACTAAGAAAATCAAACATCCATCTGAATTTGTAAGCGTTGGTGAAAAACTTGACGTTGTAGTATTAGAATTAGATGTTGACGGACGTAAATTATCTTTAGGTCACAAACAAACTACTGCTAATCCTTGGGATAAATATGAGGATTCATTCGCTGTTGGAACTGTCCACAACGGAGAAATCTCTGAAATTGTTGACAAAGGAGCTACTGTAGAATTTGGTGATGATATCGTTGCTTTCATTCCAACTCGTCACCTTGAAAAAGAAGACGGTAAAAAATTGAAAAAAGGCGATACAGCTGACTTCAAAGTTATCGAGTTTAACAAAGAATTCAAAAGAGTAGTAGCATCTCACACTGCAATCTTCCGTGAAGAAGAAGAGAAAAATGTGAAAGCTGCAACTGAGAATAACAATAATTCATCTTCAAACAGTAACAATGCTGCTGCATCTACTTTAGGAGATAATAATGATATTCTTGCTGAATTAAAAGCTAAAATGGAAAAAGGAGGAAACTAATTCCTAATCTTTTTTAAATATAAAAGCCTCGCAGAAATGTGAGGCTTTTTTTTGTTAATAAAAGTTTAAGTTTAGAAATTTTGTTTAAATTTGGAAACCTGAAACTAATGAATTTATTCTAAAAGGATAATTAAAAATTAATTATGAAAACTAAAAAAAATCTAGCGATTGCATTCGCATTCTTTGTAAGTGTTGCTTGTTTCGCACAAAAAAAATCAGCAACGACTATTGGTGATGCAAAAATGGATGCAACTAAAAATATTGTGCAAAACTTGGAAGCATCTCAAGAATTCTCATCTATGGGAAAAGTTTTTAATGCTGGAGATTTAAAAGAATATCTTTCTGGAGAAGGTCCTTTTACAATTCTTGCTCCAACAAATGCAGCTTTAAGTAATAATCCAAAAGAAAAATTAGCAGACTTATTAGATCCAAAAAAGATTATCCATACAAAACAAGTTGGTGCTTATCATATTATTCACGGTAAATGGTATGCTTCGGATTTTGGAAAATTAGTAAGAGCAAAAGGAACGCCAAGTATTAAAACTGCAGATGGTGAAATTCTAATTGTGAGTTGGGAAAATAAAAATTTCTATCTGACTGATAAAAACGGCAATAAAGCAAAATTAATTATCACTGATGCAATCCAATCAAACGGAATTCTTCATGGAATTGATAATGTTTTTTCTCCAACTAAATAATAAATAACTTAGCATAAATAAAAAAATCCCGAAGTTTAAACTTCGGGATTTTTTTATTTAAAATATTTCTTTTTATTTATTCTAATGTTGCAAGATAACGTTCGGCATCTAAGGCAGCCATACATCCTGTTCCTGCAGCAGTAATCGCTTGACGATATTCTTTATCTTGAACATCACCAGCAGCAAATATTCCTGGCAAATTAGTTTTTGTAGTTTTACCAGCAGTAATTAGGTAGCCAGTTTCATCCATATCTAATTGTCCTTTGAAAATATCTGTGTTTGGTTTATGTCCAATTGCAATAAATAAACCTGTAATATCGATTGTTGATTTTTCACCAGTCTGGTTGTTTACCATTCTCAAACCTTCAACAACTTGGTCTCCGATAACTTCGTCAACTTCCGTATTGAAAAGTACTTTTAAATTTGGAGTATTTTCAACTCGATGCTGCATTGCTTTTGAAGCTTTCATGGCATCTTTTCTAACAAGCATTGTTACGCTTTTACAGATATTTGCCAAATAAGTAGCTTCTTCTGCAGCCGTATCTCCGGCTCCAACAATTGCCACGTCTTGATTTTTGTAGAAAAAACCATCGCAAACAGCACAAGCAGAAACACCACCACCTCTTAATTTTTGTTCGCTAGGGAGTCCTAGGTATTTTGCTGTAGCTCCAGTTGAAATAATTACAGTATGAGCATGAACTTCTTTATTACCATCAATGGTTATTTTATGCCAGCCACCTTTTTCTTTAGAAAATTCTACTGCAGTTGCCATACCAATTCTTACTTCAGTTCCGAAACGTTCAGCTTGTTGCTGTAATTGAACCATCATTGTCGGGCCATCAATTCCTTCTGGATAACCAGGAAAGTTGTCTACTTCTGTTGTTGTTGTCAATTGTCCCCCTGGTTCCATTCCTGTATACATAACAGGCTTCATGTCAGCACGTGCTGCATAAATTGCCGCAGTATATCCTGCCGGGCCAGAACCAATGATAAGACATTTTATTTTTTCAATTGTATCAGACATAATATGTTTGTTTTTTGTACCGCAAAAGTACGGCTTTCTTAAAAATTGCAAAGCAAAAAAACATTAGTTTTAGCTATCTAAAAATAATAGAATCTTATTTAGATTTTCTGTTGCAGAATAAAAATATAATTCTATATTTGCACTCACGAATTCGGGGTGTAGCGTAGCCCGGTTATCGCGCCTGCTTTGGGAGCAGGAGGCCGCAGGTTCGAATCCTGCCACCCCGACGCTATAAAGCTGGATATAAATATCCGGCTTTTTTTATGCTGAATTTCAGCAAAATTTATATTATTTTTTTGATAACTCTCAATTTATGAGTATGCCTGTTTGTTTCAGCATTATAAATTCCGAGGTGGTCTAATCTGTCAATTCTTACTTTTCCGCTGGCATGGATAATGTAGTTATCATCCATAATGATTCCAACGTGAATAATTTTTCCTTCTTCATTGTCGAAAAAAGCCAAATCTCCAGGCTCGCTTTCTTCAATAAAACTCAATGCTTCTCCTTGAGTAGATTGTTCTGAAGCATCTCTTAGCAATTTATATCCGTTTAATTTATAAACCATCTGTGTAAGTCCTGAACAATCAATTCCGAAAGGAGTTTTTCCTCCCCACAAATAAGGCGCATTCAAATACATGAAAGCTGTATTGATCAAGTTTGACTTTGGTTTTACACCGCTAATTTTCATTCCTTCAAAATCTAAATTTTCTTTATTTATAGAAGAGTAGCTTAAAAAAGAAAGTGAAGATCCAAGTGGAATCGGTAGTAAAAGATTGTTTGGCGAAGTAATATATTCAATCAAATCTGCATTTAAAATAATGGCTTCGCTTGAAAGCTGCACATAATCAGATTCTGATATACTTTGGAATTGTTTTCCATCAATCCAGCCTTCATAGTTGTCAAAGTTTATTTTGATCCTATACCATTGTTTATCTTGCTCCAAAATTTCAAAATGCTCACCAAATAATATCTGGGATACAATTTCACTTCTGTCACTAGGTTCGAATCTTAAAGGTATTATGGCTAAGTTGCAAATTCCAAACATCTGCTGGTAGGATTATTAATGATGAATCTTAAATTAAAAATGAAAATTAATCATTTAGAATTTAAAATTCATCATTTAGAAATAAAAAATTTATGCTCTTTCAATTACAATAGCAGAAGCACCGCCACCGCCGTTACATATTGCAGCAGCGCCAATTTTAGCATTGTTCTGTTCCAATACGTTAAGCAACGTAATGATAATTCTTACCCCTGAGCATCCAAGAGGATGGCCGAGTGAAACAGCGCCTCCGTTGACATTTATTTTTGAATTGTCTAAACCTAAAATTTGTGCATTTGCTAATCCTACAACTGAAAAAGCTTCATTAAATTCAAAGAAATCTACATCATCGATTTTAATTCCTGCCTTATCCAATGCTTTTGGCAACGCTTTAGATGGAGTAGTGGTAAACCATTTTGGCTCTTGTGCAGCATCTGCATAGCTTTTTATATAAGCCAAAGGTTTTAATCCTAGTTCATTTGCTTTCTCTTCACTCATTAAAACAACGGCACCTGCGCCATCATTTATTGTAGAAGCATTTGCCGCAGTTACTGTTCCGTCTTTAGTAAATACCGCATTTAAAGTTGGAATTTTATCTAATTTAACATTAGTATATTCTTCATCTTTTGTAACCATTATCGGATCACCTTTTCTTTGAGGCACAGCTACTGGAACAACTTCGTTGTCAAATTTGCCAGCTTCCCATGCTTTTGCAGAACGCTCATAAGATTGTATTGCAAAATTATCTTGTTCTTCTCTTGAAATTTTATATTCAAACGCGCATAAATCTGCACAAACTCCCATCGCATTATTGTCGTAAGCATCTGTAAGTCCGTCTTTTTGCATTCCATCAACCATTGATGCCGGACCAAATTTATATCCATTTCTCAAGTGTATATAATGAGGAATAAGGCTCATGTTTTCCATACCTCCAGCAACAATAATTTCTGCATCACCACTTAAAATTGCCTGAGCTCCCATCATAACTGCTTTCATTCCTGAAGCACAAACTTTATTTACAGTTGTAGCAATTACTGTATTTGGCAACCCTGCTAATAAAGCTGCTTGACGTGCCGGAGCTTGTCCAACACCAGCTTGAACAACATTACCCATGTAAACTTCGTCTACTAATTCTGGCTTCAAATTAATTTTTTCTAAAGCACCTTTAATCGCAACAGCTCCTAATTGTGGCGCAGTTACTGTTGATAGCGCTCCCATGAAACTTCCAATTGGAGTTCTTGCAGCTGATACAATTACTATTTTTTTATTCATAATGTTTTAGTTCTTTGTTTATTTTGCGAATTTAATCAATTTATGAGGATTATAAAATCAATTATTGAATTAAATTCAAATGTAAGCATAGATAATTTTTATTCATTTTCTAAATTCTCATTGAATGCAGAAGGAAGAATTTGAGGTATAAATTTTATCAGTATAGGTAAAAGAAGGCTTCCTCCAGGTAAAAGAAATATTGTCAACGATGGAATAGTTTTGCAAATTTCCAACAGCTGCTTTTTCATTTTTTTCTTTTCTTTTTCATCCAAGCTTCTATGAGTAGAATGTGTCAGCAGAAGCATTAAATCCGCATTGTTTGAAAGTTCTTTAATAAGCCTAGATTTATTTCGTGTAATTAATATTTTTACATTCTGTGTTGTCTGCTCATAAAAATGCTTTACCGGATTTGAATAATTAAAATAAGGAATCTGTTTTTTATATTTTTCAATAAAATCATCAGTAGAAATAATACTTTCGGCGACAAAATTTTCAGAAACATTCATTATGCTTGCCAATTCATATAAAAATGAAACCTCATCTTTCTCCATTTTTTCGTCATTCCAAAGTGCCATTCCAGCCATGTCAATTAAATAAAGCTTCTCTAATTCTGACGTAAAATAGTCTAGTTCAAGTTTATCTAGATTATTGACTGTCGTTTTTGAAAATTTAGTATAGCGAACTGATGCCTCAAAAAGTTTTATTAAAAGATCATCATAGTGCGACTTTTTTGATTTCGTATTTAATGCCAACGAGACAATGCTGACAATCGTTTCTTCACACTTTTTCAGATAATTATTCGGAATAAAATCATTTACAAGATATTGGCGAAAGGCGAGGACATCTACAAAAAGTAATGCATTGGTTAAAATATGCGAGAAATTTTTACCGATAATTCCTTTGTTCGTTTGAATTCTTTCGGCAATAATTTTTTCAAGATTTGCAGATGGTGCATTTTCCGGAAGCATTTTATCCCACAGATTGAACCCTTTGGGATGCATTTCTTGATAAAATTCAATTGTTTTAGCTATGAAATTTTTCGGATTAGTTTCATGGGTAACCAACCCATAAATACTATATAATGTATTCAACAATGCCACCTTTGAAAATTCTTCAGAAATCCATCCTTTTGTATCTATCACAATCGGCGTATCAAAAGAAACTACATGCCCATAGATAAATCCGGTTTGGCGTGTCTTTTTATAAAACGCTAACGGATAAGGAACTATGGGAAGTTGCAAATGCTTTTGCTCGGCAAAAAATTTGTCTATCCAGCCATGTGCCGAAGGATTAATCATAGTTTGAATTTTGATGCAAAGCTATGTTTTTTATAGAGAAAATTAAAGATATTTGGAACTACTTTAAGTAATTATATAGAAGAGAATAAGTGTTTTTGATATCCATTTTTTAGAATTCGTATTGAAAAATAATACTAAAATTCTTGTTATATAAATTGTGTAAGATAAAAGGCTAATTCTGTAAGCAGTAAAATTCTGTAATAAAGTAATTTAGATAAACTAAAAACAACCAAAAAATTATAATCATGGGAAATTTACTTTACACCATTGCCGTAATCCTAGTCATCATTTGGGCTATAGGATTTTTAGGAGGATTCGTAGCCGGAAATTTAATTCATTTACTTTTAGTCATTGCCGTAGTTGTAGTGTTGCTAAGAGTTATACAAGGTAGAAAACCGTTGTAATTATTTTTATTTTATAACTTAATAAGAGAATTTTATAAAAATAATATTAATTTTTTAAAATAAATTTATAATAAGAAACAAATACACTAAACCAATAACCAAAAAACATTTACATTATGGGAAATTTACTTTATACAATAGCAGTGATTCTAGTAATCATTTGGGCACTAGGATTCTTCGGAGTTCTAGGAACAGGAATTGCAACAGGAGGATTAATCCACATCTTATTAGTAATTGCGATCATTATCGTATTATTAAGAGTGATTTCTGGAAGACGACCAATGTAAAAATTTCAAAAAAATTGCACTGAAAACAAAAAAACCGCTGAGAAATCAGCGGTTTTTTATTTGTAATTACTGTCTTGTCCTGAAATAGCGATACACAAAAAGTATCATTATGGAAAAAGATCAAGCATTGCGCTATGTAAAGCGCACACAGAAAGATTACACTATGTCTTTTAAGCTTCAAGTTGTTCAG
>Ga0247809_1000004_pt1 | contig 236658 bp, 220 predicted proteins | sample UWRJL104311B1_FD_180951 | JGI IMG/M metagenome (GOLD analysis project Ga0247809, IMG submission 180951) | Plant litter microbial communities from Arlington Agricultural Research Station in Wisconsin, United States - UWRJ-L104-311B-1 | ecosystem: Environmental > Terrestrial > Plant litter >... | reverse complement strand
ATGGAAAATACAGTGAGAACGCGACGAAACAGCTTCATTTCTGAAAACTCTTCCTGGAGAAATCGTTCTGATTGGCGGTTTGTTTTCCTCCATATAACGCACTTGAACTGACGATGTGTGGGTTCTCAAAAGCACGTCTGGATTGGTTTGGATGAAAAAAGTATCCTGCATATCTCTCGCCGGATGATATTCTGGAAGGTTCAATGCCGTAAAATTATGCCAGTCATCTTCAATTTCCGGACCTTCAGAAACATTGAATCCGATGTTTGAAAAAATGTCGATGATTTGGTTTTTTACTAAAGAAATTGGGTGACGCGAACCGATTTTCAAAGGTTCCGCCGGACGTGTTAAATCGCCATAGATTCCTACAGTTTCTTCTTTGCTTTCCAACGATTCTTGAATCGATTTTACTTTTTCTTCAGCCGTGTTTTTCAACTCGTTGATTACTTGCCCGAATTCTTTTTTCTGTTCGTTTGGAACGTTTTTGAATTCAGCGAAAAAGTCTTTCAAAAGGCCTTTGCTTCCCAGAAATTTGATTCTGAAAGCCTCAAGTTCTTCTTTTGATTGCGTTTGGAAAGCTTGCGCTTCGCCAATATATTCTTTAATCTTGTCTATCATCGTCTTTTTGTAAAGGTGCAAATTTAAGTTTTTTGTGTGAAATTTTGGGAGTTTTAACGCAAAGATTCGCGGAGAAATTTCGCAAATTAATTTAGTGAATCTCTGTGTCAACTTTGAGTGACTTTGCGGAATTTCTAGCTCTAGAAGGAACACAGATGACACAGATTTGAATAATTTCACAGATTTTTTGACTGTGATACTTTTATGAAATCTGAAATCTATTCAATCACATTTCGCTCCAAAAAATAATTCACAATCGCTTCTTTCATCAAAACCGACTGTTCACCAGCTTTCAACGGAGGCAATTCTTCTTTCACTTTATAATGTGGCCAGCCTTCGCTGTCAAAATAATCAAATTCATAAAATCCATAAGGTTCTAATAATCTGCAAATGGCGATATGCATCAAATTTACCTTTTCATCTTTCTTGAATTTTTGGTGGACTTTTCCTAATTCTTGGATTCCGATTAGGTAAATAATAGCGTCCAAATCTAAATCTTCGCCTTGCGAAAACTGATCTGAAAGTATGTTGACGAGCTTTTCCCAGCGCTCTTTTAATTGTATATCTCTAGACATTTTTAGTTATGAGTTATGAGTTATGAATTATGAGTTTTTTGCTTCGCTTTCTCGAAATTCAATAACAAAATTAATTTGCAAAGATACACTCTTGGATTTTGTTTTTCTATGAAAGGCTGTATCTTCGTCGCTTATTATTTTTTAGAATGGGAATTTTAGATATTATTTTAGGGATTTTCTTAGTTTACGGATTCATTCGTGGCATTTTGAACGGCTTTTTCGTAGAATTTGCTTCCTTGATTTCTCTTTTGCTAGGAATTTATGTAGCCATAAAATTTTCATTTTTGACTGCCGAATTTCTGTCTGATTTATTTTCTTGGAATCCCAAGACTATTGCCATTTGGGCATTTATCCTAACGTTTATCGGAGTGGTTTTGGGCGTTTCTTTATTGGCGAAATTCTTTACGACCGTTGCCAATTTCGCAAGTTTAGGATTATTCAACAAAATCGCTGGAGGAATTTTCGGAGTTTTGAAAATGTGCCTCATCTTGAGTTTTGCTTTGGCTTTGTTCCAAAAAATTAATTTCAATAACACTTTTGCAGAAAAGAAAACTTTGGATGATTCTATGTTTTACAATCCGATTTTGAAGATTTCTGAGTATGTTTTTCCTGTTTTTGAGGAATGGTTTGCGGAATTAAAGAAGTAAATTAATTCCACGAAGATTCGCTAAATTTTTCGCAGAGATTCGCAAAGTTGTTGGAAGCCAAAATGGCGTAAATTTTTGAACACAGATGACACGGATTTAACTGATTTTCGCAGATTTTTATCGTAACTTTAATAGATTTTCAAAAATCTAAAAATCTAAAAATCTAAAAATCTAAAATTACTTCAATTCCTTAATCGCATCCTTAGAAATCCAACCAATTCTTTCATCCGCCAATTGAATTTTCTTCCAATTATCTTTCTCTTCTAAAACGTGAACTTTTGTTCCTTCGTGTAAGGTAAAAACATCTTTAGCGCTATTTCTAGGCTCTAATTTTACCGACGTAATTTCTGCAAAAACAATCGCCGGACGATTTGCTTCCGTTAAATTCTTCGAAGAAATTGCCAATGAAACTGTTGCAATCAAAGCGATTAAAGCCAAGCATAATCCTACGAAGAAAACTCTTTTCAAAATCGTATTTTCTGAAAAATAATAGGCGATAAAAAAAAGCAAGAATAAAGAGGAAATTCCGATGGAAATTTTCGCCCATTCGTCAGCTGTATATTTCAACGTAAAATCATCAACCGTCTTTTTAAAACCAACTTCAATCACAGGTTTTATCTCGTCAATGGTCATGTTTTGGGCAAAACGAAGGTTGTTTTTAGAAGCCACATCATTCGGATTAAGTAGCAAAGCTTTCTCATAATTGTAAATCGCCGGCGCCACTTTATTCAATTTATAGTACGCATTTCCCAAATTATAATACAATTCCACTGATTCTTTTTTAGATTTCAAAACGCTTTCATAAGCAGTTACGGCATCCTCAAATTTCTCTTCCTGGTAGAATTTATTGCCTAGCTGAAAAGCATTTTGAGCCCAAAAAACCTGCGTGAAAAGTAAAAATATATAAAGTATGTTTTTCATTTTTGTATGTTTTAGAAAATACCTAACAGTTTTGAAAACGGGTTAGGACAACTAAATTTGTTTTTCCAATTCAGAAATTACAGTTACTGCTTTTTCATAATCCTGCTTGATCGCAACGCTTGAAAATGGCGCGTATCTTGCAAATTCGCAGTTTTCAGTCAAGTCAATAAAATCTTTCACCGTTTCTGGTTTTGCACCTCTTCCCAGCAAAATTTCAGTAATGATTTCTTTGCTCATTTCTGAGGTTTCGATATGCAATTTCGCTTTCAGGAAGTTATGCAAAGCTCTTTCCAAAGCAATGTAAAACGGCTCTTTATTATTAATCTGTTTCTTCGCTTGCGACAGATATTTCTTCGCCAAACGGTTTGACATTCTTCGTTTATTTCCAGCAATATCGCCATCTCTCGCTTCTTTTCTTCTTCGTATAAAAACGATTATCGGAATCAAGATAAATGGCAGTGCCAATAATCCGTAATATAAATTGGTTCCGAAAAAAGTCGTCTTTTTAGCCGAAACCAAATTCGTTTTCAGCTTGATATTGGCGAACTCTACATTCTTTTGCGCGGTCTGTTTCCCAATTCCTTCTTCGGCCGAAGCCACAGGTTCTGGACCAGTCGGGCCGTCTAAAACCTTCACCATAATTTCTGGCGAAGTAAGCGTTTTGTAACGTCCCACACTTGGATCAAAGTACGAAAACGACAATCCTTTGATGGGATAATTTCCTTTGTATTGCGGAATCAGCGTGTATTTATCTGAAATTTTTCCTTGCATTCCTGACAACGGCGTATTCACATTTTCTTTGTGAACCGGATCATACATTTCTAAAGCGCTCGGAACAATCGGTTTTGGAAGCGTGAACAATTTCAAGTTTCCATTACCCGAAACGCTTACTTCTAAATCTAAAGATTCGCCGTGTTTCAGTTCGGTTTTTGTAGGTTTTGCAGTAAAAGTAAATTTCCCGACAGCTCCGGTAAAATCATCTGGTTTTCCAGCTTCTGGCAAATCTTTAACTCTGATGACACGGCTTCCGGCAGAAATAGTCTTATTTGCCGCAACCAATTGTGGTCGTCCAAAAATATCCCTACGATTCGTCGGAACTTCCATTACAACATCCAAAGAAAGCGGTTCAATCGTTAATTTTCCTGCTTTTTGTGGATATAAAACTGCTTTTTTCAAAACAACATAGCGATAATCTTCACCTTTATATTTTCCGTTTTCAACAACCAAATTTTTGATTTCAATATTTTGACTCCAGAAATCATTAAACTTCGGAGTGCTTGATTCACGCCAGTTTCGAACGCTCAAATTATGGCTTACATATAATTTGTAAACGACGGTAATTGGCTCATTCAAATACGGATTTTCCTTAGAAATTTCAGCTACCAAATGAATTCCGTCAGTGGAAGGCACATAATTTGGACTGTTCGGATCTTGTTGTTCTGCGACAGCATTTCCAACCGTAATTTTTATTGGATCAGTTTTATAAATTTCTCCCCTTATTTCAATAGTTGCCGACTTAATCGTCAACGTTCCCTTTTGCAACGGAAGAAGAAAATAGATATAAGATTTGTTGAAAGTCCCGCGACCGTTGACCCAAGTCTGGCTTACTTGCTGGCTTGGCCCGCCGACAACACGAAATCCTTCAAAAGACGGAGGCGTGAAATTATCGCCGTCGTCATTCATAGTGAAATCAATACGCAATCGTTCGTTTATACCAATAGATTGCCTGCTGACTTTCGCCTCAAACTGGACTTGAGCCGAAAGTGCTTGAAAAAAAATCAAAAATAATACTGCTAAAAACTTTTTCATCGCAAATCTCCTACTTATTACCAGTCTTTTTCTGTTTGAACCGGCCTGCCTTTTGCTTTTTTGGCATTGACCTTATCTTGAATTTTCTTTTCTTCGTTATTTACAGCATCTAAAAGATTGTCAATCCTTTGTTTTGAAGGGTTTCCTTGCGGTTTTGGCTGTCCATCTTTAGGATCGTCTCCGCCTTTTTTATCGTCCTTATCTTTCCCCTCGTCTTTTTTATCTTTGTCGCCTTTGTCTTTATTATCCTTTTTGTCGTCGCCGTCTTTCTTGTCGTCTTTTTTATCTTTATCTTGATTTTTATTCTTGTTCTTGTCGTCCTTTTTATCATCTTTCGGAGGCGGATTATTTTTCAGATATTCTTTCGCTAAAGCGTAATTGTAGCGCGTTTCCTCATCTGTAGGATTATTTCGCAATGCATTTTTATACGCTTCCACGGCTTCAGAATACTTTTTTTCCTTCATAAAAATATTTCCAAGATTATGAAAAGCTTTGTGTTTTTGAGGTTTTGTCTTGGCATTTTCAATGGTTTTCAAATACGCCAATTTTGCTTCGCTAGCTTGATTTTGTTTATAAATTGTATTTCCTAAGTTATACGAAGAAATAGCCTGAGTCGGTGATTTTGAAAGTGAAATTCTGTAATCAGCTTCGGCTTCGGCATATTTTTTCTCCTTAAATTCTTCGTTTCCTTTTGGCAGATTTTTATCCTTTTGTTGCGCTACTACTGCAAAGGAAAAAAACAGCAGACTATATATAAATACATTTTTCATTTTATTCCTTTTCATTAAACAAGTTCAGTTTTTTCACCCATTTTGTCTTTTTCTCCATTAAGAAAATATCCAAAAACAAAAATAAGAAAGCCGCGCCGATGAACCATTGGAACTGCGATTGGTAATTGGCAAATTGCGTCGCCTCAAACTCTGTTTTTTCAATATTATCTAAGGCATTTTTTACATAATCTAAAACTTGCTTGGTGTTGCTTCCATTGATATAACCGCCTTTCGTGCCTTTCGCAATTGCTTTCAAAGTCGCTTCGTTCAATTTTGTCACGACAACTTCATCATTTCTATCGCGCTGGTAACCTTCGATTTTGCCGTTTCTTTTCAACGGAATAGTGCCTCCTTTTTCAGTCCCAACTCCGATTGTAATAATTTTCAATCCGTTTTTCTCCGCTTCTTCCACAACACTTTCCACGCCTTCCGAATGGTCTTCTCCGTCAGAAATCAGAATAACCAATTTGCTGGTTTTGCTTTTTTCGTCAAAATAAGACGCCGACATCTGAATCGCTTCGTCCAAAGAAGTTCCCTGTGAAGAAACCATTCCCGGATTCATGCTTTGCAAAAACATTTTTGCAACGCTGTAATCTGTCGTGATTGGCAAAACTGGGAAAGCGCTTCCGGCGTAAGCCACGATTCCGATTCTGTCGCTTCCTAATTGGTTGATAATCTGTGAAACCAATTGCTTTGTTTTGTCTAATCGGCTTGGCGCAATATCTTCGGCAAGCATTGATTTTGAAACGTCGATGGCAAAAACGATGTCGATTCCTTCACGTTTTACAGTTTCCATTCTGGTTCCGATTTTTGGATTTACCAAACCGACGATCAAAAAGGCCAAAGCCAAAAGGAACACGGTAATTTTCAAGCTTGACTTAAAAATGGAGCGTTCTGGCGTTAGTCTTTTGATCAGTTTGTAATCTCCAAATTCACGCTGTTTTTTCTTTTTCCAATACAAATTGAACAAGAATAGCAACACCAAAATCGGGATAACTATAAGGATGTATAAATATTTTTTTTCGTCTAATTCGTACATAATTTTTTAAATAAAGCTTCTGAAAATGGTATTTTTCAATAATACTTCAAGCAATAAAAGCAATCCGGCAACATAAATAAACGGACGGAAATGCTCGTCATAATTGTAAAATTTTTGCTCTTCAATTTCAGAGGTTTCCAGCTTGTTGATTTCTTCGTAAATTTCTCTAAGCTTTTGGTTGTTCGTTGCACGGAAATATTTTCCATCGGTATTTCTTGCAATTTCCTTCATCAACTGCTCGTCAATTTCCACTTGCATCATTTGGTATAAAAACTCTCCGTTTGCGCCGATTGCGTAAGGAGATTCGGCCATTCCTTTTGTTCCAAGTCCGATGGTATAGACTTTTATTCCGTATTCTTTTGCAATATCAGAAGCCATTCTCGGATCAATAAAACCTGAATTATTCACACCGTCAGTCAATAAAATGATGACTTTGCTTTTTGCCTGGCTGTCTTTTAAACGATTTACGGCTGTGGCCAATCCCATCCCGATTCCTGTTCCGTCTTGCAATAAATTGTCGTATTTCACGCCTTTCAAAGCTTCTAAAACTACAGCTTTGTCACTTGTCACGGGCGTTTTCGTATAACTTTCTGCGGCATAAACCACCAAACCAATTCTGTCATTCGGCCTTCCTTCTACAAATTCAGAAGCGACTCTTTTCAGAGCTTCCAAACGGTTCGGCTTCAAATCTCGCGTCAGCATACTTCCTGAAACGTCGATGGAAAGTACAATATCTATACCATTTGTAGTTTTGGTTTTATTGCTGATATCAACGCTTTGAGGTCTTGCCAAAGCAACGATTATGAAACAGAGCGCTATAATTCTGAAGGCAAAAAGGAACGGATATAATTTTGGCAAAAACGAACTTTTGACTTTAAATCCGTTAAGCGAACTCACTTTCAAGGAAGCCGAAATTTTATTTCTTTTCCAGATATGCCAAGCGATTGCGACTGGAATCAGCAAGAATAGCCAGAAAAAACCGGGATTTAAAAAGGTAACATTATTCATCATTAGTTTACTCTTTTAAGTTCAACGGATTCTAAAATTCTTTCTGCAATCTGGTTCGCATATTCGTCGCCTTCCTTGTGGAAAATCATTATTTGCTGCAAACCGCCGTCTTGGCTGAAAAACAAAACTTCATAGTAAACTTTTATGCTTTTCTTATTTTCTGGATCAACTTGGTCGAAAGTTCCGTAGCCTTTTTTGCCCGAAATTCCTTCTCTCGTTTGATAATCTTCTTGTTTTACAATCATGTTTGCGGCACCATTTTTCTCTAGCAATTGCAAGCTTCCTTCCAATGCTTTTGACAAATCGATCTGCGTTTCCTGCTTGTATTTATTGGTAGAAACCATTACGTAGAAATTATCCCAAATATCTCCATAAGAAAATAGCTGCATTTCTTTGATTAGCGCCATCGTTTCTTTTGGCAGTTTTTCTTCTTTCTGGCGTATCAAAACTTTTGGCGTTTCGATTAAAATTCCAGGATTTCCATATTCGCTTTTCACCCATTCGCCTTCCAGCATTTGTTTTGACGAATTGCCGAAAATAATTCCTTGGCTCACCAGATAATATCCTAAACCTGCAAAAAGCACAAAAGCAGAAACAAATCCGATGATGGCATTGCGTTGCTGGCGTTTCTTTTTGGCTAATTTTTCTCTTCTTTCTGCGTCGAAATCAACTTCGTCTTCGATTTCTTCCTCTTTCGGAATGGCTTTGTGCAACGTGAAAATTGTTCTTTCGATGCGTTTTCTGTCTTCCACAATTTCAAAATCTAGTGGTTTTGATTTTGCAAACTTCACCAAATCCGCTTGGCGTAAAACCTTTTCTAAGTTTTCAACCGTTTCTTTCGAAAGCTTCATTTTCTTTCTGACAACCGCATTTCTCAAGCCGACAATTACTTCAGAAGTCGTGCTTTCCATCGCTGGAACTTGAATTTCTTCTTCAATATAAGTTCGGGCAATATCAGTCAATTCAGAATAATAATTTTTGACTTCGCCTTTTTCTAAAAGCTCTTTCTTTTCTAGGTTTTTCAGCATGCTTGAAGCCTTTTCGATTGGCGTCGCATATACAATTTCTTCGTCTTTTTTGCGCTTGTATTTTTTAGCCAGGAAGAAAATCAGTACTCCGATTCCGGCTAAAAGTAAGATTCCCAAAACCCATTTCCACCAATTTCCCACTGGAGATTTTACTTCGGAAATGCCTTTGATGTCAAACATTTTCTGCTTTAAAGTATCGACTTTTACGGCCATAACTTCAACAGCAATCGAATCGGTCAAAAACGGTTTTTTATTGATCAAAACAGGAAGGCTCGGAATCAGGAATCGTCCCGAGTCAAATTGCGTCAAGCCATATCTTTTGGTCAATAAATAAAGGTCTTTTTCTTTGACAGTATCTATCGGATAGGATTCTAAAACTTCTAAAGCGCCAAAATTTTTCCCATCCGGAAAAACAACGCTTGACAAAGTATCAACAGAAGTTTTTAAAGTAAGATTGAGCTGCGCGCCAATTTTTATTTTGGTAGAATCGACTGTCGTAGTTACTCGTTTCTGCTGCGCGAAACCTAACGTTCCAACAAGCAAAAATAGCAGTATGTAAAAATTGTTTTTTTTCATTTTTCTAGTCCTAATCTTATTCATAAAAGGGGGAATAAAGATTAACCTCTCGTTTTAAAATAGCCTAATAATTTGGTTACATAACTTTCGTCAACTCTAGTATTCACAGTACCAGAACCGCTTTTACTAAAAGTTTCCTTGAAATATTTTATTTTATCCTGATAGTGTTTTTCATATTCCATGCGAACCGATTTTGAGCCTGTATCGACCAAAAGCGTTTCTCCCGTTTCCGCGTCCAGCATATTCACCATCCCGATGTTCGGCATTTTTTCTTCTCTTGTATCATACACTCGAATTCCGGTCAAGTCGTGCTTTTTTCCAGCAATTTTCAAGGTTTTTTCGTAATCGTCATCCGTCATAAAATCAGAAATCATAAATACGATTGCTTTCTTTTTTATAACTCCGGAGAAAAATCTTAGCGCTTGCGAAATATTCGTCTTGTTGCTTTTCGGATGAAATTCAATCAATTCACGGATGATTCTCAAAACGTGCGATCTTCCTTTTTTTGGCGGAATAAACAATTCGATTTGGTCAGAAAACAAAATTAATCCGATTTTATCGTTGTTTTGCGTCGCTGAGAAAGCCATTGTTGCGGCGATTTCTGTTACGACATCTTTCTTGAAAGCATTCTGTGTCCCAAAACTTTCAGAGCCACTGATATCAACCATCAGCATCATCGTGAGTTCTCTTTCTTCCTCAAAAACTTTGACGTAAGGTTCGTTGTATCTCGCCGTTACATTCCAGTCAATCGCACGAATATCGTCACCAAACTGATATTGGCGGACTTCGCTGAACGTCATGCCTCGTCCTTTGAAAGACGTATGATATTCTCCCGAAAAGATGTGATCGCTCAATCTTCGGGTTTTGATTTCTATTTTTCGAACTTTTTTGAGTAATTCCTTTGTATCCATTTCTTTAGATTTCAGATTTTAGATTTCAGATTTCAGAACTTAGATGGTCTGAAAACTGCAAACTGCCATCTGATTAAGGTACTTCAACTTCGTTTACGATTTTATTAATAATGTCAACAGAAGTGACGTTTTCAGCTTCCGCTTCATACGTAATTCCGATTCTGTGGCGCAAAACATCGTGAACAACGGCGCGAACATCTTCTGGAATCACATAACCTCTGCGTTTGATGAAAGCATAACATTTTGCGGCGGTTGCCAAGTTGATGCTTCCACGTGGAGAGGAACCAAAACTGATCAAAGGTTTCAAGCTTTCTAATTTATATTTCTCTGGATAACGAGTTGCAAAAACAATATCCAAGATATATTTCTCAATTTTTTCATCCATATAAACCTCGCGAACCGCTTCTTGCGCTCTTAAAATCTGCTCGACAGAAACCACCTGGTTTACTTTTTCGTAACCACCTTTCAAACTTTGTCTAACAACCATTCGCTCTTCTTCCATTTTTGGATAATCGATTACCGTTTTTAACATAAAACGATCGACTTGTGCTTCTGGCAAAGGATAAGTTCCTTCTTGTTCTACTGGATTTTGCGTAGCTAGAACCAAAAAAGGTCTGTCTAATTTAAAAGTCGTATCTCCAATAGTTACTTGTTTTTCCTGCATCGCTTCCAAAAGTGCCGATTGTACTTTCGCTGGAGCACGGTTGATCTCATCCGCTAAAACGAAATTGGCGAAAATCGGACCTTTTTTAATCGAAAAAGCATTGTCTTTAATGTTGTAAATCATGGTTCCCACAACATCCGCAGGAAGCAAATCTGGAGTAAACTGAATTCGGCTGAAAGAACCGTGAATTGCTTGTGAAAGCGTGTTAATTGCTAAAGTTTTTGCCAATCCCGGAACTCCTTCCAGCAAAATGTGTCCTTGTCCTAAAAGTCCGATCAACAATCTTTCAATCATATGCTTCTGACCGACAATCACTTTGTTCATTTCCATCACCAAAAGGTCAATAAAGGCGCTTTCTCTTTCTATTTTTTCATTGATTGCTCTAATGTCTAATGCAGTAGCATTTTCTTCCATAATCTAATATTTAAAGCCGTGAAGTTAGTATTTAATTTTAATGGTGCAAATTGAAAATTTATTTACTGGCAAGACGTTAACAATCTGTTAAAAATTATTTGAATCCCTTGGTTTTAAGGATGATTTATGATTTTCTTTTCATAAATTTAGAAACTCAAATTTAATAGCGTGAAAACAGCCTTATCTCCCATCATTGCGGGAACTATGAATTGGGGAGTTTGGGATAAAAATCTCAATACTTCTGAAATGGCAAACTTGATACATGTTTGCCACGAAAATAAAATTACAACCTTTGACCATGCCGATATTTATGGCGGTTATACTACGGAAGCTTCCTTTGGAAAAGCCTTGACGGAAAGCAAGATCAATCGTGAGAAAATTCAATTGATTTCGAAGTGCGGTATTCTTCAAAACTCAGAAAATCGTCCGTATAAAGTCAAGAATTATGATTATTCAAAAGACTATATTATTTGGTCTGTAGAAAATTCATTAAAAAATTTACATTCTGATTATTTGGATGTGCTTTTATTGCATCGCCCGAGTCCGTTGATGAATTCGGAAAAAATTGCGGAAGCCGTTGAAAAATTGAAAGCTGACGGAAAAATTTTGGATTTTGGTTTATCCAATTTTACGCCTTCGCAAACGGATTTGATTCGCTCGAAAACGGAAGTTTCTTATAATCAAGTTCAATTTTCTGCGACCGATTTTGAAGCGATGCTGAATGGAAGTTTGGATCATATGCAAGTCAACAATATCCGTCCGATGGCTTGGAATCCGCTTGGAACGGTTTTTAGAGAAAATACAGATCAGACGAAACGATTGAAAACGCTTTTGGCGGATTTGGTTTCAAAATACCATGTTGGTTCGGATACGATTTTATTGTCTTGGATTTTACAGCATCCGGCAAAAATTATTCCGATTGCGGGAACTGTGAATGTTTCTAGATTGCAACAGCTTTTTAAAGCAACGGAGTTTAAATTGGAAAGAGAAGAATGGTTTTCAATTTGGACTGAGAGTATGGGGAATGCGGTTCCTTAAATTATATCTGAAACAAATAGTTTCACTTTAGAACAACTTTTATATCTTTGTATTATATGCCATCCAACCAAAAACACAGAACAATTGTCTTTTATAAAGACTATTTTGAAAATTTCTATGAGCATCAACGTGAAAAAGTCCAGAAGAAAATTGCTTGGACTTTTAACTTAATTGAAGAATTACCTAGAATTCCAGACAGCTATCTCAAACATATTGAGGACACCGATGGAATTTTTGAAATAAGAATTCAACAAGGAAGTGATATTTTTAGAATATTTTGCTTTTTTGACGATGGAAAACTTATTGTGTTAGCGAATGGATTTCAAAAGAAAACACAAAAGACGCCAAAAAGTGAAATTGAAAAAGCTATAAAAATCAAACAAGAATATGAAAGTGAAAAATAATAATCTTAAAACGTTAGACGAATTTAAGGACAAACATTTCGGTAAAGTTGGAACCAAAAAAAGAGACGAACTTGATGCTGAATATGAAAATTTTAAAATTGGAGCAATGATTCACGAGGCAAGACTTGAAAAAGGATTGACTCAAGAACAGCTTGCTGAAAGAGTTGGAACAACAAAATCTTATATTTCAAAAATCGAAAACAACGTCAAAGAAGTTCGTTTTTCAACTTTGCAGAAAATTGTAGAACTTGGATTAGGTGGCCAATTGGAATTATCGATTAAGTTTTAAAAGTTGAACATCCAATCAGAATTTTCAACTAAGAAATAAAAAATGAAAACAGTCTTAATAACAGGTGCAACAAGTGGCATCGGAAGAGCAACGGCAATCGAGCTAGCCAAAAACAATTTCAAACTAATTCTCTGTGGAAGACGCGAAGATCGTTTGGCAGAATTGCAAGTCGAATTAGAACATCGCACCAAAGTGCACACTTTAAATTTTGACGTAAGAAAGAAAAAAGCGGTTCAGGAAGCGATTGATTCTTTACCTCCAGATTTTTCTAAAATCGATGTTTTGATTAATAATGCAGGAAACGCCCACGGTTTAGATCCAATTCAAACTGGAGATTTAGACGATTGGGATGCAATGATTGATATAAATGTAAAAGGTTTATTGTATGTTTCCCATGCCATAATTCCGAAAATGGTGGAACAACGAAGCGGTCATATCATCAACATCGGTTCGACGGCCGCAAAAGAAGTTTATCCAAATGGAAATGTCTATTGCGCTACAAAACACGCCGTTGACGCGATAAACCAAGGAATGCGAATGGATTTGAACCAATACGGAATCCGTGTGGGAGGAATTCATCCGGGAATGGTGGAAACTGAATTTTCGCAAGTCCGTTTTAAAGGTGATGCGGAAAGAGCGGCGAATGTTTACAAAGGATTTGAGCCTTTAAAACCTGAAGATATCGCTGACATTATTCGGTTTGTAATTACAAGGCCTTATCATGTTAATATCGCCGATTTGGTCGTAATGTCAACCGCTCAGGCTTCTTCTACGATCGTGAATAGAATAATTTAAAAGAGGATTTTTCGATATTTCGATTGTCCGACATTCGAAAAATCGAAAAGTCTAACAATCGAAATATCTGAATAAATGATCAACAAGCGACTTCTCATAAAAAATCTTCTCGCTCACAATGACGAGAGCAGTTTTTATGACAAAAAGCGCCAGTTGAACTTACACACGCGGGAAGGAAAAGGGAAATTCTTGAAACATATTTGTGCTTTGTCCAATTCAAATCCTGCGAACAATTCTTATATCGTTGTGGGCGTTGAAGATCACGATAATGAAATTGTGGGCGATGATTTTTTTGACGACAGCCGAATCCAGAATTTAGTGAATGCTTTCTTAGAAAATCCTCCGAAAATTCAATATGAAAATGTTCCGTTTCCGAATTTGTCCAAAGATAAAGTCATCGGTTTAGTTACGATTAAGCCTAAAAAACGCGTTTCTTATTTCAAAAAAGGAATTCACACAATTATTGCAAAACAGGCTTTTATTAGAAGAGGAAGCAATTCAATTCCGGTTGAAGAATCAGAAGTCGAACGGAATTACCAAAACACGGAAACCGTTATCAGCATTGAAAATAATTCTAGAAACAGCATCGAATATACGTTGGAAGGCGTGATTGATTTTATGAATAATCGCCACAAAGACATGTTCCCAAAGTATAAAGTTTTTAAGGAATTATTCGTGGTTTGCTGGGCCGGACATTCAAAAAAAGTCAAAGAAAAAACTTATTTATCCCGCGTGGATATTGAATTGGTGAACGAACAAGTGAAACTTTTCTATTCGGCTTTGGATGAAGTTTCGATTGAATTTGACCACAATACTTTTTCGATTACAGAATATCTCCCGTTAGGCTTAAACGACAAAACGAGCTATTATCCGCTGGAAAAACAAACAATTTATTTTTATGACAACGGCTATTATAAAATTGAAACTGAATTCCTCTTTGAACCGCCAGAATACAATCGGAAAATGCTTTTTCATATTTATAATTCCAATCTTTCCTTGCTTTCAAAATTAGAAAAATCATTGCCTTTGTCTGATCAAGAAAAAAAGGATTTGCTGAATCTTCCATCGACTTTTATGATTTGCTATTTAAATGGATTTGACGATGCGAAACAGAAATTAATTGATGCAAAACAATTGCTGAAATCTTTTGAAAACCCAACGGTTTATATCAGTTTTAAAGAGGCTTTGAGAATTTTGAGAAAGATGAAATACGACAAAAACACTGAATAATTTGTGTCAAAATTTTTAATATTTGATTATCACGAATGTTTTTAGGATATTTGAATTTATGAACAGAACATTAGTAATCGGCGACATTCATGGTGGACTTCGTGCTTTGAATCAAATTTTTGAGAGAGCAAATGTTACTAAAAATGACACTTTAATTTTTCTTGGAGATTATGTAGATGGATGGAGTGAATCGCCTGAAGTCATTGATTTTTTGATACAAATTAAAGAATCTCACAATTGTATTTTTTTACGTGGAAATCATGATGATTTGCTTTTATCTTGGTTGGAACACAACAAAGACAACCCGCAATGGTTCAATCATGGTGGAAAAATCACCATGGAAAAATACAGTCTTTTGACCGAAGAAGACAAGCAGCCACATATTGATTTCTTGAAGCTTTTAGAGAATTATTACCTCGACAATGAAAACAGATTGTTTATTCATGCCGGTTTTACAAATCTAAACGGTGTTGAATATGAATATTTTCCGAAGATGTTTTATTGGGAAAGAACGCTTTGGGAAAATGCACTTTCCTTAGATCCAAGAATTGAAAAAGACAGTCCTTATTACCCAAAAAGATTTACGCTTTACAAAGAAATTTTCATCGGACATACGCCTGTCACTCGAATTGGTGAAATAGTTCCGATAAATAAAGCAAATATTTGGAATGTTGATACTGGCGCCGCTTTTAAAGGTCCGTTGACTATTCTTGATATAAATACAAAAGAATATTGGCAAAGCGATCCGCTTCCAGAGTTATATCCTGAAGAAAATGGCAGAAATTAAATGCCGTAAATCACAATAAATAGTATATTTGTCAAAAATTTTATACCATGAAGAAAATTATAACATTAGGATTGCTTTTGACTGCATTTTTAGGAAATGCTCAAGCCTTTAGCGGAAAGGGTGACAACAAGTTTCAAGTCGGAGCGAATTTTCAAGACCATGCCACAGGAATTATGGCCACTTACGATTATGGAATCGGTGAAAACATGTCAATTGGCTTTTACACAACTTATTTATTAGGCGTTGACGGCGACGATTCAAAATTTGAAGACGAATTTGATTTGAAAGCACGTTTCAATGCAAATATTGGAAACGTAATCGGATTGCCTGAAAACATTGATGTTTATCCAGGTTTGAACTTAGGGTTGAGAAATTTTGGAGCGCATCTTGGCGGCCGATATTTTTTCACAAACGGCTTTGGAGTTTTCACAGAACTTGCCGTTCCGATTGCACGATATGACAATGATGTTTATGGATATGAACACTTGAATAACCAATTTACATTTAGTTTAGGCGCTTCATTTAATTTGTAAAATTTACTATTCTATATTAAAAATCCGATTCAATTTGAATCGGATTTTTTTTTAGAGCTGAGAAATGCTATTCTGGCTGTAAATCAATAAAAACACGCTCTGGAATTACGTGGCACTCATCAGCTTCCACAGTAATTGCATTTGTTGTTTGCGTTTGATATCCTTCTTTGGAAATGGTCAAAATATAAGTCCCAGGCCTTTCATAAGCTCCCATGAATGCTGAAGAACTCATCGTCCCAAATCCGAGCCTTTCTGAATAATTTCCATCTACAGCAATTATAGAAACTCCATCTTGAAGTTCTACATCAGTCACTGCATCTTTTACATTTACAACCAAACCAGCAACATAGATTTCTGTACAATTTACTTCATCGTTAGTGTTGTCATCGTCGCCACTACAGCTGATTGCAAGGAGTGACATAAAGAGAATAAATTTTTTCATTTTTGTTCGTTTTTTCTTATAGATACAAGATTTTTTTAAAGGTTGCTTTGTTTTCAAAAATTTCTGCGACTGTTATAAATAGGTTAAAAACCAACATTTCAAAAACACTACAGAAAGATTATTTGTAAATTTATGTGACAACAAACAAACGAATGACGCTTTCAGAACAATACAATTCCGTTAGGAAACACACAGAAAAAATCTGTCAACCTTTAAAAACAGAAGATTTCGTACCACAACCTGTGAACTTTGTGAGTCCGCCGAAATGGCATTTGGCACACACGACTTGGTTTTTTGAGCAATTTGTTTTGAAAGAACACTTGCCTGATTATAAAGTTTTTGATGACGATTTTTCTTTCCTTTTCAACAGTTATTACAACTTCGTCGGCAAACGAGTCTTTAGAGCTGACCGAGGAAATATCACACGTCCTGGAGTTCAGGAAGTTTTTGAATACCGTGCGTATGTGGATATGCACATGCAAATTTTATTGCAGTTGAAATCTGAAGAATTGAAAGAATTGCTTGAATTGGGGTTAAATCACGAGCAACAGCATCAGGAATTATTATTGACCGACATCAAATATATTTTGGGAAACAATCCGATTTTCCCGGTTTACAATGAAGATTTAGATTGGGAAAACGACACGAATTCTGAAGCCGGATTTGTAAAATTTGAAGAAGGAATTTATGAAATCGGACATGATTCTGAAGCTTTTTCCTTTGACAACGAACACGGACATCATAAAGTGTATTTACACGATTTTGAGATTTCAAAAGCTTTGGTCACCAATGCCGAATATCTCGAATTTATAAATTCGGATGCTTATAAAAATTTCAAATATTGGCTTGACGAAGGTTGGTCTTGGGTCACCGAAAATAAAATTGAAGCACCACTTTATTGGCATAAAATCGAAGGCGAATGGTATCATTTTTCAATGAATGGATTACAGAAAGTAAATCCAGAAGCTGTTGTCACGCACGTTAGTTTTTATGAAGCTTCCGCATTTGCTGAATGGAAAAAAATGCGTCTTCCAACCGAATTTGAATGGGAAATTGCATCCGATAAATTCAACTGGGGAAAACGTTGGGAATGGACAAATTCAGCTTATTTGCCTTATCCAAATTTCAAAAAACCAGAAGGCGCAATCGGCGAATACAACGGAAAATTTATGATAAACCAAATGGTTTTGCGAGGTTCTAGTTGCGCCACATCGCCAAACCACAGCCGAAAAACATATAGAAATTTCTTTCACGCAGACGAACGCTGGCAATTCAACAGCATTCGTTTGGCAAAATAATTATTATGAAAATCAGTACTCCAACATACAACAAAGCCTTTGCGGAAGACGTTTTAAAAGGTTTGACCGATGAAAAAAAGCATCTTTCTTCCCGCTATTTTTATGACGACGAAGGAAGCCATATTTTCCAGCAAATTATGGAAATGCCCGAATATTATCCGACGAATTGTGAGTTTGAGATTTTGTCTGAACAATCGGAGCAGATTTTAGAAAAATTAAACTTTACAGGAAATTTTAATATTGTGGAATTTGGTTCTGGCGATGGAACAAAAACCAAACAGTTATTAAAAACTTTCTTGGATAAAAATGCTGATTTTACGTATGTTCCGATAGATATTTCTGAAGAAGCGATTTTGATTTTGGAAGAAAATATCAGAGCATCGCTTCCGGAAATCAAGATGAATTCTAAAATTGGAGACTATTTTGATATTTTGGCGGATATTTCTAAAGAGGAAACTCCGAATTTGTTTTTATTTTTAGGAGGAAACATTGGAAATTATAAAAAAGAGGACGCAATTGACTTGCTTCAAAAATTTGCTTCCGGAATGAAAAAAGGCGACAAATTGCTGATGGGAATTGACTTGCAGAAAAGTCCGAGAACGATTCAAAAAGCCTACGACGATCCACACGGAATCACGAAAGCGTTCAATATGAATTTGTTAAGGAGAATTAATCGTGAGTTGGAAGCTGATATTGATTTAGACCAATTTGATTTTTATTGCCATTATAATCCAGAAAATGGCGAAGTGAATAGTTATTTGTTCAGCTTGGTCAAACAAAGTTTCCACTCGAAAGTTCTCAATAAATCGTTTGCTTTTCAAAAAGGAGAAACCATCTGGACAGAGCTTTCCAAGAAATATAGTTTTTCTGAAATTGATGAATTAGCCGAAAAATTAGACTTTAAAGTCGTGGAAAATTTCTTGGATTCTAAATATTATTTTACGGATAGTTTGTGGGAGAAATAATTTATATTTCAATTAAACAAGTAAATCGCAAACAAATTATGTTAATAAGTTTACTAAAATTGTTTATAAGCTAAAAAAAAAGATTTATATTTGCACCAATAATACCAGCCACGCTTCCCTCGTTCAGCGCACCCGGGCTGGTTTTCGATTTTTATGAAATATAGTAAGCCTGCAGTTTCGATTCCTGACCAAATTCAAAAATTAAAAGATAGAGGTTTGTCTTTTAGCAATGAAGTTAAAGCCTGTCATTACCTATCAAATATAAGTTTTTATAGGCTCAGAGCATATACTTATCCATTTCAAGATAACACAGATCCTAATCATCCATTTAAGCAAAAAATCTCTTTTGAGGAAATTATTAGTTTGTATGTTTTCGATCGAAAATTAAGACTGTTGATTTTCGATGCAATTGAAAAAATTGAAATAGCCCTAAGAACACAAATCATATATCATTACTCTTTAAATTATGGTTCTCACTGGCATATTGATCCTAGACATTACAGGGATGCTATGAGATTTGCAAATCAAATTACGGATTTACAAAAAGAGATAAATAGAGGAGCAGAAACATTTATTGAGCATTATCACCAAACTTACACCTCACCTACCGAACCTCCTTGCTGGATGTCATTAGAAGTAAGCAGTATGGGCTTACTATCTCGGATCTATCAGAATCTAGCTAAAACCCAAGAAAAAAAAGATGTTTCTCATCATTTTGGCATCAAGGATATTAATATATTCGAAAATTGGCTATTTTGTTTTTGCAGTCTTCGCAATATTTGCGCTCATCACGGTAGAGTTTGGAATAGAAGATTAGTTCAAATCAAACTTCCTTACAATACGCAATTTCCATTTCTTCAAAATACAAATGTTTATCAAAACAAGCTTTACGCAACACTTTCTTGTGTTCAATATGTTTTAAATATAATAAGCCCTGGCAGCGATTTTAAGGTTCGACTTAAAGAAATTATTCTGAACTGTCCTTTAGAGCAAGAAAAAGAAATGGGATTTCCTAAAAACTGGGAATTGGATCAATTATGGAATTAATATCTGGGAGGATAAGTAATTTACAAATAAAAAAATCCCGCCAGTTTTCACCAGCAGGATTTTAAAAAATTCTATCTAAATCTTACAAATCGAATTTAATCCCTTGTGCTAAAGGCAAATTCGTTGTGTAATTGATCGTATTTGTCTGTCTTCTCATATACACTTTCCAAGCGTCAGAACCTGATTCACGGCCACCACCAGTTTCTTTTTCACCACCAAAAGCGCCACCGATTTCAGCACCAGAAGTTCCGATATTTACATTGGCGATTCCACAGTCAGAACCAGCAACAGAGAGGAATCTTTCGGCTTCACGCAAATTATTTGTCATAATTGCAGAAGACAATCCTTGCGCCACTCCGTTTTGGATTGCGATAGCATTGTCAACGTCTCCGTCATATTTCAATAAATATAAAACCGGAGCAAAAGTTTCGTGTTGTACAATTTCAAAATGACCTTCTGCTTCTGCGATTGCAGGTTTAACATAGCATCCGCTTTCGTAGCCTTCGCCAGAAAGAACGCCACCTTCAACGATGATTTTTCCGCCTTCGGCAACAACTTTCGTCAACGCTTTGTTGTACATTTCAACAGCGTGCGTATCGATTAACGGTCCAACGTGGTTGTTTTGGTCTAAAGGATTTCCGATTTTCAATTGTCCGTATGCCGAAACAATCGCGTCTCTTACTTTGTCATAAATACTTTCGTGGATAATCAAACGACGCGTTGAAGTACAACGTTGTCCAGCAGTTCCCACAGCACCAAAAACAGCACCGATAACCGTCATTTTCACGTCAGCATCTGGCGTAACGATGATGGCATTGTTTCCGCCTAATTCTAATAACGAACGGCCTAAACGTCCCGCAACAGTTTGCGCTACGATTTTACCCATTCTTGTTGAACCAGTAGCAGAAACCAACGGCACGCGAACGTCAGAAGTCATCCATTCACCCACTTTGTAATCTCCGTTAATCAAGCAAGAAATTCCTTCTGGAAGATTGTTTTCTTTCAATACTTCAGCGATAATATTTTGACAAGCAACGCCACACAAAGGTGTTTTTTCAGATGGTTTCCAAACGCAAACATCTCCGGCAATCCAAGCCAAAGCCGTGTTCCAAGCCCAAACTGCTACTGGGAAATTGAATGCGGAGATAATTCCGACGATTCCAAGTGCGTGATATTGGTCATACATTCTGTGTCCAGGACGTTCTGAGTGCATTGTGAAACCGTGTAATTGACGTGACAATCCAACTGCAAAATCGCAGATGTCAATCATTTCTTGCACTTCGCCAAGACCTTCTTGCAATGATTTTCCCATTTCATAAGAAACCAATTTTCCAAGAGCGTCTTTTTTCTCACGTAATTTTTGTCCGAATTGGCGAACGATTTCTCCACGTTGCGGTGCTGGCATTAAACGGAAAGTTTTGAAAGCTTCGGTAGCGCTTTGCATTACTTTTTCGTAATCTTCCTTAGTCGTCGTTTTTACTTTTCCGATTAATTGACCGTCAACTGGTGAGTAGCTTTCCAAGATTTCTCCATTTGAAAACCAAGAATTTCCTGTTGAAGTTCCTTCGTTAATTTCTTTGATGCCTAGTTGTTGCAAGGCTTCCTGCATTCCGAATTGATTTGCTGTTGTTGCCATTTATAACTTTTTGATTGTAAATTGTAATATTTTTTGCGAAGTTATGATTTATAGGTGGAATTTGCGAATTAAAATGCGATTTTAGTAATCTTCTCGTCATTGCGACGAAGGAAGTATCACATTATCAGAATCACGAAAGCTTTTTTATTCGCTTTGAATAAATTCAAAGTTAATTGATGCCTCAACTTTGTCGATAAGCTTTCCATCAATCTATGCCTCAATTACAATTGATTTTAATCAATTGAGAGAGAATAAAACTAAATATTCAAAACCCTTGGGCCTAATGACGATGCGTGTATTGACAAACTGCGTCACTAGCCCCGATTGCAGTGGAAACCCCGGAAACAAAAAAAGCCAGTGTTTTTTATTTTAAAACAGCGACCGGAGGAAGCTCGTTTTAAAATTTAAAAACACGGCTTTTTTATTGAGGAGTTGGAGGGAAAAGCGGGAAATAGCTTCTGAAGAAAATTATATGCCTTTTGTGATTTTGATTATGTGATTGCTTATTTCGTCGCAATGACGAGTTATCTCTTTAAAGTATATCTTTTATCAGTGTCCATTATAGTGCCGCATTTGTTGCATTGCCTTAACGCTTTTGAGTTATAAAAATGCTGAAAATGTGGCAGGAAATCTTTTTCGATGTCGTTTAATTCAAAATAGACTTCGTATAATTTATGGTTGCAATTATCGCAGAACCAAAGAAGACCGTCGGTGTAGCCCTTTCCGGCGCGTTTTCTTTCGATTACCAATCCGATTGAGCCCGCAGAGCGAACTGGAGAATGCGGTGTTTTTGCGGGATGAAGGTACATATCGCCGGCGTGAAGTTCCATTTCTTTGCGTTCGCCATCTTCTTGGATGATTACTTTTATGGAACCTTCGAGCTGGTAAAAAAGTTCTTCAGTTTCGTTGTAATGATAGTCTTTCCTTGCATTTGGACCTGCAACAATCATCACGATGTAATCTTCTGAATCTACATATATATTTTTGTTTCCGACAGGCGGTTTTAAAAGGTGTCGGTTTTCATCAATCCATTTGTTTAGATTGAACGGTTTTGAAGTAGCCATAATTTGAAATTTCCTATAAAATTACTAAAAATAAAAAAGGCTAGCGAAAACTAGCCTTTAAAATTTATTTTACTTCTTTTATCAGATATAGATAAACCGGAAAGTGGTCACTAAAACCGACTTGGCCGTTTGAATTTCTGAGTGGATATCCTTTATATTGTCCGGTTGTTTGCGTCAAGAAAGGCTTGTTGTAAACACCTGCTTTCCAGAAACGGTAGGATGTGTAATCTTTTTTGATTAATGGTTCAGAAAGAATCATTTGGTCGAACAAGTCCCAAGCATCGCGGTAAGCCAAAGTTCCGATGCCTTTGTTTGACATTTCTTCCATCGGGTTGTACATTCCGAATTGTTTGGTATCTTCTTTTTTGCCTTTTGCTTGAAGTTCTACTTTGACACTATTATTTAAAGGTCCGTCGTTCAAATCGCCCATTGTGATGATTTTTGCGTTTGGATTTATCTTATATAATGAGTCAATGATTCTTCTGTTCAATCTCCCGGCAGCTTCTCGGTTTGGACTTGATTTTTTCTCTCCACCTGAACGTGATGGCCAGTGATTTACGATAAAATGCATTTCTTCTCCATCAAGCATTCCTGTAACTAATAATTGATCACGAGTGTAAATCCTTTTGGTTTTATCACTTTGGTCATATATAATTAAAGGTACATTTATATAGCTTGTCGGCTTGAAGTGTTTCTTTTGATACAAAAGCGCGACATCGATTCCTCTTTTATCCGGAGAATCAAAATGCACGATTCCGTAATCCTTATTAATCAAAAGTGGCTGTTTTACCAAATCTTCAAGAACACCTCGGTTTTCAATTTCAGATGCTCCGATAATTGCCGGGCCTTCTTTTTGCTGGTCGCTTGTTCCAAGTTCATTTAAGACTCTGCTTAAATTCTGTAGCTTTTTCTTGTATTTTGGCAAAGTCCAATTTTGATCTCCTGTTGGCGTATATTCTTCATCATTTACGTCAGCATTATTAATTGTATCAAAAAGGTTCTCTAAATTATAAAATGCGATAGTCTGCACTTTAAACTTTTTATCCTGCGCTTTGGCGAAATTCACTGAGGATAATACAATGAAAAGGGCAATTAAATTTTTAATTCTCATAAATCGTATATTAATTTAACATCAAGTTTATCACAAACTTGCATGCAAAAGTAAATAATTTAATTAAATAATATACCTTTGCCCGCTGTTAAGAAATAATTAACTTAACAGAAGTGAATTAATTTAATCTTATTTATGAAAAAACTTGTAATTAGTATTTTATTTGTGATGCAGGTCGTTTTTGCTTTTGCACAGCAAGGCACTTTAGTTAAAGGTAAAGTTGTTGATGCAAAAAGCCAAAAATCATTGCAGAATGTTGTTGCAACTTTGAGAAACACAACGCTAACGGCATTGACGAATCCTGATGGTCTTTTTGTTTTTGAAAGTGTTCCTGCTGGGAATCATCTTTTAGAAATTAATAGCGCTGGATATTCTCGCCAAATTTTGTCAATCGATGTTGTTGAAGGCCAACCACTAGACATAGGTTTAGTAGTATTAGAAGAAGATCAAACTGAAGAACAACAGCTGAGCTTAATTACCATTACTGAAAATGATTTAGGTGATGATAATAGTGGTTCAGAAAACACTGCAGGATTACTTCAGGCTTCAAGAGATGCTTTTCAGCAATCTGCGGCTTTTAACTGGGGTCAAGCTCGTTTTAGAATCAGAGGTTTAGACAACGAATATGCTACCACTATGATTAATGGTATCGTAATGAATAAAATATATGATGGAAGACCACAATGGAGCAACTGGGGTGGATTAAATGATGCTACTAGAAATCAAGAATTCACAATGGGTTCTGCGCCATCTGACTACACTTTTGGTGGGATTTTAGGAACTCAAGAAATCAATACAAGAGCTTCATATTATAGACCAGGAACAAGAGTTTCTTTTTCTGGAACAAACACAAATTATAGCTGGAGAGCAATGGGAACTCACGCTTCTGGAATGGATGCTAACGGAATTGCTTATGTGATTTCTGCTTCAAGAAGATGGGCTGAAGAAGGTTACTTTGATGGAACTGACTATGGTGCAAATTCCTTTTTTGCAAGTATTGAGAAAAGATTCAATGATAAGCACAGCTTGAATTTCACTTCAATCTATGCTCAAAACAGCAGAGGAAAAAATTCTCCCAACACAAATGAAGTAAATAAAATTGCTGGTGAAGAATACAATTCTTACTGGGGTTACCAAGATGGAAAGAAAAGAAACTCAAGAGACAAAGATGTTGAAGAGCCGATTTTCATGTTGAGCCACTATTGGAAAATTACTGAAAAGACAAGCTTGAACACGAATGTTTCTTACCAATTTGGTAAAATCGGAAACAGCCGTCTTGATTTTCAAGGTGCAAGAAATCCAGATCCAACTTATTATAGAAATCTTCCAAGTTATTATACTTCAATGTATGATGGAAATACTTTCATCGGAGACACTCAAGCAAATATTGATGAAGCAGGAAGAGCAAAATTCTTAACTAACAGACAAATTGACTGGGCTGAAATGTACCGTGCAAACGGAAGAACAAGCGCAGGAAATAGTGTGTATGCTTTATATGAAGATAGAACTGATGACAAAACTTGGACTGCAAATACAATCTTAAACTCTCAATTGTCAGACAACATTATCCTTAATGCTGGTGCGACTTACAGAAAATTAAGTTCTCAGAATTTCCAAGAAATGCTTGACCTTTTAGGTGGAGATTACTTTAAAGATTATGACAATTTTTATACTGGAAACTTTTCTCAGTCAGATTTGAACAATCCAAACAGAAATGTTGGTGTTGGTGATAAATATGGTTACAACTATAAATTATATGCTGACAATGTTGATGCTTTCACGCAATTCAAATTCAGCTATACAAAAGTGGATTTCTATTTGGCACAATCGTATGCCCGTTCTCAATACCAAAGAGAAGGTTTATACAAAAATGGACTTTATGCTAACAATTCTTTCGGAAAAAGCGACAAGATTATTTTTGAAAACTTCGGATTTAAAGGTGGAGCAACTTTCAAGTTGACAGGAAGACATTTATTTGATGTGAACGCAGTTTATATGACTAAAGCACCTTCATTAAGAAACACTTTCCCTAATGCCCGTTTGAACAATTTCATCATTCCTGAACTTGACAATGAAAAGATAACTAGCGTTGATGCAAGTTATATCATCAGAATGCCAAAATTGAAAACTAGACTTACAGGTTTTTATTCTACGATTAAAAATGCTACAGAAACTTCATTCTTCTTTGCTGAAGGAGTTTTTGATGGAGATGGAGCTGATGCAAATGCTTTCGTAGCAGAAACTGTTACTGGAATCAATAAAAAACAAATGGGAGCTGAACTTGGAATTGAATACCAAATCACTTCAACAATTAAAGCTACTGCAACTGCATCTTACGGACAATATACTTACGACAACAATCCAAATGTAAGTATCAACAACGACGCACTTGCTGCAATCGCTGAAGATGGAACAGGAAATTCATCTGTTACCGGAACTCCAAACACGCAAGTTGATTTTGGAAGAGCAAACTTAAAAGATTACAGACTTCCTGGAATGCCACAACAAGCATACTCTGTTGGACTTGAATATAGAGACCCTAAATTCTGGTGGATTGGTGCTAATGCTAACTACCTTGCAAGCAATTATTTAGATGTTTCTGCGTTATTAAGAACAAATAATTTCTTTGAAAACTCTGAAGATCCTTACGGATTGGGGCTTCCTTTTTCTGACATAAATGATGCAAGAGCAAAAGAATTATTGAAACAAGAAAAATTTGATGATTTTTATTTAGTAAATTTAACAGGAGGAAAATCTTGGAGAATCGACGGAAAAACTTTTGGTTTCTTCGCTAGCATCAACAACGTTTTTGACGTGACTTACAAAACTGGAGGTTTTGAACAAGCTAGAAATGCAAACTACCAAGAGTTAGACAGAGACCAATCAAGCGGTACTCCTTCATTTGGAGCAAAATATTTCTACGGATATGGAAGAACTTATTTTGTTAACCTTTACATCAACTTCTAATTTACATCTCTTATGAAAATAAATAAGCTAACAACATTATTATTTGCATCGCTTTCGATCGGAATTCTTTCGAGCTGCGTAAATGATGACGATACCGTTCTTCCTGAATATAAAGCTTTAATTTTAGGCGAAAATTTCTCTGAAGGCGCTGATAATACACTTCTTGAAATTGAAGGATGGACAAACTATGCAGAAACAGGAACCGTTCGTTGGACAAACCAAACTTATAGCGGAAACGGATATGCAGAATTCACATCTTACCAATCTGGACAATCTTCAAACATTGGCTGGTTGATTTCTCCGGCTATTAATTTAGACGCCCAAGAAGGTGAAAAATTAGTTTTTCAAGCTGCTCAGGCTTATGTTGACACTGCAGGAAACACGCTAGAAGTTTTAATTTCAACAAATTATGACGGAGAAAACGTTACTGCGGCATCTTGGCAGACATTAAATGCTACATTGCCAACAATCGCTTCTACGCGTTTTGCATTCATCAACTCAGGAACAATTGACCTTTCTCGTTTGTCAGGAACAGCTCACATTGCTTTCAGAGTAAAAGGAAACGGAACAACATTAGACGGTACTTATCAGATTGATAACGTTAGGGTTTTTAACTAATCCATTTAAAACAAAAAATTTATGAAATCTTTATTATATAAATCTTTATTCTTTGCGCTTTTAACTGCTGGATTCGTTTCTAGCTGTGCAAATGATGACAATTACAGTGATCCAAACGGAGAATGTACACAGCCAGATTTGACGGTTACTAAAACAGTTCAAGAAATTATAGCAACTGCCACTAGCGCCCCAAAACTTTACACTGGAGACGACGTTATCGAAGGATATGTAACTTCAAGCGATGAGCAAGGAACATTCTTTAAATCTATTTCATTGCAAACACTTCCAACTGACGGATCTGCTCCCGTAGGTTTCAGCGTTGCCGTGAATGTAAATTCTACATTTATAGATGGCTTTACTCCTGGAACAAAAGTGTATATCAAATTAAAAGACCTTTATTATGCTAATGTTTACAACTCGCTTGTAATTGGTGCATTTTATCAGCCAACTCCAGCAGATGCTCCGGCAGTTGGAAGAATTTCTGAAAACTTATACAAACAATATCTTTTCCCATCTTGTACAAAAGTGGACGAAAGCCAATTAGTAAGAACTGTAACTCTTGCTCAAGCTTATACAAATGCTAACTTGAATACATTAATTGAAATTGACGGAATAAGATTTGCTGACGGTTCAATCGGAAGAACTTATTTTGACGTTGATTCTGGAGGTGGTGCAACAAACCATTTCATTACTTCAACTACAGGTGGCGCTTCAAACATTATCAGATTCAGCAGCTTTGCTCCTTTTTCTGGAAACAGAGTAAAAGCAGGTAGCGGAAAAATTAGAGGTGTAATGACTAAATATGCTTCTGACTTTCAATTTATTGTAAGATATGAAAGCGATATCCAATTAGGAGGAACAAGAGAATTTACTTATCCATCAACATTCACTGAGAATTTTGAAAGCTATGCTGCAAACCAAAGTAACTTCCCGAATTACTTCAATAACCCAATTTTAGGAACAAAAGTTTGGAGCATTAAAACTACTGCAACAAAATATCTTGAAATGACTGCTTTCGGAGGTACTCCAGAAAACAACAAAACGTTGTTCTTTATGCCAGTTAACATGACTGACGCAAACACTATGTCGTTTAAATACAAAGTATCTTTCCCTGTGGCAGGACATACGCCACTGAAAGTATATTATACAACAAATTACGTTCCTGGAGACAATCTTAATAATGCAACATTGGTTGACATTACTTCAAGCTTCACAATCGGAACTAGCACAAACTTTGTAAACGCTGGAACATTCAATATTCCTGCTGGAGTTACCGGAAATGGTTTCTTCATCTTTGAATATACTGGTTCAGGACTTTCAAATCCAAAACTAACAACAAACTTTGGAATAGATGAAATCGTTGTAAACTAGATTTACAATTATTTAAAAACAAAAAGCGGGACAATTGTCCCGCTTTTTTTATAGCCGCTATTTAAAGATTTACTTTTTCCGAAGCATTTTTAGAAGCCAAACTTCCGACTTTTTTAAATGAAATTCCTGCTGTCCTTCCAAAGCTTTTTGTGAAAAACAAAAAGGCTTTTCCCTCACATCAGGGCTAGAAACAAACTAAAGGCTTCTTTTAAACTCGCAATTGATAGGTGAAATATGGATACTTATTTTTGAAGATGGCTATAAAAATAAGCCTCCACAGCTTTCAACTCCGCCTCAGAAAAGGTCTTGGTAATTGTCAGATTCGTCTTCATCACAGGATATTGCTTCACATCCACAATCGGCCCGCTTTTCTCTTGCAAGAACAATTTAATATCGGCATTCTTATCTTTGTAAATCTGGGCAATTTCTTTAATACTCGGGCCAATTACTTTCTGTTCTGGCTTATGGCAAGAATAGCACATCCCCCTTCCATCAAAAATTTCTTGGCCTAATTGCAATTGCTTTTCTTCTGCAGAAATTTCCTTTTCCGGATATAGCGATTCTTTTTTCTCTTCTTCCTTTTTACAAGAAATTAAAGACAAAATAGAAAGTGTAAAAAGTATTTTTTTCATGTTTTATTATTTTGCAGATTCAGAGCCTTCAGAAGCTCCAATTATGAAGACAAAAGTAGTAAATTACTGCATTTTCAAAAGCAATTCTGAAGCTATGAAATAAACCTGCCTTTGTTTCAGCAAAAACCACACGTGGTTTTGATCCAAACCTAACGTGGTTTGAGGTGAAACCACGTTAGGTTTTCTACTAAAGCAAGCGTGGTTTTTTGCCATCCTTATTTAGTCCTTTATAATTGGTTAATTTGGAGTGGAAAAAGTTCAGATTATAAAGTTATCTATTCAAAATAACCGCAGCTTCCTTGGCAAAATAGGTAGAAATAATATCAGCGCCAGCTCTTTTGATACAATGCAATTGCTCAATCATAATCTTGTCATGATCCAGCCAGCCCCTTTCAGCCGCCGCTTTTACCATCGCATATTCGCCCGAAACCTGATATACAGAAACCGGAACATTTACCATATTTTTAACCTCGCGAACAATATCTAGGTATGCAATTCCTGGTTTCACCATCACAATATCTGCGCCTTCTTCCACATCGTGAAGCGCTTCGCGAATGGCTTCGATTCTATTGGCGTAATCCATCTGATAGGTTTTTTTATCCTTCGGAACATCATTCAAATCAACCGGAGCGCTATCCAAAGCCTCACGAAACGGACCATAAAATGAAGACGCATATTTGGCGCTATAACTCATAATTCCCACATTGTGGTGTCCGTTTTGCTCCAAAGCTTTTCTGATTGCGAGAACCCTACCGTCCATCATATCGCTTGGCGCAACGAAATCGGCACCAGCTTCTGCGTGGGAAACTGCCATTTTCACTAGCGCATCGTTTGTCGCGTCATTGATGATTTGTCCTTTTTCGATAATTCCGTCGTGGCCATAAATGGAATACGGATCCAAAGCTACGTCTGGCATCACAATCATTCCCGGAACAGCGTCTTTGATGGCACGAATTGCATCTTGCATCAGTCCATTTTTGTTCCAAGCTTCTTTGCCAGTATTGTCCTTTAATTTATCGTCAACTTTTACATAAATATTAACCGCCTTGATTCCCAAATCCCACAATTCTTTGACTTCTTTAACGGTCAAATCTAAAGAACGACGGTAGATTCCCGGCATTGATGGAATTTCAACTTGAAAGTTTTTTCCCTCTGCAATAAACATCGGGAACATAAAATCATTAGGTGTCAAATGCGTTTCACGAACCAAGCTTCTGATAGATTCATTGGTTCTTAAACGGCGATCTCTTTGTAATGGAAACATAATTATTTTGTTTTTTTGAACCATTAAAAAATTAAGTTTCATTAAAGAATTATCTCCAACCTTAATTTTTCTTAATCTCTTAATGGCTTAAATTATTTCTAAATCCAATCAACAGGATTTTCTAATATAGTAATCAACTTTTCCTCTTCACTTCCCGCTTCCGGATGATGGTCGTAAACCCACTGAACATGCGGTGGCAAACTCATCAAAATGCTCTCAATTCGCCCGTTGGTTTTTAATCCAAATAGCGTTCCTTTGTCGTGAACCAAATTAAATTCCACATATCTTCCACGACGAATTTCCTGCCAATTTCTATTTTCTGGAGAATATTCTAAATCTTTTCTTTTTTCAACAATTGGAACATACGCTTCCAAGAAACTGTTACCAACTTCAGTCACAAAATCATACCAGTTTTCCAAAGAGAAATCTTCGGAAGCCATGCAATGATCAAAGAATAAACCGCCAATTCCGCGGGCTTCTTCCCTGTGGGCATTCCAAAAATACTCATCGCATTGCTTTTTAAACTTTGGATAAAAGTAAGAATTATGCTTATCACAAGCAGTTTTGCAAGTCTGGTGAAAATGTTTTGCATCTTCTTCAAACAAATAATATGGCGTCAAATCTTGTCCTCCGCCAAACCATTGATTTACTACATTTCCTTCTTTATCATACATTTCAAAATAGCGCCAATTCGCATGAACCGTTGCAACCATTGGATTCTTCGGATGCAAAACCAAGCTCAATCCGCAGGCAAAAAAATCTACATCGCCAACATTAAAATACGCCTGCATCGCTTTTGGCAAAGGTCCGTGAACACCTGAAATATTGACGCCTCCTTTTTCAAAAACGGCGCCGTTTTCGATGACACGCGTTCTTCCGCCACCACCTTCTGGTCGTTCCCAAATATCTTCTTTGAATTTGGCTACGCCATCGACTTTTTCAAGTCCGGCAACAATTTGATCTTGGAGATTTTGTATGTATGCGTAAAATTTATCTTTCATTTATTTATGCTTTTGCGCTTGAAATTTTATTGAAAATATCAAACGAAAATGTTTTGCTTTCTCTTTGCACATAGTCATAAACCGCAATCGCTTTTAATCGCAATTGTGCCTTTTCTTCTTCGTAAGTATTTGAAATCTGAACCAAGAAATCAGCAAATAATTCGGCATTGGCCCAATCAAAATGCAACTTTTCTAAATGCTGCATCATTTCATCCGAAGAAAATTTCAAAACGTCATCCATCGTCAACGCCAAGTGCTTCAATTGATTATCTAAATTATTTAAATTCCAATCTTCTGGAATGTAAGTCAATGAAATCAACTGTTTCAAGACATTATTGATTCTTTCGTTTTCTTCGTCGCGTAACCCTTTTGTGAGCATTTTTTATTTTTTTATACCTACAAGGTTTTGAAAACCTTGCAGGATTTTAGAAACTGATTACTGAAATCTGCAAACTGTTTATTGACGGTATTCCTTAACCGCATCCACAAACGCTTTGGCATGATCCACAGGAATATTTGGTAAAATTCCGTGGCCTAAATTCGCAATAAATTTGTCTTTTCCAAATTCATTAATCATTTCGTTGACCATTTTTTTAATCACAGGAATTGGCGAAAGCAATCTTGAAGGATCAAAATTTCCTTGCAAAGTAATATCGCCTCCTGATAAATATCTCGCGTTTCTTGGAGAACACGTCCAATCCACCCCCAAAGCCGAAGCCTTGCTTTTTCCCATTTCTCCCAAAGCAAACCAACAGCCTTTTCCAAAGACGATTACTTTTGTTTCTTCGGCCAAAGCTTCCACGATTTGGTTGATGTATTTCCAAGAAAATTCTTGATAATCGACTGGCGAAAGCATTCCTCCCCAAGAATCAAAAATCTGTACCGCATTTACGCCTGCTTTTACTTTTTCTTTCAAATATGCAATTGTCGTGTCGGTGATTTTTTGCAATAAAACGTGCGCAGCTTCCGGATGTGTGAAGCAAAATCCTTTAGCCATATCAAAACTTTTTGAGCCTTTTCCTTCAACTGCATAACAGAAAATCGTCCAAGGAGAACCCGCGAAACCGATCAACGGAACCTCATCATTCAACATTTCTTTGGTCAATTTAATCGCATCCATCACATAACCTAAAGTTTCGTGAATATCTGGAACTATCACTCTTTCAACATCTTGAACCGTTCTGATTGGATTCGGCAAAAACGGACCAACGCTTTCTTTCATCAAAACCTCGATTCCCATCGCTTGTGGCACAACCAAAATATCCGAAAATAAAATAGCGGCATCTGGAGCAATTCTTCTTATCGGTTGCACCGTAATTTCAGCTGCCAATTCTGGCGTTTGACAACGGGTAAAAAAATCATATTTATCGCGCAAAGCGATGAATTCTGGAAGGTATCTTCCGGCTTGACGCATCATCCAAACTGGCGGACGTTCAACGGTTTCTTTGTTTAATGCTCTTAAGAAAAGGTCGTTTTTTATCATTGTTTTTGGCTTTAGGCTTTAAGCTTCAGGCTTTAAGCTTTCATTTTTGTCTTAAATTTTGCTTATGGCTTTCTGCCTAAAGCTTATTGCTGTAATAATTTATCGCTTGAATAATCACATTTTCAACGGTTTGCTGTTTTGCAATTATTATATTTTCAGTAATTTCTTTCAATACTTCTGCTGTTGTTGTGCCGATGCAAAAACATTTTTTATCTCCAATTTTATTCTCTTTCAAATAACTTTCCACACCAGACGGACTGAAAAACAGAACTGCATTTACTTCAGAATTTATCTTTTTCGGAGCCAAAATCGTTTCATAAACTTCAATTTCTTCAAAGGAAATATTTGCTTTTTTAAACGCTTCCGGCAAGGTTTCTCTTCTTAGATTTCCGCTGAAAAATGTAAACCTTTCTTTGGAAAATTCATTGACGATTATCTCCGCCAATTCAGATGCATATTCCTTTGAAGCGACAACTTCAAATCCGTTTTTTTCTAATAACGCCTTTGTTTTTAAGCCTACACAGAAAACTTTATTGTCTTTAAAATCAGTTGCTTTTTTATTTTCAAGGAAACTTTTTACGGCATTTTGACTTGTAAATAATAAACTTGACGAATTTTTATTTATTTGGAATTCTTTGTTTTTTATTTCTATAAAATCAGCTTCGATGACAGCAAAATTAACGTTCAGCAAAAACTGCTTTTGGTTTGGCAATAGCTTTTTGGTAGATAAAATTCGGATGAATTCCTGCATTTTGTCTGGTTTTTTGAGATTATTTTTTCAAATCTCTTTTTATGATTTCCATCAATTGGCTGCCGCCATTTTCAAGGATTTCAAGTGCTGCTTCTTGTCCGAAATTCTTGTAATGTGTAATTTCTACAACCTTTTCAATCTCAATTTTTTCTTTTCCGTCTAATGAAAATAAAACACCTTGAAATCTGATATTTTCATCAATTACTTCTGCAAATGCTCCGATTGGCGCAGTACAACCGCCTTCCAAAGTTTTTAGAAACTGGCGTTCGATTGTCGTGCAAATTTCGCTTTCAAAATCATTCAATTTCGAAGTCGCTTCTTTACAAAAATCATCATTTTCCATCGCTACAATAACCATCGCTCCTTGTGCTGGTGCGGGAATCATCCAATCTAAAACGATATGATTTTCTGGTAAAATTTCGATTCTTTCCAAACCTGCTTTGGCAAAAACAGCTCCGTTCCAATCGTTGTCTTTTAATTTTTGCAGTCTTGTGTTCACGTTTCCACGTAAATCTTCGACTTTATGGTTCGGGAAACGGTTTAACCATTGTGCTTGGCGACGCAAGCTTCCGGTGGCAATCGTTCCATTGGAATGCAAAAAATTTAAATTTCCTTTGTGAACTAAAATATCTTGGTGATTGGCTCTTTTTAAAACCGCAGTCTGAACAATTCCTTTTGGCAAAGAAGTCGGAACGTCTTTTAACGAGTGAACGGCAATGTCCACTTCGCCTTTAATCATAGCGATATCAAGGGTTTTGGTGAAAATTCCGGTAATTCCAAATTCATATAAAGGAATATCCAAAATCACATCGCCAGTGGATTTCACGGCAACAATTTCTGTTTTATAACCTAAATCGTTGAGTTTTTTTTCAACCGTATGCGCTTGCCAAAGTGCTAATTGACTATCGCGGGTTCCTATTTTGATGACTTTGTTTACCACAATTTTATTTATTTCTTAAAGGTAATAATTTCAAACGTTTTGGTAGTTTGAACCAATAAGATATTAAGGTATAGTTTAGTTTTTGGGCAGAATTCAGCAAAAAAAAACTGTGAATCTGCGGTCAAACTTTTTATTTTGCTACTTTGCTTGCTTCGATTTGAAACACTTTTTCAATCCATTCGATACTTTCATCAACCATTGTATCGCTGTCTTTTAAGTGATTGGCAAAATGATTCGTGATTTTCTGGATGATTCTTTTGCTGATTAATTCGGCTTGTTCTTCATCGAAATTGCTCAATTTTTTACGTTGAAAATTTAATTCTCCGTCTTTAATCGAGTTTAATTTTGCTTTCAAAGCGTGAATTGTCGGGGCGAATTTTCTTCCGTTTAACCACGTAGAAAATTCTTCCATTATTTCTTCGATGATAATTTCCGCTTGCGGAATGTGTTTCTTTCTATTTTCAAGCGTCACATCCGTAATTTTCGACAAATCATCTAAGTGGACAACCGTCACACCAGGAATATTTTTTACATTATCGTGCACGTTTTTCGGCATTGACAAATCTAAAATCAAAAGCGGTTTATTCAATTGCAAAATGTCTTCATCAATTGTTGGAATTTGCGCTCCGGTTGCCACGACCAAAACGTCTGCTTTTGGAATTTCCAACGGCAAAACATCGTAATCTTTTACAATTAAATTAAATTTTCCGGCAACTTTTTCGGCCTTGTCTTTAGTTCTATTGATTAAGATAATGTGATCATTTTTAGTATGTTTAACTAAATTTTCGCACGTATTTCTTCCTATTTTTCCAGTTCCGAAAAGCAAAATGTTTTTGTTGCTGATATCCGGAACTTTATTCATTATATATTGAACCGACGCAAACGAAACCGAAGTCGCGCCTGAACTGATTTCTGTCTCATTTTTGATTCTCTTGCTCGCTTGAATCACAGAATTCACCAAACGTTCCATAAAAGCATTGGCTAAATCGTATTTTTTTGCTTCGTTAAAGCTTGATTTTATTTGGCCAATAATTTCAAAATCGCCCAAAATTTGACTGTCTAAACCGCAACCCACTCTAAAAATATGCTTGATTGCTTCTTGGTTTTTATGCACGAAACCAACCTTTTGGAATTCTTCAACGCTTCCCAAACTGTTGTCGCAAAGTAATTTTATCAATTGAAATGGATGCTCGGCAAAACCATAAATTTCGGTTCGGTTGCATGTGGAAGTAACAATCAGACTGCCAATTCCCTCAGATTTTGCTTGTTGCAAAACGATAGATTTGGCTTCATTTCCTAAACTGAATTTCCCGCGAGTCTCTGCATCAGCCTTTTTGTAACTCAATCCAACGGCATAGAAGGTTTGATGCTTTGACAAGTTATTGTTGTTCATAGTCCTACTTTAATATCATTTGTTCAGAAATAAAATTCGTACAAAACAGAATTTCATTCGAACCCCACAAAATTATGGTTATCGTTTTTATAAAAGTAACGCTCAAAGTACTATTTATGTCGCTATGAGATATTTTGATAATTTTGGCTATTATAAATTAGAAAAGTCCTATTTTTGCAGTCATATCAGCATCTAGCACCTTTTTAGTTTAGAACCATTCTAAATAAAAAGATTTCAAATTTTGAAAATTTCAAGAAAAAAAATACCGCTATGAGTTCACCCGAAGAAATAAAAATTGAGGATGATTTTATCATTCTTCGATTTCAAAATGATAGTGATGAAACTTCGCATTTTGAGCGTGAAGTAAATGTAGACCTCATTCAGTTTCACTTTGGAATTAAAGGCCGAGCCAAGTTTATTTTCAACCAAGGAAGATACGCGCTGGACTTGAAGGAAGACCTTTCTTTGTTCTTGTACAATCCGCAAAAAGAGCTTCCGGTTCACTTGGAAATTGCACCTCATTCTTGGGCGATTTCGGTATTAATTTCTATCAAAAAATTCCACGGATTATTTTCTTCCGAAGCCGATTATATTCCGTTTTTGAGCGAAGAAAACCAAGACAAAAAATATTATAAAGACGAGCCGATTAGTCCGTCAATGTCAATTGTTTTGAACCAATTGTTCAATTTTAACCTTCATCCTTCAATTAAAAATCTTTATTTTAAAGGAAAAGCTTATGAATTATTGAGCTTGTATTTTAACCGAAGCGAAGACACAAATATAGAACAATGTCCGTTTTTGGTTGATGAAGATAATGTCTTGAAAATCAAAAAAGCTAAAGAAATTGTCATTGCAAATATGGCTGAACCGCCAGGATTGCAAGAATTAGCAGACCAAGTCGGAATCAATTTGAAAAGATTAAAAATGGGTTTCAAGCAGATTTATGGCGATAGCGTTTACAGCTTTTTATTTGATTACAAAATGGAATTTGCCCGAAAATTATTAGACAGCGGTTCTTATAATGTAAATGAAGTTGGCTTGAAAATTGGATACAGCACGGCGAGTCATTTTATTGCGGCGTTTAAGAAGAAATTTGGAACAACTCCGAAGAAATATTTGATGTCGATAACAGTGAATGCTTAATTGTAGCCACAAATTACTCGAATTTTCACGAATTAAAAATTTGAAAATTGTACTTAGAAAGTTTATAAATTGAAAGAAACAAGTCTCGTGTAAAAGAACAACAACGAAGAAGATTCGTGAAAATTCGAGTAATTCGTGGCAAAAAATAAAAACAAAAAATGAAAGGCGTATTATTAGTAAATCTTGGTTCTCCAAAAAGTCCTGAACCTAAAGACGTTAAACCTTATTTGGACGAATTTTTAATGGATAAATATGTGATCGACGTTCCTTATTTATTGAGAGCATTATTGGTTCGCGGTATTATCTTGAGAAAACGTCCCGAAGAATCGGCTCATGCTTATAAAAAAATTTGGTGGGAAGAAGGTTCGCCTTTAATTGTACTTTCTCAAAGAATGCACAAAAAAGTGAAGGCGAAAACAGAAATTCCTGTTGCTTTGGCAATGCGTTATGGCGAAATGACGATTGAAAAAGGACTTCAAGAATTGCACGATCAAGGCGTGACTGAAGTTTTGCTTTTCCCGTTATATCCGCAATATGCAATGGCTTCAACGCTGACAATTTTGGTTTTGGCCGAAGAAATCAGAAAAAAGAAATTTCCGCATATGAAATTTACTGATGTTCCTGCGTTTTACAACAAGCCAGATTACATTAAAAATCTATCTGATTTGATGCAAAAACATTTGGAAGGTTATGATTATGACCAATTGGTTTTTTCGTATCACGGAATTCCAGAGCGTCATATCAGAAAGACCGATGTGACTAAATCACACTGCAAAATCGACGGTTCTTGCTGTTCGACGCCTTCCGCGGCACACGCTTTTTGCTATCGCCATCAATGTTATGAAACCACGCGCCTGGTTGTGGAACGATTAGGAATTCCAAAAGACAAATATGTTCAAACTTTTCAATCTAGATTGGCCGGCGACAAATGGCTCGATCCATATACAGATATTGAAATCGACAAAATGCCGTCAAGAGGAATCAAAAAAATTGCCGTTGTAACGCCAGCTTTTGTTACCGATTGTTTGGAAACTTTGGAAGAAATTGCAATGCGCGCAAAAGAAGATTTTGAGTCTAACGGAGGCGAAGAATTTTTGACAATTCCGTGTTTAAATGATGATGAAGCTTGGATTCAAACCGTTACAAATTGGATTGAAGAATGGGCTTTCGCCGAAACTCTAGCAGTATAAAATGGCAGTTTCATCGGAAGAATTAGGAACAAAAGACATCAAAAAATTACTGATTAAGCAAGCGATTCCGTCGTCAGTTGGGATTTTGTTTATGTCGGTAAATATTTTGGTAGACACGATTTTCGTTGGGCAATGGGTTGGCTCGTTGGCCATTGCGGCGGTTTCGGTCGTCTTGCCGATTACGTTTTTAATTTCTTCGTTGGGAATGGCAATTGGCGTTGGCGGTGGTTCTGTTTTATCGCGCGCTTTGGGTTCAGGCGATAAAGAAAAAGCCGATCAGGTTTTTGCCAACCAAATTATGATGACTTTTGGATTAGCGTCCATTTTTGTAATTCTCGGTTTATTTTTCAGCGATGAAATGTTGCTGATTTTTGGAGCAAACGGAAACATTTTGGCTCCAGCCAGAGAATTTTTCTTTCCGGTTTTACTCGGAGTTCCGTTTTTGGCACTTTGCATGATGGGAAATAACGTAATTCGGGCCGAAGGAAAACCTTCTTTTGCAATGATTTCGATGATTATTCCGGCGATTGTCAATGTAATTTTAGACGTCGTTTTTATCAAATTTATGGATTTGGGAATATTTGGCGCAGCTTTGGCAACAATGATTTCTTACACTTGCTGTTTCCTTTTTGTGCTTTGGTTTTTCATTTATAGAACTGAATTAAAATTGCAGTGGCATCATTTTAAATTCCACAAAAAAATTGTCAGAGAAATCACTTCGTTGAGTTTTGTAACTTTTTCAAGGCAAGGCGTTATAGGCGTTTTGGCCATTATTTTGAACCACACATTATATAGTTACGGTGGTGAACATTCGGTAACGGTTTACGGAATTATCAGTCGAATGTTGATGTTTGCACTGTTTCCAGTTTTGGGAATCACGCAGGCATTTTTGCCGATTGCCGGCTATAATTACGGCGCTGAAAATTACCAACGCGTGAAAGAATCGATTTCAGTTTCTATCAAATATTCGGCACTTTTGGCAACTTTGATTTTTGTCGTAATTTTATTTTTTGCCAAACCGATTGTTGCTGTTTTTACAACCGATGAATTAGTCATAAACGAAACACCAAATGCATTGCGCTGGGTTTTTGCCGCTTCGCCGATTATTGCGATTCAGTTGATTGGCGCTGCTTATTTTCAAGCTGCTGGGAAAGCAAAAAAGGCGTTATTATTGACGTTGACCAAACAAGGATTCTTCCTAATTCCGCTGGTTTTGATTTTGCCAAAATTCTTCGGAATCTTCGGAGTTTGGGTCGCTTTCCCAATTGCAGATGTTTTATCTACGATAATTACCGCGATTTATTTGAAAAAAGAAATGAACGAAAACCTAATTGAAAATACGGATGGAAAACTATTATGAATATTTAAAATCGCTCCATTTGATTTTCGTAATCACTTGGTTTGCAGGATTATTTTACATCGTAAGATTATTTGTCTATCAAATTGAAGCGTCACAAAAAGAATCTCCTGAAAAAGAAATTTTGCAAGCGCAATATAAAATAATGACCTACCGACTTTGGTATATCATCACTTGGCCGTCAGCGATTTTGGCGAGTATTTTTGCTTTTTGGATGCTGTTTTTTACGCCTCAAGGCAATTTTTGGCTACAACAATCTTGGATGCATGTCAAGCTTGGCTTTGTATTTGCTTTGTACTTGTACCACTTGAAATGCCATCAGATTTTTAAGCAATTGCAAAACGACGAAGTGAAATATACTTCAAATTTTATGCGTCTTTGGAACGAAGGCGCCACAATTATTCTTTTTGCTGTAGTTTTTTTGGTAATTTTGAAGAACGCTGTCAACTGGATTTTTGGAGTCATCGGAATTATTCTTTTCTCTGTAATCATCATGTTGGGCTTTAAATTTTATAAAAGAATTCGGGAAAGAAACCAGAATTAATGCTGCAACCAATAAAAATAAAACGACTTTCACTTCGCGTCAGAATCTTTCTTTCGATGATTTTTTTGACCCTGATTTCATCAATTTTGATGGCGTCACTGTCGATTTATCAATTTAAAAGAGAAGCCAAAGAATATCACGAAGAACGTCTCGAGCGCCGTGAAACCGCGGTAAAAGAACATATAAATTACATCTTAAATACTACGACTTATCCGCTGACAAGCGAAAACCTGCCACTGATTTTTAAGGATGAGATTTACCGTTTGGCTGACATTCACAGTTTGGCGATCAACATTTATAGTTTAGACGGAAAACTGCTGAAATCGTCGAAAGCTTCGTTCACCGTTGACACGATTTTGCCTCCGATTCCGAATTATATCTTGAAATTGGTGCAGTCTTCTATGGACAAAAGATATGTTGATGTCAAGTCTGCTGACGGCATAAAATTTCGTTCTTCGTATGCACAAATCAAGGATACGAAGTTCAAACCGCTGGGAATTTTAAATCTTCCTTACATTCCAGATGATGGATTTTATGAGAAAGAACTGCGGAATTTTTTGATTCGTTTGGGCCAGGTTTACTCGATAATGCTGATTGTGGCTTTTATTCTGGCTTACTTTCTATCGAGTTACATTACGCAGTTTTTAAAATCAATTACCGATAAAATTACCGAAACGCGCTTCAACCAAAAGAACGAAAAAATTGAACTGGAAGACAGCAGCAAAGAAATTGCCCTTCTGGTTCACGCTTATAATTCAATGGTGGAAGAATTGGAAGAAAGTGCGTCGAAATTAGCGCAGAGCGAAAGAGAGCAGGCTTGGCGCGAAATGGCGAAACAAGTCGCCCACGAAATTAAAAATCCGCTGACGCCGATGCGTTTGACAGTGCAAAGTTTCCAGCGAAAATTTGATCCGAATGATCCTGAAGTGAAGCAAAAAATGACGGATTATTCCAATACTTTGATTCAGCAAATTGACACGATGAGTTCGGTGGCTTCGGCGTTTTCAAACTTTGCTTCGATGCCAGCTCAGCAGAATGAAACGTTGAATGTTGTGGATGTCGTGCAGTTGACTTTGGATATTTTCAACGAAGATTATATCGAATTTAAAAGCGATTCGAAGGAAATTATCACGATTATGGATCGCACGCAATTGATTCGCGTGGTGACGAATTTGGTTAAAAATGCGATTCAGGCAATTCCGGAAAATCAAGTGGAAAAATCAATTATTGTTTCTGTCAAAGAGGAAAAAAATCAAGTGCAGATCAGCGTTCAGGATAATGGAACCGGAATTGAAGGCGACGACAGCAGCCGTATTTTTGAACCAAAATTCACTACGAAAAATTCAGGAATGGGATTAGGTTTGGGAATCATCAAAAATATTATTGAAAATTATAACGGAACGATTACTTTTGAAACGGCACCTGGAAAAGGGACGGTTTTTTGTGTTTTTCTTCCTATAATTAGGATGTAGGTTTTGCAATGAATTTACACGGATTAATTCAACACAGATTTCACGGATTTGCACAGATTTATTTTGAAAAATCTATGATCTGAAGTTAAAAACAAACGAAATAAACATACAAATATGAACTACGAAAATATTTTAACGACTTCTGAAAACGGAATCGCAACGGTTACCATCAACAGGCCGACGAAATTAAATGCTTTGAACAAAGCGACAATTCAAGAACTTCACAATGCTTTTGAAGTTTTAGAAAACGATGAAAAAATCAGAGTAATTATCTTGACAGGAAGCGAAAACAAGGCTTTTGTGGCTGGCGCGGATATTTCTGAATTTGCGAATTTTTCCGTTTCTGAAGGTGCTGAATTGGCTGCAAAAGGACAATCTTCACTATTTGATTTTGTAGAAAATTTAAAAACTCCGGTAATTGCGGCCGTGAATGGTTTTGCTTTAGGCGGTGGCTTAGAATTGGCGATGGCTTGTCATTTCAGAATTGCTTCGGATAACGCAAAAATGGGTTTGCCAGAAGTTTCTCTTGGCGTGATTCCGGGTTATGGCGGGACTCAGAGATTGCCACAATTGGTAGGAAAAGGAAAAGCGATGGAATTAATCATGACTGCGGGAATGCTGACTGCCGAAGAGGCAAAAGCTTCTGGGTTGGTAAATCATGTGGTACCGCAAGCTGAATTATTGGAACTGGCAAATAGCATTGCTCAAAAAATCATGAAGAATTCTCCCGTGGCAATTGGGAAAGCGATTGAAGCAATTAACGCTAATTTCAAAGATGGTGTTGACGGTTATGCGGTTGAGATTAAAAACTTTGGAGAAGCTTTTGGAACGGAAGATTTTAAAGAAGGAACTGGCGCTTTCTTAGAAAAAAGAAAGCCGGTTTTTACTGGAAAATAAATTGTTCAAAATCCCGTCAAAATGATGGGATTTTTTATTTATATTCGACGCAAAATCCTCCAAAATATGAAACTAATTCTAAGATTCATTTTTATTTCTACTTTTATAATTTCCGCGAAAGCGCAAGATATTCCTTTTAAAATTTTAAAAAGCGAGATCTTCAAAGATGAATTTAGAGAGTCGAATATAGTTTTTGCTGAAGAAGCAGAAAATGGCGGGATTTTGATTATCCGTTCTTATGAAAGTGGCGGATTGTCAGTGGGAAGGGGTTATTATATTGAAGAATATGATTCTAATTTAAAGTTGCTAAAGGAGTATGAACAGCCTTTAAAATACACCAATTTTGAAAAATATGGAACCGTTCTAGGAATTATAAAAAATGGCAAGAACATTCAACTTGTCGACATGTTCTATAATATTAATGAAAAAACCTATGTGTGTTCAGCTTACATAATCGATTTCGATAACTCAAAAACATCTAAAAAAGAACTTTTCAGATTGTCGCGCGAAGAAATCAAGCAATATGGAAATTTCTTCTTAAATCAGACCTTTTATTCTCAAGATATCAAAGTTCATGTGGAACCTGGCAACGAATCAGGCATTTCAATGATTGTTAATGAAGACCGAAATGCTTTTGCGATAACAATTGACATGAAAACAGAAAAGTCAGAAGCTTTGAAATTATATCTTTTTGACAAGGATTTGAATAAAAAATTTGAGCATATTTACGTAAGAGAAATTAAGGATAAAAAGTTCAGGTATGAAAATGTAGATGTTTCAAAAGACGGGAACGTGCTTTATCTCTTGGGCAAAGTTTATGCAGATGAAAAGAAAAAGAAAAAAGTCGGTGGCAAATACCAATATGAATTGACACGATTTTCTTCTGAAGGAGAAAAGACACAAGTTTTTGACACTGAAGAACATTTCTCAGGAACCTTGACCACAATTGCTTCGCCAGATAAAATTACCTGCATTGGATTTTACTCTGACCAAAGCGACAATCGATTTAAAGGAATAAGCTATTTTGAACTAGATCCTATTTCGCTAGATATTCGAAAATCGAAATTTAATCCGTTTAGCCAGCAATTTGTGATTGACAAATATGGCGAAGAGAAAGACAAAGAACTAAAAAACCTGGTTTTCAAAAAAATCCACTTGACAAAAAGCAATGACATCATTTTCAATGCCGAAGAGTTTTATATTACCAGCAATAATGACCAAACTTATTATAATTATGATGATATTGTCAGTGCAAAAATCAATGCCGAAGGAGATTTAATTTGGGCAAGAAACATCAATAAAGACCAATATACAACAGACAATGACGCTTACATTTCATATACTTCAACAATCAAAAATGACGACACTTATTTTTTCATCAATGCCAGTGAAAAAATAAAAAAGTTAAGCAATGACCGAATTTTATTTAAGCATGTCAGAAAAAACAAGTCCAACTTAAATATCATTAAAATCAATAAAAATGGCGATTTTGACTTTCAAGAAGTTTTAAATAATGAGGATAACGAAGTTCCGTTTATGGTTTCGAAAGGAATTGTAAACAAGGAATCTGTTTTCTTTTTAGGAAAAAAAGGAAAAGAAAAACAATTGCTTAAAATCAGTTTGTAATGAAAAATTATTTTCTGCTTTTGTTGTTCCCAATGGTTGCTTTTTCACAAATTTCTTTTGAAAAAGTAAATGAAAAAACTCGAAAATTTGCAAACAATTATTTGGACGGAGAGAATATTCCGGGAATGTCGATTTCAATTTCTTACAATGGAAAAATTATTTTCTCGGAAGGTTTTGGCTATGCTGATTTAGAAAATAAAATCCTAGTAAATCCTTCAAGCACAAAATTTGACATTGGAAGTGTTTCTAAAGTCATTACCGCCACGACTCTTGCGCGTTTGGCAGAAATGAAAGCCATTGATTTAGATAAAAGCGTTTATTATTATTTAGACAGTCTTCCAAAAAAGCAATATGATTTTACGGTAAGGCAAGTCGGCGGGCATTTGTCTGGAATTGTGAGAAACCCGAATGGCTACCAATTTACAGACAGTACTTTTGTAAATGTTAAAGATTTTTACGGCGCTTTCAGCAAAGACAAATTACTTTTCAAACCTTCTTCAAAATTTTTTTACAGCAATCTAGGATACCGCCTTTTGGGATTAATTATTGAAAAACAGTATAAAAAAGCACTTACTGAAAGTCAAAAAGAATTGGTATTGGATCAATTAAACATGACAAATACGATTCCGGATTGTCTTTGCATTGATGATAAAAATAGCGCAAAACTTTATTCTTGGAACAAAAAAGATACTACTGAAGTAAATCGCATCAGTTGTGAATTTCAATATGCCGAAGGCTGTTATCTTTCCACAACCGAAGATTTGAGTAAACTTGGAAATGCACTTTTGTTCCCTGACAAATTATTGAAAAAAGAAATGCTGGTTCAATTTATACTTTCCCAAAAATTAGATAACGGCAAGAAAACTGGCTACGGAATTGGTCTTGAATCAGAAAAAGATGCAAATGGAAATTTCTATTACGGTCACGCAGGAAATTGGATTGGCTCAAGAGCTTTTTTGTATGTTTATCCAAATAGCAAATTGGTGATTACGCTTTTGGCAAATCGCAGAATGAATAAGAATTCTAAAAACATTGTTCCAGAAATCGCTTATCATTATATTGAATTAATTAAAAACCAATAATTACCTATTTCCTTCACACTCCGCAAAAAACTGTTCCAAGAAATTTTCCATATAATTATGTCTTTCTTCAGCGATTTTCTTTCCAGATTTGGTATTCATTTTGTCTTTTAACAGCAATAATTTTTCATAGAAATGATTGATTGTCGGCGAAACTGAATTTTTATATTCTTCCTTATTCATATTCAAATTTGGAGCAATATCTGGATTGTACAAAGGTCGATTCTTAAATCCTCCATAATTGAAACATCTAGCAATTCCGATAGCTCCGATGGCATCCAAACGATCTGCGTCTTGCACAATATCTAATTCTATGGAAGGAAATTTACGTTCAAAATTTCCTCCTTTGAAAGAAATATTTTCAATAATGCTGATGACGTGAATGATAATTTCTTCGGATGTATTTTGGCTTTCCAGAAATTCTCTGGCAACTCTTGGACCAACAGTTTCGTCTCCGTTATGAAATTTGCTGTCGGCGATATCGTGTAATAATGCACCGAGTGCGACAATGGTTTCATCGCAATTTTCTTCTTTGGAAATATTCAAAGCGTTGTTGTAAACTCTTTCAATGTGAAACCAATCGTGGCCTCCTTCAGCATTTTGAAGTTCTTTTTTTACGAAGGAAATGGTTTTTTCTATTAAGGCTGTATTCATAGTTTTTAGGAAGAAAAAAATCCTTTCGGTGAAGAAAGGATTTTGGTTATTTTATGATTTCAAAGTTGCAGGCTCGACCCACTTGAAAATATGCGATTCTGCCGGAATTACAATTCTTTCAGAAATCCTCGCCATTCTTGCAGGCAATTTCATCAGATAATCTCTTGCTTTTTCAGCTTCATCTGTCAATCCTGTGATTTTTGCGATTTCCCATTTGTCAATTAATTTTTGCATAATTTCGACATAATCGGTTGCCGTGTAAACTCCGATTCTTTGTGCTGAATCAGAAAATTGTTCAAAAGCCGAACTAATTTTTTCTCCAGATTCTCTCAAAAATTGCGCTGGCATTACTATTTTTTGCTTCATCATATATTGAAAAGCAAGCATCATTTCGCTTGGATCGACTTGAAAAATTCTATTCACAAATTCTGAATAAGCGTGGTGGTGGCGCATTTCGTCTCCAGCAATCAGCTTGCACATTTTTGACAATTTATTATCTCCAAATTTCTTTGCGATTTGAGAAACTCTATTGTGTGAAACATAAGTCGCCAATTCTTGAAAACTCGTATAAACGAAATTTTTATAAGGATCTCTTCCTGTTCCAATATCAAATCCGTCATTGATCAAATGCTGTGTAGTCATCTCGATTTCACGCATATTTACACGCCCAGAAAGGTAAAGATATTTGTTCAAAAGATCTCCGTGTCGGTTTTCTTCACCTGTCCAGGTTCTTATCCATTTTGACCAGCCATTACCGCCGTTATCCACTTGATTTATGCCTTCAACATCCATCAACCATGATTCATACGTTGGCAAAGCTTCTTCGGTAATTGTATCTCCCACTAAGGTTACCCAAAAATCATAAGGCAATTCTTTAGCAATTTCTCTTAATTCTTTTACGTCTTCAAAGAAAGTTTCATTTTGAGAATCAGGCAAAAGATCAGAAGGTTGCCAGATTTTTTCCACCGGAATCAAATACTGGTCAACAAACGCATCAATGTTCTTCTCTAGAAACTGCATTACTTCTAAACGCATGTTATTTATAGACATATTTTTTTAATTTTTTATTCCTTCAACTATAGCTTTTTTGGTTGCTGCCATCAATTCATCAAAAGGAAATTGAGCAACAGAAATGGGGTTATGGACGGTAAAGGTAAGACGATTTCCCAAACCTGCAGGGAAAAAGCCATATTTAACAATTTTCCAAGAGTTGTTTATGCTTACAGGAACAACCATTGCCGACGGTGCATTTTTGCACAAAATCTTCAATCCGGTTTGGGCAAATTCTTTCGGAATTCCATCTTTGCTTCTTGTTCCTTCTGGAAAAATCACAGCCGCACGTTTGTGTTTTTCGATATATTCTGCCAGACCTTTAATAGTAGGAACCGCTTGTTTTGGATCTTTTCTATCTATTAAAACGGAACCTCCGTGTCTTAAATTGTATGAAACACTTGGAATGCCTTTTCCTAATTCTTTTTTGCTGACAAATTTTGGATGTGCTTTTCTGAAAAACCAAATGATTGCAATAATGTCATACATGCTTTGGTGATTGGCAACAAAAATTACCGGAACATCTTTTGGAATCAATTCTCTTCCTTCTACTTTATACGTAGTCCCAAGCAGATGAGTTGTTCTAAGCAAGAAAAAATTCAGATAATCTACACTTTTTTTATGTGCCTGATAGCCAAAAACGTTAAAACAGATCCATTGGATTGGATGAAAAAATGCCAGAAAAAATCCAAAAACCAGATAATATACCGCCGAAATTGGGTAGGATATAAGCTTTTCCATATTCATAAAATTCTGTGCAAAAGTAAGAATTATATTTTTGTTAATTTTATATGTAAATTACGATTTTTTCTCGTAAAAAATTAGCTGTTGGTAGATGAAAAAAAAGAACTATTTTTACAAAAAATAAGTGCCAATTTATAATGAAAGAAAAAATGAGTTCAGAGAAAGACGCCAAATTAAAAGCGTTACAATTAACGCTTGACAAATTAGACAAAACCTACGGAAAAGGCACCGTAATGAAGCTGGGAGACAGAGCTGTGGAAGAAGTAGAATCGATTTCTTCAGGTTCTTTAGGATTAGATTTAGCTCTTGGAGTTAATGGATATCCAAAAGGAAGAATCATCGAAATCTATGGTCCAGAATCTTCTGGTAAAACTACTCTTACATTACATGCAATTGCAGAAGCGCAAAAGGCTGGTGGAATTGCTGCTTTTATCGATGCAGAACATGCTTTTGACAGAGGTTATGCAGAGAAATTAGGTGTAGATGTAGAAAATTTAATTATTTCACAACCCGATAATGGAGAACAGGCTTTAGAAATTGCAGAAAACTTGATTCGTTCAGGCGCAATTGACATTGTGGTAATTGACTCTGTTGCAGCTTTGACTCCAAAAAGTGAGATTGAAGGTGAAATGGGAGATTCAAAAATGGGTCTTCATGCAAGATTGATGTCACAGGCTTTGAGAAAATTGACAGGAACGATCAGCAAAACTAATTGTACTGTTTTCTTCATCAACCAGCTGCGTGAAAAAATCGGGGTGATGTTCGGAAATCCAGAAACAACAACTGGTGGTAACGCCTTGAAATTTTATGCTTCAGTTCGTTTAGATATCAGAAGATCGACTCAAATTAAAGACGGCGAAAACGTAATTGGTAACAGAACGAAAGTAAAAGTTGTCAAAAATAAAGTGGCGCCACCTTTTAAAACTGCAGAATTCGACATCATGTATGGTGAAGGAGTTTCAAAAACAGGAGAAATTTTGGATTTGGCTGTAGAATTTGAAGTCGTAAAAAAATCAGGTTCTTGGTTCAGCTACGGCGAAACAAAATTAGGACAAGGTCGCGATGCGGTGAAAAGCTTAATCAAAGACAATCCTGAAATGGCCGATGAGCTTGAACAAAAAATCAAAGCGCTCATCAAAGAGAACAACGCATAAATTTAAAAGCCCGAAAATTTCGGGCTTTTTTTTATTTAAACGCAACCTTTTTACGTTATTTCCATCTGAAAAGAAATGATTAAAAAATAATTTATTACACAATGAAAAAGTTAGTTTCCCTTTTATTATTAGCCTTATTTGCAACGCTTGCGTTTTCCTCATGTTCTGTAGATGATAATGAGCCTAATTACCATTTTGAACTTATTCCAGTCGAGAGTGTTATTTTGCCAGAAAGCTTTGTGATTGGCAAGACTTATGAGATAAAAGTATATTACCGACTGCCGACAAACTGCCATTATTATGACGGTTTTTATTATGAAAAAGATTTAAACACCAGGACTTTTGCCTTGCAAACAAAAGTGGTTGAAGGCAATGAATGTGGTACAATTAATGACGGCGATCTTTTAGAGGCTAAATTTGATTTCTTTGTAAATAATAATGGGTCTTATATTTTTAAATTTTATACAGGAGAATATGAGGGATCGAATTCTTTCTTAGAATATGAAATTCCGGTATTGCCTCAATAATTTTTAATCAAAAAAAAGAACTTGGGTCTAGAACAGCTCATACACGATTGTAAAAACGATGATACAAAAGCTCAGGAACAATTATATAAGCTGCTTTCGCCTAAATTGTTCAGTGTCTGCTTGAAGTATTCGCGAAACTATGCTGAAGCCCAAGACAATCTTCAGGATGGCTTTTTGATTATTTTTAATAAGATCGGCCAGTTTAATTTCAAGGGTTCTTTTGAAGGCTGGGCAAAACGAATCATGGTAAACAATGTCCTCCAAAAATACAGAGGAAATGTAGTCTTTGAAATAGTCAATGATACAATTGCAGATGAAGAAGAGATTGAAATCGATGATGAAAGCATCACCCTTGATTATTTGCTGAAAATTATTCAAGAATTGCCAGACAGATATAGGCTGGTTTTTAATTTATATGTCATGGATGGCTATTCTCACAAAGAAATAGCTGAAATGCTAAATATCACAACAGGCACAACAAAATCAAACCTGGCACGTGCGAAAATGATTTTGAAAGAAAAAATAGAATCTCAGTCGGGAACTGGGAATAGTACCGCAGCAAATGAGCGATAAAAAAAACATAGAAAGGCTTTTTCAAGAAAAGTTCAAAGATTTTGAAGCTGTGCCTCAGCCTGAAGTCTGGGACAGAATTGAAGCTGAACTTAAAAAGAAGAAAAAACGCAGGGTTATTCCGCTTTGGCTTAAACTTTCAGGCACTGCAGCAATTCTGCTCTTGGGCTTGATGCTCAATGACGGAACTCTAAATTCTTTTCAAAATGGCACCAAATCCAACGAAGTTGTTAAAGACGGAGATGATACAAATGAAAAAGGCAACACAAAAGGACTTATTCCTGCTTCAAAAAATGATGCTTTTACTGAAAAGTCTTTAGATAAAAATGACGGAACTAATTTAGATGAAAATACTGCAGACAAAAAAGCTTCTGATATTAAAAATGCTGCAACTATTTCTTCCAATAAAATCCAAAAAAATAATGCTGTTGCCAGTCAAGAAAATAGAATTGTAGAAAAAAATAATACCCAAAAATCTCCTTTTACAAAAAAGAAAAATATACAGTTAAAAGAAAACGGCGCAATCGCAAATTCTTACTCTGCAACTAAAAAAGCAAACAAAAACAAGAAGCAAAACAAAACATCGATCAATCCTTTTATTGGAAATAAAGATGCTTTGGCTTCTCAAGAAACTGCCAATTCCAATAATAACGACAAAAAATCTTCTGAATCAAACCTTAAAACAAACACACAAAAAGAGGCGTCAGAAAATATTTTAAACGATAAAAATATAATTGACAACATTATAAAAAGTAACACTACTTCTCAAATTGCTTTTGACACCGAAGCTTTTGAGAAGCAAAAAAAGGATTCAACGGCTGTTGCTACCGCTGAACCGAATGCGTTGGAAGAATTGCTAAAAGAAAAAGAGAAAGAAACGGTTACAGAAGCTAAATTAAATAGGTGGCAGATTACGTCAAACGTAGCTCCTATTTATTTTAGCTCTGCTTCCAACGGCTCGCCAATTGATGAGCAATTTGCCGACAACAGCAAAGAGTATGAAAAAAACCTGAGTTATGGCATTGGCGTCAATTATGCTTTAAGCAAAAAATGGAGTGTAAAAGGAGGCGTAAATAAATTGACTTTGGGATATAACACCAATGACATCGTTTATTATGCAGGCTTGCCCAACCAGAGTGCAAGAAGCACAAACAATGGTTTTGCAGCAAAAGGATCTTCCATAATAATCGAGGATAACGTGGCCCAAAACATGCTTTCTTTTGACAATGTTCCTGGCAAAACGCCTGGCCATATAAATCAAACAATGGGATTTATCGAAGTGCCTTTGGAATTGTCCTATAAATTGCTTGATAGAAAATTCGGCATTGAAATCGTCGGTGGAATGAGCACCTTGTTTTTAAATGAAAATAGCTTATCTGTTGTTTCTGAAGGAATGCAGGCAAGTTTAGGAAAAGCTTCTAATTTAAATGATGTTTCATTTAGCTCTAATGTGGGCTTGGGTTTCAAATATAGATTTTGGAAATCATTTGAAGCCAATATTGAACCTAAATTCAAATACCAATTAAATACGTTTACTGAAAACAGCAACGGCTTCAAGCCTTATTTCATTGGTATTTATTCGGGAATTAATTTTAATTTTTAAGGTAGTGGTTTATATTTTTATTTAGTTAAGTTTCGTCATTATTTTACGTTAATGACAAAAAAAAGCGCCCTGGTTAGGCGCTTTTTTCTTTTTTAAATTGCAACAATTGCTTCAATATTATTCCTTTTACTTGTTCTCTGACTTCTTTGATTTCTTTTTTGTCTCCAGCACTTTTGCCTTTAGTTTCTATAAAATGATGAATTTTAGCTCGCATCAAGCCTGGGCTTCCGCTCAAGAAAGTATACGAAAAACGTTTTTTATTGTCTGCAAAAGTTATTGGAACAATTGGAATTTGATGTTCTAAAGCCAATCGGAATGCGCCGTCTTTAAATTCATCCAGCAAAACCGATTCATCTTCAGGAACTCCTCCTTCTGGAAAAATACAAATGCTTAAGCCTTGGTTCAGCCTTTTTTGAGCGCGTTCAAAAACTTCCATTCGGCTTTTTGAACTATTTCTATCAACTAAAATGCAGGTTCTTTTATAGAAAAATCCGAAAAGCGGAATCTTCGAAAGTTCTTTTTTTCCTACGAATACGAATGGATTTCTAACCAAAGCCAGCATCATCATAATGTCGGTCATCGATGTATGATTTGAAACTAGCATGTAGCTTTTTCTAGGCACAAGTTCTTCTTCTCGTTCGACTTTATAATAAAATCCCATTCCGAATAAAATCACTTTTGCCCAAATTCTTGCCATTACAAAGAAATAAGGATACCATTTTTCTTTTAAAATTGAAACTAGCAAAAACGGGAGCATGATAATAATAGGAAGTCCGAGCAGGATATAAAACCAAATCCTCCAAAGAACCCAAAAAATAATTTTTAAAATACGCATCAATATGTTTGTTATAACTTCCTAGAATGAAAATTGTTTTCCAAATGTAAGAATTCAAAATTTAAGTATGGAAAGAAGTTTTAAATGAAGAGGGAATTTAAATCCTTCCTCTATAAAAACATCTTTGCGAAACTTTGCGAAAATCTTCCACCCTTTGCGTTTAAATTCCATACTTAAAGCCTTCCTCCCCAAATAAAACCCTAAAAAACTTTGCCATCAAAATAAACTTTACAAACTTTGCCAAACATCAAATAACTTAATTACCATAAAATGTCAAAAATCTTAACAGGAATTCAAAGCACGGGAACGCCACACTTAGGAAATCTTCTAGGCGCGATTATCCCTGCGATCGAATTATCAAACAAGCCAGAAAACCAATCGTTTCTTTTCATTGCAGATTTGCATTCTATCACGCAAATCAAAGACGGAGAAACTTTGCGTCAAAACACTTACAGCACTGCTGCAACGTGGCTTGCCTGCGGACTTGACATGAACCGAGTAGTTTTTTATCGCCAGTCTGATGTTCCTCAAACGACGGAATTATCTTGGTATTTGAGCTGTTTTTTTCCGTTTCAAAGATTGACTTTGGCACATTCTTTCAAAGATAAATCAGACAGGCTTTCTGATGTAAATGCTGGATTATTCACTTATCCTATGCTGATGGCGGCTGATATTCTTTTATACGATGCCGAATTTGTTCCGGTTGGAAAAGACCAGTTGCAGCACATTGAAATCACGCGAGATGTAGCTTCACGATTCAACAACCAGATGGGAGAAACTTTTGTCTTGCCAGAATCATATACGCACGAAGACACAAAATATGTTCCTGGAACTAATGGCGGGAAAATGAGCAAATCAGCCAACAACATTATCAATATTTTCTTAGATGACAAGGCTTTGCGCAAACAAGTGATGTCAATTGAAACCGACAGCACGCCTTTGGAAGATCCAAAAGATACTCAGACTTGCAAGATTTTCGCTATCTATAAATTGCTTGCTAACGAAAATCAGCTAGCAGAAATGACTGAGAAATATAAAAATGTAAACAGAGATTTTGGCTGGGGAAATGCAAAGCTAGCCTTATTTGAATTAATCACTGAAAAATTCAAAACCGAAAGAGAAAAATACAATTATTATATGAACAATCTCGAAGAACTTGACAAAGCATTATTTGAAGGCGCAGAAAAAGCAAAAGTTGTCGCTAACGGAGTTTTGAAAAGAGTTAGAGAGAAATTGGGATACTAAAATATATAAATCACAAAAACCCATAAGCACAAAACTTATGGGTTTTTTATAAACCTAAATCGCCTCAAATAATTTTCCTGGCAAAGGTCGAATCACGCCTTTCAATTCCATATTTAAAAGTATCGAAGAAATTTTATATGTCGGAAGTTCACAGTCTAAAGCAATGATATCCAGCAATTCTTTTCCTTGTTTTTGCAAATAATCATAGATTTTTTGTTCCTCAAGTTCTAATTCTACAAAAAGCTGTTTCTGGATCGGCTTTGATTTTTCATTTTCTAAATCCCAATTGAGCATATAAATTACATCAGCAGCCGAAGTAATCAAGTTTGCTTTTTGGCTTTTGATCAAATTATTGCAACCTTGGCTGTATTTATCCGTAGCTCTTCCTGCAAACGCAAAAACATCGCGGTTGTAATCGCCTGCCATCGTTGCCGTAATCAAAGAACCACCTTTGTCTGCAGATTCAATGACGATTGTAGCTTCAGACATTCCCGCAACAATTCGGTTTCTTTTCACAAAATTCTCTTTGTCTGGATTTGAAGAACTCCAAAATTCTGACATGAAACCGCCGTTCTCTTCCATTTTGGCCACATACTTTTTATGCACTTTTGGATAAATTTGGTTTAATCCGTGAGCGACGATTCCAATAGTCTGAAGATTGTGATCCATTGCGGCTTGGTGCGCTACAATATCAACGCCATAAGCAAAACCGCTCACAATTATAGGATTCAACGGAGCCAAATCAGCAATCAATTTCTTGCAACATTCCATTCCGTAAGAAGTGATTTGGCGCGTTCCGACAATGCTGATTATCTTGCGGTTTTTAAAATCAAAATTCCCCGATGCAAAAAGCAAAACAGGTCCGTCGATGCAATGTTTCAATTTCTCAGGATAATTTTCGTCCTTGAAATAAAGTGCGTCGATGTGATTTTCTTTGATGAATTTGAGCTCAGTTTCTGCTTTTTGAAAAACGCTTTTGTCTTTTAGATTTCGGATTAAAATACTTCCGATTCCGTCGATGCTTTCGAGTTTTCCTGCTTTCGATTGAAAGACTTCTTTGGCAGAGCCATAATGAGTAAGGAGTTTTTTGGCAACGATATCGCCCACCAATTCTACTTTTTGTAATGCTAACACATAAAATAATTCTTCTTCGTTCATGGCAAATAATTGAAAGTCAAATTAAAGACTTTTTATTGAAATTGTTAATAAAATTTGTGGATAAAATTTTGTCTGCGCTATTGAATAATTAACTTTGTCAATATGAAGATTGAACATTACATAGCCCAGCTTTTATATCGATACCAATGCGTTTCCGTTCCCGGATTCGGCGCTTTTTTGACTGAAATTCAGCCAGCGCAATTGCTTGAAGATGCATTTTATCCTCCAAAAAAACAGGTTTCATTTAATTTTCATTTGAAAAACAATGACGGTTTGCTAGCCAGCCACATTGCAATTTCAGAAAAAATCACTTATGAACAAGCCGTTCACAAGATTGAAGAAAATGTTTCAGACTGGAGAACTTCATTGCAGCTATTGCAACCAATCGTCTTAAAAAATGTCGGCGAATTATCTTTAAATTCTGAGCATAATTTGGTTTTCAAACCCGCAGACTCGATAAATTATCTCACCCATTCTTTTGGATTAAGTAATTTTATTTCTCCAAAAATTCAACGTGAAGTTTATCAGAAACAAGTAGAGGCTTTAGAAGAAAAAGCACCTATTATCTTCACTCCAGAAAGAAGAAATCGTCAAGTTTACTTGAAATATGCAGCTGTTTTTGTCTTAGGTCTTGGCCTTGCAGGTGTTTTCGGAAACAATTATTACAACAATTACCAAGAACAGATTGCCACTCAAAACAGAATGGTGGAACAATCGGTTCAGAAAAAAGTAGAAGATAAAATTCAAGAAGCTACATTTTTCATCGAAAGTCCGTTGCCGGCTGTAAAGTTGAACATCAGAGAAGACAAATTTTCATATCACATCGTTGCCGGAGCTTTCAGAAATGAAGAAAATGCTCAAAAAGCGTTAAAGAAATTAGCCTCAAAAGGATTTAAGGCAAAACGAATCGCGCCTACAAAACATGGCTTGCATCCCGTGCTTTATGGCAGTTTTGCTACTTATGCAGAAGCGCAACATGAAATGTCAAAAATACAGAAGACTGAAAATCCAGACGCTTGGCTTCTGATTAAAGATTTATAAAAATTTCCAATCCCGATTTATTCGGGATTTTTTTTTGTCATACTTGCAAAAAATTAAACCCAGATTTCCACAGATTCTGTCGTTGCAGAAAGAGCAATATCATCAAAGTTTCATGAAGTTTTTGGTCTCGCTTTGAATAAATTCAAAGTTAATTGATATGCTATTTTGTCGACAAAATTTTTCCACAAAATTAGTTATCAATTACAATTGATTTTTAATCAATTGAAAAAGAAAAAGCTTTTGCAGCGAATGGTCAGGGAAATATAAGCCGTCCATTTTCCTGCTGCAGCCACTCGCTTTAAACCTGTTTGGCCACAGGTTTAAGAGCTCAAACAATGGCAGCATCAGGGCTAGTTGAGAAACTATCTTGAATTTTTGGAAACGCCAGTCCCAATCTTTGTCGATATGCTTTGTCGACAAACTGCGTCACTAGCCCCGATTGCAGCGGAAAGCGGGACTCGAGCTCCCAAAGAGCGAACAGGCAAAGCAAATAGCTTCAAAAAAACATTAAAATTATGGCGCTTATCTCTTACCTTTGCAAAAAAACTATGCAACCAAAAACACCTTCTGAATCTTTAGCCGTGCTGACTGACTTGGTTTTGCCAGGCGAAACAAATCCGTTGAACAACCTTTTTGGAGGCGAATTATTGGCCAGAATGGACCGCGCGGCAAGTATCGCGGCAAGAAGGCATTCGCGCAGAATCACGGTAACAGCTTCGGTAAATCACGTGGCTTTCAATCGCGCGATTCCGCTGGGAAGTGTTGTGACTATTGAAGCGAAGGTTTCAAGATCATTCAAATCTTCAATGGAAATTTTTATCGATGTTTGGATTGAAGACCGAGAATCTGGGATAAAAAACAAAGCAAACGAGGCGATTTACACGTTTGTTGCCGTGGATGAAACTGGACGTCCAGTAGAAGTTCCAGGGATTATTCCAGAAACTGAATTAGAGAAACAGCGCTTTGACGCGGCGTTGAGAAGAAAGCAATTAAGCCTAGTTTTAGCGGGAAAAATGAATCCGCATGATGCCACTGAACTGAAAGCTTTATTTGTATAAATAAAAAAAGGGAATCAAATTGATTCCCTTTTTTGTTACATATTTGTCAACCATTGCTGCGGATTTAAAGTGGTTTCATTCTGCATAATTAAGAATTTGACTGCTGTTTTTCCTGCTGCATTTGTGGTTATTTTTCCGATGTTTTGAAGCGCAGAAACTTTGTCTCCTTTTGAAACGCTTACCGAGCTCAGGTTTTGGTAAACAGTATAAAAATCTCCATGTTGCACAAAAACAACCATATTATTTGGAGATAAAAGCTGTACTCTTGTTACTTCCCCGCCAAAAACTGCTCTTACAGAAGAACCAGAATCAGTGCTGATTTCTACACCGCTACAGTGAATTGTCAGTGATTTTTGAAGCGGATGCGGCTGATCTCCATATCTTAAAGAAAGAAATCCTTTTGCAACCGGCCAAGACAATCTGCCTTTGTGCGCCTTAAAGCTGTTAGACATTACTTTTCCTTCTGGAGTCAGTACGATTTTTGAGGAATTTTCAATTGCTTTTGTTTCCGCTACTGTCGCTTTTGGATTTGCTTTTTTATTTGCTGCCGCTGCTTTTTTATTCGCTTCAGCAATGGCTTGTCTTATAAGCTGTTTGATTTTTTGGTCAATTGCTTTTGTTTCCTGTTGCTTTTTCTTAATTTCAGCAGTATATTTTTTGACATCCTTTTTAATAGAATTCATCAATTTTTCCTGCTCCTGCTTTTCCTTTTCTAATTCCTGTCTCTCTTTTTCATTTTCAACGATAAGCTGTTGTTTTTCTTTTTTCTGAACGCCGAGCTTTTCATTATGCGCTACTAATTCTTTAGATTTAACCTCGATTTCTTCTCCTTGATTTTTTCTATAATTAGAATATTGTTTCATATATTGCGCTCTCTTATACGCTTGTAAGAAGTTTTCAGAAGACAATAAAAACATGGCACGGCTTTGCTCAGAACGGCTTTTATAAGACTTCACAATCATTGCCGCATAATCTTTTTTCAATTCTTCCAATTCTTTTTTAAGCGAATTGATTTTGAGCTGATTTAAATAAATATCATCGCTCAAAAGTTTCGCTTGCTTTTCTGTGGTATTGATCAATTTCTCACGCAGCTTGATTTTTTCAGCCTGCTGTGCAATCTGAACCGTAACTGATTTCTGCTTTTTCTTCTCTGTTTTTAAGGCATTTTCAGCTTCCCTGATTTCTTTCTGGAGCTGTTGTTTTCGTTCTTCGAGTTTTTGCTGTGCGTCAGTCTGCCCAAAAGAAAGGGAAACGGTTAGCAAAAAGAGGAAACTGAAGATAAATTTTGGCATAGGGGAAATTATTTTTGCAAATCTAGTCAATATATATTCTTTCGTAGCCATCTGGCACGCTATATGGGAAACTTAAATTTTCATTAAATGTAATCGAATTGTATTCAATGTTAATCGTCGTTTTCTTCTCTTTTTGAAAAGCTTCAATATTTACTTCTGCAGGCAAAATCGCTTCTGCATACTCTTTATGGCTCGGATAATTTACCGCAAGCATTCTATTTTCTTTCGGTTGCGAGATTTCTTGTTTCTTAATCAAGAATCTTGCAGCTTCAAAAAAGAATGATTTTTCGGTAGTTTTTTTGGCAGTTTCTTCTAATTTATATAAATCATTTTCAACCGTAGTCTTGTATTTTCCTTTTGTCAAATCATCCATTGCTTCACCGATAAGCATATTTTGGACTTTTTGAAAATCTAAATCGGTTCCAAGCCATTTGCTCAGAGCGGCATAATTTCCTTCGAAAAATTTACCTCCGATTTTTTCATAATATTTTACTTCAGAAGGCGTGATCAATGCTTTTGCCATTGTAATTCCGAGAAATCTTACGCTTACCAAAATCTGTTCGTCTTTTTTAATTCTTATTTCTGCAGATACATTTTGCGACTGCTTGTCGTCTTTATATCTTGCGCTAGACTTGATATAAAGTGTCGTAAAGTCTTTTTTAAGCTTATAATGGCTATCAATTATCTTGCTTGACGCAACGACTTCGCTGGCACCAGCTTCTGACACGACAGCTTTTTTTGAACCGCATGAAAAAAGCGTAATTCCCAATGCTATAATGATAAACTTTTTCATTTATTTTTTTGTTTTTAAAAGCTGGTCAGCCTTTGTAAAATAGTGTTCTTTTTTCTTTACATCGCCTAATCCGCTGAAAGCTTCGCCCAATTGGATGTTGAAATTTATCTCTAAATCTTTATTTTCGACTACATAATCCATTCCCATTTCTAAGAAATCTTTCGCTTTTTTATAATTTTTCAGCTGATTGTTTGCCAATCCTGAATAATAATAAAACTCAGGCTGGATTGGAAAAAAATCAATCAAAGTCGTAGCTTTCTTATTTAGAACGTCAAATTGCTTGTTTTCAGTATATGCCTGCAACAGCAAAATGTTTGGTTCCACATCTTGTGGATTATTTTTAGAATAGATTTCTAAATAATGTATTGCGCGTTCCCAGTTTTTTTGTCCGTAAAAAATTTTTCCAATTTCTTTCGTAACTGAAACTTGATCTTCATTTGGGAGCAAATTCAATGATTTGTCTAATTCATTGCTATAACTAGGATTTGCCTTTAAAAAAATCAAAAATTCTCGCAATATTTTTACTTTTACTCTCGGATTTATCTCCTTGCTTTCAAAAACTTTATTCATGGAAGCAACCGCTTTTTGTCCGTCGTTATTATTCAGATGGAATTTAAAAAGTCCCATCTGTGCAAACTCAGAATCAGGAATTTCTTTTTCTAATTTCTTAGCAATTTCAAACGCTTTTTCTTCCTGATTGCTTTCAGAATACAGATAAATGAGCGAAATATATTTCGATTCGTCCTTCGGATTTTTCTTGATTGCATTTAAAAGCTGGTCTTTTTCAGCCAACTGATATTTGGAATCTTTCATGATCTGCAACTTATAAATCTCCCGCTGCGGATTTTTTCCTACGGTTTCATCCAGCTCATTTATCAACGCCAATGCTTTGTCAAATTGATCTGTATAAATATAAAGCGAAGTCAAATCTTCCTTATAATTTGCATCAAATTCAATCAGTTTTGTGACAATGACAATCGCGTGGTTGTAATCTCGAGTTTGATAGCAGACATCATACATTCCGACATAATACCATTTATTTGTAGGATCAATTTTTGAAGCTTTTTCGAAAGAATCGTACGCTTTTTTATAATCTTTTAATTGCAGATAATTCTTTCCCAATTCAGAATAAACAGCTGCATTTTCGGGCTGTGTTTTTAAGCATTTTTCCAGCGAAAGAATTGCCTTGTCATAATTCTCAATTCCTTTTTGCTTTAGAGATTCATAGAAATTATCTTGAAAAACATCTTCCGCCAAAGCGATATCGTCCGGTTCTTTTTGTGCAAAAGCCGGCTCAGAAATGACGAACATTCCGATGGAAAGCGATAAATAAAGATATTTTTTCATATAATTTTCAGATGCTTTACTGCAAAAGTTATTCCAAAACTGAATAATCTCCGATGCTGATACTTGTGAAATTTCCGTCAAAAGAAGCGTGGCTTCCAATCATGGCATTGTCTAAGTTAGCATTTTTTATTTTAGAATGGTTTTGAACCAAGCTGTTTTTTATAGTTGTATCTTGAACATGCGTCCCGTTTCCAAGCGACACATTTGGACCTACAGTCGAATTGATTAAAATTACGTCTTTACCAATAAAACAAGGCGGAATAATTGTAGAATTTTCCAATTTTACATCATAATCTACCAAATGTTCGCCGTCATTATGCAAAAATCCAAGCATTCTTGAATTGGTGTCAACAGTTACATTTTTATTCCCACAGTCCATCCATTCGTCCACTTTTCCAGGAACAAATTTCATGCCTTTCGCCATCATCTGCTTGATTCCATCGTTGATTTGGTATTCCCCACCATGGATAATATTATTGTCGATAACCAACTGCAATTCGTTTTTCAAAACGGCAATATCCTTGAAATAATAAATTCCGATAACGGCCAAATCTGAAACAAATTCTTTTGGTTTTTCTACCAATTCGATGATTTCGTTGTTCTCGTTTAAGTTGATCACGCCAAAAGCTTCCGGCTGGTCGACTTGTTTTACCCAAATTACGCTGTCGGCAGTTTGGTCTAAGTCAAAGTCAGCGCGAATCAACGTATCCGCGTAAGCGATAACCGCCGAACCACTCAAAGAATCTTTCGCGCACATGATTGCATGGCCAGTTCCCAAAGCCTCATTTTGGTAATAAATTGTTCCTTTTGCGCCTAATTTATTGGCAATGGCAATCAGTTCTTCTTCTACTTTTTCACCAAAACTTTCGTGGATAATGAAGGCTACTTCCTCAATTTGTTGATTTAAAACACCTGCAATATCTTCCACCAGACGATGAACGATTGGTTTTCCAGCGATTGGAATTAATGGTTTTGGAACTGTTAAAGTATGTGGGCGAAGGCGTGAACCGCGTCCTGCCATTGGAACTATTATTTTCATTTTTATTTATTTTTTAAACGCAAAGTCCACTAAGATTTCGCAGAGGTTGCAAAGTTTTTAATTACTATTATTTTAAGGTTAAATTTTCAACTTGGAATGTTGAATGTTGAAATACCTAGTTTGTGCTTATTTCACTCCCGTGCTGCCAAAACCGCCTTCTCCTCTTGAAGTTTCTGTCAATTCATCAGCTTCAATCCAGACAGCTCTTTCGTGTTTTGCAATAATTAATTGCGCGATTCTTTCTCCGTTTTCAACCACAAAAGGTTCATTTGATAAATTTACTAAAATCACTCCGATTTCACCGCGGTAATCTGCATCTACAGTTCCTGGAGAATTCAGAACTGTGATTCCTTTTTTTGCTGCCAAACCGCTTCTTGGTCTAACTTGCGCTTCATATCCGATAGGTAATTCTATAAAAAGTCCGGTTTTTACAATCGCTCTTTCTAACGGATTTAAAGTAATTGGTTCAGATAAATTCGCACGAAGGTCCATTCCGGCAGATGCCAAGGTTTCATAATTTGGAAGTTGGTGCTGTGATTTGTTTATGATTTTAATTTCCATTGCTGTAAAATATTTTCTTCAAAAGCTTACGCTTTTCTTTTTAAAATTCTGGTTATAGTTTCTTTTTCGTTGTGATATATAAAGTAGGTAAAGGCAAGCAACATTGGAATTCCGACGAAATAATTTTCTCTGAATTGGTAGAAATAAACTCCTGAAAAAATTATGGAAATTCCCAAATAAGCTCCGATTTTTTTCATGTCATACGGAATTGGGTAATATTTATTTCCAAGCGTATAAGAAATCAGCATCATGCTTCCGTAAGCGGCAATTGTCGCGATTGCTGAACCATAATAACTCATCGTCGGAATCAGGAAATAGTTCAAAGCCAGTGTAATTATCGCTCCAATAATTGAAATGTAAGCGCCGATGTGGGTTTGATTTGTAAGTTTATACCAAACGGATAAATTGGTATAAATTCCAAGGAAGAAATTGGCCAAAATAATAAGTGGCACAACGCCCATCGCATTCCAATAAGAAGAATCACGGATCATAACCAACTTCAAAACATCCGCAAAAACAATAACTCCCAAAGTCATCAGCGAGCCAAAAATGACAAAATATTTGGTAATCGTCGCATAAGTCTGCTTCGCATTTTCATTGGAAGCATGGCTGAAAAAGAACGGTTCGATTCCTAAAGTGTAAGCCGTTCTGAACAAAACCATGAAAAGTCCAAGTTTGTAACAGGCAGAATAAATTCCGACTTGCGCTTCGGCTGTGTCTGGAGGCAAAAGATGCTGCAATAAAATTTTATCGAACTGGTCGTTGATGGCAAAAGCGATTCCGGCAATCATAATCGGGAAACCATATTTGGTCATTCTTTTCCAAAGGCTGAAGTCAAAATGCCATTTTACATGGAAATAATTCGGAAGCAAAACGACAAGTGTCAGCAAACTCGCAATGATATTTGATACGAAAATATATCCAACTTGAAAATCTTCGAAGTAAATAGAACTGATAAAACTATCTGGATTGGCTTGGGCTAATTTTGGCAAATAAATCAGAAAAAACAAGTTGAACCCTAGGTTTACGACTACATTTCCAATTTTGATTATTGCATAAAATAATGGCCTTTGGTTCGCTCTTAATTTTGAAAATGGAATAATTACCAAGGCATCAAAAGTCAAAATCCAAATCACGTACGTAATATATTGGACATCGATTTCTAAAAATTCAGCAACGGAAACCCGAAAAAGTAAGGCTATGGCTAGGAAGAAAAGTGTAGTCCAAAAAATAGAAACCATTGATGTTTCGACTACTGTTTTTTTATCATCTTCGCTGTTGTAAAATCTAAAAAAGGAAGTTTCCATTCCGTAAGCCAGAATTACGTTGAAAAAAATCAGGTAGGCAAAAATCACGTTGACTTGTCCGTATTCTTCTTTTGGAAGCAATTCGGTATAAAGTGGTACCAAGAAAAAGCTGAACATTCTTGGAATCACTGTTGCGAGTCCATAAATAGCGGTTTGCTTGAAAAGATTTTTATATAAGCTCAAAGTTCGGTTTCTATTATAATCGTAACAAAAATAACTATTTCTTTGGTTTCAAGATGATTTTAAAAACTTAATCAATCTAATTTTATCAGAATTTGTTCCAAACTTAAAATTGCAGGAAAACGAGGCAAGTAAAAAAACGATATATTTGTGGAAATCATACGATAATTCCGATGAAAAAATCCTTAATTTTTATAATCCTTTTTTATTTCAGTTTTACTTATTCTCAGCAATATCCAGAGGCTAAAAAAATTCCTGTAAAATTTTCAAAACATAAATTTTCTTATCAAGATGATTATTCTTGGATGGAAAAAATGCAATCTGAAGAAACCAATTCTTGGGTAGAAGCAGAAAACCAGATTACTTACAGCCATCTGGAGCTTATTAAGAAAAAATATTCGACCGCTTCAAAAATCAAGGAATATGATTTTTTATCTACAAACGGACTTCCGGCAAAACGTGGCGAATTTTTCTATTCGAAATATATGATTGACAAAAGCAAGCCGAGCGTACTGTTTTATAGAAAAGAGCTAAACGATGAGGCGATTGAACTGGTTGATCCTTATCGAATTTATAAAGATAATAATGTCAGATTGACCAGTTTTTATCCTTCGAAAAATTCAAGGATGCTTGCTTTTAAAGTCAGCAAAAATGGCGGCGATCAGGAAGAAATTCGTTTTACTGACATTGAAAAGAAGAAAACATTAGAAGATGTTTTGACAAAAATAAAATTTTCTGGTGTTTCGTGGAATGAAGAAAAAGGCGTTTTTTATAAGAAAAATAGTAACGCAAACACATTTGAGAAAGACTCTACTTATCAGCTTTATTACCATAAAATTGGCAATTTGCAGAGCAATGACAAGCTTATTCACGACACGACCGAATCTGAAAATAATTTCAATTTTTTTACTGCGGAAGACAAACTCATAGTTGTGGAAACAAATCCTCAAGAAACACAGAGAAAGTATTTTTACGCTAATCTTTCAGACGAGAATTTCACACTTCTTCCGTTTGCAACGAATCACAAAAAGGGCTTTGAATTTCATACCATTAAAAATGGAAAAGTTTATTTTTCAAGTTCAAGTTCTGACTGGGGAGAGATTAATTCTTTTGAACTCGCAAATGAGAATAATGAAGTGAAAGTTGTGCCTCAGATTTATAATAGCCTGTTACTGGACACGCGGTTTTTGGGCGATTATATTATTTGCAAGTATAAAACTACGGCAAAAAATTACATGCACATTTATGATTACAATGGCAAATTTATTCGAAAATTTGAAGCTCCGTATGCCATGGATTTCAATATAAATTTTCTAGATAAAAAGAAAAATGAGCTTTATGTGACATTTTATTCTCACGTAATTTCTTATCTGAATTATAAATTAAATATTGATACTGGAAAATACGGACCCTATTTCAATGATTTTATACAACCAAAACCATCGCTTTTCACATTTGACCATTTTGAAACAAAGATAATATCGTATAAAAGCAGAGACAACAAAGATATTCCGATAACGATTATCCATAAAAAAGGGCTTCCGCTTGACGGGACAAATCCAACTTTGCTTGAAGCTTATGGCGGATTTGGCGCAGTTTACGGACCAAGATTTGACACCGGATTGCTTACATTTTTAGAAAAAGGCGGCGTTTATGCTTACGCGGAAATTCGCGGTGGCGGTGAAAAAGGACAGAAATGGCACGCCGAAGGAAGAGGTTTGAAGAAGAAAAATACTTTTAATGATTTTATCGACGGCGCAGAATTTTTAATTAGTGAGAAATATACAAATTCAAGGAAATTGGCCATTACCGGAAGCTCGCAAGGCGGACTTTTAGTTGGTGTGGCAATGACACAGCGACCGGAATTATTTAAAGTTGCAATTCCGAAGTTTGGCGTTTTTGACATGGCAAAATTCAACCAATTTACTGTCGGGAAGTTTCACAACGATGAATACGGAAATCCGGATGTTGAGAATGAGTTCAATTCGCTTTTAGAATATTCGCCTTACCATAATATTAAGGAAGATGTCGATTATCCGACAACTCTCATTATTACGTCTGAAAATGATGATAGAGTACCGCCGTTGCATTCGTATAAATTTGCTGCGAAATTGCAAAATAGAAGTGCTCAGAAGAATCCGATTTACTTGAAAACATTGAAGAATTCAGGACATTATGGAAAGATTGCTAATTATAAAGATCACATTACTGAAGATGCTGAATTTTATAATTTCCTGCTTTACCACTTAAATAATTAAAACAAAAAAGGCGCTTATTTCTAAGCGCCTTTTTCTTTGTATAAAATTTTTATGCTTTCAAAGCTTCAGCTCCACCAACAATCTCCAAAATTTCATTGGTAATTGCAGCTTGACGTGCTTTGTTGTAAGTCAATTTCAACTGGTTTCTCAATTCTGTTGCGTTATCAGTAGCTTTATGCATTGCCGTCATACGAGCTCCGTGTTCTGAAGCGAATGAATCTCTGATGGCTTTGTACAATTGCGTTTTCAAAGAAAGCGGAATCAATTCTTCGATGATTTGTTCTTTTGAAGGTTCAAAAATATAATCAACTTGGTTTTTATTATCCGTTTTTATTGGAACGATCGGCAAGAACTGCTCAGTAATGATGATTTGCGTTGCAGCATTTTTAAACTGGTTGTAAACCAACTCAATTTTATCATACTGTCCTTCAACGAAAAGTTGCATCAACTCTTCTGCAATTGCAGCTACATTATGAAAAGTCAAATCGTCAAAAACACCGTTATTGTTGTTGATTACAGTATTTGCTTTTTTAATAATGTCATTCCCTTTTTTTCCAATGGTAACGAAATCAACCTGTTTTCCAGCGTAAAGACCTACAAGATTTCTTGTCTGCTTTACCACGTTAGTATTGAAAGCACCGCTCAATCCTCTGTTTGAAGTAATCGCTACGACAAGGATTTTGTTCGCTGGTCTTTGGTCAGAATATTTGCTACCGTTTTCTCCATCAAGAGAAGCGCTAACATTTTGCAATAATTCCGTTAGTTTTTCGGCATAAGGGCGCATTGCAGTGATTGCATCTTGTGCTTTCTTCAGCTTTGCAGCAGAAACCATTTTCATCGCTGATGTGATTTGCATCGTTGATGAAACGGAAGTAATTCTATTACGGATTTCCTTTAAATTTGCCATTTTCTTATGGGTTCAGGGTTTTGGGTTCAAGGTACAAGATACTGGGAAACCCCTGAACCTTGTACCTTTGACCTTGTGCCTTATATTAGTTATATTTCGCTGAAACTTCTTTCGCTACGTTTTCGATAACATCAGTGATTTTGTCATCTAATTTACCAGCTTTCAAAGCATCAAGAGTATCTCTGTGTTTTGCGTTCAAGAATTCTAAGAAGTCTTTCTCAAATTCTCTTACTTTGTTTACAGGAACATTTCTCAACAAGTTTTTTGAACCTGCATAGATAATTGCAACCTGATCTTCAACAGTATAAGGATCATTCAAACCTTGTTTCAAGATTTCAACGTTTCTTCTTCCTTTTTCAATTACGTTCAAAGTTACAGCATCTAAGTCAGAACCGAATTTTGCAAACGCTTCCAATTCACGGAATTGTGCTTGATCCAATTTCAAAGTACCTGCTACTTTTTTCATTGACTTAATCTGAGCATTTCCTCCAACACGAGATACAGAAATACCAACGTTAATCGCTGGACGAACTCCAGAGTTAAACAAATCTCCATCAAGGAAAATCTGCCCGTCAGTAATGGAAATTACGTTTGTTGGGATATATGCAGAAACGTCACCAGCCTGAGTTTCGATAATTGGCAAAGCTGTTAACGAACCACCACCTTTTACGATTCCTTTGATAGAATCTGGCAAGTCATTCATGTTTTTAGCGATGTCATCATTAGCGATAACTTTACAAGCTCTTTCTAACAATCTAGAGTGAAGGTAGAAAACGTCTCCAGGATAAGCCTCACGGCCTGGTGGTCTTCTCAACAAAAGAGAAACCTCACGATAAGCAACTGCTTGTTTAGATAAATCATCATAAACGATCAAAGCTGGACGACCTGAATCTCTAAAATATTCCCCAATTGCAGCACCTGCGAAAGGAGCATAAACTTGCATTGGAGCTGGATCAGAAGCATTTGCAGCAACAATAACTGTGTAAGCCATTGCTCCTTTTTCTTCTAATGTTTTAGCGATTCCTGCTACAGTTGAAGCTTTTTGCCCAATTGCAACATATATACAGAATACAGGCTGACCTGCATCATAAAATTCTTTTTGGTTTAGGATAGTATCCAAACAAACTGTTGATTTACCAGTTTGACGGTCACCAATCACAAGCTCTCTTTGTCCACGACCAACTGGAATCATTGCATCAACAGCTTTCACACCTGTCTGTAATGGCTCAGTTACTGGCTGACGGAAGATAACTCCAGGAGCTTTTCTTTCTAATGGCATTTCGTATAAAGTTCCACCAATTGGACCTTTACCGTCGATTGGAAAACCTAGTGTGTTTACAACACGACCAACCATTTCTTCACCAACTTTAAGAGAAGCAATTCTTTGTGTTCTTTTTGCAGTTGAACCTTCTTTGATACCAGTTGATGGTCCTAAAAGCACCACACCCACGTTATCTTCTTCAAGGTTCAAAACGATAGCTTCAAGACCATTATCGAATTCTACTAACTCTCCATATTGAACATTTGACAACCCATAAATACGAGCAATACCATCTCCAACATTCAATACTGTTCCAACTTCTTCCAGCGTTGCACCAGATTCAAAACCTGATAATTGCTTTTTTAATATTGCTGAAATTTCAGCAGGTTTAATTTCCGCCATTTTGTTTTATAATTTATACACTTTATCGTGTGGTAAAACTAATTACTAAACTCTCTTTTTAAAACTTGTAATCTGTTAGCGATGGAAGCATTGTATTGCTTGTCGCCAATTCTTATAATAAATCCTCCAATAATCGATGGATCTACAATATTTTTAATCGTAATCTTTTTGTTTGAAAACTCTCTGATTTTTTCAGAAACTTTTGCTTCCAAGTCTGCGTCCAATGGAATAGCCGTAGTCACAGTAGCAACTTCAAAACCGTTCATTTCATCAGATTGCAAAACATACTGTAAAGCAATTCCTTCTAAAATTTCGAATCTTTTATTTTCGAACAACAAGTGGAAAAGACCTTTTGTCAATCCATTTGTTGAAGCAAAAACTTCTGTCAAGGCACTTTCTTTAACTTTTACAGAAATCGTTGGGTTTTGAATAAAAGTACTCAATTCCTCATTTTCTTTAATCGTTGAAGAAATTAAAACCATATCATTATAGACTTCATTGACAACACCTTGAGAGATGGCCAAGTCTAAAATTGCTTTTGCATAACGAATTGCGGCTCTGGTTTCTGACATGATCTTAGTTTAATTTTACGTCACCCAACATTCTCTCAACTAATTTAGTCTGAGCTTCTTTGTTAGATAATTCTTCTTTCAATAATTTTTCAGCGATTTCAAGAGACAATGATGAAACTTGAGATTTCAATTCAGCCATAGCTGCATTTTTCTCAGCATCGATAGCAGCTTTCGCTTGCTCGATCATTCTTTCTCCTTGAACTTGAGCTTCATGTTTTGAATCAGCAATCATTTTATCTTTCATTTCACGCGCCTCTTTTAATAAAGCATCACGTTCCATTCTAGCTTCTTGCAAGATACGCTCGTTGTCTGCAGTTAAATTTTGCATTTCTCTGCGCGCTGCTTCTGCTGATGCCAAAGCATTGTTGATAGATTCCTCACGGCTTTTTACAGCCCCTAAAATAGGTTTCCAAGCAAATTTTGCCAAAAGAACAAAGAAAACAACGAAGATAATTGTTGTCCAAAAAATTAAACTCTCTGGTGAAGTTAATTGCATAAGATTATATATTTAAAATTGTTTGTCTTTTTAAAAAACTTCCTGGAGCCAACCGCTACAGGAAGTTTAGTCTTTAATTATTTTGCGATTAACGCAACAACAACTGCGAAAAGCGCAACACCTTCAATAAGTGCAGCAGCAATAATCATAGCAGTTTGGATTTTTCCAGCAGCTTCTGGCTGACGAGCAATTGCGTCCATTGCAGAACCACCAATTTTTCCAATACCTAATCCTGCACCAATTACAGCTAATCCAGCTCCGATTCCAGCTAAAATCATAATGTTTAATTTATATAGTTAATAATTAATAAAACTCAAATTAATGGTGGTCATGTTCAGCAACTGCCTGACCGATAAACAATGCAGATAACAACGTGAAAACATAAGCTTGCAACGCAGCAACCAGCATTTCCAATACACTCATGAACAATACGAACGCTCCTGAAATTGGAGAAACCGCAACTGTTTCGAATATAAAGATTAATGAAACTAAACTCAAGATGATAATGTGGCCCGCAGTAATATTTGCGAACAAACGAATCATCAAGGCGAAAGGTTTTGTCAACATTCCGATAAGCTCAACCGGAATCATGATTGGCGCTAACCAAACAGGAACTCCTGGTGTATTAAAAATGTGACCCCAATAGTCTTTGTTTCCGCTGAAAGTGGTAACTATAAAAGTAATAAATGCCATTACAAATGTAAAGTAAATATTTCCTGTCAAGTTAGAACTGAATGGGAAGAACGGAATCAATCCGATAAGGTTGTTGATCCAGATAAAGAAGAATATTGTCAAAAGATACGGCATGTATTTCGCATATTTTTTCTCTCCAATATTTGGTCTGGCAATATCATCTCTAACAAAAGTTACTAGTGGCTCCAAGAAACCAGCGATTCCTTTTGGTGCTTTTGGATTTTTCTTGTAAGATCTTGCAACAGCTAAAAACAAGAAGAATAAAACGATTGCCGACAAAAACATTGAAAAAACATTCTTTGTTATTGAGAAATCTAAAGGTCTTGCATCAAAAGCAAAAGCTCCGTTATCTCTTTCGGCTGGAGTTAAAGCCTCGAATTTATCTTTGTAAAAAATTACTTCTTTATAACGAACCAATTCTTGACCGTTGATAGCAGCAACGTGGTGACCTGTATTGTCATGGTGAAATTGTTCAGCAGAGAAAATTTCCAAGCCGTTATTTGTCCATAAAATTACAGGAAGGTAAAAAGAAATAGGATGTCCGCCCCAATCAGCGATGTGAAATTCATGAGAATCACCAATGTGCGAATTAATTAATTCAGTAGCATTGAATTCTTTTTTTCCATGAGCCGCCTCGCCGTGGTGTTCAGCAACAGCTTCAGTAGCAACATGAACACTGTCTACAGCAGGATTTGCGAATCCAACGAACGGAATACATGCTACAAATGCAGCTAATAAGAACTGAAGTGGTTTATTTGAAATTACCATTATTAAATTGTGTATCTAATTTTACGTTTCAAAATTTTTTGCAAAGGTACATATTTAATTCACAATTGAAAATATATCAATTAATTTTTAGGAAATAAGCTCATATTAGAACAAATCCACAATAAAGCACGATTTTAAGCCTTATTTATTAAACGAACCGCAAAAATCGTTTCGAAAAGCAAAAACAAAAAGTACGGTATAAAAAACATTCCAACATCTGGAATGCGGTCAATTGTGTCTGATTGAAGCAACGGAATTAAAAAAACTACAGATGCCATCATCTTAATCAAGCTGATTCCCATGAAAGCAAATCCTGTTTTATCAGGAAATGTCTTGTTCACAAAAAGCAAGAAAAGATAAGAAAGCATGGTTATGATTATATGAAAAACATAGATGCTCCAAGTGGAATAGAAAAATGGAATGTTGCTAAAAAGATTTGTGGCGATAAAATACTGCGCCACAAAAAGCACTAAAGAATAAGGAACGAGGTATTTTAAAAAATTTAAAAATGGAGACATTATTCTTTGTTTAAGTTCTTGACCTGCCTGATCACGTTGTAAAGCGCAATAAAAACAGACAAAAGCGATAATACTATTGTAAAAATTGACGTGCCAGTATATTTTTCATCCAGCCAGATTCCGAGATAAGTAAACACAAAAATGATAACTCCCATTTGAATAGGAATATTCATCATGGCGATCCATTTGCTAGGCGATTTTTTCTTCTGGTCGTTTTCCATCGTTTGGATTTAAATTTTTAACATTCGCTTTCATTACGCAGGTTGCGCTGAATTCTGCGCCAGGTTCTACGGATAATTTTCCAACAATAACTTCGCCGTTGATTTTGGCTTTAGCCTTTACATTTAAAATCTCCAAAACCTCAATTCTTCCGTCAAATTTTCCTTCGATATCGGCATTTTTACAGACAATATCGCCAATGACTTTTCCGGCCGGACCAATTACAATTTTTCCTTTAGAATGAAAGTTTCCAATCAATTCTCCATCCAATCTAAAATCGGCTTGGGAAATAATATCGCCTTTAATCACCGTTCCTTCAACGATTCTATTGGTTTTCCCTAGAAGATCTGTATATGATTTCGGATTTTTCTCAAACATCTTTATGGTTTTTTTGCCGTCAGATAATCTGCAAGATTTTTCTTGATCTGAACTACTTTATAATTTTCATTCGAAATAATAATCGATGGATCAGCAATTTTATAGTCTTTATAATCCTTAAGAATTGCAGCTATATTTCGAGCACTTTCTTCCGATTTTGGTCCGTGGATAACCAAGAAACTTTCTGTCATTCTATAAGCATCGATTGAAGTGCTCATTTTCATCGACTGAGATTCTGCAATGTATTTCTTGATTTTATCCTGAAGCGTTTTCGTCTTCTTATCTGCAGGATCTGTACTGATTTTATATAAAACTTTCCAACTTGACGGCGTTTCTTTGTCAAAAGCAATCGCTTCCAACTGCGGAATATTTGTAGTCAACAACGCTTCGGCTTCTTTTCCTTCCTTGCTATTCGGATAATTTAAGGCTACGTAGTTCAACGCACCTTTATATTCTTCCAAACCTTTTAATTTCCCAAGCGTATTGGCTTTCAGCAATTCAATTTTTGGAATAATATCTTCACCCGAATAAAGATCGATTAAAATTTCTGATTCCGTCAAAACAGATTGATATTGCCCTGCTTCATATTTTTTGAACAGCTTATTATAAGCCGCATCTGGCGTATCATTCGCTTTTACAAGATCATCTGCAGAACTTCTTAAAATTATGGCATAACGAGAGTCTGGGTATTCAGCAATAATTCTAGCTTTCATTGCAGCTGCTTTTTCCTTGTCTGTAATTTCATATATCTTATACAAATTATACATCGCCGGAAGAACCAGTCTTTCCTCAGGATTATTTTTCAACAGCTGCTCTAATTTTCCAGAAGCAAGCTCATATTTCTTGAATTTCTCTTTATATATAAGTCCTAATTGATAATAAGCAAAATTGCGCTCTTTGCCGATGCTGTCAATTTCTACCTGCGTTTTAGGAAGTTTGCTCAAGTAATAATCAGTCGTGTAAAGCTCATTGATTTTTTCTTCTTGAACTGGCGCTGCATTTTCTTCAGAGGAAGCGACTTCTTCCTGCTGCTCGTTTCCAAAACCAATTTTTCCTTTTGATTCTGATACTCTCCAATATGTTCTTGCCTTTCTGTTTCCCCATCTTTTCTTGAATTCACTTTTTCCATAAGCCACAGTTGAAGCATTATAGAAATAAAAATTCGATGAAGAAGAACTTCCAGATGGCGGTGCAAAAGTATTTTGTGCTTCTTTTTTAGAAGACCTCATCATTGGCTCAGCTGCAGCATCTACCGAACCTTCTTTCATGCTCATTTTTTGCTGCAATTCATCTCCGTCTCCAAAAGTTTCTGGCGGTGGCGCAGTCTGTTGGCTTAATTCTTGTTCTCGCGCTGCTTTTTCTGCTTTCTTTTGATCTTCAATTTTCAACCTTGCAATTACATCTTCAAAAAAAGATTTCCTGCCCTCTTCTGACATAGAAACGATTTTAAGGATGCTGTCATTTGTCTGCGCGATTGCTTCATATTTAATGACGTCAGCCAAATTTTCTCTTTTCTTTTTGATTGCTTTGTGTTCGCGGGTCTTGTTGTCCATTCGAACTAAAGTACTGTCATAATATTGTCCGGCTACGACATATTTGGCATCATTAAAATTGATTTCTGCCAAATTTCTATAGTTTGAGGCAACCAAATAATTGTCTTGAGAATTAGCGCGGAGCGATTTATTATAATATTTTTTTGCGTTGTCTTTCAGTCCTTGGTTGTCATAAAAAAGAGCAACTTGATGGTTTAGTACATCTAAAAACGGCCTGTTTTCACGATCTTTTAAAAGATCATTGTATTTTTTCATGAAAGCCAAGGTATCGCCATTTTTATAATCAAAATGCTGTGCTTGTTTTGCATGCGCTTGGATTACATAACGTCTTGGCGACTTTCTGTTCATGTCAATAACTGCCTGGTATTCAATATTGGCGCTGTCTTTTTGATTTTTAGTATCATATAACTGCCCCAAAATAAAATGATATCTTGCTTTTTCTTCATTTTCTCTAGTAAATTCTCTGGCAAGTTTCAATCTAGAAATAGCACTGTCTTTAACCTCTTCATTTAAAAAAGCCTGAGCCAAGATGGCGTTGGCATCAGCGTAGATTTGATTTTTAAATTTAATTTCACCCAACAGCTTGCTTAAGTTTTTAATCGCCAAAGCGTCATTTTCCATGCGGATGTTGGTTTTTTCACGCCAAACTTTTGCTTCATAGATTTTATCGCTGTTCGGATATTTATAAAGGATATAATTGAAGGCTTCCAACGCAGGAACAAAGCGCTGGTCATAATACCTCGCCTTCCCTAAAAGCAAGTGGGCTTCATCCATCTGAGGATTTTTTTCGCCTCCTTCAATATACATAGAATGTTTTTGGATAGCCTTATTTGCCTTGGTTTCCGCCCTTTCAAAGTTTGGATTTTTCTTGTCGCCAGGCATCATTTCTTCCTCTGTTTCCTGCATTCTTTCCACTGGAAGAATTTCCCAAAAATTGTCTTTATACTGCGTTTTCAGCTCTTCAATTCCGGCCTGAAGGGCAATATCTCCGTTATATAAAATGTTATATTCGGTGCTGACAGCATGCATGTTCCTGCTGACAAATGAGTCTTTTTTGGTAGAACAGGCTATCAAAAGGGCGAATAATCCGCAGAAAAGGGCGTATTTAAGTGTAGTGATTTTCAATGTAAAACGTTTTTATCCTTTAACTTCTAAAAGTCGATTTTAGTATAATGACTGGTAAAAATACGCTTCTTTTTGATATGGCGAAAAAAATCGATGTTTTTTTGATTATTTCAAAATCTTCTTAACTTGTTTGCGACTATTATTAACTGCTTATCGTTTTAAACTAAAATGGCCTCTAATTTCTTTTCCATCATTTAATTTTGCATGAAACCAATAGTCTGAAGCAGGCATTTTTACTCCTTCATAAGTTCCGTCCCAACCGCTTGAGTTTGGTTTTAAATAACAAATTAATTTTCCATAACGGTCAAAAATGGCAAGCTCTTTTACATTCTGGGCGCTTTCTGCTATGCTCCATTTATCATTGATTCCATCATTATTAGGAGTGAAAAAATTTGGATATCCGATTACTGAAAATGTTGTTAGAACTGTACCGCAACGATTTACATCTTTGACATAAATTATATGTTTGCCTGGAGAAATATCTTGAAAAACATTGCTTGTTTGATAGTTTCCGAATTCATTATCAATCGCATAGGTGTAATTTCCACTTCCAATTGCATTTACTACAATGCTATAATTTCCAACATTTCCTTCTATCGTATAGCTTACTGTTGCAATTTCAGAATCAGTAACCGTAATTGTTCTTGTGGAAGAACAACCCAAATTATCAGTTGCTTCCACGGTATAAATTCCCGATTCATTAATTTGAATAACTTCTGTTATTTCTCCTGTTGACCAAAGATAGTTTAGGCGAACAGACGGATTCAAATTTCCTGCCTTAAGGGAGATTTTAGCAGGGTAAGTATTTAAGCAATAAAATACATTGGCATCGGGTTCTAGTTCTGGATTTTTATTTACCACTAAATTAAAATCGGTAATATCAAAACATTGGTCACTGTTGACAGGCTGAATTCTTGCAAAGATGGGCTGCGGATTCATAGTATTATCATAATCATCGCTCAGCGGATTTTCATTGTCAAAAGCATTATCATATGTTGCATGATAAGTGACTACATAATCTAGCGAAGATTGAGCGCCAAGAACCTGCCTAGTTCTATCTGAAAGCTTGAAACTCGAAGATCCGGTATTGCTGCAGGAAACTAAGTCTAAAGGCTTGTTTGCCACAGGAGTATTAATTATTTTGACATTTCTGGTATATGTTTTAGTAGAAGTCGTAGTTCGCACGGTAAGCTTTACCGCATAAACCCCAGAAGCGGTAAAAACATGCGACGGATTTTCAAGATTTGAGGTATTTGAAGGGGATAACGGATCTCCAAAATCCCAGTTGACTGACAGTATATTATTAATTTGCGGAATTTCGAACTGGGTTGTATTTCCCGTGCAGATATTTGAATATCTATAAGAAATATTAAATAAGGAAGTAATAAATGCTGGCAAGCCATAATAGCAGATTTTACTTCCTAGTGAAAAAGCATTAGGTTCAAATAAGCACCCAGCACCCACCACATCTGGATTATTGATTGCCCCAACATAGCTTACATTATTTCTGGCTACATAAATTTTTTTGTTAGGCGCAAGCTGTAATGCTCCAAATGTTCCATTCTGCAAATTATCACTCGTGAATTCACTTATCAACAGCTTTGAATTATTAATTATGGTTTCATTTTGGCTTTCAATATTAAATTGATACAATTGTGATTTATTAGTTCCGTAATCAATATTAGTCGCATACAACAAATTACTATCGTTAGAAAATTCAAGGCCATAAATTCCTAAACCATTGATTGCATTGGTAAATGTGGAAGTACTTATTAAGTTCATTCCGCCTGTGGTGGTGTTAAAACTAAAGAGTTGCAGATTGCTGCTGCTTGTTTTTGAGTTTGCTGAAGCAATAAATTTTCCGTCAGGTGACGACTTTAAATAGCCCAAAGAGTTCTGTACGCTTCCTTCGATTATTTCTCCAACCCTAGATATTACTGGGGCACTCAATCCTGAAGGTGTTATCTGATAGGCATAGAATTCATTGTTGCCAAATTTGTGCGTTATGAGCCAGTAATCACTTTCATTGGCGTGCCTTACCACGTTTATTTTTTCAGCTGTAGGAGTTAATATAGGTACATTTTTAGTAATCACATCTCCATATTCATCTTCCAGACTCATATCAACAATGCTATACCTTAACCCATTTGGCTGGGCAAGTTCATCTACCGTAAAAATATAATAAAGCGTTGTGCTGTTGGGCATCGGCACTATGATTGCCGATTGCGTGCTTGAAGAATCACCAAGCAGGCCCGTTCCGTTAGGCATTTGATCGTGGTCTCTGTTCCAAACCGTTATTCCGTCGGTATAAAACAATAAAGTTCCAAAATCATTACACAAAGTGGCACAGCCTTCAAAGGTGCGCATCTTGCCATCTGACAATGTAACTGGAGTAGTGCCAACATTAAAATTAATTCCTGCTTCTCTACCGAAATACCAGACTCCTGCTGGGCTTTGAGAATAGGTCAGATTGTAAAAAAGCAATAAAACAAAAAACAGTCTCTTCATTTTCATATTCATTTCATCTTGAAACTAAAAAAACAAATATACTTTTTTTTAATTTGTAAAGTAATTAGTAATAAAAAACTATAAAACAAGAACATATGAATATAGTAGCTTGGTCCTGAAGTTGGTTTAACCATTAAATTTTCTATGCAAATATTAGAATTTCAAAATATTACTTCATAAAAAAAGCCCCAATCAAGGGGCTTATATATTAAATTATCGGATCAATCGGTGCTGGAGCCAAACCGCTGGGCGTATCATAAAGCACATAATCATTATACTTGGCTTCATCGGTTTCATAAAAAATATCTTTGCCGATATTGGCATATTTTAAAACCAGCCTATACAATAAGTTAAGCGTTTCCACTCGGTCTTCAGTGGCCAGGTCTCGGTCAGAAATTCCTTTTGCCTGCTCGTCGATTGCAAGGTCAAAAGTAGAGCGCTGGGTGTTGAGCAGTGTAATTTTTGCAACCGTCAATCCTTCAGGAGTCAGATTAACAAGATACTTTTGGGCTGTTGAAGCCGTGATTTTTGCCGTTCGGGCAAGGTCAGAATCAGTTTGGCGGCTGATTTCTGCTTCTCCAAACTCGCGGTATTTTGCTGTGTTGAGGCCAAATGCATTTTCGGCCATGTTAAATACCGTGCGCATTGTTTTTTCAAGAACAGAACGCGAAGTGTCTTTTTGTGCAGTCAAATTCATTTTGATGGCTTCCAGCTGTTCATCAGAAGTAAAATTTTCAACAGCATTTCGGGCATTTACCAACTCGGTCTTTTTGGCAGCATTATAACCCCTGTCTGCAAATTCAACCGTGTCGCGATCTAGCAGGTTGATAATTTCATCTGATTTTTGTTTCAGAACGCCGTCTGTCAACAAAAATTCTCTTAATACAGGATTTTTTTTCATTATAAAGGCTTTTAAATTGTTAATATTAATGACCAAAGTAGTAAAAATAACATTGCACAATGCTTTTTGTTATAATATTTTTAATAAATTTTATTTCATAAAAGATGTATTTACTTACAATACCTCTGTAACTATTTAAGAATGAACAAATTGTACTTCAACGTCCATTCATACTGCTTCAACGAGCATTCATACTACTTCAACGCCCATTCAAAGAGCTTCAATGAGCATTCTATGAACTTCAACAGGCATTCTATGAACTTCAGCGGGCATTTTAAATAGTTCATTCCCTTATCGAAGATGTTCTTTGGGCATTTTAAGAGGTTCAAAGATTATTTTAAGGGGATCAAGGCCGTCGGATTGTCTTTGAGTGTTTTGCTATCTATTTTTTTAGTATTTTAGAAAATAACGATGCATAATGTTGTGCATATACTTCTCCTAAGAAGAGTGATATGAGAAATTTTGTTTGATACAAACAAGTTATGTGCAAGCTATCAAAAATGGTAAATTTAAGATGAAATCATTATTGTCAAAACTATTCAGAAGCGATAAAAGATTAAAGATTTGCTTTATGGATATTCCAATAACGAAATTGATTATTGGCAACTTCAGCTTTGAAAAAAAGACAATGTGAAAAATCTAATATATAAAACTGATTTTATTTGAAGCCTGATTTTCGAGCGGGCTTAATATATACGTAAGCGACAATCAACTTTGTCAAATTAGTATTGAACTAGCTGCAGTAATACTATATTTTTCATAGGCATATATTTAAAGACTGCAGTTTTCAAACTGCAGTCTTATTCAAATTACTGGACTTTTTTAAGCGTATACTCACCATAAGGCACCCGCAGATTTGTTGGAGAATCATCGTCTGGCAATATACTCCCTCTGGCATATACCAAGGCTTCCAGTTTTTCAACGCCAAAAACAATTCTGTGTCGTAATAGAATAAAAGCACTCATATAAGATCTTTCAGAATCAATAAAGACAAGGTTCAATCTTCTTTCACTAGGTGCACAATCTGAACAGACAGGATGTCTGAATGGCAAATAAATAATATTGCCTACTATAGAGTGGTCATAAGAATTCATTGAACTATTTGTAAGATTAGGCAATGTGTTTATTACTTCCATCCCAAATGCAAAATATTTATAGTCTCCATATATAATATCTTCATATAGACTAGAATCTGGATAGTCCCCATATACTTGGACAGCTTTTTTTAAAATAATTGTAAAGCTTTTAGTCGTACGCGTGTCTTCATATTTCCAAGTACCCACAAATTTGTCAAGCTCATTTCTAGTGTCTTTGCGATATGAATTAGGAAAATCGAAGGCATCGAAATTATCAATTTCAAAAATCGGATGTTGCGAAAATCCATTATAAAAAATAAATAAAAAAAGAGACGATACTAAATTTTTCATAGGCATATATTTAAAGACTGCAGTTTGAAAACTGCAGTCTTATTAAAATTACTGGACTTTTTTAAGCGTATACTCACCATAAGGCACCCGCAGATTTGTTGGAGAATCATCGTCTGGCAATATGCTTCCAATAGAATAAACTAAAGCTTCCAGTTTTTCAACACCAAAAACAATTCTGTAGCGTAGCATAATAAAACTATACATATATGGCCTTTCAGTATCAATAAAGACAAGGTTCAGCCTTCTTTCACCTGGCGCACAGTCTTCACATTTAGGGGATCTTCCTGGCATATAGATAGTATTTCCAATGATGGAATGGTCATAAGGGCTCATTGAAGCATTAGCAAGGTTCGGCAATGTATTGACTATTTGCGTTCCAAATGCAGAATATTGGTAATCCCCATATATGATATCTTCATACCAATCATATACTGGCGAACTTCTGTGTATCTGGATTACCTTTTTTAAAGTAATTGAAAAGTTTTTATTGGTACGAGTGTCTTCATATTTCCAGGTTCCTACAAATTTGTCAAGTTCATTTTGCGTGTCTTTACGATATGCGCCCGGAAATTCATCTACACTATAATCATCTAAGGGAAATACAGGATTTTGCGAAAAGCAGTTATAAAATACTAATAAAAAAAGAGGCAATACTATATTTTTCATAGGCATATATTTTTAAAGACTGCAGTTTTCATCCTGCAGTCTTATTCAAATTATTGGACTTTTTTAAGTGTATAGCTGCCGAAAGGAACACGAGGCTCAATTGGCGAATCCTCTTCAGGCAATAAAACTCCTTCTTGAGAATAAAGAATAGCCTCTAGCTTTTCAATGCCAAATAGAATTCTGTGGCGGAGTACAATACGAGACCGTAGATATGGCCTTTGAGAATCTATAAAAATAAGCTTTAATCTACTTTCATTTTGTGTGCATTCAGAACAGAGAGGTAATCTATCAGGTTTCAAAATAAAATTCCCTACAATAGAGTGATCGTATGGACTCATTGAAGTATTTGAAAGATCAGGCAGAGTATTGACTACTTCAAAACCAAATGCACTGTATTTATAATCGCCAAAGACAATATCTTCATAAAAATCGTAAACTTGGGAGCGACTGTGTATCTGAAGCGCTTTTTTCAAAGTGATCGTGAAACTTTTATTGGTACGTGTGTCTTCATATTTCCAAGTTCCTAAAAATTTATCAAAATCGTTTTGTGTGTCTTTTCGATAGGAACCTGGAAAATCATTTGCACTATAGTCATTAATAGCAAATATTGGATTTTGAGCAGAACAATTATAAAAAAAGAATATAAATAATAACAATAATATATTTTTCATGATAGTTAGTTTTTTTAGTTACAGTCTGAAGACTTTAATGGCCCTTCATTATTAATTGGGTCGAGTTCTAATTTTTCCCACTTTCCTCCAAAGGTGTTGTCGGTTCTGTACAAAGAAATACCCAAATCTTTTACAAATTTAAGGAAATCTTTGGCCAAACCTTCTTGATTAGCATTATCAGGCGTACCACGAGAAATATATTTATCCCCAAGATCGTCATTGTAGGCTTCTGCTTCTAAATCAGAATTAAAATGCCTTCCAATACTTGCCAGCTTTACCGTGTCGTCAATCATGATGGCATACGTCTTATTCTTTACTACCATGACATGCATAAACATCGATATCGGGGGAGCGGTCCCGTTCGGTGCCTGATAATAATTCGCAATTGCCCGAAGCGTGTTGACGTCATACATTGAAAACATCTCATAGGCACCTTTATTGTGGTTGTGCAAAATGCCAAATTGGTTTATCCGCATCGGAATCTTTATTTCCCTCGGCTTGTATACATCGACTAGAAGTTTAGTTGTAAAATTTGTCCCGCTTCCGTTTTTTTTAAGAGAATAACCTGTCTCTGCATTTTGCCCCAAAGTATTTTTTAAATCCATGAGTGGCAAAAGAAATTGCCCTTTAATTGCCTGCAGCTGCCTGCATTTTGGGTCAATATAAATTTCTTCCATTACTGGCGATGTAATGATTGGTGGTGCTGGTGGAGTTGGGCCGCCACCCGGACTACCCGTGCCTGGGCCTGCACCTTCCCCGGTGCCTGTTCCAGGACCATTTCCGGGACCAGGATCGCTATAGCCTGGACCAAAAATCCCTCCATTGCCACAGTCGCCGCTCATCACCAGTGCTTCTGCATGAGCTGGGCAAGGCGCTCCGTTATAGACACCGCCGTTGTGATCTGGATGGTTTTCAGAACAATAAGCAACGATATGTATCATGCAAGGTATTCCTTTTGAAGAACTGCTTCCAAAGTCTACGCCTTCAAGCGCCTCATAAGTCATTTTCTGTCCCAGATCTTGAACCCGCCCGCCATTTGACAGCGCCATCAATTCCTCATCTGTCAGGCTATATTTGGTCAATAAGGGAATGAAGCCTCCTTCGCCGTCAGATATCAGGACAAGATTTTCAAGCCCTTGAAAATCTCCATTGTCCCTTGTGATCTGAAAGGTATAATAAGAGCCTCCTTCGTTCTCGCCCATGAAAATTTTATCAGTCAAGATGGTAAAATCATTCTGTTCATCATAAACCTCGCCCCTTTGCAGGGACCTGCTTAAGCTTTTTTCATTCTGCTGCACCAATCTTGACGCGGTTTGAGGATAAAGTTTTGAGAATTGTTCAAAATTCAAGTGCCGGTGAATGACATTGATTTCAGATGCCGCCGTTCGGTCAGCACTGTCGTCTTGGCAAGAAGTCAGTGCCAAGATGCTGCAAATAAGCAGGCTTTTTAATAATCGGAGGGTGTGCTTCATAAAAATATAATTATAAAATAATATTCAGTTGCCATGGATTCGAGTTTTTAGATCGGGGGATCTGTTTCAAATGTAGTGAAATAGTTTTCAAATGTAGGATAATAATTAAAAAATAACGCATGTATGCGTCAAAAATTTAATTAAACAATAATCACTTTTACGAAGTGAACAATACTAAAGACATAGAGGTAATAAAAAAGTTTGGGGAAAACTTAAAAAGTATCAGATCTTCTAGAAAAATCTCTCAGGAAAATCTTGCCTATGCCGCAGATATTCCTATCTCTCAGATTGGCAGAATAGAAAGAGGAGAAATCAATACCACAATAAGCACGATAAGCGCTCTTGCAAAAGCATTAGAAATTCCTTTGTCCGAACTTTTTAATTTTTAGAGCACCTCGTAACACAGATTTGCAATTTGTGCCAACAAATGAAATGATTTTGATTGGCGGGCACGGATTATAAATCTGCGTTAACGAATACACGCGAACCTTACAGGCAACTTTAACCCACGAAGATGAAGTAAAATTCAACAACTCAAAAAATAAAAAAAAATGGCACTAATCAATCCTCACATCAACTTTAACGGCAATGCTGAAGAAGCTTTCAATTTTTACAAATCAGTATTTGGCGGCGAGTTCGCAAAGGTTATTCGTTTCAAAGACCTTGCAAGCGCCGAATTTCCAATATCAGAAAAAGAAGAAAATAAAATTATGCATATTGCTTTGCCCATTGGTAAAAGTAACATGCTGATGGCAAATGATGTTCCGGAAATTTTGGGAAAAGTAAACGAGAATGAGAATAGGAGCAAAATTTCAATAAGTGCTGAAACCAAGGAAGAAGCAGCTAAATTATTCAGTGGACTTTCGGCAGGCGGACAAATAGAAATGCCTATTGAAGACAGCCCTTGGGGTTCTTACTTTGGAATGTTTAGAGACAAATATGGTATTGAATGGATGGTTGAATTTACGCGTTAGCCACCTAAAATAAGCATCATAAATTGACAAAACACCAGAACTGACCAATGACAACTAACTGTTTAAATTGCAATAAAGAAATCGCAGAAAATTTTTGTACGTATTGCAGCCAATCAACATCCACCCATAGATTTTCATTATCCCACGTTTTTCAGCACGATTTAATCCACGGGATATTTCACTTTGACAAAGGCTTTTTCTATACAATAAAAGAATTATTTTCAAGACCAGATCACAGTATCAGGGAATATGTACAAGGAAAAAGGGTAAAACACTTTAATTATTTTGCAACAATAATTCTATTGCTGACAATAACTTATTTCCTAAAAAAATGGACAAAAATTGATGCCTCAGCTATATTCGATGAATCAAGCACTTCAGGACTTTTTAAGGTATTGAAAGACTATTCAAAAATCACCGTTTTTCTGCACATTCCGATTATAGCTCTCGTCAGTTATCTATTCTTCAGAAAAAGCAAGCAAAATTATACAGAGAATCTGGTACTCAATTTGTATTTGTTATGCGGTCTCTTAACAATCAGCCTTATTTTTCCAATCTGTATGATTTTTAGCGGCGATAGAGATTTCGTTGTTGCAGTAAACTTTTTTCTGACCTTTGTAACTTTTGTATATATAATAATTTTCTTTTATCAGTACTTTTTAGTGTTTGGCTATAAAAAATACCAACTGATTATTAAAGCTATAGTTATCGCAATATTATATTTAGTGCTAAAGCAATTGACAAATATTGTTTTAAATACTATTGGACATAATTTTTTTCATTAAGTCCTAAACAAAAAATCCCGCAAATGCGGGATTTTTATTTGGTATTACACTGCAAAAAACTGCTCTAATTCTTGCAATGTTTCTGCTGAAGTCTGAATGTCTTTTACGACTTCGCCTTTATGAAGTGCCACAATTCTATCAGAAACCTCAACGGTGTGCTGTAAATCATGGCTTGAAACCAAAATTGTCACATTAGGGTCGGCCGCTAAATCTTTGATGATTTTCTTTAATCTGAATTGCGTTGTAGGATCTAGATTGGCAAAAGGCTCATCTAAAATTACAACTTCTGGATTGCCGATCAATGTGGCTATAATCCCTACTTTCTTTTGGTTTCCTTTTGAAAAATCGCGGATGTATTTTTTGCTGTTGAGAATTTCTCCGTTGAAAAATTCGGCGTGTTTTGCCAATAAGGCATCGACATCCGCCTTGTTTTGACCTCTCAAATCTCCTATGAAATAAAAATATTCTTCTGGCGTAAGATATCCGATCAAAAAGGTTTCGTCTAAAAATGCTGCCGTCAATGGTTTCCAGTTTTCTGTTTCGTTTACTTGAAAACCGCTGTTTTTAATGTGGCCCGTCGTTGGCTGGATAAGGTCTAAAAGAAGACTGAAAAAAGTGGTTTTTCCTGCGCCGTTATTTCCTACTAATCCAAAACTTTCGCCTTTTTGGATTTCTAGATTATTTATGCTTAAAACTTGAGTTCCGTTATATGATTTTGATAGTTGGTTTACTTGTATCATTGTTGCGATTTTTAGATAATTAGGGTTATGCTTTTTGTTTGTAAGCGTTTATGGTAGAATATTTTTCAGATTTGTAGATTTTTTCAATAATTGAAAAGACCTTGTTTCTGAAAGCAAATCCTATAATTCCGACCAATGCGACTAAAATCAATCCCGCATTCGGACTGATAAGTTTGTAGCCGGCAATGTAAATCAGCATTGGCAATAGCAATTTCGGAATCGTAATCAGCATCGTTTTTACGTTGAAAGCCTTTTTATCTCCGAAGGCACCTTTACTCGAACTCAAATCGACTGGCGTTTTTGTAAAAGCACCGCCAAGCAAGACCAGGTGCGAGTTTACTCCTATATTATAAATGGCTCCAGCAATAATAATAAGATAGGTTTCTAATCCAAAATAAAGATAAAACGAAGCCAAGACCGTGGAAACTGCCGTTGCAATCACAACCAGCCACCATTTTGCATTCAAATATCCTTTGTAAGGAATGTTTTGCGTCATCATTAATGGATAATAAGCGCTGTCCCAACTTGGAACAAATTGTCCGAAAGTGAATAAAAACCCACCTGTGACAAAGATTCCGGCAAACATTTTCATCATCGGATTATCATACGATTCAATTCCTCCTGAGAAGAAAAGCAGTCCGTAAAATAAGAAAAGTATGCTCATGAAAATCGTGGTTTTTGAACGCTTGTTTCTTTTTATTAATCGGATATCGTTTTTGAGGAAGGTTCCGATTGTTCCGAATTGATCGAGCCAACCGAACTGCTCTGTTTTTGCAATGTCGTGTTTTGATGAAAGTCCGGTATCAAGATGGAGATTTTTCTTTAAATAATTGTAAGTCATTAGATATAATGAGACTACGACAAATAATGGCAACAGAAATAAATAATTTGTATTAAAAAGATTTTGGAAAAAACCTACCGTGTAATCAGAGATATTGAAATAATCATAATACTGGGCAACTCCCAAAGCGGCAAAAATTACGAAGAAAATGATAAAAAGATAATCTTTGTTATTTAATAAAATATTTAAAAAGTTATTGGAATAAAACAGCGACATCATTGCCACATGCCAAAGAATCACATTCAAAGGATCATAATTTTCTTTCAGCAAAACGATTGAAAATGGGACAAAGAAAAAAGCCGGGACAAAGTTGAAAAATGACAGCATTGTCTTGCCTAAAGAGAAATTGACAATGGTTGCTTTTTTTATAGGTAAAGTCAACAACGGCCTAATATTCATCACTGGAATCTTTTGCAGAAACAAGCGAATCAGCAAGTCAAAAATAAGGTAATAAATTACATATTTGTTGACTTCATAAAGCGGATCAAGATTGGCTTCTTGCAATCCATAAAAAGCGCCAACTCCTGCGAACAAAAAAATAATGGCGTAGAAGAAAGCGACAAATCCTAAGATAATTTTGAGGGCTAAATTGGTTCCGAAGGAAGCTGACCTGATGAAGGATTTCCATTCGAGATAGAGGAATTTTTTAAACATATTTGGTTGGGTTTTTGGTTTGTATTAATAAGTAGGTTTTGTTGCCTATTTGTTACACTTTTTTGAATAGGTTTCTATTTGCCAAGATATGCATAAAATAGAAAATCGCCTAAAAATTTCTTCTTAGGCGATTTCTTTTTATTAAAAACTATTTTAATTATTGCTTAACTACTTTGATAGTTTTTGTCATGCCATCGGCATTAACTTTAACAATATAGTTTCCTGCAGCTAAGTTAGACATATCTACTAATCCGCTTGAAGCGTTGATAGATTTTGTAATAACTTGCTGTCCTAGCATATTAAATACAGCTACATTAGTGATTTCACCTTCGTAAGATAAGTTCAATACGTTTGCAACCGGGTTTGGATAATATTTGAAAGATGCCATTTTATTAGGGTTCTCTACTCCTAATGCTGGAGCTACTGTCAAAGTATAATCTCTTGCATCTCCATAAGTAGCACTTTCACATGCATCTACATCTGTTGTACTAAATCTTGAGCGAACTCTCATCACATAATCACCAACCGGCATTGTTGCAGGAATAGCTATTGTACCTGTTTTAGTTAATGTAGCGTTCTGTATATTGTACAAAAGCTCACTTGTTTCAAAATTTCCATTATTATTCCAATCTACCCATATTTTTATTCTGTTAGAACCTCCGACATACGTACTAGAAAAATCGAAAGATTCTCCTTGAGCTTCCTGAATAATCATATCTCTATAACTTGCATATCCATTTCCTCCTGGAATTGAAGTAATAACATGAGAGATGTTTGTCAATGCATTTGTAGTTGTGAAATTGCTAACATAATCAGTTAGGTTTGTAGAAATAGGCCTGCAATATCCGATTGTAAATGCAAAAGGTCCAGCCCATACACTTGTTTCAGAACCACAATCTTGACGTACATAGAATTGATATGCTCCTTCAGCAAGATTAGACAATACTAAGTTAGTAGCATTTGTTACTACTTCTGCATTACCACTTCCTAAAGCAAATCCTGTTGTACCCCATTCTATATCAAATGCAGTACCTGTGCTTGTCCAAGTTAACTGAGCGCTATTCATAGTTACTGTTCCGATACCAAGATTTGTTACAGGATTACATGTAGTCGCTTTAACACTTACATTATCAATAGCTCCCGCTGGCTGTGTAAATGTACTTCCATCATTTGTCCATTCAAAAACCAAACGAACAGTTTGTCCAGCATACTCTGTAACATCTAAAATTCCACTATAACTTGTAAAATCAGCAGCTACGTTAAAATTAGCGCCTACTTTTTTACCATTAGCCACAACAATTTGTGTACCTGGTGTTGGAGTAAATGTCATTGGCACAACCCAAGCTCTGATATAATCACAACAAAGCTGCCCAGCTCCGTGCCAGTCAAAAGATATATCGACATTTGTCGTTCCAGCAGGAATTTGAATATTTCTAAATGCATGAACTACTGATGCTGTATTAACATATCCGTTTGTAACACCGTCATTTGAAATATAAATTGCAGTGTCTCCACCACCATGACCTGTTCCTGAAATCCATTTATTAGCTTGAGCTCCATTTAAAAGTGTCCAATCAATTGGGCTGTTCTCAAAACCATCTGTAAAAGGTAGCGTTGCTAACACTTGTGATGTAATAAAATTAATTGGCCCAACCCAAAGACTTGAATCATTACTTCCACAGTCTCTGCGTACATAATACTGGTAAGGCGTTGAAGGGTTTAAATTTCCTAAAACAGTTTGAGTTGCAGTAATTCCTGAAACCATTCCGTCTTCACTAACTTCCGGAGTAAATCCTACTGGACCATAAGCAACTGTGAAAGAAGTTCCTGGGCTTGTCCAAGATAAATTAACCGAATTTGTTGTTGGATTTGTTGCAGTCAATGCTGTAGGAGGCGCACAACTTGTTACGCTTACATTTATATTATCAATTGCTCCTGGAGTCTGAGCTCCACCTCCAAAATCATTCGTCCATTCAAACAAAAGACGAGCAGTTCCTGATGTAAATGAACTCGCGTCAACAACATAAGTTGCATTTGCATAATCTGCTTGATTGTTTAAGTATTGAACGACCCTTACTCTTCCCGTTCCCGTCGCTGTTTGAGTTCCTGCTACAGGTGTAACGCTTGCCGGCACCAACCATACAGAAACATAGTCATATCTGTTTGTTGTAAATCCTTCTCCAACTGCTTTCCAATCAAAAGACAGGTCAATTGTCTGGGTTCCTGATGGAATTACAATATCTCTATAAGCATGTGAAACTTGTGCTCCTGAAAGTGTATAAGCATGAGATACACCACTGTCATTAGAAATGTACATTGCATTGTCACTGCCACCATTTGCTGCAGTTCCAATAACCCATTTGTTTGTACTTGCATTTGAAAATTCCCAATTACTCGTACCTTCAAAATCTTCTGTGTAAGGCAATGTTCCTAAAATTTGCGTAGTTCTGAATGCAAAAGGACCTACCCAGATGCTTTTATCTCCGCTACCACAGTCTCTGCGAACGTAATATTGATAATTTGTTACTGGGTTTAATCCTGTAAGGTTAAAAGAAGTTCCTGCAATTCCATTTTCGGCATTGCTACCTGTTCCTTCTAGAGTAAATCCTGTTACACCCCAAGCTATGTCAAAAAGATTGCCTGTGCTTGTCCAAGATAGAGCAGCAGAATTACCAGTAGGATTTGCAGCTGCTAATGCAGTAGGCGGTGCACAAGATGTCACTTTAACTTTTACATTATCAACAGCACCAGCTGGCATTGTACCTGTACCACCATCATTTCTCCATTCAAAAACAAGGCGTACTACTTGACCTGCATAAGCCGAAAGGTCAGTTACGCCTGAAAACGTTGCAAAGTCTGCTGATTGGTTAAAAGTCCCTCCTATTCTTTTGCCATTTGTATCTGTAATCTGAGTACCAGTTGTAGGCACAAATGTCAATGGAACAACCCAAGCTCTGACGTAATCACAACAAGCTTCTCCAACTCCGTGCCAGTCAAAAGATATATCGACATTTGTTGTTCCTGTTGGAATTTGAATATTTCTAAACGCATGAACTACAGATGCAGTATGTGTGTATGCATTTGTCGTTCCTCCATCATTTGAAATGTATATCGAATTTTGTCCGCCATTAGCTGTTGCAGTCCCCAAAACCCATTTATTAGTCTGAGATCCATTTAAAAGTGTCCAGTTTACTGGTGTGCTTTCAAAATCTTCTTGTAATGGAAGAGTCGCTACAACTTGCTCTGTAATAAAATTTAAAGGACCGGCCCAAGTACTTGAAACACCAGCCCCACAATCTTGACGTACATAATATTGATAAGATGTGGAAGCATTTAAACTGCCTAAAACAGTTTGAGTACTGGTAATTCCTGAAACCCTTCCGCCTTCATCTACTCCTGGAGTAAATCCTACTGGCCCATAAGCTACAGTAAAAGAATTTCCTGCACTATTCCAAGAAAGATTAACAGAATTATTTGTTGCATTTCCAGCTGTCAATGTATCTGGTGCAGGGCAAGCAGTTACACTAACGTTTACATTATCAATAGCTCCTGGAGGTTGAGTTCCAGCACTACCATTGTTTCTCCATTCAAATACAAGACGTGTAGTACCTGTAAATCCAGCTACACTAATAATATAATTTGCATTTGTGAAAGCATCTAAATTATTTAAGCGGGCCACTCTAACTCTCCCTGTACCTTCTGTTATTGCTGTTCCAGCTACAGGTAGAAATGATGTAGGTACTGCCCAAACAGTAATATAATCACTAAAAGTTCCGGTAAATCCTTCTCCTTTGGCCTTCCAGTCAAAAGATAAATCTATTGATTGAGCACCTGATGGAATTTGAATATCTCTATAAGCATGAGAAACTTGCGTTGTAGTTAATGTATAACATAAGCTACGCCATTATTATTGGAAATATACATTGAATTTCCTGTTCCTCCAGTTGCTGCAGTTCCAACAAACCATTTGTTAGTAGCGGCGTTAGCTAATTCCCATCCAACTAGAGTATTTTCAAACTGCTCATTAAATGGCAATGTAGCTAAAACTTGAGTTGTTCTGAATGCAAAAGGACCTGACCAAGCAGATAACGTTCCTCCGCCACAATTTGTACGTACATAATATTGATAATTAGTCGATGCATTTAATCCAGAAAGTGCATAAGAAGTTGTCGTTATCCCGTTTACTAGATTATTATCTGCACCCCCAATTACGAATCCTGACGGACCCCATACCACATCAAAAAGATTTGCTTGACTTGTCCAAGACAAATTTGCTGTTTGATCCGTCATATTTGCAGCATTCAAAATAGCCGGAGCCATACAAGCTGGTGGCGTAAATCTCAAAATTTGCCCCGTTACAGGCTTAGTAGCAATACTTGTAGTAGAAGTAGTTCCTGCTGTTAACGTCGCTAAATTTGTAATATTTAAAAAGTTAGTCGTTCCAGTACTAGCCAAACTTCCTATTCCTATAGTAGCGCTAGCACTGTTAACAGAGCCTGATTCTTGTCTATACGCAAATTCAATTACGTTAGTTGTTTCATATAATTTTACTTGAAAGCTAATTACTGGGCTAGTGCTGTTATAATTCCATTCCCAATTTCTCCATTCCATGGTCATCACTCGGTTTGGAGCTGTTCCTGTAACTTCATATGCAGCTAAAGATCCTCCGGTAGCATTTCCATCCATATCATCCCATAAAGGAGCAATTATTGGTCTAGAATCTGCATTTAAATCAGCAAAACTATTTGTTGTAAGCGAGTTTGTACCTGTAGCGTTAAAGCTTATTACTCCGTTAGAAGTTGCTTTAAACTGAGTGTACGTAACACCCTCGTAAACAAAATTAAAACCAATATTTAGAGCTGTACTAATTGATGTATCAGCCAATAAAACTGGTAACGTTGTGGCAGTTGCACTAGTTTGCTGATAAGTGCCAACTTCATTTGAGAAAACATAGGAAGAGGCTTGCCCTCTTACCAATGTACTGCTGAATGACAACAAGCACATAAAAATAAATAGCATATTCCCCTGCCATTTTTTTTGATGCCTATTCCCATTCTTAAAAAAAGTAATTTTTTTCATAGTTAAAAATAAGGTTAATTAAAAGTGGCGCTAAAGTAATGATTTTCAGATTTTTTCCAACAAATACTAGGCTTTTTAACAATTTGATGGTAATTTTCATTATTCATATTCATTCGTATATTTAGTAAAAATATTATTTCATATGCACACATTTTAACTTATATATTGAAAAAATATCAAATAATTTTCTTATAATTAATGGATTTCCTACAAAATACAATCTGTAAATAAAATTAATTGCTAGCCAATTTGCTTTTTTTTACACCAATTTTAAGCATTTCTTATTTAAAAAAGTTAACAGATTGCTTACTTTTGCATAAAATATAAAGCATGTCAACATTTTATAAACTCTCAATAAAGGAAGTAAGACGCGAGACCAAAGATGCGGTTTCGGTTCTCTTCAACGTTCCCGAAGCTTTACAGCCAAACTATAATTTCATCGCCGGACAATACATCAACTTAAAATTGACTTTGGACGGAAATGAAATTCGTCGCGCTTATTCCATCTGTTCTTCACCAGAAAGTGGCGAACTGAGAATTGCCATCAAAGCAGTTTCAAACGGAGCTTTTTCAACTTTTTCGAACAAAAGCTTGAAAGCCGGAGACGTTATTGAGGTTGGAACTCCAGAGGGAAAATTCACGTTTGAACCAAATCCGGAGAGAACTAAAAATTATGCGGCTTTTGTTGCCGGAAGCGGCATCACGCCGGTTATGGCCATTATAAAAACAGTTTTGGAGAAAGAACCACAGAGCACTTTTGTTTTGGTTTATGGAAACAAAACTCCCGAAGACACGATTTTTTACCAAGAATTACACGATTTGCAATTGAAATACACCGGACGTTTGTTCGTTCATTTCGTATTCAGCCAAGCACGCGCAGAAAATTCAATTTTTGGAAGAATAGAGAAATCTGCCGTAAATTTTGTCTTAAAAAACAAACACGCTTCTCTTGAATTCGACAAGTTTTATTTGTGTGGTCCAGAAGACATGATCAACACGGTAAACGGCGTTTTGAAAGAAAATAACATCAACGAAAAACATATTAAATTCGAATTATTTTCAACTTCTACAAAAGAAAATAAAATCGACCAATCTCTTGAAGGACATTCAAAAGTGACCGTGATGGTGGACGATGAAGAGACGACTTTTGATATGTCGCAAAAAATGACGCTTCTTGACGCGGCTTTAAAACAAGGAATCGACGCGCCATATTCTTGTCAAGGTGGCATTTGCAGTAGTTGTATCGCAAGAATCGTTTCGGGAACCGCTGAAATGAAGAAAAACTCAATCTTGACCGACAGAGAAATTGCCGAAGGATTGACGTTGACTTGCCAAGCGCACCCAACTTCTGCAGAAATTTATATTGATTTCGACGACGTTTAGTTAGTTTCTAGTTTTAGCGATTTTAAAAATTTCTTCGGATGAAAAAACCTCGCGATTTCTTTAAAAACAAACCTTCGCTTTTGGACGAACCAGAAGTGGAAGTGCTTTTAGAATATTGCGAAAGTCTTGAAGAAGAACTAATTGACTTGAAATTCGAGAAAAATGCCAACAAGGAATTGGTTCTACTCGATATGATCAAAGAAGTGATGAAAGGTTGCAACGCGCTTGAAAAAGAGCAGATGGAACACGAGCGATTTGGTTTTGAATCACCTGATTATCAAGAAACCGTTTCCAATTTAAAGAGCTATATTCAAGAAATTTGCAGGATAAATAAGATTTGGATTTAAATTAAACGCAAAGAGCGCTAAGTTTTCGCAAAGTAAAAGAAGAAAAACTCTTTCAAATCTTTGCGAAAACTTAGCGCTCTTTGCGTTTAAAAAAATTCTTTTATTTCTTCGCCTTCCAGATAAATCCGTCCAAAACATAATGCGTAAACTGTGGCACCGTCAAAAGTGGCACCAGAATAATTTGCCATTGCACCAAATATTCAAAGCTGTCGGAAAAATTAAAATGTTCGTTCCAAACTAAAATTTCCCAGAGATATTCTTCAGAAAAAGCAAAGAAAAGTAAAATTCCAACGTAAGCAAAAATCCCGATCAAGCTTGAAAGTTTTGGGATTTTAAAAGAATGATTGCTCTCTTTTTGGTTGAAATAAATCAAGGCCATATACGGAATTCCGTGTGAAACTACATTCAGCAACGTAAAAATCAAGTCGTTGTTGAAATAAACGATTCCAAAGTACCAAGAAAGAAATGTTCCGATAATTATAACGTTTTTGGGAATATTGAAGTACTTGTTTTTAATTGAAAAGTAAGCTGTTCTTGCGATGTAAAATCCTAAAGTTGAATAATAAATCCAAGTAAAAACATGAAGCAATTCTGGATTTTGATACCTCACAAATTCATTTTCCACGAACCATGTAAATTGCCGTGGCGAACTCATAAACCAAAAAATCATCGGGTAAACTGTTGCCGTATAAATAAAAAGGTTGTCAAAAAATACGCTCCATTTTGTCTTGATTTCCTTTCTAGAATACAATCTCATAAAGCCATATTGTTGCCTAATAAAATGAAAAACAGCCACATAAGCCAAAACCGACCAGAAGATTTTTGCTCCAAATAAAAACAATACAAAGCCAATGGCAAAACAAATTATCGGAAGAAAAATAAGGAGTTTTCGCTTTTTCTGAAATTCTTCTTTTACAAAATACGTCTTGAACAAAGTCGCATAAACGTGGGCAACATCAATAAAAACAATCAGCAAAAGCCACGTAAAAAACGAATGGTTTTCCTCTGCTTCTTTCAAAAAATCTTGAAAAAAAAACACGATTGACAATACCAAAAACTGTGGCATCAAGATAAAAACCGAATCTGTTTTTGGATTATTTAGCCACGGTTGTTTCATCGAGAAGTTGGTTTACGGCATTAATTCCTTGGTGAAAAGCTTCCTCAAAAATAGAGATTCCGGCCAAATCGCTGTGGGCAAAATAAATTTTATTTTCAATAGATTTGGAAGCTTGTTTTCTATCGTTTCCAAATAAAAATCCTGGAACCGGACTAATCATTCCGTGGCCAATTCTTTGAATATCAATTTCTTGAATCAAATTTTCTATATCTGGATGCGCGATTTTTAAATCGTTTATAATCAAATCTTTCCAATAACTTTCAGGCTTGGAAAGCAGTTCTTTTCTGGACTTTTTCAAATCGTCCGAAGAAAAACTATAATAATAAGTAATCACTTTTTTCGTTTGAATTTGTCCTAAGTTTTGATGCTGATTGAAAATATAACCTAAACCTTTTGCGCCATAAATCACGTTGTCCCAACAAAGCGGAAAACTGTTATTGTCGCTCAAATCATCAACTGTTAAAGTCGCTAAAAGCCACGGCGCATAATGAAAATTTGAGGAAATTTCTTTTCTTTCTGGCAACAAATATCCGTTTATAAATTGTGGCGTTGCAAAAATTACTTTGTCAGAAATAATTTCAAAAGATTCTTTTTTGGTGTCGTCAAAAACTTTCACATTGACTTTATTTCCAATAATTTTTGCTTCATAAACCAGATGATTCGTCAAGATTTTATCCTTTGAAAAAGTCTTCAAATGTTTCGCCAATCTTGAATTTCCTTCGGGCCAAGTCAAAACGTTTTCGGTTTTATCTTTAGTCGAATTGTGCTTTCTCGAAGCAAAATAATGAATTCCGGCCCAAGAAGAAACAAATTCAATTCCCAATCCGAAGTCATCGCGACAGCAATAATTTACATATTCAAACAATTCTTCCGAAGAAAATTTTTGCTCCAAAAGCCATTCTTTCATCGTGATTTTATCCAAAAAATCAAAGCTTCCATCGTGCGAAGAATTGCTTACCGGAATATCAAAAATGGATTTATCGTCGCTTCCTTTCTTGTTTCGAAAATCGGTCATTGTTTCAAAAAAGCGACTAAATTCTTCTTCAGAAGCTTTTGAAATTCCAAACTTTGGAACCAAACTTTCTTGCCAAGTATTTTTGATAAACAAACGTTCTTGTGGCATAAAAGTCAGCTGTTCTTCATCAAAAACCGGAAAGTTTTCCTTAAAACCGGTAATGATTTTTGATTCTTCAAGAAATTGAATCAGTTCTTTGTCGTGAACATTTGGCAACGGAAGATAGTGTGCGCCAAGCGGATATTTTGAATGTATATTTTCTCCGTTTCGGGAATTCCCTCCGGCATTTTTTTCTAGTTCCAAAATAACGAAATCGTCAATTCCTCTCTTTTTGAATTGTCTTCCGGCAGAAAGCCCAGAAATTCCACCACCGATAATTAGATAAGGAATTTCGATTGTTCTAGAAATTTTCGGGAAATCTTTCGTCCGAAGTCGGTGCCCTAAAATCTGGTTTGTTCCTGAAAGTCTGATGGCAAAAGTGATTGCTTTTTCCTTACAAGATTGCAGAAATGAAGGAATTCCCGCCAAAATTATTCCGGCAGAAATCGATTTTAAAAAAGTTCTTCTTGATTTCAAATTATAGTTTTCCCCATTCTTCATCGAAATATCGCACTAAAATTTGATTATCCAACCTATTGATTTCTAAATTATTAGACATCATATCTTTCGGAAAAACATTCAAATTTTGATATTGATAATCGTAATATCTCAAATTATCGACTTTTCTATTGACTTGCGCAAAATCGTGCGCCACTTCATTGCAAGCAATCGTGTAACCCCATTCGCCAAACGACGGCACATAAACGTGATACGCATCTGCTTTTGGGAAAACTTCTTTGACAGTATTATTGATGCACCAAAACGATTTTGGCGCAAAATAAGGCGAAGTCGTTTGGATGACAATTACGGTTTCTGGATTGGTGATTTTCTGCAACGATTTATAAAAATTCAAGGAATATAATTTGCCCAAACTGTAATTCGAAGGGTCTGGAAAATCGATAATCACGACGTCATATTTGTTGGCTTCTTCCTTTGTCCAAAGAAAAGCATCGCGGTTAAAAACCTTGACTTTTGGATCGGTCAGCGAACCTTGATTGAAGTTTTTTAAGATGGTATTTGTAGCAAAAAGCGTTGTCATTCCTTCATCTAAATCGACTAAAGTAATGTTTTTTACTTCTTTATATTTCAAAATTTCTCTGACTGCTAATCCGTCGCCACCGCCCAAAACCAGTACGTTTTCGACACTTTTTGCATTCGACATTACAGGATGAACCAACGCTTCGTGGTAACGATATTCGTCTGCAGAACTGAATTGTAAATTGTTATTGAGATATAATTTATAATCGTTTTTGGTGTGTGTCAAAACGATTCTTTGATAAGGAGTTGCCTTGGTAAAAATGATATTTTCTCCGTATAATTTTTGTTCCGAATACGACAGAATTTGATCTGAAAAAAAGAAGACGAAAAGCAAAATACCGAAAGCAAAAATCGCTTTGAATTTTAAAAGTGCCGGTTTTTTCAACTCTTTTGAAAGTAAAAAACAGAGCGCAATTGCGACGGAAACATTTATCATTCCGAAGAAAAGCGAGGTTTTCATCACACCAAATTGAGGTACCAAAACCAACGGAAATAATACGGAAGCCAGCAAAGCTCCGATGTAATCAAACGTGAAAACATTGGAAACCAAGTCGCTGAATTTTACTTTTTCCTTTAAAATGTTCATCAAAAGCGGAATTTCCAATCCGACCAAACATCCGGTTAGGAAAACCAAAAGATAAAGTATGAACTGAAAATAATCGACTTTTTCGAACAAGATGAATAAAATCACAGAACTCAATCCGCCGATTATCCCGACTAAAATTTCGATTTCCACAAAAGTATTCAGCTGATTTTTCTTGACGAATTTGGCAAAATAGGAGCCAATTCCCATCGAAAAAAGATAAACGCCGATGATAAATGAAAACTGCTTTACCGAATCGCCGAGCAGATAACTGGCCAAAGTTCCTGCAACCAATTCATAAATCAGTCCGCAGGTGGCAATTATAAAAACGGCAAAAAGAAGCAGGTATTCAAACTTCAGGAAGTTTTTAGCCATGAATTGCGGCGCTAATGATTATTGAGATTCCGATGATGAAAGCTCCAAAAACGATAGCCAAAGCCACATTTTTGTTGGTTACAATTTCCTTCCAAGTATTTTCTGGAGTCATTTTTTCCAATAAAACATAGCTCAACAACAGCACGATAATTCCGATTGCAGAAAAAACGATTGAATTAATGATTCCTTTTAATGCGATATATTCCATAATTTTCTAGATTTTATTTGTGATAAAAACGATTTACGCCTACGTGGCTTCTGGTTCCTGAACTTGATTTTTCTGTGGCAACACAATCACAGATTTGGTTTCCTGATATTGTAAAAAATAGAAACATAGCATAAACTCCCAAGCCGATCAAAATGGCCCATTTGTTTGCGTTGATAAAATTTTTAAGGTTTAAAATCATATTCTCATTTATTAAAATGGTGAGTAATCGCTACTTTCCCATCTTCGATTTTCAAAAAATTTGTTAGCCGAATAAATAAAAATCAAGCTAATTCCCATAATCAATACCGATATAAAAAAATTCCACATTGACGGTCTTTTCCAGACTGCGGTTACTGACATTTTGGTATTTGTCATATCGTTTGGTTGCTTTTGCGGCGTGATTACCAGATGATATTTTCCTTCGCCAACGCCGCAAATATTGAATTTTTCGCCTTGGCTTCCTTCGCTCCAGTTTTCGCCATCGGTGTAACCTCTATAATACTCAATGTCTTTATTGGCATAAATTTCATCGTTTGTGGTTTCATTTACCAATGCAATTTGTGCGTTTGCCCAAGAATTATCAACGTCAGAATGAACCGAAATTGTCATTGGCGCAGAACCGCCTTCTAATGTAAAAGATTCCGATACAAAATCTTTGTTGTCAAATTCAGCAAAAGAAAATTCTTTAGAAAGCACAAAAGTTTCCGTTCGATTTTGATTTACAAAAAGCTGTGTAATTAAAATCAAGATAGAAATTACGCAAAAAACAATTGCCGCATTATAAAAATTTATTGAAAAAGGCTGAATCGCACCGACTAAAGTTCGTGATGGAAGTGGCGTATTGTGAAACGCTTTTTTCATCTCAGCTTTTGACACGTGTCTTCCAAAAAAAGTGGTTTCTGAACCTTGGTATTTCTCAATCGAAATTATGTTTGGCGGACTGATGTATTCTATGATTTGAATATTTGAATTTGGCAATTCATAATCAAAAAAACCTGATGCCCCAACGATATTACATTGACTATGTTCATACAAATCATATTTTATATCGTTGTGAGTTAAGGTCTTAAATTTTCGTGAGGAGTCATATTCCTCTGGAATTTCTTCCAATAAAATCCAATGTCCATCTGATTCAGAAAGGAAAACAATCTTGCCTTCTTTTGATTTCAAAGTATATTCTCTCCAATAATAAATGGAATGAAACTTTTTAATCAAGCGATTAATTATCTCATATTCAACGCTATCAAAAGTTGCTTTTTTTCCAATTTCAAGAAGAATGTCAAGAGGATGATAGTCAAATTGCCTTAAAATTTTTAAATCGCCATTGTAACGAAACAAGTTTTTGCAATTTGAACAGCCAAACGATTTTAAATCAAGTTCGCTTTCAATTGAAGTCGTAGTCCCACATTTTGTACAATTTATATGCATCGCTTATCGGTTAACTTCAACTTCTTTTAAAACTTTAGCACCAAAAAATGCAATATAATCTTGCGCCACATCACGAACTTTTTGCGTATTATCTTGTGAATAATTACACAGATAAATGTCTAAAGCTAAGTTTTTATTTTCTGGCCAAGTGTGAATGCAAATATGTGATTCCATCAAACAGAATGCAACGGTATAACTTTGATTATCAAAAACATATGAAGTAAATCCGACTTTTTCTAAATTATATTTCTGTAAAATTGTTTCTGTAAAATTTATAAATTGGGTAATTTCAATCAATTTTTTATGATCGTCCACATGAAGTGTAAGCAATTTATGTAATCCCAACGGATTTTCTTGAACAGTCATAAAACTAGGCATATTTTGTAGGAAGCCAAAGTAGTTATATTTTTCATAGGAAAGAAAAAAACTAATAATTTTTTCATAAAGTTTTCAAGTGTAATCAATATGTAAAATTGTTTTTTATCTACATTTGAGTGAACTAAAATCAACACTTGGCTATGAAACTCCAAAAAATATTTTATGCATTATTATTTATAGTAATTGTATTTTCTTGCAAACAAAGCGAAAGAAATGAAGAAGCAATGTCAGACGCAGAAGTTTCCTCTGAAGATGCAAAAGCAGTTTCATCATCAGCCGCAGTTGTCGATAAAAATTCAGACCGAAAATTTATCAGAACTGCAGATTTAAGATTTAAGGTAAAAAACGTAGCACAATCGACTTATTCCATTGAAAATACTGTTGCTAAATTTGGCGGTTTTGTCACTTCTACAGAATTAAAAAGCAATGTTGTGAATACTTCTCAGGCTAAAAAAAGTAGTGATTCAATTGTAGAAACGACCCGTTTTATTGTTGAAAACAACATGGTGATTCGTGTTCCAAATACTTTATTAGACACTACTTTAAAGACGATTGCAAGACAGATTGACTATTTAGATTATCGAATTATAAAAGCCGATGATGTTTCCTTGAAGCTTTTGTCAAATGATCTTTCGCAAAAAAGAAATCAGCAAAATCAGGCTCGTGTAGAAGATGCGATTAAAAATCGTGGCAAGAAATTAGGTGAGACTGTCGATGCAGAAGATCGAGTTTATGACAGTCAAACGCAATCTGATGAAGCGAAAATTTCAAATCTGTCGATGAAAGATCAAGTAAATTTCAGTACATTGAGCTTGTCTCTTTATCAAAAAGAAGCGATAAAAAGAGAAACTATTGCCAATTCAGAAAGTGAAGAATTCAGAACAAGTATTGGTGTGAGATTAGTAGACGGATTGAAAACTGGTTGGCATATTTTAGAAGAGATTATCGTTTTCATTGTTCACCTTTGGGCGTTTATCTTAATTGGATTTCTAGGTTGGTTTATTTATAAAAAAACTAGAAAGAAATCTAATTTATAAAGAAATTTAAACGCAAAGTTCGCTAAGATTTCCGCAAAGTAAAAGAAGCTTAACTTTTTCTAACCTTTGCGAAATCTTAGCGAACTTTGCGTTTAAACTATAAAGCCTTTCTAATCTTCTCAACAACACTTCCCACAGAAATACTTCGCATCGCGTCTTCATAACCCTCCACTTTTTTATTTCCGTAAACGGATGTCGGAAGCAATGGATATTTTTCTCTATCGGAAACCAAAGCAGAATCCAGAGCCTGATTAAAAGCTAGAAATCCTGCGTAAGGATGCGTCGCGCCCCAAAGCGTTACAACTTTAATTCCAAACATCGCCGCAATATGAGAATTCCCAGAATCCATAGAAAGCATGACATCTAAGTTGGAAATCAGTTTTAATTCTTCTTCAAATTTCAATTTTCCAGCAATTGTAATTACGTTTTCTTTTCCTGAAGCAAATTGATTCAGAATCTCAATTTCTTTATTTCCGCCACCAAAAAGGAAGATTTTGTTATTGTTATTTTCTCCTAATTTATCAATTACTTCTTGCATCAAATCTTGCGGATAAACTTTGGAATTATATTGTGCAAAAGGAGCGATTCCGATCCAATTTTGAGTTTTTTCTCCCGTAATTTTTAAAATTTCCGTAGTGAGATTTGCCTTTGGCGGAAATTCTGGATTATTTAGATTTATAGAAAAACCTAATTCCTGAAAAACCTTTTTATGTCTTTCAAACATGGAAGTTACGGGCTTGAAAATTTTGTTCTCCGCTCGTGTCAACGCTTTCTTTTCGGTTCTTCCCTTATCAACAAATGCTGTCTTTTTTCCGCTTAAAGCGAAAAGATTTCTGATGAATTTAGAACGCAAAACATTATGCAAATCAGCAACAGCGTCAATTTTCAACTGCTTTAAATCTTTATACAATCGAAGCAATCCGAAGAAACCTTTGTGTCTTTCTTTCAAATCAATTGCAAAGAAATTCACATTCGGAATTCCGTCAAAAAAAGGCTTAAAAAAGGGTCGGGAAACTACGGTAATTTTCACTTCAGGATTTTGCGAAACAAAAGCGCGCAAAACCGGAACCGTCATGGCGACATCGCCCATTGCCGAAAGTCTGAAAACTAATATGTGATTGATTTTTGACATCTGTTTTTACAAATAAAAAAGACTTCCAGAAACGGTTGTCTCAAAAAGTCTTTTCTTTTATTTATTCTTTTTCATGCCACTTAAGCCTTTCCTGATAAAGAAAACGCCGAATAATGCCAGCACGATTACTTTTAATGTTTGCGATTGGTGCTCACTTTCAAGGAAAAACATTTCATACAAAACGCACAAAAATCCGAGGAAAGTCAAGCCATAAACAATCTTGAAAAACAATGGCTCTGAACTGATAAAATTCTTTTCTGCCATTCAAAATTATTTTTTATTCTGATACAAAATCGGATTCAAATCGTCATCATTGTACATTTTCATCTGCTTGTAGACTTTCATGTACTTGTCTCCATTTTCGATATCTGTCAGCAAATCATCAATTGCCGTTGTCAAATCAGTTCTTTGTTCTAGCAAAACGTTTAACTTAATTTGACAGTTGCTGATGTGTTCTTTTGAAGCGTCTTTTCGAGTTGCTTCTTCATTCATGTGATAGATTTTCAAGGCTAAAATCGACAATCTGTCAAAAGCCCAAGCCGGACTTTCAGAGTTGATTTTTGCACCTGGCTTCACTTCTACTTCGCTATATTTTTTCAAGAAAAAGCTATCGATAAATTCTACCATATCTGTTCTTTCCTGATTGGAAGCGTCAATTCTTCTTTTCAAAGTCAATGCCGCAACTGGGTCAATATTTGGATCACGAATGATATCTTCATAATGCCATTGCACGGTGTCAATCCAATTTTTAAGATATAACAAATGCTCAAAAGTGTCATTTGAATATGGATTTTCTATGGGTTGGTCAACACTATCAAACTTGTGATAATCGTTAATACTCTGTTCAAAAACGGAATACGCTAATTTTGAAAACATATTTTTACATTTAAAATACAAATATACTTTTTATACCTTTATGGCGGGGAAAAAGATTTCAGATTTCAGATTTCAGAACCTTGAACCCAAAACCCTTCACCTTAAACCCAAATTATGCAAATTCATTATTTATCCGAAGAAAATAGCATCCTGAATCACTTTTTAGGACAAATCAGAAACGTGAATGTTCAGAAGGACAGTATGCGTTTTCGCAGAAATATTGAGCGAATTGGAGAAGTGATGTCTTATGAATTAAGCAAAAATCTCCATTATAGAAATATCGAAATCCAGACGCCTCTTGGTGTAAAAAAGACTACAGAAATTGAAGATGATTTAGTTTTGTGTTCGATTTTAAGAGCCGGATTGCCTTTGCATTTGGGTTTTTTGAATTATTTTGATGCTGCTGAAAACGGATTCGTTTCCGCTTATCGCCATCATTATAATAATGACGAAGCTTTTGAAATTAAAGTTGAATATCAAGCGGTTCCAAGTATTGAAAATAAAAATTTGCTTCTAATTGATCCGATGTTGGCAACTGGACAATCGATGGTTGCCGTTTTTAATAAATTGATGGAAAAAGGAACTCCGAAAGAAGTCCACATTGCAGTGGTAATCGCCGTTCCAGAGGGAATTGCTTATTTAGAACAAAATCTTCCAGACCATTGCCATCTTTGGGTTGCGACTTTGGACGAAAAGCTGAACGAGAAAAATTACATTGTCCCAGGACTTGGCGACGCTGGCGATTTGGCCTACGGCAATAAATTATAATTGCGAGAAAAACGTCAGTAGACTACATCCAAAAATCACATACACGAAAGTTTCTTTCAGCCAATTTACCTGCGTAGCTTCGACGTGGTTTGTGGCCATGATCGCAACTGGCGCAAAAGTAAATAGCAGCAAGCTGTTGTTTTTATCTGCAGAAATAAAAAAAACTACGGCTCCGATAATAAAGGAAACGATGATTTTTTTATAAGAAGACTGCATGTTTAAAGGCTTATTTGGCAAAGACAAACTTTGCGTGACAAAGAAAAAAAGCGCAATAATTACATATAATGAAAGTGCAAAATTTTGATAATTATTAGTGAAATAATTAAAGTTGAAATCTATTGCAGCGCTGTCAATCACTGTATTTATCAGACTTTTATCGAAAATCAAGGCATACATTAATGTAATAACTCCTACGGAGAAAAAGGCAATAAACGGCAAAACCCAGTTTCTATAATCTCTGGAAACGTGGAAAAGTATCGACACAAAGACGATAATTATAAAAAGAATGCTCCAAAAGTGAAAAATTGCAGCCACAAAAATCCATAGCGAGGCATCGAATATTTTTTCCTTTGGCGTAAGCATCGACTGCAGTGAAATCAGCCTTCGCAAAGCTAGAAGAATGAAAAAATTGGAAATGATTAAGTTTGAATTCCCTAAAGTTGTGGGAAATAATATCAAAAATGAGAACAGAAATAAAAACAAATAACTGTTGTCTTTACTTAATCCGTTTTTCTTTGTTACGAAATTTGCAATGAACAAAGAACCTGCCAAAACCAGCAATAGCAAAGCTTTCGAGAGAATTTCTTCGGTAGAATTCATCCATTCTGGAAACTTTTGAAGGTATAAAAAATAGCACACAACCAAGAGCGTGGTAACGGCAATATAATTTATTGGTCGAGATTTGCTAAAAACGCTTGTAATCATAAGGATATTTTATACTTTTGCAAGTGTAAAGATAATACTTGTGCCGATGAAGTTTAAATTCTTCGGGCAAATTAAATAAAAAAGATATGAAATCATTTTTTGAAGGAATACAATATTTATTCGTAGACATTTTATTCGCGCCTCTTGACTTTTTCAGAAGTCTGGAATTAAAAAACTGGTGGGCTGCAAACACGCTAAACTGGATTTTTATGATCATTTGTGCTTGTGCAATCGTGTATTGGATCAAACAATTGAAATTACACAAAGAAAACAATGACGAATATCAAGATACGACAGCGCATTCATTCTTGAAATAATTCATTAAAACATATAAAAAAATCCTAGAAACGATTCATTCATTTCTAGGATTTTTTATTTCTATAAGTCAAATCCGATATCTTTTCTGAAATACATATTTTCGAATTTCAGTTTTTCGATGTTTTTATAAGACTGCTGGATCGCTTCTTTGAAGTTTTCTCCGTAAGAAGTTACTGCCAAAACTCGGCCTCCGTTTGAAACTACTTGTCCGTTTTCAGATTTTGTTCCTGCGTGGAAAACTATGGAATCAGAAACATTTTCAATTCCAGAAATTGCTTTTCCTTTTTCATAATCTTCTGGATAACCGCCAGAAACTACCATGATTGTCGTTGCGCTTCTTTCATCGATTTCTAAGGTTTTTTCGCCTAATTTCTGTTCTGCGACAGCTTGAAATAATTCTACCAAATCAGATTTAATTCTAGGAATCACGACTTCCGTTTCAGGATCGCCCATTCTCACGTTGTATTCAATCACGATCGGCTCATTTTTCACGTTTATTAATCCGATGAAAACGAAACCTTTGTATTCGATTCCGTCTTTCTGCAAACCTTCGATTGTTGGTTTTACGATTCTGGTTTCAATTTTTTCTAATAAAACAGCATCTGCAAATGGAACCGGAGAAACAGCACCCATTCCACCAGTATTTAAGCCCGTGTCGCCTTCGCCAATTCTTTTATAATCTTTTGCGGTTGGAAGAATTTTGTAATTTTTTCCATCTGTTAAAACGAAACAGCTCAATTCGATTCCATCTAAAAATTCTTCGATAACGACTTTTGAGCTTGCCTGTCCGAATTTTTCATCGACAAGCATATTTTTTAATTCTGTTTTTGCTTCTTCCAAATCTTGGATAATCAAAACACCTTTTCCTGCCGCCAAACCGTCTGCTTTTAAAACATAAGGCGGACTCAAAGTTTCCAAAAACTGCTGTCCTTTTTCAAGCGTTGCTGCCGTAAAACTTCCGTAAGCTGCTGTCGGAATGTTGTGTTTTACCAAAAATTCTTTAGCGAATTCCTTGCTTCCTTCCAATTGTGCGCCATTTTTTGACGGACCAATTACCGGAATATGTTTCAAAGCTTCGTCATTCTTGAAAAAATCAAAAATTCCAGCCACCAAAGGATCTTCCGGACCAACGACAACCATTTCTATTTTTTCTTGAATTGAAAAGTTTTTAACCGCTTCGAAATCCATCGGATTGATGTCTACATTTTGTGCGATCGATTCAGTTCCAGCATTTCCTGGCGCCACAAAAAGTTTTGAGCATTTGTCGCTTTGCAACATTTTCCAAGCCAAAGCGTGTTCTCTTCCGCCTGATCCAAGTAGTAAAATTGTCATTTGTTGTGTAGTTATTGTTGTGTGGCAAAAATAGTTTCTTTTGGTCTGAAATAATAATTTTTTGTGGAATAACTAGCTTTTTAAAGCCGTTCGATTTTATTTTTAGAAAAGAATAAAATATATTTGTTAAGAATTATTTAACATTTTTAAAATGAGCGAAATTTGCAAAAACTGTAGCACCGAAATTCAATTAAATTTTTGTGGAAATTGTGGTCAGAAAAAGGCTAAGCGCATTGATCGAAATTATATTAAAGATGAACTTCAATATACTGTTTTACATATGAATAAAGGTTTCTTTTTCAGCATAAAACAGATCTTAAAAGCACCCGGAAAAACTGCAAGGGAATTTCTCGAAGGCAATCGCGTTAATCATTACAAGCCAATCTTGCTCGTTTTTGTTATCGCGGGAATCAGTGCTTTTCTGACAAATACTTTTATCCATCCGGTTGAAATAATGCAAAAATATTCAGAAGCGCATCCGATGAAATCTGCTTTTGATTTGAATACGACTAATAAAATAATCTATAATTATCAATCTTTTGTAATGCTGTTTACAATTCCGTTTATGGCATTTTTTACCTGGCTGGTTTTTAAAAAATGGGGATATAATTACTATGAAAATGTGATTATAAATGCCTATTCATTAGTGTTTTTACTATTGCTTTCAATTATTTTCGTGCTACCAATTCAGTATTTTTTCAGAGGCAATCCAGAGTTGTTTGTGATTATTCCCACGATTGTTTCCTTTCTTCTTATGATTTTAATGTTTCCTTGGTTTTATATCAATTTGTACGATAAAAAAAGTGCAGGTGATGTTATTTTAAGACTACTTTTGCTAGCAATAACTTTATTCGCAACTTTAATAATTTTTACTGTTGTTGTAGGAATAATCTATGCCATTTCTTTGCATAAATAATTAAACTAATATATAAAAGATGCTTAACATATTTGATTTTTCTCTAAAATTAAATGGTTTTCCAATTGTGAAAGCAAAGCAAGAATTTGAGGAAATCCTTAAAATTCCAGAAGCAGATTATGAAGAATATATTTTAAGAAAAAGAAAAGAAATTGTCGATTATCATTTAAAAAACAATACATTTTATCAAGAACTTACTTCTGAGGTCAATATAAATGATTGGAATAATCTTCCTGTTTTGACTAAAAAAAACTTGCAAAAGCCTTTATCAGAAAGACTTGCAAAAGGTTTTGAACCAAAGAAAATCTTTATAAATAAAACTTCTGGATCAAGTGGAGATCCCTTTATTTTTGCAAAAGACAAACCTTGTCATGCGCTGACTTGGGCTTCGATAATTTATCGCTTTGGATGGTTTGGCATTGATTTTAATTCTTCTTACCAAGCCCGTTTCTATGGTATTCCTTTGGATTTTATAGGAAATAAAAAAGAACGACTGAAAGATTTTTTGAGCCAGAGATATCGCTTCACCATTTTCGATTTATCGGATGAAATTCTGGAAGGATTTTTAAAACATTTCAAAGTCAAGAAATTCGATTACATCAATGGTTATACAAGTTCGATTGTTTTATTTGCAAAATTTCTCCAGAAAAAAAATCTCGTATTAAAGGATATTTGCCCGTCGATGAAAGTCTGTGTTGTGACTTCTGAAATGCTCTTTGAGGAAGATAAATTGCTGATGGAAACTCAATTCGGAGTTCCGGTTGTCAATGAATATGGCGCTTCCGAATTAGATTTGATTGCTTTTGAAAACAGAAATGGAGAATGGCAAGTTAACTCTGAAACTCTTTTTGTAGAAATTTTGGATGAAAATAATCAACCTGTCCCACATGGAACTGAAGGTCGAATTGTCATCACTTCTTTATACAACAAAGCGCATCCGTTTATTCGATATGATATTGGCGATATTGGAATTTTAGACGAAAAAAGCACTTTTAAAAAGCCAATTCTTAAAAAATTAATCGGCCGAACCAATGATATTGCAATTCTTCCGAGTGGTAAAAAATCACCTGGACTGACATTTTATTATGTAACTAAAAGTATTATTGAAGACGACGGAAATGTAAAAGAATTTATAATCAAACAGACCAAATTTGATAGTTTTGAAGTTGATTATGTCAGCGAAAATTTGCTTTCTGCGGATCAGATTCGTCAAATTGAAGAGGCAATTTCTTTATATCTCGAACCAAATCTTAAGTTTATTTTTAATAGAAAAAATTCTTTAGAAAGAACAAATAGAGGCAAGCTAAAGCAATTTAAATCAATGCTTTAGTTTCTATATTTTAAAAATCCGCGGTACATCCAATGTGTCATATAATAGCAGGATTGGAAAACATTTAGATTTTCTACATTTCTATAGAATTGCCATTGGTATTTCAACAAATCCGATTTTTTTCTAGAAAGCGAGTTTTTACGAATTCTGTAAATTGCCTTGGGCTCTTTAATTCCGTAAGCAAAAGGAATTTCTTTCAAATATTTCAGCCATAATCCCATGTCTTGCCTTTTGAAAACTTCAGGCATAGTTTTCTTTCCAAGCACCTCAATATCAATAAAAGCGGTAAGACAACTGATGGAATTGGTTTTTAAAATGTCATAATAAGTTGCTTTTTCTGGAACTATGAAATCTGAATAAATAAAATTTAAAGCTTCGTCAGAACGCCTGTAAGAAGAAAATACAAAGTGAATTCCTTGTTGTTGGATTGTTTTTATGCTGTTTTCAATAAAATCTGCAAACCAAATGTCATCAGCATCAAGAAACGTCATAAACTTGCCAGAAACAGCTTGAATTCCACTATTTCGAGCAATTGCCGGACCAGAATTTTTTTCAAGCTTGATAAGTTTAATTCGATTGTCCCATTTTATTATTTCTTGAACAATTTCTACAGTCTTATCTTTTGAACAATCATCAACAATAATCATTTCCCAGTTTTTGTGGGTTTGATTTTGGACGGAAGCAATCGTTTCAGCAATAAATTTTTCTGAATTAAAAGAAGGCGTTATGATGGAAACTAAGTGATTTTCCATGATTAATAGGCTTTTTCTTCGCCTTGGAAGATATTAATTATCGTTTGCAGGATTATTTTCAAATCCTGTATTAGCGACCAGTTTTCAATATAAAAAACATCATATTTTATACGTTTGATCATATCTTCGTCAGTTTCAATTTCTCCTCTGCAACCTTTAACCTGAGCTAATCCTGTAATTCCTGGTTTGACATATAAACGAACCATGTATTTTTTAATCTTCTTGCTATAAAGTTTATTTTGCGACCACAAATGAGGCCTAGGTCCCACAACAGACATATCTCCTAAAAGCACATTAAAAAATTGCGGAAGTTCGTCGATGCTAGTTTTTCTTATAAATTTACCTATTTTGGTTACCCTAGGATCATTTTTTGTTACAGACTGTTCTGTTATTTTATTGATTTGCATTGACCTGAATTTGTAGCAGAAAAACTCCTGCTCTCCGATTCCCGGACGGCTTTGTTTAAAAAAAACTGGTCCTTTTGATTCTAAAAGAATGAATATTGCTAAAATTGGAATCAGCCATGACAAAACTCCTATTATGACAATCAAAGAAAAAATGACGTCAAAAACTCTTTTAAGCAATTGGATTTCTGGCTCATGAAGCGATGTTTTTCGAAGTGACAAAACTGGGAATAATTCATAATAATCTGTTTTAAGATTTTTTGAATAAATATCTTTAGAATCAGGTATAAACTTTATGGTTTTGTTATTGTCATCTGCAAATTCTACAAGATTTTTTATCTGCTCATTTGAAAGTTCGTTTAATGAACAATAGATTTCATCGACATTATATTTTAGTACGAAATCACTAATATCGCTTGTTTTTCCTTTGATTTGGCTGTTTTCTTTTCTATCAGAGAAAAATCCTAAAAAGTTATATCCATAATCAGTACGCTTTTCAAATAACTCTCTAAGCATAATCGACTGGTCTGTATAGCCAATTATAATTGCGTTTCTAAAATTACTTCCTGTGGCAATTCGGTATTTTTTTAGATAATAAAATAATGAGAATTTCAAAATTGTTATTACTGCAACGACTGAAAGCATAAAAAGAGCTATTGCACTGCCACTAAAAATTGCTTCTTTCGCAAATGGAAAAAAAGCTATGACAATAGGCAGAAAAAGAACCATCTGCATAAAAATTTTTGAAAAAATTTCAACTGGAGATGTGAATCTATAAACTTTGTAAAACTTTGAAAAATAAGTAATTAAAAACCATGCAAATACTTGATAGACCTCATAAATCCAAAAATCTAGATTTAATTCCCTGAAAAAATAAAGGGAAAAACCAACAATAATCATCAAGTCTGAACTTATGCTTATTGGTCTTATAAATTTTGAATATCTTCCTTTATGAGCTGCGGTCATTTTTAGTATATATAATTTGAAAAATCCTTATGTTCTTCTTTTAATAATTCTTCTGATGATAAAGATTTAAAATATTCATAAGTTATTTTCATGCCTTCTGCTCTTGAAACTTTTGCTTCCCAGCCTAAAATTTCACGTGCTTTTGTAGTATCTGGTTGCCTTTGCAAAGGATCATTTATTGGAAGCGGATGATAAACAACTTTTTGATCTGTTCCGGTAAGCTTAATGATTTCTTCTGCAAAATCTTTTATTGTTATTTCATCAGGATTTCCAATGTTTACAGGAAGAGCATAGTCAGAATGCAATAATCTGAAAATACCTTCAACTTGATCATCAACATAGCAAAATGAACGTGTCTGCATTCCGTCGCCAAAAATTGTAAGATCTTCACCGCGCAAAGCTTGCCCGATAAAAGCTGGGATTACACGTCCATCATTGAGTCGCATTCTTGGTCCATACGTATTAAAAATACGCACGATTCTAGTTTCAACGCCGTGAAATGTGTGATAAGCCATCGTTATAGACTCTTGAAAACGCTTTGCTTCATCATATACGCCTCTTGGGCCAATGGTGTTTACGTTTCCATAATATTCTTCTGTTTGAGGATGAACCAATGGATCTCCATAAATTTCAGAAGTAGATGCTATAAGGATCCTTGCTTTTTTTACTCTTGCCAATCCCAATAAATTATGAGTTCCTAATGATCCTACCTTTAAAGTCTGAATCGGAATTTTCAAATAATCAATCGGACTTGCCGGCGATGCAAAATGAAGTATATAATCTAATTCACCTGGAATGTGAACAAATTTTGTAATATCATGATGGTAAAATTCAAAATTCTCAAGCTTAAATAAATGCTCAATATTTTTCAAATCTCCTGTTATCAGATTATCCATTCCAATAACAGAATATCCTTCAGCTATAAAACGATCACAGAGATGCGATCCTAAAAATCCTGCTGCTCCGGTAATTAAAATTTTTTTCATGTGTTTTTATTTGGCTTTAACAAAGTTCCTGCATTAAAAAGACAATAAAAGGCAGTAAAAAAAACTACACCTCTTTGCCTCCACAAGAAAGATTCTGTCAAAAATAAGCTAATCATTAGAATTGCAAAGGCAATATGCAGAAAATCTTTTGTTAGAAAAGCGTTTTTTATGTTAATAAATAACATTCCTAATAATATTAAAAATCCTAAAATACCTAATTCGGCGAAATTTTGAATATATTGATTATGGAAGTTTTTTCTTTGATAGCCTTCATGCTCATGGTTTCCTATAAAAACATTATAATATTTTGCTTTTTCTTCCACTTTCGATAAAGATGCATTTAGTCCAAAACCTCTCCAGAAAGCATACGTATTGTCTTGCATCAGCTCAATGAAAATTCTAAATTGGTATACTCGAAAAGCTGTTCCTGGAAAATAATCGTTTGGAGTGAATTTTTCGTTTGTCCAAGCTTCTTTGATGCTAAGTACATTTATATGAGAAGAATTTATTTGAATTACATCAGGACTAATACTTTTATTAGTGTTTGACTGAAACTCTGCTTCAAATCTTTGCTTAATCTTGCCTATAAAGAAAAAAGGTATCAAAAGCAGGAGAAAGAAAACCAAATTTCTCAATCTCATTTTTTTTGAAATTTGAGTATAAAAAAAATAATATGTTAATATCAGTAACATAAATACGGCTATTATGTTTTTTGAAGACAATAAAAAAACCATAATAAACAATATAATCAATGCGATCTTATCTGCTAAATTCCTAACTGATTTAGTTAAAAACCAGAAAAATGCTAATGATACATAAACTGAAACGTGAATCGCATTTACTTCTTTTGTAACAAGTTCATGATAAAAAAAGACAGAAGAATCACCAAATAAAGCAAATCTAACCACGGCTTTTAGCAAGCAGAAAAGAGTATATGCAAAAATACTCCAGCTATATATTTTTAAAATTTTGCTTTTTTGATTGGATGTAAAATCCTTAAAAAGAATAAAAGCTACAGGAATTAAAAGGAGGGAAATTTCTTTTGGAATTGCTTTGAGCGTTCTTTGTTGGTCGATGGACCAAAAATAAGATAAAGCCATCAAAACAAAAAGAAGAATTGGCAGCATAAATATTAAATTGGCTTTTATATTTTCTTTTTTGAAAAATACAAAAGAGGATAGAACTAAAAGTCCCAGCGCAATGTTATTGACCGCATATCCCAATGGAATTGTGATCAAAGTCAATATTAAAAAAACAAAAGATGGATGATTTTTATGCTCGTTCTTTAGCTCCTGCAAGACATTCTTCAAAGAGTTGTAGATATTTGCCATTTATTTTTTCCCAATTAAATTCTTTGACAATTGCATCATAATTATTCTGAATCTGTTGCAAGTTATCACTTTTTTTGATTTCAGTAAGTAATTTTTTTACTTCTGAAGGATTTGAAAAATAAAAAGCATTTTCTTTTAATACACCCCTGTTAAAATCATTGTTATGAGCTGCAATTAAAGCTTGTGAGGCCATTGCTTCTAACAATGAAGGATTTGTGCCACCAACTGAGTGTCCGTGGAAATATATGTTTGAGAAATATCTAAGATTGTTAAGGTGTTCTAAATTATAAATTCCTCCGATAAATCTTATATTTTTATGGCTTCCGTATTTGTTTTTTAGATAAGCGCCGTATTTTGTATTGTGATTTCCTACCACTAAAATCGTAGTTTTTTCATTGCACAATACCACTCCTTCAAGAACCATGTCTAAATTATTTTCAGGCTCAAATCTGGCCATGATCATGTTATAGTTCTCTTTTTCAACATTATATTCGTTTAGAAATTTCTCATCTGGAGTGTTAAACGGATGAGCGCCATAAGCAATATATGTCGATTCTTTTTTATATCTAGTTTTTAAGAATTTTTGAATTCCTAATGAGTCAGCCACCAAATAATCACTGCTTAGTGCGGCAAGACGCTCAGCAAATTTTAAAAATTGACGAACCGGGCGTTTGTATTTTGAACGTTTCCACTCTAATCCGTCCATATTTGTAATTATAATTGGCCTTTTCGGAAGTAGAAAAAACCAGATAGAATTGCTAGTATAGCCCAGTTGAAGTATAATATCAAACTTTTGTTGTCTTGAGTCTAAAATGCAATTGTAATCATAGACAAATTGCCCAAAAGTTCCCATTCTGAATTCAGGATCGTGTTTGTGGAGAATGTTTACTCCTCTGAAAGTCTTTTCTTGAAAAGGATGATTGTGGGAATTATAGACATATACTTCATGTCCTTTTTCAACCAGATACACAGAAAAAAATTCGGCAAATTGTTCAAAACCGCCGTAATGATTAGGTATTCCACGCGTTCCAAGAATGGCTATTTTCATTTTATAAACTTCTATTTTGTGAGCAAAAATAGGCAAATTTGGCAAATTTTAGATAATTTAATATATATATAATTTAGAATATTTGGTCGACAATTTCCATGTTAATAATGATTTTTATCATGTTATCATTAAACATTTATTTCTACATTTGTGAAGTATATAATTTTTATTCATAATAAAATGATAAACTTTGACTTCTTAGAAAGCAATTTAGAAACATTGCGTATTCAATATTTAACAGCTCAGCCATTTCCTCACTTAATAATTGATAATTTTTGTGATGAAGAGAAATTGGCCAAAGCATATGAGAACGTTCCAGAACTAAATAATAAAAGTAGAGATCATGGTTTTGCAAACAATAAGTTTGAAAAGTCTAATTACAAAGAAATTTGCCCTGAATTTTTAGAACTATACACTGATTTATCGTCAGAACGATTTAATAAAATTTTGACATTTATAACCGCAAAGAAAACATTTGTTGATCCGAAAAATTTTGGTGGAGGCTTACATCAAGGTAAAAAAAATAGTTTTTTAGATATGCATTTAGACTTTAATTATCATCCATTAAATAAAAATTGGTATCGAGAATTAAACTTGCTATTATATCTAAATAAAGATTGGAAACCCGAATACAAAGGAGAATTAAAGATAAAAGATTTAAGAACGAATGAAGAAGCTGAGCTAGCTGTTCCATTCAATAGATTAATTGTTCAACAATGTGCGCCATATTCACTTCATGGCTATGATATGACGAATTTTCCGGAAGGAAGATATAGAACTTCAATTGCAACATATGCCTATCAAATTCACGAAAGATTAATTGAAACTCCGAGAACTACCGATTGGTTTCCAAAAGAAAATGCATCGTTTATTAAAAAACAGTTTGCGAAAAATTATAATTTTCTAGTAAAAACTAAGAATAAATTTTTTGGAAGTGCAACTGCAAAAAATCAATAGTTATCGATGAAGAATGTTTTAATAATTAATCAATCCTCAGAACTTTATGGGGCAGATAAAGCGTTGCTTGAATTAATTGAAAATTTTCCTGAAAATTTTAAGCCAATTGTTGTTTTAGAACATGAAGGACCGCTGAAGGAAATTTTATTACAAAAAAACATCCAAGTAATCAAATGTCCTGTAATCAAGCTCAACAGGGCTGTTTTCACGCTCTCTGGTTTTTTTAAATTTGGGATTGATTTTTTTAAAGGCATACACCTGCTTCGAAAAAACATAAAAAATCTTGAAATCGATTTAATACATTCAAATGCGATATCAGTTCTTGTAGGTGCGTTTTATTCTTTTTTATATAATAAAAAGCACCTTTGGCATGTTCATGAAATTATTGAGCATCCTAAAACAATTGCCAGCTTTTATCCAAAATTAGTTTATTTTTTTTCTGATAAGATAATATTTAATTCACAAGCCTCTTTTAATCAATTTCTTAAAATCAAGCCTATTGTCAAGTCCAAATCGGTTGTGGTTTATAATGGGCAAAGCAGATTAATTCCTGTGTCTAGCGAGAATGACATAAATTTGACTAAGAATAATTTATTTCACGCCGAAAGCAAAAAGAAAATCATTGGCCTGGTAGGAAGAATCAGCAGGTGGAAAGGACAGATTATTCTTTTAGAGGCTTTTTATAATCTCCAAAAAAAACATCCTGATCTTCATCTTGTCTTTGTTGGGTCGCCTCCGCCAAATCAAGACCATTTTCTTCACACACTTGAAAACAGGATTAAATCGCTACAATTAGAGTCAAAGGTGACCGTCGTGGATTTTCAAAAAAATATTTGGCCCGTCTATGATGCCCTTGACATTGTCATTGTTCCGTCAATCGAGCCTGAACCTTTTGGGTTAGTGGCCACAGAAGGTATGCTTTCTTCAAAGCCTCTTATTGGCTCTAATCATGGAGGCCTTTCAGAAATTATTGTTGATGGAGAGACTGGCTTTTTATTTGAGCCAAAAAATCAAAAAGATCTAGAATTAAAAATTGAAAAACTTGTATTGGATTCTCCTCTAGCCGAAAAATTTGGTAAAAACGGCTATAAAAGAGTCCATGAAAAGTTCTCAACAAAAAATTATGTTTCTTCTATTGAAAATATTTATAAAGAATTATCTTAATTCTTCTTTTTGGCTTCTTTTTAAAATCAGTTCTTTATAACAGATTAAAAAACCAATAAAGATGGATTTGTTGTCAAGCTTTAAATAGAGCCCCATAAAAACCCAGTTTGATAATATTAAAAAAATTGCACTTCCGACTAGCAGGTTGTTTATTGTTTGAACCAATTCAGTTTCTGCTTTAGACCGCCTTCCTATAATAAACATCGAATAAATTAGAAGAAAAACACCAATTAGTCCTGATTTTAAAAAAAGGGTCATGTATGCATTGTGGAGCGCGGGTACATATCTGATAAACTCTCCGTCATTGGTCCACATTTCCCTTCCAATATCAACTGTGGAACCCAATCCTTTGCCAAATATTATTTTAAACCAGCCATCGTGGGTAACTTGCCTTACGGTAATGATGTTTTCAAAAGATCTGTAATTGTCATTAAATTCTTTCCAGTCCTCTTGATTTATTTTTGTTTTGAATGCTTCAATGGGTGCAATCTTGATTTTATAAAAAAACGATTCTATCCCCTTGCTATTTCTTCTTGGATTTGAGTAATAAATTGCCGCATATGACAAGCCGCCGATTAAAAGGATAAAAAGCAAGTTTTTTATACCTCTTGTTGTGATCTTGAAATATCCTTTCAGTGCTAAAAATAATATAATGAATTGAAGGATATTGGTTCTGGCAAAATATAAGATTGTCGATATTGAAAGCACTAAAGTGCAGAGATAAAGAATTTTTTTATCTATATTGATTTCAAATTTTTTATGAAATAATAGCAAAATCAAAATATAGACTTCATAATCGTCAAAATAGCCACCGTGATGCCTTAAGGCGTTAAAGCTTTTGATTCCGAAAAAGACATAGTAAATCATTATGGTTAAAATATGGGCAACCGCAAGCGCTACGCCCACATATATAATTGTTTTTATGGCATTTTGGCCTGCTGACTTACAGAAATTATAACCGATCAATAATCCAAGAATGGGCTTTAAAAGATAAGCCACGTCTCTAATAAAATTATAATTTTTGAAGTTGCTGAAAAAAGAGCTGAAAAGCGCGACGACCATTATTACCGAAAAAACAAAAATCAGCTTAGATATTTGAACTGAATATTTACTTCTAAAAGAAATAAACGCGGTTATTGACCAAACCAAAAATGTTATTTCATAACTGTTAATTAGCAGAACAAGAACTGATAAAACTAATAGGTATCTATTTATAATAGGAAGAACGCTGGTCATAAATGCTTCGAGGTTTTTAAAAAATTTCTTCTTAAAACTACAATGTACAAAAATATAATTAGAAATTCCATTACCAATGTTGTAATAAAAGATCCCGCCAAGCCAATTGCCTTTACTAAAAAATATACAATTATTAGATAGAGAATAGAAGATATTATGGTTATTTGAATATAATGGGTGTTTTTATTGTAAGCAAACATAAGCTGTTTTAAAGCAAAAGTTATCCCCATCAAAAGAGGAATCAGCAATCCTAACTTAAAGATTGATAGCAAGTAGTGATGGGCTACTAAATCGACATTAAAGAAAGACAATATGTCATTTGCCATAAAAAAAGAAAAGATAAGCATGGCGCCGACTAGGCAGTAGTTTAAAAAATTAAACTTGAACCACACTTTTAAGCCTTGCTCGCTATCTTGAAAAATCTTTAAGCAGACTTCTGCATAGATAAAGTTAAAGAACATTTGAAAATAAGTTCTGAAAATCATTATAATTTGATCAATTATACGAAACTGTCCAGCCAGCAAGTCTCCTCCTACATAGCTTATTATCATGACCGGAGCATATTGATAAAGTGAAAAAAACAGCTGGGAAGCAGTCAAATTAAACTCTTCTTTTAAGAGATTTAGCGCTTTTTCTAAAGAAGTGTGCTGAAATGAAAAATCATATTTTGAATAAATCCAGATAAATCCCGAAAAACTTGCTGTTATTAATCCTATTCCAAAAAAAGCATTGGCATAAATATAATCTGCTGGCGTTTTAATAAACAGAAACACGCAGGCCAGATAAATGCATTTTGAAAGTATATTAATGGCTGAAATCCACTTAAAATTTTGAATTCCCTGAAAAAACCAAGTGGGATTAATGAACTGCCCTACCACTATTAAGAGGCTTAACAATAACTGCAGGTAATCTTTTTGAAAAAATGGAATTGACAGTATTAAAATTGATGAAAGCAACAATACACTCAGTATCAAAATGAACTTGGCAAAATAAATAGTTGCGAATTTTTCGCACAAAATTTTATTGTCGTTACTGTGTATTGAAATCTCTTTAGTGCCGTTTATATAAGATCCATAATCAATAAGCACGATGGATATTAAAGCAAAAGAATATCCGACACCGACTTTTCCAAATCCTTCTTCGCCACAAACAGAAACAATATAAGGCATCACCAATAGAGGGCTTATTAAATTTATTGCCTGACCAATACTGTAAATGATGAAGCTTTTTGCCTTGCTATTGTACAAGTCTTTGAAAGAAAAATTTTTAATACTTTTCATCGGTAATACCCTATATGAAAAAAAGCCATAATTTATAAAAATTTATGGCCTCTTATTAATTTTAATAATGTATTTAATTATTTATTCCCAGTAGTAGTATTTCCTGTCAATTTTGAAATTTCACTTATTAAAGCTTCATTTGGATAATAAAATGCTGGATTAAAGCCTTTCTCATTTTGTAAAAATTTAATTGATCCTTTTGCTTCGTCTATTTCAGTTTTAATAGAATCATTTGCAATAAAATATTTTAAAAAATCAGAACCTTTGGCTTCAAATGTCTTTCCTTGAAAACTCATTTTCAATTTTTCTAGAGTAATACTTTTTTGCTGTTTGTTGTTTCCAAAATCTAATCTGATATCCGTAGGAATTATTTCTTCAGGAAATTTATAATTAACGGTTTTAACTTGTGGGCTTCCTTTTTGAATGTCAGTCCAAAAAGCATGCTCTTCAGTAAAATTAATAGAATTGTCTTCTGTATAATATAATGCAAATGCATCATCTAATTCATTTATAATATCAATATCAACATTAAAACTTGGATCCACTTTTTCTAGAGGTTCTTCTGCAGTTTTATCTTCTGTATTGTTTTTGCAAGATGCAAATCCCACTAATAAAAATGCTACAACTAAAATATTATACTTCATCATGTTTAATTTTAAATTTTGCGCTAAATTATATATTTTTTTTTAACTTTTTTAAAGTATTAAAAAAAAAATAAAAACAATTTTAGAAGGGATTTTAATCACTTTTAAAAAAATAAATTTTTCTATAATAACTTTTTGGTGCTTTATTGTTTTTTTTCGATTTTTATATGGCTTATGACTGCGTTTCTGTCTTTTCCGTTTTTAAGAATATCGTTATCATAAATAATTTGAAATTGGCTGTCTTGGTTCTCGTTTAGTTCAAAATCAAAGTCTTTTTCGGGAGCGTTATTGTTTTCGCTTAAATAAAAATCAGCTATAATATTGTTATTAATTTTTAAGATGAGGTGAGCATTTTCATTGTTAATTGGTAATCTGGGCTGACTAAATGCTTTAATCTTCAAGCTGTATTTTCCTTTTTCTAATGTTATAAAATCTGAATTTGAAATGGTATTTTCAAAAAATACTAGATTACCATCAGAATCAAAATTTGAAGGCTTAAACATTTCAATGCCTAGAGAAGAATTTTGAGAAGATTCTCCATTAATAGGTACATAGAAATTTGCCCAGCAGTCAAGATATTCAAGCTTGTTTTTTATTCGATAATTTTTGTCTAAATAAGCCTGGTTTTCTGAATTTAAGGTATAAGGCCTATAATGACCATCTAAATACCAAAATGATTTTGTAGGGCTATTTTTAGTTCTCAAATTTGTTACATATTCATCTAATGTGTTTCCTCGAACTTCAATGAGACTTGAATCTTCAAAATAATACGGTAATAGCCAGCTCCAATATACAACAACAGTTGTATTTTTATGCGTTCTTTTGATCATATCATGTGTAATTTCCCTAAATTCAGTTTTGGTGACCTTGCTAAAATAATCTTTGACTATAATCACGTCATTAAGGGAAAAAACACAAAAGAATAATATTAACAAAAATCGAAGCGCATCATTTTTAATATAGTAAAGGCCCGCTGCGACTACGAGAACTATTGCGGGAAGTATATTGATGAAATAGCGGCTGACAATCATGGGCAATTTTAAATATGAACTTGCCAATGGAATCAGTAAGGTTATTAAAATCCATGTTAGTATGATTATAAAGGTGAAAATCTGACGATCTTTTAATGGATCGATGTATCCTTCCCTTGTATTGTCTCTATTAAAGAGCTTAATAAAAAACCAGATGATGGCACCTGAAACGATGAATAGGACAATTTCGGCAAAACCAAAAAATTCTTTAAACATTTTTGTATAAACGTCAATTTCGGGCAATTGAATCCAGATAGATTGCATTTCTGAAGTCTTTAAAAAAATTGGAATTGCCGGAATGTAAATAAAAAAGGTAATTAAGCCGGCGCAAATTGATTGAATTAAAAACTTTTTGGAGGTTGTATTATAAGGCCTTATAACAAAGTATAACAATATCAAATACTGGGCAAACAAGGTAAATAATGAAAAAAATTGCGTATAAATCATTAAAGCAGAAAAAATTGAATAAAGAATTAGATTTCTCTTTGATGAATTTTTTATAAACTTAGAAAGATACAAAAATGAAACTGTAGTCGTTAAAAACATCAGCGAATACATTCGAGCTTCTTGGGAATAATAAATGTGAAAATAATTTACCGAAACAATAATAGTAGCAATCAGCCCCACTTTCTTATTTAATAATTCTTTCCCTAAATAAAAAATTGCAACAATACCAGCGACGCCACATAGTGCCGAGAAAATTCTTGCAACAAGACTTGTATCGCCAAAAACAGAAAGAAAAACATGAAGTGAAAAATAATAAAGCGGAGGATGCGGGTCTGATTCTCTTAAAGTTTTATATATTCCAGTAAATGATTTTTCAGGACTAGCCTGCAACATTGAATATATTTCGTCAATCCATAAACTCTGATAATCAATTTTGTAAAACCGTAAAACTGCACCTATTGCTATGATTAGCAATAAAAATTTATTATTCTTGCACCAAGCTAAAGTTTTCATTTTTAATAGTTTTTAAATAATAAAGACAGTTCTTTAATAATTTTGAATCCTGTTTTCCAGCCTAGCTTTGAACCGTCGACATCTCTCCAATTATAAATTGGTACTTCTTTTCCCATTTTCAGCAAATCTGCATTTTTTAACCTTATAAAAATCTCGACATCAAAAAGCCATGAGGTTTTAAATTCTGTTTTAAATGCTTCCTGCACTATTTCTGAACGAAAAAGCTTAGCGCCACATTGAGTGTCATAAATGCCGAGCTTAAATCTCATATTAATAAGGGTGATAATTAAGCGTCCGATAAAATGCCTATAAAGCTTTCTTTTTATACCCGAATTCAAAAGCAATATTCTCGATCCTAAGATAAATTTAGATTCAGAAGATGCTATTTCATCAACCAGTCTTTTGATTTCTAAAACCGGTGTTGAAAAATCAGCATCAAAATATCCAATAATATCATAGAATTTTGTTTGCATTAATTCATTGACAGCCTTAAAAATAGCTCCTGCTTTGCCAGAATTTTTTTTATAATTAATTACAAAGCAACGTTCAGGGTTTTTTTGAGCAAATGCTTCAATAAGCAACTCCGTGTTGTCTCTGCTTCCATCATTTACCAGATAAATATCTGCATCAATGCTGTTTAGCAATTCTTCCAATAACGACTCGTTTAATCGCTTTTCCTCATTGTAACAAGGAATGATGATTGCTATTTTTTGCATAAACAATAACAGGATAATCCAGGAATCTGAATTCCAAGTTTTTTAAAAAGCAAGCTGGTCACGAAATCAATTTTTAAAAGCGTATTGATGAAAACTGTTTTAGCTTTGCCTCCATTCCAATTGTCAATCGAAGCTTCCTTATCTTTTTTAAGAAATTTATCAAGTTTTCTGAACAAAAGTAACGTGGTAAAATAATAGCCTTTATCCATGATTTTAAAACCGTTTCTGTCTAATAGGCCAGACAGCTGCGACAAGGTATATCGTCGATAATGGCCCAGCAAAACGTCGTGGCTTGAGAAAACCGATTGAAATGCCGGAACGGCAAAAAAGTAAATATTATTTTCTTTCGTCTCAAGATGGTCAAGAATTATACGTTCGTCTTCCACATGCTCTAAAACGTCCATGCATAAAAAAAGCGTGGCCTCGTCAGAAGGATATTTTTCTAAATATTCTGGTAAGCTTTGAACATAAATAACTTCGCTATTATTGTTATTTTCTTTAAGTTGGGCAATTACATTTGGCGTATAGGCAATGTCAATGGCAAAGTATTTTTCAGCCATTTTTTTCTCCAGCAATGTATGGATGACATAAGCGTCCCCGCTACCAATATCTACAATTCTTTTGATAGGAAATTTAATAGCAGCTTGTTTTAAAAAAGTATGCAATACATTTTTTCTAGACGTTTCCCAGGGGTGCCTATTGTATTTGCTTTTGTCGTCTAATCTTGAAAATTCTGATATATCCATATTATAATTTTAAAAGACTGTTTTCCCAATTCTTAATTTCAACGTTGAAATTCTGCTTTATCTTTTCCTTTTTCAAAACGCTGTATTTCGGCCTCATTGCAGGCGTTGGATAACTAGATGTCGGTATGGGATGTAAATCTATTACAATTTCATTAATTTCGAATATTTTTTTTGCGAAATCAAACCAGCTGCATTGCCCTTCATTGCTGAAATGATAAATCCCGTACAGAGATTTCAGATTTGAGATTTCAGATTTGAGATTTTCAGCATATTTTATAATTGCAACAATTGCTTCGGCAAGATCTACCGCATTTGTTGGTGTCCCAATTTGATCTGCGACAACATTCAGCGAATCTCTTTCGTTTCCAAAGCGAATCATGGTTTTCATGAAATTATTGCCAAATTGCGAATAAAGCCATGAAGTTCTTACTATAAAATACGCTTCTAAAATGGATTCAACAGCCTTTTCTCCCTCTAATTTTGTCTGTCCATAAACGCCCGTCGGATTTGGAATATCTTCTTCTGTGTATGGTGTATTTTTATTTCCATCAAAAACAAAATCTGTTGAAATATGAATCAAAGTCGCGTTGAAATCTTTGCAGGTTTCTGCTAGATTTTTAGCGCCTTCCACATTTATCAATTGTGCTTTTTCAGGCTCGCTTTCTGCTTTGTCTACGGCTGTGTAAGCAGCGGCATTGATAACATAATCTGGCTTTAGATCTGAAAAAACCTTCTTGCTGTTTTCTTTGTCTGCAATATTTAATTCCGATGAAGAAAGAAAATGAAACGCGATTTCAGGATAGTTGCCAGCAATAAATTGCAACGACTGCCCTAATTGTCCTGAACCGCCTGCTACTAAAACTACCATGCTTTTTTGGCATTTTCAAGAGTTGGCAATAGTTGGTCTTTTTCAGAAATTGTCAATTCATTTTCTGAAAGTTTCCAATCAATACCCAATTCCTTATCATTATAAAAAACACCTCCTTCGGAATCTTTATTATAAAAATTGTCACATTTATAGAAAAAAACTGCTGTTTTGCTAAGCACTACAAATCCGTGTGCAAAACCTCTAGGAACAAAAAATTGTTTTTGATTTTCTGCAGAAAGAAGTACAGAAACATGCTTTCCATAAGTTAGAGATCCTGGACGAATGTCTACGGCAACATCCAAAACTTCGCCTTCAAGAACGCGAACAAGCTTTGCCTGAGCATGATCTCCAGTTTGGTAATGCAATCCTCTTAAAACTCCTTTTTTTGAGAACGATTGGTTGTCTTGTACAAAATGTACTTTTTTTCCCGTATTCTCTTCAAAGGTTTTTTCGTTGAAACTTTCCATGAAATAACCTCTTTCATCACCAATTATTTTGGGCTCAATGATAAAACATCCTTCCAGTTCTGTCGGTATAAATTTCATGCTTAAATGATGCTTAATAAGTGTTTTCCATAACCGCTTTTTAATAATGGCTGTGCGATTTTTGACAATTGTGCCGCATCGATGAATCCCATTCTATAAGCTGCTTCTTCAATAGCTCCAATTTTTAATCCTTGGCGTTCTTCAATAACTTGAACAAACTGCCCGGCCTGCATTAGCGACTGAAAAGTTCCGGTGTCAAGCCAAGCTGTCCCTCTGTCAAGAATACTTACTTTTAGCTTACCTCTGGTTAAATATTCTTTATTAATATCTGTAATTTCAAGCTCACCTCGATGGCTAGGCTTGATGTTTTTTGCAATGTCAACTACTTCATTATCATAGAAATAAATTCCCGGAACGGCATAATTTGATTTTGGATTTACCGGTTTTTCTTCAATAGAAAGTACTTTTCCGTTTTCGTCAAAATCAACAACGCCATAACGTTCTGGATCATGAACGTGATAAGCATAAATAATGCCCCCATTAGGATTATTGTTTGCTAATAACAATTCTGAAAGGCCTGTTCCATAGAAAATATTATCTCCAAGAACCAGGGCAACTTTATCGTCTCCGATAAATTCTTCGCCAATAATAAAAGCCTCCGCCAATCCATTCGGGTTTTCTTGGACAGCATATTCAAAACGGCATCCAAGACTGCTTCCATCGCCCAAAAGCTGACGGAAAAGTGGCAAATCGTGTGGCGTTGAAATAATCAAGATTTCTTTAATTCCTGCCCACATTAATGTTGATAGCGGATAATAAATCATCGGCTTATCATAAATTGGCATTAATTGTTTGCTGACCGCTAGTGTCAACGGATGCAGTCTAGTTCCTGATCCTCCGGCTAATATTATTCCTTTCATAGTGTTTATATTTTTGTTTGTTTGCCCATCTGGTGGCGGTAATATGCTCTTATGAATCCAAAAAAGATAAAAATGCCAATAAAAAGTATTGGAATTACAAATTTCATTTTACCGTTTACTGCTTTTCTATTTTTTATATTTAAAACAGAGCTGTTTTCTTTTATAATTTTATCAAGATTAATAAGATTCATTCTCAGATATCCTTTTTCTTGAATTAATGCATCTTTGGTCTTAATTATTTCATTTAATTGTGTGTTCTCATTATAATAGACAAGCTTGTCATTCTTAACTCCTGAATCTGCACTACTTTTTGAGAATTCATTTAAAATTCCATCAATTTGGCTTAAGATAGAATCATTTGAAGCAATTTTGATATTCGTATTGGTTATCTGAACCTTTTGCATATCTTGATAATAATCGCTATCGTTTAAATATTTCAATAGCGGTTCTGCAGTTTTTTCTCTCGAAGTAGTATCTTTAGTTGTATAAGAAATAAGATGGTAAGGATAATTTTTGCTAGTTACTGGATCACCTATAATCTTATTGATATCTCCGTCTTCGGCCATCAGTTTTATCAGTTCGAAATTTTCTGGTTTGTTTTCGATAAACTTGTAAACGTCAACAATCGGTTCAACTGTAATATCTGTGAATTTTTTTGCATCTTTAATCCCAATCTGTTTTAAAAAAGCCGTATCTCTTTCAATAATTTTTGATTGCAAGAGATTTATTTTTGAATACATATAGTCTGTACTGCCAAAATTAGGGAAGACAATAAGTTCATGATCATAAATCTTAGTTTTTTTATCCAAATAATAACCAAGTCCGGCTCCTATAATAAATAAGATTGCTAAAATGATTAGATTTCTTTTTATAAATAAAAATCCTCTGAAAATCCAAGTGAAAAAATCCTCTAATGCCTTTCCTAGTTTCTTGGAAATTTGAGAAAGGTCAATTTCTTGATTATCTGGATTTGGCTGTGGGCTTGAGCTCATAAGTTATTAATTTTTTACGTTGAAAATTTGTTCTAATATTTTGATAGTAATTAAATAGGTCGGTTTAACACCAGTTGTTCCAAGTCCGCCAGAAGCCAACGTGCTTCCTGTTTCTAATGGATTATCTGAAGCATAATAAGCATATCTCACTTTCACATCTGGATTGATGCTTTTTCTGATTTTTGAAGCCGACTGAATTGCTTTTTGGTAATAAGCGCCCTCCATTTCAAGACCGATAACGCCCCAAGTCGATTCATGGAAAAACTTCAACAAGTCTCTATTTTGAAGCGAAGTTCCTAAAACCGAAACCATCGGACCCGCAAAAACCGGAATCCCATTGCCTTCAAACATTGCAGCTGTCAATTCATTTTCAAACGGATAATTATCTCCAGTTCCTTCATTGATATGCGCTGACGGAATCATGATATCGCCTTTTCCGCCTTCGAGAATTCCTGCTTTTCCCATGATGGAAACCGATTCCACGTTTAAGAAATATTTGTTTTTTCCGTCTTTATAAGGTTTTAAAAGCTCATCGATCGTTTCATAAGCCTGTTCTCCAAAAGCATAATCCATTACAATAATTACCGGAGGATGTTCTCCAATTTTTGCTTTTGGGAAAGCTGATTTGCTCCAGTCGATTTTTGCCGTATCAAAAATCTGAACATCGATATTGGTTCCAGAGTTGGCATCAGGAAGCGAAATCATGCCATATTTCAAGGCAAATTCTTCCACTTTGTCTCTGACATCATTTGCCCCTGGCTTGCTCAATTCCTCAAAAATAAAGAAGTCTGACTTGTCTTTAAATTTGGTTTTTAAAGTATGCGTGGCAAAAATCGAATTCATCACACTGTGCATGTTTGCACTGATAATGTGAATCGGACGGTCTAATAAATCATTTTCTAATAAAACCTGCTTGATATTATTGGCCCAAATTTCTCCGTGGATGTGATGCCCAAGGCGTTCTCTTAAAATTGGGCTGAATGTAATCGTTCTTTTATTGTTAAAAATTACTTCTTCAATTGCCAATTTCCCCAACCAATAAATTACGTGAAGAAAACGGTCTGGTTTTTCAGACGTTCCGAAAGCCTGGTAGATGTCTAATATTTCTTCGAAAGATCTTCCTAAAATATTTGAAGTATGCGAAATCGCAATTTCCTTTTCTATTAAGGTAAGCTTCTTGTTTTGAGCGACAATTTGTTCTAATTTTTCCCAATCGCGAGTGAATTCTTTGGTGTTTTCATCCAATAAAACCCTGTCCTTGATTTTGTGAGATTCAATAAAGATAAAAGTCAAATGTGTCAAAATATCATAAATATCTGAACGTCCGCGCGTGATTTCCACGTTCATTTGTTCGGTATCGATTCTATAGCAATTTCGCTTTCTTTTTGGAGGAACAATCGCTGTGAAGTGCGATTTTGAGTAGCCTTCGTCAGAAGTCAAATTGATGAAACGGCATTCTTCGATTCCCACCGGAAGCCTTTCAATTACATATAATAAACCGCTTAATTCAACTTTTTCGTCGGCAATGGTTCCATAAATTTCTGGTCGCAATTGCAACAACGCTTCTCTTAATGTGTCACCCGAAACTCCCATTGGCTTATAGAATCCTCTATTGAACAAATGGCGCATCGTGATGTATAATTTTTCAATAGCCGCCGATGATTCCTGGGCTCTTGATCTTGATATATTTTTAATTTCTTTCATTTAAATCTAATTTCTAACCCGCAAATGTAGGTTTTTTATTTTTTAATTGGATAAACTATGATTTATTGATAATTCTGATCTGCTGGTTTATGGCAAAATTCATCTTCCTAATTGCTAAGAATTAAGGTAATCGATGGTTCATAAACGGTTTTAGTCGTCGAAATTTTATTCAATTCTTCTCTAGTCTGCTTGATCCATCTTCCTCCAGAAAAACTAAATACAAAATCTCTTTCTACTGGATTATAAAGCACTAATGGCGAATAGGTAATCACGGTTTTGGTGATATTCGAATTATAATCGGTAATCTTTTTTTCTAATTTATTTCTTTCAATAATCAACCTTTCAAAAGCCACAAAAATTCCAGTCTCAGGCATTTCAAGGTTAAATTCAGAAAGGTCAATCTTGTTTTCATGGATGCCTCTTTCGATGGAAATTATAAAATCCTTGGCCAGCAATTCTTTTCCCGGATAGCCATTTTCACCAACTTCATATAAATGCAGCTTGATTGTCGAATTGTCAATTCTGCTATCGGTTAAAATAGTCACTTTCTGAATCCATTTTGTCTTGTGATATTCTGGCAGATAAGGAAAAAATTTAGCGTCAAGCCTTGGTCCTTTGTCAAATGCTTCAGCCAGTTTTTTTATTTTTCCAATTTCCAGCTGTCTGCTTTCTTTTTTATTGGCAATAAAAACTTCGTTCAATTCAAAGGAAGATGGAGACATCAAAACTGATCCAGCGTCTGAAGCTTTCACGACTTTTCTTTCATAGCCCAAAACCGAGAAGATTAAATTTTTATGCTTATCATTTGTATTGATAGTATATTCTCCATTTTCTTCCGAAGTAGTTCCGATATTTTCGTTTTCCACCCAAACGCTCACATAAGAAATCGGGTTTCCTGTCAAGCTATCTTTAACGACGCCTCTGGTTTGTGCAACTAAATTTACAGTTATAAAAAGTGCAATTCCTAAAAATTTTCTCATTCGCTAAATCGCTAATTATTTTAATTTATCTGCAATATTTCGATCATTGCTCAACCTTGGAATCTTATTTTGTCCGCCTAATTTTCCAATCGATTTCATGTATTCTTGGAATCCGTTTTTGGCAACTCTTGTAACCACCAGCTTTCGCAACACATTTCCTACGATCAAATCATCATAATATACATTCTGCTTTCTCATGGAATCGTCAATTTTCAAGATAAATTCCTCCATGTTTTCTGGCTCGTTTTCAAATTCGATAAACCATTCATGGTATGGCAATCCTTCTTTTGGCGTGATTTGCGGCGCAACGGTAAATTCATTCACACGAACATTTGAATTTTCCATCGCCGTTTTCAGCGCTTCTTCGACTTCCTTGCCAATGACGTGTTCGCCAAATGCAGAAATATAATGCTTGATTCTGCCCGAGACAATGACGCGATACGGTTTCAAGGACGTAAATTGAACCGTGTCGCCAATATTATAGCCCCAAAGTCCGGCATTGGTAGAAATAATCAATACATAATTGACTCCCAATTGTACTTCTCCAATCGTATATCTTCTTGGATTTTCTGTAAAAAACTCGTCCGCTTTTATAAATTCGTAGAAAATTCCGGCGTTTAAAAGCAGCAGCATTCCTTTATCTTTCTGCGAATCTTGGTAGGCAAAAAATCCTTCCGAAGCTGGAAAAAGTTCAATTGAATCTACTTTCCTTCCTATTAAATTCTCGAATTTTGAACGGTAAGGCTCAAAATTTACGCCTCCATAAATAAAGAGGTTGAAGTTTTTGAAAATTTCTCCTACAGGCTTCCCTCCTTTTTTCTGAAGCTTTTCAAAATACATCTGAACCCACGAAGGAATCCCAGAAATAATGGTCATGTCTTTGTCAAAAGTCTCTTCCACAATCGCATCAACCTTGGTTTCCCAGTCTTCGATGCAATTGGTTTCTAAACTCGGCATCCTGTTTTTTTGCAAATATTTCGGAACAAAATGCGCCACGATTCCAGACAATCTTCCAAATTGGATTCCGTTTTTTTCTTCCAAAATCGGACTTCCTTGCAAGAAAATCATTTTTCCGGAAACAAAATCTGCTTTTCCAGTTTCATGGATGTAATGAAGGATTGCATTTCGAGCCGCTTCAATATGAAAAGGCATCGATTCTTTGGTCAGCGGAATATATTTAGCGCCTGAAGTCGTGCCTGAAGTTTTGGCAAAATACAACGGTTTTCCTTTCCAAAGTACATTTTCCTTCCCTTTGACCACTTTATCAACATACGGTTTCAGTCCTTCATAATCCCGGACAGGAACATGTTTCGCAAAGTCAGAAAATGACTTGATCTGGCTGAAATTATGGTCTTTTCCAAACTCCGTTTCCTTGGCTTCTAAAATCAAATTCTTGAAAACTCGCTCTTGAGTTTCAATCGGATTTTTAGCCCATTTTTGGGTCTTTTCATAGACTTTCTTGGCAAACTGTTTGGCAAAAAATGATTTTATTGACATTATTAAGTTATGAATTATGAGTTATGAGTTATGAGTTATGAATTCATAAATCATGAAATTTATATTTATTTTATAGTGGCGAATTTTTTGCGCAATGCTATTTCAGTGGTCAAAATCGGTATAAAAACAAAAAGCACGACTATTCCATTCACGATTCCTTCAGAAATATCGAACAATCCTAATAAAGAAAGTGCAAATAGAAAAACTCCGAATTTCATCAATTCTTTGGCTGAAAATTTTTGCGAAAAATCCCAACGTTCCTGCGATTTCATCGAATTCATAGTCCTATATCCATATAAGATATTAATTTTTTTAGGAGGAAATCTATACATAATTGCTCCTGCAATAAGTAAAATCGCGCCTGTTATTATCGGCAATTGGTTTAAGTTGTCAATCCATTCCATCATTCAAAATCTATAAAGTTAGTCGGATCAATGGCAAATCCATCTTTCCATAATTCAAAATGCAAGTGAATTCCTGTAGATTCTTCGCCTGTTGAACCCGCCAAAGCAATCGCCTCGCCTGTCCTCACGACGTCTCCCTGGCTTTTTGTCAGCGATGAAGCGTGTTTGTAAACACTGATAATTCCGTCGCCATGCCTGATAATCATTACATATCCGGTTGATGGCGTCCAATCGGCAAAAATAACCGTTCCGTTGGCAACCGATTTTATCGGAGTGTTTTTTGCCAAAGCCACATCCACAGCAAAATGCTTATTTTTCGGGCTATATTTATCCGTTATATGTCCTTTTGCAGGCGGAAAAAGCACAATGTCAACTTTGGTCTGCGCTTTGTCAAACACATTATATTTGTCTTCTCGAGCCACTTCTTCCCGCAATTTCTGGTCTTCTTTTGAAGGCGAAAAATCAACTTCTGAAGCATCTGTCAACTCGGCCGCTTTAATTGAATCTTTATTTAATTTGGCCACCTCAACATCGCCGGCAAGCACTTTTTTTATCGATTCAATATAAGCATTATTCAGCTTTATCGATTTTTCTAACGAGTCTGATTTTAAGGCCAATTCAGTAGCTTCGCGTTTTAATTTTGAAGAAGCATAACCCGGAATATATTCTCGGAGTGGCGTAAAAGCAATAATGTAAGTGGTAATCGCAATCAAAAAAATAGCACCGCCTGTCAGCACCACAAAAACATTCATAAGGTTCAATTTCAACGAGAAAATTTCTTCAAATGTTTCTTCGTTTAAAATCACCAAACGGTTTTTGGTTAAAAGCTTTTTCTTTATAATCTGCCGTTTCAGCCTCTTTTCTGACATTACTTTTGATGTATTTTACAAATATAATAATTTGCCAGTTTTCATTCGGCTTTTCTAGAATTACTATATGATTAAATCAATAAATTTTTAAATATAGAAACCGCGTTTCCTTTTTTGTCGTACATTATAGGTGTAAGGGATAACGTTTTTAACTTATAATTATTAAGTCGTTCCGTTTTTCTTTTTACATTTGTAAAATATTTCTAAACATTGCGAAAGCAATAATTTTAAAAATCATGGGAAAATTAGGCTTAACAGAAATACTTGTAATCGTTGGTATCATCTTATTACTTTTTGGAGGTAAAAAAATTCCAGAATTAATGAAAGGATTGGGTTCTGGTATTAAAGAATTCAAAAATGCGGCTAAAGACGATCAACAGACTGCAGCAAGCAAAAAAGAAGAAGAAAAAATTTAATAAAGCTCCAATGCTTTATAGTTGAAAAGCCTCACGGATTCTAATCTGTGAGGCTTTTTTTATGCAAATTCATGAATTGATTTTTGCCTAGTTATTTATAGCTAATTATAATAGATAGTATATAATTAAAATTCAAACACTTAAATATTTAAATTAGCGCCAACAAATAACTTAAAAACAAACAAAAATGAAAATCTTAAAAACTATTCTCTGCGTTCTCTTTGCGCTGATGTTTATCAATGCCGGCCTGAACAAATTTTTTAATTATATGCCGGTACCAGAAATGACACCCGAAGAAATCAAAATCTATTCGGCTTTTGGAACTTTAATTTGGTTGATGCCTTTGGTTGGCTTTATTGAAATTTTAGGTGGATTATTATTTATTTCTCCAAAAACTCGAGCTTTAGGAGCAATAATTATTCTTCCAGTAATGGTGGGAATTATAATTCACAATGCCGTTTTCATGCCAGGAGGCTTAGCAATTTCTGGAGTATTTTTAATCATCAATATTTGGATGATCAGAGATAACTGGGCGAAATATAAACCTATGTTTAGTTAAATTAAAAAGCCTCGAATGAGGCTTTTTTTATTTTATTCCACATATAAATTACTCCTTTTCCTTCATCATCAAATACAGTTCTTGAATCTTTGAAGCCGGCAGATCGTGCAAAAGCCGATGGATTTCACCAATGGCCTCGCTTTTTGAAATGCTGTAAAGCGCATGACCTTCAATCAGATTCTGGTCTTTTTCTTTGACAAAATCTAGCAAATCATTAGGCGTGCAATTAAAATCCAGGCAGAGCTGTTCTAGTTTCCAAAACGGTATCGAAACCGCGCGGTTGTTGACCACATTTGATGCATAACTTGGCGAATGCCCTTTTCTGATCAAGTACTTGATCGGCTGCGTAATTCCCTTCATCCTGAAAATCGGATGCAAATTCAGTGTAATCATTTGATTTACAATTTAATTAATACTGTATTTGGGGAAATACTTTTTTCAAATATATAAAAATAACAACCTCATCCAACGGAACTATTTTTTTACTTTCGATAGCCTCTTTCTAATCAACTACACAAATCTCCCACCTCAATTGGAAAACATTTTACCTTAATCGAGAGAATTTGCACTGCAAACAGGAATCTCTTTATTTCAACGCGCCGTGCTTTTAGTTAACTAGGCCCGATTTGTAGCTCAAAAGAGAATTCACTTGATTAGATACGCTATACTTTCACATGAATAGGCCATGTTTTTAGTCTAAATTGGAATATTTTTATATAAAATGAGAATCGTTGTACTTGCAATGATATTTAAAGCAATTTGCCACTTTATAAAATCATTGTCAGCTGCACTCGTTTTCTGCTTTCATCTACTTCAACCACTTTTACCTGAACTTGCTGGTGCATTTTCACGACTTCGTTTACGTCAGAAACGAAACCTTCTTTTAACTGCGAGATATGAACAAGGCCGCTTTCTTTGATTCCGATATCGACGAAACAGCCGAAATTGGTGATATTATTTACAATTCCTGGCAAGACCATTCCGGTTTTTAAGTGACCGATAGTTTTTACATTAGGGTCAAATTCAAAAACTTTGGCCGCTTTCCTCGGATCTAATCCCGGTTTTTCTAATTCTTTTACGATGTCTTTCAAACCAAGCAATCCGATGTCTTCCGTTACATATTTTTCTACCGGAATCTGGGCTATTTTTTCTTTATTGGCAATCAAATCATTGACAGAAACTTTTAAATCTTTGGCCATTTTTTCCACAATTTTATAAGCTTCGGGATGTACTGCAGAATTATCAAGCGGATTTTTTCCGTTCGCGATTCTGATAAAAGCGGCGGCTTGCTGATAGGCTTTTTCTCCTAATCTTGGAACTTTTTTCAATTCTTTTCGTTCTTCAAAAGCGCCGTTTTCAGTACGATAAGCCACGATGTTTTCGGCCATCTTCTCCCCGATTCCAGAAACATAACTCAGCAACGATTTACTGGCCGTGTTGATATTGATTCCGACTGAATTCACGCAACGAACTACGACAGAATCTAATTCTTCTTTCAATTTCGTTTGGTCGACATCGTGCTGGTATTGACCAACTCCAATAGATTTTGCGTCAATTTTTACCAATTCTGCCAACGGATCAGACAATCTTCTTCCGATGGAAACTGCGCCACGAACCGTTACATCATACGTTGGAAATTCATCTCGTGCAATCTTTGAAGCTGAATAAATGGAAGCACCAGCTTCACTAACTACAAATACTTGCAAGGGCTTATCAAAAGCTATTTTCTTGATAAAAAATTCTGTTTCGCGAGAAGCCGTTCCATTTCCGATGGAAATTGCGTCAATTTTATAAGCATTTACCATCGATCGGATTTTTTTCATCGCAGTCGTGGTTTCGTTTTGTGGCGCGTGGGGGAAAATGGTTTCGTTGTAAAGCAGGTTTCCGTTTTCATCTAGACAAACGATTTTGCAACCGCTTCTAAAACCTGGATCAATCGCCAGAATTCTTTTTTCTCCCAAAGGTGGCGCCAACAACAACTGACCCAAATTTCCTGCGAAAACTTGAATTGCCGTAACATCTGCTTTCGCTTTTGCTTCCTGCAAAGTTTCGTTTGAAATCGCAGGAGCTAATAATCTTTTGTAACTGTCTTCAATGGCTTTTTTCAGTTGGACAGCCGTTTCTTTTTTATTTTTTATGATTGATTCTTCCATCATTTCAATGGCTTCGTCGCTATCAATTTCTATTTTAAATTTTATAAAACCTTCATTTTCGGCACGAAGCATTGCCAATAATCGGTGGGAAGGCGCGCGTTGCAGATTTTCTTCCCATTCAAAATATTGCTCAAATTTCTTGGCTTTCTCATCGTCTTTTTTGGCTTTTACTACTTTTGTTGTAATCGAAGCTTTTCTTTGGAAAGTTCTACGTAAATTTTTTCGGATGTAGATATTTTCGTTGATCCATTCGGCGATGATGTCCCTCGCTCCTTGCAAAGCTTCGTCTTCATTGGCGACATTTTTATTCAGATATTTTGAAGCTACAAAGTCAACATCGTCGTTGTTTTGTGCCATAATTATTTTGGCCAAAGGCTCCAAACCATTTTCTCTGGCAACATCAGCTCTTGTTTTTTTCTTCTTTTTATATGGAAGGTAAAAATCTTCCAATTCATTCAAATCATAGCTTTGCTGAATTTTTTTTTCCAATTCTGTCGTCAATGCATTTTGTTCTGAAATGGATTTTAAAATCGCTTCTTTTCGTTTTGTAATCGCGTCAAATTCCTTATCAAGTTTAGAAATTTGTTCAATGACAACCTCATCTAAATTACCAGTTTTGTCTTTTCGATAGCGTGAAATAAATGGAATCGTGCAGTCTTCGTTCAAAAGTTGTAAGGTGTTTTCGATGTTTTTTGTTGGCGTTGTGACTTGTTTTGAGATGTATTCGAGGTTGGTCATTTTGTCTAAAATATTTCTGCTAAAATAATATCTTTGCAATCAAATCTTCGCCAAATGGATATTTTATTATTGCTTTTTTTATTGGTAAATGTCATCGCTTTCACAATCATTGGTTATGATAAACGGCTTGCGGTGAAAAATAAAAGAAGAATTTCTGAGAAAACACTGTTGTTTTGGGTTGCAATTGGCGGAACTGTTGGTTCTTCGCTTGGAATGTTGCTTTTTCGACACAAGATTTCTAAAGGAAGTTATCTTTTGAAGTTTTTTTTGATTGTGGGATTGCAGGTCATTTTGATTGTGGGGTTTAACGCAAAGATGCGCGAAGTTTTTTCGCAAAGTCACACAAAGCTTTTGTGAATCTCTGTGAATATTAGTGAAACTCTGCGGAATAAAAAAAAACGCAAACTACAAATCCAAAAATCTGTGAATCTGCGGTTTTCTTATATTTCAAAATTACTTATTGACAAGCAATCTTATCCACACGATTTTGGTGTCTTCCTCCTTCAAAATCAGTATTTAAAAAAGTTTCTACCATTTCAACGGCTTGATTTATAGAAGTATATCTTGCCGGAATACTGATGATATTGGCATCATTATGTTGTCTTGCTAACGCAGCGATTTCTTTTGTCCAACACAATGCGGCGCGAATTCCTTGGTGTTTGTTAACAGTCATATTGATTCCGTTACCGCTTCCGCAGATTACGATTCCAAGTTGTGCTTTTCCAGTTTCAACATCGGTTGCTACAGGATGCCCAAAATCTGGATAATCAACGCTGTCAGCTGAATCTGTTCCATAATTGGTAACTTCGTGGCCTTTTGCTTTAAGCATTTCAACGATTGCCTTTTTATATTCTGGTCCTGCGTGGTCGTTTCCGATGGAAATTTTCATAAGTTATAGTTATTAAGTTGTGTTGTGCAAATTTACCGTAACCTTTATCATTTACCAAAATAAATAGGAGAGAAGTTACACCTTTTGATTATCAATTATTTAGGTTTTTACCAATTCGTAAAATGCTGGTTATTAGTACCTAAATTGTAATGAAATTGTTAAATCTTTGCATTGTTAACAGCAATTTACAATCCATTGACTTTGAGTTAATTGTAAATTAACATTGATTGTTGATAAGTTCGGATAGAATTTTAGAAGTATTTCTTGTTTGTTCGATTAAAAACAGTAATCCAAAACCTAGATTTAAAATGCAAGTTTAGTTTGATGAATTTTTGGAAAAGTTATGAGCATCGAAACCAATTTTGTTAACAGTAATTAACAAGTGAACTTATCTACAGTTTAAAAACAAAAACGATTATCAACCATTGTTAACAATGTCTTAAAATTACCTTAAAATGAGATACTTAATTCTTTCAAACTATGTTGATAACTCGGTATAACAATCCATAACTACAATTCCTCACAAAAAAATTTAAAGTTATATCGACTATTAACAAGCTATAATAACCATTAAAAATTAAATTTAAATTTCTTTTTCTTTTTGTTGTTTTTAATAAATGTTGACAACTTTGAAAACTTCAAACGATTTTCAGATTTTCGTTTCCATTGAATTCAGTCAAGATTTCCTTTGCCAAACCTTCATCTTCGGGATGGACTTTTAATTTGATTCCTCCCAAAGCCTGCGAATACATTGGAACGATGTTCATCATTGTTTCGTTTTCAAAAAAGAATTGGATTTCCTCTTGTTCCAGCCGATGTTTTAGAATTGTGATTTCGTGTGGATAATTGAAGATGGCGATGGTAATGAAATCTTTCATTTTTTATTTTAGAAAAGTTTATAAAGTATAAATTAAAAGTTACTAAATATACTTTTTAATTTAAGATTTTAGAACGAATATATTTAAATTATCTACGCTTTTAAGCTAAATCATTACGCTTCTGTATTTATTTTAATAAGTGAATTTAATTATGTTCTTTTGCCCAAATTAAATAATTTAAAAATGAAGAAAATTTACTTTTTGTTGCTATTAAATTCTGTAATTTCCACTGCCCAAACTCAAATTGGATCCGATATTAATGGTGAAGCTACAGATGATTGGAGCGGTTGGAGTGTTTCCTCATCTTCAGATGGTAGCATTATAGCTATTGGTGCTAAGAATAATGATGGAAATGGTTCTAATTCAGGACATGTTCGTGTTTATCGAAATACATCTGGTGTTTGGACACAAATAGGTGCTGATATTAATGGTGAAGCTATAGACGATAATAGTGGTGAAAGTGTTTCCTTATCGTCAGATGGCAGTATTGTAGCCATTGGTGCTTCCCGTAATGATGGAAATGGTAATAGTTCCGGTCATGTGCGTGTATATCAGAATATATCAGGCGTTTGGACCAAAATAGGTTCTGATATTAACGGTGAGGCACAATATGATGAAAGTGGTACGAGTGTTTCCTTATCTTCAGATGGCAGTATTGTAGCTATTGGTGCTTCTTACAATACTGGTAATGGTGCTGGTTCCGGCCATGTGCGTATCTATCGAAATATATCTGGTGTCTGGACGCAAATAGGTTCGGATATTAATGGAGAAGCCGCAGGAGACCGAAGTGGTTTATATGTTTCCTTATCTTCGGATGGTACTATTGTAGCTATCGGGTCTCCCTATAGTAATGCTAATGGTACTGAATCCGGCCAGGTGCGTATCTTTCAAAATGTATCCGGAGTTTGGACAAAAATAGGATCAAATATTAATGGAGAAACTGATACTAATTTTGGTTATGGTGTTTCTTTATGCTCAGATGGTACCATTGTAGCTAGTGGTGCTCCTTTTAGTAATGAAAATGGTAATAATACCGGCCATGTACGTGTATATCAAAACGTATCCGGAGTTTGGACAAAAATAAGTTCTGATATTATTGGAGAAGCTGCTGGAGATCGAAGCGGTTATAACCTTTCTTTATCTTCAGATGGTAGTATTGTGGCTATTGGCGCTTATCAAAATGATGGTAATGGTTCTAGTTCAGGCCATGTACGTATCTTTAAAAATATATCCGGAGTTTGGACAAAAATAGGATCAGATATTGATGGAGAAGCTACTAATGATTATTGCGGTTACAGTGTTTCCCTGTCATCAAATGGGAGTATTGCAGCTATTGGTGCTTATCTTAATGACGGTAATGGCGCTAATTCAGGTCATGTACGAGTATATGATTTAACTGCTATTTTATCTTCCGATTCTTTCGTTCAATCTAACTTTGTAATATATCCAAACCCTTCAAACGGAATTATAAATATTTCTTTTGAAAACAATTTACAATTAGAAAAAGTAAATATTTATAACCAATTAGGTCAATTGGTAAAAACTGCAGAAACTAATGTAATACATACTACAGAATTAGCAAAAGGAACTTATTATGCAGAAGTTTTTACTAACCAAGGAAAAGCTACAAAAAAAATTATAGTAAAATAATTTTAAAATTTTAAATAATTTAAAAGGTTTACTTATTGTGAACCTTTTTTTATTTTTAAAAGTTATTTTTTAGATAAATGTTAATATATAATACTATAACCTTAATACTTATTTTGTAATTTTCAGCATTATTAGAAAAGAATTATGAGTAAGAAACCTCGCAAGCCTGTAAATAAAGTAAAAGATTTTACAGCACAGATTTTAAAAATTTTATCACAAGATGCTAATAAAGCATTCAATTATAAGCAAATAGGAGCAAAGCTAGAACTTGACGATACAAAAAGCAGAAATGAAATCATCAGGGATTTAAAATTGTTGGCTTCACAAAAGAAGATTGTGGAAATTGAACCAGGAAAATATTTGGTCGTAGCCACAAGCCAAGATTATTATGAAGGAATCATCGATATGACGAGCAGAAAAACGGCTTATTTTGTATCAGATGATTTTGAAGATGACGTTTTTATCCCAACCAATAACTTAAACAAAGCGTTAGACAAAGACAAAGTGAAAGTCTATGTTTACAACCGAAGAAGAGGCAAAAAACCGGAAGGTGAAGTGGTTGAAATCGTTGAAAGAAACAAGACCGATTTTGTTGGAGTTATTGATATTCAAAAGAATTTTGCCTTTGTTTCCACGGCAAATCCAAAGATGTACACTGATATTTTTATTCCAAAAGATAAAATTGGAGATGCTGAAAACGGAGATGTGGTTTTAGTTCATATTGAAGATTGGCCAAAAAAAGCTGACAGTCCGTTTGGTGTTGTGACCAAAGTTTTAGGAAAACCAGGAGAACACAATACCGAAATCCATGCGATTTTGGCAGAATATGGTCTTCCGTATGAATTTCCGATTGAAGTGGAAACTTTTGCACAAAAAATTGATACTTCGATTCAAGAAAGTGAAATAAAAAACCGTCGAGATATGCGTGACGTCTTGACTTTTACGATTGACCCAAGAGATGCAAAAGATTTTGATGATGCGCTTTCATTCCAAAAATTAGAAAACGGAAACTATGAAATTGGCGTTCATATTGCCGATGTTTCTTATTATTTAGAAGAAGGAACAATATTGGATAAAGAAGCATATCAACGAGCAACTTCGGTTTATTTAGTTGACAGAGTGGTTCCTATGTTGCCAGAAGTTCTATCAAATTTCGCTTGTTCACTTCGTCCGCACGAAGAAAAATATACCTTTTCAGCCGTTTTTGAATTGACTGAAAATGCTCAGTTGGTAAATTCTTGGTATGGAAGAACCGTGATTTATTCGGACCAAAGATTTTCATACGAAGAAGCGCAACATATCATTGAAACCAAAGGAGACGTTATTCCGGCAGAAATTTCTTTGACTGCAAGCGAATATCAAGTTCCTGCAGAAATTCAAAATGCGACGCTTAAATTAGACGATTTGGCTAAGATTCTTCGCAAGAGAAGAATGAAAGACGGAGCGATTTCGTTTGACAAAGTGGAAGTGAAATTCAATTTGAACGAACAAGCCGAACCGGTTGGCGTTTATTTCAAAGTTTCAAAAGATGCGAATCATTTGATCGAAGAATTTATGCTTTTGGCCAATAGAAAAGTAGCGGAATTCATCGGAAAACAAAAACCTAAAAAGACCTTTGTTTATAGAATCCACGACGAACCAGATGAAACAAAACTGTTTAATTTACAGACCGTTATTTCAAAATTCGGTTATACTTTAAACCTGAAATCTAAGAAAGATGTTTCGCAGTCGCTGAACCAATTATTGTTAGATGTCAACGGAAAAAAAGAGCAGAATTTGGTAGATACTTTGACAATCAGAACCATGAGCAAAGCTAAATATTCGACAGAAAACATCGGACATTATGGTTTAGCTTTTGATTATTATTCACATTTTACCTCGCCGATTCGCCGTTATCCAGACGTGATGGCACATCGTTTGTTACAGCATTATCTCGACGGAGGAAAAACGGCCGATGAAGAAACATACGAAGAAATGTGTCAGCATTCTTCAAATATGGAGGTTTTAGCCACGAATGCAGAACGCGACAGCATCAAATATATGCAGGTAAAATACATGCAAGACCACAAAGACGAAGAGTTTTTAGGCGTAATTTCTGGTGTAACCGAATGGGGAATTTATGTGGAAATTGTTTCGAATAAATGTGAAGGAATGTGTAGAATCCGTGAAATTCGTGATGATTATTACACTTTTGATGACAAGCAATATGCTTTGGTTGGAGAAGTTTCAAAGAATATACTGCAACTTGGCGATGAAGTTTATGTAAAAGTAAAAAGCGCAGATTTGGTAAAAAAACAATTGGACTTTACTTATTTAAGAAAGAACGATTAAACGAATTACAATAAACAATTAAACAAACAGAAGATGAAAAAGATAGTTTTAGTAGCATTTTTAATGCTTTCGCAAGTGAATTTTGCACAAGATAGGAAGGTAAGTTTAGGCGATTTTGATGAAGTAAAAGTATTCGACAGAATTTCACTTCAGTTGGTTCAAGGAACTGAAAATAAAATTGAAATTACCGGAAATAAAAGAGAAGATGTAGAAATTGTCAACAAAAATGGCGAATTAAAAGTAAGAATGAAATTTGGAAAACTTTTAGCTGGCGATGATATTACCGCAAAATTGTATTTCAAAAATGAAATTCACGAAATTGAGGCAAGCGAAGGATCTTATGTTTCCAGCGATGCCACTTTTAAAGCCGTTGCTTTCGAAGTAAGTTCAAAAGAAGGAGCAGAGGTTAAAATCAATTTAGATGTTCAAAAATTAGATGCCAAAACGTCTTCTGGAGGAATTTTAAAACTTTCTGGAACTGCTACAAATCAAGTTGCAGTTAGCAATTCAGGTGGTATTATTAAAGCAAAAGATTTAAAAACTTCTCAGACTCAAGTTACTGTAAATGCTGGTGGTGAAGCTGAAATTAATGCTTCTGATTTTGTTGAAGCCAAAACTAGAGCTGGAGGAAATATCCACGTTTACGGAAATCCGAAACAAGTGAATAAGAAAAATGTTATTGGAGGAAATATCACCATCCAATAAGAACAATTTAAAAAAGGATTGTAAATTTTGAATTATCTTTGTATTACTTCTTTGTAAATTAGCTGAAATTGCTAATTTGCAAAGTTTAAAACAGACTTTCAAAACTTACAATCCTTTTTGATGATTCAAGACATTTTAACTGGCATTCCACTCGGTATTTTTTTATGCTTTATGATTGGGCCAGTTTTTTTTATTCTCTTAGAAACCGCCGCTGTCAAAGGAATCCGCGCTGCATTGGTATTTGATTTAGGAGTTGTAATTGCAGATATTCTCTTTATTTGTATTGCTTATTTTAGCAGTTACAGACTTATCAACAGCATAAAAGATGAACCCGCACTTTTTATTTTTGGAGGACTGATTATGGCAACTTATGGCGTAATTTCTTATTTTCAATTAAAAAAAGCTAGTAAAAATCAAGTTGAAGATCCAGAAGTAGAATTGATTAAAAAAAATTACGGAAGCCTTTTCATCAAAGGATTTCTATTAAATTTTATTAATGTAGGAGTTCTAGGATTTTGGCTGTTGATCATCATTACATTTGGACCCCAGCTCGAATTAAAAACCTCAAGACTTTTAGTCTTTTTTGGTTCAGTTATAGGAACTTATATTTTAGTTGACCTAGCAAAAATGTTTTTAGCAAAGAGATTAAAAAACAAAATGACTCCAAATAATATTGTGAAAATAAAAAAAATAACGAGTATACTTTTAGTCATTTTTGGATTGGTAATTATGTCCCAGGGATGGTTTCCAAGCGATCAAAAACTAGTAAAAGATGTAATTGATAAGATAGAACACAAAAATTAAATAATGATCCTAGCTGAGAAGCTGGGATTTTTTTTTGAGATATTCAATGTATTTTTTAGAAGCCAATCCTCGGGATTTTTTTAAATGAAATTCCTGCTGTCTTGCCATATCTTTTGTCGCGAACCCCGCGACAAAAGGATAATTGCAAACATCAGGGCTATTTTCAAACTTTCCGCTTCTTTTAAGCTTTACAAGATTGCGAAATGACTTTGTCTTAAATTTTTTTATCGAAAGTATTACGTTTAATCTTGTCATTCCGAAGAATGAGGAATCTTTGTTAGTTGCTCAAATTGTGGAGATTCCTCATTCTTCGGAATGACAAGATTGGTAGTAGTTATCAAAAATTAAACATAAAAAAACCTCCAAGTTTCCTTTAAGGTTTCTGATATTTTTCTGGATTCGAACTTGCCTTGATCAATTTTTCCTAAAAATTAGACATAAAAAAACCTCCAAGTTTCCTTGAAGGTTTCTGAGGCATCGTCCGGATTCGAACCGGAGTAGGAGCTTTTGCAGAGCCCAGCCTAGCCACTCGGCCACGACGCCATTATTGTAATGGTTGGCAAATTTACATAATATTTAATGCAACGCAAGAAAAAATTAAGCAAATATTAATTATTAAGAGAATGTTAAGAATATATTAAAACTTATATTTGGTTCGAACAAACAATCATCAATCTTAAAATGAAGAAAATTTATTTCTTGAAACCAATAGTTAATTTTATAGCTATTGGATTATTAATCATGACCTTAAGTCGGATATTGCTCTTTTTTATTTACAAAGCTAGAATCGACGAAACAGAGAATTTTTGGTACATTTTCCCCATCGGAATTCGTTTTGACCTCATCGTTCTTTCTTATTTATCTTTTCTTCCTGCTTTGCTAATTTGCGTTTTACCCACCAAATTCCTCTTTAAAATTAGCAAATTCCTTCACATTTACTTTTTGTTTTTTCTATTTCTGATCTTGTTGGTGGAATTGGCAACACCTGATTTTGTAAGACAATATGATACGAGACCGAATCGATTGTTTCTTGATTATTTAATTTATCCAAAGGAAGTTCTAGGCACTTTATTCAAAAGTTACTTGAGTTCTTTGATAATAACAACAATTTTATTAGCTCTTGCCGTTTACTTTGGATATAAAAAAGGAAAGAAATTATTTTATCCAACAGAAGAAAGATATGTCAGTAAGCTTATTTTGTTTCCTGTAGTTGCTTTTCTATTAGTTTTCGGTGCAAGATCAAGTTTGACTTCAAAACGCCCTATAAACTCAAGCAATGCTGTTTTTTCTATGGATCAGCTTACGAATAATGTCGGTCTGAATTCTTTTTATACTGTTGCTTTTGCCGCATATTCTTTAAAAAATGAAGACAATGCTTCTGAAATGTATGGAAAAATGGAGGAGAAGGAATCCTATGATCGTGTAAAAAAATATATGACGGCTTCTCCCGAAGATTTTACCGATGCAAATTTGCCGACAATGCACAAACAGAAAGCCGATACTTTATTAGAGCAGCCATTGAATTTGGTTATTTTCCTACAAGAAAGTCTGGGTGCAGAATATGTGGGAAGTCTTGGAGGGAAACCGCTGACTCCAAATTTTGATGCCTTGACAAAAGAAGGCTTGCTTTTTACCAATTTATATTCAACCGGAACCCGAAGTGTTAGAGGAATTGAAGCCGTAGTTACCGGATTTTTGCCTTCTCCGTCAGAAAGCGTAGTGAAGATGAGCAATTCGCAAACTGGCTTTTTTACGTTGGCAGAATTGCTTAAAAACAAAGGTTACGACACGAGCTTTATCTATGGCGGAAGCGCCAATTTTGATAATATGGGTTCATTTTTCAATGGAAATGGCTTTGAAAACATCATCGACGAAGAAGAGTTTGAAAACGACGGAAACAAGTATGCTTTCAAAGGAACTTGGGGTTATTCAGATGAAGATTTGGTTGTAAAAGCCAATGATTATTTCAAGTCACAAAAAGGAAAATCATTTTTTTCAATGATGTTTTCAACGTCAAATCATGAACCTTTCGAATTTCCTGATGGAAGAATCAAGTTGCATGATAAGAAGAAAAATACGGTAAATAATGCCATGAAATATGCTGATTTTTCTATCGGTAAATTCTTTGAAATGGCTAAAAAGGAAGATTATTTTAAGAATACGATATTCATCGTAATTGCCGATCACAATACAAGAACCTACGGAAAACATTTGGTTCCGATTAAAAAGTTCAGGATTCCCGCTTTGATTATTGGTCCGAATGTTCAAAAAGGAGCAAAGTTTGATAAATTAAGCAGTCAGATTGATATTCCGCCAACATTGCTTGGAATGATCGGAATGGATGTTGAAACGCCGATGGCCGGAAGAAATATCAAAGACATCAAGCCTGAAACTAAAGGAAGATCGATCATGCAATTTCACGATACAAATGCTTTTCGTGTGGAAGATCAAGTGGTTATCTTGCAGCCTCACAAAAAGCCTTTGCAGTTTAAAATTGAAAATGATACGGTTTTGACGCCGGTAAAATTAGAAGAAGAATTGGCACGCGACGCTCTGGCTCACGTTACTGCGGCATCGAATTTATACAAGCAGAAAAAATATACGAATAAGAAAAAATAATTAGTTTCTAAATTCTTCAATCTGGATGGTGACGGCTTCAACGTCACCACCGATTGGCGGATTTAACTTTGAAACGGCAAGAGAAACTCTAGAAATCGATGCAATTTCATCAAAAGTTCTCTTGATAATTCGGTGCGCCACATGTTCTAATAATTTTGAGCGGATGGCCATTTCTTCCATTACAATTCGATTTAGATGAACATAATCTACAGTATCTTCAAGTTCATCAGTTTCCATAGATTTTCGCATATCGGTCTTGATTTCTAAATCTACAGAGTAATCAGAACCAATTTTGCTTTCTTCAACTAAACAGCCGTGGAAAGAAAAAGTTCTGATGTTTTTTAATTTTATTATTCCCATTTTTAAGGTTTGATTCTTGTTGTATTTGGATCTTGTGAATCTGAAGTAATTGCTAAAATTGAAACTATTTTTTCTATTTCGTCGACACTAAAATGAATTGTATAAGGAAATTTTTTTATAGGCAAAATTCTGATTATGTTATATCTTACAAAGAAAAAAGGAATATGTTTCAGCGTTTCTGCATTTTTCCTAAATTCCTTATAGAATCTTTTTCCCAATCCTTCCTTTATAGATTCGTAATAGTCAGCAATCTCAATAATTTCATCTTTGGCTCTTGGAAAAATCTTGATTTTAAAATTATTTTTTAGAGCCATTTTTTATCTAATTCTTTCTTTACCTCGTCCCAATCTAAAAAATCTTCAGGTTTTGCATTTTCCATTCGTTCCAAGACTAACTTTTGTTGCCATTCTGGAACTTCGATAGTTTCTCTTTCATCAATCACAACGTCTGGCATATGCTTGAAAAAAGCAATAAACGTCTTATAAAACTCATCCGGAATTGTTACTGTCAATTGTCTCATAACTGAAAATATTTATACAAAAATACTAAATATTTAGGTCGTTTATTTAATTTGCAAATTATCTAATTATCTAATTTCTTAATTATCTAATTAAAATTACCTTTGCTAAAATTAGTAAATTATGGCATCAGAAGAAAAATCACTGAATTTTATTGAGCAAATCATTGAAGAAGATATCAAAAATGGCTTGTCTCAACAGAAATTACGTTTTCGTTTTCCACCAGAACCAAACGGTTATTTGCACATTGGACACGCCAGTGCGATTGCATTAAATTTTGGTTTAGGTATTGATTATCAAGCTCCTGTAAATTTACGTTTTGACGATACAAATCCTGAGAAAGAAGAACAGGAATTTGTGGATGCAATAAAACGTGACGTGGAATGGCTTGGATATCAGTGGGAAAGCGAATGTTATGCTTCTGATTATTTCCAGCAATTGTATGATTGGGCGGTTGAATTTATCAAAAAAGGAAAAGCCTATGTTGACAGCCAATCTTCAGAAGCGATGGCCGAACAAAAAGGAACACCGACTACGCTAGGAACGGATTCACCTTATAGAAATCGCTCAGTTGAGGAAAATCTTGATTTATTCGAAAGAATGAAAAACGGAGAATTCCCAGAAGGAACACATATTTTGCGTGCTAAAATTGACATGAAATCGACGAATATGTTGATGCGTGACCCAATTATGTACCGAATTTTGCACAAAGACCACCACAGAACCGGAAGCGATTGGAAGATTTATCCAATGTATGACTGGGCTCACGGTGAAAGCGATTATTTGGAAGGAATTTCGCATTCATTCTGTACGTTGGAATTTTTGCCTCACAGAGAATTATACGATTGGTTTTTAGACCAAATTTATGATGACAACAAGATTCGTCCGAAGCAAAGGGAATTTGCAAGACGTAATCTTTCACACACGGTTGTCAGCAAGAGAAAATTACAGCAATTGGTTAAGGAAAAGCACGTTGAAAGTTGGGACGATCCAAGAATGTCAACGATTTCCGGATTGAGAAGGCGCGGTTATACGGCTAATTCTTTGCGTAATTTTGCCAATACTATCGGAATTGCGAAACGCGATAACTTGATTGATATTTCTGTTTTGGAATTCTGCATTCGTGAAGATTTGAACAAAACTGCACCAAGAGTTATGGCAGTTTTAGATCCGGTGAAAGTGGTGATTACTAATTATCCTGAAGGAAAAGAAGAGTGGCTTGATGCTGAAAATAACCAAGAAGATGAAAATGCAGGTTTCAGAAAAGTGCCTTTTTCTAGAGAAATCTATATCGAAAGAGAAGACTTTTTAGAAGAAGCAACGGGTAAGTTTTTCCGATTGACTTTAGGGAAAGAAGTGCGTTTGAAAAATGCGTATATTATTAAAGGAGAAAGTGTTGTAAAAGATGCTGACGGAAATATTACTGAAATTCACGTTACCTACGACACTGACAGTTTAAGCGGCAGCGGAACGGAAGCAAGCCAAAGAAAAGTGTCTGGAACCTTACACTGGGTTTCGATTTCACACGTGATTGAAGCTGAAATTCGTTTGTATGACCGACTTTTCAACGATGAATCTCCTGATACGCACAAAGGAAAAGATTTCTTGGAATTTGTAAACCCGAATTCGTTGCAGGTGATTACAGGATATTTAGAACCGAGCTTAAAAGACGCTAAAGTGGAAGATAAATTTCAGTTTCAGCGATTGGGTTATTTTACTGTAGATAAGGATTCTACGGAGAATAAATTAGTTATTAACAGAACTGTTGCGTTAAAAGATACTTGGGAAGAAAAAGGGAAGAAAGAGGAAAATATCATCAATAATTCTTTGAAAGAAATCAATAAATATTTCAAAGTTGCTACGGATGAAGAGCGAAATGCAGTTGAGAAATCAATAGGAGCGGAGCTTAAAAACGTTTCTAATTTTAGCTTGTTACAAAACTCCTTGAAGAAAAACATCAATAATAATAAGAGTTCGTTGTTGTTTTCTAATTTTCTTTTGAAATATTCTAACTTAAAAACTTCGGATATTGAAGTAGAAACTTTGCATAAATTGTATTCGATGTCGTTGAAAAGTGAATCTCCGTTTGTGCGTTTTGAAGTGATTCAGAATTTAAAGAAAGATGAAGTTAGTTTGGGAGAATTTTCTGGGCAGATTTCGGATTTGAAAAAAAGTGAGAAAAGTGAATTGGTTTTGAATTTGCTTTCTGAATTTTAACGCAAAGGGCAGAAAGTTTTTTCGCAAAGTTTTGAAAGACTTTTGAGAATTTGAATTATAGATTTTATATATGAAAAGCTTCCAGTAACGGGAGCTTTTTCTATTATTGGGAATTCCTATTACTTTAAAAATAATTATAGTTTTTGGTAATTAAAATTGGCTTTTATATTTTGTTTTTAAAGCGATTTTTAAATATTTGAATGGTAATTTATATTATTAACATTGAAGTTTTCTTAAATCGCTTTATTTGCGTTTTTAGGTTCGCAAACTTGTAAAAGTGAAAAAGAAGCCTGAAAGATGGTGCGTTTAACCCTGTGCTTGAAATTATCCTTTTTTTATTTTTCTTAAAAAAAGATAATTCATGCAGCAGGAACATGATTTAAAAAATTCGGAAGTTTGGTTCATAAAAACTAAAAAATACTTTAACTGGTCATTAACACCCAAATGTTAAATTTAAATGTAACTTTAAATTATTAACCAAAAAACAATATAGTTATGTCAAAAGGAAATGCAATTATCGGAATTTTAGCTGGAGCAGCAATTGGAGCAGCAGTAGGAGTTTTATTCGCACCGGACAAAGGTGATAAAACTAGAAAAAAAATAAAAGATGGTTTTGATAGCCAAAAAGATGAATTGACAAACAAATTCAATTCGCTTTCAGAGCAAGTAAAAAGCAAATTTTCAAAAGCGAAAGTTGATTTAGAGACTGGTTTTGATGATTTAGTTGCAAATGCACAAGACACGAAAGAAGATGTGATTGCAGCTTTAGAGAAAAAACTTACTGATTTGAAAGCTCAGGCTCAAGCGGCAACTGACAAAAAATAAAAACCAGGCTTTATGGCATTTGAAAAAATAAAAGAAAACACCGACGAATTGCAAGACAGAGCCAAAGAGTTTTTAGATGCAAATATTGCATATTACAAACTTTATGGTTTCAAGATTGCAATGAAATCAACAACATTGATGCTTAAATTATTTTTATTAGGCGTAATGTTGGTGATTGTAACCCTATTTTTTTCGATTGCTTTGGCGCTGGCGATTGGATATGGTCTTGACAATTTTGCGTATGGATTTTTAATTGTAGGAGCAATTTATTTGGTTCTGGCAATTTTGGTTTATTATGTTCAAGATAAGATTGTTGAAGGTCCGATTTTGAGAACTTTCTCTAAGATGCTTTTCAAAAAATATTAAAAATATAGTTATGGAAATTACAAAAACGTATGCTTCGTATGAAGAGATCAATAGAGAATTGCAGATTCTTAAGGTTGAAAAAGACTTGGCTTATGAAAAAATGCATTTGAGTTTCAGTGAAACCAAAGACAGTTTTACCGCCAAAAACATTGTTGGAACGGTTCCTGGAATTGCCTTGAATATTATCGGCGCTTTATCCGGACCTTTGAAAAATGTGGGAATAGCTTATCTGACGAAAAAGATTTTTCGTTTATAGAAACAAAAAAGAGGCTTTTAAGGCCTCTTTTTTTTATTTGATTATACTTGGTCGGTTTCTTCGGGATTTTCTTTGTCTCGCGCTTTTGATTGCTCTGATTGATTGAAGTCAGTCATGCTTCGTTTTACTTCTTGACCAGAATCTTTTTTCTTTTGATAGCGTTTCATCGATTCGCCCACTTGATTTGAAGCTGTGAACGACGCCACCATATTGTTCAGCATGTCGCTTCCGGCTTGTGGAGAATTTGGCAAAAGAATTAGGTTAGAATTCGCGTCAGCGCCAATTGCTTGCAACGTATCATAATGCTGTGTTACGACAATTAATGCCGAAGCTTCTTGAGAATTAATTCCCACTTTATTTAAGATATCAACACTTTCAACCAAACCTCTTGCAATTTCACGTCTTTGATCAGCAATACCTTGACCTTGCAATCTTTTGCTTTCGGCTTCGGCTTTTGCTTTCGCCACGATTCTGATTCGTCCCGCTTCTGCTTCATATTCTGCAGCAGATTTTTCTCTGTCGGCAGCGTTGATTCTATTCATTGCATTTTTAACTTGGATGTCTGGATCGATATCTGTAATCAACGTATTGATAATATCGTATCCATAAGTCGTCATCGCTTCGTTCAACTCCCGTTTTACAGCAATCGCAATATCGTCTTTTCTTTCAAAAACATCATCTAATTTCAGCTTTGGAACTTCAGCACGAACCACGTCAAAAACATAAGAAGTGATTTGGTCGTGCGGATATTCTAATTTGTAAAAAGCTTCATACACTTTATCTTGGATAACTTTAAACTGAACCGAAACCTTCATTTTTACAAACACGTTTTCTTTAGTTTTTGTTTCAATGATAACGTCAAGCTGTTGAATTTTCAAGTTTATTTTTCCTGCGATTTTATCCATTACCGGAATTTTCAATTGCAGTCCCGATTGGCGGATGCTTTGGAATTTCCCAAAACGTTCCACGATGGCAGACGTCTGTTGTTTTACCGTAAAAAACGACGATAAGAAGATAAATAAGGCGAAGAATAGAAATACATACAAAGGAATGTTTAAGTCCATAATACAGTGTTTAAAGGTTAATTCGGTTAAGATAGGCAAATATTTTTGTAAAAAAAAACTCTCCAGCTAGGGGAGAGTCTTATCTAAAATTTTTTATCAAATGCTGATTGTGATTTTTTACCTAATCGTATCGATGCTTTTTTTAAACTCAAAATATTATCTTTTTGTAATTCTAATATTTCTTTTTGTGTATTTAATTTATCAATAAAGTTCATAATATCCAATTTCTCATTCTTGTCCTTAAAAAAGCGTTTATCTATAAATCCCTCAAGAAGTTCTGTAAAATCAAATATGAAGTCACTTTTTTTATTTACTACCGAATCGCTTTTGTATTCTCGATTTATAGATATTGCTTTATATACTATTTCTAAAATAGAATTAGTATCGTCTTTATTGATTTGATTTAAACTTTGGATTTCTTTTATTGTTGACATAGCTTTCAAATTTCTTCCATTGTTATTAATAGATATTCTTGCTGTTGTTGTATTCCGAGTATTCTAAATTCAGAATTTGGAGTAAACAATACCTCTTTTTCAGATGGAGGATCGTATATCCCAAATTTAGTTATTTTTTCAATACTTTTTCCTGTTCTCGAAAAAATCATAAATAACACATTCCCTTTGAACTCTAACGTTGCAATTAGTTTAGATGTTGTGGCAGATATAAAAGAATTTTCTTTGACAGAAGTGTTTTTAATTTCTGCTTGAATATATTTTTCAATTTCTTCATTACTTAAATATGCGCTTCTGTAAACAACTTTGTTTAAATTAGGAAGTTTTTCTAAACTAGTTTCTAGAAATTTTCCAAAATCTGAATTATTTTTTTCAAAATTTAATCTTAATTCCTCATTTAAAATTTCATATCCATCATCAGAATATTTATAGATTATTGTTTTCTCAAATTCATCTAACTCAGGAAATTCTTTCGCTCTTCCTGTTCTCCGAATTATTTCTAATTCATTATACAAATTCTTATTACAATATTCTTTAATATCCATTTCATCAAGTTATTTCAAAGTTTCAATCGCTTTATTAATTCTAGCAATTGTTTCTTCTTTTCCAATAATACTGATAATGTCAAATAGGTGAGGACCTTTTAAAGAACCAACTAAACTCAATCGCAACGGTTGCATAATTTTCCCCATACCGATTTCATTTTCTGTCATCCAAGATTTAACCGTGTTTTCAACATTTTCTGTAGAAAAATCTAAAGTGTTTTTTAAAACATCAATTAGTTTTTCCATCAATTCAGCAGTTTCGGGTTTCCAATTCTTTGTAGCTTTTTCTTCGTAAGACGTTGGCGCCACAAAAAAGAATTCAGACAAATCCCAAAGCTCAGAAGCAAATGTTGCGCGTTCTTTAACCAAACGAACAATTTCTGTAACTGTTTCAATCGGTCTGTTGATTCCTTTTTCTAATAATGTATGCGAAAGCTGCTGTGCCAAAACTTCATTGTCTGCTCTTTGGAAATATTGGTGGTTGAACCATTTATTTTTCTCCGGATCAAATTTAGCCCCGGCTTTATGAACTCTTCCTAAATCGAAAATGTTCACTAATTCGTCAAGCGTAAATAACTCCTGATCTGTTCCTGAACTCCAACCTAATAAAGCCAAGAAGTTGATAACCGCTTCTGGCAAAAATCCTTTTTCTCTATATCCTGAAGAAGTTTCACCAGAATTTGGATCTTTCCATTCCAAAGGAAATACTGGAAATCCTAGTTTGTCTCCGTCTCTTTTCGAAAGTTTTCCGTTTCCAATAGGTTTTAAAATCAATGGCAAATGCGCAAATTCTGGAGCTTCCCAATTAAAAGCTCTGTATAACAAAACGTGCAACGGCATCGATGGAAGCCATTCTTCACCACGAATCACGTGCGAAGTTTCCATCAAATGGTCGTCAACAATATTGGCCAAATGATAGGTCGGCATACCGTCGCTTTTGAACAAAACTTTATCGTCCAAAAGATTGGTGTCAAATTTCACATCGCCACGAATCATATCTTTTAATTGCAAAATCTCGCCAACAGGGGTTTTAAAACGAATTACATATTCTTCTCCGTCTAAAATTCTTTTGGCAGTTGTTGGCGCATCATTCGTCAAAGAATTGTCTAATTGTTCCCGATTGCTGTGATTGTAGATAAATGTCTTTCCGTTTTCTTCATCCGTTTTACGCAATTTATCCAAGTCTTCTGCCGTATCAAAAGCATAATAAGCCCAACCAGAATCAATCAATTGGTCCGCATATTCTTTGTACAGCTCTTTTCTTTCGCTTTGACGGTAAGGACCAAATTTTTCATTTTTTCCAACAGTTTCATCAGGAGCAATTCCAAGCCATTCAAGGGCTTCCAAAATATATTGTTCAGCGCCAGGAACAAAACGGTTTTGGTCAGTGTCTTCCACGCGAAGATAGAAAACGCCACCGTGTTTTTTAGCAAATAAATAATTGAAAAGGGCAGTTCTCACGCCACCAATATGCAAAGGTCCAGTCGGACTTGGAGCAAAACGAACACGAATTGGTTTTGACATTTTGAATAAATTTTTATACAAAGATACGATTTTAGGCAAAAGGCATTAGGCAATAGCCAAAAGTTTAAAACTTTGCACATCAAAAACTCTTGCCTTTTGCCTATTTGCTATTGACTTATAAATCACTACTTTTATCGGTTATAAAGAAACTACACGCAATTTTGGAAAATAAAGCATTGATATACGACAAATTAGAAGCTTTCATCAAGAAGTTTTACACCAATGAACTCCTCAAAGGATTAATTTTCTTCGTAGGTTTAGGATTGCTGTATTTGCTTTTTACGTTGTTCGTGGAATATTTTCTGTGGCTGAAACCAGTGGGAAGAACCATTTTGTTTTGGACTTTTATTATCGTGGAACTTTTTCTTTTGTTCCGATTTATTATGTTTCCGATATTCAAATTGTTCAAGCTACAAAAAGGAATCAACTACGAAGAAGCGTCAAATATTATCGGAAATCATTTTTCTGAAGTTAATGACAAGCTGAAAAATTTCCTGCAATTGTCAAACGATACCAATCAATCGGAATTATTGCTGGCTTCCATTGACCAGAAAGCACAAACGTTGAATCCGATTCCTTTTGGCAACGCCATCAATTTTAAAGGAAATGTAAAATATCTTCCGTGGGCAATTATCCCGATTTTATTTTTTGCCTTTTTTATGATTTCCGGAAATAGCGATGTGATTACGCAAAGTTTCAATCGGGTAGTGCGATACAACGAACGTTTTTCTCCACCGGCGCCGTTTGCTTTTGTAGTGACAAATCCGTCGTTGCAAACCGAACAAGGAAATGATTTTGTCTTGCAAGTAAAATCGCAAGGTAAAGTGATTCCAGAAAATGCGATGATTTTTATCGATGGCGAAAGTTATTTTATGGAAAGTACCAAACCGGGAGTTTTTGAATATAAATTTTCGAAGCCTACCAAAAATGTAAATTTCCACATCGAATCCAATGAAGTGACGACCAAAGATTTTGAATTAGCTGTTGTCGCAGTTCCAACGATTGCAAATTTTGAAATGGTTTTGAATTTTCCTTCGTATCTGAACAAGAAATCAGAGGTGATTCAAGGTTCTGGAAACGCAATTGTTCCTGAAGGCACCAAAGTGACTTGGAAAGTACAAACTTTAGCCACAAAATCAGTGGAATGGTCTGATTTAAAAACAATTACACCATTTTCTTCCAATGAAAATACATTTCAAATCACAAAAAGCATTAATCAGAACACAGAATATCAAATTTTGACGTCAAATGCCAAAGTGAAGCATTACGAAAAATTGAATTATCAGATTTCAATCGTCAAAGACCAGTTTCCAACAATTGCTGTGAACAACGCTCCGGATAGTTTGAAGCTGAATCAAAACGTGGTTGTCGGCCAAGTTTCTGACGACAACGGATTATCAAAATTGCAAATTGTTTTTTATCCGAAGAACAAAAATAATGAAGCTAAAAAAATGGCTTTGCCTGTGAAAAAAGACGTTTTTGATCAATTCATATTTTCGTTCCCAGGAAATCTTCCGGTGGAAGAAGGTGTTTCGTATGAATATTATTTTGAAGTTTTTGACAACGATGCTTTGCATAATTTCAAGTCAACGAAGTCTTCTGTTTTTGCAGACAGAATCGCTACGGTGGAAGAAAAAGAGGAACAGAATTTGCAACAGCAAAATGACAATATCAAAAGCTTAGAAAATTCCATAAAAAATAAAGACAAGCAATTAACCGAGATTGATAAGCTTCAAAAATTAGGGAAAGAAAAAACAAATCTGGAATTTAAAGACCAGCAAAAAGTCAATGATTTTATTCAGCGTCAAAAGCAACAAGAGCAAATGATGAAGGAGTTTTCTAAAAAGATGGAAGACAATTTGGATAAATTCAAGACCGATAAAAAAGATGAATTTAAGGAAGAATTGAAAGACCGTCTGGAGAAAGCAAACCAAGAAATCGAAAAGAATGAAAAGCTTTTAGATGAATTGAAAAAGCTTTCGGAAAAATTAAAAGAGGAAGAGCTTTTTGAAAAGATAGACAAATTCAAACAAAGTTCTAAAAACCAAACCAAGAATTTGGAACAATTGGTGGAACTTACGAAGAAATATTACGTAGAAAAAAAGGCAGAACAATTGGCTGAAAAGTTAGACAAGCTTTCTGAAAAGCAAGATAAATTGGCTAACGACGAAAAGCAAAATTCTACCGAAAAGCAAAACGAAATCAATAAAGAATTTGATAAGATTCAGGAAGAATTAGACCAATTGGAGAAAGACAATAAAGAATTAAAAGCTCCAATGGACATTCCGAAAGATGAACAAACGGAGAAAAGCATCGATGAAGATTTAAAGAAAGCTTCCGATGAATTACAGAAAGAAAAGAAAGAAAAGGCAAAGCCAAAACAAAAAAGCGCTTCTCAAAAGATGAAAAAAATGAGCGGTGCCATGATGGATGCAATGGCTGGTGGCGAAATGGAGCAATTGGAGGAAGATGTAAAAATGCTACGACAAATCTTAGACAATCTTTTGGCATATTCTTTCTCACAGGAAGACTTGATGAATAGTTTCAAAGGCATGAAAAAGGCGTCGCTTTCATATAATAAAAACTTGAAATTCCAGCAAGATTTGAAACAGCAGTTCAAGCATGTTGACGATAGTTTGTTTGCCATGTCGTTGCGTAATCCAAAGTTGGGTGAAAACATTACGACTGAAATTGGAAACGTACATTATAATGTTGACAAAGCTTTGGAAGTTTTGGCAGAAGCGCAAATTCCAAAGGGAGTTTCGCATCAGCAATATGCGGTTGCTTCTTCAAATAAGTTGGCCGATTTTTTGAGCGAAACTTTGAACAGCATGCAAATGCAAATGCAAATGCAAATGTCTGGAAAAGGAACAGGAAAGCCTAAACCGGGTCAAGGACAAGGAATGCAGCTTCCAGATATTATCCAAAAACAGCAAGGTCTTGGCGAGAAGATGAAAGACGGGATGAAGAAAGGCGATAAGCCAGGAGAGAAGGAAGGCGAAGGCAAAGATGGAAAATCGGGAAAAGATGGAAAGGGAAAAGATGGCAAATCAAAAGGGAATGAGGGCGAGAATGGGGAAGATGGTGAAGGCGACGCTGGAAAAGTTTTAGAGATTTATAAGGAACAACAACGTCTTCGTGAAGCTTTGCAAAAAGCGTTAGAAAAAGAAGGAATGGGAGGCAACGGACAAAATGCGCTGAACCAAATGAAACAGATTGAAAAAGATTTGCTGAACAAAGGTTTCAAGAACGAAACGCTTCAAAAGATGCTGAATTTAAAACACGAGCTTTTGAAATTAGACAACGCGATCCAACAGCAAGGCGAGGAAAACAAACGCCAATCGCAAACGAATAAAAAGGATTTCAATAACCAGACTAATGCCGTTTCGCCTGCGTTAAAGCAATATTTAAACAGCATTGAAATATTAAACAGACAAACACTACCTTTGCGGCCAAATTACAACCAGAAGGTTCAAGAATATTTTAGAAAAGATGATTAGTTTTAATTACGAAACAGACTTTGAATTATCAGACGAAACCGCCATTTCAGATTGGCTTTCGCAAGTAATTCTATCAGAGTCAAAAAATGAAGGCGATATCAATTATATCTTTTGTGATGATGAATATCTTCATAAAATCAATGTTGAATATCTTGACCACGACACATTAACCGATATTATTAGCTTTGATTACAGTGTAGGAAACGAATTGCATGGCGATATTTTTGTATCTGTGGAAAGAGTGGTGGATAATGCAAAGGATTTCGAAGTAAGTTTTGATGAAGAACTAAAAAGGGTTTTGGCTCACGGCATTCTCCATTTTGCAGGTTATAAAGACAAATCAGAAGAAGACGAACTTAAAATGCGTCAAAAGGAAGAAGAGAAAATCGCAATGTTCCACGTGAAACAATAGTTTAGACATCTCCTTCAAATTTAGAATTTACGATTAACGTTCCACGTGGAACAAAACAAGATTTCTACGAAAGTTGAAATCGAAAGGAAAAGAAAATGTTTCAAGACACATACGATGTAATTGTTGTTGGAGCCGGCCATGCTGGTTCAGAAGCCGCCGCGGCAGCGGCGAATTTGGGTTCGAAAACTTTATTGGTAACAATGAGTTTGCAGAACATCGCGCAGATGTCATGCAATCCTGCCATGGGCGGAATTGCGAAAGGACAAATCGTGAGAGAGATCGATGCCTTGGGCGGATACTCAGGAATTGTATCTGACAAGACCGCAATCCAATTCAAAATGCTGAACAAATCTAAAGGCCCAGCAATGTGGTCACCGAGAGTTCAAAGCGACAGAATGCGTTTCGCAGAAGAATGGAGAATGATGTTGGAAGCAACTCCAAATCTTGATTTCTACCAAGAAATGGTCAAAGGATTGATTATTGAAAACGGAAAGATCGCCGGAATCAGAACTTCTCTCGGAGTTGAAATCAGATCGAAATCGGTTGTTCTGACCAATGGAACTTTCCTGAACGGATTGATTCATATCGGGGAAAAACAATTCGGTGGAGGTAGAGCCGGAGAAAGCGCCGCTTACGGAATCACCGAAGATTTAGTTCGTGCAGGATTCACTGCCGGAAGAATGAAAACAGGAACGCCACCACGTGTTGACGGACGCTCTTTAGATTATTCAAAAATGGAAGAACAGCCTGGAGATATAAACCCGGATAAGTTTTCTTATTCAGATATTACCAAACCCTTAGCGATTCAAAAGTCGTGTCACATGACATATACGTCATTGCAAGTGCACGATTTGTTGCGTGAAGGTTTTGACCGTTCGCCAATGTTTAACGGAAGGATTCAATCACTCGGACCAAGATATTGTCCGTCAATTGAAGATAAAATAAACCGTTTTGCAGACAAAGATAGACACCAATTGTTTGTTGAGCCAGAAGGCTGGAATACGTGCGAAGTCTATGTAAACGGATTCTCAACATCGCTACCTGAAGAAGTTCAGTTTAAAGCGTTGCGTTCTGTTGTTGGATTTGAAAAGGTGAAATTCTTCCGACCGGGTTATGCTATTGAGTACGATTATTTCCCGCCAACACAGTTGAAACACACACTTGAGACAAAGCTTGTGGAAGGTTTGTACTTTGCTGGACAAATCAACGGAACGACAGGTTATGAAGAGGCCGCTTCGCAAGGTTTAATGGCTGGAATCAACGCACATTTGAAAGTTCACGAAAAAGCACCGTTAATTTTAAAAAGAGACGAAGCTTATATCGGCGTTTTGATTGACGATTTGATTACAAAAGGAACAGAAGAACCATACAGAATGTTTACTTCTCGTGCTGAATATAGAACGCTTTTAAGACAAGATAATGCCGATTTCAGGTTGACACCAATGTCGCACGAAATTGGTTTGGCATCGGAAGCGCGTTTGAGAAGAATGGATAAGAAGCTGAAAGATTCAGAAGCATTAGTTGCTTTCTTTAAAGAAACAAGTGTTACAGTTGCAGAAACGAATCCGATTTTGGAAGAAAAAGGTTCTGCAACAATAAGTCAGCCTGATAAAATGTTCAAAGTGTTTTCTCGTCCGCAGATTGAGTTAGACGATATGTTGAAATTTGAGAAGGTAGCTAAGTACGTTGAAGAAAATAATTTTGATAGAGAAGTTTTAGAACAAGCCGAAATCCAAGTAAAATATTCAGGCTATATAGAAAAAGAAAGAAACAATGCAGATAAATTGACCCGCTTGGAAGATGTAAAAATTCCTGACTCTTTTGATTATGATAAAATAAAATCGTTATCGCACGAAGCTAGAGAGAAGTTTAAAAAAATTCGTCCGGTCACTTTATCGCAGGCTTCGCGAATTAGTGGGGTTTCTCCAAGTGATATTTCTGTATTATTAATTCATATGGGAAGATAATATGTTTCACGTGGAACGAATTACCCAAAACCCCGCTATCAAAGGAATCATTGCGATTCTTTTAATGGTTTTTATTTTGCAAGGCTGTATTGGAGCTAAAGTTGGATATCAAATAGACGATTACTATGTCTCTGAAAACGGCAAAGAAATCTTGGGAACAAAACCATTAAATGCTTTCATATTTGAAAATAATTTAAAGAATCTTCCTTTTGAACAATTCTTAGCTGTAAAATACAAACTTGATAGTTATTTGACCAGAGATTTCTGGATTACGATTGACAATAATAGATACAAACTTTTAGTTTACGATTACTTAGAATTTGATAAATATTTTGGTACAGCAAATTTTGCTGTAGTAAATCAAGAAAATATTGCAAATATTGTTGGAGGACAACCAAAATTTATAGCAATCTCAATGATAAATGAATCTAACGAAGATTGTCTTTCTAGCAAGTCTATCTTTCAAAATTTAGCAATAAACTATTTAAGAGATTTAAAAAACGAATATATCAGCATTAAATAATGAACGCTCAAAAACACTTCCTGACAGTAAAAGATAATTCTGTTTCAAAAGAAAATTTCGAATTGCTTTATGACGAAACTTTAGATATGTTGATTACATCACCTCAACCAGACGAAAATAATCTTCCTAAATACTATGAAAGTGATGATTACATTTCCCATACTGACGGAAAACGTTCACTTTTTGAAAAAGCATATCATTTCGTTAAAGACATAGCTTTAAAAAATAAGCTTTCTTTAATAAATGATTTAAATAAATCTACAGGAAGCCTTTTAGATATAGGTGCTGGAACAGGTGATTTCTTATTAGTTGCAAAAAATAATGGTTGGAATGCTACAGGAATTGAACCTAGCGAAAAAGCAAAATCTATAGCAAAATCAAAAGGAGTAGAGTTAAAAACAAATCTTTCAGACTTTCAGAATAATTCTTTTGATGTCATCACAATGTGGCATGTTTTAGAACATGTTCCAAATTTAGAAAATCAAATCAAAGAATTAAAAAGATTAATCAAGCCTAATGGATCGATAATTATTGCTGTTCCAAATTTCAAATCTTATGATGCAAATCATTACAAAGAATTCTGGGCTGCCTATGATGTTCCAAGACATCTTTGGCATTTTTCAAAAACAGCGATCAGAAAATTATTTGAAAAAGAAGATTTAGAATTAGTAAAAATTCTTCCAATGAAATTTGACTCATTTTATGTAAGCTTACTTTCTGAAAAATACAAAACCGGAAAAATGAATTACATCAAAGCATTTTCAATCGGATTAAAGTCAAATTTAAAAGCAAAGAAAAATTTTGAGTATTCATCGCATATTTATGTCCTAAAAATCGCTAAAAATTAATTTAAAACGCACCTTTTAATTATTTATAGATAAAATGTCCAAATATATTGCCGTTTTTAGAACATTCTTTAAAACGCTTTATTTCAATTCGTTTTCAATAGCTTAAAACAATAGTTGTTATTTTAACTATAAATTAATTTGATAGTTTAAAAAAGCTTCAATTTGCTTCAAATATCTATTTCTAAATATTTTTTCCTATTTTTGAAACCAATTAAAAAAATACATAATGAAAAAAACAATAGCAACATTCGCTATCGCCGCACTTTTATTCTCATGCAATAAAACAGAAGAAACTGCATCAAAAGAAAAAACAGCTTACATCGACACTTCAAAATTGATGACTGAATATACTGAATCAAAAGATCTTCAGGCAAAATTCAAAGAAAAAGAACAAGTAATGAGCCGTGAATTAGAACTTGAAATCAAAAAATTTCAAGATGAAGCAGACAATTTCAAGAGAAATGCACAAGCAAACGGACAAGAATGGGCTCAAAGAAAAGGCGCTGAACTTCAAAAGAAAGAGCAAGAACTTACTTATGCACAGCAAGCTTTAGGAAGACAGCTTCAAAATGAAGTTGGTGTTGAAAGTGATTCATTATCAAGCAAAGTAAGAAAATTCATTAAAGAATATGGCAAAAAAAATGGCTATTCTTACATTTATGGAACTGGCGAAGTTACACCAAGTGTTCTTTATGCAAAAGATGAATTTGACATCACTGATAAAGTGGTTAAAGAATTGAACGACAGTTATAAAGCTTCTGATAAAAAAGAAGAAAAAGAAGAATCAAAAAAATAATATCAAATGCCTTCCTAACCCGAAGGCATTTTTTTTGAGAAGCTATTCCCGCTTTCCACTACAAGTCCTCATTTTTAAATCTTTTTTTGCAAGCCACAAAACGAGCTTCCTCTGGTCGCTGTTTTGAGTCAGCAAAAAATAGATTTAAAAACTCCGGGCTTTCCGCTACAATCAGGGCTAGTGACCAGTTTGTCACACCAAAATTGTGGAAAACTTAATGATCCCTAATTTCTTAATGGTTCAAAAATTTATAACTTGCAAAAAATAAAAGCCATGCAAGAAATCTCACAAGCAGCATCTTATACTTTAAAGTTCATCAACCAAACCCAGCGCTCCATTTTCTTAACAGGAAAAGCAGGAACCGGCAAAACGACTTTGCTTCGTGAAATCATCCAATCCACACACAAAAATACAGTCGTTGTCGCGCCAACTGGAATCGCAGCTTTAAACGCCGGCGGTGTCACGATTCACTCCATGTTCCAGCTTCCCTTTGCCGGATTTATCCCAGATTTTAATACTCCAGAACAATTTTCAGGTAGCGTAAATTTCGAAACAAAAAGCACCTTAGTCCGCCATTTCAGAATGAACGGAATAAAAAAAGCCGTAATCCAAAACATGGAATTGCTGATTATCGACGAAGTCAGCATGCTTCGAGCCGATCTTTTAGATGCTATCGATTTCACAATGAGAAGCATACGTAAAAAAAATGATCAGCCTTTTGGCGGCGTTCAGGTTTTGTTCATCGGAGATTTATTGCAATTGCCGCCGGTAATCCGCAATGAAGAATGGGAAACGCTCAGAAAATATTACAACGGAAAATTCTTTTTCCATTCGCATGTAATGCAGCAATATCCGCCACTTTACATCGAACTTTCCAAGATTTTCCGCCAGACGGATGACAAGTTTATCAATATTTTGAACAATCTCCGCAATAATAAAATCGATGCGGAAGATATCAAAAGCCTGAATGAATTTGTAAAGCCGAATTTTGACCTTAAAGAAAACAAAGGCTACATCACATTGACGACGCACAATCACAAAGCTGATTCCATGAACGCACAGTCTTTACAAGATCTGGAAGGTAAATTAGTCACTTTTCAACCCGAAATAGTTGGCGATTTTCCAGAGAAAATTTTTCCTGTGGAACAATCGTTGCAATTGAAAATAGGAGCACAGGTCATGTTTGTAAAAAATGATCTTTCCCAAGAAAAGAATTATTTCAACGGAAAGATGGGAGTTATAAAATCACTTTCTGAGCGCGAAATCTTGGTACATTTTCCCGAAGAAAGAAAAACTATCGAGGTAGAACGCTATGAATGGAAGAACATCAGGTATTTCATTGACCCAAATACCAAGGAAGTGGACGAAGAAGTTCTGGGCACTTTTACTCATTATCCTCTGAAATTAGCGTGGGCGATTACGGTCCACAAAAGCCAGGGTTTGACTTTTGATAAAGCGGCAATCGATGTTTCGCAAGTTTTCATGCCCGGACAGGCTTATGTGGCTCTTTCTCGACTTCGTTCGCTAGAAGGGCTTATTTTGCTTTCTCCGTTGCAAATGAACGGCATTTCAAACGATCAAGATGTAATGTCATATTCCAACAACAAAGCTTCGGAAGACTTGCTCTCACAGTCTTTGCAGAAAGAAACTATGCGTTTTGTGCATAACTATTTGAGAAACAGCTTTGATTGGGCCACTTTGTCGCAAGAGTGGCGCAACCATCAATACAGTTATAACGGCGACGCTGAAAAGTCAGAGAAATCAAAGCACATGAACTGGGCAAAACGCCAAGCGCAGATTATTGACGAAATCGTAGAACCGGCGTCAAAATTCATGCGCCAGATCGATAAATTGTTCTATGAGGAAACAGTTGACGTTGCATTTATTTTGGAACGAATCAACGCAGCTTATGACTATTTTTTCAAGACGATGGATTCCTTGGAATTTGAAATTCTTTGGAAATTGGAAGAAGTAAAACGCGTCAAAAAAGCAAAGCAGTTTTTCCAAGAATTATATGGTTTGGAAGAAATGCAGACGAAAGCAATCTTGCGTTTGATGAAAGCCAAACTGCTGATTGAAATTGTGGCAACAGAAAGAGAAATCTGCAAAGAAAATCTAGATTCGCCAGAAATCAAGCTGTACAAATTCAAGAAATTAGAATTTATAAAAGAAGAATTCAAGAAAAACAATGCGACTTTAGTCGAAGAAAATTACGAGACAGAGCGCTATCTTCCGAAGAAAAAAGAGAAGAAGGAACCGAAGAAATCTACAGTGGAAGAAACCTATGAGCTTTGGATCCAAAAGAATACGATAAAAGAAATCGCTGGAATTCGAAAACTGACACCAACAACAATTGCCGGACATATCGCCAAACTTATCGAAGCAGAAAAAATCAATATTACAGATGTTCTGCCTGATGAAAGAATTCGGGAAATTGCGGTGATTTTCAAAGGTTACAACGAAGAATCGTTGACGCCGTTGAAAGAAAAATACGGAGAAAAATTTACTTGGGACGAATTGAAATTTTACAAGGCGAGCTTGGCTTTATTGTAATAAATAAACGCCCAAAACAGCCGGAACAAAATAAATTGCAATGGTTCTCGCACCGTCATAATCTTTTGCAATTCTTTGTCCGAAGAGTAAGAAAATCAGAGTAATGCAGGAGAAAACTGCTCCATAAAATCCATACATTCTTGTATCGTTTAGCAATAATTGAAAGATTCCTGCGACGCATAAAATTCCTGCAATTATTTCTAAAACCAAAACCAGCATAAGCGAATGCGGCACGTGATTTTTGATGAACGTTTTCTCAAAATGACCTTTCAGCCAGCCGACATTTCCCTGCCAGTCGGTTACTTTGTCATATCCTGATTGTAAAAAAGTTACGGCCAAAAAAAGGAGGATTAAAATAGAAGCTGCGTTGTTCATTTTATTATTTTTTATGGATTAATCTTGTCAATTTTATTGATAAATCAGTAAGGATGATTTTTGCGTTTCCGTTTCTTTCGATGTGGTAAACGGCGTCTGAAAGTTCCTTGAAAATGTCGTTTATATTGTTACCGTTTACGAAAGGGGCGAAATTTTCTAGCTTGAATTTTTCGACTTTCGGTTCCATGTAAACCAGGCTAGACGATTGATAATTAAGCAATAACGCCTGGCGGAACATTTCTATGCAAAAATGCAAAAATTTCTTTTGCGCTTCGCGACCCAGACCTGCAATCTGCTCGCTCCAGGCAATCAAATCGTTTATGGCCGAAGCATTTCCTTTGGCACGAAAAGCGGCGCGAACCCACAAGACAAACCATTGTTCAAACGGCTGTTCTTCACTGTCTTCGTGCAATAAATGTAAGGCTTTGCTGAAATTTCCTTGAGCTTGGTGTGCAATTTTCTTAGCTTCGCGAGGATCAATATTTTCTCGTGAAACCAAGGTTTCGGCAATTATATTTTCTGGAACTCCTTTGAAATGGAGGACTTGGCAACGCGAACGAATGGTTTGGATAATTGATTCTTCGTCGTCAGAAATCAAGATGAAAAGCGTTCTTTCTGGCGGTTCTTCCAGGATTTTCAAGAGCTTGTTTGACGCTTCGATATTCATCTTGTCGGCCATCCAGACGATCATGATTTTATAACCGCCTTCGTAAGATTTTAAGGCGAGCGATTTCAAAACTTCTTGGGCATCTTCGACTCTGATTAACCCTTGCTTATTTTGAACTCCTAAGTATTTATACCAATCGAACAAACCTCCGTAAGGATTTTCTAGCAAAAATGTTCTCCAATCTTTAATGAAATCTAGACTTTTTGGTTTTGTCTTAACGCCTTCAGTTGAAACTGTAGGATAAATAAAGTGCAAATCTGGATGTGAAATGTTATTGAATTTCACATTGCAGGCTTCATTTTCTCCGTTGTTCTCGCCGTTGAAATTTTTGCATAAAACATATTGAGCATAGGCCAAAGCCATCGGTAAAGTTCCCGAACCTTCGGGGCCGACAAACAATTGGGCATGCGGAATTCTTCCCGCGTCAGCGCTTTTAGTGAGGTGGCTTTTAATGTGGTCTTGTCCGAGGATTTCTGAAAATTGCATAGGCAAATATAAAATGAAAATTTGAAGTTAGGCGATTTTTTAGATTTCCTGATTGATAAATATTCTTTTGATGTGGAGTAGGATAATTTTAAGATGGAAAAATAATGGAAAAATCAAAAATAGTGTGCAACGAAAAAATTACACATCTCATAATTTTTGAGTTGTTTTGTAATGATTCTTGCATTAAAGTTATATTAAATTTGCATTACTCAAACGTTTTCGTAACTCCAAACACATGGATTTGCAAGTTTTGAGCGATTTAATTTAAACTAAAAAAACTATATTTGTCATCCTTACAAATTAATTTATTAAAAAATTATCACAAATGAAAACTTTGAACGACTTCAATTTCAATAACAAAAAAGCACTGATTAGAGTAGATTTTAATGTTCCGTTGGACGAAAATTTTAAGGTAACAGATGCGACTCGAATTGAAGCGGCAAAGCCTACAATTGATAAAATTCTTGCTGACGGTGGGAGTGTGATCTTGATGTCACACCTTGGAAGACCAAAAGGCAAGGAGGAAAAATATTCACTAAAACATATTCTTGACAAGACTTCTGAGGTTCTTGGAAAGGAAGTAAAATTTGCTGAAGACTGCGTTGGCGAAGTTGCTGAGGCTGCGGCGAAAGATTTGAAACCAGGCGAAATCTTGCTTTTGGAAAACCTTCGTTTTTATTCAGAAGAAGAAGCTGGCGATGTTGATTTTGCTAAAAAATTAGCTTCACTTGGTGATATTTATGTGAACGATGCTTTTGGAACGGCTCACAGAGCGCATGCTTCGACGACTATTATTGCCCAATTTTTTCCGAATGACAAATGTTTTGGTACGCTTTTAGCTAAGGAGATCGAAAGTTTGAATAAAGTGTTGAAAGATTCTGAAAAACCAGTGACGGCAGTTTTGGGAGGTTCGAAAGTTTCTTCAAAAATCACGGTTATTGAAAATATTTTAGACAAAGTGGATCACTTGATTATCGGCGGTGGCATGACTTTTACGTTCATCAAAGCGCAGGGCGGTAAAATTGGAGATTCAATTTGTGAGGATGATAAAATGGATTTGGCGCTAGAAATTCTAGAAAAAGCGAAGGCTAAAAATGTTCAAATTCATATTCCGGTTGATGTTGTTGCGGCAAATGATTTTTCAAATACTGCAGAAACACAAGTGGTTAATGTAAATGAAATTCCTGACGGATGGCAAGGTCTTGATGCTGGACCAGAATCATTGGAACGTTTCAAAAAAGTAATTTTAGAATCAAAAACGATTTTGTGGAATGGTCCGCTTGGTGTTTTTGAGATGGAAAAATTTGCAAAAGGAACGATTGCTTTGGGCGAATTTATTGCAGAAGCTACCGAAAAAGGCGCTTTTTCACTTGTTGGAGGAGGCGATTCTGTTGCAGCGGTAAAACAGTTCGGATTAGAAGATAAAATGAGCTATGTTTCTACTGGTGGCGGGGCAATGCTAGAAATGCTAGAAGGAAAATCTTTGCCAGGAATCGACGCTATATTACGTTAAAAAATACAATTTTTATACTAAACCTTTTTTAAATCAGTTATAAAAAGTTAAGTTTGCAATACGCATAATTATTTGAAATATAATAAGTTATTAATTTTCAGTTATGAATAAAACAAAAATTACCTTTCTTTTAGCACCTTTTTTTACCTTAAATATGATTGCCCAAGACACCCTTGTTCAAGCAGTCGCAACCCAAGAAGTTACTCCAAAAATGTCGGTTTTAGATTCTATCAAAAGCACTTTCGTGGATCACGATATTGCTTCTTGTGTGGATCAAGAATGGATGAAAGAACTTTCGAATCCGGAGTTGTTTAAGGAAATGGAATTCGACATCGCAAATGTCAATCCAGATGTGAAAGTGGACTATGATTTATCTACAGATTTATTGAAAGCAAGGTTGAAAGAAATGGACGCAAAGTCGCCTTTCAACATCGAATATAACGAGGGACTTGAAAACATTATCAAATCATACTTGAAAAACAGAAAGCGATCTTATGAAAGATTGATGGCGATTTCAGAGTATTATTTCCCGATGTTTGAAGCGGCTCTTGCAAAATATGATGTTCCTTTAGAGATTAAATATTTGGCCGTTGTGGAATCAGCTTTGAATCCGCATGCGAAGTCAAGAGTTGGAGCTACAGGACTTTGGCAGTTTATGTTTGCTACAGGTAAACAATATAAATTAGATGTTTCTTCGTATGTTGACGAAAGAAGCGATCCGATGAAAGCAACTGAAGCAGCTTGCCAATATTTGTCAAACATGTACAAAATTTTTGGAGACTGGGATTTGGTTTTAGCTTCGTATAATTCAGGACCAGGAAATGTTTCAAAAGCAATCAGACGCTCTGGAGGACAGCAAAATTATTGGAATATTAGAAAACATCTTCCGAAAGAAACTGCAGGATATGTACCAGCTTTCTTAGCAACAATGTACATTTATGAATATCATAAAGAACACGGAATTGAGCCAAAAAGAGCGGCAATCAGCTATGTGGCAACAGATACTGTGATGGTAAAAAGAGAAATGAGTTTCAAGCAAATTTCTGATTTATTGGATATTCCTGAGTCTCAAATCAAACTTTTAAATCCGGGTTATAAATTAGACGTAGTTCCAAATATCAAAGGAGAAAGCCATTACTTGAGATTGCCTTTGAACAAAGTGGCGGTTTATACTTCAAATGAAGATAAGATTTATGCTTACGCTCAAATTGAGGCTGACAAAAGAGAAAGACCCTACTTTTCAAGAAAATCAAATCCTGTAATTAAGCCAATTGAAACATCAATTGCTTCTGCAGCTAAAAAACCATATATTGATTATTCGGAAGAGCCAGAATTTACAGGTTCTAAACTAGTTACTAAAACGAAATATCACAAAGTTAAACGCGGCGATAATATTGGAGAAATTTCTCAAAAATATGGTGTTTCTGTAGCCAATATTAAAAAATGGAACCGCTTGAAAGGTAATAACGTAATGTTGGGAAGCAACTTAAAAATTGTTACTACAGAAAGTGTTGCCGTGGCTCCTAAGAAAGCAAAAGCAATCAAGGCAAAAGATACTACAGCTACAGCCATTGCTTCAGTTGAGAAAAAAGCAGCAAAAGAAATTGTTCTTGAGGATATTAAAAAAGAAATTACTGACGAATCAGAATTTTATACGGTTCAAAAAGGAGACAATTTAAATTCTATAGCTAAGAAATATGGCGTTACTACTGCTCAAATCAGAGAGTGGAATAACATGGAAGACACCAATGTTTTGTTAGGAAGCAAGCTGAAATTAATCAAAGTTGAAAATGGCGTGATTGAAACTAAAGGCGAAAAAACAGAACAACAAATCGCAACTGCGGTTAAGGAACAGCAACAATATCTTGTGAAAAAGGGAGATTCTCTTTTCAGCATTGCTAAAAAATCTGGAGTTACTGTTGAAAATATCAAAGAATGGAATGGTATTGGCAACGAAACTATCAAACCAGGCATGAAGCTTAAAATCCAAGGATAATTTCTTGGATTTTGCCTTGCCTTTAGCAAAATAAAAATGAAAAAGATATTGCTCGCAATATTAGCAATTACCCTATTTTCTTGTGCAGAAAAAGAAGAAGACGCTTCGCAACAAAAGTCTATCGGAAAGATAAATTCACTTTCAGTTTTTATCGATGATAAACTTTGGATTGGCGAAATCGGAGATTCTATTCGAAAAAAATTCGCAGCGCCAGTTGATGGATTACCACAAGAAGAGCCACTTTTTACTATAAATCAATATCCAGTTCGTGCCTTTGACGGTTATCTTTTGAAAAACCGAAATGTGATTCTTGTCAAAAAAGAAGCAAAAAATGTCTTTAAAATTACTGAGAATGAATTTGCAGTTCCGCAAAATGTAATTCACATTTCTGGAAATTCTACTTCTATTATTCTCGGCCATATTGAAAGAAATGCGCCGACGATGATTTCTCTTTTTCAGCAAACAGAAATTTTTGAAAGCCAAAAATCTATGGAGAAAAATCTTCGAGATGGAAAAAAGCTGACCAAAAATTTTAGGGTTTCAATGCAGATTCCAAAAGACTTCAAGTGTGTTTTAAGAAAAGATAAATTTGTTTGGCTGAAGAAAGAAATTTTAAGCGGAAATTCAAGTATTTTGGTTTATGAAGTGCCAATAAACGCGATTGAAAATCATCATGACATTATCAATAATATTGTAAAAATGCGTGATTCTGTCGGAGCGCTCTATATCCATGGAACGATGGAAAATTCTAAAATGATTACCGAAGAATCGTATGCTCCATATTTGATCAACAGTATTTTAGATGGAAAAAAAGTCTATGAAACTAAAGGGACTTGGGAAATGAAGAATGACTTCATGGCCGGACCTTTTACAAATTATGCAATCTTAGACCTCGAAAACAATAGGATTCTTGTCATTGAAGGATTCTGCTATGCACCTTCTACGCCAAAAAGAGACTTGGTTCACGAGCTTGAATCAATTATCAGAACGGCAAAACTTACTAAATAAAACCACATGTCATTACTTTTTAAAATAAAGCGATTTAACGAGCTTTCTGCTGTTGAACTATATCAAATATTGCAATTACGCAGCGAAGTCTTTGTAGTCGAGCAAAACTGCGTTTATCAAGACATTGACGGAAAAGATGAGAAAGCAATTCACGTTATCGGCGAATTTGAAGATCAAACTGTGGCCTATTGCAGGATTTTTGACAAGGGAAATTATTTTGACCAAGCTTCCATTGGAAGAGTGATTGTAAAAGAAAATTTCCGTGATAGAAAATGGGGCCATGACCTCATCAAGGAAGCAATTGAGGCAATCCAAAATCATTATGGCGAAAGCCAAATCACAATTTCAGCGCAATTATATTTGAAAAAATTCTATGAAAGCCATGGATTTGTCAAAACAAGCGAAGAATATCTTGAAGACGGAATTCCGCATATTGAGATGAAAAAAGCTTAAACTTTTGTAATTACCAATTCAACTCTTCTGTCTAAATCTGGACCTTTGCCTAAAGATTGCGTATTGCCATAACCCTTAAAAGTCATTCTTGTTTTTGGAACTTTTTTGAATACTAAATATTTATAAACTGCTTCAGCACGATTCACAGAAAGTTTTCTCTTTTTGGTTTCTTTGTCTATGGCTTCTTTGTAAAATGGCGGCGTACAGCAAACATGGCCTTGGATTTCAATTTGTAAGTTAGTGTATTTCAAAAGCCTTCTGACAATCACATCAAGTTCGCTTTTTGATTTTGCCGTAAGCTTGCTGCTTCCTTTTTCAAAAAGCAATTTGTCTAAATAGATTCGGTCTCCGACAATATGCGTTTTATGAATTTCGCTGAAAACACCAGGAATATTAAGCTTCTCAATCGGAATTTCTTTGAAATTCATCACCACATCGACGCGGCGGTTTTTTGAACGAACTTCAGAAATATTGTCAATATCATCTTCGATCAAAACACGGCCTCGGCCTTCAATAGTCACGATAATTTTATTTTTCACGCCAGTTTCCACCAGCTTATCGCGAATGGCATTTGCCCGATTGGTTGACAATTTGAAGTTGTATTCTTCTTTGCCGCGATCATCGCAATAGCCATAAATGCTAATAGACTCAACTCGAGAAGAATCAGATTCTTTGATGAATTTTACAAGATTTTCAACACGGTTGTCATCCAAATCGTATTTATTTACATCAAAATAAACAGAATGAACAACTTCTTCTTGGGCATTTGCAAAACCAAAAAGCAACAAGGGCAATAATTTTAAAAAACGCAACATTATTTAAGCAAAATTTTATTGTATTCTGTAGCATTTGCAAGCAATGAAGTTGCTTTTTTAATCTCAGAATTATTCTTCGTATAATATTGATACAAGCCTTCTTTGTACTGATATCTTCGGATGATTTCGTCCAAAATCAGTTCTTTGATTTCAGCTTGATTTTTATTTAATTGCGTATCGTCGCTTTTTTGCAAAGCAGTCAGCAATTGTTGGAATTCACCTTTAATTTCTTCGTCAATTTTTTCTTTTTTAGCAGCTTCTAAAGTCTTTTTCAAGGCAACTTCCGTTTCTGTATCAAATACAAATTTTTCGTTTTTCAGGTATTTCTTGAAATCTGCAAAATCTGCATCTGTAAACGTTGGAATTTTCTCGCCCAGATTTGGATTCTTGTAGTAATATGTAGTTACATAATTAAAAATTCCGTCGTTTTTAACTAGAGATTCAGTGATGGCGCTCATTTTTGCTTCCGCTAATTCTACGTCAGGCTGAATTCCTCCTCCATCATAAACTGTTCTTCCTTTTCTGGTTTTGAAAGCGTTGTAATTTTTCGCATCGGTTCTTACAGCTTTTCCATCTTTATCTTTGTGCCAATAATCCAAGGCTTGAATACATCTTCCGGAAGGCGTATAATATCTTGAAATGGTAACTTTTACTTGGGTTCCATAAGTCAGATCTATTGGTCTTTGAACCAAACCTTTTCCAAAACTTCTTGCCCCGACAACAACGGCTCTATCTAAATCCTGCAAAGCTCCGGCAACAATTTCAGACGCAGAAGCGCTTCTTCCGTCAACCAAAACTATTAATGGAATTTCAGTATCTACTGGCGCTTTTGTGGTTTTATAAATATTGTTATGCTTTTCAATATGCGATTTTGTAGTAACAATCGTTTCGCCACTTGGCACAAAAAGATTACAAATATTCACGGCTTCGCCTAAAAGTCCACCCGGATTTCCTCTTAAATCTAAAATGATTCTTTCAGCACCGTCTTTTTTAAGCTTTTCTAGCGCTTCTTTTGTTTCAGCAGAAGCTTTTGTGTTGAATTGAGAAAGCACGATGTAACCCGTTTTGTCATCTACTTTTGAAAAGAAAGGAACCGCTTTTACTTCCACTTCTTCTAAAATTAAGTTTGTAGTATTTAACTTCCCTTGGCGGAGGTATTTGATTTCAATTTTGGCATTTTTGCTTCCTTTCAAAAGCTGTGAGGCATCTTCTTTGAAATCGGAAAGGCTTACGTCTCCAATCTGAATTATTTCATCTCCGGCTTTTAAACCGGCTTTGTCAGCAGGATAATTTTTGTAAGGTTCTTTTACGATCAGCTTTCCTTCTTTTCGAGTAATCATTGCCCCAATTCCTGTGTATTCTCCGGTATTGTTGATTTTGAATTTCACGACATCTTGCTCATTGAAATAAACCGTATAAGGATCTAATTCTTGAAGCATATTTTTTATCGCTTTATCCATCAAATCACCCGGATTTGTTTCGTCAACATAATTCATGTTCACGGTTTTAAACATCATGGTAAAGATCTCAATCTGTTTTGCAATTTCAAAAAAATCGTTTCTAAAACTGGCTCCAACATACAACAATCCTCCAGCAACCACCGGAATAACATATTTCTTTTTTAAAAATGCATACATATTTTTAAGCTTTTTTTCTTTTGAATCTTCTTCGGATTATCAAAAACAAGACCACTAAAATAAGAATAAATGGCCAAACATTTAAAATCCATAAAAATAAACTTGAAAGTCCGAGAAAGCCAGATTCTAAAGCATTTCCCATTTTACTTCCATACGATTGTGTCACGCCGCTTTCTGAAGGATTAATTTTGTAAAATTCTAAAGAAACTGAGCTCATCGAAACTTGGCTTTGCATATATTTTAATTGTCCTTCTTTCGATTCAATTTCTTCTCTGATAGTTGAAAGTTGTTTTTCAATTTCTAGGATTTCAGATACTTTCGAAGCTTTTTTCAATAATTCTAAATATCTTGCTTCTAAGCTTTTTTTGGCTTTTAATCTTGCTTCTGTATCAATAAATTCTGCAGTAACATCATCTGAAGAAATTTCTTTTTCATCAAAATAAGAAACGTCTTTTCCAACAGAAGCAATAAAATTGTCAAAATTTTGATTCGGAATTCTAATTGTAATTCTTCTGTAAATTGAAAAACCGTCTTTACCTTCAACATCTTTTTCAATGCTGGCTTTGTTGTCTTTTACAGCTTTTCGAACCTGCTGGCTGGTTTTTTCAAGGTCAAAGGTTTCAAATTTTAAAGTTGCCCTTTTTATTATTTTTTGATCTATTGCTGGACTTGCATCCATTTTCGCATTTTCATCGTTTGAGATTTCAGGTGCAATTATGTTAGACATCATGACATGATTGGCACTAGCTTCCATAGCATCTTCTTTGCAAGAGATGAAAAGAAATAAAATAAAAAGAGGGAGTAATTTTTTCATAATAAGTCTGTTTTAACTGTTAACGAAATTTCTTTCAATTTTAGTATAACAGATTCATTCTTACTTTTATTCCTCGTTGGGTTTTATGTGCAAATGAAATTTCTCGAAAAGCTGTACTGTTTTCAAATTAATTTCTTCATAAGCCAACTTATCTTTTGATTGATAAAAAAGCATGAAGCAATAAGGTTCTTGCAGTCCTTCGATTAAAAGATGCTTGTTTAATCGATATGTTTCTCTTAAAACTCTCTTGAAATAATTTCGGTCAACTGCTTTTTTAAAATATTTCTTAGAGACAGAAACTCCCATTTTCAGCAGTTGCCCTTCGTCCACATTTCCTTTTATGAAAACCAATCGCAATGGATATTTTGAAACCGATTTCCCATTTTTGAACATTAGGTCGATCGTGTTTCTGCTTTTTAGTTTTTCAGATTTTGGATAAGTAGGCATTTATGGATAAATATTATAGACAATTTTCAAATCTGGATAATTGATATAAAATTGAATACGATTTCCTTGAGTTTTTCTAGTAATTACTTCAATCACACAACGATTGCCGCTATTATCAATACAATTAAATGTTACTGTTTTGTCAGTCTCATTTTCTATTGTTTTTCCGTAAGTTTCAATGTTGTAAAGTTGTGTCTGCTGTGAATTCACAACAATTCTGTCTTTGTCGCCGTCAAGCGTAATGATGATATTAGTGTCTTTAAAATCAGACCATTTTCCCCATTTTCCTTTAGTGTCTTGTTCCATGACGCTATAGCTTGAGGTTTTAAATCGGTATTTTTGGGCAGAAGCTTGCTGTGTTCCAAAGAAGGTAAAGACTAGCAAGATTGCGATTTTTAATGCTTTCATTTTTAAATTTATAAAGGTGTAAAGTTACAAATATATTTCGGCAGTCGTTGCGACTGTCTGTGTTTCGTGCATTTCTACATAATTTTTAAGAGTTGTTCCCCATAAAATCTACACTTTCTACACTTTAATCGATTTCGTTTGACCTGAATTTTATAGATGATTTATTGGTTTAAATACTTTTAAAATCGCTTCAAAGTATTGATTTACATAGGAAAAACTCAAAAAAAGCTTTTTTATTTTATGCCTTGAATTAAAAATAAATTCTATTGGCACTGAACTTGCCTATACTCAAACAAATTATACCATTATAAAAAAAATATAAAATATGAAAAATCTATTATTAAGCGCAATGATGTTAACAGGAGTTGTAACATTTGCACAGGAAACGCCTAAAAAGGCCACTAAAGAAACAAAGCAAACGACAACAACTACAACCAATGCTGATGCAACAAAATCATCAGAAGTATCAAAAACTACAGAAGTAAAAAAAGATGCTAATGGCGATAAGCAAGTAGAAACTTCTACTACAACAAAAACTGCTAAGCCAGCTCAAACCGCTACTGCTGGTCAGCCTGCAACGCAAACTACGACTACGGTTACAAAAAAACAATAACTTTCCAATATACCCACTAACCAACCACAACTATTAAAACCTCTAATCACTTAGAGGTTTTTTTATGTCTAGCTGTTTTTTATCAGCTTCTTTGCTATTTCATTCAACTCTTTCCTGTTTTGGTCAACATAAGCCAATCCGGCTTGGATCAATTCATAGATGTTTTTTGCAGAAACATCATCCATTTCAGAAGAGGCATTTTTTAAGGAAGGCATCAATCTGTGATAATTTTTTGCGTTTCTGGAGCCTAAAGTTTCATACATTTTTCTGACGTGGTAATCTGTGGTTTCCACATTGGCAGAAAGAAGAATGTCGATAAGAGGCTGAATCCATTTTACTTTTCCTGCGTTTTCGAATTGCTTGAAAGTATAGGGTTTTAAGACTTCGCCAGTTCCTACAGAAACAATCATCATGTCGCTGATTGAAGGGAAATCAGGCTTTGATGGATTGTTCAGCAGTTTTGAAAATTCAATTTTTCTTGCTTCCGCGTAAGCGCATAATGCCGGATTGTTGGCATAAACTCCTCCATCGATTAAAGTGAATTCTTGTCCATATAGCGATTTTATCTTGGCAGGTTCGAAGTAAGTCGGAGCTGCAGCAGTGGCTCGGCAGACATCTTTTACATAGAAATTTTCTAGATTTGAGTCGGCTTCGTGGCTTGTGAAAAACTTTGCTTTTCTATGGAAGATGTCATACGAAGTTATGAGGCTTGGTTTAATGAAATTCTTTATTTCTAGATTTCCGAAGACTTCTTCTAGCTGTTTTTCTAAGGCGCGCTGTGAAATTTTCTCGCTGAAAAGTCCGAATGGGTTGATGATGTGCTGCCAGAAGGAGACATTGAAAATGGTTTCGCCTTTTTTCGCATATAAATCTAAAGCAGTTTCAACAGAATATTTTGCCTTGTTGTCATTGTCAGGAAAAAGCAGGATGGATGCGAGGATGCCACCTGTGCTTGTTCCGGCGATGAGGTCGAAATAATCACCGATTTTTGCATTTGGATTGTCTAATTTTTGAAGCTGTTCTTCAATGTATTTTAATATTACACAGGTAATAATGCCTCTGATACCGCCTCCGTCGAGACTTAAGATTCTAATTTTTTTTGACATGGCTATAAGTTTTTAAAAGATTTGGGATACTTTTTAATTAAATTTCATTTTATGGTTTGTCTTCAAAACAAGGATGTTTGATGTGTATTATTTAGTAGGTTTTAATAGTACATATCCGTTTTTGTCTTGCTTTAGCTTTGCTAGTTTTTGCCAGCTGTTTACGTTTCTCTTTTGAAAGTGGGGCATGTCTTTGAAGGTTTTCCAGTTGCCTCCCCATTCGTAGCCGTGTTTTGCGAAAATTTTCACACATTCATACCAATCGGCGATTTTGTCGTTGTCCCAGTCTTTTTTAGTTTCCCAAGAAGCGGTTTTTTCGTCGATTATTAGGCAGATGTCTACTGCGAATCCGTAATTGTGGATGGACTGGCCTCCTTTTGCATTGGTAATTTTTTTTCCTGGCAAGGTTCTTCCTTGGGCATACATTAGATTTTGTTCTTCTATTGTTCGCAATCCTTGTGTGATTCTGACTTTTGCCTTTCCGGTTAAGGCTTCATCACATTCTTCGATAATTTTTGTGACTTCTTCTCTGATAGAGGGATGAAGGTCAGCAATTCTTTGTTTTGTAGGTCTGTCCATAGTATGCTATTTAATTAGAGTACAAATATAGTAGAAAATAATCTATTATGCAAATATAACTAAGATTATTTTCTTTCAAAGTTGTTTATTTCTTTAGATGCATTATTACTCTATGACTTTAATTCTGGTGTCATTGCCCTGTTTTCGAGCATCTGTGTTGCTGACTAAAGCTTCTGGGTTTCTGAATATAGTTTCTGGGTTGTTGATGAAAGCTTCTGCTGTTCTGCATTTTGTTTCTGCCTTGTCGAATGCTTATTCTGTTATGCCTTGTTCTGCTTCTGTGCTTCTGAGTTGTATTACTGAGTATCGGAATTGTATTTCTGTGCTTCTGAAATTTATTTCTATAGGCCTTAAAAGAGCTTCTGTGTGAACGAAAAAGGTTTCTGGGTTGACGAAATGACTTTCTGGCTGGCTTTTGTCTTTTTTATGTAGTAAGAATAAAATCCCTCGAAAGGAGGAGGGATTTTATAGTGTACGCTTATTATTTTCCATTTAATGTTCTTGCAATCTTGGCGAAGCTGAACATGTCTTGCTTGGCTGTGTCTCCTTTGTAAAATTTGCGGGAGATTTGGCACACGGCAATGATGTCTTCATAGATTTCATTGAAGGCATTTACACCTTCTTGCGTCATAGTTTTTCGGGTTCCCTTTGATGTTTCTTGCTGGATGTCGGCATTTTTCAAGGTATCTGCATAGGTCAGGATGGCGTTTATTGTTTGCTCGAGGGTTCCTTTTTCGATGATTTCGGTTTTGATTTCAGCGGCCAGATTGGTTTTAAAGTGATAGAGCAATTCGACTAGCGCTTCTTGGTCGCGGTTGTCATTTGCGGGCTTGTAATAAGTGGTGAAGCCCAAGGTGTCTAAGATTTCTTGTCTTCTGACAGGCGTTTTTTTAAAGTCTTGGATGATCTGCGTCTTTAATTCTGTGAGGTTGGCGAGGGCGCTTTTTTGCATGTTTAAAACGATGGCTGAGGCTTTGCGGAGATTTTTTGCGCTGTCTGCGCCGAGATAGTTTTGTGCCACGGCATCGATTCGGTTTTTGAAATTCTGAAAGAATTCGTCTGTCCAAGTGGTGCGTTTTGATTGCAGGAATTGCTTGTTTAAGATTGCATTTTCAATGATTGTCGCTGCGACGATGATGAGTTCAACGTCTTTGACTGTGTAGATTCTTTTTTTCATTTTGCGTATATATTAAATTTAACTTCTGCTTTTCGATACAATTAAAGTGGTGACGATTGTATTTGATAAATGTAATTAATTTTTTTAAAGATTGGGTTTTTTCTTTTTGGAGTGGGGGTTAAATCTCTTTTATGGCAACTGCTTTTTTGCCATTTGGCAAATTCTATAGGGATAACTTTCGCTAACTTTAGGGCATGAAAGAATTTATAGAATATATATTGCAGTTTGGCGATTTAAACCAACAGCAACTGGATTTGATTTCAAGCAAGGCGAGGGATCTGGACCTTCAAAAAGATGCTTATTTTTCTGAGGCCGGGAAGGTTTCGCAACAGGTTGGCTTTGTTGTGGAGGGCATCGTGCGGGTTTGCTATTTCAATAATAAGGGCGAGGAAATCACGAAATATTTTATTGAGGAGCATAATCTGGTAGTCGATTTGGAGAGTTTTGAGAATGAAATTCCTTCGACGGCTTATGTCCAAGCAATTACGGACTGCAAGATTTTGGTTTTTTCTAAGAAGGATTGGCGGGATCTTTTGGACACGATTATTCCGTGGGAGGCGATTGTGCATAAGGTTATTTCAAAGGCGCTACGCCAGAAAGTGGAGCGGAGGAGCCCGCTGGTTTCTGAGGATGCGACTACGAGATATTTGATGTTTTTGGAGATTTATCCGAATGTCGTGAATAGGATTCCGCTGTCTTATGTGGCTTCTTATCTGGGAATTACGCAGTCTTCGTTGAGCAGGATTAGGAAAAATATACGATAATTTGCTTTTTGCCAAATGGCAAATGATTTTGTTTTTAAAGGACGGAACTTTGCCTCAATAATTTAAAAAAATAAGAATATGAAATCAGTATTGATTACGGGTGCGAACAGAAGCATTGGTTTAGAGCTAACGAAAGTGCTTTCAAAAAAGGGCTTTTTTGTGTATTTGGGAGCGCGCGATTTGGCAAAAGGCGAGGCGGTTGTGAAGGAATTGAATGAAAAGGGTTTTGAGAATATCAAGGCTGTTGCGATTGATGTGACTGATCAAGATTCGATTTTGGAGGCGCAAAAGGTTGTGGAAAAGGAACAGGGGAAATTGGATATCTTGATTAATAATGCGGGGATCAGCGGGGTTTTGCCTCAGCCTGCTTCGGGTACTTCAATTGGAGCTATTCAGGAGGTTTTTGATACGAACTTTTTTGGGGTGATCAGTGTTACCCAGGCATTTTTAGGCTTGCTGCAGAAGTCTGACAGCGCAAGGATCAGCAATATTACTTCGGGGCTTGGTTCTTTGACTTTGCACAGCGACCCGAGTTGGAAATATTATGATTTTAAGGCGGCGAGCTATGTGACTTCAAAGGCGGCATTGAATGCTTACACGATTGTGCTGGCGCATGAATTAAGGGATTTGGTTAAGGTGAATGCGATTGATCCGGGTTATACGGCGACAGATTTTAATCATCATAGCGGGCCTGGAAGTGTGGAAAGTGCGGCCGCTTTTATTGTTAAGCATACCGTGACGGATGCGGATGGGCCGACCGGGAAGTTTTTTAGCAATGATATTGAGGATGGGAGCGAGATTAGTGCTTGGTGATTTTTTTATTTTAAACACAAAAAAAGCTATGGATTTCATGGCTTTTTGTGTTTGTTGTTGTGGCAATGATGCTGTTGCTTCTGTGCCAAAATTGCTGGTCGCCGTTTGCCAAGAGCATAAAAGCGAAGATGGAGTCAAGTGTAAATAAAAAACCGCCTTATTTGAAGGCGGTTGGTTTTTAAAAGGGAATATTATTTTTTACCCTTTGTATATGTTCATTTACTAAAGCTGTGAATTCCCAACCATTGGGCTTAAAAACTCATCAACTTTTTGAACTAAAAGTGAGCAATTTGTATCTGAAATTTGAACTACCTGATTTCCTATAACTTTATGGTTAAAATGCTGTAATGCTTCGTCTAAATATTTTAACACTTCTCCAGGATTTATTTTCGCTAATTTTTCTGCACTTGCTAAAAACTTTTTAACATCCTTTGTCGTTTTGATATTCTCTGCCATTCCAGCAATTTTATCCAGATGCTCTATTAGCTCATCCATCTGTTTGACTTCATCAGCCTTATTAGCAGTTTTCCTCAGTTCGTCTTCATATTCTATAACTTCTTTTGCGCTTTTCCTGAGGCCGTTTTTTATGGCAACCGTTAACTCGCCTCCCAAAGATAGCAATTCTAGCTACTTGGTATAAAAAAACCACCTTCGGGTGGTTTGAAATTAGTATTAAAATTCTTCAAAAGACTGAGGACCAATCATAAAAATCATTTTTCTTGTCTTTTCATCAAAGGTTATTGAAAATAAAGCATCTCCATCATAGGGTTGATCTGAAACGGAAACCATATAGGAAACTACATGTAATTTTCTATAAGTCCCATCTTTCATTTTTGTATCTCTTAAGCCTACATAGTTTATAGAATCTTTATAATAATTTATTTTTTTCTCTTTTAAGAATAATTCTACTTTTTTCTCAAATTCTTTTTCTATCATAACTTTAAATTTTAGGTATTTTAATATTTCTTTTCTCCATTTTTAATACTACTTCTAGGTCAAGGTAAATAAAAGCATGGTACAGTTCTTCATTATTTAAATTATATTTTTTAGCATTTTTTATTAATTGGTCATACACATATTTTTCACGATTATATAATCTTATCCAATTTTGATTTGTGTAATCAGTCTCTTTCACACCTCTTAAAGGAGCATCTTTAACGTAGCTGTCAAAACCAATTTGATGCATTTCCTCCGCATGAAAAGATTCATGTGCCATAAAATATTCTGTGACATCGTCCTTATAACGTATGGTATTTGTATTGGGGTCAAATTGTGCTAAAATATTGGGGTTGTCAAAATTATCTACTTTTTCAAGATTTGTTCCAAATTTTTCTTTTAAAATTTTTGCCCATTTCTCTATGTCTGTTTTTGAAAGTATTTTTCCACTATAAAGACCTTTTCCTTTAATATTGTCATCTGCCACTCTCTTCAATTCCTCAATAAGCTCATCCATCTGTTTGACTTCATCAGCCTTATTAGCAGTTTTCCTCAGTTCGTCTTCATATTCTAGAACTTCTTTTGCGCTTTTCTGCAATCCATTTTTAATGGCAACGGTAATTTCGGCTGATAAGATGAATAATTCCAGCCAAAAAAGATATTCTCTTAAATCATTTCCTTCTTTTGTGTTTTCAAGGCCTGTAATTTTTAAGAGCGTATTCGTCACGCCGCTTGTAATTTCTACCGTGCCTGCAACAAGTTTTATTGAGGCAATAACGCTAAAAATTCATCGGTCATTCCGCATTGTTTGAATTTAAATACTTTTTTTTAAATAAAAAGCTACTTGTTACAGTAGCTTTAAATTAATTGTTGAAAATCTTTCAGAAAAGAGAGGTAAAATTAATCTTCAGAATATTTTTCTAGGTAATCTTTTTGTTGTTCTGGAGTCATTAAATCCCATTTTAAATCGGCGATTTCATCACTGATGCTTTTCAATTCTAAAATATCCGACTTGTGCTCTTCCATAAAATTTTCTTTTTCTTTTTCAGAAAGTTTGAACGGATTATCAAATAATTCTTCAACAATATAATGAAATTTTTCTCTTTTTTTCAGTAACTCTACCAGTCTTGATTTTTTATTTTCCATTTTATTTTTCTTTTATAATTATCGTTTTTATTTTAGGTCCAAATGGATCTGAAGGATTGACGTTTTCTGTAAATCTATTTACATAAAATGATGTATTGCTTTTAAAAAGGACTTCACTTTCTTCTTTTAATGTAGATAATGGCTCTATTAGTTTTCCTGTTTTTGTTTCAATCCTTATCAATATTGTAAAAGCTCTTTTTTTCATTGCTTCTCCAATTGAAAACATATCATAAGTACTTGAAGTAAAATGTTTATTAGTGATTTCATTGCTAATTTTATAATATTCATCAATCTGTTTTTCTGTTAAATTTTCAATTCTATATAATAAACCGTCAGATTTGTAATTTGGCAATTTATCTAAAGCATTGTTCATCAATTGCTCCTGGGCTAAAAATTCATCGGTCATTTTTATTTCTCCTCGCAATGACTGATTAAAAAGCTTATATCCTGCATTGGTCGTATAAAATCTTAAAACCGCTTCTTCTTCCAAAGATAATAAATTTGGATAAGCTCTTTTTATAATTTCATATTTCAAGTCGTTTAAGTGCTTAACAAACTCTTTGTTTTTGAACAATAGTTGAACATTTATATTTGAAAGTTTATACAATTCTTTAAATAATTCAGGATATTTGGTCCTCAAAACACTGTCTGAAGTGTCAATAGTTTCCTGCACCATTTTTTTTAGTCCGTTTTTCATGGGTACTGTCAGTTCGCCCGCAAGAGTTATCATTTCTAAAACGAAAAGTACCCTGTTGATGTTTTGTCCCAATTCAGTTTCGTCTAATTCGGTAATTTTCAGCATCGCATTTACTGCAGCGCTTGATATTTGCGCCACTCCAGAAGCGCCCTTAACGTTTGCCAAAATGTTGGCAGACCTTGAGATTTTTGCCGCATTGCTGACTTCTTTTGCTTCCATTGCAACCTGTGCAAGGGTTTTCAGGTATTTGAATTGTTTTAGGGCGCCAATACCAGTGTAAATGCTGAGCGCATCCAGTGCATATTCCCCGGTTTTAATCACATTGTGCCAAAATTGCTGGTCGCCGTTTGCCAAGAGCATAAAAGCAGGAATAATGGTGTCAAGTTTGATTTCAGTTTCTTGTTTTTCAATATTGTCTAGAAAAATAGGATAAAAAGGGTGGTATGTGTAATGGGCGATGATGCTTTTTTCTACTGTTTCATCATATTCTACGCCAAACTCATCGCTGCTTTTTACTGTTTTTAGCTCTTTTTTATCCGTATCAAAATCTACATTTATATTGTTTTCTTTATTGAAAGCAATCTTGGCGTTGCTGAAATAAAAGCCCAAGTATTTTTCAGATTCATAAGGCAAAAAAATAGGACTGTCAGTGTATTTAAATTCTTCGTTTTTGTCAGAATAAGGGTTTGCAAAGCGTGATGCTTTCCAAATTTTGTTGACAAGGTTGCAAAAGGCCAGTCCGTTTTCGCCATGAAGCCTTTCAAAAAGAAACTGCAGGTAGGTTGTTTCTGGATCTTTTTTCTGCAATAAACGGCTTAAAAAATAAATTTTTGCTTTTTCATTATTTGAAATTGCTTCTAATAGCTTTATGAAAATTGATTCCTCTTCTAGGCTTAATTTGTTTGTTAGACTGTCACGACTGACGGCATATTCAAAAATGGACCACAAGCTGTCACTGCTCAATGTCATTACAATGTCATCGGTCAGGTAATAAAGTGTGGTCATAGCATCATAATAGGTGAATACATGGTTGTTTCGCAACTTGTTTTCGAGGGGCTTGATAATCATTTCGTGAAAATCATCAATCAGGTCAGCCCTTCTTTCTTGATAAGGCTCGCCTAGATATTCAAAATTCTTTTGCGTGAAAATTGTTTCATTTAAAAAGCTCAAAAAAGGCTCTTGGGCGTTAAACTTCAAGGTCATGGCTATGTCTTGTTCGTTCATCTTGTAAAAGAGCTTTTTGCCAGAGCTGGAATAATAGTAGTCAAGGCAATAATTGCCAGAACTATCAAAGCCAATACTAGGAACGAGATAAATAGCGCCCTTTTTTTTAACTTCAATTTCAACGTTTTGTTTTTTATCACCCATGGAGCTAAATGGATTGGCAACAATCTCGATGAGCTTGAGTAGAGCGTTGACAAATTGGCCAAAGGTGCTGACGGGTTTTGAATAATGATAAGTGTAAGTGCCAGTTTCTATGCCAATTTGTTCAGGATCAAAAACAGCGAGGTCGTTAAAGAGAGGAACTTCTTGGAGATTGTGGGAGACCATGACTACTTCCCTGTTGTTTTTATCATAAATATAATCGTGATAAAGCCCAATTTCTATTTCTTGCAATTCCTGCTGGTTTTCAACTGTTTCGCTCCTGTTGGTTTCGAGATTAATAAATTCCCCGTTTTTTTCATCTGTCTTAATATAAAAAACAGTTTTGTTTGGAAGTGCCAAGACATGGAAAAGAGCAGGCTGGTAATGTTCTAAAACATTCACAATTCGAATGTACACATCCATGTTTTCAAATTCTTTTCTGTCAACTATGCGATTTACATGAGCTATTATTGAAGTAAGGCTTATCGTGTTTGAGTCGGCTCCTTTGCTTTGGGACGTGGCTTCGTCGTAGCGCCGGTCAAGCCTCAAAAACTCTATTAATTCATTTATTTTATACATTGTTTTTTTATTTAAAACCACGCCAGAGAAATTTCTCTAGCGTGGTTGAGGTTAAACAATTGCTTAAAGCTTTTTGAGCTCTAAATTGATTTCTAAAGTTTGATCAGCAGAAAGTTCTACTGTCAGCTCTTTGCTTCCTTGGGCCACTTCAAATTCATTTGAAGGAAAATCATTATTGGCATCTAGCAGCAATTGATATTTTGCTACGGGGATGTCATTCAATTCCCAATTTCCGTCGGTATCACAATAAGTTAGGTCACGAGTAGTTGCATCTAAGTTTTTCAATACAATTTTGGCTTCCTTGTTTTGATTGCCCTTGATTTTGCCAACAATTCTCGCTTTTTGACTGGTTCCTAATTGTGCATCAGAGAAGTCTAAAGCATCCGATTGAGGAACATCTTCTGGGTTTTCAAAGTCAGATACATCTTCATCAAAAGGCAAGGCTTTTTCGACGTTCAAGCCTATGGTTTGAGCTTGAAGAATTGTTAAAGCAGTTGGAAGTCTTGTTGCCCAAGCTTTTCCTTCTTTTTGACCCAGTGTTTGGCGCAATTCATCTACGATTGACATGAATAATTTGTCTTCAATAACTGGTACTTCGCCACCGTTCCAAATCTGGCCAGTTTGCATGTAATAATTTACTGCTTCTTCAAAACCAGGTCTCACGGTCACAATAACTCTGGCCATTCCGGCTTGCATAAAACTGCGGAAAAGCGGATCGTTATTATCATATTGGTATAGTGTTGACCAGTCTGTTTTTGCGCCCCAATAATAAGGATAGAAATTGTAAGACATGATCTCCCACTCAAAAGCCTGCTCGATGAATTTGGCAAAAGCTGCATAGTCGTCTAATTCAGGGCCGACATTTACCTCGTGGTTGTTAAATTGTCTTTTTATTCCATCCCCTAATGGCTTAAACATATCCCTTCCGTAGGTTCTTTTGGCCTCATTGTTTTGATCAATGATGTAAGAAATACAGTTTTTGCGCAAGATTGTGTTTTCGATCTGACGATAGAATCCTGGGTTTTCTCCTTTTATTTGAATTCCGAGTGCATTTTCTTCAGCTAATTTTTGATTGTAAGTTGTTAGCGAAGCTTCATAGGCGTCAATAATTGCTTTGAATGTTTCTTGCTGCCATTTTATTTTAGCTTCTGCAGCAAGTTCACATTGGATTTCTACATTTAGGCTTCCAGAATGATGACCAAGTGCAGAATAAGAAACCGGAATAATTTCTTTAAATTTTTGCATAGCCATTCCAACCCCATTATCCATTTTATTGCCTCCTACAAAGACTACAGATTGATATCCTGGTTCTGCGGCATTATGCCAAGCGGCTTTAGCATATGTAGCGTAATAGCCATCAGGTATTTTAACCTCTTCATTTCCTGCAGCAACTTCTTCAAATTCAGAGCCTCCTGCTTCACCTGTAGTATATGAAAATGCTTTTCCTATATAAATTGTTGTTTCGGGCATAGGTTTTAATTCGACATTGAACATACTTCCCCAATATTTGACGGTATTGTCATTTATTTTTGAATATTCATCCAAATTCAACTTGATGATAGCGCTGGCAGCATTCACAAATTTTCTTGGGTCAATTGGTTTTACTAATGAAGTCAATTCTTTGTTTTCAGACATTCCTAATAAATGCAACTTTGCAGGTTCTGGGATCATAAACTCAAACATCAGACGTTTGCCAAAGTTGAGTACCTGATTTTTATAAATCTTATCAACCCAGCGAAATACGCCGACAACGTGCTTGTCGCCTTTTGTATTATCAAATCCGTGTTTGTTGTTTTCTTCAAATTCTTCAACAATTTTGGTGATACGCTCTTCTTTTACTTTTGTCACAATGCGATCCATGGCACGTTCAGTGACCTCTTTTGCTTGCGTGATGGCTTGTCGGTTGCTTTCTTCTTTTGTAGAATGCGTGGCCATGTTGACGTTTGTTCCCAAAGAATATTTTGCAGCTCCTTCTTTCCCAAATGAGGCATTAAATGAAGCTCCCGCAGTAAAATCTTTGTCTTCTTGCAACACCTTTGCTACTTCGCTCTGCATTTCAAAACGATTAGTACTCGTGGTATCTGAAAGCTGCTCTCTTTCAGTTTCAGATGAAATTGAGGTCGTGTTCTCGCTTCTACGTAATTTTCGAGTCGCCTTTTCTTTATATTCACGGGCCATTATGTTTTCAATATGCGCCACATCACCCTCGATATATCCTTGCACCGTCTGTTCTACTTTTTTATAGTCGGCGATGCCTAATCTTTTTACTCCAAATCCTGAAGGAATAAAATTGTTTTCAATTTCTGTATTGTCGTCACCTGAAGAATCAGGAAAACCTTCTACCGGAGTCAAAATTCCAGACAAGCAAGATATGCTATTCCAAAGCCCAGAAGAAAATGATCCGATTGCTCCATTAGAGAAGCTAACAGATATCATCACGTTTGGTATTCCAGATTCAAATGTTGCAAGAGGAAGTTTTTGTTCTGTGAACAGGCGGCTTAGAGTTATCGTATTTCCATTTCTTGATTGGCTAAACAAAAAAGAAACATTTAATTCTGAATTTCTAACAAAAGATGTCTGGACATCTGTAACTTCCCAGGTAGCATCTGGCACCTTTAATGTCATATTGAAATCGACATATGTTTTGTTTATCTGCGCTATTTTTATGGTATGTTTTTGCGCACATACTTGATAACTAAAAGGAGCCGCTGTATCAGGAATAATAACTGGTACGATTACACCGCCGACACTAACTGAAGTTGTGTTTTGGCTTGGCGTGTTGTTGATGATTGTTTGAGAATTATCTGTAACCACAACCTGAACTGCCTCATAGACTTGAGAAAAAGGAACTGTGCTTTGCGACTGAAGACGTTCTAAAGCTTCTTTTCTTTTAATACTACCGCCTTTTTCTGGGATTTCTGTGTCAATTTCTAAGACTTCTAATAAAGTGTCGAAACTGTCTTCAGTAAGTAAAGATTGAAAAAATTTCAAGTCAGGCTCGCTTTTGAAATCAAATTCAAATTTAGGCAGCTTCGGTTGCGGAATAGTCGGTGGCTGATTGCAAGGATCATTGGCATCATATGGAACCTCAGGATTTCTAATACTGCACCACTCTTTTTTACTTGCTTCAACTTCCTTGTTATATTGTTGTAAAATAGGTTCAATAATAGCTTGATATTCTTCCATTGCCTCGTCATGGGCATCTTGATATTCTTGCTGATAGTATTTTTCAATTTTTAATAATTCTGATTTTAATTTCAAATGCCTATTAATAGTTGATTCTGCTTCAGATGTTGCCAAAAATTGTTTCATTTCTTCACTTGCAACAGACCTTACAGGCTGGTAAGGATCTTTGTTTTTGGCAGTGCGTTTTTTTGCCGTAGAAGTGATAATTTGTTTTTCATCGAACAATTCCTTTGGCAATACTACTTTGGCAGCTACAATGTTTTTTATCAATTCAGTTTCAAAAACAGGATTTTTTACCTTGCTCAGTTTAACTTTATGATATTCTTCATCGATTGATGCAATATTTACATAGATATGATTTGCAATCAATAATTGCATAATCGTTTCTTTTACATAAAAGTCCTTTTGTGTTACTACTTGATAGAAAAGGTTATCCCACAACAATGTCAATGTTTCAGAAGGGATAGCATCCGTTAAAGCATTTATTTTGCTTAATAATTCAGACGCCTTAAATGAATGTTTGTTTCGGGCAACCCAAATTGAAAATTCTATAAAATTTGAATCGACTGCGGCTTTAAGGGTTTCTTCCGTTAAAGGCGTAAAAGTTCTTGCGGCATTTTGCATGGCTTGCCAATTTGTAAGAGCGCTACTATTTGAATTTACAGCTTGGTCAAAATAAGACACTTGCGCATCTCTAAAAACAAATCTTTTTTCTTTTAGACTTTCGTCTGATAATTCTGGAGCTCTCATGGTTACAAACCTGAATAGCGTGTTTTTAATTTCTGTACTCATAAAATAAGATTTTTAATATGTTTGAATAAATTATTTGAAATAAATCATATAGTTTCTTTTTACTGTTTAATAAACAGGTATTCCGGAATTCCTGAATTATTTTTTACTACTTTTCTGATTAACTTCGGTGCAAATATACATGATAATAATCTTATAAAGCAAATATAAATTAAGATTATTTTCTATTAATTTATAACTAATTATAGTTGAGGTACAATGGTTGAATTACTTAAATAATTATATAGTTTATGACAACTATTGACTTAACAGCCATAGTATTAAATAAGAAAAAAATATTTTATTTAAAGTTTTATTTTCTTCTATTTGTAGTAAATACTGAGATTTTAGTTTTTAATAAAGATTTTTTTCCTATTTTTGTACAAATTATAATATAAAATAGTATGGTTTCAGAAAGAGTAGGAGAGTATATCTCTAAAAAAGGAGTAAGCTACTATGCATTTGAGAACAGTATTGGCGCAAGCAGAGGCAGTATTTCAAAGGCAGTAAAGGAAGGAAAAAGCATCGGTTCTCAGGTTTTAGAAAATATTCTTTCAGTTTACACTGATTTAAACCCGACTTGGCTTTTGACTGGTCAAGGAAATGTTTTCATGGAAAATGATTCTCTTCCAAGAAATAATAAGATTGAGACGTTTCGATTGAAAACAGATTCTTCATTGGAAAGCCAGCAGATTCCGCTGTATGACATTGAAGCTGTTGCGGGTTTGGTACCGCTTTTTCAAGATAGCAAATCACAAGAGCCGATTGACCATATTTCGATTCCGCATTTGCCAAAATGTGACGGAGCCGTTTATGTAACGGGAGACAGCATGTATCCGCTGTTGAAAAGTGGCGATATTGTCTTGTATAAAGAAATCAATGATATCAGGAACGAAATTTTTTGGGGTGAAATGTATCTTTTGAGCATCGACATGAGCGGCGAAGAATATATTACTGTAAAATATATCCAGAAATCAGAAAAGGAAGGCTCTGTAAGGCTTGTAAGCCAGAATAAACACCATCAAGACAAAGATGTCGAGATGTCAAAAATAAAGGCATTAGCGCTTGTAAAAGCAAGTATCAGGATTAACGCCATGCATTAATAAAAAAGGCGGACTAACTTGTCCGCCTTTGCTTTTTATTTTTTCGGTGCCGCTGCAACGAAGTATACATTATTTTCCTTCTTCACGTCTGCCATTTTGTTTTCAGGATCAATTTCGATTTTTGAAATCTGGTTTAATCCTTTCCCGACAGTAAATTTATAATTTGGGTAAGCCCAGTCAAAACCAGTCAAAACCGTTCTTTTTACGCCTGGATATGGATTTTCTTTTTCACCACGCATCATTTGAAGCGGTGCATAAAAATATTCTTTTGTGCCATCTGCATAAGTCACTAAAATATCTAAAGGCATTGGCATTTTACCAATTCTTTGGATAGAAACTTCTGTTTTTCCAGAAACTTCTTTTGCTTCTTTTACAGCATAGTCAATAGTATTTGTGGTTTGAGTCCAGTCAGTCAAATACCAATCTAAGTTCATTCCTGATACTTTTTCTGCGCTTCTTTTAATGTCGTTTGGCGTCGGATGCTTGAATTTAAAATCGGTGTAATATTTCTTTACTGCTTTTTCTAAATTTTCCTGCCCGATAATATATCCCAGCTGTGTCAAGAACAATTCTCCTTTACTGTAAGCTGAAATGCTATAAATCATGTTTTCTTCAAAACGATCAGCATGCGTGGTCTGAGGCTGTTCTTTGCCTGTTTCCACCATATAAAAATAATTAGAATAAGCGCCGCTAAAAGGTTCTTTGGCGTGTTTGCCTGGAACTAATGCCGCCATTGCCAAATCAGAAATGTAAGATGTAAATCCTTCATCCATCCAGCCGTGCTTTGATTCGTTGCTGGCTAAAATGTGTTGAAACCAAGAATGTGCCATTTCGTGTGCCGTCACGCCAATCAAGCTATTTAAAGTTCGGTCTCCGGTAATTAAAGTACACATTGCGTATTCCATTCCGCCGTCGCCTCCTTGCAGCACAGAATATTGCTTGTAAGGATATTCGCCAACATTTTTGTTGTAATATTCCATTAACTCGGCAGTTTTTGGCTGTAGTTTTTTCCAGTTTTCGATGATTTTTGGATCATTTTTATATACAAAGTGCAATTCTACACCATTTGGACCAGAATAAATATCATGGATGAAGTCTTTGTCGGCAACCCATGCAAAATCGTGAACCATCGGCGCTTTAAAATGCCATGTCAGCGTTTTTTCTTTTTTAGGAATTACAACTTCCGTTCCTCTATCCTGATAGCCATAACCGATTTCATTTTTATTCTGGAGATATCCAGTTCCTCCTAAAATATACTCTTTGTCAATTGTGATTTTTACATCAAAATCACCCCAAACACCATGAAATTCTCTTCCGATGTAAGGATCAGCATGCCATCCTTCAAAATCGTATTCGGCTAATTTTGGATACCATTGCGTCATTGAAAGCGCTACTCCTTCAGAGCTATTTCTTCCAGATCGGCGAATTTGTTCGGGAACCTGTCCGTCAAAATTTAAAGTAAAAGTTGTTTTTCCGCCAGGCAAAATTGGCTTTGCCAGCACTACTTCCATAATTGTTCCGGTTATAGTTGTTTTTGCAGCTGCGCCATCTTGCTTGAAATTAGAAATTTTTAAATATCCAATCTGGTCTTGCGTCAAAGTGCTGATCCTGCTCTCTTTTTTCTCAGTAGAACCTGATTTGAATGTTTTCACCATTCTTTTGTCCGGATCATTTATAGATTGCAATCTGGCGTCCATTTCGCTTCCGGGCTGAAACGCATTGTTATACAAATGGAAAAATACTTTTTTCAAAGTATCAGGAGAATTATTGGTGTAAACCAGTTCTTGATTTCCTTTGTATTGGTATTTTTTCATGTCTAGATTTACATCCATTTTATAATCGACGTGCTGTTGCCAGTAAGAGCTTTGCCCAAAAGCGTTTCCGATAAAAACCAAGAGTAAAATTGAAAGAAATTGTTTTTTCATAAGTATATAAAATAAGAAATGGAAGGCGTGGTTCCTTCCATTCTAAATAAAATTAAGATTGTGTTTTCGCCATTTTTTCTGCCATAATCAACGCATTGTAAGCATTGACCATCTTGCCTGATTTTGAAGCAGTCGTAAATGGACGTTTGTTTGATTTTTCACCGGCCAAGCTTACTTCTTTGCTAGTTGAAATTCCAGATTCCATTAAAATTTGCTTCACTTGAACCGCTGTCAAAGTCGGATAATAAGAACGGATTAATGCGGCAACTCCGGCAACATTTGGCGAAGCCATTGAAGTTCCGTCTAAATAATGGTATTCGTCATTTGGGTAAGTAGAATAAATTTTCACGCCAGGAGCATAAACATCTACATCTTCAGTTCCATAATTTGAAAAACTGGCAATAAGATCAGTTCCATAAACATAGTTTAAAGCGCCAACTTTTATCACATTATTTGCGATTTCTGAAGCACCATTTCTATCATTTGGATAACGATCTTCAGCGTCAAGATCACTTCCTTCATTTCCGGAAGCCAAGACAATCAGCACGTCTTTTTCAGCAGCATATTTAAAAGCATCCCAAACCCATTCTTTGTGAGTTGAAAAACTTTTTCCAAAACTTCCATTGATGATTTTTGCTCCATTGTCAACGGCATAGCGTATTCCTAAAGCCACATCTTTGTCATATTCGTCTCCATTTGGAACAACTCTTACAGCCATAAGCGCTACGTTGTTTGCTATTCCATCAATTCCGATATTATTTCCTCTTACGGCTCCGATAATTCCAGCAACGTGCGTTCCATGATAAGACTCTTTTTTGTCAGGACCATAAACAATATTATTGCCATATTTTTTGTCTGTAATATCCTCAACATTGTCTCCAACAAGCTTTCTTCCGTTAAATTCAAGGTTTAATTTGTAATTTACTTCGCTGTTGATTTCATCCAGATATTCTTTTATTTCTTTTCTAAACTCTGGTCCAGATTGCGCCATTACAGAAAGCATTACGTTTTTATATTGGCTTGTCATTTGGTCTTTCGGTTGAAAAGCTTTCAATTCTTCTTGAGTATAATTCTCTTTTTGAATTGCTTTTTGAATCACTTTGTCAGCATTTGTAATAAAATCCATCTGCTGTTTTGAGGCCAAAGCTTCTTCATATTCTTTATCAAAAATTTTCTTGGCTTTTTTGTAAGTTTCTGAACCATCGTCGCTTTTTTTGATAATTCTTGTATATTCGAGATTTTCACTGCCAATTGCTCCAAGAAAATTCCAACCGTGAATATCATCAATATAACCATTGTTGTCATCGTCGATTCCATTGTCTGGAATCTCTTTTGCATTCGTCCAAACTACAGGTTTTAAATCTTGGTGGTCAATGTCAAAACCCGTGTCAGCAACGGCAACGATAACTTTCTCTCCTTTTTTATTTTTGATAAGTTCGCTATAAGCTTTATCAACGCTCATTCCCGGAACAGTATCTTTTACAATATCTAAAAAACTCCATCTTTTTAAGTCAGCTTCTTTCAAAGCGCTTATTCTTAGCGGAATATTATCAACATTCGAAACTGTTGTAACTGCTGATTTTGTAGTGCCACATCCCGCCAATGCCAATAATGCAAAAGCAGACAAGCCGATAGATTTGAGTATTCTCATTTTTTAAAATTATTTTAGAGATAAGTACAAAATTATTTTCTTTTGTTACATCTCATATTAACTTAACAAACATTTTAGTTTTTTAATTAGGAGCCAATTATTTCCTCGCAAGTAAAAACTTCTTTTAAGCGAACGCCTTTTTCTGTATTTTCAACCGTTATAATTTGGTTGTGGGCATCGTGTTCTAAAAATAAATAGTACTTATTTTCAGATGCTTCCGTCAAAAATTTTGCTTTTTCAGGCAAAGTCAATAACGGCCGAGTGTCATATCCCATTACATAAGGCAACGGCAAATGTCCTGCAGTTGGCAATAAATCAGCCATAAAACAAATGGTTTTGTCTTGATATTGAATCTTCGGAATCATCATTTTTTCCGTATGTCCGTCAGCAAAGAAAATATCGAAACCTAATTCAGAATTTTTAAGCAGATCATTTTCAGGCCTTTTTATAAACTCTAATTGACCGCTTTCTTGCATCGGAATAATATTTTCAGTCAAAAAGGAAGCTTTTTCTCTTGGATTTGGTTTTGTAGCCCAATTCCAATGATTATCGTTTGTCCAGAATTTTGCGTTTTTAAAAGCAACTTCATATCCAGTTTTGTCTTTATTCCATTGAACACTTCCGCCGCAATGGTCAAAATGCAAATGTGTCATAAAAACATCGGTAATTTGATCTCTATGGAAACCATATTTTTCTAGAGATTTATCAATTGAGTGATTTCCCCAAAGCGAATAATAGCCAAAAAATTTCTCAGATTGTTTGTCGCCCATACCAGTATCGATTAAGATCAAGCGATTTCCGTCTTCGATCAAAAGACATCTTGCCGCAATATCGATGAGGTTGTTTTCATCAGCCGGATTTGTTTTGTTCCAAATTGTTTTCGGAACTACGCCAAACATTGCGCCACCGTCTAGCTTAAAATTGCCTGCTTCAATGGGATATAATTTCATAAATAATTGATTTAAACTTACTGATTTCTGAATTGAGAATTCTCAATTTTATACGTCGCAATTTATGAAATCCTTTGTAAAAATCGGCAATAAGAAATTTCTATGCAATCATCCGTTATAAAAATGTTACTAATTATGGAAAAAAGTAAATATGACGTATCTTTGCAAATTAATTAGACTAAATATAAATCACTATGATAAAGGTATCTGATGCAGCAAGCAAGAAAATCGTCAATATGATGGAAGAAGACGGCTTTGATGCTACCAAAGATTACGTTCGTGTGGGCGTGAAAAGCGGTGGATGTTCTGGCTTGTCATATGAATTGAAATTTGATAAAGAATTAGGAGAAAGCGATAAAGTTTTTGAAGATAATAATGTAAAGATTGCCGTTGAAAAAAAATCATTCTTGTATTTAGCAGGAACGATTCTTGAATTTTCAGGTGGTTTAAACGGAAAAGGTTTTGTTTTCAATAATCCAAACGCAAGCAGGACTTGTGGATGTGGAGAGAGTTTTTCGCTTTAAATTATTGAAAGATTGAAAATTAAAATATTTAAAAATTCTAAGCCACTTAAAATTTTTCCGCCAATACAAATCTTTAAATCATTCAATTTTTAAATCATTAAATATAAAATGACTAAATCATTCGAGGAATTCGAAGTTCACAAGAAAGGAGTTTTACTTACGAAGAAAATATATCAATTAGTAAAAAAGCCGACTTTTGAAAAAGAATTCGATTTTAAAAGCCAAATAAAAAGAGCCGTAGTTTCGATTACAAATAATATTGCCGAAGGTTCAGAATATAATAATAACAAACAGTTTGTGCGTTATCTGAAAATTTCAAAGGGCAGTTGTGCGGAAGTTAGAAATATGCTGATTTTAGCAAGAGAATTAGAATTTAGTTCTAATGATGAAATTCAAGAAAGTATGGTTTTGAGTGTAGAAATTTCTCAAAATATTTCAAATTTCATCAAGTATTTGAGTTCTAAATTAGACACTAAATAAATGATTTGAGGGTTTACAGAATTTTTCAATTCTTAAATTTTTCAATCTTTAAATTAAAAAAATGAGTAAATACACAGAAGACGATTTAAAAATCGAGCTCGAAAATAAAGAATACGAATACGGATTTTACACTGATATTGAATCGGAAACGTTTCCTATTGGTTTAAATGAAGATATTGTTCGTGCCATTTCTTTGAAAAAAGAAGAACCACAATGGATGACTGACTGGAGAATCGAAGCTTTCCGCGCTTGGAAGGAAATGATTGAACCAGAATGGGCAAATGTTCACTATGTGAAACCTGATTTTCAGGCGATTGCTTATTATTCGGCTCCAAAATCGGTTGACCCAAACAAGACACTTGATGACGTTGACCCAGATCTTTTGGAAATGTACAAAAAGTTGGGGATTTCTATCGACGAGCAGAAAATGATGAACAATGTCGCAATGGATATTGTGGTCGATTCAGTTTCTGTAGCAACAACTTTCAAGAAAACTTTGGCCGAAAAAGGGATTATTTTCTGTCCGATTTCAGAAGCAATCAAGGAACATCCAGAATTGGTAAAAAAATATTTGGGTTCAGTCGTTCCGCAGAAAGATAATTTCTATGCGGCATTGAATTCAGCTGTTTTTTCTGACGGAAGTTTCTGTTATATTCCAAAAGGCGTTCGTTGTCCGATGGAACTTTCTACGTATTTCCGAATCAATCAAGCAGGAACAGGCCAATTCGAAAGAACACTTGTCATTGCTGACGAAGGAAGTTATGTTTCGTATTTGGAAGGTTGTACTGCTCCAAGTCGTGATGAAAACCAATTGCACGCCGCAGTCGTAGAATTAATCGCCATGGACGATGCCGAAATCAAATATTCAACGGTTCAAAACTGGTTTCCAGGAAATAAAGAAGGAAAAGGCGGGGTTTATAACTTTGTGACAAAGAGAGGTTTGTGCGAAAAAAACGCAAAAATTTCTTGGACACAAGTAGAAACTGGTTCTGCCGTAACGTGGAAATATCCATCTTGTATTTTAAAAGGAGATAATTCGGTTGGAGAATTTTATTCGATTGCCGTAACAAATAATTATCAGCAAGCCGATACAGGAACCAAGATGATCCACTTGGGAAAAAACACAAAATCAACGATTATTTCCAAAGGAATTTCTGCTGGAAAGTCGCAAAATAGCTACCGCGGATTGGTGCAAATCAGTTCAAGAGCTGATAATGCGAGAAACTTTTCGCAGTGTGATTCGCTTTTGATGGGAAATAATTGTGGAGCTCATACTTTTCCGTACATCGAATCAAAAAATCCTTCAGCAAAAATAGAACACGAGGCTACGACAAGTAAAATTGGGGAAGACCAGGTTTTCTATTGCAACCAAAGAGGAATTCCAACTGAAAAGGCGATTGCATTGATTGTAAACGGTTTCAGTAAAGAAGTTTTGAATAAACTTCCGATGGAATTTGCAGTTGAAGCTCAGAAGTTATTGGAGATTTCTTTGGAAGGAAGTGTGGGATAAATAATTAAAATTTTAATTATGGGAACTAAAGAAAAAAGAACGACAGATGAGGTAGTTGCTTATTTATTAAAAAGCAAAAAAGAAATGCAGGATGAAATCAAGAAAGATATTCATACCAAAGAATTTCAAGAAGCTTTGCAAAAATTAAGAACAAAACAGCAACAAAAGAATGTATAATTTTGCGTTCATTGGTGGCACAAATAACAGTTATGTATTTGAAACTTCTAATGGAATTGTTTACGAAATAAAATTTAAGCATTCACCTTATTTATTAAACGACAATGCTGAATATTCAAAATTAATTTATGAGTTTGTTATTGATGTTGCAATCAATAATTCTGGTAAGAAACCAACTTTAGATGTAGCTGTAAGTGAAACAGTTGCAAGCATTTTTAAAGATTTTTTTACTAAAAACTCATACAATATCTGTATTTACATTTGTGATTCATCAGATGGAAGACAAGAAATTAGAAGAAGAAAATTTGACGATTGGTTTTACAAATATCAAACAGATTCTTTTATGAAATTAGATGAAGTTTTGGTTGATTCTAACCAAAATCGATTTCCAATTTCAATGGTTATCCTAAAAGACAACCCTTATTTTAAAGAAATAGTAATTGCATTTGCTGATATTTCAAGCAGCAATAAATAAAAACAAAGAATGTTAAGTATAAAAAATTTACACGCTGGAATTGAAGATAAAGATATCTTAAAAGGAATCAATCTTGAAGTGAAAGCTGGCGAAGTTCACGCAATTATGGGGCCAAATGGTTCTGGAAAAAGTACGCTTTCTGCCGTAATTGCAGGAAACGAACATTATGAAGTGACCGAAGGTTCTGTTGAATTGGACGGCGAAGATTTAGCTGATTTGGCTCCCGAAGAAAGAGCCCACAAAGGCGTTTTCCTTTCGTTCCAATATCCGGTTGAGATTCCTGGAGTTTCGGTAACGAACTTTATGAAAACGGCCATCAACGAATCTAGAAAAGCAAAAGGCCAGGAAGAAATGCCAGCCAACGAAATGCTGAAATTAATCCGTGAGAAATCTGAATTATTGGAAATCGACCGTAAATTCTTGTCTCGTTCACTAAACGAAGGTTTTTCTGGTGGAGAAAAAAAGAGAAACGAAATCTTCCAAATGGCGATGTTGGAGCCGAAGCTTGCAATTTTGGACGAAACCGATTCAGGTCTTGATATCGATGCTTTGAGAATCGTGGCAAATGGTGTGAATAAATTGAAAAGCGAAAACAACGCTATCATCGTAATCACACACTACCAAAGGCTTTTGGATTATATTGTTCCAGATTTTGTTCATGTTTTATATAACGGAAAAATCGTAAAATCTGGCGGAAAAGAATTGGCTTACGAACTGGAAGAAAAAGGTTACGACTGGATTAAAGCCGAAAATTAGTTAGCAGTTAACAGTTTGCAGTTTGCGAAAACTCATACTCATAACTTATAACTCATAACTAAATACAATGGAATTAAAAGAAAAATTAATATCGTCTTTTATGGCTTTTGAAGAACAAGTGGATGTCGATTCTGACTTGCACGACGTTCGTACAGAAGCATTTAAGAATTTTGAAGAAAAAGGCTTCCCGACAAAAAAGGACGAAGCTTGGAAATATACTTCCTTAAATTCAATCCTGAAAAATGACTTTAGCGTATTTCCGAAAAAAGAAAGCGCAATTGAATTTTCAGAAGTAAAAAAATATTTCATTCACGAAATCGATACGTACAAAGTTGTTTTCGTGGACGGCGTTTTCAGCTCATTTTTATCGTCAACAACACATGACGGATTGGATGTTTGCTTGATGTCATCGGCATTGACAAAGCCAAAATACAAAATGGTAATTGATGAATATTTCAATAAAATTGCCAATAAAGACGAAAGCTTGACTTCGTTGAATACTGCTTTTGCATTTGAAGGAGCTTACATCAATATCCCAAGAAGCAAAGTTGCGGATAAACCGATTGAAATCATCAATTTTTCTACAGGTTCAGAAGCTGCACTTTTGGTTCAGCCAAGAAACTTGATTATCGTTGGAGAAAATGCGCACGTTCAAATCATCGAAAGACACCAATCTTTGAATGAAAATCCGGTTTTGACGAATTCTGTGACGGAGATTTTTGCTCAAAAAAGAGCGATTGTAGATTATTATAAAATTCAAAATGACAATCTTGAAGCTTCTTTAATTGACAATACTTATATCGCCCAAAAAGAGCAAAGCCACGCTTCTGTGCATACTTTTTCTTTCGGAGGTAATTTGACAAGAAACAACCTGAATTTTTACCACCAAGGCGAATATATCGATTCTACGTTAAAAGGAATTACAATTATCGAAGGAAAACAGCACGTTGATCATTATACTTTGGTACAGCATGCGACTCCAAATTGCGAAAGCCACCAGAATTACAAAACGATTTTGGATGAGAAGTCAACAGGTGTTTTCAACGGAAAAATTTATGTAGAAAAAGAAGCCCAGAAAACAAATGCTTTCCAGCAAAACAATAATATTTTGTTGAGCGATAAAGCTTCAGTGAATGCAAAACCTCAATTGGAAATCTTTGCTGACGACGTGAAATGTTCTCACGGTTGCACGATTGGGCAATTGGATGAAAAAGCTATGTTTTATATGCAATCTCGTGGAATTCCTGAAAAAGAAGCCAAGGCTTTGCTGATGTATGCTTTTACAAATGAAGTTATTGAAAGCGTGAAAATTCCTGCTTTGAAAGCTAGAGTTACAAAAATTATCGCAATGAAATTAGGGGTAAATATTGGATTTGATTTATAAGTAAATTATTTATCTATAAGTATTAAAGACTGTCAATTGATGGTCTTTTTTATTTACATACATTTCCATATATATAATTTAGACAATTCAGGTTTTGATTTATCCTTAAAATAACTCATCTTATAGCTTTTGTTAATAGCAATTAATCGTGATAATGGTAAAACAATAAAATATTATCAAAAATAAATACAAACTTTTATGATTAAATAAATTTAAATTAAAACTTTAAGCTTTATTTAGAATTAATAAAAATAATTTGCATAAACCATTTTCGAACCTTAGATTTGCAATTTAGAATTAATCTAAGTAAAAGAGTAATGCAAATTTATAATAAGGTTTTCCTTTCTTTATCACTTCTTTTAGTATCCAATGCTTTTTCTCAAGAGCAGGTTAAGGATACAATAAAATCCTCTACAAAACTTGAAGAAGTAGTGATTACTGGACAATTCGAACCTCAGTCTTTGAGAAAATCGGTTCACAATGTTAGAGTCATAACGAAAGAAGACATGAAGCGCCTTGCTGCCAATAATCTTGGTGATGTCTTAAACCAATATTTAAATATTTCGATAAGAACAAGCGGAAGCGACGGACGTTCTTCTGTTTCAATGTTTGGTCTTGATTCTCAATATTTCAAAATTTTAATGGATAATATTCCTTTGATCAGCGACACGGGTTTAGGAACAAATGTCGATTTGACTCAAGTAAATCTTGATGACATTGAAAGAATAGAAATTATCGAAGGATCAATGGGAGTTACGCACGGAGCCAATGCTGTTAGCGGTATTTTAAATATTATAACCAAAAAGAATTCAAAGTATAAATGGGAAATAACAACTTCAGTACAAGAAGAGACAGTTTCTGACGAATTTGCTTTTTTCGACAAGGGACGTCATATCCAAAACGCCAAGGTTTCTCATAATATCAATGAAAATTGGTTTGCCACTATTGGCGGAAGCCGTAATGATTTTGCCGGTTTTTTTGATGGAAACAAAGGTAAAGATTACAGTGAAAATGATGGAACACGAGGTTACAGACAACTTCCAAAAGAGCAATTGGTCGGTAATGCCTTGATTGGATATAATAAAAATGATTTTAGGGTTTTCTATAAATTTGATTACTTCGGAGAAAATGTTGATTATTATAATACAATTGTAGTTCCAGTTGACAATTATCCTTTTCCAAACACGCACTTTTCGAACGATAGAAGATACATCTCAAACAGATATTACCATCATTTGAATTCTTACGGAAAATTATTTTCTCAATTGACTTACAATGTTTCTGTATCACATCAAAAGCAAGATAGAGACGTTGAAAAATTCAATTATCAATTAGAAACGGAGACTGAAACTGCTAATAACAGAGTAACTTACCAATCAAAAGAAGTTTCGTATTCCACAGGAACTTTCAGCAATTTCTTTAAAGATAAAACAGTTGATCTTCAATTGGGCTATGAAGCGGTCAATGAAAAAGGATTCTATGATGCAACTGCCGGTACTTTTAGAAATGATCAGCAAGATGTTGTAGATGTTAGAAAAAGGCTAGAAAACTATGATATTTTTACAATAGCAGAAATTAATTTCACGGATAAGTTTTCAGTTAGGCCAGGTATTCGTTATTCTTTTCAATCATTTTTTGATGATCAATATGCAACATCCTTTGGGATGCGCTACCTTCTATCTAAAGGAATCGAGGTAAGAGGATCTTTGGGGAAATCATACAGAACCCCAAATTTTGATGAGCTTTATACTTATTTTGTTGATTCAAATCACAATCTTCAAGGAAATTCAGATTTGATTCCAGAAATGAGTACTTCCTATGAAATCAGTGCCAAAAAAGCCACCGTTTTCAAGTCAGGATTAGAACTATCAAACAATATAGCATTGACTTATATGGATGTTGACGACAGAATTAGCCTTGTTATGACACAGCTTGTACCCACTCAGGTTTATCAATACATGAACGTTGACAAATATAAGATGTGGAACATTTCTTCTTCTCATCAATTTTCATATAATAATTGGAATGCAAAAGTAGGCTTGGCTTATGTAGGAATATCTCAAAGAATAGACTTGGCAGCACAAAACCTTACTTCAGACGATAAGTTTTTATATTCATTTCAAATAAATTCAGGCTTGTCATATGATGTTCCAAAATGGAATACAGTGTTTTCAGTCCTTTATAAACTCAATGGAAAACAGCAGCAGTATGTTGCAACTTCAGATGTTGAAGGCAATACAGAATTCATTCTCTCTGAACTCGAATCTTATGAATGGATGGATGCTTCAATACGAAAATCTTTTTTCAAAAATAAATTTGAAGTTACAGCAGGCGCCAGAAACATTCTTGATGTAACATCAGTACAACAAGTGCAAGGCACCACAGGTGTTCATGCAGCAGGATCAGATATTCTTTTAGGATATGGAAGATCTTATTATCTCAAACTCACGTATAACCTTAATTTTAATTAATAAATATAATCATGAAAAAAAATCTAGTTTTTGTTCTTTCATTAGTTATGCTGGCTTTCGCAGCTTGTAATAGCGATGATAATAACTCATCATCATTAAGCAATTCGGTTGCTTTTGGCGTGCCTTCTTTAAATTTAACTGAAGCAACGACTCCAGTTCAAATCGTTTTTGCCAAGCCAACAGCAGTAGCAGGTTCTTTAAATATTTCTTTTGCAACAACTGCAGTTACGTATGGTACAGATTTTACAACTACTCCTGCAGCTACAGCAAACACATTGACTATTCCTTTTGCAGCTAACGTATCAAGTGTTTCATTTAGCTTCAATAAGCTTACAAATGCAGCTCCGACAGATGTGAAAAATGTGAAATTTACAATTAACGAGGCTACAGATGCAGCAGTTACTGCAAACAATACTATTCAAGTTAATTTCAATGAAACTGCTTCCTTAGGACAGGCTTTGGCACCAGTAACAGGTGGTCCATTACAGCAAAATCAAGTTTATATTGACTTGAGCAGCGGTGCAAGTGCTACAGCTTTAAGAACTTCATGGGACCTTGGTTTTTATTCAGGAACAGACTTTAGAGTTGCATTGAACAGTTCATTAAAAATGGCTGCAAAACAACTTGAAACTACAGATATTGACCAAGTGCAACTTCCAGACGAAACAATGATTATCGCTCAAGGACAAGGTGTTTATACGCAAATTGACCATCCAGCCGGACTTATTACTGGTACAGCAATTGCTGCAGTTTCTGATAATGATGCTGACAACAAGGTATATTTGATAAACATGGGAAGCAATCCATCAGAAACAGCTCCAGCAGTTGGAAATGATGGTTCAGCTTCAGGAACTTCCAGAGGATGGAAAAAAGTCAGAGTCCTTAAAAGCGGTAACGACTATAAAATCCAATATGCTGATATCGATGCAACAACTCACGAAGAAAAAATCATCTCTAAAAATTCAGCTTTCAACTTTACATTTTTTAGCTTAACAACAAAAAACGTCGTAAATGTTGAACCGCAAAAAAACCAATGGGATCTAAACTTCACTACTTTTACTAGCTTAGCAGGGCCTACGACTCCTTACTATTATGCTGATTTTGTATTGACAAACTTAAAAGGTGGAGCAAGAGCATACCAAATTTTGAACAATACAGGAGTAACTTATGACAATTTCACAATGGCAAACCTTAATACTGCTGCTTTCACAGAAGACCAAAGAAATATTGGTTCTAACTGGAGAAGCACCAGTGTACCAGGTCCTACTGGTGATCCAATATCTCAATTCGTTTTGAAAACAGATCGTTTCTTTGTAATCAAAGATCCAGCTGGAAACATCTATAAATTGAAATTTACAGGTGGTGCAAGCGAAACAGGAGAAAGAGGCTATCCTAAATTCCAATACGCATTAGTACAATAGTTTTAGATAGGTTTTATTTAGTTTAAAAACCGGACAGCAATGTTCGGTTTTTTTTATGCAAAATTTTTGAAGTTTTAAATAGGTAAGAATTTTAAATAAGCAGGTTCAAGCAAAATCAAGGTCAACCTATGAAAAAGGTAGGTGTACCTACGAAAAAGGTAGGCTCACCTACGAAAGAGATAGGTCAACCTACGAAAAGGATAGGTCGACCTACAAAAAAGGTAGGCTCACCTATGAAAGAGATAGGTCAACCTATGAAAAGGATAGGTGTACCTACAAAATGGATAGGTCAACCTATGAAAAAGGTAGGCTCACCTACGAAAGAGATAGGTCAACCTATGAAAAAGGTATGTTTGCCTAGTAAATAACCGTTAAGTCAGGTCATATCCGCAATCCTCCTGAACCCTGAACCCAAAACCCAAAACCTGAATCCAATAAAAAAAAGCCTACAGTATCAATGACACTGCAGGCTGACCAAGAATATATAATTAACTAACTAAACTACAAACTAGCAACCAATTCTTTCCATTCTTTTAATTCAGGAATTCCTGGTTTTCTTTTTCCAAAGAATTGAACGATGATTTCGCCCATTTCGTTGAAAACCTCGATTGCCGTTACTTCACCGTCTTCCGTTGGTTTTCTCACGATCCAAGTTTGGGCGATTTTTGACATGTCAAGGTGCATATTAAAATCTGGATCCATGATGTTGAACCAGTCGCCGTGCCACATTGTTTTACGAACTCTTCCGGTATGGATTTGGATATTTCCTCTGTTTCCAACAAATACCATGATTGGCAATTTGCTTTCCGCAGCACCTTCCAGCATTTTTACGATAACATCTTTTTCAACTTTTTTAGCGTAGTTTTCATTCGGAGCCAAACGCAAAGCCTGAGTTCTTGTCACTCCAAATTTACGAAGCATTCCGAAGAATTCATGCGTATCTTTCAACGTTTCCCAAGCCGCTTGAAAACCAGCAACGTCAATATCTGCATCTGCTTTTTCGTCGATATTCAACGGAACTTCAACTGTAGTTTCGTCTATAGATTGGTCTTCAGATTTGTATTTTGCCACCAATTCGTCAAAAGCCGCATCGTTGCTGTCTTTTGTCAAATAAATTTTATGGATCGCCAAACCGTCTTTTCCAAAGAATTGAAGGCTTTTTCTGTCTCCGTGTTCTGATTTCTCAGCAACCGCAAAAGCTTTCGCCCAGTGGCCTAAAAAGATACGCAAATCGATATCTTCACCCACAAACAAGCCCGCGTGCGGCGAACTGAAATCTGGATTCAAGTAAATTCCTTTTCTTTCGTGAACGCACTCTTCATTTCTGGTCAAAGCCATTACTTTCTCTAATTTTTCAATTTCAGAAAGTAGCGCCGAAAACTCAGGACGAAGTCTCGTTACGGTTTCACCCACTTGTGTTGCTACTAATTCGGCTTCGCTAACGCCAAGTTTTTCTGCGGCATTACGGATTCTCAAATTTGGGCTTTCTGCTTTCAGCTTTTCCCACTGTGATTTCAGGTTGTTTGTGATTGTGTCCATTTGTATTTTTTTATAAAATATTATGTTCCAAAAATGATTAAAGGGTTTTGATTCACCGGATTAAGGCAAATCGTGCAAGGAAAATTATAGACCTTGCTGATGATTTCTTTGGTGAAAACTTTCTCAGGTTTGTCGTGGTTTACGATTTTTCCTTTTTGCATAAGCAATACAGAGTCGGCGAATTGTGCGGCCAAATTCAAATCGTGTAAAACTATTACGGCCGTATTTCCTCTTTCTGTAAAGTTTTTTACCGTATGCAAAATTCTGTGCTGGTGTAAAACGTCTAAGTTATTCAAAGGTTCGTCCATAAAAACGAGCTTGTGTGCGACGTCATTTTCTAGTTGTGTCAAAACTCTGGCCAAGTGAACGCGCTGTCTTTCGCCACCAGAAAGTGTGTTGTAATCTCGGTCTTTAAAAGCTACAACATCAGTTTCTGCCATAGATTTCAGAACCGCGTCGATGTCCGATTGATGTGGAATGGAATTGAAATAAGGGTAACGTCCCATCATTACAACGTCCATAACGGTCAACGGAATGTCAGAACTGTTTTGCTGTGAAAATTTGGCTTTGTGAAGCGGCAATTCTTTTTGGTCCCAAGCTTCAAAAGTCTTTTTCTTGAAAACAATGGGTTCGTCATTGTGCTTCATTTCATTGGCCAGCATGCTCAAAAGTGTCGATTTTCCGGCACCATTCGGCCCAACAATTACCAGCAGTTCGCCATAATTTACGGTCACGTCGATGTTTTCCAAGATGGAAAACTTTTTATGCGAATACGATATTTTACAGGCTTCTAACATAATTACATAGATTTTCTGCTTCTAATTAAAATGGCAATAAAAATTGGCGCTCCCATAAAAGCAGTCAAAATCCCGATTGGAATTTCAGAAGGAGCGGCAATCGTTCTGCTGATCGTGTCTGCTGAAAGCAATAAAATGCTTCCAAAAATAGCCGACATTGGCAGTATAATGTGATAATTCGATTTGAATAGCAGCCTTAAAATATAAGGAACAATCAAACCAACAAAGCCGATGGTTCCTGAAAAAGCAACGCAAGTTCCCACCATCAAAGCAGTTAAGACCACGATTCTTTTTTTAATTTTTTCTACCGGAATTCCCAAATGTTGTGCGTCTCTTTCGCCAAGCATCATTGCGTTTAAGGCTTTTCCTTTCGTAATTAAAGAGAAAAAAGCGATTACTATGACAACTGCCAAAATTGCGTTTTTTGTCCAAGTGGCACCGCCGAGGCTTCCTAAATTCCAAAATGTCAAATCTCTAAGTTGTTCTTCCTTAGAAAGATAAATTAAAAAACCAGTTGTTGCGCCAGCCATCGCAGTAATCGCAACTCCGGAAAGTAACATTACAATTACGTTTGTTTTTCCGTTGGTTGTGGAAATTCGGTACACCATTGTCATTGTCAATAATGCGCCTAAAAATGCGGCAATACTCAAAATTGAAAAGTGAAAAACCTCTGGAATATAGGGTTTAATATAGCTTCCCAAAACAATGGAAATCGCTGCAAAAAGCGATGCTCCCATCGTGATTCCGATCAAGTCAGGCGAGGCGAGGGGATTCTTGAACATTCCTTGAAGGCAGGTTCCTGAAACCGCCAGAGCGCTTCCGACTAAAATCGCCATCACAATTCGCGGCAGTCTTAAATTCATCAATACAAATTTATCGCTCGCCGGAATGCTGTTATCGTCATTCCATAAAGCCATAAAGATTTCAAAGAAAGAGTGTTTTTCAAATTCATAAACGCCCATATAAAGAGAAGTTACGGCAAGTAAAATCAATAAAATGATGCTTAAGAAAATGTATAACGGTAATTTGTTTTGCATTTTGAATGTATATCCTAACAGGTTTCTAAAACCTGTTAGGTATTTATAAAATCAACTAACTTTCAAACTTTATGGTTTATGAAAAGTTGATACCTAACAGGTTTTTAAAACCTGTTAGGATAGTATTATTTTACTGCTTTAATCAGTTCAGCGTTTAAAGCTGCAGCTCCTTCGCCAACTCTTGGTCCAAAACCAGAAATCAAAGCGCCGTCTAAAGCGATCACTTTTTTATTTTTACCAGCATTTGTTTGAGAAACACCTTGAATTTTAAGCAATCCGTCAACACCGCCAAGGCTTTCTAATCCTGAAGTAAACAACAAGATTACATCTGGATTTCCTTTTATTAATGATTCTGGAGTCAATGGTTTGTAGTCTTCAAATTCAGTGATTGCGTTTTTTCCGCCAGCCAAAGCAATTGTTTTTTCAATTGGTGTGTTTGTTCCAGCAACCATCAATGTTCCTGCGCCACGAGCGTAGATAAACAATACTTTTGGAGCTTTTGCAATTGGCTGTACTTTTGCCAAATCAGCATCGATTTTATCAGTCAACGCCTTGAAATCAGCATGTTTCAAGACACCTGCAACGTCAGCGATTAATTTTTTAGAACCTTCAGGAGTAAAATCTTGCTTGAAAATATGCGCTTCGATTCCGGCACCTTTGATTTTTTCAGCTAGTTCTGGGCTCAAGTCTTTTTCTGTAGCCAAGATTACCGTTGGCTTTAAAGCAATAATTGACTCAATTGAAATAGTACGAACGTGGCCTAAATCTTTTGCTGTAGTTTTTATAGTTTCTGGATAAGTTGAGGTTACATCCACACCGATAATTTCTTTCTCGTGACCTAAAGCGGCAACAATTTCTGTTACAGCTCCGTTTAAAGAAACGATTTTGTGAGCTTCAGTTTTTTGTTCAATTGGAGTTTCTTCTACTTTAGTTTCCTCTTTTTTACAAGAAAACGTTGCTAATGAAACGATTGCAACTACAAGAATGCTTATTTTTTTCATTGGTTTATGTGTTTGTTATTTTAATTAAATCTAAATAATAGCAAAACTATGATTAATTTTGTAGTCTTGAAAATAAAAAATGGTTAAATGTTTAAGAAGTTTCTGATTGAATTTACGTATAAATAGGTCAGCATTTCAAAAAAATAGTTGAATTGGAAAAACAGTATCAGATTTTGCAGGAATTCAGGTTTATAAAAAGAATAAAATTCAAGTATTCCTACATATTTTAATTCTATCTTAATTCTTCTTCTATTAAAGAAACATACCGTAAATTTGCACCAATTTCCTATTATACAATGTTAGATATTCAATCCATCCGTGCCGAGTTTCCGATACTTTCTCAAAAAGTAAACGGAAAGCCTTTGGTCTATTTTGATAATGCGGCCACTTCGCAGAAACCAAAAGTTGTTATTGACGCGATTGCTTCTTATTACGAAGAAATCAATGCCAATATTCACCGTGGCGTTCACAAATTAAGCCAGTTGGCAACTGATGCTTATGAAGTTTCGCGTGTAAAAATCCAGAATCATATTAATGCCAAACATAATTACGAAGTTCTTTTTACTGCGGGAACAACGCACGGAATCAATGTAGTTTCAAACGGATTTGCTACGTTGTTAAAAGAAGGCGATGAGGTGATGGTTTCGGCTTTGGAACATCATTCGAATATTGTTCCGTGGCAAATGCTTTGTGAGCGAACTGGAGCTAAATTGACCGTAATTCCTATGGATGAAAATGGCGAATTGATCTTCTCGGAATTTGAGAAATTGCTTTCGGAAAAAACAAAAATCATTGCTGTAAATCATATTTCAAATGCTTTAGGAACTATAAATCCTATAAAGAAAATCATTGAAAAAGCGCACCAATTTGGAACGGCGGTTTTGATTGACGGAGCGCAAGCTACGCCACACGTGAAGCCAGATGTACAAGAATTGGATTGTGATTTCTACGTATTTTCTGGACATAAAATCTGCGGGCCAACCGGAACCGGAATTTTATATGGAAAAGAAGAATGGCTGAATAAATTGCCTCCATATCAAGGTGGCGGTGAAATGATTAAGGAAGTAACTTTCGAGAAAACGACTTATGCTGAACTGCCTCATAAATTTGAAGCCGGAACACCAAATATCGCCGGCGGCATTGTTTTGGGAACTGCCATTGATTACTTGAATGAAATTGGTTTTGAGAATATTGCAAAATACGAACACGAGCTTTTGGAATATGGAACAAAACGTTTGTCAGAAATCGAAGGATTGAAGATATACGGCCCAAAATCCTTAGATAATAAAACGTCTGTGATTTCTTTCAACATAGGAAATATTCATCCGTATGACATTGGAACGATTGTTGACAAGATGGGAATAGCGGTCAGAACCGGACATCATTGTGCACAACCGATTATGAATTTTTTCAATATTCCCGGAACGATTCGCGCTTCGTTTTCGTTTTATAATACAAAAGAAGAAATAGATGCTTTGGTCGAAGCTGTGAAAAAAGCGCAGACCATGTTGTCTTAATTATAGTTACTAACAAATTTTAAATCCAAACAAACATGAAAATTTTATCGACATTTATTTTAGTGCTATTGATGGCAAAAGGCTGTACTAATTCTGAATTGAAAAAAGAAAGTGAGAACATTTCTTTTGAATATGTGGCGAATACTAGAGGAGGTTATAAAAAAGTGATAGCCAAGCAAGACACAGTTTACACGATTAAAACTCGTGGTGGCGAAGCAGTTCAAAAGCAGCTCTCAAAAAGCGACTGGAATTCATTGCTAGATTTGCTTTCAAAAGTAGATGCTGAAAAAATGAAAGATTTGAAAGCGCCATCAGAAAAAAGATTTTATGACGGAGCGATGATTGCCGATTTAAAAGTGATTTATAAAGACAAGACGTATGAAAGTTCTAGTTTTGACCACGGAAATCCGCCAGCGGAAATCAAAGATTTGGTCAATAAAATCTTAGAAGTTTCAGATTTAAGTAAGGAATAAAGATGACAATTCAAGAAATACAAGAAGAGATTAAGGATGAATTCTCAATGTTTGATGATGAAAATTGGGACGAGCGCTATCAATATGTGATTGATTTAGGGAAAACACTTCCCTTGATTAATGAGCAATATAAAACCGAAGACAATATTATCAAAGGTTGTCAGTCAAAAGTTTGGCTTCACGGTGAGCAAAACGATGGAAAAATTGTTTTCACAGCAGATAGTGATGCGATTTTGACCAAAGGAATTATTGCGATTTTGATTCGTACTTTTTCAAACCAAAAGGCTTCAGATATTTTAGAAGCAGATACTAAATTCATCGACGATATCGGGTTGAAAGAACATTTATCTCCGACTCGCGCGAATGGATTGGTTTCGATGATTAAACAGATAAAAATGTATGCGTTGGCTTTTAATGCAAAGAATTAATTTTGTTATGCAAAATGAAATTTATGCTTAAATGTTCTTATATGCCTTATATGGTAAATTAAAAAAATAGCTAAGAGTTACCATATAAGAATATTTAAGATTGTTAGTTTTAAATAATATACACCAAAAGAAAAAAATATATGCCATTATCAAAAACGTATTTAAAAGACTTAGTTTATCAAGTCAACGGAGCCGCAATTGAAGTTCATAAATGTATTGGTCCTGGACTTTTAGAAAGTGTTTATCACAATTGTTTGATTAAGGAATTGTCAATTAGAGGGTTTAATTTTAAATCAGAACTTTGCATTCCAATTAATTATAAAGGTCTTGAAGTGGAAGCCAATTTAAGATGTGATTTGGTTGTTGAAAATGCACTTGTTGTTGAATTAAAATCTGTCGAGAGTATAAAACCAATTTTTGAGGCACAAATGCTGACTTATATGAAATTATTAGAATTACCAATGGGATTGATGATAAATTTCAATGTGATGAACATTTACAAAGAAGGACAGAAAACTTATGTGAATGAATTTTATAGGCATTTGGAAGATTAAGTTAAAATAGATATAGCATATCTATTTACCATATAAGGCATATAAGTTCATATAAGGGATTGGTAAATTTAGCTAGCAAACAGAAAATAATAAAAACTTAAATGATCTTATATGCCTTATATGGTAAATTTTAAAAAAGCATTTAAAAAATATAAATGTTAGAAATACAGAAAAAATGGAACAAGAAATAGACACAAATCAACTAGGAGAAGACATCGTAAAAGTTTTAAAAACAATTTATGATCCAGAGATTCCGGTTGATATTTATGAATTGGGATTGATTTATGACGTGATGGTAAATACCGATTATGAAGTAAAAATATTGATGACATTGACTTCGCCAAACTGCCCCGTTGCAGAAACTTTGCCGAGAGAAGTAGAAGACAAAGTCAATAAACTTGAAAATGTAAAAGCTACAGAAGTCGAAATTACATTTGATCCGCCATGGAGCAAAGACTTAATGAGCGAAGAAGCAAAATTAGAATTAGGAATGCTGTAAATAAGTTGGCAGATTTCAGATTTTAGGTTGCAAGCGCACTGAAATCTGAAATCTAAAATCTGCAATTGTATGGAAGGTGAAATTATAAATAAAGTCGCAAATAGCGTTCTCGAGATTTTTGACTTGGAAGATTATTATCCAAAGGGAAATCGTGTGGAACTTGACATTTCGCAATGGCTTTTGGAAGGATTTTTATTGCGAGAAAAAGATTTTCGCGAGCATTTGAAAAACCACGATTGGAGCCAATATCAAGATGCTTATGTTGCTGTTTTTTGCAGTACCGATGCGATTGTTCCGGCTTGGGCTTCGATTTTGGTAACGATTCATCTTTCGCCTTTTGCTAAGAAAATTGTGAGCGGGACTTTAGAGGATTTAGAAACTTCTTTATATGAAGAAATTCTTCCGAGTTTAGATTATTCTAAATTTGAAGGAAAACCGGTTATTATTAAAGGATGTTCTAAAAAACCGGTTCCGATGAGCGCTTATGTTTTGGCAGCGCAGAAATTACAGCCTTTTGCCAGAAGCATCATGTATGGCGAAGCTTGTTCGGCAGTTCCTTTATATAAGAAAAAGTAATTTGTGCGCCTTTTTAACAAATAAAAAATCCTATTTTATTATATTTGTTAAAACAGTGAATATGAAAAAACTTACCACACTTTCGCTTTGTCTTTTTGGGATATTCGCTTCTAATGCCCAACAAGATTCTACCGCAGCCGTTACTGACACAATAAAAAGATGGGAAACTAAAGGAAATGCATCCTTGCTTTTCAACCAATCTACTTTTGACAACTGGCTTGCCGGAGGAGAAAATAATATTTCTGGAATCGTGGGCGTAAACTATGATTTTAATTATAAAAAAGACGACTGGACTTGGGATAATAAAGTAATTGCATCCTATGGATTGGTAAAAACCCGAAACAGTTCTTTCGCAAAGAAAACTGACGATAGATTAGAATTGAATTCTTTATTAGGAAAAAAAGTCAAAGAAAATAGCAATTGGTCTTATTCTGCTTTTTTGAATTTCAAGACGCAGTTTTCAAAAGGGTATGAATACTCAAAAAATGAAGACGGTGCTGAAGTTCGTGAGGAATACACCAACTTTTTATCGCCGGCATATTTGTATTTTGGACCAGGAATGCTTTGGAAGAAAAACGACAATTTAAAAGTAAATCTTTCTCCAGCGACTTCAAAACTTACTTTTGTAGACAAAAATTTCACACTGCCAAATGAGGAATATTTTGGCGTAAAAGAGGGAGAATCGATTCGTTATGAGCTTGGTTTCAATGCTTCTGTTTATTATAAATTAGATGTAATTGCGAATGTGACTTTTGAAAATATTCTGAATTTATATTCTAATTATCTTGAAGATCCGCAGAACGTGGATATTGATTACCAGCTGAATATTGTGATGAAGATTAATAAATATCTTTCTACGAATTTATCTTTCCAAACTATTTATGATGACAATGCCTATCAAGGTTTTCAGATTCGTCAGGTCTTTGGCGTAGCGGCTAATTATGGTTTCTAGGAGCCTACTTTTTTGTCTATTTTTTCTGTTGAACATAAATTTATATTCACAACAGGATTTCTTTATTTATGAAAAAATCCAAAAAGAAAAAGTAAGTGGTATTGAGAAGAATTATAATTCAAAAGAAGAAAAATCTACAGTAAAACATGTTTCTTCGGATAAAAATTTCGAACAACCGATAATTTTTAGTCGGCCACAAACCTCTATTTTAGGAAAGTCAAAAATTTATTATTTCTATTCTAAAAACGACACTATCATCAAGCAGATTTCTTATGTATGGAGTGCAAAAGAAATGAGCGATAAAGAAAAGTTTTTTGAAATATATGGACGTGAATTTGATAAAATAGCAACTATTATTTCAAAAGATATTGGCAAACCGCAGTCCATTCAAGATATTTTTGAAAAAGAAGATTTGATTGGAACAGAAACCCATTTTGAAAGAGAAAAATTTTGGGAAAATGACAAGTGCCAAATAACAACATTGTTGCTTTGGTCGAAAAACAATAATGTGCTTTTTACGACTACCATAAATATGAAAAATTAGATGTAATAAATTATAAAAAAACCTTCCTCTTTAAAAAAGGAAGGTTTTTTATTTGTAAAATATTCAGAAATTATTCTTCAGAATTGTCTTTATCTTCAGGCGCTTCGTGATAATCTGGATATAAGAATTTATTATAAGGAAAACGCGTGATGTGAATTTCTCTTACGGCTTCATAAACTTTCTCCCTGAATTCTTCGAAGTTTTCTTTGTTTACAGCAGAAATAAATAGCGCTTTGTCTTCGCCCATTTTTGACATCCAGGTTGATTTCCATTCTTCCAGAGTATAATGCTTGGTCGTTTTTTCTGTAATCAAGTCGTCGTGGTCAATCGTCAAATGTTTGTAAGCATCGATTTTATTGAAAACCATAATTGTTGGCTTGTCACCGCTTTTGATGTCATCCAAAATCTGGTTTACAGAAGCAATATGCTCTTCAAAATCAGGATGCGAAATGTCAACAACATGTAAAAGCAAATCAGCTTCGCGGACTTCATCAAGCGTACTTTTAAAAGAATCAACCAATTGAGTTGGCAGTTTTCTGATAAATCCAACGGTGTCAGACAATAAGAAAGGCAGGTTTTTGATAACCACTTTTCGAACCGTAGTATCTAAAGTTGCGAACAGTTTATTCTCTACGAAAACCTCACTTTTGCTGATAACATTCATCAAAGTTGATTTCCCGACGTTTGTATATCCGACCAAAGCAACACGAACCATGGCGCCGCGGTTTCCTCTTTGAACAGACATTTGCTTGTCGATGACTTTGATTTTATCTTTTAATAAAGCAATTCGGTCGCGAACAATTCGTCGGTCAGTTTCAATTTCGGTTTCTCCAGGACCGCGCATTCCGATTCCCCCTTTTTGGCGTTCAAGGTGCGTCCACATTCCAGAAAGTCTCGGAAGCAAATAGATACATTGTGCCAATTCGACTTGCGTTCTCGCATAAGAAGTTTCGGCTCTTTGGGCAAAAATGTCAAGGATGAGGTTTGTTCGGTCTAGGACTTTACATTCGACTAAAATCTTGGAAATGTTTTTTTGCTGTGAAGGCGAAAGCTCATCGTCAAAAATTACGGTCGTAATATCGTTTTCTTTTACATAAAGACTGATTTCGTCCATTTTTCCGGTTCCTAAAAAAGTCTTCGGATTTGGACGTTCCATTTTCTGAGAAAACCTCTTGACCACTTCTCCTCCAGCTGTAAACGTCAGAAATTCAAGCTCATCGAGATATTCTGTCAGCTTTTCTTCATTTTGGTTTTGCGTGACAATACCCACGATAACCGTTTTTTCAAATTTTATAGTTTCTTTTTCTAGCATGATAAGATTTATAATACAAAGCTAACAAATTGTGAAGAATTTTAAGGCATTTCCAGATAAAAACAATCTTAATCACAAATGATTTCTGTTAAAAGTAAAATTTATGTTATGATATTCTTAAAATTAATTAAATTTGGAGTTCTAAAAATTATCCTAGAATATATAAACAACCTAAACTTTTCATTTTATGAAAAAAATTACTTTAGTACTCTTAACCCTTTTTCTGTCTTTTGCGGGCTATTCGCAGCTTTCAGAAAACTTTGATTCAGGAACGGCATTGCCGACTGGCTGGGTATCAACGCACAATGGCGCTGGTGCTGCTGTTCCGGAAGCTAACAAATCTTGGAGAGTTGCCTCCACATTGGCAGGTGGAGTCACCGCAACTTCGACTCCAAACTTTGCTTACTCAGAACGGTATTCTATCCAGCAGGGAAATACTTCTACGAATTGGCTTATCACCAAGGCGATAGTAGTGCCGATCAATGGGCAGATTCAGTTCAATACGAAACAATACTCGCCACAAGTGCAAAATGGAACCACTTACCAGATAAAAGTTTCCAAAGTTTCTCAAGATACACTGACGTTTGCAAATGTTGTTGTGTATAATGAAGATGAAATTGATGATGGAGGTTCTGATTGGGAACAAAAAACAATTGCCTTGAATGCAACGACTTATCCGGTCGGAAGTACAATTTATGTTGCATTTGTGAGAAAACAAACACAACTTACCGCAAGTCCATCAGCTGACCGATACTGGTTAATTGACGACGTTCGCGTAAATTCAAAATGTGTAACGCCTATTTCAACAGTAGTTGCCAATAGTGTAACGCTTACAAGTGCACAATTCAGCTGGTCAAATGCGAGCAATGCCACAAGATGGGAAATTGTAATTGCTAGAGAAAATCAGACTCTTGAACAAGCTATTGCAGATCCAACCCTTTTTGGGATAATTATTGACAGCGACGGTGTTCCTACTTTAAATTTAGCTACTATAACGCCGGCAGTAGTCCTTACGCCAGATACAAACTACAAATATTATGTGAGGGCAGTCTGCGCCGAAGATAATAAAAGTGACTGGGCAGACCCTACTTATTTTAAAACAAAAGCGCTGGGTGAAAGCTGTGCCGCTCCTATAGTAATTCCAAATATAGGCTATTCTGTAAATGGAAATACCGCTAATTCAATTGACGGTACTGATGTTTCACAAGGAACAGGTTGTGGTGCTGTGCCAACAGGAACAAACTACATGGCAGGTCATGATGTGTTTTATACTTTTACTGCTCCGACAACAGGAGAAGTAAGAATTGAAATGATTCCAGGTGCGCCAAGCACTTCTGTATTTGTGTATAATACTTGTGCAAATGTGGGTGTCAGCTGTATAGCGGGTGTCGCTAACAATACTGCAGCCCCTAGAATCATTCCTGCATTAAGTGTAACGGCTGGACAGTCGTATATTATCGTGCTTTCTGCAGCTGCTGCAACTCAAACTTATAACTATTATTTAGAAATTCAATATGTTACTTGTGCAGAGCCAACCAATTTAGCGGCTACTGTCAATTCACAGACCAATGCAGATTTGTCTTGGACGAATCCTTTTCCTGCAACAGAGTGGGAATATGTAGTGCAGCCGGCAGGTGCTTCAATTCCAACAGTAGCTGGGATACCAGTTGGTACAGGCGACAACGTTGGGGTAACAACTTTTACTACGAATGTTAGCACAGGATTAGTAGGTTCCACTTCTTACCAATATTGGGTAAGAAGCAAATGTACTATCGGCGGAACCACGTTCAGCCCTTGGGCAGGACCTTTCCAATTTTTTACTCCCGTGTGTGATCCAGCAACAACACAAATCTGTAACTATGAATTTATCTTAAGAGGAACAGGTGGCTGGAGAGGTGCTTTAATGCACGTTGTTCAAAATGGCGTTGTAGTGAAAGTTTTAGGACCTGAATTTACAACCGGAAATTCACTTACGGTTCCTGTGCCATTGTGTGACGGAATTCCTTTTAGCTTGCTATGGGTAAATGGCGGTACTGCACCAGCTACCGTAGCTATTACGGTAAACAATTCATTTGGTCAGCAGCTTTATATTAAAAATGCAAATGCGATTGATCAGCCAAGCCAGGTTACGCCACTTTATACGAAGATGGTTGACTGTCAGTTTCCTGACTGTTTGGCTCCAACGAACCCAAGGGTTTCTGGAACTACTACAGCTAACACAATAACGTTAACTTGGAATGCTACAGCAGGAACTACCTCATGGGAAGTTTATGCAGTAATCGATGGCGAAGGCACTGCTCCAGATAATGCAGCAGCTCCAGGATCTTCTCCCGATTTTCTTCCAGCTTCGTTACCAACTAATCCACCGCTTACTATTAGCAATCTTAGATCAGACACAAACTACAGATTCTATGTGAGAGCAGTCTGCGGTAATGGAAGAAAAAGCGACTGGGTACCAGCTGCAGCTTTAATAAGAACTTTAGAATCTTGTAAGTTTCCAAATACACCAACAGTAGTAGCCAATTCAATATCAAGAACTTCTGCTAATTTTTCATGGAATCAAGGCGCCTTGAATGGCGTGACTCCTAGTCAATGGCAGGTTGTGGTTCAGCCGGCAACTGGAATAGTACCTGCTTATAATGCAGCTAATGCTTTCTTAGCACCTAGCAATACAAATTTTCAGGCTCCAATTACTTTACAGTCAGGGACACGCTATGAATATTATGTAAGAGCTTATTGCGGTGTTGATAATGTTAGCCGATGGATCGGACCAACCGTGTTCACAACACTATGTGATCCATTACCGGTTCCTTATTCACAAGGATTTAATACGACTTCAGATAGAGTTTTCTGTTGGTCGGTTTTAAATAATGGCGGTGCTAATGCTTGGGCTCTCAATTATAACGTAACTCCTTTTGAAGGAGATCAGTCAGCTTCTATAGTTCCAAACAATGGTACTACAAATGACGACTGGTTAATCTCGCCAACATTAACCTTGCAGGCTAATTATAGACTTAGATTCAAATATAAAGTTCAAAGTGCTACATTGGCAAACAAGATTGAAATTAAACTTTCAACTACTGGAAATTCACCAGTTACTGCGGCTGATTTTACAGAGACACTTATGGTGCCTACAACTTGGAACAACACCCAGTATGTTGAGAAGATTATTTATTTTTCACCTGCTTCTGCAGGACAGCAGATCAATGTGGGATGGCATCTTCCTTTAGGAGAAGACAACAGAAATAGAATTTATATTGATGATGTGGTTTTTGAGCCTATACCAGTTTGTCCAGTTCCAACATTCCCAATTGTTGAAAATATAACTTCAACGTCTGCAGATCTTTCTTGGACGGCAGGTTATCAAGAAACACGATGGCAAGTAGTTGTTCAAGCAGGTGGAACAGGAGTTCCGGCAGCAGGTGTTACTGGAGTGCTTACAACAGATAATGAGGATTATCAAGTAACAACCAATTACCTTGGTCAAGCTTTGCAACCAGGAACAATCTATGAATATTATGTAAGAGCTTATTGTAATGCAACTGACCAAAGCCAATGGATTGGGCCAATATCATTCAAAACATTGCTTTGTGAAGAAGCTGACAAATGTGAATTTATTTTCACAATGAGAGATACAGGTAACAACCCATGGCAGAGTACGATGAGCGTTATCCAAAATGGTGAAGTAGTGGCAACATTAACAGGGCCGCTTCAAGGACAGGCAACAAGACCTCAAACTGTGCGCTTATGCCCAGGTGTTCAATATTCAGTGTTTTGGAATACAGAAAGTACAGCTGCAAATGCTGCACAAGTTGGATTAACTATAACAAATCCTTACAGTGAGGTTGTTTTCACTAAAAACCCAGGTTCAGGATTTCAGAATACAACTCTTTACAGAGGCATGCCTTTCTGTGGACCAATAACATGTCCGTATCCTACAAATCTTCAGGTGTCTCAAACCTCAGGAACTTCAGTTCAGTTAACATGGACGCCTGGTGGTACAGAAACACAATGGCAATATCTTGTTTTGCCTGCAGGTTCAAGTTATCCAGGGAATACAGTTGGGAATGTTGTGAATACGACTCCACTTGCAAATGTTTTTGGTCTTTCTGCATCAGTGCCTTATGAAATTTATGTAAGAGCTGTCTGTGGACCAAATAATCTTAGCTATTGGATTGGACCAATACCATTTACAATATTTAATTCTCCAGGATGTTTATCTGTAGATGTAGTGGGTGTTCCTGTGTCAGCAGGTTTTGAAAAATTAGTTTGTCCTAATGACCCATGTGTTAGTTTAGAAGCATCTTATTACCAAACTAAGCAAACTACATCTTATACGGTTGATAGAATCACCTATCTTCCACCGCACCCGTTTAATGATCCAAATGCTACAAAAATTCCTGTTACAGCTGATGATGACTGGTCGCCACTTATTGATTTGACAGCTTTGTCTGATGGAACTGGTGGCTCAAAGGAATTTAACTTCTGTTTTTATGGAAACTCTTATAACAAATTGCTTGTAACAGATAATGGAGCCATTACTTTTAGTATAACAGGTACCCCGGGCGGTCTTTATGCACCATCAAATGCAAATGCTGGATACCAATTAAGTAATCCGCTTCCATCTGTGCCAAATGCAGCGGGAATATTGCCATATAAAAACTCAATTTTTGGAGTATTGCAAGATTTAAATCCTGCTACAGCGCCTGTTTCTTCATCAATAAATTACCAAGTATTAGGTACTTTCCCATGTAGAGCATTCGTGATGAGTATTGACCACTTGCCTAATTATTCTTGTAATACTTCATTGCAGACTTCTCAAATAGTTTTATATGAAGGAAGTAATATTATTGATGTTTATGTAGAAAGCAGAACTCCTTGTACAGGACAGTTGACGGGAGGTCAAGGTCTTATTGGTATTCAAGGAAATACAAATACACAATTTTCAGTACCACCTAATAGAAATACAGGAACTTGGACAGCTACACAAGAAGCATGGAGATTTACGCCTAGTGGCGCTAATGAAAATATTCAATTTGAATGGAGAGAAAATGGAGTGCCTATTAGTACTAACTTAGCGCTTAACTACTGCCTTCCTATAGGTGTCAATTCAGCATTGCTAGAAGCAGTGGCGATATATCCTCGTTGTGGTACAGCAGAACCAGTAGTAAGAAGATCTGAAATAAAAGTGATAAGAGACCTATTGCCAATTGAAGATCCAATTGATCTTAAAGCTTGTATAGGTACAACAACTACTTTTGACTTGACATTAAATAATGCAGAAATACTTGATGGAGTTACTAATGCAGCGAACTATCTGATTACTTATTATTTAACATTGCCAGAAGCTGAATCAGGAACAACTGGTGCGATTACTTCTCATACTACATCTGTCATTACTCCAATTTATGTGAGAATTTATAACACTGTGACAACTTGTTGGGAAACAAGAACATTTAATCTTGTTCCAAATGAGCCACTTCCAGATTATACGTTAGATACATTTGATAATGATGCAATAATTTGTACAGGGGAAGGAACTAGTTTAGAAGTTACTCCTATAAACTTTGTATTGACTGATGCTACTTATGAATGGACATTGCCTGATGGAACTATTTCGACAGAAACTAGCAGTGTGTTGACAATAGCTGCAGGTTCATTACCAGAAGGAGTTTACAATTATAGTGTTAAAGTTGATGACGGTTGTGAAACTATAAAAAACTTTACATTGACTGTAACAAATGATGATCCAGTGGTTGCTTTCCATTACACTACACCAGTGTGTATTGCAAGCGCTAATCCTGTTGCCATTCCTGATGGAGCTCCATTGACGACTGGTGTTGGAATTCAATTTACTGTTCCAGCTGGTTCACCTTTAGTTTTTGCAGATGCTGTAACTGGAGAAATTGATTTGACACAAACTCCTGCAGGGGTATATGTAATTACTTATGAAGTAGCTGCAACAACTTGTACGTCATTAGGAACCCATAGTTTCACAATTACAATAGAAGATCTTGAAGATCCGGTAACAAGCTTTACCATTACTAATGCGACAGTTTGTTCTAATGGAACAGTAACACCAACAATCGTTAAAGATGCAGGATTTACTGAAGGAGGAACATTCGCAGAGTTTAATAGTAATGTAGGTCTTGTAATAGACCAATATACAGGTGTTATAAACTTAGCAGGATCAACTCCAGGAACATATCAAGTAACTTACACAGTTTTGAAAGATATTGCTAATTGTATTGACGGAGAAGTTGGACTTCCAGTTCAAGTAACAATTAATCCAGGAGTAAACGCAGATGCTACATTTAGTTATCTAAAAGATACGTATTGTGCAAATGAACCTTCAGTTTTACCGAATTCTATAACAATGCCAGGAGGAGAGTTTTCAGTGCCACCAGGTACAACAGGATTGTTGTTCAATATAACAACTGGTGAGATTAATATAAGCGGAAGTACACCGGGTGACTACGAAATTACTTATACAATTGATGATGATGCCTTAACATGTTTGAAGAAATCTTCTTTTACCTTGCCCATCACAATAGAAAATGAATTAGACGTAAACATTGACAACGATTGTATTAATGGTAATTATACTCTTACTGCGACTCCAAACGATGCTGCTTATACTTATACATGGAAGAATTCAGTAGGAGCTATAGTAGGAACAAATTCGCCAGCGTTTAATGTTTCTACATATCTTACAACTGTGACTAGTCCGGTTTATCCATTAGAATTTACAGTAACGATTAACAACGGAGGTTGTGATTCTAGTGAGAAATTTATTGTGCCAAACACGTCATGTAACATTCCGAAAGGAATTTCTCCAAACGGAGATGGTGATAATGACCAGTTTGACCTTACAGGATTCAATGTTAGAAAGCTTGAAATCTTTAACCGTTATGGAACAAAAGTGTATAGCAAATCTAACTACGTGAAAGAATGGATTGGACAGGCAGATAATGGAAATGATCTTCCTGACGGAACTTACTATTACGTAATTGAAAGAGATAACGTGAAAACGGCTACAGGTTGGATCCAGATAAACAGACAAAGAAACTAAATTAAATAGTCCAGAAGGCTGTCCTAATAATAAATCAGGACAGCCCTGCTGGATTCAAAAAATCAAAAAATGAAGAAAATAATTTTCACCGCACTGATGGCGCTGGCGTTTTTTGCCGAAGCTGATGCGCAACAGGATCCTCATTATACGCAGTACATGTACAACATGAATGTCATTAACCCTGCTTATGCTGGTTCTAAAGAAAACCTGTCTTTCGGATTATTATATAGACACCAATGGGAAGGCATTGAAGATGCGCCAAAAACATTTACTTTTTCAGGCCACACGCCTGCAGGAAGAAATGTTGGACTTGGTCTATCGATGATTGCAGATGAGATCGGGCCTGTAAAAGAACAAAATGTTTACGCAGATTTCTCATATACTCTTAACTTAGGTGGAGAACACCGTTTAGCGTTAGGTTTAAAAGCGGGAGCTACTTTTCAAAAAATAGGTCTTTTCAGCGATATCAACGAGACGCTGACTCATCCAGAAGACGAGGCATTTTCTGAAAACAGCAATAATACTTTTTTTAATATTGGAACAGGTTTCTTCTATTATACTCAAAATTATTATGTTGCCCTTTCTGTCCCAAATATGCTTAAATCAAAACACCTTAGTGTTAGAGACGACGGACAAGAAAGATATTATGGTGAAGAAACGCAGCATTATTTCTTGACAGGTGGATATGTTTTCCAATTGAATGAAAACTTGAAATTTAAGCCTTCTACGATGTTAAAAACATCTTTCGATGCACCGCTTTCTGTTGATGCTTCTGCAAATTTCCTTTTCAATGAAAAATTTGAAATCGGAGCAACTTATAGATTGGATGATTCTTATGGAGCAATGGTAAATTATGCGATCACGCCAAATTTAAGAATAGGATATGCTTATGACAGAATTATGTCTGACTTGAAAACAGCAACTCCTGCTTCTCACGAGGTAATTTTGCTATTCGATCTAAACTTCCCGAAAAAAGTATCACGTTCACCAAGATATTTCTAACCTAAAAGCGACCTGAGACAATGAAAAATTTATATATTACATTAAGTTTTGTGATCGCCAGCATGACTCTGTCGGCACAGAATACTGATACTGAAAAGGCTGACAAGCTGTTTGCAAGGTTCGAATATGTCGATGCGGCAAGCGAATACTTAAAACTTGCTGAGAACAACAAAGCTGATAATTACGTTTACAAGCAATTGGCAGAAAGTTATTTCAATGTATTTAATACAAAGGAAGCTGCAAAATGGTATGCAAAAGCAACTGAGGAAAAGCAAGACGCAGAAACTTACTACAGATATGCCCAAATGCTAAAAGCAGAAGGAAAATATGCTGAGTCAAATGCACAAATGCTAAAATTTGCAAGTCTTGCACCAAGCGACCAAAGAGCAATTGAATTCAAGCAAGATCCAAATTACCTTCCAAAGCTGAAAAGCCAGACGAAACTTTTTGATGAAAAAGCGTTAGATATCAATAGCGAAAAATCTGATTTTGGAGCTGTTTTGACGAATGATAATTTCCTGTATTTTGCAACTGCAAGAAACAAAGCAAGAAAAAATTATGGTTGGAATGAAGAGCCGTTCTTAGATCTTTACAAATCAGTTTACAATGCTGACGGAACTTTCAGCGAGCCAGTTCCTGTAACTGAAATCAACAGCAAATTCCACGATGGTCCTGCAGCAATCAGTGCTGACGGAAATACCATGTATTTTGCAAGTGAAAGTTTTAAAGAAGGTGACTTCGAAAAAGACAAAGCTAAAAAATTGAAATATGGACAAGTTTACCTTTACAAGGCGACTAAAGAAGGTGACAAATGGGGAAATATCAAAGCGCTTCCTTTTACAAGCAAAACATATTCTACAAGTAGTCCAAGTTTGAGCAAAGATGGCAAGACACTTTATTTCTCTTCAAACATGCCAGGTTCTCTTGGAGGAAATGATGTTTGGAAAGTAACTGTAAATGAAGATGGTAGTTTTGGAACTCCTGAAAATCTTGGTAAATCTGTAAACACTGAAGGAAACGAAAGCTTTCCATTTATCACAGATGACAATAAGCTTTATTTCTCTTCTGACGGTAGAAAAGGTTTTGGAGCTTTAGATGTATTTGTAATTGACTTGAACAGAAAAACAGAAGCAACCAACGTTGGAGCTCCTGTAAACACTGCAAAAGACGATTTCGCATTCTCTTTTAATACAGCAAAAAACATCGGATTCTTTTCTAGCAATAGAACTGGTGATGACAATATCTATCTTGCTACTCCAGTTTGTGGCGTTGAAGTAATCACGCTTGTGAAAGACGCTAGAACCGGAAAAACTATTTCTGGAGCTACAGTTTCTATCCTTGACAACAAGAATAATGTTATCGAATCTAAAGTTTCTGAAGGAAATGGCGAAGTTTTTTACAGTGTTGATTGTAACAAAGCTTACGTAATTCAAGTAACTAGAGACGGATATGAAAGCAATAATTTCCCAGTTGCAAAAACAAATGGCGGTGTCGTAAATATTGCTGCTGATTTGCAACCAATCGATGTTATCGTAAAAGAAACAGAAATTACGCTTAACGAAATTTTCTTTGAATTCAACAAAAGCAATATCACTCAAGGTGGAGCTTTTGAATTGGATAAGTTAGTTCAAGTGTTGAAAAACAATCCAACTATGGAAATCATGGTTAAAGGACATACTGATAACAGAGGTTCTGACCAATATAACTTGAATCTTTCTGACAGAAGAGCTAGAGCTGCGGTTCAATATGTAATTTCTAAAGGAATCGATAAAGCTAGAATCACAGGAAAAGGATTTGGTGAAAGCGAACCTAAAGTGGACTGTAAAGAAAACTGTACAGAAGAAGACCATGCTAAAAACAGAAGAAACGAGTTCCTTATCATAAAAAAATAAGAACAAAGCTTTATAGCAATAACTAAAAAGAGCGGCCAATCGGTCGCTCTTTTTTATTGTTCAATAACCAGTTTAAATCCTATTCTTGGTATATTTTCAATTCGTATATTTTCTTCCTCTTTGAAAATTTTCCGAAGCCTTGAAATAAAAACATCCAAGCTTCTTCCCATGAAATAATCATCATCGCCCCAAAGCGAAGTCAATATCTTTTCCCTTTTCAAGATTTCATTTTTGTTATCTAAAAAAAGTTTCAGCAATGCCGATTCCCTTTCTGTCAGGCTGGTTTTCTCCTTATTTTTTAAAAGGCAATAATCATTAGGAAAAAATTCAAAGCTTCCGATTTCATAAGTTTTATTTGAAGCCAAAGGCATTTTCTGGCTTCTCTTTAAAAAGACTTCAATCTTCAAGCTCAGTTCTTCTAAGCTGAAAGGTTTTACCAAAAAATCGTCAGCGCCAAGTTTCAATCCCCTGATTCTATCTTCTTTCAATGATTTTGCCGAAAGAAATAATATCGGAATTGCAGCATTTACATTTCTGATTTCTTGGGCAATTTCAAAACCATCTTTTTTAGGAAGCATTACATCTAAAATACAAAGGTCAAAATCAGACTTGTGGAAGTTTTTTATAGCTTCATTTCCGTCTGAAAAATGTGTAATATCATAAAATTGTTCCAAATAATCTATGGTCAGAAAAGCCAAAGTCGCATCGTCTTCCACATAAAACAGTTTGCTTTTTTCCATGATAATTATTTTTTAAGTACTAAAGAAACTATCGTTCCTGAATTTTCTTCATTTCTTTTGATGCTGATTTTCCAGCCATGCATCGTGCAGACCCTTTTGACATAAAACAAACCTAGTCCGAAACCTCCAACTTCATTTCGTTTTGCTGTTGAAATTCTATAGAATTTATCAAAAATAGCATTTAATTCTGAAGGTTCAATCCCGATTCCGTTATCAATAAATTGCAGATTAATTTCGTTGTTGATATCCAAAACCTTTATTTTTATTTCAGGCCTATTGTCATTGTACTTAACCGCATTATCAATGATATTATAAATCACATTTGAAAAATGGAATTCATCAGCTTCAATCAAATATTCGTTTTTTGCAGCTTCAATATCGATTGTAATCTCCTTGTTATATTTTAAAAGAATCGTTTCCTTGGCACTTGAAATCGTATCCAGCAGATTAAATTTTGTTTTTTCCAAAATCATCGAACTCGAATCGCTCTTGGCAATATGCAAGATTTTTTCAATATGCTGGTTCAGCTTGTTGCTTTGCTCAATAATGATTTTCATGTATTTTGAAAGCTTGGCATTTTTCATAATTTCTTCTTGATTGCTGGCGTAATTTGAAGCAATCAGAATCGATGAAATCGGTGTCTTGAACTCATGTGTCATATTATTGATAAAATCCGTCTGGAGCGCTGTATATTTCTTCTGCTTCAGCAAAAGCAACACCGAATAAACATAAATTACCAAAACCAAAATCAAAACGCCCGTGTAAATCCAATATTGGTTCAAAGACGCCACATAATTATATTTCAACTGCGGAAAACGAACAGCAAAATAATACACCAATCCCGCTTTTTTAGTAAAGCATTTTTCGCATTTCGTCTGTTTAGTGTCAGAAGCAGAAACATAATCGCCATACATCATTTCGTCAGAACCGCAATTGTAAATCGCATATTCAAAATCGACATTCAGCTTTACCTTCTGAAATTCAGTTTTCAGGTAATATTCTAAAACTGTCGCATCAAAAACATCATTTACGTTCACGATATAATAATCTTCAGAAATCTTCTTAATTTGGCTTTCCAAAGGCATTTCGGTCTCATTGTCCTTATGAATTCTCGCTACTACATCCTGCAAAGCAAAATGAATTTTTTCGCCAAGCTCCTTTTTTTCAAAGGCATAAGCCTGCGTCAGCGTCAGCAATTGCATAAAAAGAACGCCCACGATTGCCAAAAGCCCTATAAAAATAATAATATTTAATCTGTTGAATTTCAAGGTAGATAGAATTTAATTGCCACGATATTACTATAAATTAAACTAGCAAGCAACCCGTTAACAACTCATTAACAAGACTTGTAAAATGGTTAACACAAAACTTAAAATTTATAAATATATTTGTACTGTTCTTAATGAACCAAGAAACCATATCATTAAAAAATTTATAATTATGAAATCATTAAAATTAACATTTTTCGCATTAGCAGGAGCATTATTATTGGCAGCAGCGCCAGCACACGCACAAAAAGCACCAGCTCCAGCAACTGCAGCAGCACCAGCAAAAGCATCTTTGATCGCTTGGACAACAGATATTCACGATTTTGGTGAAATCAAAAAAGGAGTTCCAGCATCTCACGATTTTACATTTAAAAACACTACAAAACAAACAATCTTAATCACTGACGTGAAAGCTGCTTGTGGATGTACTGCAACAAATTACACAAAAACTCCAATCAAACCAGGAGAAACAGGAAGCGTAACTGCAACTTACAATGCAGCAAACGGTGGAGCATTCTCAAAAACTGTTACTGTAACAACAAATGACAGCGAAGTTCCAAAAATCTTGAGCATCAAAGGAAAAGTTCTAGAGCCACAATCATAATCTCTACAACATATAAATTCAAGACCATCTTCGGATGGTTTTTTTTATGCCTTTATTGAAGCTATTCCCGCTTTTCACTACAAGTCCTCAACAAAAAAGCCGTGTTTTTAATGTGCTGAAAAGAGCTTCCTCCGGTCGCTTTTTCAACACAAAAAACACTGGCTTTTTTGTCTCCGGGCTTTCCGTTGCAATCGGGGCTATGGATTTAGGCATATAAAAAACTTTTCTCTTTAAGACGAAGCTTTTTTTTCATAACTTTAAATCCTAAACAAGAAAAATGCTACAAGCATACATCAAAACACCATTAGGAATCGCCGAAATTACCGGAGACGAAGAAGGCATTTCTAAAATTTCGGTTTTTGATAAAGAAATTGAAAGCCTTCCAGAAATCCCTTCTGATTTAAAAGAAGCCGTTTCTGAACTCGAAGACTATTTCTTAGGAAAAAGAAACACTTTTACATTCAAGTTAAATCCTTCAGGTACAGAATTCCAAAAGAGAGTATGGCTTGAGCTTCTTGAAATTCCTTTCGGAAAAACGATGTCCTACCAAGAACTTTCCATAAAATTAGGAGACATAAAAGCAATCAGGGCTGTAGCTTCTGCCAATGGAAAAAATCCGCTTTGGATTGTCGTTCCCTGCCACCGCGTCATTGGAACCGATGGATCGCTCACAGGTTATGCCGGCGGTTTGTGGCGAAAAAAATGGCTTCTTGACCATGAGAATCCTGTAAAACAACAAAGTTTATTTTAAAACACAACGCCTATGAAACCCCTATTGAAAATTTTTATGTGGTTTGTCGCCTCTTTTGCGGCTCTTATTCTGCTACTTTACGCCTTCAATGTCGATTATCTCATTCGCGCTGTAAATACGGTTTATTTCAACGGACATACGACTGCTTTTCTAAGCGATTATACAGAATTTCCGAATCGAGAAATCAAAAAAGGAAAACCGCAACCTTGGAATATCAGCAAAGACTATAATAAAATTAAAGCAACCGAAAAACTTTCTGAAACCAATTCCAAGTTTAAAACTGTTGCGTTTCTGATTATAAAAAATGATAGTATTTGGCATGAAAGCTACTTTGGAGAGTATACAAAAGAAACCAAGTCAAATTCTTTTTCTATGGCAAAAAGTATCGTGACAGCAGCGATGGGAAAAGCTATCATGGAAGGAAAAATAAAAAGTCTTGACCAAAAAGTAACCGATTTTTATCCAGAATTTGCTGGTAAATTTGGAGATAAGCTAACTGTTGGCGATTTGTCATCAATGTCATCAGGTTTGAGCTGGGACGAAAAATATTATAGTCCGTTTTCAATTACGACGAGAGCTTACTTTGATGATGATTTAAGAAAAATAATTCTAGGTTTGGAAGTTACCAGCGAGCCCGGAAAAAAAATGAAATATTTAAGTGGCAACACGCAATTGCTTGCCATGGTTATTGAAAAAGCAACTGGCGAACATCTTTCTGATTATGTTTCAAAACACTTTTGGCAACCGATGGGAGCTGAAAATGATGCGCTTTGGCAAATTGATGATCCAGGTGGGATTGAAAAAGCATATTGCTGTATTGCAAGCAATGCAAGAGATTTTGCCCGTTTTGGGAAATTATACAAGCAAAAAGGAAAGTGGAACGGCCAACAGATTTTAGAGGAAGCGTTTATAGAAAAATGCGTCACGCCACGTTTTTCTGACGCCACTTTTTATGGATATGGCTGGTGGCTCAGCGACCATATGGGCAAGCAAATTTATTACATGCAAGGCCATTTAGGACAATATGTTATTGTGATTCCTGAAGATGATTTAATTATAGTTCGCCTCGGACATCTTCGCGATGAAAGGGCAGATGGAGATTTCCATCGAAATGATTTTTATGTTTATATTGACGAAGCTTATAAAATGATAAATAGTGATAGAAAAAATTAACCTCGAAAACATTCTTTTCTTAGATATTGAAACTGTTCCTGAAATGGAAAACTTCAATGATCTTGATGAAGAAAAAAAGCATCTCTTTGATCTGAAAACGCAATATCAGCGAAAAGAAGAATATACGCCAGAAGAATTCTATGACCGCGCCGGAATCTGGGCAGAATTTGGAAAAATCGTCTGCATTTCTGTCGGATATTTTACTTTTAAAGGCGACATCAGGCATTTTAGGGTGACTACTTTTTTTGGTGAAGAAAAAAAGATTTTGCTAGATTTTAGCAATCTGCTAAATACATATTTTAATCAGCCACAGCATATAATGTGCGGCCATAACGCAAAGGAATTTGACTTTCCGTTTATTGCAAGGCGAATGATTATCAACCAAGTCCAAATTCCGAATAAATTGAATTTATTTGGAAAAAAACCTTGGGAAGTACCGCATTTAGATACGTTGGAAATGTGGAAATTTGGTGATTTCAAGCATTATACTTCATTGAAATTGTTGACAAAAGTATTGAATGTCCCTTCGCCCAAAGATGATATCAGTGGCAATGAAGTCGCGCATGTTTATTATGTTGAAAAAGACATCGACAGAATCATTATCTATTGTGAAAAAGACGTGATTGCCGTGGCACAGATTTTTCTCCGACTTCGAAGAGAAGATCTTTTGATCGAAGAAGAAATTATACATATATAAAAAAAGCCCTGAAATTTCAGGGCTTTTTTTTGAATTGTCATGAAATATTATCTATCCAAAACTATTTTTTTAGTAGTCTTAAGATTGCCACTTTGAATGGAAAGCATATAAATTCCATCCGAAAGATTTTCAATATTTAAAGTTTCGTCAGTGTTGCTGCTTTCTTTTGAAAGTATATTTCGTCCTTGAATATCATATAAATTTAAAACCGTTTTTTCAGATTTATTTTCAGGAAGTCTGATATTCAAAATCCCCTTAGTCGGATTTGGAAATACTGCAACATTCAAAAGTTCATTCTTAGAAACATTCAACAAAGCAGGTGTAACGTTGCAAAAATTAAGACTAAAACTGTTGATTCTTCCACCATCGCCAGCTTCGTTATCAAGCGCATATAAAGTCCAAGTTCCTTGAGCAGAAAGGTTATTATATCGTGTTAAAGCATCAACAGGCTTAACCGTTCCTGTAATTGACGGAACAACATTCGCGCATACAAAATTAGTTCCTGCATCGCTTAAAGTTGCGTTTATACCTTCATTGTCACCGCAAGGTTCTTTAAAAAGAATAACTCTTGGCGAACCAATTGCTGCAGGACCTTCTAAATAAACAGTCAATTCTTGAATATAAGTATGGCTGATGTTCACCGATGCTGTTAAATTTCCTACAGTTATATTGCCGGTTACATTTACTGATACGCTTGCCAAGGCATTTTCTTGTGTAGAAATTAATGCATTGGTAAAACTAGTTGCTGCAAATACATTATTGCAAGTTAAATTTCCGGTTATAAAATTAAAAGGAATTGAATTTGTCGCTTCACCACAAGAATTTAAAGGCAAAACTCTCCAATAATATCTTGTTGCTTCCGAAAGCCCAGTCAAGGTGTAATTCGTTTCAGAAACCACTTGATTTAAAACCAAGCTTGAAAAATCTGAATTTGCAGCCACTTGAATTCTATAAGAAACAGCGTTCACATCTGATTGCCAAGTTAATTCAACATTGGTCGGAACGCCATTTTTCTCATTTACTGGAGAAGTAAGTACGGCATTTTGAAAAGTATCAGAGTAGATTCTTAGTTTTACATTTTTGGTTTTTGTTTCAGAAGGACTTGTTCCGGTAATTCCAATAGTATATTCTCCCGGAAGCGCATTTTGAAGGTTTGAAATAGTCATTACCACTTCTCCATTCGCGGCTAAAGAGGAATTGCTGAATGTTGCAATTGCTCCAGTCGGAAGATTAGTTGCTGAAAAAACAGTATTTTCTGAATTTGCAGCAGTATAGCGGAAAGTATAAGATGCATTTTCAGAACTGCAGATACTTTTGTCTTCTGATATTGGCGTAATGGCAAAATTTGATGCAACTCCAGTAACTACAATAGAAAAATTTTGGGCGCCTGACTGTAAAGTTCCTTTATGGCTGACCGTAATTGTATAAGTTCCTGAAGCAGAAGGAATGTTTATTTTTTCGATATTATCTACATTATTATCTCCTGTTTTTATGGCACCTGCCGAAGCATTGCTTGTCAATTTCCAAGGATAATAAGTGACAAAAGATTTTTTTATTCTAATGTCTAAATCATTCACTAAAACAGGAGTTGTGCTGTTAACAACACTGTTGTTCGCAACTCCTGGAGCATCTGTCCAAACTATTGTGGCATCAAGCGGATTAACTCCGTTTGAATTTACGGTCATTGTAAAAGATTCCCCTTGGCGTAGTGTTTCTTCAGAAATCACAGTACTTAGTCCGTTTGCAGTAATAGTTTCAGCGGCTTTTTTAGCATTTAAAAGTCCCCAACCAAAAACAGCGTCTGGACCAGGATTTCCTGCATCGTCTGCAGTATGGCAGGCTAAAGCTTTCAATGTTGACGCTTTCATGAATTTAGAATTCACATTTTTATAATGCTGTTGCAACAAAAGCAAAGTTCCTGTGACATTTGGCGAAGACATTGAAGTTCCAGACAAGCTACCATAAGCATTGTCAGCAGTTTCTAATGTGGAAAATAATCCAGTGCCATTTCCTGTAATATCTGGTTTTATTCTTAAGTCATCTGCCGGACCTTGACTGCTTCCTGAATTAATCAGAACACTTGTAAGATTTCCATTCGAAGCGATTACAGCATCTTGAGCATTGGCAACCACAAGATTATTTTTGCTCGTTTTATTTCCTGTCAACTTATCATATCCAGTTGTCGATGGAGTCGGATTTGTATTTGTTCCATTGTTTCCAGCGGAAGCTACCATCAAATAATAAGGCGCATTGTACAGAAGTTCATCCCAAGCTCTTGAATCAGCAGAATAAGCGCCAATATACCAGCTTGCCACCGGATTTCCACTACTGTTGATCATTGAAACGCCATAAGAATGATTAGAAAGCAACATCCCATTTTGTGCTTCAAGTGCGGCTTCTGAAAGATCATCCGTCCAATTAAAAGTTCTGACTTGGGCCAATGGCGCCATACCTTTTGCAGTTGCTGTAACACCAGAAGCGGCGATAGTTCCGGTAACATGGGTTGCGTGAAAATTATTTCCTGAAGCACTTGCCACATCGTCATTTACAGTAACTCTGTTTCCAAATTCTTGATGTGACGCGCGCACTTTTCCGCCATCCCAAACTCGAGCCGTCATTCCTTGTCCATCAAGAGAAAGGCCTAAACCACCACCTGAATTTAAAAAATTTGCTCGTGTTGATTTTGCAGCACTTACGTTGTCAACCGTATAATAAAGCGGTTCTCCAGTCGCAGTTAATTTCATAAGTTCATCAACTGAGCCATCTTTTTTAGTGATAAATTCTGGCCAGTTATTTTCTTTAGCTGCTTTTAGCGCGGCCGCTTTTTCCAATTTTGCTGTAAGATGATATTCTTTTTGAAGTTCCTGCAGTTTTTTTAAATCATAGTTTTTTACGATAGATGCAATTTCTTCTTTATTTTGGCTATAGCCCGAAAATGAAATAGACAACAATAAAAGTAAAAGTATTTTAAAAAAGCTTGAGTTATTTTTTTTCACAATATGCTGAGTAAGAAATTTATAAATAATTTTCAAAGATATGATTTGTTATTTTTCAATTGAAATTTTAAAAAGTTAAATTTTTTGGATGTAATATTGGATTTGTCTAGAAACATCTCATATAAAAGCGTCTAAAACATGAAAAAATCTTAAATTTATAAATAGTCAAATATGATATACGATTTAGAGGCTTAAAAAGTTTTTACTACTTTTATTCCATCATGAAGCAAACAATCCTAGAAACAAATAATCTTGAAATTTCTTTTCGAAAAGAAGGCATTTTTACACCCGTAATAAAAACCATATCTTATTCTTTAAATTCTAATGAAATTCTAGGAATTGTAGGTGAATCTGGTTCAGGAAAATCTGTTTCATCTCTAGCGATTATGGGACTTTTGCCTCCAGCTATATCTAAAATAACTAAAGGAGAAATCTTATTTGAAGGAAAAAACATTGCTTTACTTTCAAAAAAAGAATTACAAAATTTAAGAGGTGCAGCCGTTTCGATGATTTTTCAAGAGCCGATGAGTTCTCTGAATCCATCTTTAAAGTGCGGTTTTCAAGTAGGAGAAATTTTAGAACAGCATACAAATCTTTCGAAAAAAGAAATCAAAAAAGAAGTTTTGCAATTGTTTGAAAGGGTAAAACTTCCAAATCCGGAGAAGATTTATGAAAGTTATCCGCATGAAATTTCGGGCGGGCAGAAGCAGAGAGTGATGATTGCGATGGCGATTGCCTGCAAGCCGAAAATTTTAATTGCAGATGAACCGACAACGGCTTTAGATGTCACAGTTCAAAAAGAAATTATACAATTGCTGAAAGATATCCAGCAAGAAACAGGAATGAGCATTATTTTTATTTCGCATGATTTGTCATTGGTTTCTGAAATTGCAGACCGCGTTTTGGTTATGTATAAAGGCGAAATTGTGGAACAAGGCAAGGCAATGGAAGTTTTTCATAAGCCGCAACATATTTATACAAAAGCCTTGATCAGTTCAAGACCTTCTTTAGATGTTCGCTTGAAAAGGCTTCCGACGATAAAAGATTATCTTGCAAATTCTGTAAATCCAGAAATAATAACTTCAGAAGAAAGAAAGAAATCACAAGAAAAATTATACAGCCAGAATCCAATTCTAGAAGTAAGAAACGTAGAAAAAGAATATTTTTCAACGGCAGGATTATTCGGAAAAAAAACCGGATTTAAAGCGGTGAATGATGTAAGTTTTAAAATATATGAAGGAGAAACAGTAGGTTTGGTTGGAGAATCTGGCTGTGGAAAATCAACTTTAGGAAATACGATTTTACAATTGGACAAAGCAACTGCCGGACAGATTTTTTATCGAGGTGTTGATATCACGAAGCTTCCGTCGAAAGACATTCGAAGTTTGCGAAAAGAGATTCAGATTATTTTTCAAGATCCCTATTCGTCTTTGAATCCGAGAATTCCTGTGGGAAAAGCGATTATGGAACCGATGAAAGTCCATAAATTGTATAAAAATGATGCCGAACGAAAGGCAAAAACCATTGAAATTTTAGAAAGAGTAGGGTTGGGAGAAGAATTTTTTAACCGATATCCGCATGAATTTTCTGGAGGACAACGGCAAAGAATTGGAATTGCCAGAACTATTGCTTTGCAACCAAAATTGATTGTTTGCGACGAATCTGTTTCAGCTTTGGACATTTCGGTTCAAGCCCAAGTTTTAAATTTGTTGAATGAGTTGAAGGAAAATTTTGGGTTTACTTATATCTTTATTTCCCATGATTTGGCTGTCGTAAAATATATGTCAGACCAAGTTTTAGTAATGAACAAAGGAAAAATTGAGGAATTGGCAGATGCCGATGTCTTATATGAAAATCCGCAAAAAGAATATACGAAGAAATTAATCGCTGCAATTCCGAAAGGATAAAAAAATATAATATGTTGTTTACTGCTACTTTTTCTGAATTTTTTGAAAAATTCAAAACCAGTCTTTCTGACGGAACTTTTGCCAAACTTACTTTTGCAAAAACAATCGGGCAAACCGAATTAAAAAATATTTTTATCCGTCCTGTTTTAGAAGAAAATGAATTGAAATTAGAATTAAAATTTCGATTTCAACAGGAAGAACTGTTTGAAATTCATTCGGTCGATAGTGCTTTTGACCGTTTGCTTCCGTTTGTCAACAATCCGTTTTTATCGGTTATTTTATTTACTACAGAATTTGATCTGACTTATAAATTGAACAAAAAAAAAGCGGTCAGTTTTAATGAACAAGCACCAACTTTTGGAAACGCAAGCGAAGTTTTATTGGAATATTTGAACAAGAAATAAATTGTTCCAAAATAAAAATAGAGGAAAGACAAATTGCTTTCCTCTATTTTTTATAATTTAATCAATAACCATCTCCGGAATTTCTCCTTCGATAATCAGATTTCCTTCAGTGGCTTTTATAATATCTTCTACTGAAACGCCCGGAGCCCTTTCTAAAAGTTTAAAACCTTCAGGAACAATTTCCAAAACAGCCAATTCTGTAACCACTTTTTTCACGCATCCCACGCCAGTTAACGGCAAAGAACATCTTTTCAAAAGTTTTGATTCTCCGGCCTTATTAACATGCATCATGGCCACGATAATATTTTCTGCGGAAGCGACCAAATCCATTGCGCCACCCATTCCTTTTACCATTTTTCCTGGGATTTTCCAATTGGCGATGTCACCGTTTTCAGCAACTTCCATGGCTCCAAGAATTGTCAAATCCACTTTTTGACTGCGAATCATTCCGAAACTAAACGCAGAATCAAAGAAACTCGCTCCAGGAAGCGTTGTGATGGTTTGTTTTCCAGCGTTGATGACATCAGCGTCTTCTTCTCCCTCAAAAGGAAACGGGCCCATTCCGAGTACGCCATTTTCGCTTTGGAATTCTACCGAAATATCTTCGCGAACATAATTTGCAACCAAAGTCGGAATCCCGATTCCAAGATTCACGAAATATTGGTCTTTGACTTCTTTTGCTATTCTTTTTGCAATCTGATTTTTATCTAAAGCCATCGTTAGTCTCTTTTTCTAGTTGTTCTTTGTTCAATTCTCTTCTCAAATTTCTCTCCTTGGAAAATCCTTTGCACCATAATTCCAGGAATGTGAATTTGATTTGGATCAAGACTTCCAGCCGGAACCAATTCTTCCACTTCAGCAACGGTAATATTTGCAGCGCCAGCCATACAAGAATTGAAATTTCTAGCGGTTCCTTTGAAGATTAGATTTCCAGCTTCGTCGCCTTTCCAAGCTTTTACGATTGCGAAATCAGCTTTGTAGGCTTCTTCCATAATGTGCATTTTTCCGTTGAATTCTCTGGCTTCTTTGCCTTCTGCTATTTCTGTTCCATAACCTGCCGGTGTAAAAAATGCAGGAATTCCAGCTTGTGCGGCACGGCATTTTTCGGCTAAAGTTCCTTGCGGAGTTAGTTCTACGTCTAATTCTCCAGAAAGCATCTGGCGTTCGAATTCAGCGTTTTCTCCGACATACGAAGAAATCATTTTTTTAATCTGGCGCTTTTGAAGCAATAATCCCAATCCGAAATCATCGACTCCAGCATTGTTTGAAATGCAAGTCAAATCAGTCACTTCTAATTTTACTAATTCGGCAATACTATTTTCAGGAATACCACAAAGTCCGAAACCGCCGAGCATGATGGTTTGCCCGTTTTTAATATCTTTCAGTGCATCACTCACCGATGCGACTTTTTTATTAATCATATAATGAATGTTTGTTTTGGAGGATAAATATATAAAAAAACGCCTTAAAAAAGGCGTTTCTATTAAAAATCAAATTCATCTGTGTCTTGTTCAGGTTCGACAGCCGTTGAGTCTTTTTTGACTGGCGGTGTCCAGCAATCTACTTTTATTGATAAGTTTTTAGGTCTTTCGAATGCTTCTTTTGAAACGGTAAGTGTTTTGTCTTCATAACATTTTTTCATGAACAATCCCCAAATTGGAAGTGCCATAACCGCTCCTTGTCCATAAGTGATGCTTTTGAAATGTGCCGAACGGTCTTCATTTCCAACCCAAACTCCTGTTGCTAGATTCGGAACCATTCCAACAAACCAACCGTCAGATTGATTTTGCGTAGTTCCTGTTTTTCCAGCGATTGGATTTCTTAAAACATACGGATATCCTGTCATCATTTCATAGCCATAACCGCCACCGTCGGTTCTCAAACGTCCTCCAGATCCAAATTCAGTAACTCCTTCTAAAAGTTTGATTACTGCATAAGCAATATCTTGGTTCAAAACATCATGAGAAACGGGTGTAGATTCATATAAAACGACACCGTTTTTATCTTCAATTCTCGTAATTACCTGTGGTTTTACATAAACGCCTTTGTTCGCAAAAGTGCTGTAAGCGGCAACCATATCTTCAACAGTAATTTCTACAGCTCCCAAAGCAATTGACGGTTGCGAAGGAATTTTTGACTCAACGCCTAATTTTTTTACCAAGTCGATAACCGCATCCGGACCTACTTTATCAATTAATTTTGCAGAAACCGTATTGATCGAATTGGCAAGAGCTGATTTTAAAGTAACCATTCCTTTGTAAGTTCCGTTTGAATTTCTCGGTGTCCAAGTTTCGGTAACATTATGTCTTCCTTTCGGAATCGTATAAGGCGAGTCAATAATCGAG